>ERZ791623.7-NODE-7-length-227755-cov-22.939460_pt1 | contig 227755 bp, 129 predicted proteins | sample MGYA00510268_ERZ791623 | MGnify/ENA primary metagenome ERZ791623 (study PRJEB30046, sample SAMN00715216) | human gut metagenome | study: EMG produced TPA metagenomics assembly of the A metagenome-wide association study of gut microbiota in type 2...
TATTGCCAATGCATTGCAATCGATAATAACCAACAAGACTAATGTGCCGGCGGATATGCGCTCCGCCGGAATTAAATATAAGGATCTCCTGATCCGCTTAAAATACCGCTGTTTTTACGAAAGTAAGTAAGGCACGAAAAAATTAAAAGTGAAAATATGAATGCTAAGCTAGCATAAGACAACATGACAATACAAAATAGGAAGTAATCGGACAGTTCTGGCGAAAATTAAAAATTAAAAGTTAAAAATCTAAATGTCTAAGCGAGTTTAAAACAACATGATAACGCAAAATAGGAAGTAATCGGATCACAGATCCTGATATTCAATTCCGGCAGATTGCAAATCAGCCGGCACATTAGCAACGTAGTGCGTCTTACGAAAGTGAAGAGTGAAGAACGAAGAGTGAAAAATCCAATTGCTTTGTTGGTCTGTTTCACACGTACTACGTTTACATATGACTCTAACTCCTAGCCAACTCCGTTGGCGATAACTACTATAACTACTTTAACTCCTAAACCAACTACTTTAACTCCTGACAAAAGCGCAGATCCGCTGTAATAACACCAAACGTTGTGCTTATTTAATTTCTAACAAGAACCACAAAAACGTCAGACATAAATCAAAACATTTGATAAGATTTTGTTTTTCGTACGATTTGAAGTATCTTTGCATAAGATATACGGCATCTCAGCATAACATTCAAGCGTGGCTTAATGATTCTGCATTCGATTTGCGATATCTTTGCATAAGATATACTGCATCTCAGCATAACATTTAAGTGTGCTTAATGATTCTGCATTCGATTTGCGATATCTTTGCATAAGATATATTGCATCTCAGCATAACATTCAAGCATGGCTTGAGGATTACGCACACGCAATGAGGACGTTATCTTCGCTTTGATTTTTTTGTATTATGAAAGAATATATTGTTTCTGCGCGCAAATACAGACCTATGACCTTCGACTCGGTTGTGGGACAGGCGGCTCTTACCACTACGCTGAAAAACGCGGTGAAGAGCGGAAAGTTGGCTCATGCCTACCTGTTCTGCGGACCAAGGGGCGTGGGCAAGACTACATGCGCACGTATCTTTGCCAAGGCCATCAACTGCCAGAACCCTACTGCTGAAGGTGAGGCCTGCAACGAATGCGAAAGCTGCAAGGCGTTCAACGAACAGCGCTCGTATAACATCTTTGAGCTCGACGCTGCCAGCAACAACTCGGTGGAGAACATCAAGGCTCTGATGGAACAGACAAGAATACCGCCACAGGTGGGTAAGTATAAGGTGTTTATCATCGACGAGGTGCACATGCTGTCGACAGCGGCATTCAACGCCTTTCTGAAGACTCTTGAGGAACCGCCTGCACACGTAATATTCATCCTGGCAACGACAGAGAAGCACAAGATTCTGCCTACCATCATATCGCGCTGTCAGATTTATGACTTTGAGCGCATGACGGTGCCCAACATCATCAACCACCTGAAAATGGTGGCCGACAAGGAAGGCATAACTTACGAGGAAGAGGCGCTGAACGTGATAGCGGAGAAGGCCGACGGCGGAATGAGAGACGCGCTGTCGGTGTTCGACCAGGCGGCAAGTTTCTGTCAGGGCAACATCACATATAAAAAGGTGATTGAGGACCTGAACGTGCTCGACGCCGACAACTACTTTAACATCATCGACCTGTGCCTGGAGAACAAGGCGGCAGACGTGATGGTGCTGCTGAACAACATAATAAACAAGGGCTTCGACGGCGGACACCTGATAAACGGACTGGCGGTGCACGTGCGCAACGTGATGATGGCAAAGGACGAACAGACGCTGCCGCTGCTGCAGGCGAGTGCATCGCAGACGGAGAAATACAAGGCGCAGGCTGCCAAATGCAGTTCGGCGTTCCTGTATAAGGCGCTGCGTATTATCAACGACTGCGACATAAACTACCGCCAAAGCAGCAACAAGAGACTGCTGGTGGAGCTGACGCTGATAGAGATAGCGCAGATAACTCAGCCTGACGACGAAGGAGCAGCCTCGGGGCGTTGCCCTAAGAGACTGAAATCCCTGTTTAAAAGACTTATGGGCGAAAGGCCAAAGGCGGCTATGCAGGTGGCCGCGGCCGAGCCCAGCGTTAACCGCCATACGGCCATTGCCAAGCACAATGCCGAGAAGGCGGCAGAGAGCGGCGTGTCTGCAAGCGAAGGCAGCAGCACCGACAACAGCATGAGCAACGGCGACGGAGCAAAGGCAGCACAGCCGGCTATGACGACGAATCTGCGAAAACTGAAACTAGGCAGCATAGGCAAGACGTTTGCCAACCTGAGACGTCAAGGCGAAGAGCCGCAGATGGTGGCGGAGCAGGACGTAGAGGTGGTGGACAACGGTGAGCACAACACGTTCACAGAGGACGAGATGCTGACGCAATGGGTAGGTATGTGCAACCGTATGCCGCAGCAGATGACGGGAATAGCGGCGCGCATGAAAAACATGATGCCGACAATAAAGGAGTTTCCGAACATCGAGGTGGTGGTTGACAACGAGATTCTGCTGGAAGAGATAAACAAGATTAAGGGCAGAATACGCAACACGCTGATAAAGGCCCTCAGAAACAGCGACATAACACTGACGCTAAGACTGGCAAAGCCTGAAGAGATAAAGCGCATACCGACAAACCGCGAACGCTTTGACGAACTGAAAAATACAAACAAGGCCTTCGAACGGCTAAGCGAAATACTCGGACTGGAAGTAAGCTAGGAATTCATAATTACGTTCTTGTCAGGAGTTAAAGGAGTTGGATTAGGAGTTAAAGGAGTTATAGTAATTGGTTTAGGAGTTAAAGGAATTAAAAGAGTTATAGTAGTTATCGCCAACGGAGTTGGCTAGGAGTTAGAGTCATATGCAAACGCAGTGCGTGTTTAAGTGAAAAATGAAAAGCGAAAAACGAAAAATCCAATTGCTTTGTTGGTCCTTTTCGCAAGCACTACTTTAGCACATGGATTTTTCACTCTTAGTTCTTCACTCTTCATTTAAATATGCTCTTCACTTCCGTAAGACTCACTACGTTTGCTAATGTGCCGGCGGATCTGCGCTCCGCCGGAATAAAGTATAAGGATCTGTGATCCGATTACTTCCTATTTTGTTGTTATCATGTTGTATTAAACCAGCTTATACATTTTGACTTTTCACTTTTAATTACGCTTTTGCGTCAGCTTCTCACTTAAACAAGCGGTATTTTTAAGCGGATCAAAGATCCTTATATTCTATTCCGGCAGATTGCAAATCAGCCGGCACATTAGTCTTGTTGGTTATTATCAATTGCTATTCATTGGCAATAGCCACAGGACATTTGGATTTTTCACTCTTCGTTCTTCACTCTTCACTTAAATATGCTCCTAGCTCACCTTTGTGAGCGATAACTACTATAACTACTTTAACTCCCAAGTCTTATGCTATCTTGGCATTCATATTTTCACTTTTAATTCTTAATTTTTAATTGTTCAAGCCTGCTTGCGCTTTGCGCCTGCTCTTCGTTCTTCACTTAAAATTATATAATCCCCATTCCTAATTCTTCACACTCTTTTCTCATCTCTTCGGGCCATATGCTGGCCTGTATCTCGCCTAAATGGGCTTTGTGGAGCAGCACCATGCACAGGCGGCTCTGCCCTATTCCGCCGCCGATGCTCAACGGAAGTTCACCGGCAAGGAGCTTTTTGTGGAAATACAGACTCGAACGATGTTCCTGACCAGTGAGCTTCAACTGGCGCAGCAGTGCTTCTTTGTCAACACGTATGCCCATTGACGACAGCTCTACGGCACGGGCGAGCGTAGGATACCAGATAAGGATGTCGCCGTTGAGACCGTTGCGGCCATCGCTGTTGGGCGTGGTCCAGTCGTCATAGTCGGGAGCGCGACCGTCATGCGGCTTGCCGTCAGACAGGTTGCCGCCGATGCCAATGATGAACACGGCGCCGTACTTCTTGCATATCAGGTCTTCACGTTCTTTCACGCTCTTGTCGGGATACATCTGCAGCAGGTCTTCGCTGTGGACGAAATGGATGTCGGAAGGCAGAAACGGCTTAAGAGCCGAATAATGCTCGCACACAAGATACTCGGTGCGGAGGATGGCGGCATAGATGCGGCAGACAACGCTTTTAAGGAAGTCGAGATTACGTTCGGCGCGCGTCATAACCATCTCCCAGTCCCATTGGTCGACATAGAGCGAATGAAGATTGTCCAGCTCCTCGTCAGCCCTGATGGCGTTCATGTCGGTGTAGATGCCATAGCCCGGCTCAACGGCATACTCTGCCAGGGTGAGCCGCTTCCACTTGGCAAGCGAGTGGACCACCTCTGCCTGAGCGTCGCCAAGATCCTTAATGGGAAACGTCACGGGGCGTTCCGTGCCGTTGAGGTCGTCGTTTATGCCAAGACCTTTAAGCACAAACAGCGGTGCTGTTACACGGCGGAGGCGAAGCTCCGTTGAAAGATTCTGCTGAAAAAAGTCTTTTATCATTTTTATGCCCTGCTCCGTCTGCCTGACGTTCAGCAGCGGCTTATAGTCTACAGGTCTTATCAATTTGCTCATATTCTCTCTTATTAACCATAAAATACGGCAGCAAAGATAATAATTTATTATCAATATGCAACAACAATGAACAATTTATTGTCATTATTTCAATAAATACGCAGACAAAACAACACAAAGACCACAGAAAAGGCATAAAGAAAGAATAACCGCAATTTATCTTACATATTGATTTAGCAAAATGACATTAAACGGCGACAGAACAAGATACAGGTGAAACAGTGCCATTTTTTGCGCAAAATTGTGTGCAAAAATAAAATGCAGTGCATCAGGAAGATATAGAGACATAATGCCTGGATGTGCAACAAGAGGAATGACAACGCCGTGCAAAAGGGCACAAACGGGAAGCCGAAAGACCGCAAATCAGAAGGCGAAAGACGGCATAATGCAAAGCGAAATGTATAGTAATAAAACGGCAAAAGCATGCCTTTTGCAGACCGACGGCCATAAGCCGGCACTCAAAACACATGAATACAGGCAGCAAAAGGCGCAAAGCGGACTTATCAGAAGACTAATACGGCAACAAAAACGCACATACACGATATATCATTATGAAAGAGCAACGCGCCATTTACTTACATTTTAACATCACACAAATCATCAGAAAACAGCCCCCGACAGCCTGAACCGCATACACAAGGCGCTAACCGGGCGCAAAGACACGAAAAAGGGCCGGGGGCTGAAAGCCCGGCCCAGTCATCACAAGAAGAAAATTCAGCAACGCTTTGCTTATATTATGCAAAAAAAATATCTGTTCACGGCATTAAGCCTTGGCGCAAGCCATATGACGGCAGAGCCGCTGTCTACTTGCCTATCCATCCGAACATCCTGTCGGGATAGTTGGTTATGATGGCATTCACGCCCGCCTTAACCATCTTCTGCGCATCGGCCTTTGTGTCCACGGTGTAAGGAATGACGCGCATTCCGGCAGTTTTGGCCTTGGCAACGAAGGCTGCGTTGACCATGGGATAGTCGGGACCGACGGCATAAGGCACAAAACCGAGCTTGGTCATGGCCGCATCATAGCCGCCCGACGTATTGTCTATCAGGTAGAGCAGGCGCATCTGCGGATACTTGGCATGGAGATACTTCAGCGTGCGCACGTCGAAGCTCTGCACGAACAGGCGCGAACCGAGGTTGCGGGTGCTGAGAGCCTTTATACACTGGTCGGCAAAGGTCTTGTAGTCGGGCGTGAGCTTGCCGTCGAGAGCGGCGTCAGACTTGATTTCTATGGTGTATCTTACAGGCGCAAGGCGGTGCTGACGGCAGTAAGTTTCAACAGAATCGATGAGCGCCGTCACCATAGGCACATGGGTGTAGAGGCGCTTGCTGTCGGGGAAGGCAGGGTCTTTTACGTTGCCGATGACCTTTGCCGAAAGCTGTTTCCATGTGAGCGAATAGATGGGATACTTCTGTCCGTAGCCCTTGACATAGGGATCGTGCGAAACCACCACTACCCCGTCCTTGGTTACGTGCAGGTCCATCTCAAGGTCGGTTATGCCGAGCTTCACGGCATTGAGCATTGCCTCGATGGTGTTCTCGGGATAAAGTCCGGCACCTCCGCGGTGAGCTATGACAGAGACACGAGGTCTGATGACGTCAGAGACGGTGCGGCCGAAGCGGTTGGTCATAACCACCTTTATCTCCTTATAGTTGCCCGCGGGCTTGCATCTGAACAGGTGCGACGTGTTGGCGGGGCGTCCGGCAGCAAGCGTGCGCGAGCCAAACTCAAAGTCGACGCCCGTGAAGCGCTGCATGGTGCCCATCAGCTTGCCGTCCTGATACCACTCAACCTTGCATGCAGGGTCATAGTCCCAGATGTTGGCAACGATATATCCGGGCTGCGTGCCGAAGTCGCCCTTGTCGTAGAGCGTCATCTGGCGCGAGAAGGGGAAGCCCGTGGCCTTATACTGCCACTCGACGCTGCTTCCGTTGACATCTACCACCATATATCCGTTAGGCGCTCCGCAGCGGTTGAGCCATCCGTTCCACCATGCTCCGCTGGCAGCTCCTATGTTGTGCTGATAGAGGTTGCTGTTGACCACCACGTTCTGAAAGTAATGGGTGTGGCCGCAGAACACATGCACCTTGTAGCCCTCGAGCAACTTCTGCAGCGAGGCAGCCCCGCGCATGTTCTGGGCTGGGTCGTCCTTGTTCCATGCGGCAGCGTGCATGTTGAGGATGACGAGCGAGCCCTTGGGCACAAACTTAAGGTCGTTGGCGAGCCAGCGCAGCTGATTCTCCGTGAGCGTCTCAACATACGCCTTGTTGCCCTTATAGTTGATGTTCTTCAGCGTAACGACATGAGCCTTGCCTATGTTGAACGAATAGTCGGTAGGTCCGAACACAGCCGCATAGGCCATCTCGCCGTAGGCTCCGGCACCAAGGCGCGCGTTGTTGAGTCCCTTGTAGCGCTTGTCGAAGTCGTGGTTGCCGATACACTGAAACATGGTTATCTTCATGTTCTTGAACGACGCGGCATAGCTGCGCAGCAACGGCAGATTGTCGAACACGATGTCGCCCACGGTGATGCCCACCACCTCACGCGTCTTGCTCAGCGAGTCGACCACGGCACGCATGTCGGGCACCAGTTCGGTGTTCCATCTCTTCATGTCGGCAGCATCGAGCATCTGCGGGTCGGATATGGCTATGTAGCTGAACCTGTCGGCAGGCTTGGTGCGCTTTTCGAGCACAAAGTTGCAGCTCTTAGAGCTTACGGCCGTCCTGACGGGCACGTAGAAGCCGGAGGCAATGCCGTTCTTGGAAGGCAGCTTGTAGGCGGCCGGCGTGGAGATGCTTATAAACTTGCTGACAAACGTGTCGGTGCGCAGCGTCCAGTAGCCATTGGCATCGGTACGGGTGAAGGCCATGCCGTTGTTGACCACCACTCCGCTGATACCCCTGCCCGCCTTGTCGGTAACGCGGCCCTTTACGGTAAACACGTTCACACTGGCCTGACCATTGCTCAGAAGCATCATGGTGGCCATAAGGAATAAACATATTCTCAACTTCATAGGCTTTATGTTTTTGTTTTTATACGTTCGCTCTCTGTTATGCCGCACCCGTCATCGGCAGACAACGCCCTGCAACGTGCCGCTGCATAGGCAAAACACGCACACGCCATACTGCAAAACTGCGGCTGCGGGCGGCGCAAATCCGGCGGCTTGTAAATTTTTGTACAAAATTACCAAAATATGTTTACATTGATAATGCATAAGAGGTTCAATTGCTTTAAAAAAGTATAACAAAAACATTTCTGCCGTGAAAAAGCCGTCAGAATGACCGATTTTTATGTCTGTCAGGCACATAGGGGCACTGACGGCACGGCACAATAAGGAGAAGAAAAGATGAAAACTGGCTACAGAGGAGAAGAAAAGCACGCATTGTTACAATAAAAAATTTAAAGTTACATTAATTAATATGATTACAAACCTAAAATCTGAGCGTCATAACATAAACAAGAAAAACTGAAATGAGAAAACTTTTTTTGTCTGCCATCGTTATGTTGACAACGACGGCACCAAATCTTTCTTACGCGAAAGACATTTACGTTTCCACATCATTCCATGAGCCGGCCAACGAAGGCCTGCGCTTTATCTACAGCTATGACGGACTGAGATGGGACACCATACAGGGCACATTCCTGCGCCCGGCGGTAGGAGAACAGAAGGTGATGCGCGACCCTTCGATAGTGAAAGGACCCGACGGCACGTTCCATCTGGTATGGACATCGAGCTGGAAGGGCGACAAGGGTTTTGGTTATGCATCATCAAAAGATCTTATCCACTGGAGCAAGCCAAGACTGATAAACGTCATGACAGACCCTACAACGGTGAACGTATGGGCACCGGAACTGTTCTACGACGACGTGAAGAAGCAGTACATGATTATATGGGCATCATGCATACCGGGCAAGTTTCCCGACTATAAAGAAGACCACTACAACAATCACCGTCTGTACTACGTTACGACAAAGGACTTCAAGAAGTTCAGCAAGGCCAAGGTGCTTATCGACCCTGACTTCAGCAGCATTGACGCCACTCTCGTAAAGAGAGGCAAGGACGACTACGTGATGGTGCTGAAAGACAACTCGAGAGACCAGCGCAACATCAAGGTTGCTTTTGCCAAGTCGCCCTACGGCCCATGGAGCAAGGCGTCGGAGCCGTTCACAGAGAGCTTCTGCGAAGGTCCGTCAACGGCAATGGTCAACGGATGGTATTACATCTACTACGACTCTTACCGCCACGGCATATACGGAGCGGCAAGGACAAAGGACTTCAAGAACTTCCAGGACCAGACAGGTGCCGTAAAGTTCCCTGTAGGACACAAGCACGGCACGGTGTTCATGGCCGACGAGGAAATTGTGAAGAACCTGATAAAGGAGAACCGCGACGCCGTTCACTACACCGGAACGACCGTGGCAACGCCTGCACGACATGACGGCGGACTGTCGCCCGTTGTGGGAGTTCACAGCATTCAGACCATGAGAGGCGAACAGGGATGGCTCTATAACCATCAACCCATGATGGCATACTGGAAAGGCAAGTTCTACATGCACTACCTGACCGACCCGAGAAGCGAGCATGAGCCGCCCGGAAAGACCATGCTGCAGACTTCTGTAGACGGATACAAATGGACTAAGCCCGTTGAGCTGTTCCCTGAATACAACGTGCCCGACGGATACACCAAGCCGACATGGCCGGGCGTTGTGGCAAAAGACCTGAAGGCCATCATGCACCAGCGTGTGGGCTTCTATGTGTCTAAGAGCAACCGCCTCATTGCAATGGGCAACTACGGCGTGGCACTCACTCCGAAAGATGATCCCAACGACGGCAACGGAATAGGCCGCGTGGTAAGGGAGATAAAGGCCGACGGAACATTCGGTCCTATATACTTTATATATTATAACCACGGATTTAACGAAAAGAACACCGACTATCCTTACTACAAGAAAGCAAAGGACAAGGAGTTTGTTAAGGCCTGCGACGAGATTTTGGCTAACCCGATGTACAGAATGCAGTGGGTTGAAGAGGCAGACAGAAACGACGACATACTGCCGCTGAAGACTCCTTACAAGGCGTTCAGCGGATACACTCTGCCCGACGGACGCAAGGTGGGATTGTGGAAGCATGCGCTGACAAGCATAAGCAGCGACGGCGGAAACACATGGAGAGAACCGGCAAAGAGAGCTCACGGCTTTGTGAACTCTAACGCGAAGATATGGGGACAGCGCCTTTCTGACGGCACTTATGCCACTGTGTACAACCCGGCTGAATATCGCTGGCCGCTGGCTATATCGCTGAGCAACGACGGACTGGAATACACAACGCTCAACCTGGTGAACGGTGAGGTTACGCCTGAACGCCACTGGGGCAACTACAAGAGCTACGGACCGCAGTATACACGAGGCATACTGGAAGGCAACGGAACACCGCCGGACAAGAACCTGTGGGTTACTTACAGCAACAACAAGGAAGACATGTGGGTGTCGTGCATACCCGTGCCTGTAAAGATAAAGGCTACAGAACATGCAGGAGGCAGCTTCAGCAAGTATGCCAAGCTGCAGGACATGAAAGACTGGAACATCTACTCGCCGCTGTGGGCACCCGTAACGCTCAACGGCGAATGGCTGACACTGAGCGACAAGGATCCGTATGACTACGCCAAGGTGGAGAAACTGATACCGGCTACGAAGGAACTTACTGTAGACTTCGACGTTAAGCCCGCACAGAACGACCACGGACAGCTCAACATAGAGTTCCTTGACGACAAGGGCAACATGTGCGCCCGCATCGTGCTCGACTCTGCCGCAACAATGAAGGTAAAGGGCGGAGCGCGCTATGGCGGCATGCTGAAGCACTATGACGCCGGACAGACATATCATATCACAGCCAAGCTGTCGGTTGACGGACACGTGGGAACATACTTCGTGAACGGCAAGAAGGCAACGGCACGTATGTTCGACACACCCGTTGACGCCATAACACGAATAGTATTCCGCACAGGCGACCTGTTCACTGAGCCGAGCATTGAGACTCCTGCCGACCAGTATGTTGACATGCCGCGTGCCGACGAGCAGGACAAGCTGGCATCATTCTCTATTGCAAACGTGAAGACTGCATCGGCAGACGCCGACTCAGCGTCAACAGTGCTGAAATATGACGACTTTGCACACTATGCCGAATACTTCAACAACATGGAGGACGAGAACATCGTTACGGACATACCCAACAGCAAGTCGTCTGAATGGATGAGCAAGAACATCCCTCTGTTTGAATGTCCCGACAAGGACATGGAAGAGATCTACTACTTCCGCTGGTGGTCGCTGCGCAAGCACATCAAGCGCACTCCTGTAGGACTGGGTATGACCGAATTCCTCGTTCAGCGCTCTTATGCAGACAAATACAACCTCATTGCCTGCGCAATAGGACATCACGTGATGGAGACACGCTGGCTGCGCGACTCAACATATCTGCACCAGATACTGAACACATGGTATCGTGGCAACAACGGCAAGGCAATGCAGAAGCTGAACAAGTTCAGTTCATGGAACCCTGCTGCCATATATGAGGCTTACAAGGTGCTTGGCGACACATCGTTCGTAATGGCGCTGAAGCCGTCGCTCGAAGAGGAATACGCACGCTGGAAGAGCACCAACCGACTGAAGAGCGGACTCTACTGGCAGGGCGACGTGCAGGACGGAATGGAAGAGAGCATCAGCGGCGGAAGACGCAAGCAGTATGCACGTCCGACAATAAACAGCTACATGTACGGCAACGCAATGGCTCTGGCAGAACTGAACAAGCTGGCAGGCGACACAAAGAAGGCGAAGGAATACACAATGGAGGCAGACACGATAAAGAACCTGATACAGACAAACCTCTGGAGCGAGAAGCAGTCGTTCTTCGAGACTATGAGAGGCGACACTCTGGCTGCCGTGCGCGAGGCCATAGGATTTATTCCATGGTATTTCAACCTGCCTGACGCAAAGAAATATGACGAGGCATGGAAACAGGTGGAGGACGAGGAAGGATTCTCAGCTCCCTACGGACTTACAACGGCTGAGAGAAGACATCCCGAATTCCGCTCGCACGGAGTGGGACGCTGCGAATGGGACGGCGCCGTATGGCCTTTCGCAACAAGCCAGACGCTTACAGCCATGGCAAACTACATAAACACATATCCCGAGCCTGTTGTTGGCGACTCTACATTCTTCAAACAGATGAAGCTGTATGTTGAGAGCCAGCACCACAGAGGACGCCCGTATATCGGCGAATATCTCGACGAGAAGAACGGAGCATGGCTGATGGGCGACCGCGAGCGCAGCAGATACTACAACCACTCTACATTTGCCGACCTCGTGATAACAGGTATAGCAGGACTAAGACCGCAGGCCGACGGCAGCATTGTTGTCAATCCGCTCATACCGGAAGGCACATGGAACTACTTCTGCCTGGACAACATAAGCTATCGCGGAAACAACATAGCCATCGTCTACGACAAGGACGGACAGCGCTATCACCAGGGCAAGGGCCTCATGCTCTTCGTTAACGGCAAACTGGCCGCCAAGAGAGACGGTCTGGGTAAACTGACTTATAAAATAAACAAGAAATGAAACGTGTTATAATTCCGGCACTTATGCTACTGAGCATGAGTGCCGGAGCTCAAACTTTTGAAAACAAATTTACAAGACCGCTGAGCGACGTGCTCAACGACGTGTCGGCAAGATTCGGAATAAGACTGAAATACAACGTTGACACAACAGGACTGAAACTGGCGTATGCCGACTTCCGCGTGCGTCCCTACTCTCTCGAAGAGACTCTCAATAATATATTGTCGCCCTTCGACTTCAAGGCTGTTAAGCAGAACGACAAGCTGTATAAGATAAAGCCTTACGAATATCCGCGCAGACAGCCTGAGGACGGACAGAAGATGATAAGCTGGCTGACATCGCTTTACAGCAATAAAACAGAATGGGAGGCACGACGCGACACGCTGCGCAAGGAAGTGAGAGAGCGCCTCGGCATAGACAAGCTGCTGCCGCTCTGCTCAAAGGAGAAACCCGAATACTCGAAGATAAGGAAGTTTGACGGATATACCGTGCAGAACTTCAGACTGAAGACAGCGAACGGCCACACTGTGTGCGGCTCTATCTACGCCCCGACGAGCAAGAGAAAGCATCCGCTGATAATATGCCCCAACGGACACTTCAGCAACGGACGCTACGGCAAGGTGCAGCAGCTGAGACTGGGCACGCTGGCACGCATGGGCGCGATATGTGTAGACTATGACCTGTGGGGATGGGGCGAATCTGCCGACGAAGTTGGCAGCAAGGCACACCAGACACCAGAGGCTCATGTGATGCAGGCACTCAACGGTATAAGGATACTCGACTGGATGATACAGCGCAAGGACGTTGACACCAAGCGCATAGGCGTAAACGGAGGCTCGGGCGGCGGCACTCAGACCGTGCTGCTGACAGTGCTCGACGACAGATTTACGGCTGCCAACCCTGTGGTGAGCGTATCGTCGTGGTTCGACGGCGGATGTCCGTGTGAGAGCGGAATGCCTATACAGCTGGCAGGAGGAGGAACATGCAACGCCGAACTGGCTGCAATGTTTGCCCCGAAGCCGATGATGCTTGTGAGCGACGGCGGCGACTGGACATCGACAACGCCCGAACTGGAATATCCTTACCTGCAGCGCATATACGGATTCTATGGTGCTACAGACAAGGTGAGCAACATACATCTGCCGAAAGAGCGCCACGACTTCGGCGACAACAAGCGCAACGCTGTATATAAATTCTTTATTGACACCTTCAACCTCGACGCATCAAAGCTCGACGAGAGCAAGGTTACGATTGAAGACGAGAACGCACTAAGATTTACACCTAAGAAATAAATGAAAAAAACACTACTAAAGACAACATTGCTGGCGGCCGTATGCCTGATGACAACAACAGAGGGAATGGCCGAAAACAAGCATGTGCTGTGGTATGACAGACCGGCATACACATGGACAGAGGCTCTGCCGATAGGCAACAGCCGCCTGGGCGCCATGATATACGGCACGCCGGGCTCTGAGCGTCTGCAGCTCAACGAAGAGACAATATGGGCAGGAAGGCCCAACAACAACGCCAACCCGGAGGCAAAGGAGTATCTGCCGAAGGTGAGACAGCTGGTGTGGGAAGGCAAATACAAGGAGGCGCAGGACCTGGCCACGGCACACGTGCAGGCAAACACCAACAGCGGTATGCCTTATCAGCCGTTTGGCGACCTGTATATCAACTTCCCGGACAACGGCGAGTACACCAACTACTACCGCGAACTGAGCCTTGACTCTGCCCGCGCCATAACGAGATACACAAGCAACGGCGTAACATATCAGAGAGAATACATTTCGTCGTTCGACGGAAACGTAATAGCCATACACCTCACTGCAAGCAAGAAGGGCATGATAACCTGCAACGCGCAGATGACATCGCCGCAGCAGGACGTAACCATTAAGTCGGAAGGCAACGAGATTGTGCTGAGCGGCATAAGCGGATGGCACGAAGGACAGAAAGGCAAAGTAACATTTACGGGCAGGGCTACGGCAACCGTAAAGGGCGGAAGCATGAGCAGCCGCGACGGCGTATTGCAGATAAGCGGTGCCGACGAGGCCACTATTTATCTGACAATAGCCACAAACTTCAACAGCTATAAGGACATCAGCGGCAACGACACGCTGCGCTCTGAGACGGCTCTGAAAGAGGCACTGACGAAGGACTTCAACACGATTAAGGCCGCACACGTAAAGAAATACAAGTCTCTGTATGACCGCGTGAAGCTCGACCTCGGCAAAGACGCATTTGCGTCAACCACAACCGACAAGCGCGTGGAGCTGTTCAAGAAGCAGACCGACCTGCATCTGGTTGAGACCTACTTCCAGTTTGGCCGCTATCTGCTGATATGCACATCTCAGCCGGGCACACAGCCGCCCACGCTGCAGGGAATATGGAACGACAAGATGCTGCCGTCGTGGGACAGCAAATATACATGCAACATCAATCTTGAGATGAACTACTGGCCGGCAGAGTCGACCAACCTGACCGAACTCAACGGTCCGCTGTTCAGTCTTATCAAGGACGTGAGCGAGACAGGACACAAGTCGGCCGACATAATGTACGGTGCCGACGGATGGGTGCTGCATCACAACACCGACATCTGGCGCGTAACGGGAGCCATAGACAAGGCTCCGTCGGGTCTGTGGCCTACAGGCGGCGCATGGATGTGCCAGCATCTGTGGGAGCATTATCTCTACACAGGCGACGTGAAGTTCCTCGAGAGCGTATATCCGATAATGGAGAACGCGGCACGCTTCTTCAATCAGATTATGGTGCGCGAGCCTAAGAACAACTGGTGGGTTATCTGCCCCAGTCTGTCGCCCGAGAATCAGCACCCGTACAAGGCAACAACTGCCGCAGGCGTAACGATGGACAACCAGCTGCTCTACGACCTGTTCAACCACGTAATCGACGCTGCCGACATACTGGGCAAGACCAAGACGGCTACAATAATCGACAGTCTGAAGCAGAAGCTCACGGAGATGGTGCCCATGCAGACAGGCCGCTGGGGACAGCTGCAGGAATGGATGGACGACTGGGACAATCCGGAGGACGTGCACAGACACGTGTCTCATCTGTACGGACTCTTCCCGAGCAATCAGATTTCTCCGTTCCGCACACCCGAACTCACTGCCGCTGCACGCAAGTCGCTCATACACCGCGGCGACCCGTCTACGGGATGGAGCATGGGCTGGAAGGTGTGTCTGTGGTCACGACTGCTCGACGGCAACCACGCATGGAAGCTAATCGGCGACCAGCTGACACTGGTGCGCAACGAGAAGAAGAAGGGCGGAACTTATCCTAACCTCTTTGACGCACACCCGCCATTCCAGATCGACGGCAACTTTGGCTGCACGGCCGGCATAGCAGAGATGCTCATGCAGAGCCACGACGGCTTTGTCTATCTGCTGCCTGCCCTGCCCGACGCATGGAAAGACGGCTCCGTAAGCGGACTGAAGGCGCGCGGAGGCTTTGAGGTGAGCATGACATGGAAGGACAACAAGATAACAAAGACAACTGTTAAGTCGGAACTTGGCGGCAACCTGCGCATACGTTCGGCTGTGCCTCTGAAGGGCAAGGGCCTGAAGGCCGCAAAGGGCGAGAACAAGAACAGACTGTTTGAAACTCCAACGGACATCCGTCAGAAGATAAACTATCCTGACGCCATCGAGAAGATGCCGGAGGCTGAGAAGACATATCTGTATGACATAAGCACCAAGAAGGGCGCAGTGTACACATTTGAAGCAGAATAATATATGTGGCGGAATATGGGAAAAACAGAACAAAGCCCATATTTCCGCCACTTTACGTATATAAGCCGGGCATGGCCAAGCGGCACAAAATCGGCCATGAAGCAACCGGCTCTGCAACCTACTGATATTCAACGGGTTGCGAAAGGCTACCTTTAACATCGCAAAAGGCGGCCTTTTGGCGTGTAAAAGACCATGTTTCGCAACGCGATATGCCGTCTTTCACAACGCAACGGCGATAAGCTGGAACATAAAGAGGCAAAAGCAACTTTACAAAACTAATTGAAAAGTGATTGCAAACCTTATGAATTAACCGAGAAAAAGAATAATATTAACTAACAAAAATCAATAAAAAAGTAGTATGAATAAAAGCAGAATACTATTTATCGCAACCCTGCTGCTCAGCACTTTGGCAATAAATGCGGCAGGCAAAATCTACAAGCCGTGGAGCAACGGACGGCTCGTGGTGTCTGAGAACAACCGTTACATAGTGCACGAAAACGGACAGCCGTTTTTCTGGATGGGCAACACGGCATGGCTGCTGCCCGAACGTCTTAACCGCGAGGAGGCCGAATATTTCCTCGAGAAAGACCGCCTGGCAGGATATAACGTAGAGCAGATACAGGTGCTCAACGCCATCCCTACGTTCAACGTGTATGGTCATGCTGCCAACAACGCCGAGTTCGACTTCAGCAAGGTGTCTAAGCCGGGTGTCTACGGCTACTGGGAGCATCTCGACTATATCGTAGACGTGGCTGCCAACAACGGCATCTACATCGCCATGGACTGCATCTGGGGCTCTATGATCGACAAGATGGACGTAAAGAAGGCTGCCGCTCTTGGCAAATTCCTGGGCGAGAGATACAAGGACAAGCCCAACATCATATGGATGATCGGCGGCGACATCATGGGCGACAAGAAGCCTGAGGTGTGGGACGCAATGGCAAGAGCCATAAAGAAGGTGGACAAGAACCACATCATGACCTTCCACCCGAGAGGACGCACAACGTCGGCATGGTGGTATAACGACCGCGAGTGGATGGACTTCAACATGTTCCAGAGCGGACACCGCCGCTACGGACAGCGCAACGGCGACGGCGACTACACTATTAAGGAGAACACCGAAGAGGACAACTGGCGCTATGTTGACATGAGCTTTGAGAAGAAACCGCTGCGCCCTGTTATCGACGGCGAGCCTTCATACGAGGACATTCCGCAGGGACTTCACGACTTCTCGGCTCCGCGATGGATGGACTACGACGTACGCCGCTATGCTTACTGGGCTGTATTCGGAGGAGCTTTCGGCCACACCTACGGCCACAACTCTGTGATGCAGTTTATACGTCCGGGCCTGAAGGCATCGTTCGGCGCTGAGAAACCTTGGTGGGAGGCTATGGAAGATCCGGGCTACAACCAGATGAAGTATCTCAAATGGCTCATGCTTAGCTTCCCGTTCACAGAGCGCGTGGCTGACCAGAGCATCATCTCAGGACAGAACGGCGAGCGCTACGACCGCATAATAGCTACCCGCGGCAACGACTATCTGCTCGTATACAACTACAGCGGCAAGCCCATGAGCATCGACCTGACAAAGATAAGCGGCGCAAAGAAGAACGTATGGTGGATGAATCCGGCCGACGGCAAGCTGACTTATCTCGGCGAATACGACAGCAAGGTCGTTGAGTTTACCTACGATGCAGCCTATCTGCGCGGCAGCGACCGTGTGCTTATTGCCGTTGATTCAAGCAAGAATTACATCGGCAAGACAGACGTTATGCTGAAGGAAAAGAACTAAGAAATTAAGAAGTAAGAGTTAAAATAAGTGCTCTAAAGAGAAGAACAAAGGAAGTTAGCGGATTGAAAATCCTTATACTTAATTCCGGCGGATTACAAATCCGCCGGCACATTAGCTAACGTAGTGCGTGCGAGAATAATTTAATTAACAATGCAGTTGGCGGATTAATTCTATTGATTGTCGGCTGCGCCCGGCATAATCAAATAAGATTTGCTTCTGCTCTCACTTGCACGGCAATTGCAAATCCGCCGACAGATTAGCTAACGTAGTGCTCGCGAGAAAAAGCTACAAGGCATTTGGATTTTTCACTCTTCACTTTTCGTTCTTCACTTAAAATAGGCATTTGACTTTAACTCCTAGCCAACTTGTTGGCGATAACTTCTTTAACTACTTTAACTACAAAAAATATATTATGTTTAGAAAAATATTATTGGCGGCCCTGGCCTTGTGTCTGTGCATGACGGCTCCCGCGGCAAAGAAGAACGGACGTAAGGCGTCGTTCCCCGTTGCCGTGACCGGACTGAAGACGGAGCGCATGGTCAACCCGATGAGCATCGACACGCCACAGCCGCGGCTGGGATGGATGATAACATCGGACGAGAACGACGTGATGCAGACGTCGTGCCGCATAATCGTAGCCTCAACACCCGAAAAGGCCGCAAAGCTTGAGGGCGACCTCTGGGACGCAACGCTCGAGGGCGACCAGTCGCAATGGATAAGATATGCGGGCAAAGAGCTGCGCAGCAACACGCCATGCTACTGGCGCGTGAAGGTTACAACGACAAAGGGCGAGTCTGACTGGAGCGAGACGGCAATGTGGAACGTCGGACTGCTCAACGAAGCCGACTGGAGCGGACAGTGGATTGGCCTTGAGAAGGCCATGCCGTGGGACGTAGAAGACGTGCACAGCAAGCTCAGCTCGCGCTATCTGCGCACCGAATTCGACCTAGACAAGCCCGTAAAGCGTGCTACGCTCTACATCAGCGGACTGGGCATGTATGAGGCATACATCAACGGACAGAAGGTGGGCGACCAGGTTCTGGCACCTGCTCCTACCGACTATCGCAAGACGGTGCTGTATAATGCGTTCGACGTTACACAGATGCTGACCGAGAAGAACGCCATTGGCGTAACTCTTGGCAACGGCCGCTTCTACACCATGCAGCAGAAAAAGAAGCCTTACAAGATAGCCAACTTCGGCTATCCCAAGCTCCGTCTTAACCTCGTCATTGAGTTTGCCGACGGCAAGAAGAAGGTTATCTCGTCGAGCAATAAATGGAAACTGAATCCCGACGGTGCGATACGCTCCAACAACGAGTACGACGGCGAGATATATGACGCACGCAAAGAACTGGGCGCATGGACCTCTGTGGGCTACGACGACTCTAAATGGATGGCGGCAGAGCGCGTGGGCATACCTACGGGAACGCTGCGCGGAGCAATGAGTCCTAACATGAAGGTGGTGAAGACCATGAAGCCCGTGAGCGTAACTAAGCGCGGCAAGGGCTACATCATAGACATGGGACAGAACATGGCGGGCTGGATTAAGCTGCGCATCGGCGGCGTAAATGCCGGCGACAGCGTGAAGATTCAGTATGCCGAGAAGCTCAACGAGGACGGAAGTCTGTTCACTAAGAACCTGCGCAACGCATTTACAACCGACTATTATGTTGCTGCCGGCAATGAGGACGGCCGCTGGTGGGCGCCAACGTTTGTATATCACGGCTTCCGTTATGCCGAGATTACAGGTCTTGACAACGTAACTGCTGACGGCATCGTGGGCGAAGTGGTAAGCGACGAGATGGAGTTGACAGGCTCATTTGAATGTGCCGACACCATACTCAACAAGGTTTACAATAACGCCATGTGGGGCATCCTGGGCAACTATAAGGGCATGCCCGTCGACTGTCCGCAGCGCGACGAGCGTCAGCCGTGGCTTGGCGACCGTGTTCGCGGATGTTTCGGCGAGGCTTTCATATTCAACAACAACGCTCTCTATGCCAAGTGGGCACGCGACATAACCGAGGCTCAGCGTGAAGACGGCTGCATACCCGACGTGGCTCCTGCCTACTGGAACTATTATTCTGACAACATAACATGGCCTTCTGCCCTGCCCTTCTCGCTCGAGATGATGTATAACCAGTATGGCGACGCCGAACCTATGAGCCGCTACTACGGCAACGTGAAGCGCTGGCTCGGCCACATGAAGTATCAGTATGGCAAGGACGGCCTGATGCCGCGCGACAAATACGGCGACTGGTGCGTGCCGCCTGAGGACATTAAGCTGATACACAGCCGTGACCCCAAGCGCGTAACCGACGGCACTCTCATTGCTACGGCCTACTATTACAGACTGAACAAGATGATGGAGAGGTTTGCCAAGATTCTTGACAAGCCGGCCGACGCTGCTGAGTTCAGCGCAGAGGCAGCACGCGTGAAGGATGCTTTCAACAAGAAATTCCTCACCATAAACCGCAACACGGCTGAGGTGCCGGACCTTATGCTCTATCCCGACAGCACGTTCTACGGCAACAACACCGTAACGGCCAACCTTCTTCCGCTGGCGTTCGGCATGATTGACGACGACTATGTGCGCGGCGAGGTTGAGAAGAACATCATACACAACATCATAACCCTTAACAAGGGAGCCATATCTTGCGGCGTGATAGGCGTGCAGTGGCTTATGCACGGACTTACCGACATGGGCCGCGGCGACATGGCATGGCTGCTGGCAACCAACAAGAAGTATCCGAGCTGGGGCTACATGGCAGAACATGGAGCCACAACGATATGGGAACTGTGGAACGGCGACACTGCCAATCCGTGGATGAACAGCGGCAACCACGTCATGCTGCTTGGCGACCTTGTGTCGTGGATCTATGAGGATGTGGCTGGCATTAACTCTGACGAGAACAAGCCGGGCTTTAAGCACATCGTGATGAAGCCTGCGTTCAACGTTGACGAGATTGACGACATCAACGCGTCTTACAAGTCAATCTACGGCACAATAGTAAGCCGCTGGCACAAGAAGGCGGGCAAGCTGATATGGCACGTTGAAATTCCGGCCAACACCACTGCCGAACTGCACATGCCCGACGGCAGCATCAGGAACATCGGTTCGGGCAAATACGACATTACTGCCGATATGCCCATGACCGGCAAGGCTGTAGTTTCAGACGAGTTTCTGTATAAGTCGGCATCATTCCCCGAGTGCCATTCTGCCACGATAACAGAGACAAGCAAGGGCGACCTTGTGGCAACTTACTTCGGCGGAACTAAGGAGCGCAACCCTGATGTGTGCATCTGGGTGAGCCGTAAGCCTAAAGGCTCTACAGAATGGCTGGCGCCTCAGCTCGTGGCCGACGGCGTATTCAAGACAGGAAGTGAGGATGCCAAGCTGGCTGGTCTGTCTGGACTCGACAGCACTAACGCCCCGGCAGCCAAAGGACCAATACTCGACAAGAAGATAAGAAAGAATCCTGAGGGCTATCAGCGCAAGGCCTGCTGGAATCCGGTGATATATCAGATACCCGGAGGCGACCTCGTTATCTACTTCAAGATTGGCAACAAGGTGGCCGACTGGACAGGCTGGATGGTGCGCTCTAAGGACGGCGGCAAGACGTGGAGCAAGCGCGAGCCGCTGCAGGAGGGCTATCTCGGTCCGATAAAGAACAAGCCCATAATGAGCAAGGGCCGCATCATTGCGCCTACAAGTATTGAGGAAGGCGGATGGCGCCTGTATTTTGAATACTCTGACGACATGGGCAAGACATGGAAACGCACCGACTTTGTCAAGGCTGACGAGGGCGTAAAGGCCATTCAGCCGGCTGTAATGGTGCTCAGCGACGGCCGACTGGCAGCCGTGGCACGCACACGCAGCGAGCATATAGGCATAACCTACAGCTCTGACAACGGACTGACATGGAGCAAGCTGCAGCTTATTGACACTCCAAACAATAATAGTGGCCTTGATGCCGTTACACTTAAAGACGGCTCTCATGTGCTTATCTGCAACGACCGCCCGATACCAAAGGGCATAAAGAACGGCAAGGGAGCGCGCACTCCGCTGTCGGTGATGAAGTCTGACAACGGCACCGACTGGAAGCACTGGATAACGCTCGAGGAGTCGCCCGTAAGCCAGTATTCTTATCCTTCGATAATCCAGACATCCGACGGTAAGATTCACTGCATCTACACATGGCGCCGCCAGCGCATCAAGCATGTGGTGATAGACCCTAAGGTGTCTGCCGAATAACTTTAAAGACATACCCGCAACCGCGAGCCATGGGAATGTACACGAGGCAGACGGCCGCAGTGATATTGCACCATGCCCGGTGCGGGTTTTCTTTTTATCAAAGCATCAATTTAATCAGCATAGCATGAAAAAGATTTTTCTTTTATTATTGTTGTTCGTCTCGCTGACGGCCGGAGCCTACAAAGGCTCTTCCGTGGCAGGGCTCTTCCCCCTGCAGGGCAGCGGACGCGTTATCTACAACTTCAACCAGGGCTGGCGCTTTCATCTTGGCGACGCCCAGGGTGCCGCTGCTGCCGACTTTGACGACAGCCGTTGGCAGGTGGTGTGCGCCCCTCACAGCGTAAGACTCGAGCCTGCCGAGGCAAGCGGATGCCGCAACTATCAGGGCATTGCCTGGTATCGCAAGCATTTCACCGTGCCTGCCGACATGAAGGGCAAGGACATCACGCTGCACTTTGAGGCCATTATGGGCAAGCAGGAGGTGTATGTCAACGGCAGGAAAGTGAAAGAGCATCTGGGCGGATATCTGCCCATAACCGTCAACCTGACCGAACAGGGCGTAAAGGCGGGCGACAAGTGCGTAGTGGCGGTGAAAGCCGACAACAGCGACGACAAGACTTATCCGCCGGGAAAGAAGCAGACGGCTCTCGACTTCTGCTATCATGGCGGTATGTACCGCGACGTATGGCTCATAGGCAAGTCGCCCCTGGCAATAACCGACGCGCTCGAGGCCAACAAGGTGGCTGGCGGCGGCATTTTCCTTCACTACGACAACATATCTGAAAAGAGTGCCGACGTGTTTGTCAACGTCGAAGTTGGCAACACATCTGCCTCAGCGGCACAGCCCACGGTGGCCGTGGTGGTGAAAGACAAGAGCGGAAAGCGCATCAAGTCGGTTACAAAGAAGATTAAGGTTGGCGCCAAGTCGAGCGCTACGGCATATCTTGCCATGAAACTGAAAGACCCTGAGCTGTGGTCACCCGAGTCGCCCTATCTCTACAACGTTGAGATAAGCGTCATGCAGGGCGGCAAGAGCGTGGACGGCGGCATGGTGCGCATGGGCATCCGCAAGGCCGAGTTCCGCGGCAAGGACGGCTTCTGGCTCAACGACAAGCCTTATCATCAGCTTGTAGGCGGCAACCGTCATCAGGACTTTGCCTACGTGGGCAACGCCATGCCCAACAGTCAGCAGTGGCGCGACGCCAAGCGCCTGCGCAAGGCCGGCATGGTGATAGTGCGCTGTGCCCACTACCCCATGGATCCTGCCTTCATGGATGCCTGCGACGAGCTTGGTCTCTTTGTCATCGTGCCCACTCCGGGCTGGCAGTATTGGAACAAGGATCCGCACTTCGGCGAGCTTGTGCATGAGAACACGCGCAACATAATACGCCGCGACCGCAACCACACCTGTGTGCTGATGTGGGAGCCCATACTCAACGAGACACGCTATCCCGAAGACTTCGCCATCAAGGCGCTGCAGATAACCAAAGACGAGTTTCCTTATCCCGGCCGTCCTGCTGCCGTGGCCGATGTGCAGTCGGCAGGAGTGAGAGACAACTACGACGTGGTGTACGACTGGGCCGACAACATTGGCAAGGGCAACTGGCCCGAAGACAAGTGTGTCTTCACCCGCGAGTTTGGCGAGATGGTGGACGACTGGTATGCACACAACAACATCAACCGCGCTGCGCGCTCATGGGGCGAGCGTCCTATGCTCATGGCAGCCCTCTCGCTCTGCGACACCTACGGCGAGATGTACCACGGCCAGCGCCAGTTTATAGGCGGTTGCCAGTGGCATCCGTTCGACCATCAGCGCGGCTATCATCCTGACACTTACTACGGAGGCATATACGACGCCTTCCGTCAGAAGAAATACGCCTTCGAGATGTTCCGCTCGCAAGACCGCAACGCAGAGCCTATGGTGTTCATCGCCAACGAGATGACTCAGTTCTCCGACAACGACGTTACGGTGTTCTCCAACTGCGACAGTGTGCGCCTTACGATGTTCGAGGGCGACAAGGTGATGACTCTGCCTGTTGTTCACAACGACAACGATAAGCCCTGCGCCCCTGTGGTGTTTAAAGACTTCTGGAACTTCTGGGCAGCGCGCGAATACAGCTACAAGCAGCGCAACTGGCAGCGCGTGTCGCTCCTGGCAGAAGGCATAAAGGACGGCAAGGTGGTTGCCGTACAGAAGAAGATGCCGTCGCGCCGCTCTACCAAGCTGCGTCTCTATGCCGACGACATGGGCCGCAAGCTCAACGCCGACGGCAGCGACTTCATTGTGGTTGTGGCCGAAGTTACCGACGACAACGGCAACGTGAAGCGTCTGGCCAAGGACAACATCTACTTCACCGTTGAGGGCGAAGGCCGCATAATAGGCGACGGCGAAAACATCATGGCCAACCCGCGCATAGTTGAATGGGGCTCGGCTCCCGTACTGATACAGGCCACCGACAAGCCGGGCAAGATAACCATAAAGGCGCGCTCATACTACGACGGCGTGTATGCTCCGGCTGCTGCCGAACTGACAATAGAGAGCGTAGCCCCCACTCTGCCGGCATGCTATACCGACAAGCCCACGGCAACCGTAAGCAAGCCCGTGCGCACAACAGGCGAGACAAAGCAGACAATGACCGACGAGGAGCGTCAGCGCACTCTCGAAGAGGTGAACAAGCAGCAGGCTGAGTTCGGCGTACAGTAAAAGATAAGCCACACAGGCATCCCGCACAGGGATACTTCTGTAAAGAAATTTATTTCAAGAATTATCCCGCCAACATCCCCAATCGGACGTTGGCGGGATTTTTATTTTATAGTCTGCCGACACACCGCCATGCACTCGCCTGCCCTACCGTCCGCGGCATAATTGTCCGTCAGCAGCCAACCGCTCACCAGTTCAGCAAGTTCCTCAAAAAAAATCTATTGTTTTCGGTTAAAAACTCGGCCACTTTTGATGCAAAAGTGGCCCATTTACGGGTTGTAAACCTATCATTAACAGTTTGAAAGTAGCAAGACTGATTTTGCTTAACAAATAGCTTTATTGCAGATAATTTAAATGCTGACTATAAGAAAAACAGCACAAAAATGTTTCAGATTTTCGAGGCATTTTCATCATGACTGCATTTTGTGGATAAAAAACATTGGACGCACCTTGAAACTGTGCCGTTCCGAGGTGCGTCCAACATCAATATTATTATTTCTTCAATTATTCTTCTGAACCGATTTTTACATCAATACAGCAATGATATTTTTCAGTTCGCTGTCGATACCTTCGAGATACGACACCACATATTTATCTTCGCCAAATCCCTTGTATTGCTGCCACGGGGCTTCATCAATATAGGCATCCATGTTTTCGTATGCATTAGGGTGCTTGGAATAATATATTCAACAACAATACCCAGCGAAATTTTCTGCATTATCGTTGAATATTTGTGACAAATTACATTATAAATTTGTATTTTTGCATTTGACTAAAAAATACAAACCAACAAAAGGTATCCATTCTTATGAAATTAGTTAAAGGCGTATACGAAAATATTATTTCAGAACAAGTTTCAAAAGACATTGAAGAAGCTCAAGACGAAGGACTGATATGTAAAAAGGACGATATTGATATTGCCGAATCACCATCAATACTGACAGCCTATATCAGCAAGATTATCAAAAATAAACTGAATGACGACTCCTTATCCTTAATTGAAAAGCGCAATTATATAAACAAAATAATAGAACTTATTGACGACGACAACAACGATAAGATAAAAGAACACGATAAACTATTGACTGCCGTTATCAGTAATGAGGAAGAAATAAAACTAAAAGCTACAAACAAAAGTTTGGTTCGTCCTTTATCTGGTTTTAGGGTAAGCAATCTTTTTACCGGCGGACAAAGTACGGTATCGCTGGGCAGTGAAATAGAACGAGATATAACATGCGCAGATAAGATATTTATAATCGTATCGTTTCTTCGTTTGTCTGGAATTAATCTTATATATGACGCCTTAAAGAAGTTTTGTTCTAATCCAGAACATGAACTTCGTATCATTACAACAACATATTGCGGAATAACAGAAGCCAAAGCACTGGAACGACTGGCAACACTGCCAAATACACAGATACGAATATCTTATAATACAAGAATAGAACGACTGCATGCCAAAGCGTTTATTTTCGAAAGAAATTCGGGCCTTCATACGGCATATATTGGTTCATCGAATCTTTCAAAATCAGCACAAACTGACGGATTGGAATGGAACATCAGAATCACTAACGTTGAAAATCCGCATATACTAAAAGCTGCTATAGCAACATTTGAGCAATATTGGAACAGTCATAACTTTGAGGACTTCAACGAAGGAGGTATAAAACGTTTCTATGAACAGACAAGAAAAGAACGTGAACAGTTTAAAAGTGAAGTAGTTCTTCACCGATATTCAATATTGCCACACCAGAAACAGATTTTAGACAGGCTTCAGGCAATAAGAGAGGCCGGCATAAATAAGAACCTTATTGTTGCTGCAACAGGAACAGGTAAGACTGTTATATCTGCTTTCGACTATAAGATAAACTCTGCAAATAAAATTCCATACGGAAAGATACTGTTTGTTGCTCATCGAGAAGAAATTCTTAAACAATCACTACTTACATACAGGGGTGTGTTGATGGATGCAAACTTTGGCGACATGTGGGTAGGCAATTTCAAGCCAGGCAATATCGACCATCTGTTTGTGTCGGTACAAACGTTTAATTCCAATTATGCAGAAATATTTGAAAAGCTGCCTTCTGATTATTATGAATATATCGTAATAGATGAAGCCCATCACCTTGTTGCAAACAGTTACAGAAAAATAATAGAACATTTCGCTCCAAGAATATTAATTGGACTGACCGCCACACCAGAACGTATGGACGGACAAAGTCTCTTGCCTGACTTCTGCAACAGGATAAGTGCAGAAATACGACTGCCACAAGCATTGGACGAAGGTTTGCTTACACCGTTTCAATACCTTTGCATAAGCGACGACACAGATTTGACCGATGACGAATTAATGGCTGGAAACAAATATATATCCTCAAAGATAATTACCAAACTTTGTACCAGCCAAAGGGTTGCGCTGATCATTGATAAACTAAGGTATTATTTGGCCAATGAATACAAATGCAAGGCGTTATGCTTCTGCGCCAATACAGAGCATGCGCGCTTTATGGCTGAAGAATTAAACAAAGCCGGTTTTAAAGCTGCATCTCTGACTGTCGACAATTCGGAAGAACGACAATCTATTAACAGAAAATTTTCTAACGGCGAAATTAATTATCTATGCGTCGTAGACATGTATAATGAAGGTGTCGACATTCCGGCTGTTGATACTGTTTTGTTTCTCCGTCCTACAGAAAGTATCACAATATTCTTGCAGCAGCTTGGACGAGGATTGCGCCTTTATCCCGGCAAACAAGTATTGACCGTTTTAGACTTTGTTGCGCAACTAAATCAAAAGTATGATTACGCAAGCCGCTTCCGCAGTTTGATGACACATACAGACAAGAACATTGTTGACCAAATAAAAAACGGTTTTACATTACTTCCTCATGGATGCTCCATTCACATGGAGGAGAAAGCGAAAGAATATGTATTGCAAAATATTAAAGCTGCAATTTATAACAGGAACAGACTTATAAATGAGCTGCGCTCTTATACCGTTTGTCCAAGTTTGTCTGAATTTATAGCTAACAACGGACAGGACATACGACTAATTTATAAGAATAACTTATGCTGGACTAAATTAAAGAAGTATGCAGGATTTTGCGACTATAAGGAAGACAGCTATACAAAACGATATGAAAAGGGACTGGGTAAATTAATACATTTCAACACCGCTTCTTTCCTGAAGTTCATAAAAGCAACAATAGCAAACAACTGTAATATAAGCTGTAAGGAAGAAAAAGACAAAACTTTTGCCTTAATGCTTTATTACGTTTTATACCAAGATAAAATTCAAGACCTCGGTCTCAATTCGATTGATGTAGCTATCAGGCAGCTTAACAATTATCCTTTATTCATAGAGGAAATAAAAGAAATTGTGGAATATCTTATTGACTACCTATACATCAAGACATTTTCTATCGGTTCAGGCCTGCCTGACGCTCTTGAACAATACGGCTGCTACACACGTGAAGATGTTTTCACGATTTTTGGAAGACAAACTGCCGAAAGGCGTATGCAAGGAAGTGTAGCCGGTGCATTCAATTTTGAAGAGTATAACACAGAAGCCTTCTTTGTTACACTGAACAAATCGGATGCAGACTTTTCTCCAAGTACCCAATATGACGATTATGTTATAAGCGAATATAAATTTCACTGGCAATCACAAAATAACGATTCTCATGCCGGCCGTGGAAAAAGATTTGTTGAACAGAAAAAGAACAAAAAGAAGTTTCTGCTATTTGTCAGGGAACAGAAAAAAGACGGTTTCGGCAACACATGTCCTTTCCACTGCTTCGGATTGGTAGACTATATACGCTCATACGGCGACTTTCCAATGAATATCGAATGGAAGCTGCAAAAGCCTATAATGCCACAATATTTAAAATCGGTGTAGTAGATAAAAATAATCAATACAAGCAATATGATAAAATCTACTTTCATCGACACTACGTTTGATGGAATTGAGACGGTATAATATTGAGATTGCAGAAAATCTCCCAAATATTCACTACCTTTGTATGCCGAAGACAATATTTGCGGAAAGATGTATAGCGTTCACGACACGTTTTTTGACGAAGTAAGGCATGAGGGATATGAAACCGTGATGCCATGCGATGAGGTTGCGGTGTTCAGCACTAAGGCCGGCATGGGCACGGAATATAAGGTTGCGCCCATGCTCAGCGACTCGTTCAGCATAATGCTGGTGAAGAGCGGAACGGTGAAGCTCTCGGTAAACTACAGCACGGAGACACTAAAGAAGAACTCTATGGCTTTTCTGACGCCAAACATGGTGGTGTCGCTGAGCGATGCCGACGAAGACTTCATGATGGAAGGCGTGAGCTTTATGCCGGCATACTTTGACGACCTGTCGGCCTATGCGCCCGTGTATAACCAGATGATTTCGTTCGCCAACGAGAACGCCATGCCGATAAGGAGTCTGAGCGAAAGCGAAATGGAATGTATGCAGACGATGCTGGGGCTTTATTCTGACATCAACACGGAGCAGCTGCACTACAACGGCCTGATGCTGCATCTGTCTAACCTGCTGCTGTTGCGCTTTGCCGAGATACTGAGGGCAGGATGCGCTGCAGATCCATCGAAGGTGCCGCACACCGTGGAGATTTACCGCGAGTTCAGAAAACTGCTAATCGGCAATTACCTTAAAGAGCACTACATATTGTTTTATTCGTCGCAACTTAACGTGTCGTCAACCTACCTGTCGCGCATAGTGCGCAAGGTGTCGGGACGCTCGGTAAACGAGCACATAGCGCACATGCTGACAACCGAAGCGCGACGGCTGCTCGACTGTACCGATCTGTCCGTGAAACAGATAGCCTACAGACTGGGCTTCGCCGACCAAGCCTCGTTCGGCAAATTCTTCAGAAAACAGTTCGGCGTCTCGCCTACGGAATATAGAGCAGGCTGCTGTGAGAATGAAAAGTGAAAAATGAAAAGTGAAAAATCCAAATGCATTGTAGGGTATTGTCATTTGGAGTTAAAGGAGTTATCCTTTCGCAAGCACTACGTTTACTAATGTGCCGGCTGATTTGTAATCTGCCGGAATTTAGTATCAGGATTTTCAATCCGATTACTTCCAATTTTGTCTTTATACTGTTGTATTAAACTCGCTTAGACATTTATATTTTTAACTTTCGCCAGAACTGTCCGATTACTTCATATTTAAAATTACCTTATAACATTATACCAATTTGGTATTTGGATTTTTAACTTATCATCCTTAACTTAAATAAGCGGTACTTTAAGCGGATCAGAGATCCTTATATTCTATTCCGGCGGAGCACAGATCCGCCGGCACATTAGTCTTGTTGGTTATTATCGATTGCAATGCATTGGCAATAGCCACAGGACATTTGGATTTTTCACTGTTTATTCTTCACTTAAATATGCTCTTCACTTTCGTAAGATGCACTACGTTTGCTATTGTGCCGGCTGATTTGTAATCTGCCGGAATTTAGTATCAGGATTTTCAATCCGATTACTTCCAATTTTGTCTTTATACTGTTGTATTAAACTCGCTTAGACATTTATATTTTTAACTTTCGCCAGAACTGTCCGATTACTTCATATTTAAAATTACCTTATAACATTATACCAATTTGGTATTTGGATTTTTAACTTATCATCCTTAACTTAAACAAGCGGTATTTTAAGCGGATCAGGAGATCCTGATATTTAATTCCGGCGGAGCGCAGATCCGCCGGAACATTAGTCTTGTTGATTATTGCCACAAGCACTACGTTAGCATTTGGATTCTTCACTCTTCGCTCTTCGTTCTTCACTTAGAAAATACTCCTTTAACTCCAAATAACAATATACCCAACAAGAAATGCTGTTTAATTTTTAACTGCGCTTACGCTCAGCGCCTGCTCTTCGTTCTTCACTCTTCACTTTCGTAAGACGCACTACGTTTGCTATTGTGCCGGCTGATTTGCAATCTGCCGGAATTGAATATAAGGATCTGTGATCCGATTACTTCATATTTTGCGTTATCATGTTGTTTTAAACTCGCTTAGACATTTAGATTTTTAATTTTTAATTTTCGCCAGAACAGTCCGATTACTTCATATTTAAAATTACCTTATAACATTATACCAATTTGGTATTTGGATTTTTAACTTATCATCCTTAACTTAAATAAGCGGTATTTTAAGCGGATCAGAGATCCTTATATTCTATTCCGGCGGAGCGCAGATCCGCCGGCACATTAGTCTTGTTGATTATTGTCGCAAGCACTACGTTAGCATTTGGATTTTTCACTCTTCGTTCTTCACTTAAATATGCTCCTAGCCAACTTGTTGGCGATAACTACTTTAACTCCCAATAACAATATACCCAACAAGACAATTGCAAAATTAATTAACAAATAACAGAATTATTAAGACATCATCATTAACATGACATTGGGGCTTATGGTAAGAGAAATAACGCAGAAAGAACCTAGAAAATGGACAAAATGAGGCTATTTGTTTCGTATATGACAAATTTAGGGCTGATATAGAATAATCTTAATCAAAGTTAAATCCGTAATTTTGCACACCAAAAAAGCGACATAAAGTATGAGATTACGGAGATTAGCCGTGTTGTTATTATTTGCCGGCAGCAGTGTTGTGGCGTGCCGGATGTCCGCTCAGAAACCGTTGAGGATGCCAATTGACGAATTGTTTAGAAGAGTGGAACAATCGAATGTAGAAGTTAAAGCGGCACAAAAGGATGTGAACATTTCCAGACAACTAGAAAAGAACGCAAGGGCAAAGCGACTGCCCGACATCGGTCTGGAAGCAGGAGTAAACTATCTGGGGGATGCAACAATTCTGGAGCGTGACTTTTCGAACCCTACACGTTCGGCAATGCCCCATCTGGGCAACTTGCTTTCTCTTTCGCTCTATCAGCCTCTCTACTCCGGAGGTGAGATAACGGCAGGAATACAGAAGACGAGATATCAGACACAGATGGCATCTACCGACCTGAAGATTGTTACGGATAACATTAAAATGGAGGTGCTCGACTGCTATCTCAGTCTTCTGAAAAACCGCAACCTGCTGAGTGTGTACGACGAGAACATCAAGCTGACAAAACAACTGATTGAGGAGATGAAGGTGCGCTCTGAACAGGGGCTGGCACTGGCAAACGACGTTACGCGCTACGAACTGACCCTGTCGAACCTTACTTACGACAGAAGCACCGTGGCCAACGCCGTGGAGCATCTTAACTACAGTCTGCTGGTGTATCTCGGACTTGACGAAGGCACGATGATAGAGCCATGGCTCGGCACGGACGAGATGAATCTGCCCGACCTTGGAGCAAGCCACTGGAGACAGGAGGCCGAGATGTCGCCCAAGCTGAAACGGCTCGACCTGGCCTACTCGCAGGCAAAGACCGAAGAGAAGATTGTGCGCAGCCGCATGATGCCCATGATAGGACTGACGGCAGGCAACAGTCTCGAAGGCCCGATAACCAACTGCGCTCCCGTGAAGAACAACAACATTAACACATGGTGGGTGGGCGTGAAACTGTCGATGAACCTGTCGGCCTTCTATAAAGACAACACCTCGCTCAACGCCGCAAGGATGCAGACGGCAAAGCTGGTGGACAACCGCCAGGCCGAAAAGGAAACGATAGACCGAAAGGTGGACCAGATGTACAAATACTACACCGAGGCATGCCGTCAGGTGGAGACGCAGAAAAAGAACGTGGAACTGGCCAACGAGAACTACAGGATTGTGGAGCAGCGCTATTCGGCCGACCTGTCGCTGCTGACCGACATGCTCGACGCATCGACGTCAAAGCTCGACGCCGAGGTAAGACTGGTTAACGCACGCGTGAATGTGGTGTACTATTATTATCAACTAAAATATATTTCAGGAAACTTTTAAACATGAACCGCAAGACAAGACGAATGATCCAGAACATCGTGGTTCTGGCTGTGCTGGCAATAGGTATATGGTGGATATGTGTACAGTTTATAAAATTCAACGTTTCAACATTCACTGACAACGCACAGGTGCGCCGACACATCGTGCCGGTGAACGCACGCGTGCAGGGCTACATAAAGAAGGTGTGCGTTGAGGAATATTCCTTCGTGCATAAAGGCGACACGCTGGTGATACTCGAAGACAGAGAATACAGGCTGAAGCTGGCCGAGGCCGAAGCCGAACTGCAGAACGCCGTGTCGGGCAAGACGGTGATGAGCTCGGCGATAAGCACCACGGAAAGCAACATAGGCGTGAACGAGGCGTCGATACTGGGCACAAAGGCCGAACTGGAGAACGCCGAACGCGACCTGCAACGCTACTCGGTGCTACTGAAAAACAAGGCCGTGACGCAGAAACAGTATGACGACGTGAAGACAAGATATGAAAGCACAAAGGCCGAATATGACATGCTGTGCAGACAGAAACGCTCAACGTCGTTGACCAAGAACGAACAGACAAAGAAACTGGGACAACAGGACGCAAGCATAAAACTGGCCAAGGCGCGCAAGGACTATGCCGCACTGGACGTGTCGTACACCGTGATAACGGCACCTGCAGACGGATATACATCGAAGATAACGCTGCAGGAGGGACAGCTCGTGCAGCCCGGACAGACGCTGATGTCGGTGGTTGACGAAAACGACGTGTGGGTTGTGGCCAACTATAAGGAGACACAGACGGCAAAGATGAAGCCAGGCGACCGAGTGAGGATAACCGTAGACGCCATACCGGGCATTGAATATGTGGGCGTGATAGAGGCCATATCGAACGCCACGGGGGCACAATACTCCATAGTGCCGCAGGACAACGCCACGGGCAACTTTGTGAAAGTGGAACAGAGGCTGCCGGTGAAGATACGCTTCACGAAGGAGAACAGCAAGGAGAACATAAGGCGGCTGCGTGCCGGCCTGAACGTTGAATGTGAAATGATCGACTGATAATGGCCAAGCTATATCATACGACAAACACCGTGATACGCACGCGGCAGCTCCTGATGTATAAAGACTGGGTGCCGCCACGGCTGCGCTTTTGGCTGTATATGGCGTTCGGCTTTCTGTATCAGTATGTGGGAAGCATCAACACGTCGTACTCAAACCAGATTGTAAGCGAGATAGCGCTGCTCAACGAGGACATACAGATGGCAGGCTACTGCACCCTGGGCGGCATAACGGTGTGCTTCCCGGTGATGTACAGGCTGAAATTCTATATGTACACGCGGCAGCTGTTTTTCGTTTCTGCCATCGGAATAATAATATGCAACGCCCTTACCATGTCGGTAACCGAGCCGTGGATGATATGGGGACTGGCCTTCATTGCGGGCTTCTGCAAGATGCTGGGCATGTTTGGCTGCACGAGCGTGTTCCGTCTATGCGTAACGCCGTCGCGCAACTATGCCGTGTTCTTCCCAGTTGTCTACATCATGGTGTGCGGCGGAACATATCTTTCAGGCATAACGACGGCATATCTTACATACTACGGCAACTGGCGACTGATGAACCTGTTTGTCATAGCGCTGATGATGATTCATTGCGGCATAGTATATTTCATGATGAAGCCCGACCATCGTCCGGGTCCGTTTCTGTCGCTGAAGGGTGTCGACTTCATAGGTCTGTTCCTCTGGAGCGCGTTCCTGATATCAGGCATGTGGATGTTCACCTACGGCGAGCATTACGACTGGTGGACGAGCAGCACTATATGGCAGGCCACGGGCATAACGCTGGCGTTTTTTGCCGCAGCCCTGTGCCGGTCGAAGTTTCACGAAAAGCCGTATCTGCCGCTGTCTATATTCAAGTTCAGGTCAGTGCAGCACCTCATGCTGCTTCTGCTCGGCGTTGGCATTCTTCAGGCTGCGCCCAAGCTGTTGCAGTCGATATATCTGTCATCTGTGCTGAAATACGACTCGCTCAACACGATATCGCTCAACTGGCCCATACTCTACGGCGTGGTGGTAGGCTCGCTGCTAGCCTTTGCCACATTTGTAAAGTGGCACTGGGGATTCAAGAAATACTTTATTGTGGCGCTTATGCTGCTCACCTTTTACGAAGTGTCGATGTATTTTCTCATCGACGGCGACACCAACAGAGAGGCTTTCTTCATCCCGCTGTTTGCCTTTGGCGTGTCTGAGGTGATGATAGGCTCGGCGTCTAACGTATATCTGTCGCAGTCGCTCCCCTTCTCTCACTTTTTCTTCGGCCTCAACTCCATAGGATACATACGCTGTGGCATAGGAACGGCCTTAGGTTCGGCCACGGTGCAGCGCCTATACAACTGGTCGATATCAAAGAACAGCCTCAACGCGTCCGACAACATGGACGGCACGGTGATGCCGTTCGACCTGCCGTCGTGGAGCGACACGATGGCTGTGATATCAAAGCAGGCCATGATGATATCCATAAAGGAGTGCTACGGCTACATGACGGTCATAGGCATACTGATGATGATGCTCATCATTATTCACCACTACCGCCTGCCCGTAATCCGCCTGCTGCCCAGAATGGCAGCCATACGCCAATGGATGAACACCGAGAAGACCAACGACCCGAAAGGCTCCGTTATTCCGAACAAAGCGGAAGAGGACGACGAGGATGAAGAAGATGACGCTGACTGTCTGGAAGATAAAAAAGAAAAGGATAACTGACGGAAGACAGACACTCCAAAAAACTTCACCTTTAGCCTGCTCCTCGGAATGAAGAGCAAATAGAAGGCTAAAACACTAAGACGGCATAAAAGTTGTAAAATTTTGAACAGTTAAGTATGTTTTATATATATTACTGTTCAAAATTTTACTATATTTGCAAAAACAAACAATGTTCTCAATATCCATGCTAATCTAAATAAGCATGGTTACCAGACATCTTGTTTGAGTAAACTTTATCCGTACATCATGAATAATGTTTTAGCAAAACTCGGCAACATACCGGTAACGTCCTCAATAATTGAATCACTATATCCACAATTAAAAGGAGGAAGCCAAAAAATAAGACAACTTGAGAAAAGCGGAGATATTATCCGCCTTAAGAGAGGACTGTACATATGTAATCCTGAGATATCAGACAGGCCTCTGTCTACCGAGCTTATCGCCAATCATCTTTACACCCCGTCATATGTATCTATGTCTTCTGCATTGCGTTACTATGGCCTCATACCTGAAATGGTTTACACTATGCAGTCAATGACGCTAAAACATTCACGTAGCTTTGACACTGCATTTGGACGGTTTGAATATACATACACCCCAAGAAAATCATTTTCAATAGGACTGTCGAGCATTGAAAAGGACGGATATGCGTTCGTGATGGCTACACCGGAAAAAGCACTATGTGACCTGATTGCCAACTCACCAAGCGTAAATCTAAGATCCATAAAAGATGCTGAAACGTATCTTGAAGAAGACATACGCATGGAGATGGACGACTTCTTAATGATGAACGTAAACATCTTTGAAGAATATGCCAAGACTGGCAAAAAGTCGGAATCAATAAGAACCTTAATAAAACTGCTAAACAATGACAAATGACATTTACGACAGTATGCTTTCGGCATACGACCTTTCTACCGAACAGAAGAAACGCAATGCCATATTTGAGGTTAACCAGCAAATAATACTTGCCGGTCTTTATAACGGAGGTTTCTTCAACGTGGCTGCGTTCTATGGCGGTACATGTCTTCGTATTTTCCATGGTCTTCAACGCTTTAGCGAAGACATGGACTTCTCTCTTTTGGCACCTGACGACGAATTTGATTTCAAGAAATATTTTCAGCCCATCATCGATGAATTTGCCGTTGTGGGAAGAAACGTGGAAATAAAGAAGAAAGACAAAAAGAGTTTCGGAAAGGTTGAATCGGCATTTCTAAAAGACAACACTGATGTTTACGACATATCTTTCCGTACAGACAAATCGATAAAAATAAAAATTGAGGTTGACACACAGCCACCGCTGAAATTTGAAACTGAGCAAAAGTTGCTGTTGCAGCCACATTCATTTATGACACGCTGCTTTGTTTTGCCCGACCTGTTTGCAGGCAAAATGCATGCACTGGTGTACCGTGCCTGGAAAAATCGAGTAAAGGGACGCGACTGGTATGATTTTGAATGGTATGTACGCCATAATGTACCACTTGACTTCAAGCATCTGTCAGAACGCGTAAAGCAGTTTAATAATGAGGAAATTGACATGGATACATTTATCGCGTTGCTGAAAGAAAAATTATCAACTGCCAATATAAATCAGGTTAAAAATGACGTCCTGCCTTTTGTCAGGAATCCGAAAGAACTGGATATCTGGTCAAATGATTACTTTGTACAACTGGCAGATATGATAAAGATTATAAATGTGTAAGAAATATAAAAACTCGATGATATGAAAGAAATAAGATGTCCTAAATGTCAGAGCGTGTTTCAGGTAGACGAGGCCGACTATGCTTCTATCGTCAGTCAGGTTAAGAACGCCGAATTTAACGACGAACTCAACCGCAGACTTGAAGAGGTGAGGAAACAATATGCGGCAGAACTGAAGGCCGACGTGATGAAGTCGGAACAGACGTTCGGACAGCAACTGTCGGCAAAGGATCTTGAAATAGGAGAAAAGAATACTGAGATAGAACGGCTGAAGGCGCAGATAGACAGCATGGCGCAGGCGAAGGCGCTTGAACTGGCTGAAGAGATGAGTAAGAAGGACCAGGAGATATCGGAACTGAAGGCTAAGATTGAAAGCACGGCGCAGGCCAAGGCACTCGAACTGGCCGGGGAGATGAACAAGAAAGACCAGGAGATATCAGAACTGAAAGCTAAGATAGAAAGCACAGCACAAGCCAAGGCGCTCGAACTGGCAGGAGAAATGAACAAGAAAGACCAGGAGATATCGGAGCTGAAGGCTAAGATTGAGAGCACGGCACAGGCCAAGGCACTCGAACTGGCCGGAGAAATGAACAAAAAGAATCAGGAGATATCCGAACTGAAGGCTAAGATAGAGAGCATGGTACAGACTAATGCGCTCGAGCTGGCCGGGGAGTTGGCAAAGAAGGACAAGGAGATCTCGGAACTGAAATCCACCATTTCGCAGAGTAAGGATGCCTGTCAGATAGCCGTGCTTGAGGAACAGCAAAAGGCGCAGGACGCTCTGAAGGAGAAAGAAAACAAAATTGTTGAGCTTACGGGCATGGTGAACCAGCAGAAGAATGAGGCCGCACTGCGTGAGAACAACATAAAGGAAACTTACGAGATACAGCTGAAAAAGAAACAGGAAGAGGTTGACTACTATAAAGACCTGAAGACAAGGATGTCGACAAAAATGGTCGGCGAGACGCTCGAAATACACTGCAGCACGGAGTTCAACCGCATGCGCCCGCTATTCCCCAACGCCTACTTTGAGAAAGACAACGACGCATCGGGCGGCAGCAAGGGCGACTTCATATTCCGAGACTATGAAGACGGCTTTGAATATATCTCCATTATGTTTGAGATGAAAAACGAAATGGATCAGACTGCGACGAAGCACAAGAACGAGGACTTCCTGAAGAAACTCGACGAAGACCGCAGAGCCAAGAAATGCGAGTTTGCCGTACTTGTATCGCTGCTCGAACCTGAAAGTGAGCTGTACAACACGGGCATTGTTGACATGTCGCACCGCTATCCTAAGATGTACGTCATCCGTCCGCAGTTCTTCATTCCGCTGATAACGCTGCTTGTACAGACGTCAAAGAAGAGCATAGAGTATCAGCGCCAACTGGCCATTGCGCGCAGCCAGTCGGTAGACGTAACCAACTTTGAAAGCCGCCTCAACGACTTCAAGGATAAGTTTGCCAACAACTACCGCCTTGCGAGCGAAAAGTTCAAGACAGCCATCGACGAGATAGACAAGTCGATAACTCACCTGCAAAAGATAAAAGAGGCCCTTGTTGGCTCCGAGCGCAACCTCCGCCTTGCCAACGACAAGGCAGACGGCCTGACGATAAAGAAACTTACATACAACAACCCGACTATGAAAGAGAAATTTAAGGAAGCACGGGCTGTTGAGGAGGATGAGGACGAATAATACTCCTGAGTGACACACGTCAGGCAAAAAAAACAATAAGCCCCGAAACATCATTATTCACGCACACAAGAATGTAAAACCAATGACGCTTCGGGGCTTATTATTATGTCTAACACAGCCACCTAAAAACAGCTTAATATAAAAATGTCCGGCACAATTTATTTCAGCAAATTTACAAAATCCAATGCGTCGTCAGGCAAAAGATAAGTCAACTTACCGTTGTCCCTTAATTCCATAAGCAGACGTCCCTGAAGATTTGGACCGACATATTTGTCATCAACCAATTTTACGCCCCAAGTATCTGCATACTTTTTACGGAATGTTGTCTGATCCTCAACTATATATCTGTTGCCGGTATCTTTAAGTTTTTCCCTGAAATCTGCATTTTGATCATACTTACATTGAAGACAGAACTTTATTGCGTCAACAATCATCTGTCCCCAATCGCTGCGCCTGTAAGCTCTCTCCCATTTCTTTGCTTTCATCTTCGGATTGCCGGCACCATATATATCCAACAAAACATCCTTATCCTTAAACTTCATCATCTGGAATAGCTGCTCGGCAGACTTAAACTCAACGCCGTTAACTACTATTGGAGTCCGTCCAAAGTTACTTAATATGCCCCACTCTTCTTTAACTTTATGTATGGTTACACATTGCTCTTTCGGATAATCCTTGATAGAATAATACTGTGGATAGAATTTTTCTATGAATGGCGCTATGCTATAAAAACTCATATCTGCTATACTTCGTTGTTTAATTGAAAAACCGGGACGACAGAGTCTTGTATAAGATGTTTACTTGCATCCAGACAAACCCGGTCAATCCTTATTATCTCTATTTTGTTGACATTAAAAATCGCACGATTTGTACCAAGAGAAGGATTTCGCCACGAATATGGCCACACAATACAGTCAACACCGATTTTGTTATCCAAAAACTCGGCAGCAGCTTTCTCTCCGATAAAGTCATCATTCCCTGTAAGCGTGTTTGCCAGATATTTACGGAATAATTTCCCGTCAGCCTTAACCTTATCAGGAATTTTCTCACCAAGCACATTTTCTGTACGCATAACAATCTTAGCATTAACAGGCTGCTTAAACATTATGTAATTATCATCCATCAATGAAGGCACTGCCACGGTATAGACAAAGTTTTCACCTTCTGACTGTGCTTTTTGACCTGAATAATGGGCAGCAGAACTATATTTTGAAGTGACATACACACCATAACCGAACTTAATCTTTCCGCTTCCCTCCAATACATGCTTCAAGTCAAACTCAGTAAAATAGTTATGTGAGCCATGATACATAATATCTGTGTTTTGCATATTATTTGTTCCAGCCAATTTCAATTCATAAATATTAATTAGAAGCAAATATATAAATTTTTCAGACAATATAAAAACTGTCTATCTGAATGTTGGATATTTTAAATCCCAGAACTTTCATATGTTGTCCTCATGACGCATCACAATACGACATGAGGAAACAAACAACAACAATAATAACCGGCAGAAGCAACATATAAATAAAGAACAAAAAACATTGTTGCTTACCAACCGGTTATGACACGAAGCAAAAAGCTAAAATCCTATTCTTACCTTATTTGATTTTCCTATAACCTCGTTTTTACAATATTCCTCAATCTTAGCAAGATTGACATTATCTTCGCCATACAGGATTGAATCGACTACAGCTTTACGCGCCACATTTTCGATCTGACCACCAGAGAACTGATACTTACCTGCAAGAAACGCAGCAGAACTGTCATCAATAGTTGTCATTATAGTCTGCCATAATTTCTTTCTGGCCTTTTCTGTTGGCTTTGTAAACTCTATTTTATACAAGAAACGTCGTTCAAAAGCCTTGTCGAAATTTTTAACAAGGTTAGTAGTAGCAATGAGTATGCCGTCGAAATTCTCCATTTCCTGAAGTATGATGTTCTGAATAGAATTTTCCATTTTGTCAACAGAGTTTTTTGCATTGTCAATTCGAGAACTGATAATGGCATCTGCTTCGTTGAAAAGCAAAATCGGAATACGCTCAGAACGCTTGCACATCTCTTTGTAATTGTCAAAAACAGCCTTTATGTTTTTTTCACTTTGCCCAACCCACATGGAGCGCATCCGTGAGATATTAATCTGCATAATCTCTCTCCCGGTACATCTGGCTATCTGCTTGACGGCTTCAGTCTTTCCTGTTCCCGGCGCACCATAGAAAAGTATAGAAAATCCTCTGCTCATATTCTTCTCCTCAAGCCTTTGGCGAACAGTATTCAGATTCTTATCACTAAGCAGTCCGCACAGTCTGTCATATTGCTCAGAGACGGTATTATCGAATATCATCTGCTTTTCATTAATCGCGTCAGGCTTCAATATGTCCGTATGTTCGTCATTCACCTCGTCATAACATGCAATCTTTACGTTGTCAAGAAGAATTTTACGTGCCTTGTCGGTAAGCATGAACGTTCCGCGGTCTTTAAAGCCATTGCTCATTGAAAAATCTATCAGTCCAAGCTTCATCAGTTCATGACTTCCGTTCTGCAATGCCCTTAACTGACGGGCGCGTACAGACTCCTCGTCAAACAAATAAATAAAATTATCCAGCGCAACATTTTTTATGTTGCTGTTCATAAGACATCTTCCCATCTGTGACAATAAGAGGACAGATTCATCCTCCAAGATTAGCTTACGGAGCCCATCGACAAAACATATTTCTTTATTTTCATCATACAACTCGTTTATTTCAACAACAAGTTCTTCCGTGTCAATTTCTTCCATCTTACGTAAACTGAGCAAATTATATACAAACGAAAACAGTTCATACAAATCAGAAGCCTTACGCGGTTTACATACATACGGCTCATTTGCCACCAAAGCGTCCATCACGCCGTCGTTTATCTTATAACCGTCAAACGGGCCATGTGCGCCGGATTTACGCAAGATACGTTTTTTCTCCAGTTCGTCAATCTCCTTCTGATAGCACAATATCTTCAGATTTTTACATTTAAGTTCACTTGCGATATCGGCAAGAGTTATGCACGGATCATTGCTGAAGTTAATATAAAGAGCCATTAGCACAGTCTGCATACTGTTTAGTTTCTGACGTTCGGCAACATATTGAATATACCTTTGTGCTCTCTTTATTGACGCCGCACTTAACGACTCACCTGCAACAATCTCCAATATTCTTTCAAGACAATTCATCATTGTCATATCTTTCTTTGGTATCGGCTTCAAGCGGGTTGCCTTACCCTTGCTCTTTGATGCTAATTCGGTTTCTGAATTGTATGTATGTCTCATTTTCTCAATATTTTTTGTTTGTAAATAGTACCTGTATGTTTTTGCTGAAGAAGACACGAGAACATATCTTGACGAGAAAAGATATGTAGATATAACGCCTTCGCACCGATGTATGCGAAAACGTTATATCTTAATTTAATCTTTATACGGGATCACTCTGAACACCGAGCAATAAGTGTTCGCTGTCTTCTGCGTCGTCGTAGACATTACCTTCCGTGTCTATATAGAATGTCTTTCCGTCACGGATAAATTTAATCGGCTCATCTATGTCGTCATGCTTTATGTCATCATATTCAGGACTTACATATACATCATTCTCAAAGGCATAAAGTCCTTTCTTATCATCTTTTCTAAACACAGCAAACTGATCTTCAAGTATCTGAATGTCATCATGCTCAACAGGTGCCACAATCTGTCCATTGAAATTTATCAAACCCCAATAGTCGTCAGCCATTACAATAAAGCAGCCATAATATATCAACGGCGCAATCTCATGATACTCGCATGGAGCAAGCATTTCTCCGGAGCCGTCAGATTTTACCATTCCGAAGTTGCCATGATTAATAACAATATAAGGCATGTTTTTCACGAAATAGCAATATGTGAATGCTATTTTGTCAAACTTAGCCGGAACAAGAATTTCTCCCAATACATTTTTTACTCCTGCCTTACCATCCTCATAGAAGATAACATCTGACCAGTCGAAACCGTTTTTGTATTTTTCTGCTTCAGCCAGTGCTTCGTCTCTCAATTTCTCGTCTGTCAGTTTATCAGCCTTAGCCAGCATGTTGTTATACACGCTCAGAATCTCCGATGTCGCTTTAATATTTTTCATAACTTTTCGTTTTTATAGTTAATAATAATTTATAATCAATTTGTTTATTCTTTGTGTATGCCATTCTGTCATAACCTGATGATTACAACATCATGCTTTCCGTTTTGAGAATAGTCTGGAAAAGAAAGATTCTTTCTGAATCATTTCCATGTTTGAGGTATCAGTATACTTATCTATATTCAGTCCATAAACAACATTCATGTATTTTGCAATAGTCCTGAATTCCTTACCATGACTCCACGTCGGGTTTACATTATTATAGTATAAGAAATAATGTATCATCTCGTGGGTCATTAGCGTCCGTAGTTGAACATCTGTATATTTATACCTGTCGCTTATCATGATACAGGCAGATAGAATTACGTCATTATAATAGTCACATGTAAAAGAACCTACAGGATCTTTCTTATGCATAAAATCCAGCTGAGGACACGGCAACGTTCCACCGAAGAATCTGAAATTACATTCATCATACATGTCATACAGGTCAGGCAATGTCAGCACCTTTGCTGTTGCAGCCTTTGTCTTTGTAGTTTTTTGTCTATGTTTCATTGGCAATGCTTTTTAAGTTAAACATATTTATGTCAAAATAGGGGTGTTTCAAGTTTCAGTTTTTATTGTCGGATCTTTGTTGGCACCATTTTCATCACCAGCAAAAAGTAAGCCAATAGTTTCTCATACTTGATTTTTGTGCTACTACAGACAACGTCCCTTAGAAATTATCTGCTTTTTCATTCTTTAATGCATATCCTGAGGTCCAAATGTCATCTGGTTTCCTATAGCATCCTATCGAAACATTATCTCGTTTATTTTGTAAATATTGTTCCGCCATATCTTGTTCGTTTTGTTTTCATTTTGCAAATTATACGGCAGTTATTTTTACTATCCAAAATAGGCTTAATAAATTTAACAACATTTTAAGATTTCTCAGCCAAATTAAAATATGTTTACCATTTCCCAACTTATTATATGGAATATCTGTCATATATCATTTTTCTCGTTTTTCATGCAAATAACCATATATCAACAATAAAATATTTGCATATAATTTATTCTTTAAGCACCAATAAATGCTTATATATTTTAGTTTAGTTTTTAATTCATGGCATGCCATTTTGGCATAACTTATATATAGGACGGCCATAAGCTGAAACACTTATGGCCATCCTCATATAATTTCAATTATAAAACTAGTCCATTAGGACGAGGGGTAAACCATCTCTCAAGAAACAGCTTACGGTTTAATTTTGCGTTAAATTTAATACATGCAGTTTCAGGAAGATCCAAGCAAGCAAAACAATGCGCCTCATGTTCTAAACTGCAAATCGGATCGTTAGGACAATAACGTGCCCTCTCTACCCCACGATTTATCAGGTCTATGATCTTTCCGTTTTGTGTAAGTGATATCAAACCGCCATAACTGCCCTCGCTTCCGGCTATAGTATATATCAAAAAGCCACCTCTAGAATTATCATAGTCTATATATATTTTTTCTTTTAACGATGTCAGTGGATAACCACATTGAAATTCCATTTCTTTCATGACTATATGACAAAAAGTATGTACAAAAGTCTCATAATCGTCTGGCAGTATATTATTAAGATCTACTTCAAAAAGAACACCTTCTCCATAAGATTCTACTGCAGGCATATATGTAGGCTGAAATCCATCGCTGAAAGGACGTTTTGACATAGCCGTTTCGCCTTGACTTTCTGCTTGTTGACCTACATTATACCATTGCCTTGGTTCACCAAATTTACCCATACGTGTATATGACAGCAGCACCGAAGTTTCTTTTAGCTTTTCTATAGCACTTATTCGAGAAATAAATGGCATTGTTAGTTCCGGCCTTCTTCTTACAACAAGATCGTCCTTCACAATCATATTTTCTGTAAAATTATCATCATTTGTCAGATACCTAAATTCATGTAAATCTAATTCATCCGTATTTTGGGCATTGATGTTAGCACCAGCCTCCATTGGTATATAGAGAGAACGTACAATTTCAGGGAAATACAAACTTTGACTTCCTCTAACAACCATTTTATAAGCATTACCGTTCTTTATTATATAATTTCGTTCAATTTGTGAAAGATATATCCTTCTATGAGTATCTGCATTTTCGATAAATAAGTTTTGAAGTCCGTCTCCATCTCCTCTCCGAGATCTATAGCGCAAATTTCTTGCCCTATTTCTAACATTTCCAACCTGCCATGCTCCGCCATTAGGATTATTATCCCATAATCTATCGAAAGGCACATCCTCCATATCGCCAGAAAGAGATGCCATGACAAAACGTATTTGCTGTAAAGGATAACGACTTATATTGGCATTAATTTGTCTACTACAAAAACAACATGCCGGTACATGTCTTCTGAATCTATTATCGGTAGGAAACGTATTATTCCAATGGAATTCCCATTCTGGTAAATTATATAAACGTCTGCAATGTGGACAATAATACCATTCAGGAAAATACTTGGATGAAACAGTTGTTCCTACGTTTGCATTAGTAGCAGAATAAACAAAATTGCTTAAATCATTATCTGGTATAGGCACAAGTCTAGTAACATTAGGATATCCATGTGTACGAACATAACTAAGCAAACGGTTGTCCCTTATTTCCATAGGATTTGTGTTGACATTCACAAAACATCTCCATTGATCATATGGTAAAATTATAAGAGAACCATTTGTATTGGTTTCTATTATACTGCCTACACCACCATAAGCAGAAATCAATTTATTTAATTGTATTTGTTCTAACTTTCTCATATTCAATAATTAACTTGTTTTATATTGATAAAAGCATCATTTGCTATATCCCTTAAAGATGTAGCACAATTAGCACCGACAGCAGCATTAGCTATTATATTAGATAAGCTTTGCCTCAATTCATTATCCATATTAAACCTATTATTAAAAACATCATCTATCATAGCATCAGCCAAAGCATCTCCTTCTAAGCCAGGATCTTGTAATATATAATTTCTATAAATTATTATCATGTTATTCAAAATATCATGCTTTATAGTTGAATATGTAAGCGGCGTTATGCTGAGCGGTTCAACTGATTTATAATAGGTTGCATGGAAAGACTTATAATTTTCAAAAAGAGAATGTTCACGAATGCGCAGTGGGTTAAGAAGATTTATTACTAGTCCATAAGTATTTCTTGCAACACGGCTTGACGACTGCACATACTCAGAAGTAGAACGAGGCTGACCAACCATAACCATCTGATTCCATCTGGATATGTCAATACCCACAGATATCATATTGGAAGCAAACACTAAATCATTTCCTGACGCCACATTCAGATGTCCGTTATCATTAACATTCAATCCGACACAAGATTCGGCCTCAGTCAAGAAGCCTTTTATACGGTTCGATTCTATGCGACTGGTAAACTCCAATACCCTTTGGTCAAATCTGTTTTCTAACAAAGACAAAGACTTCGGTATCTGATAAAGATATTTATGAGCTCTGAAATTCTCAAAAACTTCTTGCGAAACACGACTGCGAGAACGGCCGAGGTCCTTAAGACTGTTAAAGTATAATACAGTTGTCCAATAATTATCGAGCAACTGGAGAAGTCTGCCATCTTGATTACAAACATTTATAACATCATCATCATTTGTCCAGTCAAGGCCTCTGTCTTCAATCTCTTTTTTAAAGACCTTAATCCTTGATAAAAGCAGAAAAGCAGTAAGACGTATTTCTGCCATGTTTGAGCTTGAATTTCCTGACGGCATCATTCCTATATGACGACGCGTGGCACCGGGAACAATATGAGAAAAATAATTGTCATTGTAATTTAGTCCCTGAGGAGGGAATACAGCGACTTCGCGATTATACAAATTCGCGATCAAATTATTCGTATTACGAGTAGTTGCTGTAGAAGCAATAATCTTCGGTCTTCTGCCATTTCTTGATATTAACGCTTCAACAACAGATTCAAATAAACCTACAATAGACCCCAAAGCACCTACTAAAAGATGCAACTCATCTTGAATTATCAAATCTGGTGCATCAATTCCGTTATCAGGATTTAGCAGACGTTGTGCATCGGGCCTGTTTAATTGAGCAAATTTATCAACTGTAGCAAACAGCAATGTCGGTCTTCGGTCATAAATATTATCATCAATATAATATATTGGCAAGTGCGCACAATAAGAGCATCTTTGATTTATACACATCAGTGAGCCATTTCCCTGGTTATAACCATGAATTGTGCCATCTGGCGCCACAAGTCTACAACCACACCAGGGACAATAGCTTACAGGGAATGGGTTTTCGTTGCGGCGTGTAGCAGGTTGAGCAAAAAATCTGTGATATGGATTATTGTTTAGATCAGCGACATGATTTGGCGTAACACCTGATCCAACATATATACCAATTGAAATTTCTTGAGTACCAAGTCCAAGATTATGATCTTTTTGGCGCAAAAAATCAAGAGCACAAATTAAATATGAAGCTCTTTCAAACTGTTGAGACGTAAGCAAACGTAGAGTATAACGCATAATTACAGACACGCCACGACCCTGTCCACGTCTGCGTCTGTGTACTATTGTCAATGCTGTCAGAGCAAGATAAGCCTCGGTTTTACCACCACCAGTAGGGAACCATATCAAATCTACAACATCATTATGATATCTGTCATTTATTTCAAAAGTAGACTTGACATTCATAAGCAAAAAGGCCAATTGGAAAGGACGATACTCCGGCTCAAGCATCTGAGCCGTATATTCTGCATTACGAAAATAATCTAAGCTATCATAAATGTCAGGCTCATTTGCATAGTCTGCATCACGGTTTTTTCTGAACAAAGGATGCCTTGCCACAACCATTTGAAGCAACATTGCGGTATTGGCTATCTTAAAACATTGAAGTGCTTCATTATTCTCAGTCAAATAATCAATATTGTCTCTAAGCCTGGTGAGCAACTCTTCCTGTCTACTGAGAATTGTTTCTGTAACATCCTGATACTGTTCCTCATTTCTTGCCGCTTCCACCTGAGCCTGCTGCCATGTACTATAACCTTCAACAAAATTGTTCAAGCAATTGATTATCTCATTATCATTTAGATTTGACCATATACTGACATTTCTCAAAGTACAAGCACTTCTTATATTATCGTTATTATATTCAGGTGCTATTTCATTAGAGAATTTTTCAACATCAACAGTAGGAGTAAATGTTGTAAACACTCTCTGACCATCATTATCCCATCCTATAGCACAATTTACGCCTTTACCATAGTTGTGAACATTGCGATAGATAAATTCATTAATATTATTTTCTATATCATCAATATTTGTTATCGGCTCTACGTACGATTCTATTCTGCCTTCACCATTATGTGGAGTGACAACAATCTCAGGCTGATAAATTAAAGTATTCTGGCTTATAGATTTAACTAAGATCTTAACGAATTTCTTATCTCTGGCAGTAAATGTAGTCCAATACATTCTCATGTTTACGTCCAGATCTTCACTGCCGTTTTCGTTATCAAAATTTAATGTTCTATGATAGTCATGGTGATATCTTTTGTAATGCTCACCCAAAAGAATATTAATCATACTGGCCTCTACAGGATATTCAGTATTTGGTATACGCAATACATTTTGGGATTCATGATTCTCCATAGCTTTTGACAATGATATAGTTCCATTCTCATAATCAATATTAAAACAATTAATTAATTCTTCAGGAAGGCCCTCCTCATTAAGCTGCTGTTGAAGAGCATTATTATTTCCAATATCTTCAATAGCCTGACGGATGGTTCCGCTAAAATGTCCTGTGCGGACTTTTACTTCCCTGACAGATTCATTCCAGTTCAAATGGCTATAAGTTCCATAACTGATGCTGACATCAACATTATTTGTGTCATTAGATACACAAATAATCAAACCTATATGAGACGACATTGGGTTATTACCCATATCCTGACTCTTATTTTCAACGCTACCACCCAACAGTTTGCTCATACGGTCTTCTTGGTCAGTCATATCCACATTATTTGGGATAGCATCCCCATCTGACTGGTTATCATCATTGACGTCATTATTATTACCCTGTTCATTGTCTTGGTTACCATTCTGACCATTGCCCTGATTACCATTCTGATTTCTGTTGTCAGGCAATAAGACACCTAACGAATAAGCCAAGCGGGGGCTTTCAGGTATAATTTCATTATGAGCATCCGGATCGCATACAATTAAATCCTTGGCATAACCCGGACCGAGCATTTTAAGTTTTAATTCCTCTTCAATGAGGTTTCTTGCTTCTTGTTCTGTCATATGCTTGTTCTTTATTTTATGGTTTTTGTTTTAAGGAAATTATTTTCAAGTTCATCCATTGTCGAACCTGTTCTATCTAAAAGGTCCTGCATAAAAGAAGGCAAATCTCCATCAGGATTAAGTTTATAATCAAGAAGAGCGCTTTTTAACTTTAATCCAAAATCTATATAATTAACCTGCATAAATTTACGTGCTGCTTTTACATATTTGGCCTCATCTTCAGTAAGCAAACCAGCACTGATTAATTTGCTCAGAATAATGTTAAGAGGTCTTTTCCTCATAAACATTGATCTTCCTTCAAGATGATTATTCAATACATTTCTTTTAATACCGACCTCCTGACATAATCTAGATATACCGTTTCTGTCTAATTTACTGACAAATGTTTTCAGTCTTTCTTGCCATAAATCAGAATAATATCGTATGTCTCTATCAATAGGTAAATTACAGTACGCACTAGCCAACTTGTTAAACAAGTCTGACTCTTCTGCGTTCTGAGAATAATACGTAATAGTTAAGCCGGACGGATTCTCAATAGCATTGAACGGCATGCGTCTTAAAGATTCATCAGGTTCATAAACCAATACGTCTCCATATATTATTTCCTTAGTTTTGTCTGTAAATTCAATTCTGTCAACACTATAAACTCGTCTGACAGAATAATTGACTGTTTCATCATTTTCAAAATAATCTTCAATTCTAAACGCAGCATCATCTGCAGTAACATTTTGTTCCTCCGGAATATCTTTGTAATATAGAGGATCTCTGCGAAGATTAAATGATGTTCTGTCCATAAGGCGACTTTCAACCTCGCTATAATATAGGGCCTTAACCCTTGCAAAGTTATGAAATCTCATCAATGTTGTTATTGGATTAACATATTGAGGATTATTCGTATGAGGAGGAGCGTCTATCACAATTATATTTCCTTCACCGCCTAAACCTTTAACTTGTCTGTATATGCTGTGATCAAGGTCAACAGCCTTAACTGCGCCTAATTCCGTTGCCTTCGCTAGCTTAGGATTTGAATCACTATTGTAGGTTAAACCACTCGCCCAGTCTTCCAATTCAGAAAAGACATCTTCATTATATATATTATCAAGAATTTTATCAAGGAATTTCGGGAAATATTCTTTAAAATTATTTAATCTTTTCCTTGAAAAATTTATGTCAGCAAATATTTTTCTTGACATATTATATATGTGCTTTGCATTATCATCCCCAATCTGATCTCTATATTTATCAAGTATATTTATAAGACTTTGCATAGAGTCAGTCAGCCATGGGAAATCAATGGCTATGAACTCAGGATTAACATATTCAACGTTTCTATTTGCTGCGCAATAATCATGAATATCCTTGAATGTCAAGGTAACGGTCTGAGGCTTTCTTTCTAACAAATACATTGTGGGCTGCGACCCGTAAACAATTAATTTTTGTATTGGTCCATAAGGGTGCAATGCATTTAATAATTGCTGAATACGGCCAAAAGCTTTGTCACCTACAACTATTGCAATATCTGCAGATCTAGGAATTCTGCTGTTAGCATTTAACATATTCACAACTGGTAAGACATCTTCGCCGGCAAACTTATATTTTCCGTAATCAGGGCTACACACAATAAACCCCGTTGAATATCTTGCGTTTTCATTATCATATAAATTTAATATATTTATCTCATTGTTACATGACGTAAAACCTCTATTCAACTGTCCGGGAATGTCATTTAACCTGTATATTGCTTTAGCACTTTTTATTACTTCATTTTTTTTCTGTCTATTATATCCACATAGCCCCCTATTTGGCAAAGGCCTCCAGATAAACGTTAACGTAGTGTTATTATTGTTTCTTACCCCGTTCAAATAATAATATGGCTCGCCGTCGTTTTCATCTGGTATAAGTAAGAATTTATCGTTTTCATTATACCATGTACCAGGGTATGACAATTCACTCGGGTTAAGTCTGTCTTGCCTAAGTGCCAAACGTAACGCCAACGCAACAATATCACAAGTTTTTCTCCAATATTCATCCTGCTTCTTTACATTATTTGTATATTCTTCGGCAGGCATGTTAAAATATAAGACCTGTTCCTCTGAATCATTCAAAAAATGTAACACCTCATAACAGATTCTTAAGTACAAAGGTGGATATCCATCTCTTATAATCCGATTATATAACCTATTGCCAAGATAGTTTTTTATGGTTTCTAATGTAACTTCATTCATGATTATTATACTATTTACGTTAATAAAATTAATTTATCAGATTAAGGCTATATTTTACAATCAGTAAAATCCTGATGTTTCAGAGCAGCTCTACGTAGCATTGAAGCAATATCTGAAGAGGTATCTTCCAAAGTGATAACCAAAGTATCTATTGCCCTTGTCAGAGGCATCATTATCCATTGGAAAACTTGTTCCCATTTTAACCTGCTGACATCTCCAATAACATCTTCTTCAACAGACACTTCTTTGTATTTCAATTCCATTATTTCATCAATATTATAACATACAGTAACCCACCCTTCAAGACCTCGGCATGATTCATATTGAAAAATACGGCAACTGTCTATCAGCTCTTTCGGACTGCACGAAGCCAATGCTTTGGTATTTGTCCCGTCTATAAAATTAATTTTACCCGTATTTTTCCATAAATCAGCTTTTATAAAATGATTGTCTTTTACCTGAGCCGGTGAAACAAGAACGAGGATGTCATAATTAGAGCACTTTGCATCCTTACATGTCTGTTCCAACATTGTATGCAAATCTGTTGTATAATGAGGAGCAATGATAACCTTACCGCCTTCAAGACCTTGTGCCGGTTCAAATCCTGCACATGTGTCTGAAATGCCCATTTCTTCTGTCAGACTTTTTAAGAAACTGACAATATTGGCTTTTTGGCGAAGGCCTTGTTTAAGTTTTATATTAGGTACGCCCCATCTTGCAGCTGTATTCCGTCTGATTTTCTGTAAGGCACTTTTTGCAACAATAATACGCTCTTTACCATACACACATTCTAGAAAGTCTTTTTCTTCTGGAGTACAATCTTGAGCTTCATCCAAGAATATGAAGTCATCAATGTCATCTGCATATTTTGTTCTCAGCGGTTTTTTATTATTTTGTTCATAAAGACAATGTATATATTCAATTATCATGTTCGATTGATTAGACTTTTTCCATCCCAAATAAGATGCAAGCGAATAAAGATAAGAATGAAGCGTAGATATTGTCAGATTACTCCTTGCATCAGGTGAAGATGGAATAAAGCTGACCAAACGCTGCAAATCCATTGTAAGCGCGTTGTTATATGTCAACAATGCACAGCTATACCCATCAGCCGCACGTTTTAATGCAGTCTGAAGCAACAAGAATGTCTTACCTGTTCCGGCTTTTCCGTCTATACAATTAAAATCATTGTTATTTATTATTGCCTTTGCGTCATTTTCAAGCAAGCCTGAAACAAGATGTTCTGTTTTAACCCTAAGCGTAGCTGGCGCTACAGGGCGTTCCTGAATAAAATCATTTACAAACAGAGAAAGATCTTCTTTATGTTCTTCTTCTTTTCTTTTCATCAAAGCATCAAGTTTACCATGAAACAGGCTTTGTCCTGATTTTATTATTTGCTTAATAATGTCTCCAAAGCAAAAAGAAGAAAGCAGGACAGGAGATGTCGTATTCCATTCCTTTGATTCCCAAATATCAAGAGAAACAGATTTTAGCCAAAGAATATTTGATATGAAAATCGAATAGTCATGATGTTTACAGTAATTTAAGATTGTGTATTTCTGATTTCTATTTTGCTCTGAAGCATTTTTACGTTCATTCGTACTTGGATAGTTAACATAAATATTTGTCGAGGTAGCATATACATCATCAACCGTCTGTTCTTTAAGTTCGATTGCCGTACAAAAACTTCTGACATCAATTTCGTTATCATCAATAATCAGATGACAATCATGCAAATCTGCAACTAACAGAATATCTATATCCGAAACTCTTCCAAAAGGAATATTTACTCCTGATAAAATATCTATAGTTCCTTTTGCAGCAGATGGAATTGTTTTACTTATCATCTCGCTCAACAATTTAGCTGCATCAGCTTCACTGCATTTACCACTCAAAGGATAAAGATTTATTTGTAGTTGGTTGTCATTCATAGCTTTTAGTTTTCTTGAAAGCAAAGTTAATGGTTTTTATTGAAACTATAAAACGTTTCTTATCTTTTTGTAAAAATTTAGTAAACTATTAGCAGGCTCCGAGCGCTGTGGCGTACTAAATAAATTGTCAATTCTCTCCAATAAAAGAAAGTATGTCAAGTACACTGCTATTGACTAAAATTAGTTGCCCGATAACGAATAAAAAACGGGCCACTTTCGGTTAAAAAGTGGCCCACTTACGATGCGTAAACGATAGGTTAATGATTTAAAAGCTAAACACTGTTATTTGCTTACATATTTGTTTATAAAAACATTTTTTCTGCTTATTTTTTAACCATAAACACATGTTTTCCTTTCAATTTTCAGCACTTAAAATCTAATATGCCAAAGACTGTGCTGACATTATACGCCTAAAGCAGCAAAACAGACATATAACATTTTACATTTTTATCAAAGCTACGACAATCAACCTTCCCTACCCTCTCTGTTTCTGCTTGAACAACTGAAGAGGTTTGCCGTAGTTGAGCATGCGCCAGATCCACTCTAAGGGGCCGAAAAGGCAGTAATGGAGCCACAGACGGCTTAGCAACATCTGAAGGACAAATACGGCAAGGGCTATAATCTCTGTAAGTGAAAGGCCCACGCCGGCACCAAGACCGAAGCCTATGCCGTAGAAAAGGAACATGCCTGCTATAGACTGACAGATGTAATTGGTCAAAGCCATGCGGCCGGGAGCGGCAAGGGCGCGCCATACCGCCGAACGGCTGCTGCGGAGATAAAGCAGGCAGAGGGACGACATATAGGCGAAGCCGAGCGGATAGACGCTGACGGCGTAAAGCAATGAGTGGGCAGCGTTGCCAAAAGGATGACCGCCAACGGCGCTCCATGCATAGGCAACAGACAAAGGAAGACCGACACTGAAGCCTATAACCGACACGCGGCGCAGCAAGTGCCTGTGGGCTGAAAGGTCGGCATATATCTTCTGACGCCCTATGTAATAGCCTATCAGAAACAGGCCGAGGACCTTAAAATAGCGGTTGCCATCGACAAACTCCTGCACTCTCACCAACGCTCCCTGAATAAGAAACTGAAACACCTGAGCATAACTGTCGGCATCGCGCAGCCAATAGCCGAAGTTTTCTTCTGTTATGCCGTACTTGCGGCAGTAATGCCACTGAGCCTCAACGGCAGGAGCCGAGAGACTGACGCCGAAGATCTGTGTCAGTGTGTCGACAGCCACGGGCAACAAAAGGAAGAAGGCTGCCCACGAAAGCATCTTCCGGTTGCTCACGTTTCTGAACAACGGCAGCACCATTCCCATAAGGGCATAAAGCATAAGTATGTCGCCGCTCCAGATGAACATAAGATGCAGGAATCCTATAGCGAGCAACACGGCCATGCGCCTATAGAACAGTCTGAAAGCTCCGTTGCCTTTCTGTTCGGCATGACTTATTATTATCGAGAAGCCCATGCCGAAGAGCAGCGAGAACAGGGTGTAAAACTTACCGTCGATGAACACATACTGCAAGAATCGCACAATCCTGTCCACACCGGCTGAAGGCATTGACGCGGCAACGTCGGCCGGCTGAAACGTATAGAGCGAAAATTCGGGATAGTTGGCAAGGCAGATGCCAAGCAAGGCAAAGCCTCTAAGTGCGTCGAGAATGACATAGCGTTCCGACGGCTTTACTGGGGAATAGTTGGTTTTGGACATGGATATATTTTTTAGGAGTTAAGGAGTTATGAAGTTAAGGAGAAGTTCCTTGAGCATAGCGAAAAAAGACGTATCCTTGAGGGGTATTGTCATTTGGAGTTAAAGTAGTTAAAGGAGTTATCGCCAACAAGTTGGCTAGGAGTTAAAGCCATATGCTTTGTGGATCCTTATCCAAAAATAGACACAAGACATTTGAATTTTTCACTCTTCACTTTCGTAAGGCGCTGTTTAATTTTTACTTTTTAATTTTTAACTGCGCTTGCGCTCCCCGTCTGCTCTTCACATTCACAAGGCAAATCATAATTAGCTAACGCTGAACTTTGTTTCTCCATTCTCAACTCTCCATTCTCAATTATCAATTTACTTTCTGTTCACCATCATCACGCTTATCATTATCACGGCAAGGCCGGCGAGCTGTATCAGCGTTACGTCCTCATGACCAAGGCCGGCACCGATGACTACAGCAACAACGGGATTTACATAGGCATGAGTGGCAACTTCGGTGGCAGGACGCACACGCAGCAGCCAGATGTATGCCGTGTATGCCATCATTGAACCGAATACTATAAGATAGGCCAACGAAAGCCATGAAACGGCTGATACTGCAGAGAGCTGCAAACTGCTGAAATCGCCCGACAATCCTGCGCACAAGGCAAACACGACGCCCGCACCAAGCATCTGCCAAGCCGACGACGACAGTCCGCCGTCATCACTGCCGCGGATGTGATATTTTGAATAGAGCGTGCCGCATGCCCACGATATGCATCCACCTATAAGCAGAAGGACACCATACTCATAATGACTGCCGCCGGAACGCTGCATGTTGAGCTGTTCGAGATAGAGCATGGCCACACCAAGAAAGCCAAGCACGATGCCTGCTACGGTGGAGACACTTCTTAAATTGCGACGCCACTGCGGAACATCGAGCAGCATTATCCACAAAGCCGTAGACGAAGCCATTATTGCGACAAGACTGCTGCTGACATAGCGCTGGGCAAACATGATGACGCCCTGGTCGACAAACAGAAGAATGATGCCGCACACGGCCGACTTAAAGATAAGTCCACGGCGCAACAGCCGCTCGCCACGCAACCGGCATACAGCAAGCAAGGCCAGACCAGCCACGGCGAAGCGCACAGTGCCGAGCACGAACGGCGGAAAGTCGTGAAGACAAACCCCGATGAAATAATATGTGGAGCCCCATACAACGTATATGAGGAAATAGGCTGCAGCTACCGTAAGGCGGCCGGGTGGCTGTGGCATAGGCAGTTTGTTTGGTAAATAGTAATAATTGTCAGACCGAAAGCAGCGCACCAGCCCTTTGGCCGGCACGTTGCCCTATATGCGTCAGCACCATAAGCTATGATGTCAGCCTCTGGTCTTTATCTCGCAGTTGGCTGGTGCCTTGATGTTCTCGTCTATAGTTACCGAACCTATTGAGTCGGCCACAATAACGCCCGATGTCGGATTCTTGATGTTGGTGATGTCTCCGCGTATGTCGGCGTTGAGCGTTGAATACTCGAAGGCCCTGTCGCACTCACTGTCGAACGTGCAGTTTTCCAGCACCAGGTCGTGAGCATAGCACAGCGGCTGCTCGCCTGAGATATGGCAGTTTACAAGGCGCAGGTTGCGCGAGTGCCATCCAAGATACTCGCCGTTAAGCTCTGAGTCGTAGATAGTAACGTTCTCCACCTCCCAGAAGGCGTCCTTCGTGGTTATCTTGGCGTTGTGTATCTCTACGTTCTTTACATACTGGAACACGTATTTACTGTCGCTCTCAAAGCCGTCTATACGTATGTCGTTGCTGAACATGAAGGGATAAGTGCCGCCGTGCAACTTCAGGTTCTTCACGTTGATGCGGTTGCAGCGCCAGAAAATCTCGTCGGCATCGTTTATCTCAACGTTCTCGATGTCGATGTCGTTCATCTCGCGGAACATCTTCGGCGCGTCTATCACGGTGTTCTTCATCGTCAGATGGTCTGAATACCACAATGCAGAACGGCCGCCAACGGCAAAATAGCAGTTGTCTATGGTAAATCCGTGGACATGCCAGAACGGATAGTTACCTTCAAAGCGGCTGTTGGTGGCCACAATGTTGCTGCATTCCTTTATGGCCGACTCGCCTTCGCGTATGGTTACGTTGTTGATGTGCAGGTCGTGCGACGCGAACAACGGGCGTTCGCCGCCAAATTCGGTGTTCTCAATCAGTTTCATAATATGTAATCTTTTATAATTTATTTTTTCGTTGTCAGTAGAGCTGCGGAGCGTTTCTTGCGCGTCCGGCTTTAACAGACTATCGTCAGCAACGATATTTCTGTTGTTTTTTCTTTTGCAAAAATACGTATAATCAGATAAAAAAGCTGTATCTAATTTACTGATTAGATGAAACAATTCACAGAAAATATGATTTGCTCAAATTAATTAACCGCCAATATAGGACTTTTCGGCACAAAATGATGACGCAAAAACATTTGGCGGAGCTACCTGATTACCCCGAAACAACAGTTTATACTTACACCTGAAAGCAGCAGAATAATAACAAAAAAGGTTGGCATCAACGGCAAAACGGCCGACAGAATCAATGGCTTTTCAGTGCAAATCTGACTCTTCAATACATCTAACCACCGCAAGATCGGCCTCAGCCCAGTCGACTGAGCGCAGCTCTTTAGCGCCGAGCCACACATAGTCTACATGCTCCGAGAGAACGAACCCGTCTGACAGCGGCTCGCAGAGGTATGCATTGAGCGTTATCGAAAAGTCGGGATAATCATGACGGGCAGCCACAATCAGGTTGCCTACAGATATGTCATAATCAAGTTCCTCGGCAAGTTCGCGTCTCAAAGCCTCCTGCGGCGTTTCGCCGGGCTCAATCTTTCCGCCCGGAAACTCGTATTTGTAGCTTGTATAACTGTATTTTGTGCGGCCCTTTTTCACGCAGAAATATTTTCCGTCCTTGCGTATTACAGCTGCCACCACATTATAATGTTTAGCGTTCATATTCAGCCTTTCTCCTTTTCTTGTTTCTTATATACTGCCGCAAACGGTCATTCGCCCTGCCCTTCTACCGCTTTACGTCTCTCTGCCAGTTCGGCCTGCATCTTCTCGTTGAAACGCTTTGTTATGGGATAAAACACTACCGACGCCAAAGCTATGCCGAACACTACAGCCGGCACTATGCTCGACACGAGGCGTATGCCCTCAACAGCCCCGCTGCTCTGCATGGCTGTGCCGCCCGACACGTAGCCGAATGCCGACAGCAGTATGCCCGACAAGGCTCCGCCAAAGCCGAGCCCTATCTTCAGTGCAAACATTATGCCCGAGAAACAGAAGCCCGTTGCGCGCCGGCGGTTGAGATATTCCATATAGTCGGCCACATCTGCCACCATTGCCCACATAAGAGGTATCGTCGGGGCATAGGCCAGACTTTTCAGTACGCACAGCAGATAAACAAGCACAACATCATCGGGCGAAGGCAGATAGAACAGAGCCTGAAACAATACGGTGAGCGACAGGCACACTATATATACGGTCTTCTTGCCCAACTTGCCGGCAAGCCATCCCGAAAGGAACACCACACCGACAAACTGCATTATGGCGTTGAGTATGTTGAACAGCGAGAAGCCTGCCGAATAAGCCTCACGCTCGGTGCCGGCAAGTCCGAAGTTATGCAGAAACTCATAGAGCGAGCGCTGGTCGAGATAGCTCTGAAAATAAAAGTTCATCGACGAGCCGAACATCGCCAATGAGGTATATACGGCAAGACACAGCACAAACATTACGCGCCACGACACGTTGCCGAAGGTTTCCTTTACGTCTTCCTTAACGCTTGCCTTCTGTTGCGGCGGCTGGGCTATGCGCTCTCTGGTGGTGAAGAATGTTATGAGCAGACAGATAAAGGCGATGAAGGCAAACAGCAGAATGGTGCGGCTCCATCCGCGACTCGCATCCGACCCGCCAAGGCGGTCAATCAGCGGCAGCGTAAAGCCCTGCACGGCAAACTGGGCTATGGTGCTTGCCACAAACCTCACCGTGTTGATGCTTGTGCGCTCCTTTATGTTGGCCGTCATCACTCCGCCGAGCGAGGCGTAAGGCGTGTTGTTGAACGAATACATCATCAGCAGAAGCACATACGACACGGCGGCATAAACGGCCAGCAACGTCTTGTCCTGTATGTCGGGCCTGTGGAAGGCAAGGATGTAGAACAGGCAGAACGGCAAAGCAGACGCCAGTATCCACGGACGATATTTGCCCCAGCGCGTGCTTGTGCGGTCGGTCAGTATGCCCACTATCGGGTCGGCAAATGCACTCACCATAGGCGCCACAAGCAGCACCGAGCCGGCAATGGCTCCGTTGAGTCCAAACACGTCGGTGTAAAACTTCAGCTGATATATCATTATCATCTGAAACACCAGATTGGCAGCCAGGTCGCCCAACGAATAGCCTACCTTCTCACCGAAAGAAATCTTACCGTTATATGAATTATCTGCTGACATTGTTCTTATCTAGCTTTTCGTTTACATGGCGTATACCTATGCCAGGCTCACGCCCATTGCTCCGGCTCATAACCATGAGGCCTGCACACCGCCCCTCTCAGGGGCATGTTCTTAGCAGGAACAAAAGTAATAAAAATTCCTGACAGGAATAACAAAACAGCGAAATAATACAATAAATTATATTGCCGTCAGCAATTCTAATTCCGTCCGTTATATCTTTATCCCTTTCTTTCGTCCATTTTCAGTGCCACGTTCAATATTCTGTCGTAACCATTCATATAGTCTGTGGCATAAACGGGATTTGTGATGTCGGGCTTAATGCCTCTTGCGTGATGCTGTTCCCCGTCCATGCAGCGCATTAGCATCCCTGTCATTGAGAAAGGAAACAGGGGATATCAAATAGCCAAACAGAAATATAATGTTTCTGCCCAAAAACTTTTTATGCCATTCTTCTGAATCTATTAATTAAGGCAACCAATATCAGCAGACAGAATATGGCGATAATGATGAATCTGGTCTGATTCATTATGTCGGCATAGAAACTGCTGCCGGGGCTTATATAATCTATGACGCATGATGCAGAATTGTTTACCAGGTGCATGCCGAAGCACACCATGACGTTGCGAGTTTTATAATAAACCCAGCCTAAAAGTATTCCGCTTATGAACGTGCCGATAATCAGGCTTGGATAGAAATGCAGTATTGAGAACATAAAGGCGGAAATCAGAATACCTATCCACGGATTTGTCTTCCATTGGAGCAGTTTTTCCTCTATACCTCCGCGAAACACTATCTCTTCTGCCAGCGGAGCCAATATGCTGATGCCTATTATACTTGCAAAAGAGAGCTGTCCGTCAGCTGCAACGGCTTCGCTATAGTCGTTAAGGTTTAGGGCCGAGACAAAAAGGTTGAGCGGCAATATTGAGACCAACATCATCAGCATTGCCATCAGATAGACTGATGCCGGAGAGTTATCTGAGCCATGCTGACCGAAAGACGGCAGCTTCACATATTTTCTCTTTATAAAGAGTGCGGCGATAAACAGATTGCTCAGAATCAGCGTGGCGCTGTCCATACTGCCCAACTGCATGACATCCTCTATCGGCATGTTGTTGTTGAGTACGTAATTCTCAAAAATCCAGCCGGCAACATAAACAATGGCCGGTACAAGTATCAATACGCCAAGAATGTATAACGCGTAATATGTTATGGCGACAAATGGTTTTGGCATTGTTTCCATCATAATTTATAAGTTTTTATAAGTTCTCCATATTTTATTTAAGGCATCGGCCTGAGTATGTTACGATTGTTGCCATCCGACATCATGTCTGCAAATATATAAAATTATTCGTATTACCGCCCGTTAATCTGAAAAAATATATAGGTCATAGAGAAAAACAATACCTTTTCCGACAGCAGATTAATTCTTATTTTTTTGCGTTTATCTTTTTATTTCATAATTTATATGTATCTTTGCCGCCGGATATGACACAACGCTCACGAACGCTGACAAGAGCATGCGCTGCCATGCTGCTTACCGTGTTTATGGCTTATTATGCCATAATCTCGGTGTATGCCCACGTGCATGTGGTCAACGGCGTGATGGTGGTTCACTCACATCCCTTTAAAGACAAGCACAGCCACCCTACGGGGCAGACGCTCGTGCTGCATCACCTCACACATTTTAATTCGCTCGAAGCCGGACCTGCCGCCGGGATTGAGGCGCCCGACGTGAAACTTATTCACACATGCTACAGCGAATATGCAGTGGCACACGCCACGCCCGACTACAATTCGGGCATATATCTGCGCGCGCCTCCCGTTTCTTCATTTTCATAAATCATTTTATCCCGAAATCGGCCGTTGGCATTCGATTGGATTTTTGTTTTGCATTGGGCTGACTGACGTATGACTTTTTGCCGGCATGGTGAGCTATGCCTGCGAAAAAGCAGACGGCATGACGGCAACAAGAAAGCGAAAATACGGCCGGTAAGGTTATATCCTATGGCATTAATAACCTCCAAACGGCCCGATGACCGATCAGGGTTTATCTCAACATTATTATTTATGCTGTGACGACGCAGGCATGCCGTGCCGTCATGGCCGGATATTACGTATTTTTTAAGAAATAAATGAAGAAACAAATACTATTATTTCTGGCGGGCCTGCTGTGCTCGCTGGCAGGGATGGCCCATCCCGTTGAACCAAGTACGGTGAAAGAGGGCAACATCATAACAGGACACGTCATTGAGAAAGGAACAGAAGAAAACCTGGCCTACGCCACGGTGCTGATTGTGGAAAACGGCATGGGCACCGTTACGGGCGACGACGGCCACTTCCGCCTGAAGGATGTGCCGGCAGGCAAATACACGCTGAAAGTGCAGCTCATGGGCTATGCCTCGCAGACCAAGACCGTTGTGGTGAGCAACGAATATACCGTTGACCTGCACTTCGTGATGGAGAAAGAGGACATCATGATGGACGAGGTGGTGGTGTCGGCCAACAGAAACGAGACTAACAGAAGGGTGGCTCCGGTGGTGGTGAACGTGATGAACAGCAAGCTGTTTGAGACGGTCAACTCTACCGACCTTGCCAAGTCGCTCAGCTACCAGTCGGGACTGCGCGTGGAGAACAACTGCCAGAACTGCGGCTTTCCGCAGGTTAGGATCAACGGTCTTGAGGGTCCTTACTCACAGCTGCTCATCAACAGTCGCCCCGTGATGAGTGCGCTGTCGGGCGTGTACGGGCTGGAACAGATACCCGTAAGCATGATTGAGCGCGTAGAGGTGGTGCGCGGCGGAGGCTCGGCGCTGTTTGGCGCCAACGCCGTGGGCGGCACCATCAACATCATAACCAAGGACCCTATAGACAACTCGTTCCAGGTAAACTCTACGATGTCAAACCTCGGCGGCAAGACATGGGAGCAGTATTTCGGCGCCAACGCCTCGCTCGTGTCGAAGGACCGCACCTACGGCGTGGCATTCTATCAGGCTTACAGAAACCGCAACCCTTATGACGCCGACGGCGACGGCTTCTCCGAGCTGGGCAAGCTCAACATGAACACCTTCGGACTGAGGGGATATTACCGCCCCACACAGTTCAGCCGCCTGAGCATAGAGTATCACACCACCAACGAATTCCGCCGCGGAGGCAACAAGTTTGACCTGCAGCCGCACGAAACCGACATAACCGAGCAGACACGCCACGTGATAAACAGCGGCGGACTGACCTACGACATATTCATGAACGAATACAAGCACAAGCTGTCCGTGTACGGCTCGGTGCAGCATACCGACCGCAACAGCTACTACGGCGCGGGCATGGACGCCAACGCATACGGCACTACCGACGACCTTACGGCCGTGGGCGGAGCCATGTACTCGGGCAACTTCGACCGCATGCTGTTCGCGCCTGCCACGCTGACGGGTGGCTTTGAATATCAGTTTAACGGACTTCACGACGTCATGACTGGCTACGGCCGCGACCTGAAACAGTATGTGAGGATTGCCGGGGCGTACCTGCAGAACGAATGGAAGATGAGATACCTGACGCTGCTTGCCGGATTCAGGCTCGACAAGCACAACCTCGTGGACAACGTGATATTCAGTCCGCGCGTCAACCTGCTGTGGAAACCCACCGACAGGCTGCAGGGCCGACTGACATGGTCTACCGGATTCAGGGCACCGCAGGCTTACGACGAAGACCTGCACGTGGCTGCCGTGGGCGGCGAGGCGATGATGATAAAGCTGGCAGACGGACTGAAGCCCGAACGCTCAAACAGCTTCAGCGGCTCGGTCGACTGGGCTTTCAATCTGGGACACTTCAGCTCTAACCTGCTCATAGAGGGCTTCTACACCATGCTCAACGACGTGTTCTATCTCGAAGAGACAGGATTCGACGAGACCACGGGCACCAAAATACAGGAGCGCCGCAACGGCCACGGGGCACGCGTGTACGGAGCCAACATCGACTATAAGATAGCCCACGGCAAGGAGGCGCAGCTGCAGCTGGGCTTCACCGTGCAGCAAAGCCGCTACACCGAGGCGCTGGCATGGAGCAGCGACCCCGACGTGGCGCCAACAAAGCGCATGACGCGCACGCCCGACTGCTACGGCTACTTCACCTTCACGTCGGCTCCGCTCAAAAACTTCGACTTCTCTGTCTCCGGGGTCTACACGGGCAGCATGCTCGTGCCCCACTTCGCGGGATACATAGAGAAAGACAGAATGGAGAAGACGCCCGACTTCATGGACCTGAACCTGAAGCTCAACTACACCTTCGTGCTGAACGACCATCTGAAACTGCAGTTCAACGGCGGCGTGAACAACATATTCAACGCCTTTCAGAAGGACCTTGACAAGGGTGCCGACCGCGACTCAAAATATTTCTATGGCCCAACTCAGCCGCGCACGCTGTTCATAGGCGTCAAGATATTCAACTGACGCTAACGGCCGCAATTATCGGCCGCAACCATGCCCTGCCCCGCTACACACTGCATCTGCCGCAACAGCCATGCGGCAATGGTGCATGTGCAGCGGGGCATTTCGTCTGCACAAGCTAGACTGATGACAGCGAAACGGAACAGAAACGCCAGCTCCACAAAAGAAAAGTCTTTACATTTTTCATGTACAGAGTTTTCTTTAAAATAGGAAACGGACTTATAACGGATGTTAAAGAAACAGACAGTCAAGTCTTCAGGATTTAACTTTGTTTTACAATCAGCACCGTCTGACACCCCCAGACCAATGGTTTTAATGCCAATAATCAGGCTTTTTAGAGTCACAAGTCTATGCTTGCGAGACAAAAACCTATTGTTTTTCACCCGTAAGTGGCCGAGTTATATTTTTTAACATTCACGCCCCGACATCTCTTTCGGCATAAATCACGCTATATCAGTCACTTAACAAAACCACGAAATTTCAGCGTTTTTCCGTCCGAAAGCCATATCCGCGCTGACGGAGGCCATTCTGAGAGCGTCAAAATCAAAAAGTTTTCTGTCTGACCTGTCATCAATACGCTGCCTGCAACTGATGCTGAATGCCAACATGCCATGGGCACGACCGCAGACGTAAGCCGGAATGACATGAGGCAGACGGAGCCGTGGGGCCGCTGCAGAACAGGCAAACAGAACCGGCACGACAAGACTGAAAAACAATAGCCACAGAATTTACGCTGCTCACCAATAATCTGACACACAGACATTTTCATCACTTAATTCTTGCACAGATGTTTTTTTGTTATTATCTTTGCAAGACAAGTTTATACGAGCTATATACGGCAGTCTGACGCCATTGGACACGGATGCCTGCATCACGGCGCCGGCTGACTATCACCTTACATTTTGTTAATCTCTAAACAACTTACAGAATCAAAAAAATTAACACCATATAAAGATGAAATCCCTGTTGCGCCTTATATTGCTGATAACGTTATTACCCGCTGTCGCCGCGGCCCAGCCTGACATGATAGTGGAGCACTACACCAAGGAGAGCGGACTGCCAAGCAACACAGTGTACTGCGCGCAGAAAGACGGCGACGGCTTTGTGTGGTTCGGCACATGGCACGGCCTGTGCTCGTTCGACGGCACAACGTTCACGCCCTTCATAACACGCACCAACCACAGGTCGGACATGCCGCCGCGCAAGGTGCGCAACATCATAGGCGACAAGAACGGATATCTGTGGATACGCAACACGGACAACCATCTGTATATGTTCAACAAGTATGACGAAACCTACCACGACATATACAACGAACTGAAAAAGCAGTCGCGCAACGTGCAGGTGATAAAGATACAGGCCATGGACAACGGCCACATAATGCTGCTGACGCGCAACAAGGACGTGTTTGAGGCATACGTCAACGAGGAGAAGAAGATTGAGGTGAGAAAGATATTCGACTCGCGGCGCCACATCGACCCTGCCACAATGAAACTGAAGACCAACATCCTGGGCGAAAACAGCCGCTATGTCTACTGGATAAGCAGGAGTCTGGTGCTCAACATCGTTACGAAGAAAAACAGCGCCCCGCTGCTGGGCAGGATAAAGGACAGAGACATAACTTGCTTCAAGAAAAAGAAGCAGTATCTGTGCATCGGTACTGCACGCGGCATCCTGTATATCATCAACACCGCCAACGGTCACACCGACCAATATGCCTTCAGGGGGATGCAGTCGGCCGTGTCGAGCATAAACATCATCGACGGCAAGGTGTACTTCACCACGAAAGACGGGCTCTACTCCTTTGCCAGAGGCTCGGCACCGAGGCTCATAACATCGCAGGCATCGGGCATCACGCAGTCGTTCACCGACAAATATAACAAGCTGTGGCTGTGCTCCGGCAGGGGCCTGCTTATATGCCACGACCCCAAGACAGCCACGTCGCAGACGTTCACCATGCCCACAGACAGCCTGTTTGCCGAGATGAAGTTCAGAGACACAGGCGCCAACGGCCTGTTCATACTGATGCGCAACGGCGAGGTGTGGCGCTACAACCATCAGACAAGGATGGTGCAGAACATCAACCGGCAGAAAGACTTCAGCAACTACACGTCGGAGCCTCACTTCTTTGACATCGACATCGACGCAAACGGCATCCTGTGGCTGTCGTCCACCAGCAGCGGTGTCTACAAGGTGTGCTTCCCGCGATACAACTTCAGGTTTATGTTCCCGCAGATGCTCATAACCGACAACGACAGCGACAACAACGGCATACGTGCCGTATATCAGGCACGCAACGGCGACCTCTGGATAGGCACGCGCAAGGGCGAGCTGTTCTGCATGGACCTGAAGACCAGGAACATAAAGCGAAAGTTCGGCAACAACGAGATAGGCCCAGTCTACCACATAATGGAAGACAAGAAGGGTAACTACTGGTTCTCTACAAAGGGCGCCGGACTGATAAAGGCCACGCCCGACGCCATGGCGCCGCAGGGACTGCGCATAACACGGTATACCAACAAGCGGGGCGACCGCAACTCGCTGAGCAGCAACCGCGTGTATTACACCTATCAGGACAGCCGCGGGCGCATATGGGTGTGCACCTTCTACGGCGGACTGAACCTCATAGAGGAACGCGGCGGCAGAATAATATTCAGAAACAAGCGCAACGGGTTCAGGCAGTATCCGCGATACGAGCTATACACCGACGTGCGCTCCATAACCGAAGACCGCAACGGACGCATGTGGGTGGGCACAACGGACGGACTGATGTCGTTCGACGGAAAGTTCAGCAAGCCGTCTGACATAAAGTTTGAGACCTACCGCGAAAGCCACAAGTCGGGAATAACCGACAACGACATCTTCACGATGTATAAAGACCACAAGGGATATATCTGGATGGGCATATTCGGCAGCGGCCTCAACAAGATAGAATATTACGACGAGAAGAACCGCCAGCCCGTGCTGAAGACATACATGATAAACGAGAAGCAGGGCGGCGACGTCATATCGTCTATCGTCGAGGACAAGAGCCACTGCCTGTGGATATGCACCGAGAACGGACTGGCAAGCATGAAGCAGGGCTCGTCTTACCTGAAGAGCTACGACAGGTTTGCGGGCTTCCCCGAGGTGAACATCGAGGACAACACATCGATATGCCTGCACAACGGCACCATTCTGATAGGCAGCCGCCAGGGCCTGCTGTCGTTCGACCCTGAGGCAGTAAGAAACGACAATGACGCCCGATACCCCACCTTCATAACCAACTTCAAGGTGGTCAACCGCGAGCTGTGGGACTTCAACCCGCCGATATTCGAAGGCTCGCTGAAGTATGCCGACAAGATTGTGCTCGACCACGACCAGTCGACATTCACCATTGAGTTCTCAGCCCCCTACTACGCCGACAACAGCCTTATACCCTACACCTACATACTCGACGGATACGAAGACGAATGGCACAACAGCGGCACCAACCGCATAGCTTCGTATGCCAACGTGCCGCCGGGCCACTATAAGTTCAGGGTTAAGGTCAACGACAACAACTCGCCCGAACGCGTCATCGAGATAATCATCAGTCCGCCGTGGTGGGCCACATGGTGGGCTTACACCATATACACCCTGCTGGCGTTGCTGGCTCTCTACGGTGCGCTGCGTCTCGTGATGTACATGATAAAGATGCGCAACGAGGTGTATATCAACGACCGTCTGGCCGAACTGAAGATACGCTTCTTCACCAACGTCAGCCATGAGCTGCGCACGCCGCTGTCGCTCATAAAGGGCCCGATAGAGGAACTGAAGAACACCGAGAAGCTGAGCCCTACGGGCAAGGAGTATATAAGCCTCATCGACCGCAACGCGCGCAAGATGCTGCAGCTGGTAAACCAGATACTCGACTTCCGCAAGATTCAGAACGGCAAGATGAAGATGCACGTGTCGTATGTCGACCTCAACAGCATGATAGAGCAGCTCATGCAGGAGTTCAGGATGCATGCCGAAGAGCGCGACATAGCCTTCGTGTTCGACAAGGCTGAAGAACACGTTACGGCATGGTGCGACGCCGAAAAGATAGCCATAGTGCTCAACAACCTGCTGAGCAACGCCTTCAAGTACACCGGCGAGGGAGGCAAGATATGCATAGCGCTCGAACACGACTACGACAGGCACATGTGTACGATAAGGGTTGAAGACGACGGAGTGGGCATACCAAAGTCGCAGCTCGAGGTGATATTCGAGCGCTTCTCGCAGGCAAGCAACAAGACGTCTGACGACAACGCCTACGCCGGCACGGGCATCGGCCTTTCGCTGTCGAGAGAGTATGTCAATATGCACCACGGACGCATATGGGCCGAAAACATCGACGGCGGCAAGGGCGTGGTGTTCTCTGTTGAACTGCCTACAGGTCGCGAACACTTCGACGAGAAGGACATCGAGGTCTACTTCGACGACAACACTGCTGGCAGCAAGACAGCTGACGAGGCCGAAGCAGAACAGGACACGCAGGAGCAGAAAGCGGAAGAACCGCAGGACGACCTGCCTACGATAATGCTCATAGAGGACAACATCGACATGTGCCGCATGCTGCAGCTGCAGCTGCGAAGCAACAAATACAACGTGTTTACGGCGCACGACGGCGAGGAAGGACTGAAGAAGATTTATCAGCACCACCCCGACATAATAATAACCGACCTCATGATGCCGGGCATGGACGGCATGGAGCTGCTGCGCAACGTAAGACAAGACTTCAACATCAGCCACATACCCGTCATCGTGCTCACGGCAAAGAATACCGAGGAAGACAAGCTGACATCCATAAAGAGCGGAGCCAACGCCTTTATAACAAAGCCCTTCAGCAGCAGTCACCTCATGGCCAGAATAAACCAGCTGCTCGAGGAGCAGCGCATCTTCCAGCGCAAGATGGTGGTGCAGACCACCGTGGAGAGCACGGCCGAGGCTGCCAACGACTCTTACGAGCAGCACCTCGTGAAGAAGGACATCGAGTTTGTACACAAGATTCATGAGATTATTGAGGAGAACCTCAACTCTAACGACTTCAACATCGACACCATAGCCGGCACGATAGGTCTTAGCCGCTCTGCCTTCTTCAAGAAGCTGAAGAGCCTGACGGGCTTTGCCCCGGTAGACCTTGTAAAGGAGATAAGGCTGACCAAGGCTGCACGCCTCATAGAGACAACCGACGACAGCATAACAGAGATAGCCTACTCTGTGGGCTTCCGCGACGCAGGCTACTTCGGCAAGTGCTTCCGCAAGAAATATGACATGACGCCAAAGGAATACAGAGCCGAAAAGCGTCAGGCGCAGCAGCAATAGCATAACCGGAACTAAGGCACGAAATAAAGCTATGACACGAAATAAGACTTAAAAGCAAGCTAAGGAATTGCACTAAACAGCGCTTTGCATCAGCCTGCCTTCCGTCCCATTCGTTTATATTAACCGGAATGGACGGAAGGCACGTTGATTATATATAAACAGACAGCACGACAAAACTAGCTTTCTTTCCAATATTGCAATAACATCGCTACGACAGCAAATCCTCTATGATAAAAGTACATTTTTTTGCTTTAAAAGAATAAAATTACAGTTTTTTTTCATATATTTGGAGTGCCGTACAACGGAACGGACAACGATGACGATGTGGACGGCGAAGTGTTCATTGAAGAGCGGAATAACATCTGGAATACGCCTTATCTCTTCAACGCCAAAGAGTTCGACGAGGAGACGTGACTGTATTACTACGGTGCTAGGTATTATGACCCAAGACTGAGTTTGTGGTTGTCAACTGATCCAATGCAGGAAAAGTATGCAAACATTACGAGCTATTGCTATGTTTATAATAATCCTGTAATGTTTATAGATTCTGATGGCTATGATGCTATTTACATTACTTTTCCTAATTATAGAGCAAAAGGTATTCCTTTTACCGGACACGCGGGTGTTTTGTTAATCGATAATAAAACTGGATTTACTAAATATTATGAATATGGAAGGTATGATCCGGAGAATAAAGGAATTGTAAGGACCGTTGCTATTTCAAATGTCGTTATAGATAAAAATGGAAAGCCTACTCAAGAAAGTCTGCAGAAGGTAATGAAACAACTCTCAGATAAATCGGGGCATGGTGGTGATATTGAAGGGGCTTATATTATAAGTGACAAATTCAACGAAATGAACGAATATGCTAAAAACAAGCTATCTGAAAATGGCAACCCAAATAGAAAGAAATATTCTATATTAAGTAATAATTGTGCTACTTTTGCTGAAGATGTTATTACGCAAGATAAAAGTGTAGATAAGCCCAATATAATCATTAATAGCCCAATCAATATTGTTGACGAGTATCAAGAAGAAGGGAATGCTAGTGTGCAATATAAAGCAAAAAGCCAAACTCTGTTTATTGGTAAGGGCGACGAAAAAGATGCAAAAATAAAGACTAAAGATGAAAATTAAATTATTAAAAATGATAGGAGTAATAATTATCATAGGTATGACTCTATCTATTATTTATCTATTTTATCAAAATAGCAATCACAAAGGCAGACCTGAAAACATTCCTTGTACGGCTATTTGGAAAGGTGGTCATGATGGTGGTTGTTGGATAGAATTAGTAAATATAAGAACTGATACAATTCGATTCCGAATTTACAATGAATGGAGTGGTGAATTGATATTAGATGCAGATTTTGTTCCAAAAAGCAATAATAATTTACCCCTGACAAAATCCAACTGGAGTTCCTATGTAGATTTTTTTGACGGTATAAATATTTACTGCAAAAATAGAATTGAAAATAGTTATCTGCAATTGACTTCTATTTTTCCCGCATATTATGAAGAAAAATAAGTAAGGTGGAAAATATTGAAAAAATCTAAAAGAGGCTGGCTTAGGAATCAACCTAGACCAGCCTTTATTACAATATTAATGAAAAACGAATTTATACATTAGTTTGTAGCCATAATCTAAACAGCGGGTCTGCAATGGTATATATACCTCCCCGTTGGGTTTTGGATGTCTTATCTATAATCTTACAGTCAGCCATCAATTTAAGGTACGGGGATATCTTCCCGTTGTCTTGACCTGTCATCTGACGGATCTCCTGCAGACTGACTCCATCTTCAGCCCTTGCTATAGCCGATAAAATACTTTAGACCTATACAACGGACATAGTTAGAAAGAGCCCATGAACGCAAACAGAAATGGGACGAGGAGAACCGTCTGCTGGCCTCTGACGACGACGGATTCGTGACCAACTACAGGTATGACGCTGACGACGAGCGCGCGGTGAAGGCAAATACAGAACATTTTACCGAATCTTAAACGGAGAATCAGAATATAACGGTAAGACATAAAGAAACGTTTTGTTAAAAAAAGCAAGTAACAAGACGATTGACAATGAAAACGTTGCGTTTCAAATAAATTATGACTATCTTTAGGCAGGAAAAGGAAAATCGATACAACACTTTATTGCAAGCCGACAATCAACTTTAATCAGGTTTTTATTAATAATGCAAAACAATTTCTCAGAATAATAAAGAGTCAGATGTTGAAACGAAACTGCAAAAAACAGCTTCAAGAAGTGCTTCTGATAGATTTAAATATAAATAACAAAAAGAATCATGACATCTAATAAAAAAGACGGCGTGATTTAATCATAAAAAATAAGGAAATGAAACGTGTTACAAATATGGAACTTATAGTTGGCATATTGTTAAATATTGGCATACTAGTATTTTTTGTATATGTTTGGCTAACATACAACCATAGACAAACTATAATAAATAGTGAGAAACATATACAAAATTATTCGGTACTGAAAATTAATTACCATGCAAAAAATGCATCAAAAATTCTTATAGAGTTCAACGGAAAGCAATATCTCGTAGGAGTTCCAAGGAATAAATGCAAGCCATTTGATCCTCAAAAAATAAAATTCTATTATGACAGAGAGAAAGATGATGTTTTTGAAGCAAGTGAGCTGGGAGTAAGACATATAGTACTTGGTGGCGTTCTGTATTTATTCTTTTCTATATTATTATTTGCCGCAATAAGGAAAAGACTTAGTAGTAGTTGACTACATATTAGACCTTAACAACTTAAACTGTGAAACCGACATCGGTATGATCATAATGCTACACCAAGCACATCTACATAGGCAGCCAGCTCATCGTATCAAAGATAGGTGACTTCGCATCCTACGGCGCAGATCCGAGGCGCATAGAGTATGCGGGCAATACATACACCTTATATTATATGGCCACAGTTCGTCGTCAGGCAAATAGATTTTAATTAAACAAGGTGATTTATGCTATCAGCCATCCTTGCTGGTCTTTTCGTACGTTTTTTCTTGACACAGCCCATTATGCCAGCGAAAAAGCGAACGGAAAGACTATTAAGATAAGGCAAAAGCACAGGCTGACCAATAACATAAAGCATTAACATTGCTGAATATTAATTACTGGTTGGGACATAAAAGACGGCAAACGGCATTGGAAAAGGTATGCTTTTAGATGATGAAACGTGGTGTTTTACGATGTAAAAGGACAGCTTTTACAAGCTGCATGCCATGTAACGACGCAAAAAGGAAAAGAGATATGAAAAAGATTTTAAGAAAAAACTCATCACTCATCACAAAGCTGCATAAGGGCCTTGTAGTCAATGCTTTAGAGTGTGACGAGTTGCATTTCCAACTCATCACATCCGAGGTGAACGGTCTGTTGCGTGATGAGTACGGAAAGCAACTCATCACAACTTAACAATCTGTAAATCAGCATATTAAAAGCTATTGTGACGAGTGATGAGTTTATTAAGATAAGTTTTTTGTATCAGAATTTTGCCGAATCACAATGGCCGCCAGTTTAGCGCTAATAAAAAAACGACGAAATGAATTTGGGTAATGATTTGCGAGATTCGGATAGTCACTACGTTATTTGAGCTGCGCTTATTGACATTTAAGCACAATTGGCCATTAGACCGCACATTGTTTTATCTGTTTTGTGTCTTCATGCTTTCAGCCCGTCTTTTAGTTTCTGAACGCTGATAGCCGATTAGGGTTAAAGCGCCTGTGCCCATTTTCGCAAAAGGCGCTTCGCATAATCGGGACGCACGAAGGTTAAATTTAGTTAATAGCATTTTCGCTTTTGATTACAAAGCAAATCAGTAATCGTTTAAAGAGAAAAACATCAGAAAATCTATTAACTTAATAAAATTAGCTTATGAAAAAAATTTTTACTTTAGTAGCAGTTGCACTTGCAGCAATGAGCGCAAACGCTCAGGATTATTATGCTGCTGCAACTTATGATGCAGACAAGAACGTAGTAATGGCAGAAGAATTCCAGAATGCTGTTATCGACACTCAGAACGGCAAATCTGTTGTTACCGTAGATCTTACAAATGTAACAATGACAGCAGTAGGCGGCACTACTCCTAAAGAAATAGACAAAGACGCAAACGTATCAGAATGGAATGCCATAGAATGGAAGACCGGCAATCAGGGCGACATCGAGTTTCCTTACGTACAGGGAACAGGTAATCCCTACGTTAAGCTTCTGGCAGAAGAAGTGATTACAGACGGCCAGCCTACAGGCACATACCGTCCTGCATACGAATACTACGAGCCGGACGGAAGCAAGGGTCTGCCCGTGTCAGGACTCTACTATGAGTTCAAGGCTAAGGCTGAAGGAACTCTCGTACTCGGTGTATGGATCAACAAAGGTAACCGCAAGCTCTTCGTTGTAGACAAGGAGACACAGAAGGCTCTGACACCTAACGTAGACTATACTCTGGACGGATATGAGAACGGCGTGACAAACGAAGACGGCACAAAGGCTTACACCATGGGCATTCCTACAAAGGGAACAGAAGGTGACGACCTGTACATCTGGGGTGCAAAAGGCGGCGGCCAGGCAATCTGGGGATGGCTGAACATACATATGAAGGCTGACCAGACCTACATGGTGTTCCTGCACAGCGCACAGATCGGTGTAAGCGATGTTGAATTTGAAGCCGGCACAAGCGGCATCAACGACATAACAAACAACACATTTGACGCTGATGCTCCTGTATACAACCTTGCCGGACAGCGCGTAAGCAAGGATGCAAAGGGCATACTGATTCAGAACGGAAAGAAGTTCATCAGAAAATAAGCCTGATGACGATTGTGTACGAATCGTACGTAAACCAATAAACATCTTTTATACATAACGCACAAATAATCTTCCTAAAGACAGCACGCCTGTCATTAGGAGGATTATTTGCTTTTGGAGGATATGATTAATCCTGACTCTGCTAATCACAGTTTTTCTTAATGACTTGCCACTCCGGCAGCTGCAACATACCGTTGTTCTTTTTGACGAGATGCCCGCAGACACACAAAACTGGCGCAAACGGACAAGCAGAAGCATGCCATATCTACTGCGGACATCAAAACGCAACCGGCAAAACTCATACATGAAGGATAAAAAAACATATATTTTCTATGTCTGCCATGCGACAAATATGCACAATCCGGGACGTATCATGTTATAAATCAGCCGTTTACACCGGAGGCAAAAGCGACAAATGGTTTAATGCAACCTTTTGTTTTTATTTTTTATTATATTTTGGTTACATTTTTCTATTATATCCGTCAAAGAATTGTAAAGGAGAAAATATGCCCTAATGCCATGGGCAAGACATACTTGAAAAAACAAATTTAATTATATTGTATAACATTAATAAAAACATTCTTATGAAGAAAAATCATTTTTCACTACGAAGAAAGGCATACGCCCTGATGTCGCTTGCGGCAGGCGTGCTGCTCTTTGCTTCATGTGCGCAGGATGGTTTCGACGAAGAAAGCTTCGACAGCGGTGTATACAACACACAGCTTGAGGCTCCTTCAACAGACGACATCCAAATCACGGCAAGCGCAGATGGAACACAACAGACCATCAGCTGGCCGGTAGTCTATGGTGCAGGCGGCTATCATGCCATCCTGACTAACACTACTGCAGGAGAAGTATTGATAGACTCTGTCTACGACGGCACTTCATTCGCCGTAGCACGTGTTGAGGACAACAACTACGAACTGTCTCTGGAAGTTCTCGGCAACGAGGAAAGAAACAACACAGGCTGCGACCCTGTAATCAAGACTTTCAACACCTTTGCCGTTGCATTTGCAACAATTCCTTCAGGAAGCGACCTCTGCGAATACTTCCAGAACAACCCTATACCTGAAGGCAACGAAGAGGAACTCGTATACGACCTTGAGGAAGGCGGACAGTATACAGTTTCAGGAATTCTTGACTTTGGCGGAAACAAGATACAGCTGCGCTGTACAAACGACCAGAAGAGACCTACAATCACTTATGGTGAACAAGGAACAATACGCACATCAGCTCCTCTGAAACTGAAGAGCCTCAACTTTAACTGCAGCGCATCTGCAAACGAGGCAATAGGACTGAGCGAGACACCTGACGAGAGCATAAAAGGCGCAACAGGCAGCGGCGACTACTACAACATAATGGGTACGCTGCATATCACAAGCTGTAACTTTGAAGGAGTGAATGCCCAGTTTATACACGACAACAACAAGAAATATTGTATTGAGACATGTGTCATTGACAACACTGTGGTGAAACTGACATCTACAGCATCAAGCGGCGTAAGCAGCAATGCCATAATCTACTTCAAGTCAGGATTCATCAACAATCTGACCGTACAGAATTCTACATTCTGGAACGCCGGCGACTCTGATGCAAAATACTTCATACAATACAACAACTCAGGACGCTGCGACCGTGCCGGATACACATCTAACAGCGTAAACATCAAGAACAGCACATTCTACAACATCGCAAAATCAGGACAGTGGGCTAACTACAGCGGATTCAGTGGCAAGGCAACATCAGTATTTGTACTGACAAACACAATATTCGTTGACTGTGCCAAGGAAATAGCACGTCGCTTCATCGGCGGTAACTTCAGCACAAGCCCGTCATACACATTCCTTAACAACACTTATCTGCAGGATGCTGCCACAGACACTTATGACAATGAAGAGAACTACGACAAGAGCGGCACTGCAATAAAGAGCAACCCGCAGTTTGCAGACCCGGCAAACGGCGACTTCACTGTCAACGGAGGCGAACAGCTGTCTAAGAGAACCGGCGACCCGCGCTGGCTTCCGGCTGCAGAATAATAATCGATAACAAAAGAAAAACATAAGATATGAAAAGAAAATTCATAAAAGCTCTATGCTTCGGCCTCATGGTTTGTGCTGCCACACCGGCACTGGCACAAAGCCAGACGGTGAAGGGTACAGTCGTTGACGAAAACGGCGACCCTATCATTGGCGCATCTGTCCGCATAAGCGGCAAGGAGGGCACCGGTGTGATAACCGACATAAATGGTAACTACACCATCTCTGCACCCAAGGGCAGCAAGGTGACAATATCCTACATCGGATATCTTACACAGACTGTTGCTCCCGGCGGAAGAACACAAATGCAGGAAGACTCACAGAATCTTGAAGAAGTTGTCGTAGTAGGTTACGGTGTGCAGAAGAAGGCTCACCTGACCGGTTCTGTTGCAACTGTTCCGATGGACGAGATTCAGGACATGACATCAGGCGGTCTGGCAAGCAGTCTGTCAGGACTTGTCAACGGTCTGAGCGTAAGCGGCGGCGACACCCGTCCGGGCGAAAACGCAACAATGTATATACGTGACACCAACTCGCTCGGCGACGTAGGTAGCGTGGCACAGCAGCCTCTGTTCGTCATCGACGGATACATCTATCCCAACGACGTAAAGGTGGGCAACTCAACACAGAACCTCGGTGCAGAGGCATTCAACAACCTCGACCCGGCAGAAGTGGAGAGCATCTCTGTGCTGAAGGACGCTTCAGCAGCCGTCTACGGTGCACGTGCGGCCAACGGTGTTATCCTCGTTACCACAAAGAAGGGTAAGCTCGGCGCACCGCGCATCTCATACAGCGGTACATTCGGTTTCACAGACGCCGTATCACATCCCAAGATGCTGAGCGCATACGAGTATGGCCGTCTCTACAACGCTGTTGCAGCAGCCGACCCGAAGAACACATCGCTCAACCATCTTACAGACCTCTATCAGGCAGACGAGCTCAACGCCATGAAGGGCCTCAACTACGACCTGCTGGACAAATACTGGGAGACTGGCGTTACGATGAAGCATAACGTAAACCTCAGCGGAGCAACTGACCGTGCAAGCTATTTTGCAAGTCTTTCTTACTTCGACCAGGACGGTAACCTCGGCAACCTTGACTACAACCGCTGGAACTACCGTGCAGGAGTAGACGTTAAGGTAAGCCAGTGGCTGGGTGCAAACCTCAGTGTATCAGGCGACTACGGAAAGAAGAACACACCTTACATCAAGGTTGGCGGTACTTCTAACGAAAAAGACTACAACATCCTGCTCACACGTCCGCGCTATATTCCGGAGTATGTCAACGGCCTGCCAATCGCAGCATACGGAATAAGCAACACTCAGGTGGACGATGATCAGAACTACTCATTCTCTGAACTGAGAAACAACGGCGACTACAGCCGCACGATGAACTCTAACATCAACATTCAGGGAAGCATCAACTACGACTTCGGATGGAGCAAGATACTGAAGGGACTGAAGCTGAGATTCTCTTACTCAAAGAGCATCAACACAGACAAGACCAACCAGTATGGCTCTGAATACAAAGTGTACACAATGCAGACACGCCCCGGAAGCGGAAGCCACCTGTATACTCCGGTAGAAGGTCAGGACTACAGCCAGTTTATCACAGAGTCGAACCTGCTGCCCCATACAATAGCCAACGGCGACCCGTCACAGCTGAACCGCTCTATGACACGTACAGACAACTACCAGATGAACTTTACAGCGTCATATAACAGAGACTTCGGCGAGCACAGCATCGGAGCATTATTCTCAATAGAGAAATCAGAAGCAGAGAGCGAGTATCTCTATGCCATGGTTTCAGACCCCTACCCCTTCACAACAGGACAGTCAAACTCAGCTGAGGGCGAGACAAAGGTTATAACCTTCACCCGCAGCGAGTCAGGAACTCTCTCTTACATCGGACGTATCAACTATGCATACGCCAACAAGTATCTGGCAGAATTCCTTATCCGTTCTGACGCTTCAACGAAATTCGCCCCGGTAAACTATTGGGGAGTATTCCCGTCATTCAGCGCAGGTTGGGTAATGTCTGAAGAAAAATGGTTCAAGGAGGCTCTTCCATGGGTAGACTTCCTGAAAGTTCGCGGATCATTCGGTATGACAGGACGTGACAACACAGCCGCATGGCAGTGGATGCAGGTTTACGCCCAGGACGCCAACCGCGGTCCGGTGTTCGGTACAGGCATCGCAAACGAAAGCGAGAACCGTATAACCATCAACAAGAACAACTCTGCCGTAAACAAGGATGTTCACTGGGATAAGGTTTACAAAGCCAACTTCGGTCTCGACTTCACCGTACTTGACAACCGTCTGAGCGTTACTTACGATATGTACCGCGAGTGGAACCGCGACATGCTGATGAACATCAGCCAGGCTATCGAGGGAACAATCGGTACACAGTCGGCAGCAGTAAACCTTGGCGAGATGGACAGCTGGGGCTACGAGTTGAGCGCTACATGGCGTGACAAGATCGGCAAGGACTTCAAATACCGTATCGGCCTCAACACAGGCTACAGCGACAACAAGGTGCTGAACATGGACTTCGCCACAGACTATATCTATCGTCAGATACAGCGCGGCGGACGTACAGACATCGGTCTGTGGGGTATGCAGTGCATCGGCATGTTCCGTTCATTCCAGGATATTGAGGAGTATTTCGACAAATACAACATCACATCTTACCTCGGAATGAGCAAAGACGAGGTTCGCCCGGGTATGCTTATATATAAGGATGTACGCGGACCGCAGCAGGAAGACGGAACATACGCAGGACCTGACGGCGTGGTAGACAAAGACAACGACCAGGTATGTCTGTCTAACCGCAACAATCCTTACAGCGTTACAATGAACCTCGGCGCCGACTACAAGGGATTCTCTCTCACAGCCCAGCTGAGCGCTTCATGGGGTGGATACAGCTTCGTTGACGCTTCTGCACTGAAGTCAGGCTCAGGCGTAGACGACCTCGAGTTCACCAACATGCCTTCATTCTGGAATGTTGACAACATGTACTCATATCAGGACATATACGATGCAGCCGGCAACCTCGTAGTAGCTGCCAACCGCAACGGAAGCCTGCCTAACCTCGCTTACCAGAGCGTAAACGCAATAACATCATCGTTCTGGAGAATAAGCGGAACACGAGTAAAACTGAGCCGTCTGACACTGGCCTACACTATTCCGTCAAGCCTCGTGAAGAAAATCGGTATACAGTCAGCCCGCGTAAACGTTACAGGCCAGAACCTGCTGAGCTTCTATAATCCTTATCCTGACAACTTCATGGATCCGATGTGCAGCTACGGTTCTTATCCTACACTGCGTCAGTTTACAGTTGGAGTAAATCTTACATTCTAAGAAAATATAACCGTTTAATAGAATTTTATCAATGAAAACAAATATAATAAAAGTGTTCGGACTTGGCCTCATCGCAAGCATGACCATCACATCATGTAGTGATGACTTCCTTGAGGAAAAGAAGAACTACGATAACGTAAATACAGGTATTTACGACACAGAAGAGGGATGCCTGCGCCGTGTATACGACGTTTACAGCTGGTGTCTGCCTACGGTGAACAGCGACCCCACATGGCAATATCCTTCTACAGGAAGCAACGACACTCAGGCAAAGTCGACTGAGGAGTACAGCGGCTTCGGAGCATTCGTTGACCCGCAGAACCCGCTGTCTGTAATGAGCGGAACATCTGTTCCTGACTATTTCTTCGGTACTCCGAACAACATTCAGAACAACGCATGGGGACGTATCCGCAACATCAACGACGCCATTGAAGGCATCTCAGGCGGCGCCCTCTCACAGGAGAAGAAGGACGAATATCTCGGACAGCTCTACTTCTTCCGTGCATGGTGCTACTATAACCTCGTGAAATACTACGGAGGTGTGCCTATCGTAACTGAGGTTCAGGACCCTGTTGAAGGTGTGGTTAACCCTCGCCGTTCAGCAAAGGCTTGTATCGACTTCATCCTCAGCGACCTTGACCAATCAGCCAAGATGCTTGCTGGCAAGACTATGAACGGCGGCTGGTCGAGCGACGAATGGGGTATGGTAACAACAGGAACAGCCCTCGCGCTGAAAGGCCGTGTGCTGCTGCTGTGGGCTAGCCCGCTGTTCAACCGTGCCAACGACGAGACACGCTGGAAGAACGCATACACACAGATGAAGGCCGAGCTCGACTCTATCAACTCTTGCGGCTATGGTCTGTTCACATCTACAAACAACGTAAACGGTTCAGACTTCGCACTGCAGTTCAACCAGAGCGACAAGAACCCTGAAGCTGTGTTCGTAACTCTCTACAACACTGTACAGGCCGGCGACGGTCAGAAGAACAGCAACTGGGAGCGCTACATCCGTCCGAAGAACACAACAGGTTCTGGCAAGAACGCTTCTGCAATGCTGATAGACATGTTCCCGATGGCTGACGGTAAGCGCCCGGCTTCTGCAGACACTTACACAAAGCTCGAGGCTTCGTCTATGACATACGACCGCGAACATCCGTTCATGAACCGCGACCCGCGTTTCTACCGCACATTCGCATTCCCCGGCTTCCGCTGGGCTTACAACGGCAACAGCAGCGTTCAGGAGGCTGATCCTAACAACCCGCTGTATGACGACGGAAAGAACTATGAACTCTGGAACTACGTATGGTATACAGACCTCGACGACCAGGGCGACCCTGAGAGCGGAAACGACTATGGTGCAGACAACCTGCTGACAAACTGCTCTGGCGTTTACGTGCGCAAGCGTTCTGACGACTACGACGTAAATACAAACTCTATGTACACCTTCACCGGTACAGCAAGCAACGGCGGATTTGCTTATTCAGCTCAGCCTTACATCGAGCTTCGCTACGCAGAGGTGCTGCTCAACCTTGCTGAGGTTGCATGCGGTGCTGGCGAGCTGACAGACGCCGTAAGCTATCTGAAGCAGGTTCGTGCCCGCGCAGGCTACACCGGCGAGAACAACTACGGACTGCAGAGCAACCTTGAGTCAGACCAGGCTGCATGTATGTCGGCCATTCTCTATGAGCGCCAGATAGAGTTTGCATACGAGGGCAAGCGTTTCGACGACCTTCGCCGCTGGATGCTCTATGATGGTGGTGCAACAAAGGTTGAGGGTGCGCCTTCAACATGGACACTGACAGGATGGGGCGGCAACACATGTACATGGCTCGGCTTCAAGCAGCTCAACGGACAGCGCCGTGAGAACATGGAATTCCGCGTAGCCGACAAGTATGGTGTTGGCGGAACAACTGCCGACAGCGACCCGCTGCTGAAGAACGGCGGAACACGCTGTGCAGCAGTAGACCTCCGCAAGGAGCTCAACCCGCAGCTGGAAACTCTGAAGACATGGTACAGCGACAACCTCGTTCGCAAGGACAAGAAGGGCGACTCTTACGACCAGAACAAGGTTAAACTCTACATGAACTTCCTGCCTCGCTACTACTTCCTCGGACTGACACAGGGAGCACAGAACAACAACAAGGCTCTGGAGCAGACCATCGGTTGGGAAGACAGTCAGCACGGAGGTTCAGCCGGAACATTCGACCCGCTGGCAGACGAATAAACATAGCTAATCTATATAAAAAGAGGCATGCCGCAAATGGCATGCCTCTTTTTTATATCCCATACACAAGGCTGACGGAGAAACATCAGACACGAGCCGCAGACACGCCGACTCCCACCGTAAGCGAGCACCACTCCCTGCCCTACCGACACATTCATGCATTCTGCATGCAATTTACTTTATACCGAGTGAAAGCCAACAGCCCTTGACCGTAATTTCTGCCCTTGCAGACAACCTAAGCGGCACCGATCAGCACAAAGCAAAACCATGATGCGGCAAAATCAGAATGACATACTTGTAACAAAAGTCAAAAAACACCAGCTGACAAAACAAAATGTATATTATGAAAAGACTATTTTGCCTTAATTACATAGATATTTTGTAATTTTGCACCCTGAAAATGAGCATAGGTATGACTATTCGTCAAATTTCATTAAAATAAAGGCAAAAAGATTATGGAAGAAACTCAGCAGTCTGACTCCCTGGAGGTGTTACGCCGTAAACTCGACCTGCTGCTGCGCACCGGTCAGTTATTGATGGAAAGTTCGGCAGACACCAGCCGCATAATACGCAACATGGACCGCACGGCGGCATATCTGGGCCTGCCGGAAAAGAAGCTGCACATTCACATCACCTACAACATGCTGATGGTAAACCTCAGCGACAAGACCCATTCTTTCTCTAAATTTCAGCGCTGCGACAGGCACGGCATCAACATGGACGCCATATCTGCCATAAGCAAACTGTCGTGGAGGGCTATCAAAGAGGACTATACCCTCGACCAATACGAGAAGGAGCTGGAAAGAATAAAGAACAAGAAGCGCAACTACAGCCCGTGGCTCACAGCCATAGGAGCCGGTCTGGCCTGCGGCGGCTTCTGCGTTCAGTTCGGCTGCGACTGGCCTGCGTTTATCTATTCTTCGATAGCAGCCATAGCAGGCTTCCGCCTTAGAGCATGGCTCAACTCGACAGGCTCCAACGAATACGTCAACATTGCCTTTGCAGCATTTTTCTCCACACTGCTGGCATGCCTGTCAGCATACATCTCGCTGCCGGTGATTGAGTCGCACATACCGTCGGCACTGATACCCTTCACACACAGCGACACACCTTGGCATCCGCTCATGGCCTGTGCCCTGTTCATCGTTCCGGGCGTACCGCTGATCAACTTTGTGAGCGACATGCTCGACAGCCACATCAGCATAGGCATAACGCGGGCCGTCAACACGCTCATGATAGTGGCGGCCATGTCGTTCGGCATAGTAATAGCCATCAAGGTGTGCGGCATAGACAACTTTGTGAAAGACCTCAGCATGACGCCACACAACAGCTATCTGGCCTATGCCGTGGCGGCAGCCATATCGGCCATGGGCTTCTCTATGATATTCAACATACCGCGGCGTCTGCTCTGGGTGGTGGCCATAGGAGGCATAATAGCCGTATGCACGCGTAACTTCGTGAACCTCGGACCGAGCAACGGCAACGTGGGACTCGACTGGGGCCTCATCCTTGGCTCGCTCATAGGCTCATCGCTCATAAGTATCATCTGCATAAAAGCCGTTCACATATTCCACACGCCTCACCACTGCCTGTCTATCCCGAGTGTCATCCCTATGGTGCCGGGCGTGCTCATGTACAGGGCTCTCTTTGCACTGATAGAAATGCACGGAGTGGTCGGCGAACTTACCATCGCCATACATAACGGCATAAGGGCGTCGCTGATTATTCTCTGCATAGCCATCGGCGTGGCCATTCCTAACATATTTGCACGCAAATGGATTGCACCTGAACGCCATAAGAAACTGATAAAGATGATAGCCGAGCGCAAAGTGAGAGGTAAGTTTGTCGACCTTGAACACATGAAATAACCTCTGACTCAGCGGCCACAGAGACTGCACGGAAGGCCTGAAAGACGGCCCGGCATGCCAGTTTCTGCAACATATAAAGAGAGGCCGGGGCTGATGAAAATATAAAAGGTGTCCTTTTGCACTGCGAAAGGGCACCTTTTGCGTTGTAAAAGGGCATCTTTTAGGAGCCAAAAGACGGCATTTTGTAACACCTTGAATATCAACATGTTATCACACAGAAACAATCAATCTCAGCCATACCCCACTGATAGGGCCCAACAATGGCAGCCGCGGCTGGATAATGAGGTCTGCTGCAAGCCCAAACGCGAATAGCCCGGCAGGCCGAATACAGTCTGATTTTACAAGCAGACGGATGCTTTCTGCCGGATTGCCGTATGTCTGTTCTTGACGTAAGCAGCCATACCTGCGAAAAAGTCTTCGGCCATCCACATCATATTAAACGAAAAAATCCTGCCTAATCTCTATGACAGATTTGGGTTAAAAGAAAAAATTTGGCGCAGAATAATAAGTACAATAAAAAAACATACGCGTCGTTTTGTAAGTATAGGTAATTACTGAAACAAACAATTTGTCAATCTGATATGAAAAAAAATCTAACAAGCCGCTGCCTTGCCATTCTGCTGATAGCCGGATTGTGCACAGTTAAGGCCATGGCAGGCAAGGCAAAAAAAGAGGTTTACATTCCGATGGACTATTCGGCATGCGGATATCATGCGTCTGAAATAGCCATTCCGGATGTACGAAACGCTGTCTTCGTGGGCAGCGACGGGGCCGACTGCTACGAGAAACTGCAGCGCGCCATCAACTACGTGTCGGCACTGAAACCCGACAAAAACGGCCACCGCGGAGCCGTACTGCTGGGCGAAGGCACTTTCAGAATAAGCAAACCGCTGCGCATAAGCACATCGGGAGTGGTGATAAGAGGTGCCGGACGCGGCAAGACCACCATAATAAAGCAGGGCTATGACAGAGGTGCACTGCTCTATATCGAGGGCGGAATGAAGATGACTGGAGGCGACACCATTGCCGTTGCAGGCGAAAAGACCATGGCCGGAGCCACTACGCTGACGCTGACATCTGCCGCCAAGATGCAGAAAGGCAGCCGTATAAGAATTGTAAGGCCGTCGACAAAGGAATGGATAGCGTCGCTATGCTGCAACGACTTCGGCGGAGGACTCGACTACACCGGCTGGAAACCCACCGACATCGACATAACATGGGACAGAACCGTCAGCGCCGTTAACGGCAACAGCATAACGCTCGACGCGCCAATAACCACCACGCTCGACAAGAAATACGGCGGGGGCTTCGTTGTTACGGGATATAACAGCGCGGAGATAAGCGAATGTGGCGTTGAGAACCTTACTCTCATGTCGGAACACAACTCATGGAACCCTAAGGACGAGGACCACTGCTGGGACGCAATTTGGGCTGACAATGCGCGCGACTGCTGGGTAAGACGTGTGGAATTCAGGCACTTCGCAGGCAGCGCAGTAAATTTGCAGAAGCAGACAAGCCGCATAACAGTTGAAGACTGCATTGCAGGCGAGCCTGTGTCTGAAACAGGAGGATGGCGCAGATGCGTGTTCATAACACGCGGACAGCAGACCCTGATACAGCGCTGCGTGTCGCGCCAGGGCATACACGACTTTGCGGCAGGCTTCTGTGCGGCAGGCCCCAACGCCTTTGTACAGTGTGAGGGTGAAAACTCTTTGGGCTTCAGCGGAAGCATTGGCTCATGGGCAGCCGGACTGCTGTTTGACATTGTGAACATCGACGGCAACGACATAAGCTTCAAGAATCTTGAGCAGTTCCAGTTTGGAACGGGCTGGAACACGGCCAACAGCATGATGTGGCAGTGTACAGGCTCAACTCTCTACTGCTACTCGCCCGACAGCGACAACCGCAACAGCGCACACGGATGCTGGGGCACGCTGACAGGCAACGCCGAATGGACAAGCAGCAACGACCACGTGCAGCCGCGCAGCCTCTTCTACGCACAGCTCGAGAAGCGCATGGGCAAAGAAGCCATAAACGGATACATACTGCCCAGAAACACTAACGCATCGAGCAGTCCTGAGATTGCACAGGCGCAGATCATGGCACAGGTGTCGCTGACACAGCCAAGACTGACTATGGAAATGTGGATAGACTCTGTGCCCTACACAGCAAGCACATCGGCCAAAGGCGTGAAAGACATTGAGAGCGTGAAAGGAAGCAAGTATGACGTGGCTGAAAATGGCGGCAAAGCCATGAAATTTGCAATAGAGAACGGCCACATCACAGCCGACGGCAAACTGATAACGGGCAACAACTACCAGATACCATGGTGGGCCGGACGCGTGAAGGACAACTTCGTGAAGAAAGGCGCACGCCCTGCCATAACACGCTTCGTGCCGGGACGCGAGGGCACAGGTTGGACCGACCGCATAGACTCTGTGGTGACATATCTCGACAAAAACAACTTCTGCATCTTAGACCACCACTACGGACTGTGGTATGACCTGCGCCGCACTGACCATGAGCGCGTGCGCCGTACCGACGGCGACGTTTGGGCTCCGTTCTACGAGCAGGCTTTCAGCCGTACAGGACAAGGCACCGCATGGGACGGACTGAGCTGCTACGACCTTACAAAGCCTAACCAATGGTACTGGATGCGACTCAACGAGTTTGCCGAAAAAGGTGCAGAGAAAGGCATACTGCTGTTCAACCAGAACTATTTTCAGCACAACATACTCGAGGCAGGAGCCCACTGGGTTGACTGTCCGTGGCGTCCGGTGAACAATGTCAACGGCACCGACTTTCCCGAACCTGTGCCTTTCACAGGCGACAAGCGTATATTCATGGCCGAGCAGTTCTACGACATCAACAACCCCATACTGCGACCGCTGCACAAGCAGTACATCCGTCAGTGTCTCGACAACCTCAAGGACAAGGGCAACGTGGTGCAGCTGCTGAGCGAGGAATATACAGGTCCGCTGCACTTCACACGCTTCTGGCTCGAGACAATAGCCGAATGGGAAAAAGAGACTGGCCTGCATCCTATGGTGGCGCTGAGCTGCACAAAGGACGCCCAGGACGCCATACTTGCCGATCCGGAGCTGTCGAAGGTGGTAGACATCATCGACATAAGATACTGGCACTACAACACCAAGGGACTTTGGGCGCCAGAGGCAGGCAAGAACCTTGCTCCGCGACAGTTCATGCGCAAGATGAAGGTAGGCAAGACTGGATTTGCCGAGGCATATAATGCCGTGAAGGAATACCGCACAAAGTATCCCGAAAAGGCCGTAACATTCTTCTCGCAGCAATATCCGCAGTATGGCTGGGCCATCCTCATGGCCGGAGGCTCTTGTCCAAACGTGGCCATAGGCAGCGACAAACTGCTGACAGACCTGACAAAGATGAGCTACATCAGCGGCGAAGGCAACTCTGCCACTCAGGTGATAGGCAACCCTGCCATTGGATATGTGATATATGCCCATGGCGAAGGCGACATTACGCTCAACGTTGAGAACGGAAAATACACACTGCATGCCGTCGACACGAAAAGCGGACTGGTAAAAACTGTGAAGAAGAGCGAAAAAATTTCAGGCACATACACAATAAGCGGTAAAGCCAAAGACACAGCCTACTGGCTGGAAAGATTATAAGAAATCATAGAATTTACTGATAACAGGTGTTGATTTTACACGTCAATACCTGTTTTTCGTATTTATAAATCAATTTTTCCCATTCTTTTAAGCCGTTCATCACTAATTTTGCAGCAAAAGAACGAGAAAACCTATGATTAACTTTACCGAACTTTACGACAAAACAATTGATAACCTTTTCGCATTCGGAACCAAATTCACCTCCGACCGCGAAATGATTAAAGACTGCATACAGGACGTCTTTGTCAAGTTGTACACCAAACGCGGTGAACTTGAATCTGTGATCAACATTGAGTCGTATCTGTATGTATCATTAAGGAACAGAATCAACGACGAGTTCAGACACAACACTCATGTCTGCGACAACGAGATTAACGATAACAACGTAAAGCCGCTCTTCGACAGCGAGACGTACGACATGGAGCGCATAGAAGAAGAGCAGAAAAAGAACAGCACCCTTACAGAATATGTTAAATGCCTGTCGCCCAGGCAGCAGCAGATAATAAAGCTCTACTATATTGAGCAGCGCAAATATGACGATATCTGCCAGATTATGGGCATAAACTATCAGTCGGTGCGTAACCTCATGCACAGAAGTCTGCTAAGATTGCGTTTTTTAGCAGCAAGAAATGAGGCTGTTTAAAGAGTACAAAACAAACTGCTTGCCGTCATATTATAAAATAATATAAGATGGCAAAAAAACAGAACATTAAAACAATGGCTGACAGGATTCTGTCAGGCAACAGATTTAACATTCCCCCTCTTACAGAGATGGAGAAAAAAGAACTCAAAGAGAGAACTCTATTGACTATTTTACAGCTGAAAGAGCTTTAACGCATAATACACTTTTTTATAATAGCAAACGAGAACGGCCGCAAATCTTATGATTTATGCGGCCGTTCGTTATCAAAAAGACTTATTTTTACCATTATTTATTACAACGCATTTTTAGCGCGCCTATCTATTTTTGTATACATCAACCGCAGCATATCCTGTATGTAAAAGCCAGGAAGAAGGCATTGCAGCATAACCGGCACTGCAAACGAAACGTACATAAGGCAAAACCGTACATATATAAAAACAGGACCGCAACACTGCGGCCCTGCCAGAATAATTGATATAATCTAATACAAATCAGGCTTAGTCAGACACCTGATTATTCGCTTTTTGCTGTCTTTATTTCGCCTTCTTCGTTGACATCAAGTTCAAGCACCTTCAGACTTCTTAGCCATGTAACGTCGTTAGAGGGCACACAGTCGTGATGGAACAGATACCATTTGCCTTTATATTCAACAATAGAATGGTGAGTTGTCCAGCCTACCACCGGCTCAAGAACCACTCCCTTGTATGTAAACGGGCCATAAGGGTTATCGCCAACGGCATAACACAGCAGGTGGCTGTCGCCGGTTGAATAAGAGAAATAATACTTACCATTGAACTTGTGCATCCATGAAGCCTCAAAGAAACGGTGAGGATCAGAGGCAGCAAGCGGCTTGCCGTTTTCGTCAACCACAAGCACGGGCTTCGGCTCTTCGGCAAACTGCAGCACGTCATCGGTCATCTTAACCACTCTTGACGGCAATGCAGGCTCATCTCCTTCGGGCAGATACTCCTTGCCCATGGCCTTGTTGTCCTTATAGCGCTGAAGCTGTCCGCCCCAAAGTCCGCCGAAATATACATAAATAGAGCCGTCATCATCCTTGAAGACACAAGGGTCTATCGAGTAAGATCCGCGAATGTGGTCGGCCTGCGGCTTAAACGGACCTTCAGGTCTGTCAGCAACAGCCACTCCGAGGTGGAACACATCGTTCTTGTCCTTTGCGCTGAAGATAAGATAATACTTACCGTCTTTCTCAACAACATCATTGTCCCACAGCTGTCTGCCTGCCCATGGAATATCCTGCAGGTCGAGAATCTTGCCACAGTCGGTAGCCTCTTCGTTCTCTATATCAGTGAGAGTGAGCGCATGATAGTCTTTCATTTCGAAATGACCGCCGTCGTCATCAAACGCAGCACCTGAATCCCAGTCGTGAGACGGATAAATATACAGTTTGTCGTTAAACACATGTACAGACGGGTCTGCCATATAATCAGACGGGAAAAGATATCTTGCTTTTTTCATGATTATTAATTTTAAAAGTTGTTTCTATTTAATTCATTGAACTTATTTCTCAAAGATCTTTATAATCTTGTCGACCACCGGCTTAGGCTTATTGCTGCGGTCGAAGAGGAGCGGATAGTTTACACGTCCGGGAACGGGGAAATCGTTAAGCCATGAACGTGTGTCAGTAACACCCCACAGAGTTACGCGTGAAATCTGTCCGCGATGGCGATAGTAGATATTGAAAATGTCGAGATAACGCTTTTCAAACTCTTTTTCAACTGCCTCGGGAAGTCCGTTCTTATACGGATTCAGTGCATCAGCATACTTGAAGTTCTGGCTTATCTCAGCTCCGCCAAACTTTTCAGGATTAGGCAGGACATTTACATCAAGCTCAGTAATCATCACCTTAACGCCACAGGCAGCAAAGGCATCTATCGACTTCTCGTATTCATCAAGGTCGGGATATTCGAGTCCGTTGTGCGACTGCATTCCGATACCGTCAACGCGGTAGCCTTTCGACTTCAGCTCTCTGACAATACGGCAAACAGCGTCGCGCTTTGCTGGCTTTGCCAGCGAATAGTCGTTGATATAGAGTTCCGCATTAGGATCGGCCTCGTGGGCAAACTTAAATGCAAGTTCAACAAATTCAGGACCTATTATGCGATAATATGGAGAATTACGGAAGGTGCCGTCATCGTTAAAAATCTCGTTTACAACATCCCATCCCAAGATACGTCCCTTGTAACGGCCTACAACTGCTGAAATATGACGGTGCATACGGTCGATGAGTACATCGCGTGAAACCGTGTCGCCACGCTCGTCGGTAAACATCCATACAGGAGGCTGAGAATGCCATACAAGGCAATGGCCGATAATGGCGAGACCATTGTCTTGACCAAACTTTACAAAACGGTCGGCATCGTCCCAGAAGAAACGGTTTTCTTCAGGATGAATCTCCTCCCCTTTCATACAGTTTTCTGCCACAATAGAGTTAAAGTTATTCTTAACGACGTTTGTTTCATCCGGCGTCCTGTTCCATATCTGGTCAACATTCATGGCCGCTCCGACCAGGAAGTAACGTCCCAATACATCTTTAAGAGTCTTGGTGTTTCCGGCAGAAACGGGCAATGCACCTGCCATAGCGAACATACATGCCAGCAAAAATACTACATTTCGTTTCATTTTTATATTAAGCTTTTTCAGTTGAACGTTTTTCTATTTCCATGTTTATCTTGTCAATAACCTCGTCTGTAAGCTCATATTTTGAAATTATGAACATTGAAAGACCTAACAGCAAGGCCGGAATGACAGCTACAAGCCAAAGAATACCCTGCTCTGCAAAAGCAGTCTGCGAAACAGAATTGTTCTTGTCGAAACCGACAAAAGCCAGAATAAGGCCGGGAACAACGCCTCCGAGAGCCATACCGGCTTTATAGAATATACCGGTAAGGGCGTTTACGATGCCTGAAATACGCTTGCCATGAGTGTATTCGCCATAAGAAATAACCTCAGGAACGAGCGCCCACATATATCCCGTGGCAACGATAACTCCGGTAGACTTGATAAACTGTGCAAGATACACCAGCCATATCTGTGAACGGAGCGACGGCACCATTGAGATAATATAAATAAGTATCATACCGAGAATGGCAACAGACAAGAAGATGTTGAACATGCCACGCTTGCCAACCTTGCGCTTGATGGCCGGAACCATAGGCATGAAAATAAATGCCGGAACTGAACCAAGAGCCATGAAGTAAGCCAGCTGGTCGGCTGAAGAGTGTATGTTGTAAATCATGTAATAAGAACCGGCAGAGTTGCCTATTGCCATCATGGCGAAAGCCGTTACAAAGAAGAAGGCAAGAATGCGCAACGGACGGTTGCGGCGGAACTCAACCCAAAGGTCGCTCACCTTAACATCGTCGGTCTCACTCTTATCCATAACCACACGTTCCTTTGTCTGAGTGAAGCAGAACAGCAGCAACACAAGACCGGCCACTGCATAGATGGCCATTGTTACGAACCAGGCATTGGCTGATTCAACGGTATTTATCTTGCCGTCGGGCGATAATGTTGCCACAATCATAGGTATGCCATATGCAACGGCAAGTCCTCCGACGTTGGCAAGGAACATTCTTACAGACGTAAGCACGGTTATCTCTTCCGTATCGCGGGTCAGCGACGCATTAAGCGCGCCATAAGGCACATTTATCAGAGTGTAGAGCATAGACATGCCCACATAAGTGATGTATGCATAAAGCAAAGACCCGGAGAAACCATCCCAGAAACATAATATGGCGAAGCCCGTAAGCGGCACGCCGGCCAGCAAAAGGTAAGATCTGTACTTGCCAAACCTTGGATTATGCTTATCGACATAGGTTCCAACAACAGGGTCCCAGATAACATCCACCACCCTGACAATCAGGAACATAAATGCAGCAGCAGAAGGGTCGAGGCCATATACGTTTGTATAAAACATAAGCAGATACATCGATATGGTCTGATAAATAAGGTTTTGGGCCAAATCACCTGATCCGAAACCTATTCGCTGAAGCCACGACAGCTTGTAAAAGCCTCTCGAGGCTGCGTTTTCCATCGTGTTTGAACTCATCTTTTTTAATTTAAATTTGTTTTGTAACTAAGGTAAACCAATTATGCTATTTTATTATTTTTGCGGCATACTCACCCATAACCTTATATCCTGCGGCATTAGGATGCAGCCAGTCGTCCTGCAAATCAGCCTTGAGCTTTGAAGGCTCTGAAGGATCGCGCATAAGCTCGTCAAAGTCTATCACGTCATCAAACGTTCCGCTCGTTCTTATCCACTCGTTCACTGCCTGTCGTGCAGCCTCACGGAAGAATGTAAAATAAGAATGTCCGGCAAAAGGAGTTATCGTTGCTCCATATACCTTATATCCACGTTCGCGTGCCTTCTTGGCAAGCTGCTGATAAGCCTCAATAAGCTTGGCTGCCATAGCCTCACTGTTGCCGTTGATAGAACCCAAGTCGTTGACACCCTCAAAAATCACCACAGCCGAAACACCTCTCTGTGCCAGGATATCCCTGTCATAGCGCTGCATGGCAGGCGTACCGAGTCCGCCGTTCAACACGCAGTTGCCGCCAATTCCGAGGTTAAGCACAGCCAGGTTCTTTCCGCCGGCCTGCAGGTTTGTAGCCAGGATGTCTGTCCAACGGTTCTGCATATTTGTAGTACTTCCTCTACCGTCTGTTATCGAGTTACCCAACACGGCCACTGCACTATTTTCATTTCCGCAAATATCTATTGCTGAAATATTGTACCAGTGGTCTATCTTTATTCCTTTTGAGAAATCGCTGCCGGGCTTTGACACACCTTTAATAATATATGACGTTGTACGCGAACCGAGATGTGATGTGGCTTCTGAAGGCGTGCTGCCATAATTTATTGTTATGGCGAGGCGCTGCAGCGGTTTAAGGTCAAACTTAACGGCATCAGACATTACAGCCTTGCCGGCTTCAATGGTAACATTGCGTTTCTTGCCAAAAGTAAGATACTTTGCCGAACTCTTGTCGATAACACACGAATCTTCTGCATCTGCGATGTAAACCGACTTGATTTCAACAGGCGTCTTGCTGTATTCGTTTGAAAGTTGAAGCCTCAAGACATCTCCACCAACCGAAACACGCACAATCTGACGCAACGAGATGCCCGACAAGTCGGTCTCGGCAGGCATATCCTTTCCGGCAGCAAGCTGAGGTGCCGCTGCCCATGTGCCGGTCCACCGGTTATCCTTAACATCATTACCGGCATTGGCACTCATTGCAATGCTCAACAGAGCAACAATAAAAAACTTTTTCATGTTATTAAATATTAAAGAAACAAGCCGTCGGTGTCACAGCCTTGATGAAAAAGCAGACATCAGTCAGGCTTATACAAAATCAAAATTATTTATCAATTGCAAAAATACTCCATTGTTTTCTAAATGGGGATTATTTTCGTTACCATTGCGTTTCAATTCGTATCATCGGCAACTATTTACAACAAATAAATTAGGTTTTTTATATTTACGTAAGTATTTTTGCATAAAAAACCTTAGTAATATGAAAAATAAAGTAGTTACAGCATTTGTATTCTTTATCTTTTTTGCATCATTAAAAGCTTTTAGTGCAAATAGCTTTATCAGTTTTTCGGCAGGCGACATGCTGCTGAACCAGAACAATGAAGTGACTATATTTGTTGACCAAAACGACTGTAAGGGTGTGATGACGGCTGTACGCAACATGTCAACTGATATAAACAAAGTTTGTGGAGCAGACGTAAAGATCAGCACAAACAGCAACAACGCAAAAATCATTGTAGGCACAATAGGCCACTCTGCTGCCATAGACAAAATAATGAAACAGCGCAAGAACGACATGAAGCAGCCGAAGGGAAAGAGAGAGATGTATGTCATCACCATCGACAACGGCCAGCTGGTGATTGCCGGCAGCGACAGAAGAGGTACGATATACGGAATTTATGAACTGTCAAAACAGATTGGCGTCTCGCCATGGTACTATTGGGCAGACACTCCTATCGAACAGCACAAACATATATATATAAAAAAAGGTGTCTATACGGACGGCGAACCGGCCGTAAGATACCGTGGAATTTTTCTCAACGATGAAGCTCCATGCCTCACAACATGGGTGAAGAACACCTTTGGCACAGAATACGGCAACCACGAGTTCTATGCAAAAGTATTCGAACTTATACTCCGCCTGAAAGGTAACCTGCTATGGCCGGCCATGTGGGGATGGGCCTTCTACGCTGACGATGAGCTTAACAGCAAGACTGCAGACGAGATGGGAGTGATTGTAGGCACATCGCACCATGAGCCCATGGCACGCAACCATCAGGAATGGGCACGTAACCGTGACAAATACGGAAAGTGGAACTATAACACAAATCAGGAAGTACTTGACAAATTCTTTAAGGAAGGAATTGAAAGACGACAGGGTACAGAAGACATTGTAACCATCGGCATGAGAGGCGACGGTGACGAGGCAATGAGCGAGGAGTCTGACGTAGCACTGCTCGAAAAGATAATACGCAATCAAAGACAGATAATCAGTGACGTTACGAAGCAGCGGGCAGACAAGACCCCGCAGATGTGGGCACTGTATAAAGAGGTTATGGACTATTACGACAAAGGCATGAAGGTGCCAGACGACGTTACCATACTGCTGTGTGACGACAACTGGGGCAACGTAAGACGCGTGCCAAACGCAAAAGAAGCAAAACGTGCCGGAGGCTGGGGCCTGTATTACCACGTTGATTACGTTGGCGCACCGAGAAATTCAAAATGGATAAACGTAACACCCACACAGAATATGTGGGAACAGCTCTCGCTGGCCTCAGAATACGGCATTGACCGCATCTGGATATTAAACGTAGGCGACTTGAAACCTATGGAATATCCTATCAGCCTGTTCCTCGACATGGCATGGAATCCAAAGAAATATAACGAAACCAACATAACCGACCACACCCTCGACTTCTGTAAACAGCAGTTTGGCGACGAACAGGCAGAAGAAGCCGCACGCCTGCTTAACCTCTGCTGCAAGTACAACGGAAGGATCACGGCAGAAATGCTTGACCGCAACACATATAACCTTGAAACCGGCGAATGGGAAAAGGTTGTCAACGACTATATGAAACTGGAAGCAGAAGCACTGCGACAGTTTATCACACTGAAAGATGAATATAAGGACACATACCGCGAGATAATCCTGTTCCCCATACAGGCCATGGGCAACCTTTACCAGATGTATTACGCACAGGCCATGAATCACAAGCTATACAAGAACAACGACCCTGATGCAAATATATGGGCCGACAAAGTGGAAGAAGCCTTCAGACGCGACTCTGTATTGTGCGCGCAATATAATCATGAGATTGCCGGCGGAAAATGGAACGGCATGATGATCCAGAAGCACATTGGATACACCAGCTGGAACGACGATTTTGAGAAAGACATGTTGCCCGAAGTGTTCAGAATAGCAGAAAACAACGCCGAAGGCGGCTTCATACACAAGGCAAGCAACGGCTATGCAGCCATAGAGGCAGAACATTTTTACAGCAAGGCTGATGCCAAAGATGCCAAGTGGACTGTAATCCCATTTATGGGCAGGACTCTGAGCGGAATATCATTAAGACCATACAACAAGGAGGTTGAAGGCGCCGGACTGACATACAAATTCGTTACAGACGGTAAATACACAGGCGATGTTAAGGTATATGTCGTAGTGAAGTCAACTCTCGACTTCCTCAATAAAGGCGGACTGACCTATAACATCAGTATTGACGGCAGCGAAGCCAAAACAATAAACTTCAACAAGGATCTGAACGAAAGTCCGGAGAACATCTATACGGTCTACTACCCCACTGTTGCCCGCAGAGTTGTTGAGAGCGTAATAACACTGCCGCTCGGAAAGACAAGCGACAACATGCATGAAATAAAGATAACGCCCAACGATCCGGGCATCGTGTTTGAAAAAATCGTTATAGACATGGGCGGATACAAAAATTCATATCTGCACATGAAAGAATCTGAGAAGTTCAGGACGATGTAATCATAATAAAGGCAAATAAAACATAAAACAATTTGGCGGTTAAGATTTTTTCGTTATTTTTGTAGTTATACAACAAACGGATATGAAAAACTTTAAACTTGCTATTTACTTTATTATATATTTGTGTGTATCGTTGTTGGCAATAGCCGACAGCGGTTCACACCTTTATACGTCTGAACGTCTTACGAGCAGCATGATAAAATGTGTAACACAAGACAAATACGGATATATATGGATTGGAACCGAATATGGTCTTAACAAATTTGACGGTTACAGATTCACACATTATCTTACAGACAGCAAGGACACCACATCCATAGCAAGCAACGACATAACCGATTTTTTTGTTGACAAAGACGGTCAGTTGTGGATAGGATGTGAAAAAGGCCTGATGAAATATAACTACGAAACCAACAACTTTAAGAGATATAACTTTCCTGACGGACAAAAGCCAAGAGTAACAACTATACTTCAAGAAAAAAATGACAACCTGCTGCTTGCGACATCAGGATACGGACTTTATAAGATTAAAGACGGAACAGACGTTATAATAAAAGAAAACTCACTTAGGAGAGGACCAAGCGACGACTACAAAAGCCGTATATTTGAAGACGGCATGGGCAACTTATGGCTAAACAGCCACCTGCCGGTCATAACAAGAATAGTGGTAGACAAGAAAGGGAAACCCGTTCAGTTTAATGATTTCAAGCTAAGTTACGGCCCGGCAATGAATTTCATCAAAAACGGACGGACAGGCATTTATATTGTCTGCATGTACGGCATCCTTGAATATAGATATCAGGATGGTCAGATTCATGATGCAGGCTTCGACATGAGCGAACTCAACCGTACGGTATCTATCCGTAAAGCCTTGCTTGACAGCCACGGCAACATTCTCATCGGCACATCCGGCAAAGGACTCATGATAATACCTAAAGGCAGTCACAAATTGGTTTATTTTGACAATAAGAACGCAAATTTCAACCTGTCGACAGCCAATGTAAACGATATTTTTGAGGACAAAGACAACAACCTGTGGATCGGATGCTATAAAAAAGGCGTCTACATGATTTCGCAGAAAAAAGACGGATTTAACAGCTGGACATTCACACAGCACAACTACTTGCTGGGCAGCAGCGTATCCTCTATTGCACCAGGAAACGACGGAGACGTATTTGTAACGGTACAGAAAACCGGTGTTTATTCTTTTGACAAAAACGGCAATATTGTTTCTCATCCGAAATCGCCAGACGGCGCCAACACCATATACCGCGACAAGCGCGGCAATTTCTGGCTGTGCAACGAGACTACACTTTACAGCTACAATCCATACAACGGCACATATAATCAGGAAGCACAATATGACGGCTGGGGCCTCGACCGCATGACCGACGACGGAAAAGGAAACCTGTATATCTGCAACTTCGGTAAAGGACTGTGCGTGTTCGACACCAAGGGACATACAAGCAAGAACTTCAGCATGAGAGACAAGGACATGGGCAAAGGCGTTTTATGCAACGACTGGATAAAGGCCCTGTTTGTCGACAAGGATGACCTGCTGTGGATAGGAACCACCAACGGAGTGTCTGTAATGGATACAAAAGACTTTAACTTTAACGTGATAAAAAATGATAGACTCAAAAACATTCAGTGTCTATCCATCAATGAAACGACAGACGGGAAAATCCTCCTCGGTACAAATGCCGGACTATATATATTCAACAAGAGGAATAATAAGTTATATGAGTTTCCAAACTCGCCCAAACAGCTCCAGAACAATTTTATATACAGCATAGTGTTCGACCATAACAATGACATATGGATGAGCACGGCCATGGGCATTTGGCAGTATAACCATAAACAAAAGACATTTATCAGCCATATACGCGGAAACGGACTTGCCACGAAGGAATACATCGGTGGAGCCGCAGCCCATTTTGACGACGACAGAATTGTATTCGGCATCGACGACGGCATAACCGTATTTTACCCGAAAGACATCAAGAACACAAAGATGGAGCTTGGGCAGATTTATCTGACAAACTTTATTCTCGACGGCAAGGAGATGAGCTGTTTTTCTGATAAATTTGTTGTGCCGTATGATGAAAATACATTTTCTTTGGAGTTCTCATTGCTCAATTTCAAATATACTGATGAAATTACATTCCAATATAAGATTAACGACAATGAGAACTGGATTTCCATACCGGAAGGCACAAACGCAATATCATTCAACAAACTAAAACCAGGCAAATACGAGATTGAGGTAAGGGCTACAGCCAACGGCGCTGTATCTAAGAGCACCAAGAAAGTAACCATAAAAGTGCTGTCGCCCTGGTATGCGTCAACGCTGGCATGGATTATATACATAATGGTAATAGCCACAGGCATCTACCTATACTCAAGAAACTACAAGCGCCGCAAGAACGAAGAATTAGAGGAGACCAAGATGCGGTTCCTCATCAATGCGACCCACGACATCAGGTCGCCGCTGACACTTATCCTAGGCCCTCTCAACAAGCTGAAGTCGAGACTGACCGATGCCGAAAGCCAGAACGACATAAAGACCATCGACCGCAACGCACAGCGGCTTCTGCTGCTTGTCAACCAGATTCTTGACATCAGAAAGATTGACAAGAAACAGATGCACCTGCACTGCGAAAAGACGGAAATGGCAACATATATAAATGATGTTTGCGCAAGGTTCAGATATAATGCAGACCAGCACAACATCATATTCAACTTCGAACATGAGGCAGGCTCATGCTATGCGTGGATAGACAAGATAAACTTCGACAAGATTATATCTAACCTGTTGTCGAACGCCTTCAAGTTCACGCCCGACGGCGGAAGCATAACCATACGTCTGAAAGAAGACGAACAGCACATAACAATAGACGTGCTCGACACAGGCATGGGTTTCAAGAACAAGAACACCGACAAGCTGTTTGAACGTTTCTATCAGGATCCAAACAGCCGCGGCATCAGCCTTGAAGGCACCGGCATAGGACTCAACCTGAGCCGCACGCTAACCGAAATGCACGGAGGCACGATTAAGGCAGCCAACCGAACAGACAACGTGCAGGGCGCACAGATAACGATAAGCATACCCAAAGGCAACAGCCATCTGAAGCCCGAAGAGATAATTTCGCCTGAAGACGACAACTCAAACAGCATGCTGTCTAAGAAGCCCACATACACCAACTGCAGGATGATGGTGGTGGACGACGACGCGGAAATGAGGCAGTACATAAAGAATGAGATGAGCGAATGGTACAAGGTAGACACGTTCCCCAACGGCGTGGAAGCCCTTGACGCCCTGCTGAAAGAACATTACGACATCGTTGTCTCAGACATCATGATGCCGGAGATGGACGGAGTAACGCTGCTGAAGAAGATAAAGACCAACAGCCGCATAAACGACATCCCCGTGATATTGCTAACTTCAAAATCTGACGTTGCCGACAGGCTCGAAAGCTTCAAGAAAGGCGCAGACGCCTTTCTGGCAAAGCCGTTCAACATGTCTGAGCTGCACATACTTACAGACAATCTTATCAGCAACGTAAGAAGGCTGCGCGGAAAATATTCGGGCGCCCAGGAACAGAAGGACAAGATTGAACAGATAGAGGTGAAGGGCAACAACGACCAGCTGATGAACCGCATCATGAAGTCGATAAACGAGCATATATCCGACCCCGACTTCAACGTTGAGAGTCTTGCTGAGGACGTTGGCATAAGCCGCGCACAGCTGCACCGCAAGATGAAGGAAATAACCGGAATATCAACCGGCGAGTTTATCCGTAATCTGAGACTGGAACAGGCTGCACGACTGATAAGAGAGCAGAAGATAAACGTCACTCAGGTGGCCTATGCCGTAGGCTTCAACAACCAGACCCACTTCTCTACCGTGTTCAGGAAACGCTACGGCATGTCGCCTACTGAATACGCTAAAAAAGAGCATAACGAAAATACAGAGCAAAAACAGGAATCATGAAAAAGACATTTTTAACCGCCCTGCTAATGGCGGCAATCACATGCGTTGCATATGCAGAAGACGGCTCACGCCTTTGGCTGAGAAGCCAGCGCAACAGCGACCTGTGTGAAATCACGACTAAAGACAAGTCGAACACGGCTAAAATAGCCACAAGAGAACTTGCCACATACTGGCACGGAAAACCAGTAAGCCTGATAAAGGACAAGACGGCAACCGGCGAAGAAGGCTTCGAGATAACAACCGACAAGAGCAACGGCCACATAACAATAAAGGCGAAAAACAGCTGCGGACTGCTCTACGGAGCCTACGAACTGCTGCGCCTGCAGGACAGCGGTATGCCTATTGACAACATCAACATAAAGGAAAATCCTGCCGTAAAATACCGCATACTCAACCATTGGGACAATCTTGACAGGTCTGTAGAGCGAGGATATGCGGGCCTGAGCATATGGAAGTGGGACGAAATCAACGGCGACAAAGGCACGATGAGCCTTGCCCTGAAAGAACGCCTCACAACTTATTGCCGCGCAAACGCGTCGATAGGCATCAACGGCTCGGTGATAAACAACGTGAACGCTTCGCCCAAGATGCTCAACACCTTATATATAAAAAAGGTAAAGGTGCTGGCAGATATGTTCCGCGACTACGGAATAAAGGTTTATCTCTCGGTGAACTTTGCGTCGCCAATGGCTGAGGGCGGAATGAAGACAGCCGACCCGCTAAACGAAGGCGTGCGCACATGGTGGAAAAACAAGGTAAACGAAATATATAAAGAGATACCCGACTTCGGCGGTTTCCTCGTAAAGGCAAACTCAGAAGGACAGCCCGGCCCCGGCGATTATCACCGCACACATGCCGAGGGAGCCAACATGCTTGCAGAAGCTCTTGCCCCGCACGGCGGACTGGTCATATGGCGCAGCTTCGTTTACGGCAATCATGAAGGCGAAGACCGCGTAATGCAGGCTGTTACAGAGTTTAAAGACCTCGACGGAAAGTTCAGCAGCAATGTTATTCTGCAAACAAAGAACGGTCCGCTCGACTTCCAGCCGCGCGAGCCTTATGCTCCTCTGTTCGACCAGATTAAGCATACACCGATGATGGCAGAGCTGCAGATTACGCAGGAATATCTCGGACAGAGCCGCCACCTTGTGTACCTGACACCGATGTGGAAAGAGTTTTTCAGCTTTGTAAACCCCAAACAGCTTATCGGCATTGCAGGAGTGGCCAACACGGGCGATGACGCCAACTGGTGCGGCCACCATTTCTCACAGGCCAACTGGTATGCCTTTGGCCGACTGGCATGGGACCCTACCCTGTCGTCAGAACAGATTGCAGACGAATGGCTCAAACAGACTTTCACACACGACACAGCTTTCATCAACCCGATGAAGGAAGTTATGATGAGCAGCCGCGAAGCCTGTGTAGACTATATGATGCCGCTCGGACTGCACCACATATTCAAGGCCGACCACCACTATGGTCCTGAGCCACAGGGCTTCTATCCAAAATATCCGATAGAATGGTGCCCCGTATACTATCATAAGGCCGACAGCACCGGCATCGGCTTCGACCGCACAATGAACGGCACAAAGGCCGTAAGCCAGTATCGCCATCCGTTCGACAGCATATACAACGACATCAACACCTGTCCCGAGGAATATCTGCTGTGGTTCCACCACGTAAGCTGGAATCACAAGATGAAAGACGGCACGACGCTATGGCAGAGCCTCTGCGCCCACTACAAACGCGGCGTGGCCGAGGCAAAGAGATTTGCCGAGACTTGGAGCAAAATGGAGCCGTATATAGACAGACAGCGCTTTATGGAAGTAAGCCAAAGAATGGCCGAACAGGTAGAGAACGCCGAAGAATGGCGCGACACGTGCCTTAAATATTTTCAGACATTCTCAAAACAGGAAATAACAAAATAGCAAGCACATACGATGAACAAAATAACTTATCTGGCAGGCACCGCAGCCCTGTCGGCCATGATGGCCATGTTCTGCGGCAGCGAAGCCCATGCACAGGCAAAGCTGCAGAAACAGGGCACTGCCACACAAATAACAGTAGGCGGAAAGCCCATGCTCCTGCTGTGCGGAGAGCTGAGCAACTCGGCCGCTACGTGCGAGGCAGACATAATAAGCGTGATGCGCACATGCAAGGAACGCGGACTCAACACGGTGCTTGTGCCGGCACAATGGGACCTCATCGAACCGGAGGAAGGCAAGTTTGACTTCTCGCTGCCGAAGACAGTCATAGAACAGGCACGCAAAAACGACCTGAAAGTAATATTCCTTTGGTTTGGAGCATGGAAAAACTCCATGAGCTGCTATGCACCGCTATGGTTCAAGGAAAACACCAGGAAATATCCGCGCGCAATGACACGCCGCGGAAAGCCTCTTGAAATTGCCAGCGCATTCTCAGACAACATACTGCAGGCAGACAAAAACGCCTTCAGCAAATTGATGAAATTCATATCTGAGGCCGACAGCAGCCGAAACACGGTGATAATGATGCAGATTGAAAACGAAATCGGCATGCTTGAGGACGCACGCGACTACTCGGACAAGGCCCAAAAGGCTTTCAGCTCTGCCGTGCCCGAAGACCTTATAAAATATATAAGGAGCAACGGGAAAAAGCTGCACCCTCACCTGCTGAAAATGCTCACAGGCTCAGAGAAATGGACAAAAGACAGCCACAACGCTATAAACAACAGGCTGAAGAAGGGCGCCACATGGGCACAGGTGTTTGGCACAGACATATATGCCGACGAAGTGTTCATGGCCTACTATCATGCAAAATATGTTGAACAGCTGGCTCTCGAGGCCCGCCGCATCTGCGACATGCCCCTCTATGTAAACGCTGCGCTCAACAGCCGCGGACGCAAGCCGGGCGAATATCCGTCGGCTGGGCCGCTTGCGCACCTTGTAGACCTGTGGCACTGCGCCGCACCCAGCATAGACATCCTTGCTCCTGACATCTACGACACAGGCTTCAAGAGCTGGGCCGACCAGTACAAGCAGCCCGAAAATCCGCTGTTTATACCAGAGTCGCGCTTCTGCCGCAACAGTGGTGTGCGTGCGCTGTACGCCTTTGGCGAGCACGACGCCATAGGCTTCTCACCGTTCGACATAGACCACGGCTCTGCCGACGACCACAAGAGCATAAAGGAGAGCTACGCCATGCTGGAAGAGCTGTCGCCGCTGCTGCTGAAATATCAGGGCAAGGGCCTGACACACGGACTGCTCTTTGACGGCAACGACCGCGAACGCGTCATCGTAGACGGCGACATCACGCTGACATGCCGCCACAACTTCACACTGCCATGGGATCCTCGCGCCACCGATGGTTCTGAATGGCCCGAAGGCGGAGGCATTATAATAAAGCTGGCAGACATGGACTACATCATAGCCGGCAACGGCATCGTTGTAGAATTTACGACAAACAGCGAGAAGGAACAAGAAGAAAAAAAGATACTTGGCGAAGACGGATTTGCCCAGAAGGGCCAAAACACGGGCACGCAGAACGGAACGCAGCCTAAATTTAAAGGAATGCGTGCAGGCATAGGCTACGTTGATGAGGTGGCAATAAACAAAGACGGAACGCTGAAATATCTGAGAAGAGAAAACGGTGACCAAAGCCATCAGGGACGCCACGCCCGCATATCTGTAGGCGAATATAAGATTCTGCACGTCAAGCTGTATAAGTATTGACAAGGGGAACAGCCAAGCAAATTTAAAAAAGGCTGCAGAGTCTGCCGTCAGACAAAGATGGTTAAGGCTTCACAATAAAAATAAGGCCTGCAAGCGGCCGACAGAAAAATACTCTATATACGCCATAAGGATATCCTGAAGGGCGAATATAGAGTATTTTTTATGCCCTATCGGTCATGCCCCGTCAGACGATTGCCCCGTACACCTTATCATATTATACCCCTTACTTTCAACTCTAACCTGACTGATGCAGCAATTCAATGCTGTTGCGTAATCACTGCACAGGCGGATAAAAGGCTTTTTCGGGCGGCATCTAAAAACAGGCGTAAAAATTATAACCATTTACGCCTGTTTCTATTACATTTTAAACATCAAACGTCATTCTACAAGAAAATTATTAACCAAACAGCAATTGTTATGTTTCGAACTGTTAGTGGCCGGTTTACGGGTCGTAAACGGGCCACTTTTGATGCAAAAGTGACCGCTTTTTTACGCAAAAGCCATAGAGTTTTGTCATTCAAAATAAAGAGTTGTCATTATTGCATGCAGGAATAAGCATGAACAAAACGTAAAAACACAACCACGCAGGCATGGACATGAGCCTGACAACGGCAGGCGTAAAAGCATAAGAGGCATGCGGTTTTTACTCAAAAAAGGCAACTGAAAAACGTGCGTCCCTACATATTTCATGTTACAAAGCACAGCATAGACAGAACACACAATAACCGGAAAACGGCAAAAAAACATGGCTGCCGCAAAGAATATTTTTAACATATAGAAACAATCAGCATGCGTAAACAACGGTCAAAATCATATAACTATAAAATATGACCAGCCTACATGAAAAATAGATAAAAAATCATATTATTAACAAGAAAACACAAAAAAGAGAGTAAAAAGCCGCTAAAACGATACAAATCAGCACGTCTGCAACATTAAGAAACGTTGCTGAAACATTAATTAATACACTTTTAAACATAAATTCATACTTTTGTGGCGTTGAAAACTTTACCAAATTCAAACAATTTTAAACAATTAATCATGAAACGCGCAAAAGAAGCATGTAAGACTCTGGGCTTACTGATTCTGATGAGCATTTTCCCTATTTGGGCATTTGCACAGAACACAGTAACCATCACGGGTCTTGTTACCGATGACGACGGCCCTATCATCGGAGCAACAGTAAAGGTTAAGGGGTCGACCACAGGTGCAATAACTGACCTTGACGGAAAATACACATTAAAGGTAAGTCCCGGATCAGTCGTAACGTTCACCTACCTCGGATATGCCGACAAGGAGGTAAAGGTTACAAATCAGAAAGAAGTAAACGTAAAGCTCGAACCAGACTCAAAGATGCTTGACGAGGTTGTGGCCATCGGTTACGGAACGATGAAGAGATCAGACGTAACAGGTTCAATGGTGTCAATCAACGACAAGGCCATAGAGCAGACCGTGTCTACAAGTATCGACCAGGTGCTGCAGGGACGTGCTGCAGGTGTGCAGATTCAGGCAAACTCAGGTACTCCTGGTGCCAATACAAGTATCCGCATACGTGGTGTCAACTCTCTTAATGCAACCAACCAGCCTATATTCGTCATCGACGGTGTTGTGGTTGACGCACAGGGAGCAGACAGCAACGACCCCTTGTCAAGTAACAACCCGCTTGCCAGCATCAACCCGAGCGACATCGTCTCAATGGATGTGCTCAAGGATGCCTCTGCAACAGCCATCTATGGTGCAAGAGCGTCTAACGGTGTCATCATGATTACCACAAAGAGAGGTAAGTCCGGCGAAGCCACTATAACCTACGACGGCTACATCGGCTGGCAGGAAATGGCAAAGAAGCTCGACATGATGAACCTGCGTGAGTATGCCATACACCACAACGCACGCGCTGAAGAGGGCATCGTTGAATATAACGACGCATTCGTAAATCCCGACGCTCTTGGCGAAGGAACCGACTGGCAGGACGCCCTGTTCCGCAACGCTCTGATGACAAGCCACAACATATCTGTTACGGGCGGAACACAGAACGCGACATACGCAATAAGCGGAGGATACATGAACCAGGACGGTATAGCCATAGGTTCAGGCTTCAAGCGACTTACTCTGCGCGGCAACACTGACGCACAGGTGAAGAAATGGCTCAAGGCCAGCCTGAGTTTCTCACTGACTGACTCAAAGCAGGAAGTAGGTGCCGACAACAACGTCATCATGAATGCCCTGCTCCAGCAGCCTTCAGTAGCAGTTACCAGTCCTGACGGAAGCTTCGACGGTCCGGACGACGTTTACATGCCTGTAAATGCCGTGGCCATAGCATCTATCAGAGAGAACTACAACAAGAAGATGAATTTCCGTATAAACGGAAGCCTCGAGGCAACCCTGATGAAGGGCCTCACCTTCAAGACAGAGCTTTCAACAGACTATAATCTCAACAAGTTCTATTATTATGAGCCCGACTATGAGTTCGGTGCCCTGACAAACTCTACACGTACCGGTAAATGGACAAAGACTGACACCAAATACTGGTCATGGAGAAACATCCTTACTTATCAGAACACCTTCAACAAGGTTCACAGCATCAACGTTATGCTCGGTCAGGAAATGAGCAACTCTCACTGGGAGACACAGGTGAGCACGGCTACAGGCTTCCTGACAAACAGCGCCCACGACCCGTCGGCAGGTGACATAACAGCCTCAACAGGTACAGGTACACAGAACGACAACTCTCTGTTCTCTTACTTCGGACGTGCATTCTATTCATACGACGACCGCTACCTCATCACAGCGACACTGCGTCGCGACGGTAGTTCTCACTTCGCAAAGAACAACCGCTGGGGATGGTTCCCTTCAGCAGCACTTGCATGGCGAGTTTCTAACGAGAAGTTCATGGCTGGCACAAGCGACGTTATCAACAACCTCAAACTCCGCCTCGGCTGGGGTTCTACAGGTAACCAGAACGTATCAGACTGGGCTTACATGGCTCTGCTGTCTTCAAAGACCACGCCATGGGGAACTGGTGTGCTTACAGCCAACACAGCTAACCCAGACCTGAAATGGGAGACTACAACATCATACAACGTAGGACTCGACCTCAACCTCTTTGACAACCGCATCGAGTTTATCTTCGACTGGTACTACAAGAAGACCAAAGACCTGCTGCTGCAGATTCCTCTGCCTGAGTACCTCGGATCATACGGACAGGGCGCAGCTTCTAACCCATGGAAGAACGTAGGTTCTCTGCGCAACACCGGTATCGAAATGACATTGAACACTGTAAACATTGACAAAGGCGGATTCCAGTGGCGCAGCAACTTCGTGTTCTCACTCAACCGCAACAAGGTGCTCAAGCTCGACACAGAAAGTGCAACCATCGACAAGACATTCATGACAGGAAGCGAGAACAACACTGTTACAAGAACTGTTGAAGGCAAGCCTGTAGGACAGTTCTGGGGCTACAAGGTTATCGGACGCTTCGAGAAGGCAGAAGACTTCTACTATAAAGACAAGGACGGCAACGTCAAGCCGGTGGCACTGCCCGAAGGAAGCTCTATCGGAGAAGACAAGACATGGATTGGCGACTATATATTTGAAGACATCAACGGCGACGGCGTGATAAACAACAGCGACTGTACGTTCATCGGCGACCCGCAGCCTGACTTCACTTACGGTATCGGCAACACATTCTCTTACAAAGGCTTCGACCTCACCATATTCTTCAGCGGCAGCTACGGCAACGACATTCTGAACTATACACGCCGCGACATCGAGGACGTAAGAGTAAACAGCAACCTGCTGAAGAGCGCAGCCGACTACGCACAGATTGGCGTCATCGACCCCAACCTGCCCGACGACGACTTCCGCAACCTCTACGTAACCAACCCAAGCTCACGCCTGCCGCGTCTGAGCGCATCAACAACAAATGCCAACAACCGTGTAAGCGACCTCTATGTTGAGGACGGCTCTTACATTCGTCTGCAGAACATTTCGCTGGGCTACACGCTTCCGAAGTCATTCGTAAGAAAGCTCAAGCTCGAAAATGTCAAGGTATACATGAACCTGCAGAATGTTTACACATGGACCAACTACAGCGGCTACGACCCTGAAGTAGGATCAATGTACGGCGATGCACTTCTGACCGGCCTCGACTACGGCCGCTATCCTTCACCGCGCATCTACACCTTCGGTCTGAACATCTCATTCTGATAATCACAAATGTATTTGCGAAAGAAAGTAACAATTTTAACAAGAAAGAAAATGAAAACAAAAATATTCTTAGTAGGCTCGCTCCTGACAGCCGGAATAGCACTGACATCATGCAGCGACGACTTCCTTGACCAGAAAAATACAACGAGCCCTAACCAGGAAACATTCTTCGACAGCGACGAAGCTATCGACAAGGCCATGTATCCGCTTTACAACTATGTATGGCAGAGCTTCAACGACAAGGCCTACTACGGCATGGGCGACGGACGTGCCAACAACCTTACGGCTCAGTATTCAGACTATATCTACCCGTACACCAACTTCAACGAGACATCGTTAAGCCCGGGATTGTCTGACGCATGGGGCTCTCTTTACTCTGTAGTTGCACAGTCAAACAACACAATAAACAACATCCTCACCTACTCTACCTCTGCTGTAAGCGAGGAAGCCAAGACAAGAGGCGTGGCTGAGGCAAGATTCATGAGAGGCGTGGCCTACTGGTATATCGCATCTCTTTGGGGAAATGCCATAATATACACCAGGACAAGCGACCTCGTAAACAACTATGTTGTACCGGCAAACCCGAGAGCTGACGTTATGGAGTTTGCAATACGCGACCTCGAATATGCTGCTGCCTACCTGCCCGCAACATCTCCTGAGAGCGGACGTATCAACAAATACAGCGCATACGGCATGCTGTCAAGAGTATATCTGTCAATGGCCGGTCTGACAACCGAAGGACAGTATGACGGCAACAACGTGGCTACCGACTTCAACCGCGGAACACGCAACACCTATTATCTTGAACTTGCGCGCAAAGCCGCAATGAAGGTTATCAACGAGTCTGACTTCAAGCTGATGACAAACTACGGCGACTTGTTCAAGATTGAGAACAACAACTGCCAGGAAGACATGTTCCAGCTGCAGTGGAACCAAGGCTCAACCGACGCTATCGGATGGGGATGCAACCAGACAATCACCGCTTACTTCGGATGGTCAACAATGGTTACAGACGGAACCAACTGGGGAGGTGCCACATACGCTTCTTACGACCTCTTCACCGAATATGAGAACAACGACCTGCGCAAGCATGAGAGCGTTGCATGGTACGGCGAATATTATCCCGACATGTACACAAAGGGCGGCGGCTACACCTACGGAGTAACAGAGAATGCCGGTTCTCAGGGTGCAAACATCAAGAAGTATGTTGTAGGCACACACGACGACAACGGCGTAAGCTACAAGCAGAGCTCAGGCATCAACACCCACATGCTGCGCCTGGCTGAGGTATACCTCAACCTTGCCGAAGCTATTCTGGGCAACAACGCATCTACAACAGACGCAACAGCGCTCTATTACTTCAACGAAGTGCGCAAGCGTGCCGGACTCAACGCCAAGACTTCGCTCACATATGAAGACCTGCGCCACGAGCGCCGCATGGAGCTGGCCTTTGAAGGACAGTACTGGTACGACCTCGTAAGACGTGCATACTACAAGCAGCAGGAGGTTGTAAACTACGTGAACAACCAGAACCGCAACGCATCTTATTACGACAGTTCTACTCATGAATACAAGCTCAGCGAAGACTATGTAGCTCCGGGCAAGGGTGTTGCAACAGCAACAGAGAAGAACCTGCTGCTGCCCTACTCTGACACCGACCAGAACCGCAACCCGTATCTCAAGAGCGACGCCAACGGCAACATACAGACCGTTCCTTATGAGTTCGGAGAGCGTGAGGTTTCAGAAGAAAGCCTGTTCAACTAAAATTATCAGCAAAACAAAATAAAAACGGAATTTCATTATGAAAATGTTTAAAAATATATGGCTTTTATGCCTCGCATTCGTTACAGCCGGACTGGTATCATGCAACGATGACGACGATGCGATAGACAGCGCACCTATAAGCGTGCTGCAAGTATATCTTGAAGATGCCGAAGCCACGGTAAAAGACCGCCCCGTAGAATTTGCCCGCCTTGGCCAGACCATACGCATATCAGGTTCTGGATTCAGAGGCATGCAGAAGGTATACATCAACGGCTTTGACACTTACTTCAACAATGCCTACGTTACAGACAACAACCTGATACTGAGCATCGACACAGACACTCCCGTATCAGACGCTCCAGACAGCGTGCGCAACACGATACGCTTCGTGAAGAGAGGCACTGAATATGTCTACACCTTCACAATACGTGCCGCATCTCCCTCGATAACCAGCATCGACAACACGCTGCCTATGCCGGGCGAGACGGTTAAAGTGTACGGAGCCAACCTTCAGGAGACTTCAAAGGTTACACTGCCCGACGGAACAGAGATAACAGGAAACGCAATAACCAATGCTCCTGAAGATGAAGACGGCGAATGGTTCTCGTTCGTAATGCCTCACAGCATTCAGGGCTACGGCGCCATAACAATAGAATGTGCCAACGGAACAGCCAAGTCGGCAGAATACTTCAACAACGACAAGTGTATGGTGCTCAACTTCGACGGCGAAGGCAGCCAGGGCTTCTGGAGCTGGAGCGAGACAGGCAGTATGCTCGGAAGCGAAGATGTAGTTGACGACCCGCTCAATAGCGGCCGCGGCAAGGTGATCGACTTTGTGCCCTCACGTCTGCTGAGCAACGGCATCGCAGCCGGCAAGAGCCGCGCAACAGAATGCTGGACAGCCGGCAACGACGACCCGATGGACGACTGGAGCCGCATGTACTCTGTAATACCCGACACAACACTGCTCACCGACGTAGCCTTCCAGTTTGACATCTACGTTCCTGAAGCATGGGTAGGCACAGGCCACATACAGCTCTGCCTCATGAACAACTTCAACTTCGGCGGTATAGGTTCTGACGATGATGCCGACGGCAAGCAGACAGCCTTCTACTGCCCCTGGATACAGGACGGCAAGGCCATTCCGTTCAAGACAGCCGGATGGCAGACTGTTACAATACCGTTCAGCGAGTTCAAGAAATATGCAAGCGAGATTGAAGAAGGCAAGTCGCCCACATTCAGAGAAGTTGTTGAAGACCGCAACGCAGCCACATACCGCAACTTCGGAATGGGCTTCATCAACACCGACTTCGTGTTCGACGGTCTTAGCGTAACAGCCACAATCTTCAAGCAGCACATCTACATCGACAACTGGCGTGTAGTGCCCTGCAAGAGCGAAGTAATATCAGACTTCCCCGACGAAGAAGAATAAACAATACACCGCCTGCTCCGGTGCGAACAAACACACCGGAGCAGAATAAAAAAACAAAACAATAAAAAAGTAATATCATGAAACTGAATAAAATAATCATACCGGTGCTGGCAGCCCCGTTACTCCTCACAGGATGCTACGACGAGAAGATGGACTGGCACACGCCTGACGGACATTATCCGGTTGTATCAGACGAGATTCCACTCTCACTCCAGGAGAAGATTGCCAACTACGACAACATCAAGGCATACATGGCACAATATATGCCTAACGTAAAGCTCGGCCTGGGACTCGGAGCAGACAAATATATCTCTGACGACACAGCCTATGTGAACAGATGTAACGACAACTTCCAGCAGTTTGTTACAGGCAACGCCATGAAGCACGGCTCAGTTGTTCAGAACGACGGTAGCCTTAAGTTCACCACGATAGACGCATTCCTGGCAAAGGTGCCTTCAGACATAGACATATACGGCCACAACTTTATATGGCACACTCAGCAGAACCAGACATATCTGAAATCGCTCATCGCACCTACGGTGGAGGTTACTCCGGGAAGCGACATCGCCAACGTCATTCAGAACGGCGACTTCGAGAGCGGCACAAAAGACCACTGGAGCAGCTGGGGCAACAGCTCTACAACAGAGGTACAGGAAGGTGCTGGATATGACGGAAGCTACGGACTCGTAATGGTTAACCCAAGCGATGCCGACGACTATTCGGCACAGCTGGCTTACGACCTGACCGACCCGCTCGTAGCAGGAAAGAAATACATCATAAGATTTAAGGCTAAGGCCAGCACACCTGCCGGCACACTGCAGTTTGCCACACAGAACAGCAGCGACTACTCTGGCGAGGGATACCACTCATTCAGCGTAGGCACAGAATGGACAACATGTGAGTATGACTATACCTGCACAAAGGACAACCTGAACCGAGTGCTCATCAACTTCGGCAAGGTGGCAGGAACCTACTACATCGACGACGTTGAGTTCGGCGAGGAAATAGGCGGATCGACATCAGCTAAGCGCGGCCCTGCAAAAGCTTCGTCTGTAACCTACAAGTTCAAGACACCTGAAGAGAAGAAGGCAGCCCTGCTCGGAGCTATGGAGAGCTGGATTAAGGGCATGGCAGAACATCTGGGCAACAGAATAAGCGGATGGGACGTAATAAACGAGCCTATAACCGACGGCACACCTAAATGGCGCGGCATAGATGGCAACTTCAGCGAAGGCGACAGCGAGCCTGTTGAAGATCCTGAAAGCGGCTTCAACCTCAACTGGGAGTCAGGCCACTTCTACTGGGGCTACTACATCGGCAAGGAATATGCTACAAAGGCATTCGAACTTGCACGCAAATACGCTCCAAACGCCAAACTCTATGTAAACGACTACAACCTGGAGACAAGTCCGGCAAAACTGGCAGAGCTCATCAACTTCGTAAAATACATCGACGAGAACGGAAGCGTAAAGGTTGACGGTATCGGCACACAGATGCACGTAGACGGCAAGTCGATAACCAAAGAGCAGATTGACGCTATGTTCCAGACGCTTGCTGCTACAGGCAAACTGATAAGGATAAGCGAGCTCGACGTAAGAATCGGCACGACATCGCCTACAGCCGACGACCTGCAGACACAGTCGGACGTATATCAGATGATTATAGAATCATACAAGGCAAACATACCTGAGGCACAGCAGGGCGGAATAACACTGTGGACTCTCTCTGATGCTGCCGACGAGCACACTTACTGGTATCCTGACGACGCACCAAACATCTTTGACAAGAACTATGCCCGCAAGACAGCCTACAAGGGTGTATGCGACGGTATAGCAGGCAAGGACATAAGCGAGGACTTCACAGGAGACATGTGGATGAACGGAAAATAATAATTCTGATACAGCGATTTATCTTATCAATAAGGTGCATAGGCTATCGGCCGTGCACCTTATTATTTTTATATACACTGCCTCCAATCGGGCAAAAATATACCGCCTTAGGCTTTCTGCTAGCCGGAATCATGACCGTATGACCATTTGCCATAGACAAGAGAAAGGGCTAAATCAGGCTCGCATCAGGCGCACTACGCCCTATCGGCCACCAGTCTTCATTCTGCCTGCCACGTCGCCACATCATAACACGGCTTAGTCTTTTTGCCTTGCGCCAGCATCACGCCACCTGCTATTCTTAACAATGCCCGCCATAACTCGGCCGTTCATCATGATTCGCGGGTAAAAAGCCTGCAACAATCAAAGCAACACAAGGCAAAACATGGATAAATCATGACGTCAGGACAAGAATAAAAACAGGCGTTGAAAGCGGTAAAAAATCAGGACATTATATTTTTTCATTACAGAAAGCCAACATATAATATAAGTTAAACAGAAGCAATAAAATCCACCATCCTATTAACTATTGTTCACAATATGCACACATAAAACATGCAAAAACAATGGTTTTGCCATGCTAAAAGCACCGGTTTTGAAGCAAAAAAGCATCACTTTTAAGTAGAAAACATGCCACTTTTGACCCGTAAACGGCACAGTAATATTATTTAACACATACATAGCAAAGCCAAAATGGAACTAAAGCACATAATATCAACCACTTACACAAAACGCTAAATTTTGCGCCATCTATGGTCAAAAATCCGGTTTCATGATGAGCACCGCCATTCTGGAAGCATTAACCGTTCGGATTTTACGAAAAATCCTTACAGCGTGTCTGTATGTCATCCATTATTTTCAAGACCAAAATATATGCAGCCAGACAATACTGCAAACAGCAAAGCAAGAATAAGCATACACGCCCTTAATAAGCCACAGCCGAAAGGCATTAAATATAAAATGCATGACAACGCTCCTATCTGCCGTCAGGATTCATCAAAAGATTGTCTTATACTGAGCTGATTACCATTTGCCTTCTCATAAAATTAGCTGACTTGTCAATAAAAGCAGGCAGCAATACTGCAACAGAAAAATAATATAACGGCAGAAAAATTAAGTCTACTCTAAGATTAAAAACATACGCAGCAGCATCACCTATTGGTGATAAATACAACATGAAAACATGTACAAGGCAAACCGGCAAAGACTGACCGATATACCGCATGCCCATAACCCAACTGATGTAAATAAAAATCTGTTTTCACTAAAAACATTCCAACAGCAAAAGCATGCCGCAAAAATATAATCCGCAAAACGAAACGTTTCGCCATTCCAGAACGAGCCGTCTATTTTCTTAAAACGAAGCGTACCGCTGGGGGTACTCCCCCACCCCAAAATATTTTCGACCGGCTTACGCCGGTATTCACATAATGCAAGAACGGAGTCCGGACACCATCCGAACCCCGTTCTTTTCGTTTTGTCGCTTCGCTCCCGCTTTTCGCGCTTCGCGTTACGCAGCCTCGCTCAACGCCTTATACGCAGCCACGCTTTGCGCCCTCACGAGTTTGCCGCGGAAGGCCAGGCGCGAGCCGACATCCGCACCCGCACTCGAGGCATCGCTACCCGCATTCGCATTCGACACACCGCCATTCGCGTTCGCATAGTAGCACCCGCGATAGACCACACGGCCAGTGGCTGTGCTTATCCAATAATAATCTGAATAGTATGTACTCGACGAGCCCTGCATAGCCCCGGCTGGTACAATAGCCATCAGCTTTCCATGAGCCACAGCCGTTATCCAGCCACTTGAAGTAGAACCCTTTATCATTATGGTGCCGCCGTCAGGCATCCAAATGCGCCACTTGCCCTCATTGCCGCTCGTGTTCGGCAAGTCCACACCGTCCATCATGTCATACTTGTGTCCGTAGATGTCCTCATAGCCCAGGCAGCAGATATTGTTCACCTGCGTCACCTTTGCAGCACCATACTCGTCCTTGTCCACATACCAGGCATATTGGTGCACTCTGTTCTCGTCCACCAGGCTGTTTGTCACATTCGGGTTGATTGCCTTTGCGCCCTCATAGCCTATGGTGTCCTGCATGCCTCTCGACATCGTGCCGCCAGTCGTGCGCATATTCGTATGCGAACCTGCGCCACACTGCTCCTGCATGTTCCTCCTGCCATACTTCGCGTATGCAAGGTTCGCAATGCGGAAGTGCATCAGAGCGTCAATCTGCTGCATACCTCGCTGCACGCTGTAATAATGGAAGTCCGTCCATGCCATGCTTGCTGTAGTGCTGCCGCCAGTTATGCAGGCACGCAGCTTGCTGCCCACAACAGAACTGCCCACAACAGCACACAGATGCTCATCGTTCGCAAACCATTCAGGCTCCATATCCTCTATCTTGCTGCTGTTGGATAGCACCACCTTGTCAAACTCGGCTGTGTTCAATATAGAGAAGTACAAAGTCTTGGCTCCCTCAGGCACATCGCTGATGAGATACATGCCAGCCTCAAATCTGTTTCCCAGCGTTGGCACCACGATGCTCTTCACCACATTGCCGTTCACGTCGGCAAATGCGCTGCCCACAAGGTTCGTGCCTGGCACACTCGGCCAGCGAACACGCTTGTGCTTCGACACATCCACCACGCACACCGAATAAGAGCTGTCCGTACTCATGGCATTTGTTATGGTGTCCCTGCCACTCATCACTTTCCTGCCTTTAGTGTAACCGCCCTGCACCGCCTTGATGTCATCAAGCGTCAATACGTCCACATTCGGCACAGCCGGCATGTGATCCTTGTCCTTCGAGCTGTAGCAGCTGTAGTCCTTGCTGTTTAAGAAGTCATTCACACCCTTGCTCCAGAAGAAAGGCTCGTGCATCATCAGGTCACCCTCGCTGCCGTCAAGTTTGGCAGGGGTTCCGTCGGCATACTTGGTGCTGTCCTTATCGTCAAGTTCCAAGTAAGTCATCTCGCCGTCCAGATTGTTCACCACGGTATCGACATTCGCTATGTTCACGTTCCTCGTGGTCGCCTTCTTTGTCACCTTCGCAAGCACTCTGTGGCGGTTCTTCAGTATCGCAGCCACATGGCCGCTTGGCTTGTAGTCGTTGCCGTACTTATAGCCCGTGCCGTTATCCAAGTTCGAGAGATTTGCATCGTCTGCCACGCTCTCGTCGCTCTCCAGCATTGTATATTCAGGCTGCTCGATGTTCAACTCAGGGTAGTGCTCGATGTATGCAGCATAGGTCTCATCATCAACGTAACGAGTCAGCCGGTATGTGCCCACCAGTCGGCAGCTCTCCACGTTTCCGCCATTCTCGTCCACACCGCCCGTCTGCATCAGTGAGGCCAGCAGGCTGCCGTCGCCTTCCATGTCGATGCCGGTCACACGCAGATACTTCACGTTTCCGCACCTTGAGTGCAGCGTCTGCCAGTCCACACCAGGGCAATTGTCAACCACAAGTCTGTTGATGTTGCTTGTGCCCTCCAGCGTCAGACCGCTGGTCGTCAGTTTGCCCAGATAGCGCAGTTCCAGTGTCTGCAACGTTGCCGGAAGCGTTACGCTCGTCAGCGGAGCACCCTGTGCGAAGTTCACGCCGGTCAGGGCTGTCTTGCCTGCCTTCAGTGTCTCCAGCTTCGTGTTGTTGCTCAAGTCTATGCCAGTGAAGCTGCCTGACTTCAAGCCGGTCATATTCAGTGTACGCAAGTTTCGGCAGCCGTTCACCAGCAATGCGTTCAGCGTTGTCTGTGTCTGGCCGCAGCTCACGTCAAGCGTCCTCAGGGCGGAACAGTTGTTCAAGTTCAGAGTCTGGAGTATGGCATGGCTAACGTCCGTCAAGTCAAGCCCCATGATGCGGCTCGCACCGTAGATGTATTGCGGGTCATTCACGATGAGGTCCGTGTCAAGCGTCAGTTCCACCTGACTTCCCGTATCCTCCGCCAGCACTGCGCTCTGGTGCGGAGTACCGCTCGTGTAGCCGTACCCGAAGAAATACCGCTCGCTCGCCGTGATTCTTATCTTCCGGTTGTCACTTCCGAACTTATAGCCGAAGTAGGCCGCGAAACTGTCCTTTCTGTATGTACCGCACACATACTGGCTGTCCAGCAATGCAAACCGGTTCTGGATGGTATAGGTGCGGTGGGCATATCGGCTGCCCTGGAGTGCATAGAGATAGTCATAGTAACTCGTAGTGCCGTCTGCTGTCGTCACACCCTCCGTCAGCGGCTTGATGTATTTGTAGATGCCGTCCTTGTTGTAGATGCGCTCACACCAGTTGCCCATCATCTCCTCATTGAACACCTTCAGCACATACTCCAACGACATCGTGCTTCGCAGCTTGTCTGCCACCTCCCTCAGTTTGTCCGGGCAGCCTCTCACAAGTTCCCACAGCACGGAGTCGTGTCCTGCAAACGCATACGAGCCGATGCTCTCGTCCATCGTCTCCCACGTTATCGTGTAGTCGTATTTCAGAACCGAGTCGTTGCGCTCACCGAACACCGTGTCCATGTCGTATGGGATGAAATACCATATCTTGCCGTCCCACGTCACGAGCATCATGTTCTTCGCACGGTTGTCCACAGCCATGAAGTAGTCCGTTATCAGATACCATGCAAATGGCGAGTCATTGCCGAAGTATTCCGCATATTCGTTCAGGAATTTCGTCGGGTTGCCCTTGCAAGAGTATATCCACTCCCAAAGGCGCTTCACTGCCGCCTTGTCGTCCTCATGCGCCGTCGCCCACGTGTCGTCGGCCTTGAAGCGGAACTCCAGAGCATCGTCAAACGTGTCCATGTTGCTCGTACCGAACAGGCACAATGTCTCCGAGTTGTTCAGGAACTCCAGGCAGATACACTTGTTGCGCCCGCCCTTCAGTGCAGCCTCGTCATTGAAGCCCTCGATACCCTCAAAGCCGTAGATGATGCCGCTGCCGCTCTTCTCGTTGTTGAAGTTGTACTTGCCAAGATACACGTTCTCACCCGTGCCGTTGTTGTCGTAGAACAAATCTATCGGGAAACCGTCCACGCCGATTCTCACGTCATAGTTGCCCTTGTAGGCCATTTGTGGCGGAGTCAGCCAGCCGCATCTCTTCCAGATGTCGTTCACCACTCTCACCGCACCCGTATTGTGCGTAGATGAAGAGTCCGAGAAGTCCGCCTTCAGACAGAATATGTCTATCGGTCTTGCACCTGGCTTGAACGAATATTTGAAGTCCGCTACCTCCACACCGTTCACATACAGCTTAGTGCCGTACTTCGTCGAGCGGCTGAAGTAGATGCGGTAGTTCTTTCTCGGGTAGGTCGTCGATGAGGTGCCTTGTATTCTCAGTCCGCACTGGTAGATGATGAAGTCATACTCCTTGCCGTAGGCAGAGTAGAAGTAGATGTCCACCGGAACCTCAAACTTCTTGTTGTTCGTCTGGTTCACCAGGTTCACGTCGCCCACAATCCTCATCACGCTCTTGCCCATTGCCCTCAGCTTGTCGATGTCAACGTCTGTGCCCTCGTCGTCCATCACCTGGTTCTTCTCGAACAGCACCACCATCTCGTCGCTTGTCGGACGGTCCACCATGTAGTTCGCCAGTTCCTCATCATCGCCCAAAGCACGGCTGTAAACACGCATGTTCCGCACTTCCACGTCCGCACTCTCGCTCGTGATCCTGATGTTCGTCGGTTCTGCCTGGAGCAGCGAGTCCGTCGAGGCATACTGCTTCGCGCCGCATAGGATGCCGTTCACATACAGCGTCATCAGTCGGCCCGCCTTCTTCTCCTGCACCACGAAGGCTATCTTCAGGGTCAGACCGCTTGCGAACTTAGTGCCTACTTCCGAACCTGCGCCCGTCCGCATCAGAGCCTCCTGCGTCGTCAGTCTGAAACCCACGCCGCCGGTCATGCAGTCCACAACCGTGCCCCTGCGGTCGGTCACGTTCGTGCATGTCAGCTCCATCTCGTAGGTTGCGCCCGTGGTGGTCGCGTCGTTGCCGAAAGGCTTGTACCCGATTTCTACATTCGCGCCGTTCGTCAGCTTCAAGGCATCTCCCGTCCAGCCGTTGCTCTGCCAGTCAAAACCTTCAAACACCGTTTGAACGTCGTTATAACGCCATTCAGCAGGCTCGCTCTCGGCATTGCTTCTGCCGGCTGCCGTCAGTTTCAGCACAAGTCCGGCAGTCGCCTCGCTCAGGTCAATGCCACTCTCCGTCACCTTCACGTTCAGCTTGTATTCCGTAGTGCCGCACTTCAGCACCATGGCCACATCGCCCTGCTCCAGGAAACGGTTTGTATATACCTGCGTCGTCCTCGGGACGCTCACCGTCTGCGTATGAATGCCGTCTCGCCACACACCCACGGTCGCCGGGGTCGTTGTCGGGTCATACGCCACAAAGTCAAATCTCACCTGCTCATACTGTCCGGTTTCAATAGTCGGGGTCAGATGGTCGTCCGCAAAAATGCGTCCGTCACCGAAGGTCAGCTTCGTGCCGATATACGGGGCGTTATGTCCGGCCTTCAGAATGTCAAAGTAGATGCTCTCACTCTTCAGCGTCAGCTCCGAGCTCGCCTCCATCTCGGCGACGATCTGCACCGTATGCCGTCCGATGCTCACTCCCGACATCGACAAGGAGAAACTGCCGTTCGTCGTGCCGCTTCTTTTCACCGTCTGCGAGTCCCACTGGTGTCCGTCCAGATACAGCGTCACGGTTTTGTCGCCGCTTCCGCTCACCGCAAAGGGGATGCTCACCGCCTCACTCACACCGTAGCCGCCCTTGGCGACACACTCGGCTATGTTGAAGCTGCTGCTCAGCGCAAGGGTCACAGCCTTCACGCTCACATAGCTCTGCCTCGTCTGTGTCTTGCCGGTGGTTGGGTCGGTTGTGGTAGCCCTCACATAGATGTCTGTCGTGCCGAGCAGCAGGTATTTCGTCAGATCCAGGGTATAGGTTCCCTTGCTCACATCATGCTGCGTGTCTGCATACATCACGGTCGCGCCCCTCTTCATCTCAATGCTGACTGTTGCCTTCTGACCCGTGGATGTGCCTTTCTCGTCACCGCTGCTGTACTGGTGGTCATACGTCCATGTCAGCATCGCGCTGTCACCTTCCTTGATGATGGTCTTGCTGACGGCTGCATCCAGCACGATTTTCGTGGTCGAAGCGTCACCGCCTCCACCGCCGCTTCCTGCCGGAATGTCCGCAGACGCTATCTCCGCACCGCTCTTGTTGGTCAGTGCCAGGCGCACGCTGCTGCCGTCGTCACTCAGTTCGGCGTTCATGCCCAAGACGGTGCTCGCCTCTATCTCCATCAGCTTTGCCGTCACAGCAGCGTTCTGCACCGGGTTCGTCGAGCTTGCGTTCAGACTCTCGTCCACCTCTGTCTCGCTGATGGTGATGGCGACGTTGCCGTCCTCGCCAGGCTCCAGCTTCTTGCCGTTCAGCGTCACGCTCTTCACCGTGCCGTCGCCGCCAAAGTCCTCCCAGCTTGCCGCCTGCTCCCAGCTCTCTATGTTCGTTCCTTTGAACTGCTTGGTTTCCCATTTGCCCTGTGCCGTCTCGTAGGTAATACAGCGTCCCTTCGCACGTTTCTTCTCCTCCACGGCTGCTATGGCGGTCTCAAGCGTATAGTATCCGCTCTCCAGTGGAACCTGCTCCGTCACGTTATAGGTGTTGCCACCGCCGCTTCCGCTTATCTCCACCAGGTTCTCTTCCTCGTCGCTCCACACATACACCACGCCACCGCACACATACGCTTTGTCTTTCACTACTTCCGTGCGCGCATCATTCATGTACATGTCAGCGCCAATCCAGTTGTTGCAGTACCGGTTCAGACCCACTACGCCGCAGAACGCCTTCTTCACCGTGTCATACACCACGGCATCCACTTTCTCATACGACACATGCAGTATCTCCACGCCTTCCACCAGCCCGTCAAACCGAGCTGTCGCGCCGTTCCTTGCAGCCAGTGCCGTGTCCTTGTACCTCGACTCCACGCTTTCTGCCTTTGCCACAGCAGCGTTGGTCTTCTTGGCGGCATCCGTGGCCTTGCTTGCCGCATCGTTGGCGGTTTGGGCCGCTGTCTTCGCTGTCGCTGTTGCCGTATCTGCTTTCTTTGCCGATGCGTCAGCCACAGCAGCAGAAGACTTGGCGACAGCAGCTGCATCCTCCGCTGGTTTAGACAGCAGTTTCAACGGGGCGCTTACCACCGTCTTGCCTCTCATAGCCGGGAGGCTCACCACACCGTCCAGCGTGCTCACAGCTTCCAGCTCGTCCACACTCTGGCTGTCAGTCTTTATCTGATTCACCACATCCTGGACCAGTTCCTTTTTCTCTTCTTCTGTCAGTGCCATAATTATTTGGTTTTGTTGTTATTGTTCAGTTGTTCATTCAGTCCGTCGATGAAGCCCGGCACGCACAGCCGCTCTACCACCATGCGCATCAGCCGCACCTCGTCGTCGGTATAGTATGCCGTGCCCTCGCTTCCGTATATCTTCAGGGCAATGGCATGTGCCTTAATGCCGTTCACGTTCTTGTATATCAAGTCCGCAAACGTCTCCCTCGCGTCCACCGTCTGCGCCGCCTTCCGGCTCACGGTCGTGTAAATTTTGAAATGCTTAAAGTCTATCTTTTTCATACATCATTCCTCATTCGTTGTTCCTTCTATGATATACCAGTTCCCCGCTATCGCCTTCAGCGTCGTGTAGGTGTTCCACAAGCAGTATATCCGTGTGTCGCTCTTGCTGCACCCGCCGAACCGCCTCACATCAATAACGCTTCCGTCCGATGTTTTCATCAAGTAGTAGGGGTTGGCCTCGAATATTATCTTCTGTCCGTTGATGGCGGACACATACAGGTACTTCAGCTTCTTGCCCACTGGTCTGTCCCAGAAGAAGCTCAGCTCCAGTCCGTCGTATGCCGTCGCGTCTGGCAGGTATATCCAGTGCGAGTAAGGGGCCTCCGTGGCATCCCACGAGCCTTCTATCGCGTCAAACTCCCAAAAGAACATGTTGCACGGCTCAGCCTCTGGGTCTATCTGGTATTCGTTCGGTGCGTTCACCTTGGTGCTCGAATACAGCAGGTTCGCATGGATCACTCCCGTCACCTCTGCGTCCTTCATCCTTGCAGACTTCACGTCAAGGCTGCCGTCTGCGTTCACCTTGAAATATTCGTTCATCGTCACTGCGCCTTCCAGGGTTATCTGGTCTGCGCTTATCCTCACGCCACTCTCCAGCTTGCCGTTCTCGTCCTTGGTCACGAATGCCGACACCTCCGCTCGTTTCACGATGTCCGTGCTCTCCTCCACGGCCGAGGCAAACATCACGGCAAACGCCTCAATGTCCAGTTTCTTCTCCATGTCCCCGGCATAGCTGTTGAGCCATGTTGCCCAGTCCGTTGCCGTTATCAGTCCCGCCGTATTCTTCAGCGCGCCGTGCTCGTCAAACCGCTCCGAGATGAGTGCGTTGTATTTTGCTGTCGTTATAATCTCTGAACCCTCCAACACCTTGCCGTCCTTGTCAAAGTTCAGTGCCGCTATCTTTACCAGCCGCTCGCTCTGCTCGAACAGCGTCTTGTACTTGTACGTCAGTGCCTCTATCTTGTCCGTGCTCAGCACCAGCATATACAGGTAGATGTCGCCGTCAAACGCCAGCTTGAAGTCGCCCGTGCCGTTCCACAGTCCGCTGCAGGTGTATTGCACATAGCCGCCGGTAGCAGCGATTTCCTCGCTCACCTCCATACTGTTGAAGTCCGCAAAACCCGTCTTGTCAACATTCTCAAAACCTATCTTCAGCGTGCCGCCCTTTGCGCAGCGATAAAAGAAACTCAGATACACTGGCAAGGCTTCCTTCTTTCCGGCGCTGTTTGTCGGAAAGGTCGGCACAAAGCGTAGATTCTCATGCTTCTGTCGGATATACTTGTTGCGTATCCGCACCACCTTGCGTCCCATGTCTGTCACCACGCTCGCGCCGTCACCCTTCTTCGACAGTGCTGCGCCGTTGGCCCACACCCATTTGTTGCCGACGAGGAAGAACACCGTCTCATTCTCCGAGTTCCACTTCTCCAGTCCCGACGCAAACGTCGGGTTGTTCAGATAGCCCTTCTCGCTTAGGAAATCGTTCCTCACGCTGTCAATCGCACTCTGCACTTTGCCCTCCGTAATCTCAAACCGAGTCTTCACGTCCTCGCCTGTCTCCAGCACGAAGGTTCCCTTCATATAGGCGTTGTCTGCATACAGTCCGTTGCCCCGTGGTTGGCGGTCTGCCGGAAACTTGTCGTCCTTAATGCCGTCCAGGTTACCGAGCCTTGCACGCAAAGCGTTGTCAAAAGTCTTGCCACTCACACCGTCCATCACATCAACTCTCGGCTGACCGTCCTCGGTGGCCGATATGAGCACCATATTCTGGCGGTCGGAGTTCGCCGTGTTGCCCATCAGCACACACTCATCACCCTCCTTCGGTTCCACGCCCTCGAACTCCTCCTTCACCACCACGATGCCGGTCTCCGTAACATCGGTCACTTCCACCCAGTAGCTCCGCATATCCTTGCCCGTGAACGTCTGGCAGCGCACCAGGTCGTGCTGTACAAACATATTCTCCTGCTCGAAGGTGATAAGATAGTGCTCGCCCGATTCCTCCACGGTCTTGATGCGTCCGTTGGCCGCGCTCACGCATATCTGACCGCCCACGCTCCTCACCTTCTCGATGAGCAGCTCCAACACGGCCATCGTCTGCCTCACCGTCAGTTTGTCCACCGTCAGGTAGGTGCGCCCATCCTCACCTTTCCACAGTTGAAACCCTGCGCCCAGCAGTCCGTCCACAAACTGCCCAGCGCTCCTTATGCTGTCCGAGGTCACGGAGTCAAAGGTCACACCATCAGTCTTTCTCACTGGCTGATTCAGATAATCATCAAACTCATGGTAATCCCACTTGTCTGCATTGTCTGCTTCCTTGGCGTGGTCCGCCTCCAGTGCATGTTTCGACTCATCTGCGTTCACAGCATGATCTGCCTCCTTCGAGTGGTCTGCTTCTATCGCTTGGGTGCTGTCCTTGGCATGGATAGCCTCCTTCGCCAGTTCTGCGATGTCAGCCTTGGCCGCATGTGCAGCCTCCTTCACTGCCATTCCACCGTAAGCGGTGCCACTCGTACGCAATGCCGACGTACTACCTTCGTTCTTTGGTTTCTTTATTATCTTGATGTCTATCATTGCTCTATCTCCTTAAGTGTCATTTCTGCATATCCTTCCTCAAGGTTGCGACTGATGCCCTGCACGAAGAAGGTTTTATCCATCATGGGATGGCGATAGTGAGCGAACAAACTCACTATGCCACCATCTGTATCCGTCAACTTCTGCGTCATAACAACCCTTGGTGCATGCCACTCTTTGTAATAGTAGTCCACATACAACTGCTCTGGCTTAGCGCTCACACTCCTCGAATAGTCATATACCGCCAGTAGTCCCTCGCCAGTAAGTGTGTTCAATGGGGTGCTCATCTTCACGCTGTCCGTCACGTCCAACGTCTGGCACTCCGCAGCTGTAAGTGCTGAGTTTATTTTCATTTCGATGTCATCCTTCACGTTCACAAAACTCTCCTTTGTGTCGCTCATGTAAACGAGGTCGTTATCACCAGTATTGTTCACCAGTCCGTTGTCGCTATATATCTTCACTTCAAACTGCTCCACCATGATGCTGCTCACGTGTGCCAGCAGTGGTATCGTTGTACTGTTCCATTTCGTGTGTCTGAACCACGTCTTGTGCCGTCTCGTCACCACGTCCCACAATGCGTTCACTGGTCCCAGGATCATAAACTTTACCCTACCGCTCACTTTATCTGCCTTTTTGATTGGTATCGCTATACCCTCTGCATCGATGCCGATCTCATAGTTCACGTTGTTTTGCAAATCGAACTTGGTACCAACTATCTTGTCACCGATTTTCGGGTCAAAACCTATCGTGAAACACTGCTGGTAGTATTCGTCCTCATTGGAACACTCCTCCAGCGTTTTGTACTTCCGCCATTCGAAGTCCGTCACCTGTCCTTCCGTGCCTTTTTCCACAACGCACTTATCCCCTATTATCAGCATACAAGCCAGCACACCCACCTTTGATATATGGTCGCTGCCGTCTCCGATGGCACTATACTTGAACTCATACAACTGAGGGCCGGTATCTGTAAACGGAACAAAGCCGTGCGCCGTTTCCATATCCCATGCCACTGTCTCATTAGGCAATGCTGCCTTCCACCACTGCTGCGTGTAGTATCGACCGTCACCGTTGTTTCGGCTCGGCACCGTAACACCTGACCATTTACCAATTCCGGTAAATAGATTTCCCCATTTTCCACCATCATAGTTGTATATTGCTTTATAGGTGTCCGTCAATGCCATCACAGGGTTCAGCACCAGTTTTCCGCTCAGCACGATGTAGTTCGTCGTTCCCTCGTCTGTAGGCGAAAAGACACCACCAGTCATGCTGCCGTTATACACGGCCCTCGGTATGCCTGCCTTTAGCGAGTTGGTATTAGGATAGGTGGTTGCCTCCTTGTCGTCACAGTTGCCGTTCACACTCACCACCAGGTAGTTCGTCATTTCCACTTTCGATGTCGGAGAGTTGTCCTTTCCGTCCGTTTTCTTTTCCACCTTACCAAGTGCAATGATGGCAGCACCCTGGTTCTTCGCCAACCAGTTCGGCAGTATATGTTGGTTTCGCCCCTCACTGCAGTATTCCTCCATCAGGTTAGCGCCCCCGCTCTTTGGGAACAGCCACTGACTGTTGTTCATCATCTGCACATACCAATCCGTCACGCAGCCACCACTATAGGAGGTCTCCTGTCCGTGAGTCATAGCGTCAAAGGCATTTAACGCTCTCGAACCCTCACCATCACTGCTGTATTCCGTCATATACTTTTGCTTGTTGCTGTATGGACTTTTCAGAAGATCGTTGTCCAGCGGACTTTCAATCACACTCTCCATACTCTCCACCTTGGCAGTCAGCATAATTTTGTTGTACACCTCGCCTACGCTTATCTTCGTATCCGTGTCTGTCACCAAACCTGTCACGATGTCCGTTGTCTGCCGGGCCGTCGTCACGCTTGCGCCAGTCAGCAAATCTCGCCAGTATATGCGTTCGTCGCCCTTCACGCTCTCCCAGGAGAACAGATAAAACGTGAACCCATCCTGCACGATGTGGAGGTTCAGGTACTTCAGTATCTCCTCCAACACCTCATCCTGCTGCCATACGTCATCCTCCTCATCACCAAGAAAAAGCAACTCGCTCACCGTCAGCTGCCCGAATATCGCATAGCGGTTACCTGCCAAATCATCCACAGCCTTACTTCCATCGTATAGGTAGCGCATGGCATTACCACCCACGATGTCAAGCTCAGCCGTCACTCCGCCCAAAATCTCTTTCAGCATCGCCAAGAATGTGCGTTGTTCCGCCTCCGCCTTTACTACATTATACAGTACACCGAGCGAGCCGACATCACGATATTTAGCATACTGCAATGCCGTGAGCGCATCGATGCAGCTCAACTCTATCTCGTCGAACTCCTCGTTGTAGCCCTGCGAATAGCTCTGCGGTTCGATAAATCCGGCAAAGAGACATTTCCCCTCACGGTAAATGTTCACCACAGCGTCACGGCATGAGGCACAAAAGAAGTCCGGCACGAAGTTCCGCGCCAGAAGGCGTACAGTAGCCTGCTGGCAGAGCAAGTGGTCAAACGTATCGTTCACTTGACTCGTCAGGTCCACTGGATCATCAGTAAACGACAGTTCCCCATTCTTCTCTCCAATGACGATTTCCTTTGTGCGGTCACCGCCAGTCAGTACATGCACTTCGATGCGCTCTTCCTTTTGGTTGTAAAAATGTCCGTGCAGATACATACTTCTTATATTTTGATGTTCGTTCCTTTTCTGTTTATTCTCGTCTCGTTGGCAAGCACCGCCACAAGGTCTCTGCCTTTAACCTTCAGCTCGTACACACCGCCACCTCCGCCGCCATTATTACCGATAAGCGACTTCAATTTGTTCAGCGGTGCTATCACCTCTGGGTTGCTTTTCGCTCCAGCATACTCGCCCATCAGCGCCAAGGTCGGGCCATACACAATACCGCCGTTGGCGAATGGTGTCACGGCAACCGAAGCAACAAGCCCTTGCATCATGGCTATAAATCCAGCTGCGATGCCAGCACCAGCAAACGGAATGTAAGCGTGTGCAGCCATAAACTCTGAAGCTGCAAGTTCGCGGTACGCCATTGCCTCAGCCTTTACTGCCGCCATCGTAGCTACCGATGCCGCCACCTCTTCAGGGGCTGCCGCTACTTTTGCCGTAGCAGCAGTGGTCGCTGCCACTCCACTTGCAGCGGTCACAGTGTTGGAGACACCTGTTACGGCGGTCAAGGTCTGAATAATTGAGATGATGCCGTTGATGCCCTCATATATCTGAATGGCAGCATCGACAACGCCAGTAATCGTGGACCATGCGTCACGGTTGCCTTGCAGCGCATCGGTGAGCGAGGTGACACCATTGCCCACACCCTTGACCGTGCTCCACGACTTACCTAACGTGACATTGCTTTTGCGGATGCGCTTCTCGTAATCCTCATAACTGCCGATGAGCTTCTGTATGGAGGCTCGCTGCGACTCGTCCATAGGACTTTTCGTGTCAGCCAACATATCCTGGAGCTCCTTGATGCGTTTCTTTACACCGTCAAGCCCAATGGTTTTCAGTTCGAGGGTCAGCGTCTTGCCCTCCATACTGTCGAGCTTCGCCACTTCTTCCTCCATTTCGGGAATGCGCGTGAGTTGCTTCATGGCATCGCGTTTCTTCTCCAGTTCCAACACCGTGCGCTGTATGTCGTCAATCTCCGATGCGCTGGCGTTCTTCTGCTTGGTCTGGTAGTAGCTGATGGCATCATCCAGCGAACGGATGGTGTTCAGTCGGGAGATGTCCTCCGGCTTCTTCAGTTCATCAAGAGTATCGTCCCATTTCTTCTTCAGGTCGTTAAGGGCATTTATCTGCTTCTGTATCTCGATGCGCTCTGTCTCTGTAGCGGTTTTCAACAAGTCTGTATAATACTGCAGCTCTTTTTCAAGCTGGCGGTATGTCTGTATCTTGTCTAAGCCTACATCAACATGCGAACTGCGTTCAAACGCCGTTTTAAGGTCATTCAAACGCTGTATTTCAGCATCGATTACTGCAAGTTCATCGGCAGAGGCTTTCTCCCTCAATCCCTGTTGATAAGTGATTTCTGCATCGATGTCCTTCAGGGTTTTCAGTTCGGTGGGACGGCTTGCCGCATCCTGCAACTGCGTTATCACATCCTGCTGCTTTTGCAAGGCTGCGATTTTCTTTGCATAAAGCGCAATGGTCTTGGAGTCCGTTCCGTTGGCAGTTTCCAGTTTGTTCTGGTAGTACTGGATGTTGTTGCCAAGTTCCTTGTAACTCGTGGCATTGGCGATAAGCTTCTTTCCGCTGTATTTGTCCTGGTTCCCCGATTTACCACTGCCGTTTCCGCTGTCTGTCGAGGGGGCGTTCTGTTTCTTATTGTTCTTCAAGGCGGTCTGGGCGTTCGCAGCCTTTGCCTTGGTGTTCGCTTGCGTGGCCTTTGTGTTTTTCTCCAAATCTGCCGTCTGCCTTGCTGTGGTCTCGTCCTTTATGCCGAAGAACTTCTTCACCCATTCCCATGCCTTCTTTATCACGGCACTCGCTTTTTCGAATGCCTTGACAAGAAAGTCCCATACGGCTGATGCGATTTTCTTCACCGCTGCCCATACAGCATCACAGATATTGCGAAAGGTCTCACAGTTATTGTACGCCGCTATCAATGCACCCACAAGTGCCGCTATAGCCATCACGACAATACCGATGGGGTTGGCACTGAGCACAAAGTTCAGGGCTATCTGTGCCACCTTCCAAATGTTGGAGGCGACAGCCACCACCTTTGCTGCAGCTGCTTGCGCAAGCGTGGCCACCTTCACAGCTTTCAGTCCTGCCACCACAGTCTTGATGCCACCGCTGAGCTGCACCATACTCATGAGGGCGATGCCGCTATTAGCTATCCATTCCACATAAGGTGCGGAAGTACTGGCAATTGAGCCTGCCCAATCCATCATGGCGTGCATCTGGTTAGCGAGCGTCTGACGTAAGCTCTCTCCCGTAGATGCCATATTGTCGAAGGCTGCGTCTATCTCTCCTGCGGAGTTTGCCATCGCTCCAATGTTCTGCGAAAACTTTTCCTTTTGTTCGCCCGTCAGCGAACCAAGCAGTCGCATTGCTTCAGCACTGCCGAACAACTGTCCGTAAATGGTTTGACTCAACTGTCCGGTCTTTGCCGAATACTCCTGTATGCTTGCATCCAAACCGAGCAGGAAGTTCTCTAAACCACCAGCAGCCTGAATACTGGCTGCATTAAAACCGATGCCCATCTCGTTGGCAGCTTTAGTTGCCTCAGCAGAAGGCTTGATAAGTGAGTTGAGCACGGCAGCCAACTGAGTGGATACTTCCGCCGTGTCACCAGTCACACCCGTTGTAGTGGCGAACACTGCCATCAGTTCGTCCATGGAGACACCAAGCTGAGATGCACTACCACTCACACGGGGCAGTGCCTGCGCCAACTGCTCAAAGCTGGTCACACCATTCTTGGCTGTCATCTGTATCTTGTCCTGGATGTTCCCTGCCTGATCCCATTCCAGACCATAGTTCTTGATGAGCGTCGAGGTAACGGTCACAGTTTCCCCCAAATCTGCAATACCACCAACCGCACTACGGCTTGATTTGTTGAGGAACTCTATCCAGTTATCCTCGGGCACACCATTGGATATAACCTGATATAAACCGTTGGCAAGTTCCTCACGTGCGAGCGGTATGGTTTTACTCAGTTCCGTTATCTGACCGGTCAGTGCTTCAAACTCGTCCCCCCTCTTTCCTGCCATAGTGTTGGCACTGCGCATGGCGGTCTCAAAACTGTCGAAAGGCTCGGCAAGTCCGCCCACCATGTCGCTGAGGTCGCGGATCGAGCGGACGGCTGTATCGAACACGAGGCTCTTGTCTGCCATCTCGCGCAGTCTGTTGCCAGTGGCCACAGCGGTATTCCCCACCTCGGAGAGTATGTCGTCAAGACCGTCGGCTTCCACTGTCAGACGTTTCAGAACACCGCCGTCCTCGCTCTTGATGTTTATTCTAAATTCTACTGCTTTTGCCATTGTCTTTTCTTATTTCAGTCCGTAACGTTTCTTGGCTGCCTCAAAGCGTGCATTGAACTCGTCCTTGCTCACCTCCTCACGCTTTTCTTCCTGCTTTTCATCCCAAGGGAACGGTAGAACGTCATGCGCTTGAAGATTGCTTTTTGCATAGGGTTGGATGGCAAAGAGCGCCAACACTCTTGTGCGTTCCCACTCGTTGCGCTCCGCATCGCGCTTGGCTTCCGCCCATCGCTCCCATGCCTTGTAAAACTCAAAAGGGGTACATCGTTCAAAGTCTTCTCTGCTCATCCCGATGCACCCCAATGCCATACCCAACAGTTCCTCGACGCTTACTTCTTTTCCGCCTGGTTGGTCGTTTTTTTTTCTTCACCGCCCATATCCTCGTAGAAGGAGTTCGCTGCGTCGGGCTCCATAAGGTCAGCAAAGCTCTGGAAGTCGTAGTCAAACTCCACCTTGTCAGCATTGCACGCACTTTTCACGCAGCAGTAAACAAACAGTACCAGCTCGGAGATATTGGCTTTCTCCAGCTTGCTCACGTCCTTACCGCTCTCATTCTTGAAGCGCACCATTGCGCCCATGGTAACACGGCAAGGGAACTCCTTGTCGCCAACCTTGATTTTTGTCTTTTTCATACGCGAGGTTGTTTTGATTCAGTCTGCTGAGTGGTGTCTGTGATACCCGTACCCACTTTTTCCACTTTGCCGCTGTTCTGAAGCGTAATTGAATACTTGGCATCGTCGCCAGCCTGTGCGTCAAGGTCAAGGGAGGTTATCAGATACTTGCCTTTATATCCGCCAGTGGCTTTACCGGTGCGCTTGTCTCCTTCACGCAGATTGTACGCTGCCTCCACGGGCTCACCTTTAAGCATTGCGTCCTTCAACTGGTCATACGAAGGCATCTCATCCGTGCCGTCAGTAAGCACAACACCATCGGCGGTAATCTGTTCGGAGAAACTCTTGATGTAAGACTCCTTCCACTTGCCACCAGAAGCCTCTTTAGTCACACGTTCACCGGTCTCCGCTGATGTGGACACCTTACAACCGGTGGAAAAGCCGAGGGCATTGGTACCCATGGAAAGGATAAGGTCAGTTCCGTCTAAAACACTTTTTGCCATATCTTTCTTGTTATGATTGTTAATACTGTGCCGGTCGCCACTCCGACAATAAAGGCGATGAGAAGCATCTTCCACGGATTTGAACTGCGTTCCTTTTCCGTTCTGGCTTCATTCTTCTGCTGCTCCAATGCTTTCTTGTAGCTCGCCATCTGGCGCTCATAGTACTCGCACTGGCGTTGCAGACTGTCGCAAGTGGCATACACCACGATGATGCCACCTTTATTCTGTACAGTTGCGCTGGCTCGTCCGTTCTTGGCCCGGAACTCTGCCTTTTCGGGCAGGTTAGTCAGTTCCGTCAGGGGTATCTCCAGCTTGGCTTCCTCCTGCGGTACAGTCTCCGTCCATGTCTGACGCACCTCGCTCTGGAGGGTGTCCGCGGATACTTGTTTCACGCTTTCCTCCGTGGCCACGCTCGCTTTTCGGCTTGTCGCGCAGCCCGACAAGAACAGGGCAATCATCATGATGCTTGCAACTGTTCGCAGTGTCGATAGCCTTCCGAAGACGCGCCATCTCGCGTTTCGAGGCTTCGAGGTATCTTCTTGTCTCATTGAGTTCTTCCTTCAATGGTTTCACGATGTTCTCTACCAAGATACGGGTGGCATGCTCGGCGTTGTCCATACGCACCGTCTCGGCATCGGCTTCTGCCTTCATCGATTCCGCTTTCGCTTTCCTTATGGTAGCCCGTAGCGTGCATATTGCAACAATGGTAGCCACCAGACCTCCGCCAAGGAGGATGTTCAGGACTTCGCTGATATTCATGCCATCCATATTTTTACTGTTGGTATATTCCTATTGACTTGAGCCACTTGGCTACATCGAAGGCAGGACAGGCTTTATTCACGCCCGGAAGGTCGCAATGACCTACAATCTTAATCTGCGGAAAACGCTGATGAAAGTTCCGCACATAGTCGGTCATCGCTTTCAGCTGCGCAGGGGTGCGCGTATCCTTGGGATGCTTCATATCCTTGGTGCAGCCACCGGCATACACCACATGACGGCTCACACTGTTGTAGCCCTTGGCACCGTTGGTCACTTCCCACGGATCGACCTCCGCATCTTCGTTGTTATCGACAAGGCGTTCCACCTTGCCGTCCAAGTGTATCAGGTCGGTATAGCCTACCTGCTTCCAGCCACGCCCACCCTTGCTTACCGGGTCAGTGTGCCAGTGGCATATCTCATTCGAAGTTACCTCACGACCTTCAGGGGTGGCTGTGCAGTGTAGGACTAAATACTTCATTCTCGCCATTACGCTTCAGCTTTATATCCGCTGGTCATTACGACACCTGCGTCTGCCTTCTTGAACATGCAGATGAAGTAGTGGCGGAAGTTCACCTTGTTGCGCTGGTACTCAGGGTCGTTCTCGGCAGCGCTCCAGTACATCTTGGTGGAGCCAGTAGCCTTGAACACACGCTGTGTATAGAATGCAAATGAGCAGTGGAAATCACCTGCGGTATCTCCCTTGTCGCCGACTGCCTTCTTCACTCCATTGGATGTGTAATAAGGGGTATTGGCAAATTCATAAATGTCAAAGCCGTAGAGCTTACCCACCTTGCCGGTGTTGCGGTCGATGTTGTACTGCTCCTTAAAACGCTGATCGGTCTCCAAGAGGTCGTTCACATGGTCGGTACACAATACGAGGCGACGGTTGGTGGTCGGAACGCCCAACTTGTCGAGGGCTGCCTTCATCGCAAGCAGGTCCTTGACGGTCATTTTGAGACGACCAGTAGCAGCATCACGTTCGCCGGTGGTGGTCAGCACTGGGGTCTTGGCTGTATTCTTCTGGGCGCAGAGCGCATGTGCTGCCTTGGCGAACTTGCCATCGTTGATGGCGTTTGAATGACTCTCCTTCACTCGGGCAATCTTGTCGTAGCTGATGGCGTACAACTCATCATCGGTGATAGGGGTCACCTTGGTCTGGAACTTGTCAAGCTTAATGGCGATGTCCTTGTCATCAAGTGCCTGCAAGGGGATTGGGTAGGTGGTGTTGTTGACAAGCACGTCAGGGTCAACGCCAACCTCCACCAAGTGAATCACATCATTGTCAACGATGCTTGAACTGTCGGGGATTCCATCAAGCCAAGTTCCTGCGAGAAACTCACGCAAGGACTTAACCAACTCTCCAGTCCAAATCTCCTTAAGCACGCCCTCGCGTGCCACGCCCACTGGCATTGCACCGCTCACGGCTAATGCGATGGCATTGGCACCTACTGCACCTGCCACGGGCGATACGCCCAAAGTCATACCGAACACGGCTCCTGTAAACGCATTGAACAGCAAAGCCGTAATCATGGTCAAAATTGTTTTCATTCTTTTTGTATTATTGGTTTGTACTAAAGTTCACACTCCATGCCGTACTCCTCCTTGTAGAGTCGCTTATACTCCTCGGGCTGCTCTTTGCGGAGTGTAAGGAGTTCAGCAGACGGCACATCGCTCAGTTTCTTGTATGTGGCAGGCTGCTGGGTTGGAGCTCCACCCTGGTGGCCGATAACGGCACTGAGCTTCATCTGTGGCGACATGGCAGAGATGATGCGCTCCAACTTCTCCTGGCCAATTTCCTTGCCGAGGTTGATGAACTCGTCCTTCTTGTCTGTGGCGATACGCTTCTCGCCGACTGCTTTCTCCACGACGGCAGTGATACTGGCAAGCGTGAGGGTCTCCTTCTCCTTCTGGAGTCTCTCGTTCTCTTGCTTAGCGGCATTCAGCTCGCTGAGCTTGGCGGTAATCTCCGCATCAGTCGCCGTTTCCGGCAAGCCCAACTGCAGGGCATACTGTTTCTGTTCCATTTGTTTTTGATTATTATTGTTCAACATGGGCAAGGGACACTCGCTGTCCTTGCCGAGAGTAATCTTCTTGCCGTCCTTCTGCAGCACGATGGCATCATCATTGGCTCCGATGTCCACCAGACTGACTTCAAACAGTTTGCTCTTGGTGACAGTAGGACTGGTCTGACCCTGCACGAGCAGTTCGGGGTCCTCACTCGTCTCCAATATGTCAAGCCCTGCGCTCACCATCTTCAGGCTGCCGAACTCATACTGCTTCTTACAGCGCATGGATAGTTCGGAGGCTTCGTCAAACATCAGTTCACCGGTCACCTCACCATCCTCCACCTTCAGGTCTTTCACATAGCCTATCACACTACCACGCTCGTGCATATACAGCAGGACGGGGTTGCGCTGATACTGCTCCACGTTCATGCCAGCTGTCAGCACTCTTGTTCCGTAGCTGTTCAGGCTGTCGTTGGTTATTCTTACGCGTTTTCCTTTACTCATATCATTGTCGTTTTCTGGGCTGCATTGCCCGATTCGCAGTGCAATATTACGAGGTAATTGTCTGTCCGCCAAAAAAGTGTGCAATGGTTGCACACTTCTATGAAACCATTGCACACTTTTTTGGAGAGCCACCGAAATCGTGGCACTTTTGCATAAGGAATCGGGGCGTGGTATGCCCTGATGTGAACAAAAAACCTTATCAACATGACAAAGGCAGATATTGAAAAAAAGAAATCGCTGGCACGCACGCTCTATCTTTCGGGTATGGAGCAGCAGGAGATTGCGGAGAAGGTGGACGTGTCGCGCGTCACCATATCCAAATGGTGCTCAGCCGAGGGGTGGAAAGAGGCTCGCGCCGCAAAGAACATCACACGCCCCGAACTGGTGAACAAACTGTTGCTCACCATCGACACACTCATTACACAAGTGAATGACTCCAACGACCCTGCACTCATAGCAGGACTCGGCGACAAGTTGGCCAAGCTCTCGTCGGTCATCGAGAAACTCGACAAGAAGGCTAATGTGGTGGATGCCATCGAGGTGTTCATGGCGTTCTCCAAGTGGCTGGAGTACCGCTCGCAGACAGACCTGGAGGTGACTCCCGAACTGATGCGTGTAATCAACAAGTACCAGGACATGTACATCACAGAACAGATGGGCATAAAATAGTGGAGGCAGCCTATGGCAACAGCAGCGGAAAAGAAAAAGGCATACGAGGAGTGGAAAGAGCGATGTAGGCAAGTGCAAGCCATTACCGACACGTCACTCCTGAAAAGCGAAACGCCAGTAGAAAGGGACATGCGTATCAAACGCTTGCTCAACAACTACGCAGCATTCTGCGAGTATTACTTTCCCCACTTCCTGCAATTGCGTGATAAAACGACCGGCGAGGTCATACGCACCATTCACAACGCTCCGTTCCACAACGAAGCTGCACGCAAGGTCCGAAACACGCCCGACTTGAAGGCTGTATTCATGTGGCCACGCGGTCACGCCAAATCGACCCACCTTGATGTATTCACGCCGCTCTGGTTGATGTTCCAACCGAAGCGGCTTATCAACTTTATGGTGGTTGTGGGAAAGTCGGAGGACAATGCCGACCGACTGCTTGGGGATATTCAAGCGGAACTGGAATACAACCAGCGTCTCATCGCCGACTTCGGACAGCAGAAGAACGATGGCGGATGGCAGGAGGGCGAATTCAAGACCAAGAGCGGAGTGAAGTTCCTTGCCTGCGGTCGTGGACAGTCGCCTCGTGGTCTGCGTGACCGTGAATCACGTCCTGACTACATCGTCATCGATGACCTTGACGACGATCAGCTTTGCAAGAACGACAAACTCGTACACGACCTCACCGACTGGGTGAAGGAGGCACTCTTCGGTGCACTTGATGTGGGTCGTGGACGCTTCATTATGGTGGGCAACCTCATCAGCAAGAACTCAGTGCTCTACAATCTCTCACGTACGAAGGGAGTGTTCCTTTCTAAAATCGTAGCGGTCGATCGTAACGGAGAACCGGTATGGAAGGAGAAATGGACCAAAGAGGAGGCGCAGGCTTACCGCGACTTCGTGGGCTATCGTGCCTGGGAGAAAGAGATGATGCACAACCCTATCGTGGACGGTACTATCTTCCGTGCGGATTGGATTCGATACAAGCGTTTGCCAAAGCTCGAAAAGTACGACATGATTGTGTGCTATACCGACCCGTCGTTCAAATCCACCACCTCCAACGACTACAAGGCTTCCCGCGTTTGGGGAAAGATTGGCTCGGAACTGCATCTCATAGACAGTTTCGTGCGCCAGGCGACAGTCAGCGAGATGGTTCGATGGCTATACGACCTCTACGAGCGTACACGCGACACGGTGGCTATTCAGTTCTTCATGGAAGCCAACTTCATGCAGGATGTTATTTTGGACGAGTTCGCCGTGGAAGGTGAGCTGCGTGGCTACCAGCTGCCCATCATGCCCGACAAGCGAAAGAAGCCAGACAAAATCCAGCGTATCGAGGCGGTCAGCCCTCTTTGGGAACGTGGCTTTGTCTGGTACAACGAACGCAAGAAGGAAGACCCCGACATGCAGGTGGGCATCGAACAGACGTTGGCGTTAGAGCGTGGCAGCCGTGTGCATGACGATGCGCCTGACGCTGATGAAGGCGCGATATGGATACTCCAGCGCAATACAAGACAGGAAAGTTTCAAACCGGTGTTCGGCAAAAGGCCGACCGCCAAAAACATTTGGTAACAATGATACAAGTAATAAAGGACATTATCTGGGGATGGCAGTGCAAGCGTGCCATCAAGAAAGCCAACAAGCTCTCAAAGCTGCTTGGCATGAAGTATTATGTAATTTACATGAACGGCTCGCTGAAGGTCGTACCGAAACGCACCATCCGCGAACTGGTTGCGAAGCACCGCTTCCGTAAAGGTGTAAAGGTTGCCGACATTGAGCGTCGTGCTATTTATGTGACGCATTAGGAAGGAGGCAGATTATGTTTATCACGGAAGAGGACTACAGAGTGGTCATAGGCGAAAATGCGCTGAAGGTCGTGTCGCAGGCATCGCAAGAGATACGCGACAATGCGGAGCAGGAGGCTTGCGAGGAGATTGCCGGCTACATCAGACCCAAATACGACACAGAAGCGGTGTTCTCGGCTGAAGGCGAAAAGCGCAACCGTTTGGTGGTAATGTATGCCGCCGACATTGCGCTCTATCACATGATTGCCGCTATGCCTCAAAAGATGGGCAGCGAAATACGCAAGGAGCGCTACGAGCGTGCCATCAAGTGGCTGGAAGGCGTGCAAGCCGGGAAAATCATCCCCGACCTACCGCTCGCCACCGACGAGGACGGCACGCCGACTGGCGACTTGCTTATTTACGGATCACAAAAACAATTACGGCATAATTGGTAACGCTATGGATATAAAGAACTTTTTCAGCGGTATGTTCGGCGGTGGCAGTCAAAATATACTGCACACGCCAAATGGCGACTTCAACCTTGCGAAGTCGTCTGACCGCAAGCGCATGAAGAAGATGGTCATCGAACTGCAACGCACCACCGATGCGCTTACACGCAGGGACATTGCCGACTGGCGCAACGCCTGGCAGATGGCTATAAATGTGGACAGCCCGAACCGCCAACGTCTCTACGACATATACCGCGATGTGGATATTGACCTTCACCTATCGGGCTGTGTTCGCCAGCGTGTAGGATTCGTCATGGCGAAGTCCTTCAAACTGGTCGATGCAAAGGGTAATGAGAACGAGGAGGCACACCACTATTTCGACCAGGCTTGGTTCAAGCAAATGCTCGAATACGCGCTTGCCGCCAATCTTTGGGGACACTCGCTCATCGAACTTGGCGACCTCACCACCGATGGCGATGGATGTCCTTGCTATACGGATGTGAAGCTCATTCCACGGAAGCATGTCATTCCTGAATACGGCCGTGTGATTCAACAGCTCGGGCAGGACTGGACTACGGGCATAGACTACCACTCAGCCCCATTCTCTGACTGGCTCATAGAAGCCGGACGGCCTGACGACCTCGGACTGTATCTGAAGGCTGCCACGCAGACCATTCCTAAGAAAAACATGTTGGCATTCTGGGATTCCTTCGGCGAAATCTTCGGAATGCCCATGCGTATTGCACGCACAACCTCACGCGACCCCAAGGAGATGGGACGACTTGAACAGATGCTCAAGGGTGCCGGGGCAAGCCAGTACATGGTGGCAGGGCAGGACACGGAGATTGAGTTTGTAGAGAGTGGCAAGGGCGATGCCTTCAATGTCTATGACAAGCGCATCGATCGCGCCAACTCGGAACTGTCAAAGCTCATCATCGGGCAGACGATGACCATTGAGGACGGCAGCAGCCTCTCACAATCAGAAACACACCTGGAGGTGTTCGAGAACCTGGTTGAAAGCGACTGCACCATGCTGCGCGACATCGTGAACAACCAGCTTATCCCACGCATGATGAAGCACGGCTTCCCGATAAAGGGACTGCGCTTCAAATGGGATGATGCCGTCGATTACACACCGGAGCAGCAGGTGGCATACGAAACCATGGTTGCCGACCGCTACGAAGTGGACCCATCCTACTTTGCAGAGAAATACAGTATGCCTGTAGGCGAACGACGCAATGCTCAGCCCATGCTACCGACAGGAGGGGATAATAACGATGGTGGAGACGATGGCAACAGCGAGCCACAAGATGACAAGAAGAAACAGCAGCAAAACGCACACAGCTCTTTTTTCGATTAAGCCCCAGCGATTACCTGGGGCTGCACCAACGCTATGCCGAAATATTAGGCAATGACATTTCTGTTTCTTCGTTATGCCTTAGTAAAAAGGAAGAGGAAATTGATACCATTGCAAAAAAGTGGGCAAGTGTCATCAGTAATAAGTATGCAAGAGAAGATGCAGAAGAGGCTGCAAGGATTGTGTTAAGAAGTGGGATTGTAACAGAACTACCCGAGTTGCGTGAGGCGGATTTAGGAGGAAGGAAACGCTTTTTTGGTCTAACTCGTGCAGATTTCCACGCTGCTATATGCGAAGGAGACACCAATGTTATCAAAGTGAACAAACGTGCTTATAAAACATGGGTAAAAGATACTGATGATGCAGACCGTGGGGGATGGCATGCCCAAAGAAACACCATCTTACACGAATTGGGGCATTATATCGACTTTTGCAATGATCCCGATTTTTTCCGATCAGTGGAACACGAATGGAGCTTGGATGGCGTGGACAGGAAATTCGTCAAGAAGCAACTGTCCGAGTATTCCCTTACCAATCGTGCCGAGTTTGAGGCGGAACTGAACTCAGCAATACTAAGCGGAAAGGTTTTCTCTGAGGATATACTTTCACTCTCACACATGAAACAAACAAAAACAGCTATTGCCAAGCAATTACTTGACTACGGCTCTGGAAAGAATGTGTGTCTTCCGAGTGAAGAGGTTAGCAAGAGCTTCAAGGATGCGATGAAAGTTGTATTCAACCAAAAGGGTGGTTCTTTCTCAATTGACATCATGGCAGATAGCAAAGTTCAAAATCTGATAGAGGCTCATACTGATGTGCTCAACAGAAATATACAACGCTTGGAGATGTCTGACACCATGCGCAAGCGGCTTACACGCTCCAACTATATCTTCTCAGGCATGAAGACGTTCCACGAACTCAACGAGGCGTTCCCTTCATTGCTCGATTCTAACGGCAACAGAAAGACGTTCGAAGCCTTTTTGAATGATGTTCGGAAGATAGACAACACCTACAACTCCAACTACCTCCGTGCGGAGTACAACTTCGTACAGTCGTCTGCGGAGATGGCTGCCAAGTGGGAACGTTTCTCGGAGGACGGCGACCGCTACAACCTCCAGTACCGCACGGCAAACGATGGCAAGGTGCGTCCGGAACATGCTGCGCTAAATGGCGTAACGCTTCCGCCGTCAGATCCGTTCTGGGAGGAATACTATCCACCCAATGGATGGAACTGCCGTTGCACTGTAGTGCAGGTGCGCAAGTCCAAATATCCTGCCACACCCCACGACGAAGCGATGGCACTGGGTGAGGAGGCTCTGCAACGTGACACAAAGGGCATCTTCCATTTCAATCCAGGCAAGGAGCAAAAGACAACTCCTGATTATAACCCTTATACCATCAAGCGGTGTCGTGATTGTGATATTGCAAGAGGTAAGTTGGATCTTGACAGAAAGCCTGTTGCAGACAACGAACTTTGTGCTGCTTGTCGATTGGTACATAAATGCGCCAATGCGTACACAGATTCAGGAAAAACAAATCTGTCTGTTGAAGACCGTGATGTGATACTTGCAAAGCCTTTGGATGAACAATACTTCACCAAATACATGGGTATCAAAGGAAAGGTGTTACAACACGATTTGGCTTGCTCTACAGCAGAAGACTATAAGCGAGTTTTAGATGTGGCCATGGCTTTTGCCAATGAATATGGTGATTGCTTCCTCAATCCAGAAATTCGTTTCAATGCAAAAGAAGGAAGAAGAAAGGTCTATGACATGATTCCAGAAGACAGTAGAGCAAACCCTGATTTGAAAGTAGGCGAGTTTGGATATATTGATGTGAAATCACCAGAGAAAGTAATGAACTGTTGTCGTAATGCAAACCATGCTTCTGATGCGCAACACGCTTGCGTTTGTCTAACTGACCATTGCTTTAGAAAGCCAATTACGGAAAGACAAATCCAAGATAGGAACAAAGCCATTTGGGATAGTAAAGATTATCACCATGACTACATCTTTTGGTATGTCAATGGCAAGCTCAGAAAATACAAGAGACCAATGGAATAATCCGTTGGTCTCAGGTTCTGCAACGTCGCAGGCTGCTTTCAGTGGTTTTCAGTATGTCGCTCCCACGCCACAAAGGTAATAACAAATTTTCAAAACACAACAAGTTATGAACAAAATTTTCTCATTTCTAAAGAAAAGCAACCGCTATAAGCATCTTATCGGCGGTTTATTGGTTGGTCTGTGCGCATTGTCGCCATGGGCAGCCATCTATTCTGCCATCATTGCAGCCTCATGTCTCGAACTCAAAGACAAACTTCACGGCTGTCCTTGGGACTGGATTGACTGGGCTTGCACAGTGCTCGGGGGCTTCATCGCAATGTTATTTTGGCTCATTGTGTAATATTCATTCATCTTTTGCACAGAGAATGAGTAACTTTGCAAACTGGTAGAGTTTCCCATAGGCCGTGTGGTCTATCGCGGGTACAACAATGCGAACGCGAATGGCGGTGTCTCGAATGCGAATGCGAATAACGATGCCTCGAATGCGAATGCGAATGTCGGCTCGCGCCTGGAAATCTAACTAATCGGCGTACAACGATGGGGACGTGTCCCTAATGTGGAGCCGAGGGAAACGAGCCACAGCAAAAGCACCAATATAAAGGTGGAAAGCTGAAACATCAAGTGTCGGGCAATAGAGTTTGGTAGGTCGGAACGATTCGAAGAAGTTTGGCCCGGGGAAAGGAAGGCCCTTATCTTCCATCATAAAAAGAAGACCATGCACAGAGAAGGCTATATCATGCAAGAGATAACGTCCTACGGCAATATGTCGGAGGCGTTTGACCGTGTACTGCGTGGGAAGAAGCGTAAGAAATGCCGTCAAGGACGCTATCTGCTCGCACACCGCGAGGAGGTGATTGCAGAACTGACTGCAAAACTTGCCGACGGTTCCTTTCGACTCGGCAGTTATCATGAACGCATCATCTGTGAGAATGGCAAAGTAAGACACCTGCAGATTATATCCATGTATGACCGCATCGCAGTATATGCTGTGATGAACGTGGTGGACAAACATCTGCATAAGCGTTTCATCAGGACGACTGGAGCAAGTATCAAGAAGCGTGGCACACATGACCTACGCAAGTGCATGCAATTGGACATGGAACGTGATCCCGAAGGCACACGCTACTGCTACGAGTTCGACATCAAGCATTTCTATGACAATACTAAGCCTGAGTTTGTCATGTGGTGCTACCGCAGAGTATTCAAAGACAAAATCCTGCTGTCGCTCCTGGATCATTTTCTTCATCTTCTGCCGGAGGGTATCAGCTTCGGGTTGCGAAGCTCACAGGCTTCTGGCAACCTCTTGTTGTCCGTGTTCCTCGACCATTATCTGAAGGACAAATACGGCATCCGCCATTTCTACCGTTATTGCGATGACGGTAGAGTGCTCTGTGGCAACAAGCAAGAAAATTGGCTGGCACACGGCATTGTACATGAGCAAGTCGAAAAAATTGACCTTGAAATCAAGAAGAACGAAAGGGTATTCCCATCAGCGCAAGGAATCGACTTCTTGGGGTATGTGACATATAACGGTTCATACTCACTACTGCGCAAGCGCGTCAAGAAGAAGTATGCAAGGAAACTACACAAAGTCAAGTCAAGAAAGAGACGGCGAGAACTGATTGCGTCATTCTATGGAATGGCCAAGCACGCTTGCTGCCGAAATTTGTTTTATAAATTAACAGGCAAAAAAATGAAATCATTTAAGGATTTGAATGTCGCTTACAAGCCGGAAGACGGCAAGAAGCGATTTGCGGGTGCGGTGGTAAGCATCCGCGAGTTGGTGAACCTGCCCATCGTGGTAAAAGACTTCGAGGTCGGGGTCAAAACCAGCCAGGGCGAAGACCGCTGTGTTGTGTCCATCGAGCAGAACGGCGAGCCGAAGAAGTTCTTCACCAACAGCGAGGAGATGAAAAACATTCTCCAGCAAGTGAGTGAAATGCCAGACGGCTTCCCATTCGAGACCACCATCAAAGCGGAAACCTTCGGCAAAGGTAGAACAAAGTACATTTTCACATGATGAACAGAGTAAACGGAGCACAAGGGGTAAAGCTGCTTGAATGCACCAACCCCGTCAAAGGAAAATGGCGTGTCCGCTGGGACGTGCATAACAACGAGGATGGATCTGCCGACTATATGGAGGCAGAGTTCAACGGAAAGCCATCTGAGGATACCATCAAGACCATGGTGTCGGAATGGTTCAACGACCGCACGAACGAGACCATACTTTCTGGCTTCGTGTGGAACGGCATGAGCGTGTGGCTCTCAAACGAGAACCAGTTCAACTACAAGGTGGCATACGACTTGGCTGTGCAGTCTGACGGCAAGACATTGCCGGTCACGTTCAAGTTCGGAACGGACGATGTGCCATGCTATCACACGTTCAACACCATCGAAGAACTGACGGACTTCTATACCAAAGCCATGCAGCATATCCAGGACACACTGGCTGACGGATGGAAGAGCAAGGATAATTTCAATTTGGAGTTATACCGAGACTAAGAACAATCCCTTCGGGGGGAGGGAAATAAAAAAAAGCCCCCGGCCTGTTAATTAGTCGTCTCACTTACTCATTAACACAACGATACCTCTTACCGGCACGACCGGGGGCATATACCCTCGTTCGCCAGTAAGAGGTTTATTTTTGTTGTGCGCGATTGCGCTGAATAAGTGAGACGATGCAAAAGTACTAAAAATTTCTGAAAATGAAAGTAATAGAGATACTTAATTTGAACAGGGAACTACTGATTTACTTCCAAAAGGCTGGTATAAGGCTTGACGATGTGCAATATATCGACCTTTTCAACGAATACCGCCCTCTTTCCGCACAAGGCGAGAAGGTGTCCTATATCGTGGCAAGGCTCGCCACAGAGTATGCCATAAGCGAGCGTAAGGTGTACAGCCTTATACGGCGTTTCAAGACTGACTGCAATCTGCTTGCAGTGTAACGTGTGCGTCTGTTCATTGACTATGGGGACCGTCTTGTTACCTTTGTACCGTTTTCAAATTCAAAACGGTCATGAACAAATACCATCAAATTTTGCAGAAGGTGCTTGCCGAGGGCAAGTGCCAACAAAACAAGAAGGGGAGCATACGCTATCTGCTCAACGAGCGACTGGTGCTTTCCCCTGCTGACCTGCTCGACATATTCGAGGGGCACGGCATCGCACGAAAGAAGTTAAAGAACGAGCTGCAGCTCTTCATGCAGGGTGAACGCAATGTGGAGAAGTATCACGAGGTGGGCATCAACTGGTGGGACTACTGCGGTGCCATTCTCGTAAACTCCTACCCTACCTACTTTGAGAAGCTGCCGCCACTCATCGCCAAAATCAACCGAGAGAAGCGCAACAGCAAGAACTATGTGCTGTTTCTCGGCTCCACCGATGCGGAGACAAACCAGGCACCGTGTCTGTCACTCGTTCAGTTCCAAATTGAGAACGACGAACTTGTAGTGTCAGCATACCAGCGCAGCTCGGATGCGAACCTCGGCTTGCCAGCCGACATTTACCACCTCTACCTCATGGCCCGGCAGATTGACCTCCCTTTGAAGTCCATCACGCTGAACCTTGCGAATGTGCATATCTACAAGAACAACATCGAACACACACGACAGTTGCTCGACGGAAACGAGAACGTGAAATTTGAACTAAACGTGTAAGGCATGAGAAAACAGTATTTATCGGCACCACTCCCTTTCGTGGGGCAGAAACGCATGTTCGCGCGTGAGTTCATCAAGGTTCTGAAGCAATATCCAGAGGACACGGTATTCGTGGATTTGTTCGGTGGTTCGGGTCTGCTGTCGCACATCACCAAGTGCCAGAAGCCGGATGCCACAGTCATATACAACGACTTCGACGGCTACCGCAACCGCCTACAGCACATCCCGCAGACCAACCACCTTTTGGCTGACCTGCGCAAAATGGTGGAGACGGAGGGCATACACAAGCACAGCTGCATCCGTGGTGAACTGCGTGAACGTATTTTCGCACGCTTGGAGCAAGAGGAACGAGAAGTCGGGTACATTGACTTCATCACCATTTCTTCAGGACTGATGTTCTCCATGAAATACAAATTGAGCATCCCCGAAATGAGGAAGGAGGCTCTATACAACAATCTCCGCAAGTCAGACTACCCTACTTGCGAGGACTATCTTGAAGGTATCACAGTAGTATCATGCGACTACAAAGAGGTGTTCGCCAGATACAAGGATATGCCGAATGTTGTGTTCCTTGTTGATCCACCCTATCTATCCACCGATGTTGGCACATATAATATGTACTGGAAACTTTCCGACTACCTCGATGTGCTGACCATTCTTGCCGGTCATCGTTTCGTTTACTTCACTTCCAACAAGTCGTCCATCATCGAGCTTTGCGAGTGGATGGGCAGGAATCCGACCGTGGGCAACCCATTCAGAAACTGTCACAAAGTGGAGTTCAACGCCACCGTGAACTACAGCTCGCACTACACAGACATGATGTTGTTCACCGATGCCGCCTAACGGCGTTATAATTCAATTCTAACGGCATTAAAAAGCCCCGGCGGTAATTTATCCGTCGGGGCTAATTCGTTGCGACACGGGCGGTCTATCGCAACAGGTAACGCACCGCATAACAGTCGATGCTTTCAAGTATCTCTTCGTGGTTGTGGTTGGTGTTCGTCTCAACAAGCGCCATGCCGTTAAAATCATCACCACTCAATCCGTCAAGGGCTGTATGCACCTGGTGGCAAAGGTCGAAAGCTGCATCATGGCCACCGTCAGCCCAGTCTGTCACAAGGTGAATAGTAACAAGTCCCTTGCCACGCTGACTGCCGCCTTGAAATGGCGACCACTCTATCTTTCCAAACTCCACAAAGACGGCTGGACGCGCCCATCCTTCTTCCTGCTCTACAAACTCCACATTGTGGTTCCACAAATCGATGTGCTGCACTTCAGGCACATCGCTCGCCAGTTTTGCTTTAATGGCGTTGAATAATTCCTTTCTCATTTCAATTTATATTCGTGTTCAAAATACTCTGCAAGGTTCTCCTCGATGATGTCCTTGACCGCTTGCTCCACTTCTGGCGATGCGCCAAGAAATCTGCGGCGAGGTATCTTGATGCTCTTTCCTTCTTTCATCAGAGCCATGTGCTTCCAGAACTCCGCCTCGGTGCTCAGTTGTACGGTGCGCTTGTCGTTGCGTCTCTCACCATTCTTCTTGCGTCCGAATGAGCCTGTCGCCTCATGGTACTTGTGCCAGAAGAATCGCTTCATCCTCGCCGTCACCTTTATCTCGCCTCCATCGTTGTGTATGGCTGCATAAGGCAGTGTCGAGCAGAACGTGATACTGCTGTCTGTGGTTCGGCTGCTGATGCTCTGCCGCAACTTGCCGGTGTCTATCAGTATGGAACCGCCAGGACGTGTGGGGCTGCTTCTGCGTTGCCACGCCTCGTTGAAGAATGCCTGCCGTTCAAAGTTGCGGTCAAACTCATCACTCAACTCCACCCTAACGTCGTTTAGGATATTGCGGATAATTTTCTGTATGTCCTGGTTCATCGTCAAAGTCGAATTTTAGAAACGTCTGTGCCTCTTGTGGCACTTCGTTCTTAGGGTCACAAGAGGCATTGAGGAGGTTGTAGAAGGTACGCTCACATATACCATAAACAGGATACACGTACCTTCGCCATATCTCGCGGTTGCTGATTCCGCTTTTGGCATGTTGGTCGTATATCCTATTTATGTCGGTGACACGTTTCTGATAGCTTGCTCCTCGCCTCTTGCTCATAAAATGTTTTAGTGTCTGTCTCTTGATTTATAGGGACGGATGTCATAGCTCATCTTTGCGCTGACGGTTACTCTGCCCGTTCCCTCACATTGGTCACATGTGCTTTCTTTGCCAGTCTCCTTGTCGTGGAGACGACCTGTACCGTAACACTTACGGCACAAGGCCACTTTCGGTTTCTTCTCCACTTCCAGTATCATACGGCATCCTCTTTCTTGGGTTCAACGTAGAATGTCTCGTCCTGCACCACTTGGATACCGCATTTGTTCATCTGAGGAACAATATTCTCCACGTCGCGGTCTGCAAGGAGTTTGTCCTTGGCTATCTCCTCGGTCTGTCGCAGATAGCCAGGCAGGAACTCCTTGACCAGCTGCAGGGCGCTTGCCCATGTGAAGCCTTTCAGGGTCTTCAGCTTAGGTGTGCCCGTGCGGAAGCCGATAACGCCATGCGCCATCTCAAGGCTCTTTTTCTTGGTGAACAACTCTGCCTGGTTCTCGGTAGCATAAGCCTGGAGCGTGTCGAAGGCTCTCTCCTTCTCTCCTTCCAGTTCTGCCAGCTTGTTGGCATACTTCTCGCGGATCTTCGCACACTGCAATTCAATGTCTGCCGTGATTTTCGCACTCTGCGCGTCTGCCTTTGCGTAGGCTGCGAACGCTTCGTCGGCTGATTCTCTTGTCACACCGGTAATGATTACTTTCTTTTCTCTTTTTGCCATTGTAGTAAACTTTTTGTTGATTATTATTTTGATTGCTTATCACTCGTCTTCTTCTGGTTCCGGCCAGTCTCCTTCATCCAGTTCCTTGTCTATCTCGTATTCAATACACTCAAGAAATTCGATGTACTGGTCACCTTGGAGTTCTCTGTATGCGATGCCATGAATATATTCCATCACTCGCTTCACTTTCTCATTCATGCCTCACCTCCATTTCCAATTGGTACCATCATGTATTCCACTTGTGGCTGTGCTGGAGGTGTCGGTTCTTTCTTAGGTTTCAGACCTCCCTTGCGCTGGATGGAGCGGAGCTTCACCGATAGCTGCTCCAATTCCTCATTACTTAGTTGGGAGAACACCTTGCCGGTAATACGCTGATCCTGGCAAAATGCGTTGATGCGTGTCCAGTCTGTTGTATCGATGCCGAGCTTCTGCATCAACCTCAAGCACTGGCTTCGATGCTTGCGCTGCTCGTCCTTGGCGGTGCGTATCAATTTGGCTGTAACACCTTCGAGCTTGTCGCACATCATGTCGTACTCCTTACGGGTCATTTCCCTAAGCGAAGTGGTACGTCCATTAGTGAATTGACTCACCACTCCTTCCTTGAACTCATCGCCCAGCTCCTTGGTGGCAAACCTGTAGCTCTTTTTGAGTATGCCATAGAAGCGTGCGAAATTGGTTACTTCCTGTGCCATATCTATTTCAATTTTGACAACCTTATTCTTTCACTTAATACTCTCAAATTACATTCAGGACAACACTCCCCCTCATCTTTCAATGGATGAGGATTGTTTCCATAGCCAATTTGGGGCTTACCGCAAAGGCAGCAGGTGTATTCACGAACATTGTTCTCATGACCTTCAAACATCACTTTAATACCACACGAACTGGCAACATCCAGTTCCAGTTTTGCTCCCTTGCTCAATTCCCAGCCTTGCAGCATATAGATGCAATCACACTTCAAAAGCAGGGCAATGTCCACTCTCATGTGCTCCATCCAGTGAGCATCTTGCGAAACACCATTTTCAAATGGGTTCACCGGCTCGTAACCTTTTATGGAGAGATAGCGTGCCGCATGATCAAAGGTTGCCATACGCTCTTTAAGGTCGTAGTGGGCTATCGCTCCGCTGATATAAACTTTCTTCTTCATCTCAGTTATGTTTAGTTGTTAGACTTGTCATTATAAACCTCCACGGCTTTCTCCGCCCAGATGGTGTAGTATTCACTTACGTTACCAGAATATCGTCCTTGACAGTAAGCACGGAAGCCTTGCGTCCTCACCTTCACGCCGGCAGCGTATTTCAGTCTGATGGCAGGTTTACCGATAGGCTTGCCTTTATCCTCTTGGCTGACGAAAATGAAGGTCTTGCGCTTGAAGCGCTCTATCAGTGCCTTGGTCAGCGAATATTCCCACCCTGACTCGTATGCGTACTGATAACTGTCCACGATGATGAACTTGGCGCTCTTGGGCTTTGCCAGCCGTTCCTCCAATGCCTTGATGTCACCGTCGGTAATGATGCGGAACGAGCCTTGCACTTCAGTCATCTTGAACTGGGCGAGCCGTCTTTGCATCGACAGGCCAACGCCCTCCTCCAAGGACACGTACAACACGCTGCCTATACCGCAGAGCATCTTGGCAAACTGCATAACGAAGGAACTCTTGCCACTGGCACTGGGACCACTGATGAACCATGTGTCGCCCTCTTCAGGCTGACCGAACACATCTTTCCATTGTCCTTCAAATGGTAGCGCCTTACACTTAATATTCGCCACATCCTTGGGGCTATATGCTCGCTTTGCCATATCACTTTTCTGTTTTCAGTTGGGCTATAAGTTCATCCGCCATTTCTACTGAATAAACTGCAAATTTGCCACGTCCACCCAGTTCTGGATTGGAGAGCATAGCGCACATGACATCTTTTGCAATCTCATACCGACGCTGCTCCCAGTTGGGTTCATTGCCTTTTCTCATTTCGCGGTGAATGCCGATTACAGCGTCCATCGCTTGCATTTCTATTTTCGTCATCATGCCTGCACTCTTTTTAGTTTTTCTATTTCCGTGTAAACTCGTCTCAGTCCACCACCCGACTTACGCACCAGGGTAGCAATATCCGCACCTTCTGGGGCGTTCACCTTTGCCACCACGCTCGCCTGGTCTTTCAGGAACTTCTCACGCTCCTTGCAGTCATCGGGCGTTACCTTCGAGTAGCGGTCACCGTATCGGCTGAGCATCTCGGTATAGCCCACTTTCTTGCACTCAATGGAGCGATTGATTTTGGCTTTCAGTCCGTCCGCACCCATCATATACCAGGCGCAGCATCTTTCTGTAGCGTTCCACAAGGCTTTGAGTTCCAGAAATGCCTCATACTGCAAGTCGCCAGCCTCGTCCAAAATGATGAGTGGGGTGTCGATTGAGCGCAAGTAATAGACCAAATCCTCGTACACGTCGCTGTATCTTCCATTGCTGCCCACACCAAACTCAGTGGCTATCTTGCGCACCAGCTTCAGTTTGGTCTTCACTTGGGAGCAATCTACATAGATGGCATTGCGGTGGCACTGCACATAATAGCGTGCCGTGAATGTCTTGCCGATGTTGGGTATATCACATAGTATCGCACTCAGTCCGCTCTGTTGGCTGAACTCCAGCTGCTTGGTGATATATTCGAAGGTGGCGGTGCGTGCTGGCTTCCATTCAATGCCTCCTCTGAGGTTCACGCCCAGTCTTCTGGCAATGGTTATCCAATTGGCTTCGCTCAGTGCCTTGTCGGTCTGCCCATTCTTGATGGCGCTATATACCGAGGTGCTGATACCCAATGAAGCAGCGTGCTTGGCATCGCTCGGATAGTTCGTGCGGTTGGTGGCTATAGCCTCCAGTATCCGCTTCTTGTTCTCATTCGTAATCATGTCTCACGTTATTTTAATGCCGTTTTAATAATATTCTAATTCTACAAATCTGCCAACGGGTCAGAAATGTGGTAGGTAACTTCCATTTCCTGCTCGCTTTCCATCGGTGGAAGTTCAAGCGGTGGCGGTGGTGCAGCCTCTTCTGAGTGTTCCGGCTTGGATATGCCAACAGTTGCAATGGCGTTCTTCTTCACGTATGCGTTGAATGCTGCTATCTTCTTCTGCTGGTTCACGAATATCTCCTTGTCCTCGTCAGTCTGCTCTGCATCGGCAGTGTTGAACGTGCCCACGTCCTCGAGCTTGTCGATAAGTCGGTCGTTCTGGAAGATATAAACGTCGGTTGCATTGCCGTCCTCATCGGTCAGATAGTAGGCATCCACCTTGTAGTTGTTCGGTGCAAGTCTTTCTATCACCTCAGTCTTGCTCAACCACCAGTCCTTATATGCCACTCTGCAGTAGCTGTTCCTGCGTATGGAGGTCTCAGTGTGCTCGCCGATGAAGCGTGCCCACACCGATTTGTCCATTGGCTGAAGCGTTGGATTCATATTAGCCTCAAGCACTTGCCAGCGTGTCATGCCGGGGTATTTCTTCTGGTTCGGGTGGAGGGTATTGTTGAACTCCTTGATGTCGCGGATGTCGTCAGCAATCAGTTCTTCCCATGTGTAGTACTGTTTGTCCTCGTAGGTGTCATTCTTCTCGTCAAACACCTTCTTGGCCTCCGTGCGGTAGTGCCTGTCCTTGGCGTAGAAGCGTCCGATGCCGAGGTGGTTCCGATGCTCCACACGGCGTTTCTTGGCACCGTTCATCGGCTCAGCGTATTTCTCTTGAGAGTTCATCGGGGCGCAGAAACGCACAAATGGGAACAATACGCCTGCCTTCAGGAAACTCTCTTTCCACTGACTCATCAAGTGGTTCTCCACCTCAACCTGCGCCGGGCAACCCCAGCCCTTGCTTTCTATCAGTCGGAACATCGAACGGAAGCAGTCGGCAACCAAGTCCACGTTCTTGTTGCGGTTGTAGGCGTAGCCCACCACGCACTGGCTTGTCACATCGTAGGCGTAGTATGCCTTCGGCCTTGCTTTGGTATCCTTCAGTTTGCGTGGGAGGTCGCGGTCGTCGAATGAAATTTTTGAGAACGAGAACTCAGGCGCATGGCGGTGAACGTGGGGCATCTGCTCGTGCATAAAGGTGGTGTAGGAATCTTGGTTCTTAGCTATAAACAAACGAGCATCTGGGCGATTCAGGTAGTTTGTGATAGTGCTTTCGCTAAGCGACTTTGGGTCACCGTTCTTGTCGGTCCACTCGCTCGGGTTGAAAAGCTCACCCGTCTCTGGATCATACACGTCCAGTTCACCGCACACAAACGAATTGTACATCTCCCACACATTCGTGTTGAAAGGTTTGTTGGGCAGCACCGCTATTGACCATATCAAGCGCATCGTTCGGTAATCCACCTTACGGCTTGTCTGGTTGCCGAATTTCTTGCTTATAAGACATTCGTATCCGTCTCGCTGATACTCGTTCACCTTCTTGCGGAAGCGTAGCATACTTGCTGGCAATGTGTGCCCGGTTTTCATGCGGTAGCCCTCCACTGCTTGCGACATCATGCTCCAGTCATACTTCTGGCCCATCGTCTTCTGTATCGCCTTGGCGTTGTTGTAGAGCTTGATACAAGCATTCAGCACACTTGCGTTGGTCACATACTCCTTCACATGAGCATCAGTAGCATGATCGTGCCCAGACTGGTTGCGCCAATCGTTGAAATAAGCGACAGCTGCTTGGTCCACCTCATAGTTGGCATCAAGCCAGGCAAGCAGCACCTCAAGCGACGGATCAGGATAAATATCCTTGAGCTTGTCCTGATAGGCATCGGGCAGACTGCTGACCGCGATGAGCGCATAGTTATTCGAAGAGCCTCCACCACGACGCACAACATCTATGCGACCGCGTGCGGACAGCTGCTTGTAGTTGGACACGGTCATCACACCGCCATCCACAAGTTCCCGCATCGAGATGCAAAGTCTGTTATCGTGGTACTCCATACTTACTCCTCCTTATCTCAATGTTGCAGCCCAGTTCTGAATGGCAGGGATGTCACGCACCTGCACGTTGTCATACCTGCGAACCATATCGCCTTTGAGGTACACATTGCAACCTCCGTTGCCTGCCTCCTTCTCAAATTCCAACAACACACCGTTGGGAAGATACTGACGCATATAGCCATCTGCATCAAATAGTGTCTCGGCTTCGGGACTTACCACCATGACGATACCGCCATGTTCCATTGCTACCTTGCGAATCTTGCGTGCGAGGTCGGTGTTGCCACGCTCTGCGTCAAATCGCAACGCATTGTCAACAGTGCGACCCGTAACCTTGAACAAGTTCAATATGAACTCGCGGTCTGCCTTCTGAATGTGAATATACCTTTTCATGTTCTCACTTATTTTAATTTGTTATACATTGTGGAGTGTGGGGAGTCGAACCCCGTGGCTGTCCTACGCTCTTCGCTTTCGCTTATTCCAACTTTCCGGCCACTGCAACCGTGCCACCCCTGCGGTCTTTCCCGCTGTCATCCGAGGCCGGCCCTACCGACTATCCAGTGCGGTGGCTGACTATCCAGTGCAGCACCCAGGGCCTCCGTGTTATCCTGCAATCATTTTACCTCGTTTATTTTCGGTCTAACGCTACATCCATAGCAGGACATCAGCCGTCTTACCAATCTCGCCACATAACATTCAGGTGCTGTAAATACAATGCCGTCCTCTTCAGTGTAGCTGAAACTAACACCATCCATTATCAGGACCATTGCCACCTTGTGCTTCACGCTCTGCGTCTGCCACTCCTTTATTTCTGTATCATTCATATTCTTTAATTGCAAAAATTCGTTATTCTCGACCTTTTTTCGTATCTTTGGCCGCTCGTTCAATCTTGAACACGCTGCAAAGATAAACAAGATTTCTCGACTATGCAAGAAAAAAGACAAGAAAAATCGCCTATAAAGCAGAATATCTTGCTTTATCTGGCTCAAAAAGGGGTTTCTCCCTATGAATTTTATAAAGAATCGGGTGTTACCCGCGGTATATTACAGCAAAATAATGGTATAAGCGAAGATAATATTGCAAGATTTCTCGCTTATGCTCCAGATGTCAGTGTCGAATGGTTAATTACCGGCAGAGGAGAGATGCTCTCAACTATGCAAGAAAAAAAACAAGAAAAATCAGATTCTGAAGAAAAATTGCCTAAAGTTTCATATAACCCAGCCATAGGCAAGCCTTATTATGATGTGGACTTCTTAGGTGGGTTCAATGAGATTGTCAATTCTCAAGTAACTATTCCGACCAACAACATCGTAATACAAGGATTTGAGAAGGCAGACTTCTGGTGTAATGTCACAGGACATTCCATGGAACCCAAAATTAACCATGGTGACATTATTGCCCTCCATAAATGCACCCTGGAGGACATCCAATATGGAGAAATCTACGCTGTCGTACTTGATACATTACGCACCATTAAGATACTCCGACGGTCGTCAGATCCAAAGAAGCTGCGTTTTGTCCCTATCAATACGACAAACTATGACGAGCAAGAATACCCGGTTGAACGCATCATGAACGTATTTGAGGTTATTGGAAGCATCTCCAAGTTCTTCTAACACGAAACGTATATCCCTCCAACACCATTAGAACCCCGTTTGGAGGGGTGTACCCCCTCTTCCAAGGCTCATTTCATGTAAGAAGCCTCATAAATACAAGCTTTTAGCCCGATTCGCGCCAATTTTACCAATATCACAAATGGGTAGTTTCCCCCACCCTATCCCTTAAAACTATCCTTTTCCCTCCCCCTCTATCCCACCCCCGAAAACCCCGAATGTGTAACCCCACTTTTCCTGAAATGTAACCCCACTTTGTAACCCCAGCTGTAACCCCACTCCACATTTCCGCCACTTTAGGCACAAAAAAAGGAGGCCAAACGACCTCCATTTCCACGACCGCCCAAACGGCCTTTTATTTGCGTTCTAACGCCATAAAAACACCAGCCTAATCATCCGCCCCACGAGAGCACGAAATAAGCGTAGATTGCTTGATTATAGCGCGTTTCGTGCATAATGTACCATTGCCAGACAGCCCGGCATGAAGCAAATAATTCTTCGTCGCACCAATCTGTTCAGCCGTCAAAACCGTATAAACCGCAGAAATGCTGCTAAAGTACCAGTCTTTCCGCCTCGTTCCATCAATATTGTGCAGCAGATGCACATGTATTACCTTTGCCATATCCTCTTGTTTTGTTTCTGCAAATATACCAAATAATCATTATATGGAACAATTTCGCATTATCAAATTTCTAAAACACCATAAAAAAAGTGGCCTCAGCCACCATTCTACCCCACCCCAAGACAACACCAAGCATCAACAGAAACGCAATATAAACCACCCGTAAGCCCCATGTAAACCACAAGAGCCTCAACAAGTCCCAAAAGTAAACCAAATGTAAGCCTATGTAAACGCTTCGTTTTACGCCGTCATTTCAGCCACACACGCCTAACTCGTTGAAACACAAACCTCTCACCCATTTTTCAGCCGACCGACTCATTTACGCTTCGTTCTGTGCCCCATAAAAACATGAAAGAAGTATGCCGTTGAGAAAACGGCAACGGCAAAAATCAGAAATATAACGCTCAAATATTTTAAAAAAATATGTTACAATTTCAGAAAAAACATGACAGACCTAGAACAAAATATAAAACTAAGGATAAAAACTCATTAAATATTTTTTCACTAAAAACTTAATTCGCACGAAAATCAGGCTGAAACGTCAAAACATACACACCGAAAAACCTTGCATGCATCAAAAACCTTTGTACTATGATTTTTGATACAAAAACCATAAAATAGAAATATTCAGACCATTTTAACAGAAGAAACGTGCCTTAAACCATGTAAAACGTCTAAATATAGGCTCTTTTTGCTTATATGAGACGTAAAAAAACGCGGATGAAACATTAAGAAACGTTGATGAAACATTAAGAAATACATTTATAAATATTAATTTATATTTTTGCGACGTAGAAAACTTTATAAAAAATACTATAAAAAAACTTACATCACCACGTAACAAAAATACCATAAAAAACAAAGCCGGAATGCTTGAAACAAATATTAATGAGACACAAATGTCATGGCACAAGGCATAGATCCGGCCATAAAGAGAAGGAAAAGAAAACCAATATATAATAATGTAGAAGAAACATAATTCTGAAAACTTAAAAAAATAATACTTTAAATTAATGTTTAACTTTGATAACTCAAAAGACTATGGATTACTTTAAATCTAGACAAAATCTAAGAGGAATCGTGCTGGCACTCGGAATAGCCTGCACAGCTTCCAATGCTTTTGCGGTATCACTTGCAACACCTCCAGAGAATGCCGGGGCTAACACAGCCATGGCCGTACAACAGAAAATTACTGTAACAGGTAACGTAAGCGATGCTACAGGTCCGTTGGTTGGAGCAACCATCAAGATTAAGGGCACGTCAACAGGTGTTGTAGCCGACATTGACGGTAACTTCAAGATTTCTGCCGGTCCAAACGACGTTCTTGAAGTGTCATACATCGGATATATCACACAGGACGTAAAAATCAACAACAAGTCGAAACTGACCATCGTACTCGAAGAAGAGAAACACTCGCTCAACGAGGTTGTGGTTATCGGTTACGGTACACAGAGACGTGAGGCCGTAACAGGTTCTGTTGCCAACGTAAGCGGCGACGAGCTCAACCAGATTGCAGCCACCAACGCCGCACAGGCCCTGCAGGGACGTGTTGCCGGTGTGCTCATGACACAGACATCTTCAAAGCCTGGTGCTGAAATGCAGATCCGTATCCGCGGTCAGCGCTCGCTCAACGCCAGCAACGACCCGCTGATTGTGCTCGACGGTATTCCGTTCATGGGTCAGCTCTCTGATATCAATCCGGGCGACATCAAGTCGATGGATATTCTGAAGGACGCTTCGGCAACAGCCATCTATGGTAGCCGCGGTGCCAACGGTGTTATCCTCATCACAACCGTAAAGGGTATGCAGGGCTCACCTGCCAAGGTAAGCTACAACGCATACATCGGTTTCAAGACCGTGTTCCACAAATATCCTATGATGAACGGAAAGAAATATGCCGAGATGCGTAAGTATGCCGGCCTGTATACAAACTCTCTCGACGAGAGCGACGACACAGACACCGACTGGCAGGATCTGTTCTACCGCACAGGTATCACCCACAGCCACGACGTAAGCATACAGGGCGGAACTCAGGGCGGAAGCTACAGCTTCGGCGCAGGCTACTATCACGACGAGGCTGTCATCCCGACACAGGGCTACGACCGTATATCTATCAGAGGTAACTTCGACCAGAGCGTGGGCAAGTATTTCCGCTTCGGTCTTTCTACCAACACCAGCTACCGCGAGACAAAGGGCAGCAACATCAGCATCTACAACGTGCTGTCTATGAGCCCTCTTGCATCTCCTTATGATGAGAACGGCAACCTGAAGCGCACGGTGCGCATGCCTCTCGACGAGACATTCGTGCTGACAAAGAGCGTAGCTGAAGACCTCAAGGACGTATGGCTCAACGAGGACAAGGGTCTTGGTTCATACAACACCATGTTCGCTGAAGTTAAATGTCCGTGGATCGAGGGCCTGAGCTATCGCGTAAACGTAGGTTTGAACTACCGTACAGCAAAGAACGGCGTGTTCACAGGCACAGGTGTAAACAACACCAACCCCGACGCCATCAACAGTGCTTCTGTACAGCAGGACGTAACAAGAAACTGGGTTGTAGAAAACCTCTTGACTTACGACCGCACATTTGCTGAGAAGCACCACGTTAACTTCACAGGCCTCTACTCTGCCGAGCAGACTACATTCGAGCGTACATACATGTCAGGCCGCGGCATCCCGGCTGAATACTTCCAGTATTACAACATCGGTTCTGCAACAGACGAGGTTTCTGTCAATCCCAACAACCAGAACTACTGGCAGAGCGGACTTATGTCATGGATGGGCCGTATCATGTATACATACGACAACAAGTATATGATTTCTGCCGCAGTACGTGCCGACGCTTCTTCACGTCTGGCCAAAGGTCATCAGTGGCACACATATCCTGCCGTATCAGTAGGTTGGAACATCTCACGCGAGAAGTTCATGCAGAAGTTCGACTGGCTCGACAACCTGAAGCTGCGCGTTGGTTATGGTGAAACATCTAACCAGAGTATCGACCCGTATTCTACACTCGGCGCACTCATCACACGTCCTTACAACTTCGGTCCTGCAAGCACAGGATTCCTCCGCGGATACTATGTTTCTACACTGCCTAACGAGGAACTCGGATGGGAGTATTCATCTACATGGAACTTCGGTCTTGACTTCTCACTCTTCGGCGGCCGACTCAGCGGTACGATGGAGTACTACGTACAGAACACCAACGACCTTCTGCTGAGCGTATCTCTGCCGGCTACATCAGGTGTGGGCAGCTATATGGCCAACATCGGTAAGACACGCAACAAGGGATTCGAAATGAGCTTGAACGGTGTCATCATCGACAACAAGAACGGATGGACATGGGATGCAGGCGTAAACTTCTACGTAAACCACAACGAACTTGTTGAACTTGCTTCAGGTGCAACTGAAGATGTGGGCAACCGCTGGTTCGTAGGTCATCCTATCGACGTTATCTACGACTACAAGAAGATTGGCTTGTGGCAGGAAGGCGACCCGTATCTCAACATTCTTGAACCGGGCGGAAACGTAGGTATGATCAAGGTTGAATATACTGGCGACTACAACGAGGACGGAACTCCTACACGTCAGATCAACCAGGAAGACATGCAGGTTATCGACATGGAACCTGACCTCATCGGTGGTTTCAACACAACAGTAGGCTACAAGGGCTTCGACTTCACTGTAATCGGCGCATTCCAGATTGGCGGTACACTCATCAGTACACTCCACTCTTCTAACGGTTACCTCAACATGTTGTCAGGACGCCGCGGACAGATCGACGTTGACTACTGGACAGAGGACAACACTGACGCAAAATACCCGAAACCGGGCGGCATAATGTCAAGCGACAATCCTAAGTACGGAAGCACACTCGGATACTTCGATGCTGGCTATCTGAAAGTACGTGCCATCACTCTCGGCTACGACTTCGCCAAGCTGAAGGCTGTCAAGAACTTCGGCATCAGCAAGCTGCGTGCTTACTTCACAGTGCAGAATCCGTTCGTACTGTTCTCTCCGTTCACAAACGAGTGCGGTCTTGACCCGGAGACAAATACCATGAGTAACGATAACAGCACTATGGCTGTAACAATGGAAGGCTACACAGGCTCACACAAACTTCCGGTTGTCGGCTATAACACTCCTGCCACACGTAATTTCTTATTTGGTATAAATCTGACTTTCTAAAAAACAAATAACCATGAATACGCTTTTAATAAAAATAAGGAACCTCGGAATAGCATCGTTAGGATTACTGATGCTCGGTTCATGCTCTGATATCCTTGACGAGCAGCCTCGTACTAAGTACGATCCAAGTTTCTTCGGAACAGAAGAAGGAATAGAAGGCGGTCTGACCGCACTCTATTCACATCTGAGAGACACATACGGATACGCTTACTACTACAACATCTGCGAAACAGGTACCGACGAATACACCTACGGCCACGACGCTGACGGCAACTTCAAGGATGCCGACCTCTCAGGAGTGGGCTCACTGACATCACAGTCATGCCGCGCAGACGCTTTGTGGAACAACGTGTTCACATACATCAACTCTGCCAGCGGCATCATCGAGAACGGTATGGCTTCAGGCATGGACGAAAGCCTTATCAGCGAGGCAAGATTCTTCCGTGCATTCGACTACTTCCGCCTCGTTCAGACATTCGGCGGTGTGCCACTCGACCTCGGAGCAGGCGAACTTAAGTTCAACACATCTCCTTCTCGCGTTTCAAAGCGCAACACTGTGCCTGAGGTTTACACAAAGGCCATATTCCCCGACCTCATCACTGCAGTAACAAACCTGCCGGAAACAGGACGCGTAACTGGCGGACTTACAAAGACTGCTGCACGTCTGGTGCTGGCTCAGGCTTATCTGACCTACGGATGGTGGCTTCAGAACCCTAACGACATCCCGACATACCCTGTATGCGACCGCGTTGACCCGGACGGCCACGACGCACAGTGGTATTTCCAGAAGGCTTACGACATTGCACTCGAGGGAATACAGAACCCTGGCCCGTTTGCACTGCAGCCTACATTCTATGACGTAAACGTAGGTTCAAACGACCGCAACAACGAAATGGTGCTCTATGCTGACCACACTGAAAACAGCGAAGAGTTCAACGGCGGTTCGCTCAGCTACGGAAGCGGAAGCGCTCCTGACAACTTTGCAGGCTGGATGGTTACATGGAACTATCCTAACATGACAGCCACAAGAGCTGACAATGGTGCCAAGTTCACTCCGGTGCTCCGTGCTGCAACTCAGAATCTCGGACGTCCTTGGACACGTATGGCTCCTCCGCAGGAAGTATTCTATAATACATTTGCCGACAAGACTCACGACTCTCGCTACGACGGTACATTTACAACCGTATTGCGCGCTAACTGGAATCTCGACCAGGCAAACTACGGAACACTGACACATGCAAAGAACGCCAACGGTATGCTTATCGGCGTAGGCGATGCCGTACTCTCATTCCTCGACAGCGATGTTGCAGATCAATCTAAGATTAAATATGTAACAGACAACTCTGTTGGCGGAGGCGTTATGGAAGGACGCGCTGACTATGTGGTTGAACCTAAAGCCATAAGCCGTCTGAAATATCCTATTCTGTGGAAACTTGGTCCGTATCGTACAGACAACAACGGAACAGTTGGTCAGCCTAATGCAGCCAGCACACGCCCGTTCCCGATTCTGCAGTTCTCTGAGCTCTAGTTTGCAGCAGCAGAGGCAGCAGTTAAGGGTGCAGCAACACAGCCGGGCTATTCAGCACGCGATCTGATAAACGTTATCCGTGCACGTGCAGGTAAATGGAGCTTCAGCAATGCAAAGAACGACTATTATGTAGCCGACTTCAGCAAAGAGATGACAGATGCCACTCCGCAGGAGATCACAATCGACTACATTCTCGATGAGCTGAGCCGCGAATACTTCGGCGAAGGTCACCGCTGGTTCGACCTCGTTCGTACACAGACATGGGCTGAGCGCGCTGGCACTTATACAATCGCCGGCATGAACGCTACAGACGTTACACCACAGACATATACAAGAACCATCAACAAGGAGCACTATCTTCGTCCTATTCCACAGAGCCAGCTCGACGCTATGGAAATGACAGAAGAAGAGAAGGCAGAATTCCAGAATCCTGGATATTGATGAGTCTTTATCCCCAAATCTGCATGTAAGCACTACATAACAGGTAAAGTGTTTCTACAGGCTTTTATTTATGGTAAAGTTAGGAAGGAGATATGCCGTGTTGGCATATCTCCTTTTATTTTTTCATTTCATCAGCAATATACCGGCGCCCACGTTTACAGAAAGCTACCGATTAACCTATGGCAGGAAAAGCTGCCTGCAACAAACGAAACGCAACAATCCATTCCGCCACAATGTAAACACAAAAGCTTTATTCCACACCCAATATATAATGGAACCTTCAATGGCACTTTGCCTTGTTTATCAAAAAATGAAGTAGAAAAACATTATTAACGGCTAACACAATCACAAATAGGTCTCAAATAAATAGTACAAAACAGGCCATGGCACGTCTGTAAAATAATTATGAAACGTTTATTTATTACATTATTAATATTAACGGCAGGAATTATTGTTCCTGAATCGGTTTTAGCGCAACAGCGCTATCAAATCGGAGTGTGTGACTGGATGGTGCTAAAGCGCCAGAAACTGGGCGAGTTTAAGCTGGCCAAAGAACTGGGATGCGACGGCATAGAAATGGACATGGGAGGCCTGGGCGTGCGCAACTCGTTCGACAACAAGATGCGCGACCCCAAGATGGTGAAGCTCTTCAACCACACGGCCGACAGCTTCGGCATAAAGGTTGGAGCCGTGGCCATGTCCGGCTTCTACGGACAAAGTTTTGCAAAGAAAGAGAGCTGGCGCTGGCTGATACAAGACTGCCTCAACACGATGGACGCCATGGGAGCCAACGTGGCATTTCTGCCCCTTGGAGGATGCGGCAACAACTGGACCGACTCACTGCCGCTGCGCCAGCAGATAGTGTGGCGTCTGCACGAAATTGGCGAGATGGCCAAAGCTCGCGGCAAAGTGATCGGAATAGACACCCCGCTCGATGCTGAAGGCAACATAAAGCTGCTTGATGAGATAAATTCAGAAGGAATTAAGATATTCTACAAATTCCAGACAGCTATAGAAAACAAAAGAAACATAGCAAAAGAGATAGAAAAACTCGGCAAAGACCGCATCTGTGCCATACACGCAAGCAACACGGACGGTGTGTGGCTCAGAAACGACAAGGCTGTAAACATGAAAAAGATAAAAAAGGCCCTCGACAAGGCAGGATGGTCTGGCTGGCTCTTCGTTGAACGCAGCCGCGACGTAAATCAAGTTCGCAACGTAAAGAAAAACTATGGCGAAAATGTTAAATACTTAAAAGAGATAATGCAATGAAAAAAATTTTAACTATTTTTGTATCGCTTATAACATTCGGAACAAATTACGCTCAAACAATCCAGTTAAACTCTAACGGCCGCGACCAGAACTATGTTAACACCATTCTGGGAAGAGCGCAGAAAGTAACTGACGCACTGAACATAACCGGAACAGACAAGGGCGAACAAGTCAGAAACATTGTTGCAAACAGATATTTTATTCTTAATGACATTTACGAAGAAAGAGACAGCCTGAAGAAAGTTGCTTCTTCACTTGCCGGCAACGACAAGAAACTCGCACAGAACTTCGCAGAAAGTCAGAAAGACCAGAAACTTTACCGTTCACATGCAGGATTTATTGCCGACTTGTCTTTGTTCCTTGACGATGCTCAGATCGAGACAGTTAAGGACGTGATGACCTACAACGTCGTAAAGGTTACATACGACGCTCAGTGTGACATGATTCCTACTCTGAAAGATGAAGAGAAGAAGCAGATTCTGGCATGGCTTAAAGAGGCACGCGAATATGCCATCGATGCAGAAAGCTCTAAGAAGAAGCACGAAACCTTCGGAAAATACAAAGGAAGAATCAACAACTACCTAAGCAAGCGCGGATATAATCTGCAGAAAGAGCGTGAGGAATGGGCTAAACGCGTTAAGGCACGCGGAGGCACACTGTAACGCATCTAAAAAACATTTATACCTCGAAGATATATAATGAAAAAATCTATTCTGATAAATATTCTGATTTCTGCAGCCGCAGCCACACCGGTCATGGCACAGCAGAATGGCATAACAGACACACGCAACAGCAAGTATGCCATAATAAACTCCACCCCTATAAGCGCCGTAAAATGGACAGGCGGTTTCTGGGGTGAGCGCTTTGGCGTGTTCAGCGGCACTTCGCTGCAGAGCATGTGGGAGACATGGAAGTCAGACAAAGGCCACAGTTACAACAACTTCATGATTGCAGCCGGCGAGAAGAAAGGCAAGCGTCATGGACCTCCGTTCCACGACGGCGACATGTATAAGTGGCTCGAGGCCGTAGCTGCAGTATATGCAGTCAACAAAGACCCTGAACTTGAAAAGATAATGGACCGCGTGATAGAGCTTATAGCAAAAGCCCAGCGTCCAGACGGCTATCTGCACACACCGGTGGTAATAGCTGAAATCAACAAGAAGGCACTTCAGGACGAAGAGAAAGAGAACGAGACCATTGGCACAAAAGTAGGCACAAGCAAGGACGGCCGCTTCGGCAATCCGCTCAACTTTGAGGCATACAATCTGGGACATCTCATCACTGCCGGAATTATCCACCACCGCGCAACAGGCAAGACCACTCTGCTCGACTGCGCGATAAAGGCTGCCGACTGCCTGTATGACTTCTACATGAATCCGTCTGCCGACGCACTCGAGAAAGGAGTAATCTGCCCCTCACACTATATGGCCATAACCGAAATTTACCGTGAGACAGGCAATCCGAAATATCTCGAGCTGTCGAAACAGCTGATAAACATACGCGACAGCGTAAAGAACGGCACAGACGACAACCAGGACCGCATACCGTTCCGCCAGCAGTACAACGCCATGGGACATTCGGTCAGAGCCAACTATCTGTATGCCGGCGTTGCCGACCTTTATGTTGAGGACGGAGAGGCACAGCTGAAGAAAAACCTCGACTCAATATGGAACGACATAGTTTACCGCAAGATGTATATCAACGGAGCCTGCGGCGCACTGTATGACGGCACTTCGCCCGACGGTACTGAATATAAGCCAGACCTTATACAAAAAGTACACCAGAGCTACGGCCGCCCATATCAGCTGCCCCACTCTACCGCACACAACGAAACCTGCGCCAACATTGGCAACATGCTGCTCAACTGGCGTATGTTCCAGAACACAGCAGACGCAAAATACACCGACCTGGTGGAAAACTGCCTGTTCAACAGCATTTTGTGCGGCATAAGTCTTGACGGCAAGAAATATTTCTACACCAACCCGCTGAGAATGTCAGACGAGCTGCCGTATAAGCTGCGCTGGCCCAAAGAGCGTACAGAATACATCAGCTGTTTCTGCTGTCCGCCGAACACGCTGCGCACACTCTGCGAGGCTCAGGACTATGCTTACAGCGTAGGCAAAAAAGAGATTTACGTTAATCTATATGGCGCAAACACCCTTACCACAAAGCTTGACGGAATAGGCGACATAACTCTAACACAGGAAACCGATTATCCGTGGAACGGAAGCATCGCCCTCAACGTGACAAAGCTGAAAGGCAAAAAAGATTTCACGCTGAAGCTGAGAATTCCGGCATGGTGCTCTGACGCCAAGATAACTGTAAACGGCGAAGCTGTCAACACTGACATCAAGAGCGAATCGTATGCAGCTGTTACACGCACATGGAAAAAGGGCGACGTTGTAAGACTCGAAATGCCTATGGAGACAAAGCTCGTTGAGGCAAATCCGCTGGTTGAAGAGTGCCGCGGCCAGGTGGCTGTACAGCGCGGACCTATTATATACTGTCTCGAGAGCAACGACCTCAACGGCGTTGACATTGACAACATAGCCATACCGGTAGACGCAAAGTTTGTGCCCGTAGAGACAAACATAGAAGGAAGCCGCATCATGGCGCTTGAGACAGAAGCCGTAAACCGCAGCGAGAAGTCATGGAACAACACTCTTTACAGAGAAGTGAGCAAAGACAAGAATAAAGTGAAAATACGCCTTATACCCTATTATGCATGGGGCAACAGAGGCAAGAGCGAAATGACAGTATGGATACCCGCAGAATATTAATAACACTAATATCCGCAGCTTTTGCTGGAATAAACATCTATGCGACCGACTTGATTGTCAAGCCGGGCGCATACGCTATAGAGAAAGCCTTGCAGCAGGCCAGAGAAGAAAGACGCCTGAACAACGCAAAGGACATAACCATACGTCTGGCGGAAGGCACATACAGCCTTAATCAGCCCATCGTTGTAAGACCCGAAGACAACGGCACACGCATTGTTGCCGACGGCAATGTGACGATAAGCGGTGGCGTAAGGATAACCAACTGGCACAAGCAAGGCAAAATGTACGTGGCCGACGTGCCCGACTTCAATGGCCGTCCGCTTGGGTTACGACAGATGTGGGTAAACGGCAAGAAAGCCATACGCGCACGTGATGTTGAAGACTTCAGCGACATGTTCAGAATAAGAAGTCTCGACAAGGCAAAAGAAACAATATACGTGCCGGCAAAGGCCGTAAAGAAAATAGTGAACGCCAAGTATGCTGAAATGGTGCTTCACGAAATGTGGTGTGTGGCCAACCTGCGCATAAAGTCGGTTAAGATAGCCGGCGACAGCGCTGCAGTGACATTCCATCAGCCCGAAAGTCACATCCACTTCATGCACCCTTGGCCGTCGCCAATGGTTACATCAGACGGACACAACTCAGCCTTCTATCTCACTAATGCAAAAGAGTTGCTCGACAGCGAAGGCGAATGGTATCTCGATGCTAAAGCATCTAAGCTGTACTACATTCCACGCAAAGGCGAAAACATGAACACGGCCGAGGTGATTGTGCCTGCAGTGGAAACTCTGCTGAAAGTGGAAGGCACGCCCGACAATCCCGTAAAAGACGTAACTTTTGAAGGCATAACATTCAGCCATGCAACATGGATGCGCCCGTCTATAAGCGGACACGCCCCACTTCAGGCCGGTATGTACATGACTGAGGCCTACAAGCTCAGACCAAAGATGATACGTCCCAACGGCGACCACAAGCTCGACAACCAGGGCTGGGTGGGACGTCCGGCAGCGGCAGTAAGCCTCAACTGTGCCGAAAACGTGTCATTCACAAAGTGCAGCTTTGAGCACAATGCGTCAACAGGTCTCGACTATCATACATATATAAAAGGTGGAACCATTGACCGCTGCAAGTTCAGCGACATGGGAGGCAACGGCATTTTGGCCGGAAGCTTCGGTCCGGAGGCTCACGAGGCCCATCTTCCTTATGATCCATCAGACCGCAGGATTATATGCACAGACCTGAACATAACCAATAACCTCATAATAGATGTGTCGAACGAAGACTGGGGATGCGTGGGCATAGGTGCTGGTTTTGTGAAAGACATAAAGATATGCCACAACGAAATCAGCGAAGTGTCATACACAGGCATCAGCATGGGCTGGGGCTGGAATCAGCAAGTATGCTCTATGTCTAACAACCTGATTAAAGGCAACCTCATCCATCATTATGCCAAGCACATGTATGATACAGCCGGAATCTACACTCTCGGCTCTCAGCCTCACTCGTTTATCGAAGAAAATGTAGTGAGAGACATCTACTCGCCGAGCTATGCACACGACCCGAACCACTGGTTCTATCTGTATACCGATGAAGGCTCTTCTTACATAACCGTAAGAAACAACTGGACTCCGAGCGAAAAATATCTGAAAAACGCCAACGGACCTGGCAACACATGGGAGAACAACGGCCCGAACGTGGCCGACAGCATAAAGGCAAATGCAGGTATTATGGCTGAATAACAGGCCATAATACCTTTAAACGAATTAATCAGTAAAACAAATAAACGAATCTATTTACAAATCTAATAATATGGGAAAAAGTAAAGGAAGCTTAAAAAGCACCATAGCCGTGTCGCTGACAAACTATCTCGACGCGGGAGCAATAGTGGCCGGAGCCAGCGGTCTGACGCTTTGGCAGAATTATCTCGACCTCAGCGAGGCTCATTTAGGATGGCTCAATGCCATAAGCGCCAACTGCCTCGGTGCAGCAATAGGAGCGATAATAGGAGGATTTCTCGCAGACAAATACGGACGCAAAGCCATCTACACATATAACATGCTTGTGTATATGCTCGGCGTGGCAATAATCATGCTGGCCGTCAACTTCCCCATTCTGCTTTTAGGCTTTCTCGTAACAGGTATATCTGTCGGCGTAGGCGTACCGGCATCATGGACTTATATTTCAGAAAGTTCTGAGACGGCAAACCGCGGACGCAACATCTGCATATCACAGATGGCATGGGGCATCGGCCCTCTTATCATTCTTATCATCGGAACATTGCTGGCACCGGCAACAGGAGGAGCAGGCGACACCGGAGGAGTGCTGTTTCCTTTTGTTGAATACGTGGCCAACCTCATAACAGGCGGCGAGGCACAGGGCGCGGCACTAAACGTGTTCAGTTCACGCATCGTGTTCGCATCTCTCTTCATCGTTGCTTTCATAGCATGGCAGCTGCAACGCCGTCTCGACGAAAGCGCAGAATGGAAAGCTGCAAAGGCTGCTGAAGCAAAGGACGACACAAAGAAACACGGAGTGTTCTCTTCATTTGGCGAACTCTTCTCAAACAAGGTTTGCGTGCGTTCTATGCTGTTCTTGGCAGGAATGTATCTCACATGGAACCTTGTATGTTCTGTCATGGGTTTCTTCCAGCCGCACATATATGAGACAGCAGGCGGTCTCAGCAACGAGATGGCAAACATGTTTGCTGCCGGACAGTGGGTGGTCATCATCATCATGACATTTGTCTGCTCGCTGATTATCGACCGTGTCAACCAGCGCATGCTCTTTGCCATAGGCGTAAGCATGGGTGTTTTGGCTTGGTTGATTATTGTAACTATAGGCATCACCAGCATGACAGGTCTCGTTGTGTTCACACTTTTGTGGGCAATCCAGGCCGGAATATCCGTACAGACATTCTATGCTCTATGGGCATCAGAGCTGTTCCCTGCCAAATACAGGGCAGCGGCACAGGGCATCATGTTCTTCATCGTAAGAGGCGTATCAGCCGTATGGGGACTCTACTTTGTTCACATCTACGGCAAGAACGGCGAAGGCTTCACCATCGCAGGATATATAATGATGGCATTCTTCATAATATCCCTCATCATAGGCACAGTATGGGCACCTAAGACACAGGGCAAAACACTTGAACAAATAACAAAAGAAAGATATGGCGACAACATATAAAGCAACATGGATATGGTATCCGGGCGACTATGAGATATGGCTCGGCAACAAGATGAACAACCGCCGCACAGACCGCGGTGCGTATTTTCCGCCGTTCTGGAAACAGGACAGCCACTATGTAACCGTAGAGTTCAGCAAGGCCGTTGACCTTACAGAAGACGAAGAACTGAAGATCGAGGCCGAAGGCTCTTACAACATAAAGATTGACGGAAAGATGCTTTTCGGCATGCCCAAGAAAATTACTTTGGCTGCAGGAAAGCACCGCATAAACATCAAGGTGCACAACCAATGCACCCCGCCGGCACTTTATGTTGACGGAAAGACGGTGAAGACCGACGGCACATGGAACGTAACATTTGAGGACAAAGAGTGGATTGACGAGAGCGGCAAGGCCAGCGACACATCATCCACCGTATATATGCCGGCAGGATTCTATAACTTCGACAATATAGAACAGCGCCCGTCACAGTTTAAACTTGAGCGCGAACGCCATGAAGCAGTGGCTGCCGACGGCAACGTATACGACTTCGGAAAAGAGACTTTCGGCTATGCCATACTGAAAGGCATAAGAGGCAACGGCACGATAAACATCTACTACGGCGAGAGCAAGGAAGAAGCCACGGACAAAGACCACTGTGAAACACTCGACAAACTTGAAGTATGCAATGGCATAGTAACTGATTTGGCTACAAACCAGACAACAGAACTCGCTGACGAATACGTGCTCGGCAACAGCAAGGCATTCAGGTTTATCTGCGTTGAGACAGAAGGATGCTCTCTAAGCGGCGTAAGCATGGACTATGAATTTATGCCCGAAGAAGAGAAAGGAACGTTCAGATGCAACGATGAAGAACTTAACAGAATATGGGAAATCGGCGCATACACAATGCAGCTAACCACACGCGAGTTTTTCATTGACGGCATAAAGCGCGACAGATGGGTGTGGAGCGGCGATGCAACACAGAGCTATCTGATGAACTACTATCTGTTCAATGACAACGACATGGTGAAACGAACCACATGGCTGCTTGCAGGCAAGGCTCCGATAACAAGCCACATAAACACCATAATGGACTACACCTTCTTCTGGTTTAACTCTGTATACGACTATTATCTGTACAGTGGCGACCGCCATTTCCTAACGCAGATATATCCTACGATGAAGACCTACATGGACTACGTGCTCGGCAGAACAGACGAAGACGGCATGGTTGAGGGTATGGACGGCGACTGGGTGTTCGTCGACTGGGCAGACAAACCCATGGATAAGCACGGACAGCTCGCCTTTGAGCAGATTCTTTTCAGAAAGTCTCTTGAAGCTATTGCTGCCGTGGCCAAACTTACCGGCAACGATGAGGAAGGAAACGCATATCAGGAAAAAGCCGACGAACTTGGCAACAAACTGATGCAGTTCTTCTGGAACGACGATAAACAGGCACTCGTACACAACCGTCTTAACGGAAAGCAGGGCGAAGACGTGTTCCGCTACCCCAACATGTTCGCCATAATATTCGGCTATCTTGACGAGGAAAGACAGCAGACCGTGAAGAATTCTGTAATCCTCAACGAGGACGTTCTCAGAATAACAACACCCTACATGCGCTTCTACGAACTTGAAGCCCTGTGCATGCTGAACGAGCAGGACAAGGTTATGAAAGAGATAAAAGACTATTGGGGAGGCATGCTCAAGGAAGGTGCAACATCATTCTGGGAGAAATACAACCCTGACGAACACGGAACCGAGAAGCTGGCAATGTATGGCCGCCCATACGGCAAGAGTCTCTGCCACGCATGGGGAGCAAGCCCGATATATCTGCTCGGCAAATATTATCTCGGCGTGAAGCCCACAAAGCCCGGCTTTGAGGAATATACAATAGAACCGGCTCTCGGCGGACTCGAATGGATGGAAGGCACCGTGCCGGCTCCGTTCGGCTCCATCTACGTGAAAATGGATGGCAATTCGGTTACCGTAAAGAGTGACGGCGGCCATGGAACACTTATATTGGAAAACGGAAAAAGAAACATAGAAATACCATCAGGAAAAGAAATTACAATTAAATTATGAGAAACATTCGAAGCATAATTGCATCAGGACTGGTGATAGCATTATCGAGTTGTGGAACCTCTGTAACGAAAGTTGAACATAACCCGGCAGTGCCGCAGACAGAGTATGCGGCATCTCTGATCAACAGTTATGTGCCTTCAATGCAAAAGGGATACAAGATTAAAATCGGAGTGGCCGAAAATCCGGCCAACCTGCCGCAGGAAGGATTCACAATAAAGAGAAAAGGCAAGACAATAAACATCATCGGCAACGACGCGTCAGGTGCCATATATGGCGCTAACCGACTGCTCGAGTATTATAAACTCAACGGCAACCTGGAAATACCCACAATCATCGTTGACGCACCCGAAATGAAAATACGCGGAGCATGCGTGGGCCTTCAGAAGACAGTATACCTGCCAGGGCACAAAGTTTACGAATATCCTTACACACCCGAGAACTTCCCTTGGTTCTACGACAAGGAGCTGTGGATAAAATATCTCGACATGCTCGCAGCAGACAACATGAACGCCGTGTTCCTGTGGAACGGCCATCCGTTTGCTTCACTTGTAAAACTTGAAGACTATCCTTTTGCCGCCGAAGTTGACGATGCCACAATGGCTAAGAACCAGGAGATGTTCTCCTTCCTTACAACAGAGGCTGCAAAGCGCGGTATACGTGTAATACAGATGTTCTACAACATCATCCTGTCGAAACCCTTTGCCGACCATTACGGCATCGCCACACAGGACCGCAACCGCCCCATCACTCCGCTTATCAGCGACTACACACGCAAGAGCATTTCTGCCTTCATCCAGAAATACCCAAATGTAGGCTTCCTTGTATGCCTCGGCGAAGCTATGGCTACGATAGAAGACGACGTTGAATGGATGAAAAATACCATCATACCGGGCATTAAGGACGGTCTGAAAGCGTCTGGCAGAACAGATGAGCCGCCTATCATCCTGCGTTCGCACGATACAGACGGTCCACGCGTGTTGCGTGAGTCGCTTCCGCTCTACAAGAACATTTACACAATGACAAAATATACGGGCGAATCGCTCACCACATATGAGCCGGGAGGCCCATGGGGCGAGACTCAGAGACAGCTCAGCAGCGTGGCTCCGATACACATAAGCAACGTGCATATTCTTGCCAACCTCGAGCCGTGGAGATGGAGCTCGCCAGCCTTTGTCGACAAGGCGGTGAAAGCCATGCACAGAGTTCATGGCGCAAACGGTCTGCACCTTTATCCTCAGGCTAACTACTGGGACTGGCCTTACACAGCAGACAAGCTCCCCAACGGTGAGCGTCAGCTGCAGATAGACCGCGACTGGATGTGGTATTCGGCATGGGGACGCTACGCATGGAAGAGCCAGAGAGACAATGACAACGTGTATTGGCAGAAGGTTCTGGCAGACTATTACGGCACAGACACACTCACTGCAAGACATATTCTCAAGGCTTATGACGAAAGCGGCGAGATTGCACCTAAACTCATACGCCGATTCGGCATCACAGAGGGCAACCGCCAGTGTCTGTTGCTCGGCATGAAAGCCAGCCAGCTCGTAAATCCTTATAAGTATACGGTTTATGAGGAGTTCTACCAGAGCTGTGGCCCTGCCGGCGAAAAGCTCATTGAATATGTTGAGAAAGAATGGAAGCACGAAAAGCACGTGGGCGAACTTCCGCTCGACATAGTAGACCAGTGTGTTGAACACGGCGACAAAGCTGTGGCAGCAATAAGCAATCTCAGCGACAAGATTACAAAGAACAAGGACGAGTTTGAGCGTCTTGTGAACGACATGGAGTGCTACAAAGAGTTTGCATATTCGTTTAAATACAAGGTTCTCGGCGCACAACAGGTGCTCAACTACAAGTGGAGCAAGGATGTAGAATACCTGAAAAAGGCCGTTCCACTGTTCGAAAAGAGTAACGAATACTACAAGAAACTGGCCGAGAGAACAAAGGACACATATCTCTACGCCAACAGCATGCAGACCTCACAGCGCCGCATACCTGTAGGCGGTGACGGAGGCAAGTTCAAGACATGGGAAGAGATGATTCCTGTTTATGAGGACGAACTTAACAGTCTGAAGAGCAACATCGTGAAACTTACTTCTCCGGATGATGCCAACAGCAAGAACGAGAAATACCCCAAGGCCGTAAACGCTGACGTAAAACTGATAAGCAACTACAAGACCGTTACGCTGACCAAGGGCGCCAAGCTGTTTGAAAACCGCGACGAGGCTATCGATTCGCTTGCTCCTGAACTTGAAGGACTCAAGGCTCTTGTGCTCAACCGCGACACAACGCGCATCGTGGGAGGCAAGGTTGAGTTTGAAACCAGCAAGCCCGTCAAGATGCTTGTAGGCTTCTTCATCGACGATCAGAACAAGTTTGCCAGTCCTCCAAAACTCGAGACTGACGCTACCGGCAACGAGTTCGGACAGGCTGAGGCGCTGATAACCAACGCCATAAGCATGTCTAACATGCCTATAGTAAACATTCATGCATATCATCTTAACCCCGGACGCCACGTGATAAACCTGCCCAAGGGCATTATAATGGTTGCCGGATTTACAGCCACAGACCTCAAGATAAGAGACGCCAAACTCAACGGCGGCAGCAACGAGGTAGACTGGCTATTCATGAAATAACACTGCTGAAGAATAATAATGGTAAAGAACATCCTGTTAGTTTTGATGCTGCTGATATGCACCGACGCAAGCGCACAGAGCCGCAGCAGACGACGCACAAAGGCAAAGCCCGTTGTGCAGACTGTCGTGAGCCAGAAAGAGATGCAGAAGGTGTATGAGGCCGCACGAACTCCGTATAAATATGGTCTGGTCGTTGCTCCCGAAAGCAACGACCGGAAAATAGACTGCCCCACCGTGTTCAGGGAAGGCAACAGCTGGTATATGACCTATGTGTGCTACAACGGCTCTAACGGCACAAACGGAAGAGGCTACGAGACGTGGCTTGCCAAGAGCGACGACCTGCTCCACTGGACCACTCTCGGACGCATACTGGCATTCGGCAGCGAGGGCTGGGACATGAACCAGCGCGGCGGTTTTCCGGCACTTATCGACTATGAATGGGGCGGCAGCTACAACATTGAGAAATTCAAGGACCGCTATTGGATGACTTACATCGGCGGACAGGGCACAGGCTACGAAGCCGTGAACGCTCCGCTGAGCATCGGTCTGGCCTCAACCAAGGAGGACATCACCAAGGCGCACCTGTGGGAAACCTACAAGAAGCCCATACTGTCGTATGACGACAAGAATGCCCAATGGTGGGAGCAGCTGACTCAATACAAGAGTACGGTGTACAGAGTAGACAAAAAGAAGTTTGGCTACCAGTTCATGATGTTCTACAATGCCGGCGGAAAAGACGCCACTCATCCAAAAGGCGAACGCATAGGCATTGCCTTCTCGAACGACATGAGGAAGTGGCACAGATACAAGGACAACCCCATATTCGCACACGACAGCGACGGAACAATAACCGGCGACGCGCAGATAGTGAAGATGGGCAACCTGTATGTAATGTTCTATTTCTCGGCCTTCAACCCTACACGCGAATATAACGCGTTCAACACCTTCGCGGCCAGCTACGACATGATTCACTGGACTGACTGGAAAGGTGAAGACCTCATTGTGCCGTCGAAGTCTTACGACGAGATGTTCGCTCACAAGAGCTCCGTGATCTACCATAACGGCGTGGTATATCACTTCTATTGTGCCGTAAACAACTCTGAACAGCGAGGCATCGCCCTGGCAACAAGCAAGCCCATGGGACAGAGCGAAGTCAGCTTCCCCAAGCCCAACGCAACGGGCAAGCGCTTTATAACGTCGCTCAACGACAACTGGGAAGTGAGCTACGGCCGCAACAAGTTCAGAACCGACATACCCTACAATCTTGACGACTATTACGGCGCGCTGCAGAAAGAGCACGGCAACCTGCACGGCAAAGCCGACTTCAAGAAGTTTTTCCTTGCGCCCAACATGGAGGGCAAAGAATACTTCCTGCGCTTTGAGGGCGTAGGAACATACGCCGAAGTGACGCTCAACGGCAAGAAAATAGGTTCCTACGACATTGGCCGCACGACCAAAACCATTGATATAACAAAATATGTACGCAAGGGCGACGAAAACCAGCTTGAAGTAAGGGTGAACCATCCGAAGGGCATAACCGACATGCCGTGGGTGTGCGGCGGATGCAGCTCTGAATGGGGCTTCAGCGAAGGTTCACAGCCGTTCGGCATTTACCGCCCCGTGGTACTTGAGATAACAGACAAGGTGAGGATAGAACCCTTCGGCGTGCACGTATGGAACAATGCCACGGCCGACAGCATATTCGTAGACACCGAAGTGCGCAACTACGGCACTGACACCGCTTCTGTAAGCCTGACTAGCAAGATATGCGAGCAGAACGGCAAGCAGGTGATACGCCTCACAGAGAACATAACGCTGAAACCGGGCGAGACCAAGACCATAAGACAGTCGGCTCCGATAAGCAATCCTAATCTTTGGAGCATAGAGAAGCCTTATCTCTACAAGCTCAGCAGCATTATAAAGCGCAACAACAAGGCCACTGACGACCTCGTAACTCCGTTCGGAGTAAGGACGGCAAGCTGGCCGCTGACACGCAACGACGGCGATCAGCGCTTCTATCTGAACGGCAAGCCCGTGTTTATCAACGGCGTATGCGAATACGAACACATGTTCGGACAGAGCCACGCTTTCTCCGACAGGCAGATAGACGCACGCATAAAGGAGGTGAAGAGCGCCGGATTCAACGCCTTCAGAGACGCCCACCAGCCGCACAACCTCAGATATCAGGAGCTTATCGACAAGGAGGGACTGCTGTGGTGGCCGCAGTTCTCAGCCCATATATGGTATGACACGCCACAGTTCAGAGAGAGCTTCAAGCGCCATCTTATCCAGTGGGTGAAGGAGCGCCGCAACTCGCCGTCGATAATACTGTGGGGACTGCAGAACGAAAGCACCCTGCCGGCCGACTTTGCCAAGGAATGTTCTGACATAATACGCAAGCTAGACCCGACATGCGGCACCATGCGCCTGATAACGACATGCAACGGAGGCGAAGGTACAGACTGGAACGTGGTGCAGAACTGGAGCGGAACCTACGGAGGAAAGATTGAAAACTACGGCAACGAGCTGAAACAGCCCGACCAGCTGCTCAACGGCGAATATGGCGCATGGCGCACCGTGGGCAACCATACAGGCGAAAGATACACCGAGGAGAAATTCTGCGACATACTGGAGCGCAAGGCACAGCTGGCCGAGAGCGTAAAAGACAGCGTATGCGGACAGTTCCTCTGGGTGCTGCAGAGCCACGACAACCCCGGCCGCCGTCAGCCCGACGAGGGTCTGCGACGCATCGACAAGGTGGGTCCGTTTAATCACAAAGGACTCTTCACCACATGGGAGCAGCCTACAGACGCCTTCTATATGTATAAGTCGCGCTATGTCAAGGCCGACGATGAGCAGACCGTATATATCGTGCCTAACATCTCTGAAGACAGCGTGCGCGTCTACAGCAACTGCGACTCTGTAAGACTGAGCTGCGGCAAGTGGGCCCAAACAAAGGTGAAGGCCGACACGACGTCGCTCTTCAGATGGACAGGCATAAGCCTCGACGGCGACATCATCAAGGCTACGGCATATCACAACGGCAAGGCCGTGGCCGAAGACTCGATAGCCCTGCCGTCATACAAGGGCTGGGACGAAAGCATGCTGAAACCATTGAAAGGCTACAACTATCTTTACAACATCAACTGCGGCGGCGACTCTTACACCGACAAGTTTGGCACGGTGTGGATGCAGGACAACACAAAATGGTCTAAATCATGGGGCAGCAAGTTCCCCAAGGAGGCCAGTCCGTATCAGGCCAGCCAGACATGCAACAACGGCCTTGCCGTGTCGCCTCTGTTCCGCACATCGCGCTTCGGCCGCCACGAGCTGTCATACAGCTTCCCCGCCAAGCCGGGCAACTACCGCATAGAGCTCTATTTCATTGAGCCGTGGTATGGAGCAGGCGCAAGCGAGACAACCGACTGCGAAGGTCTGCGTCTGTTTGACGTGGGCATCAACGACAGCACGTATATCAAGAACCTCGACCTCTGGGCACAGGCAAGATATGCCAAGCCATACAAGCGCGTGGTAAACATACACAACTCTGACTACCGCATAAACATCAACTTCCCCAAGGTGAACGCCGGACAGGCCATAATATCGGCCATAGCCATAGCCACAACAGACTCTACTGCGGCTGCCGACTATCCCGAGGAGAACGAGCCGGAGATGTGGAAAAACTTTGACAGCGATATACTTACCAACACGCCCGACAGCCTGCTGCCGCCACGCAGCAACAGCTCGATAAGCGTGGAGGGAATGATAAACAACGGAGTGATGACATGGAACTACAACGTAGGTGTGGCAAAGGTTTATGCCCTGCGCTTCCGCTACTACAACCCCGAGGCCGAGCGCACGCTGCACGTGAAGATAACCGACCTCAACGGCGTGGTGTATAAGGAAGACGACATAACGTTCGTAAAGACGCCTGAAAAGAAAACCAAGAGGCGCAACACCAGCATCACCACCGGCTCGCAGACCAACGCCGGCAGCTACATAGTGACACTGAGCGGCGAAGGCATTGAGAAAATGTTGTTTGACAAACTGACTATCGAATAAAGACCGGCTATGCCGGCTGCCAACTCAAGCCGCCACGGCATACGGCCCTACTGCTGTTGAAGGGCTGCTTTGCCGTTGCGGCAGCAACGTTTTTAATCGGATGCACAACGCGCTGATTTTCAATACGTTGCAAAAGGCCGTCTTTTAGACTGCAAAAGATGCCCTTTTAGACGGTAAAAGCATACCTTTTAGGATGCAAAAGGACGCCTTTTAAAAAACGGCTGACATGTATCGCAAAACTTAAAAGGAAAGATACATGACAAGGACGCATGACAACGATGCACCGAAACTCGGAAAAATAACATAAAAGAAGATACAGACAAATGAGAAACATCCTGATGACAGCCACACTTGCCTTATGCTCGTGCATGGCAATGGCACAAGGCCACGACTGGGAAAACCAGTATGTGCTCTCTATAAACCGCGAACCGGCAAGGGCGGCGTTTACGCCATATCTTACTGCTCCGGGCGACATGACCATGACGCTCGACGGACAGTGGAAGTTCAACTGGACCAAGACGCCCGACATGCAGCCGGAAAATTTTTATCAGACCGACTTCAACGACAGCGGCTGGACAACGTTTCCCGTGCCGGGCGACTGGGAGATGAACGGCTACGGAACGCCGATTTATTGCAGCTCCGGCTACGTGTTCAAGATTAATCCACCCTACGTTATGGGCGAACCCAAACAGAAATACACTTCGTTCATAGAGCGCAACCCCACGGGCTGCTACCGCCGCACGTTCACCATTCCGGCATCATGGAGCGGCAAGGAAGTGTATGTCCACTTCGGCTCAGTGTCGAGCGCATTCTACATTTATGTCAACGGCAAGCAGGTGGGCTACTCGCAGGGCAGCATGGAGCCAGCAGAGTTCAGGCTCACGCCCTACCTCAACAGCGGCACTAACCTCATAGCGCTGAAGGTTCTGAAATATTCAGACGGCAGCTATCTCGAAGATCAGGACATGTGGCGCATAGGAGGCATACACCGCAGCGTGTATCTGTATGCCACGCCGCAGATACGCATACGCGACTTTGGCGTGCGCACCATTCTCGACGACACATACACCGACGCCACACTCGTGGTTCATCCCGAACTAGAAGTCATTGGCAGCCAGCGCGGCGAGGGCTATCACATCGAGGCGCAGCTGTATGACGCCGAGGGCAAGGCTGTGCTCGACAGCACCATGAAAGAGGATGCCGCCACGATGCTCAACCTCGACAACAAGGCAAAGATAATGAACGCGCGCAACCCGCAGCGCGGATATGCCGCCTACGGATGGCTCAAGGCTGAGGTGAAGAATCCGCATAAGTGGTCGGCAGAGACGCCTTATCTGTACACGCTCAAGCTGGCTTTGGTAGACAAGGCAGGCAACACCATAGAGCGTGCAGAAACAAAGGTGGGCTTCCGCAAGCTCGAAATTAAGGACGGCCGCTTCCTCGTCAACGGCAAGCAGGTGCGCCTGCGCGGCGTAAACCGCCACGAGATGGACCCCATAACGGGCAAGGTGATGACAGAGGAGCGCATGCTGCAGGATATAATGCTGCTGAAGCAGTGCAACATTAATGCCGTGCGCACATGCCATTATCCCAACGACACGCGCTGGTATGAGCTGTGCGACAAATACGGAATATACGTCATGGACGAGGCCGACATAGAGGAACACGGACTGCGCGGCAAGCTGGCAAGCGAGCCTTCGTGGGCAGCTGCCTTCATTGACCGCACACAGCGCCTCGTAATCCGCGACCGCAACTACCCCTGCGTGGTGTTCTGGTCGCTCGGCAACGAGTCGGGCTGGGGCCCCAACTTCGCGGCTACTGGTGCATGGATAAAGGAATACGACCCCACACGCTTCATTCATTACGAAGGAGCGCAGGGCCCCGACAGCAACGACCCGGCAACGGTAGACGTGATAAGCCGCTTCTATCCGCGTGTGCAGGAGGAATATCTTAACCCCGGAGTGAAGGACAACAACATGGAGCGCCCTGAGAACGCGCGCTGGGAACGCCTGCTGAGCATTGCCGAGAAGAAAGGCGACAACCGCCCCGTAGTGACGAGCGAATATGCCCACGCTATGGGTAACGCCCTCGGAAACTTCAAGGAATACTGGGACGAGATATACAGCAATCCGCGCATGCTCGGCGGTTTTATATGGGAATGGGCCGACGAAGGCATATTCAAGAAGCGCGATGACGGCAAGACTATGGTGGCATACGGCGGCGACTTCGGCGACGCGCCCAACCTCGGAGCATTCTGCGTGAAGGGCATCGTGTCGTCCGACAGACAGACAACGCCTAAATATTATGAGGTAAAGCAGGTTTATGCGCCTCTTAAACTTACGCTCGACGGCAACCGCATTAACGTTATAAAGCGCGACGAACACATTGATATAAACAATTACCGCTTTACATGGAACATCACAGAGAACGGCAAGATAAAGAAGAAAGGCGAGCTGAAAGACTTCACGTTGCCTCAACTTAAATATTCTGACGATGCAGACGTGCGCCTCAACATAAGCGTAACGCTGAAGAACGACGCAAGCTGGGCAAAGGCAGGACATGAGATCATGCACAGCCAGTTTGTGCTCAACGACAAGCTCTCGACAGCCTTCAAGGCCGCAGAACTAAAGAAAAACAAGGATGCCGACATAGAGGCTGCAAAGCAGTGGATAGAGAACGTAAAGCCAAGATTCTTCCGTGCGCCGACCGACAACGACAAAGGCTTCGGCAACTGGATAGCAAAAGACTGGAAAAGAAACCGTCTCGACTCAGCCGAAATAGTTGAGAACGAGCCGGTGAAGGCAACGAGAAACGCCGACGGAACTGTGAGCGTCAAGGCTTCTTACACCTGCAAGTACGTCAAAGGCTCTATACGTACCGACTACAGCTATACCGTAGACGCAAACGGTTCGGTAGACTTTAAGGCAACATACACTCCGAGCGGAGAACTGCCGCCACTGCCGTGCGTGGGCAATACATTCGTGATGCCGGCGTCATACACTAACATCAGCTGGTATGGCATGGGTATGCAGGACACTTACCCCGACCGTCTTGAGGCAGCATGCATCGGCCGCTGGAACTCAACTGTCGACAAGCAGTATGTCCACTATCCGCGTCCGCAGGACAGCGGCAACCACGAACAGGTGGCAGAACTTACGCTGACAGACAGCAAGGGCAACGGATGGAAGGTTACGACAGAGAGCGGCAAGCCATTCTCTTTCTCTGCCCTGCCCTACTCTGACATGCAGCTCTACAACACGGCGCACGACTGCGACCTGAAGGTTGAAGACCATGTTTACCTCAACATCAACGCCGCCGTGATGGGACTTGGCAACAGCAGTTGCGGTCCCGGCGTGCTCACGAAGTATGCCATCAAGCAGCAGCCCTACTCGCTGCACCTCCGTTTCACCAAGATTAAATAAAAATACAGATATGAAAAAGATTTTAATTTCAGCACTCTCGCTCTTTGCGGCCATGACATCAATGGCCCAAAGCAGCGTCTACACGCAACGCCAGTATCTGAGCGGACGCGGAAGCGACGACATGGTGCAGTGGGACTTCTTCTGCACCGGTGGTAACAACTCGGGCAAGTGGACCAAGATTGGTGTCCCCTCTTGCTGGGAGCTTCAGGGCTTCGGCAACTATCAGTATGGCATGAAGTTCTATGGAAAGGCTTTTCCCGACGGCATTGCCGATGAGAAAGGCATGTATAAGTATGAGTTCACCTTGCCCGAAGAATGGGCAAACCATCACATCGAGCTCGTGTTCGAAGCCTCGATGACCGACACTGAGGTGAAGATAAACAAGCGTAAGGCCGGCTCTATGCATCAGGGAGCATTCTATCGCATCACCTACGACGTGAGCGACCGCGTGTTCTTCGGCAAAAAGAAGAACCTGCTTGAAGTTACCGTGAGCAAGGAGAGCACCAACGCCGGTGTGAATCTTGCCGAGCGCCGCGCCGACTACTGGAACTTCGGCGGCATCTTCCGCCCTGTGTTCATCGTCTGCAAACCTGCCATCAACATCGAGCGCACAGCCATTGACGCCAAGGCCGACGGCACATTCAACGCCTATGTGCTGCTTAACCACACGCTCGAAGGCGCAAAGGTGAAGACCACTATCAGCGACATGAGCGGCAAGAAGGTGGCAGAGAACACCACAGACGTTAGGACAGGCGGCAACGAAGCCAACGTTTCGTTCAGCGTGAAGAGTCCTAAACTATGGACGGCAGAAACGCCTAACCGCTATAAAGTGAGTTTCGCACTCATCGACAAGAACGGAAAGACGCTGCACATTGAGCAGGACAAATTCGGCTTCCGCACAATAGAAACGAGAGCAGGCGACGGACTTTACATCAACGGAAAGAAGGTGAACATACGCGGTGTGAACCGTCACAGCTTCTGGCCGGAGACAGGACGCACGCTAACTCCGCAGAGAAACATCGACGACGTGAAACTGATGAAGGCCATGAATATGAACGCCGTGCGCCTTTCTCACTATCCTGCCGACCCAGAGTTTTATGATGCCTGCGACAGCCTCGGCCTCTATGTGATGGACGAACTAAGCGGATGGCATGGCCATCACGAAACTATCAACGGACAGAAACTTATCCGTGAGATGGTTATACGCGACGTTAATCATCCTTCTATAATATGGTGGAGCAACGGAAACGAGAAGGGATGGAACACCGAACTTGACGGCGAGTTCCACAAATGGGACATACAGAAGCGTCCGGTGCTGCATCCGCAGGGCAACTTCAGCGGCTATGAGACAATGCACTACCGCTCTTACGGTGAGAGCGAAGAGTATATGCGCAAGCCCGAAATATTCATGCCTACAGAGTTTCTGCATGCTCTTTATGACGGCGGAGCAGGTGCCGGATTGTATGACTACTGGGAACTGATGCGCTCATGGCCGAGATGTGCCGGAGGATTTATCTGGGCACTGGTTGACGAGGGCGTTGTAAGAACCGACATGAACGGCATGATTGACAACGTGGGCAACTACGGAGCAGACGGCATCGTTGGTCCTCACCGCGAGAAGGAAGGCAGCTACTACACCGTGAAACAGATATGGAGCCCTGTTCAAGTGTCAATGCCGGACAACTTCAACGGCACACTCAACGTTGAGAACAGATATAACTTCCTGTCGCTCAAGGGCTGCAAGTTTGATTATTCTTACGTAAAATACGACGGAGCAGAAACCAAGACCATAAAGCAGGGCACTGTAAACGGTGCCGACATAGCTGCCGACAGCAAGGGCGAGATAAAGATTCCTGCAGCTCCCGACAATGCAGATGCACTCAGCATAAAGGCGACAGACCAGTATGGTGAGGAGCTTTACACATGGGTGTTTAAACTGAAAGACGCCGACAAACTGCAGGTTAAGGCTGCAAAGGCCGGCAAACCTGTTATGAACGGCAACACTGTGAAGGCAGGAAACGTTACCTACACATTCTCAGAGACAGACGGAACACTAAGCAGCGTAACCACCGGCAAGGGCGAATATAAGTTCAACGGCGGTCCGAAATTCTTTGCTTATCGCCGCGCCGACCGCTCATTCGACCAGTTCTATAACCACGACGACCCTGAAGCTGAGAAGAAGAAGACCACCTACACTGCCTATGAAGACCAGGGAACATTTGCCGGACTGAGCTGCAAAGACGGACAGAACGACACCCTGATAGTAACAGCCGACTACAAGCTCGGCTCACTTCAGAAGGCTGAATGGCGCATCGCACCCGACGGCGGGGCACGTCTTGTTTATACATACAACTTCAACGGCGTTGTAGACCTCATGGGCGTAATGTTCAATCTGCCTGAGTCTGACGTACTGAGCAAGCAATGGCTCGGCCACGGTCCTTACCGTGTATGGAAGAACAGACTACATGGTCCGCAGCTTGGAGTATGGAGCAATGAATACAACGACCCCGTTCCGGGCGAAAGCTTCACTTATCCTGAGTTCAAGGGTTACTTTGCCGGCGTGCAGTGGATGAAGCTGAAGACCAAGAACGGCACAATAACCCTGCAGCCTGGCACCGACAAGGAATATGTAGGAGTTTATCAGCCGCGCGACGGACGCGACCAACTGCTCTACACACTGCCCGAAACAGGCATAAGCATGATGCAGGTCATACCGGCAGTAAGAAACAAGGTGAACACCACAGACCTCAACGGTCCTTCGGCACAGCCTGTATGGGCACGCGGAAGCTATACCGGAGAAGTAACCTTACACTTTGAATAATGATGAAAAAACTCTTTTCGATAATACTTGCGTTCGCCACTTGCGCAAACGCATTCTCACATAAAGCCATTCAGGAGTCCGCTCCTGAATGGTATAAACGTTTCATGGTCCCTGCCCCAGAGACTTATCCCTGGACTTTCTGGTACTGGATGTACGGATGCGTTACCGACGAGGGCATCAAGTTAGACCTTGAAGCTATGCACGACGCCGGAATAGCAGGCTTCTATCTGATGCCGATAAAGGACACTACGGACGGCAAGGGATATAACGGCACGGCACGCCAACTCTCGCCCGAATGGTGGAAGCGTATGGACACAGTATTCCGCACGGCAGACAGTCTGAAACTGCAGATGGGCATACACTTCTCCGACGGTTTCGCCCTCGGCGGCGGTCCTTGGATTACTCCGGCAGAGTCGATGCAGCGCATTGTATGGTCAGACACAATTGTGTCGGGCGGCAAGCAGAGCCTCACTTTGTCGCAGCCTAAGGCATACAAAGACTATTATGAAGACATTGCCGTTTACGCATATCCAGCCGAATATGCCGACGACAGCAAGCCCAAGGCTTCAGTAACATTCCCGTTCCGCTCGTCAGAGCCGTGTGACATCATCATGTCTTACGATAAGCCCTACACCCTGCGCAGCGTTGAAATAGTTACGGGAGGCAACAACTATCAGGCTCACCGCTTTAAGGTGTATGCCTCTGACAACGGAAAAGACTATAAGTTCGTAAGAGAAATAAGTCCGGCAAGACAGGGATGGCAGAACACCGACGCTTATGCCACTTATGCAATACCGGCCACAAAGGCACGTTTCTTTAAGTTTCACTGGACTCCCGAAGGCAGCGACCCTGGTTCGGAAGACATGGATGCGGCAAAATGGAAGCCCAACCTTAAGATTGCAGGCATCGTTCTTGGCTCAGAACCCGTAGTTGACGGATATGAAGGCAAGTCGGGCAAGGTGTGGCGCGTGTCAAAGAAGTTCCCCATTGCCGACAACGAGTGCGTGTCTTTAAGCGAAATGATAAACCTTTCTGACAAGTTTATCTCATCTAATCAAACAGGCAAAGATGTAACCGTAAACCTTCCGAAAGGCAAATGGCACATACTCAGAATAGGCCATACATCGACAGGACACACCAATGCCACCGGCGGCGGAGGACGCGGACTGGAGTGCGACAAGTTCTCGCGCGAAGCCATAAACAAGCAGTTTGACAACTGGTTTGGTGCCATATACAACCATGCTCCCAAAGATGTCGTAAAGCGTGTGCTGACACGTCTGCACGTTGACAGTTGGGAGTGCGGCAGCCAAAACTGGAGCAGCAACTTCGCTGATGAATTTAAGCGCCGCCGCGGCTACGACCTCATGCCGTGGCTTCCGCTCTATGCCGGAGTGCCGATGGAGTCTTCTGACAAGTCGGATGCTGTACTGCGCGACATACGCCTTACCATCGCCGAACTTATCAACGACGTGTTCTTTGACGAAGTGGAGAAGCTCGGAAAGAAATACGGATGCACCCTTTCAGCCGAATGTGTTTCGCCTACAATGGTAAGCGACGGCCTGCTGCACTATCAGCACACCGACTATCCGATGGGCGAGTTCTGGCTCAACAGTCCTACTCACGACAAACCCAACGACATGCTCGACGCCGTAAGCGGAGCGCATATATATGGAAAGAACATCATACAGGCCGAAGGTTTCACAGAAGTAAGGGGCACATGGGACGAGGATTTCGCCCTGCTGAAACCGCTGCTCGACCGCAACTACTGTCTCGGAATAAACAGCATTGTGTTCCATGTGAACACTCACAACCCATGGACCGACCGCGCACCGGGCATGACGCTCGACGGCATAGGCACATTCTTTCAGCGCGACAACACATGGTGGCGCGAGATGCCTGCCTTCACCGACTATATAAAGCGCTGTCAGGCGCTGCTGCAATATGGCTGTAACGTGGCAGACATTGCAGTATACACAGGCAACGAAACACCAAGAAGAGCATTGCTGCCCGAACGTCTTATAAGTTCGCTGCCCGGACTTTTCAGCGAAAAGGACATTCTGCGCGAAAAAGCCAGACTGGCAAACATTGGTCAGCCGCTAGAAGTTAGTCCCGTAGGAGTTACACATACAGCCAACATGACCAAGGCCGACGCATGGACCAATCCGCTGAGAGGCTACCGCTACGACTCGTTCAACCACGACGTGCTGACAAAAGCCCGCGTTGAGAACGGCATGATTGTAACAGAAGGCGGCACAAAATACGGCGCACTCGTTATTCCGCAGGCACGCCCGATGAACCCCGACCGCATCGTTACATGCTGGAACGTGATAGACTCGCTCGAGGCTAAAGGCGCACGCGTGATACGCAAGCCATGGACACAGAACGACCTTTCGTCAATAGGCATCAAGCGCGACATCACGCTGCCTGAAGGTATCGACTATGTTCATCGCCATGCCGACGATGCCGACATATACTTCATGAGCAACCAGACCGACAAGACCATAAGTTTTATGCCTGAGTTCAGAGCCGTAAGGGCCAACAAATATATTGCCGACCCGATGACAGGCAAAGTGTATAATGCGCAAAACGAGCTTACGCTGACTGCCGGAGCATCGCTCTTTGTTGTGCTGACCGACCAGAAAATTGATGCCGAAGACATGCCTGACATGAGCAAATATGACACGGCAATCAGCCTTGACGGCAACAAATGGACCGTTAACTTTGAAAAAACCGGCAAACAGGTAACTACGGAAAAGCTCTTCGACTGGAGCAAGGCCGACGACCAGAGCGTAAGATTCTACTCGGGACACGCCACATACGAAACAACATTCAAGTATAAGGGCAAGCCTGAAGGCCGCGTATTCATCGACCTTGGCGAAGTAGCCGACATTGCCACAGTGTATGTAAACGGAAAGATGTGCGGCACGGCATGGATGCCGCCATACAACGTTGACATAACACCGGCTGTGAAGAAGGGCAAAAACGAGCTGAAAATAGTTGTAGTGAACACATGGGCAAACGCCTTGCAGGGCAACGACCAGGGCACTCCGCCGTTTGAAGGCATTTGGACTAACGGCAAATACCGGCGCGCAAGCAAGGAACTGCTGCCGGCAGGACTGCTGGGACCGGTGGTAATTAAAAATTAAGAATTAAAAAGTAAAAATTAAACATATATACTACATGAAAAGACTTGCATTAATCCTTGGCGCTATGTTTGCCGCTACTGGCATCAGCGCGAAGGTTACGCTACCAAAGATGTTCGCAGACGGAATGGTGATGCAACGCGAGACTAACGCTAACCTGTGGGGAGATGCAAAGGCATCGGCCACAGTGAAAATCACTACATCGTGGAACAAGAAGACATATTCAGTGAAGGCCGACAGCAACGGAAAATGGAAGGCATCGGTAAGCACGCCCGAGGCAGGCGGCCCCTACTCTATCACACTGAGCGACGGCGAGAAGACCGTTCTGAACAATATCCTTATAGGCGAAGTGTGGATATGCTCGGGACAGAGCAACATGGAGATGCCGATGAAAGGCTTTAAGAACCAGCCCGTTGAAAACGCCGTTGAGGACATACTGCACAGCAGCGACAGCAACCTGCGCCTGTTTACAGTGAAGCGCAACAGCCAATTCAGCGCCGTAGACACCGTAAGCGGTTCATGGAAAGAGGCTTGCCCGGCATCAGTGCGTGAGTTCAGCGCAACGGCTTACTACTTCGGACGCGAACTGCGTCAGGCTCTCAACGTGCCCGTAGGACTTATCGTTGCGGCATGGGGCGGCTCGGCCTGCGAGGCATGGATGACAGCCGACTGGCTGAAGGCTTTTCCCGATGCCAAGATTCCGGCATCGCCTGAAGACATAAAATCAAAGAACCGCACGCCGACAGTGCTTTACAACGGCATGCTTCATCCGATCATCGGCTACACCATGCGCGGAGTGATATGGTATCAGGGCGAAGACAACGTTACGCGTTACCAGACTTATGCCGACATGATGACGGCAATGATTAAAGGCTGGCGCTCACAATGGGGACAGGGCGACTTCCCGTTCTATTACTGCCAGATTGCTCCTTACGACTATAAGCTGATCAACTATACGATAAACAGCGCCCTGCTGCGCGAACAGCAGGCAAAGGCCGAACTGATGAACACCAACTGCGGCATGGCTGTGCTTATGGATGCCGGACTGGAATACGGCATACATCCACGCAAGAAGAACCTTGCCGGCATGCGCCTCGCACTGCTCGCACTGAGCAAGACCTACGGTGTTGAGGGTCTGACAGCCGAAAGTGCATACTATAAGGACGTAACGTTCAAGAACGACACGGCCGTGGTTACGTTCAACCGCGCCAACATGTGGATATACGGACGCAACGGACTGAAAAGCGACCTGTTTGAAGTGGCAGGCGAAGACCGCGTGTTCCATCCCGCAAAAGCATGGATAGAGCGCAGCAAGATGTACGTAAAGAGCGACTCGGTGAAGAAGCCTGTGGCCGTAAGATACGCCTTCAAAGACTGGGCCGACGGCGACCTGTTCTGCGACGGCCTGCCCGTAAGCTCGTTCCGCACAGACAACTGGGACGAATAATCCTGCCGTAACAACGTTACAGACATCATTCATTATAAGCAAAATCGTTACACTTATGACTGCCGGATGTAAGGCAACTCATAAATGTAACGATTTTGCTTTTCTGTCAACCATATTTTCTGAGTATGATTTTTTCATGCAGACAATATTGATATGCCCCGAAATTCCGATATCACATAAGGTAAAAAGTCATAACAAAAATATTTTTCAATCTAGAAAACGGGCATTAAATTTATGTTAATGTAGAAGCATTAAACAAGGCACATCATTAACATTTATTTGAATATCAGACAAAATAACGGGTCAAAAGCATGGATTTTTTGATGCAAAAGCATAGCTAACGAGTGAAAAACAGGCATGTAATGCAGCGTAAAAGGCCCACTTTTGCATCGTAAACGGCAGAGTAATATTTTTTAACGGTCAAAGTTTTAAACCTAAAATCATATAAGAAACTGTAAATCAAGAACTTAACAAAAACACGCAATTTTGAGCCTTTTTCGCATAAAATCACACTGATGCGCAGAACATCGCTATTCTGGAAGCGTCAAACGTATCTCTAATGATAATTTTTTATTACATTATCAAGCCTCATAACATGTAAAATTCAACGCCATTTTTCTGCCATCTTAGCCAATTTTTTCATCTTGATGCCTGTCCTCATTGCTATTCTTTCACTAACGCTTATAACTCAGTTCACACACAGCCATTATTTTTTGTTTTTCGCATGCCCTATAATGTCTGTATTCAAACAAAATTGCGTATATTTGCATTAAAATATATAGGATGCGGCTCGGCAATGCTAATACCAGAAACGCATTTTTGTTTTTGCGTTGCTCTCGCCTTTCACTATATTGGCATATCAGACGAGCCACAGGCCGTTCATTCAGAGAACTATCATATAAAGGAGAAACGCAAAGATGAAATACCCAATAGGAATACAGAGCTTCGATCAGATAATAGAAGACGGATACGTTTATGTAGACAAGACGGACATGATTTATGACCTCACGCATGAAGGAAAAATCTACTTTCTGAGCCGTCCGCGCCGCTTCGGAAAGAGCCTGCTTGTGTCTACGCTGAAGAACTACTACCTTGGCCGCAAGGATCTTTTCAAGGGTCTTGCCATCGAGGGCATGGAGAAGGAGTGGAACGTTTATCCTGTGTTCCATGTTGACTTCAATGGCTCCGACTTCACGCAGGCCGGAGTTTTGGAGAAACGTATAAACGGTTATGTTTCCGACTGGGAGAAAGAATACGGCGTGGTGTCTGACGGCGACACGCTCGACCTTGGCGGAAGGTTCATAAAGATTCTGGAGGCTGCGCATGCCAAGACAGGCCGCCGCGCTGTGGTGTTGATAGACGAGTATGACAAGCCGATACTCGACGTGCTCGACATGAGCCGCGAACTTGAAGACCGCCACCGCAACGTTCTCAAAGCCTTCTACTCCGTGTTCAAGGGAGCCGACGCCCATCTGCAGTTTGTCCTGCTAACAGGCGTAACCAAGTTCTCGCAGGTCAGCGTGTTCAGCGGTTTCAACCAGCCCAAGGACATCAGCATGGATGCGCGCTACGAGACACTGTGCGGCATAACGCAGGATGAACTTGAGCATTATTTCAGCAGTCCTATATCCGACCTTGCCGTTGAATACCAATGCACTCCGGATGAGATGCGCCAGCGGCTCAGACGCCAGTATGACGGATATCACTTCAGCAAGCGTATGACGGGCGTCTACAATCCTTTCAGTCTTCTCAACGCTCTTGACAGTCTTAGCGTTGACGACTACTGGTTCCGCTCGGGCACTCCTACCTATCTAATCCGCCTGCTTGCACACTTCAACGAGAACATGAACGAGCTTACGGGCAAATATTACACCATGGAGGAGTTCATCGACTATAAGGCCGACGTGGAACGCCCGCTGCCCATGATATACCAGAGCGGCTACTTAACGATAAAGGACTACAACATGCGCCATAACACATTCCTTCTCGACTTCCCCAACGACGAAGTCAAGAAGGGCTTTCTCACGATGATTGCCTCTTCGTATCTTCAGCCGCGCGAGCGTCTCAACGGCTGGATATTCGATGTGATTGACGCCATGGAGGCCGGCGAGGCAGACAGTCTGCGCACGCTGTTCACTTCCTTCCTGTCGAGCATCCCCTACACCATGCGCCGCAAGGACAATGAGGCGGAGCGCGAGCGCTACTTCCAGTACACATTCTATCTCATCATGCGTCTTATCAGCGTCTACACCGTTTACACTGAGAAAGTACAGAGCCAGGGGCGTGTTGACTGCGTGGTTGAGACTCCGCAGTATGTCTATATCTTTGAGTTCAAGCTCGACGGTACGGCAGACGAGGCTCTCAGGCAGATTGAAGACAAGGGCTATGCCCGCGAATACGAATCAGACAGCCGCCGTGTGTTCAAGATTGGTGCCAGTTTCTCGTCGGAGACGGGAACTATATCCGACTGGATATGTGTCTGAAACAGAACGTTCAAAATGGCATTTCAACAGCAATAGCCTACCGAAAAAAGATAACAAACGATAAATTCCTACTATTGATAAAACAATATGAAAAAAACGTACTACAGAACGCTATCGAAAAAACAAGTCAAGAAAAAACATTTTGCCTTAAACGCAAACCGGCACGGCCGTCTGTCGCATTTCACTTATTATGCGATGTTGGTGCTTGCAGTTGTCTTAACAGCAGTGACAACAAGCATGCCGGCAGCTGCAGCCGGTAAAGCGTCAAGAGGAAAAGACTATGTTCCGGCAGACTACACATGGACGACACAGAGCAAAAATTCATCGGAATCAATGCCATGCGGCGGACACGACGTGGGCATGAACGTATGGGTGGAGAACGGCGACGTAATGATATACGTGGCACGTAGCGGAATGTTCGACGAGAACAACACACTGCTGAAAGCTGGACGACTGAGACTGCGCCTTACGCCCAACCCGTTTAACGGTGCAGATGCAGGCTTCAGCCAGACTCTGAAGCTTGACGACGGCGCTGTTTACATAAAGGGAAAAGACACGGAAATACGCCTATGGGCCGATGTGGAGACATCTGCCGTGTTTGCAGAGATAAGTTCAAAGACAAAGACAGACGCCACCCTAAGCTATGAAAGCTGGCGATATAAAGACAGACCTGTTACAAAAGCCGAATGCCAGCAGTGCTCATACAAATGGAATTTGCCCAAGGACTGCACCACATATCAGGATTCGATACGTGCAAAGGACAACACACTTGTGTTCTGGCACAAGAACCGCGAACAGACTGTGTTCGACTTTACAGTAAACAAAGAAAATCTCGACGGCATAAAAAACAATCTGTACAACCCCATCGGCGGCCTGCGATTCGGCGGTGAACTCGTTGCCCCGGGCTTCACTTTCTGCGGCACTACCGACGGCACCTATGCCTCAACAGACTTCCGTGCATGGAACTTTAAGGCTGAAGGCATAAAAAAATCTACGATAACGCTAAACCTGTATGACGGCGACAAGGCCCCGAAAATGCCTACGGCGAAAGAGTCGAAAAGAAGAAGTGCTGCATGGTGGCACGCTTACTGGCAAAGAAGTTATATCATACCGGCCGACAGAAACGACAACACGGACAATCCAACGAGCAAATGGCAAGGCATACTGCGCAACTACGAACTGTTCCGTTATATGCTCGGATGCAACGCTTACGGAGAATGGCCCTCTAAATTCAACGGTGGACTGTTCACCTTCGACCCCGTATACGTAGACCCGAAGACGCCTTTCACACCAGACTACCGCAAATGGGGAGGCGGAACCATGACGGCTCAGAACCAGCGACTGGTTTACTGGCCTATGCTAAAGAGTGGAGATACGGACATGATGGCATCGCAGTTTGACACGTATCTGCGACTGCTGCCCACGGCCGTGGCACGTACAAAACATTATTGGGGACACGGCGGGGCGTCGTTTACCGAACAGATAGAAAACTTCGGACTACCAAATCCTGCCGAATATGGTAAGCATAAGCCCGGCAACGACTACGGTATGGAGCGAAACGCATGGCTTGAATATCAGTGGGACACATCATTGGAATTCTGCTCAATGATACTACAGGCGCACTTTTACACCGGAATGGACATCACGAAGTATGAACCGCTGATTGTACAATGCCTGCAATTCTTTGACGAACATTATCAGTATCTTGCAAAACAGCGCGGAGTAAAGGCGCTCGACGGTGAAGGAAAGCTTATACTCTACCCTTCATCCGGATGCGAGACATACAAAATGGCATACAACCCGTCGAGCGTGGTGGCAGCATTGCGCACAGTGACAGAGCAGTTTGAAGCATACAAGGCAGCCAAAGGCATACAAGACACATCTGCTTATGCCCTTGACTCTACGTTCATAAGCCGCATACCCGACATGCCGCTGCGCACCATCGAGGGCGACACATGCATAGCCCCTGCCATTGTATGGGCCAGAATACAGAACGTTGAGACGCCGCAACTGTATCCGGTATTCCCCTGGCGAATATACGGCATGGGACGCCCCGGATTAAACACTGCACGCAACACTTATCTTAAAGACCCGCACGCATTAAAGATGCGCACACACATCGGCTGGAAACAGGACAATATCTGGGCTGCATGCCTCGGCCTTACCGACGATGCGGCACGCCTTAACCTTGAGAAATTTGCCGACGGGCCTTACCGCTTCCCTGCCTTCTGGGACCCTGGCTATGACTGGGCACCCGACTGCAACCGCGGTGGTGCGGCCATGATAGGCTTGCAGGAAATGCTGCTTCAGGAAACACCCGACGGTCAACTGCTGCTATTCCAGGCATGGCCGCGCGAATGGAACGTGAAATTCAGACTTCATGCGACAGGCGGAAGAATAGTCAATGCGGAGATAAAGGACGGAAAGATAAAGGTTGAGACAGAGAAAACCAAATAAAATACCGCTTGTCTGCCATAAGATAAACAATAAAAGAAGAATGTATAATGATGCGTAAGCTGCGGCAAGACTAACCATGAAGGCCGCAAATATGCCAAAGCACAAGCAACCTTACAGCAAAAAGAGACAGACAATACACATTGACACGCCACGACATCATACATTCAAACTGTATTGAAACAATAAACAAGGCCTTGCGCATCGGTTTTGCGCAAGGCCTTGTTTCATATCATATCACCGCATCGGTTTAGCGGTATGCCTTCTCATAAATAGCAAGTATTTCGTCTTCTGTCAGCATGCGCGGGTCAAGCTGGAACAAGCCTCCCATGGTTTCCTTTGCATTCTTAACCATTTCAGGAAGATCCTCTTTCTTAATGCCCCAGTCGCTCAACTTCAAGTCGTCAACCTTGCAGGCCTTCTGCATCTTAACGAGAGCATCGATAAAGTCAGACGGACGCTTACTCGGCTCCATAGTCATGGCCTCTGCCATCTTCATGTAGCGCTTCATGCTGTCATTGCGGAATGTCTCAAAATAAGACTGCGACAGACAAATCAGTCCTGCGCCGTGAGGCAGTTCAGGATAAAGGGCACTCATGGCATGCTCCATTGAATGTTCTGACGTACAGCTTGATGTAGACTCAACCATACCGGCCAGCGTACTTGCCCATGCAACCTTTGTCCTTGCCTTCAAGTTGCGTCCGTCAGCCACTGCCACAGGCAGATACTTGTAGATAAGACGGATAGCCTCGAGAGCATAAAGGTCGCTTATCGGAGTGGCACAGTTTGCTATGTAGCCCTCAGCTGCATGGAAGAATGCGTCAAAGCCCTGATAAGCCGTAAGTCTTGGCGGGATGCTGAGCATGAGTTCCGGGTCAACAATAGACATTGTCGGGAATGTCAGCTTGCAGCCAAAGCCAATCTTTTCGTGAGCTGTCTCATGGGTAATAACAGTCCAAGGGTCAACCTCTGTACCTGTGCCGGCCGTTGTTGGGATGGCAATAATAGGCAGAGCCTTCTCAACGGGCTTGTTCTTGCCTGTACCTCCGGCAATATAGTCCCAGTAATCGCCCTCGTTGCATGCCATTATGGCGATGCTCTTTGCAGAGTCGATAGAGCTTCCGCCGCCAAGACCGATGACGAAGTCGCACTTCTCGTCACGGCATAGCGCAGCAGCCTCCATTACATGCTGCTTGATCGGGTTGGGAAGAATCTTATCAAAGACAACGCTCTCAACATTATTCTCCTTAAGATAGCCTACCACTTTATCTAAATAGCCATACTTCTTCATTGAAGTTCCGCCAGAAATAACAATCAACGCTTTCTTACCAGGCAAATTTTCTGTTGCCAGCCTTCTGAGTTCGCCGCATCCGAACAATAATTTTGTAGGAATGTGCAGATTAAATACAAGGTTCTTGTTCATGATCGTATTAATTTAAAGTTTTCAAAAGCAAATATAATAAATCTATTACAAACAAAAGAATAAATATGAATTTAATTTTAAATTAAAACCGACAAGCAGCTTTATGCTTATATAAAAACATTATACTCCTGATTGCAATGTCTGCCTATTTACGCTTCATGACGCTGTTCACTACGCGCACCGACGAAACGAGCTTGCCGGTGGACGTAAACACGTCGACGTTCCACACATGAGACGAGCGGCCCTTATGCACAATGGTGCCCACGGCACGCACCGTATCGCCCTCATGGGCCGAAGATATATGGTTGCCGCTTACCTGCATGCCGACAACATATTCGTCGGGATTACATATTATCATAGAGCCAAACCCTGCCACTGTCTCTGCCAACGCAAGCGTGGCTCCGCCATGCAGGATGCCGAATGGCTGACGGTTGCGGTGGTCAACAGGCATAGTGGCCTCAACGCGGTCATGAGAGGCATAGGTGTACTGTATGCCGAGGTTGCCCATAAGCGTAGACTTCGACTGGGCATTGAGTTCATCGAGCGGAATCTCGCTCGGACGCACCTCTGCCAAGAACGCCTTCTCAACAGCCACAGCCACGCCGTCTTCGTTGTTAGACAGTGTGATATAGTCGGCACAACGCTTCACTGATCCGGGCGCATTGCCCATGGCTATTCCGAGACTTGCCAGCTGCAACATGGTTACATCGGCCACGCCGTCGCCGAATACTACGATGTCGTCTGTCTTTATGCCCTCCATCTCCATCACGGCAGCCAGCGTGTTGGCCTTGTTGACGCGGCAGCCTACCACCTCAAGGAAGAACGGCTCTGAGCGGAACACGTCGAGCACACCGTCGAGACGGCGCTTCCAGTGGTTCTCCAGTCCTACGAGAGCCTCCTCGTCGTCGCTGACAAGCATGCACTTGCACGGAATGAAGTCGATGGCTATGGAGAAATGCTCCTCATAGACAATCTTCATGCCGTTGAGCTCGGCTTCGGCCTTGATGTGCGGATTGTCAGGCATGTTCGTAACAATACAGTCCTCATTATAAGTAAGGATGCCAAATCCGTTTTTGTCGGCCTTCTTCTCAAGATAAGGTATCAGTTCGGGATTAATTCGGCGCTCAAATATCACTTCGCCGTCAGCAGCCCTTATAACCTGTCCGCCGTTATACGCCATAACATATCCGTTGTAGGTGTCAAGCTCGAGCATCTTGGCAAGTCCGAGCAGTCCGTATGTCGGACGCCCTGACGCCAGCATTATTCGCACGCCCATCTGCTGAACCTTGCGCAGCGTTGCCAGCGTGCGCTTGCTTACCTCCTTGTTGTCGTTCAACAACGTTCCGTCAACGTCCAGAACAAGCATCTTATATTTCATAGCTCAATGTTTTAAGGGTTATGTCAAAACAAGACAAAGCTCATATCCTGCCGCCGTATGCTGCTTCAGCCGGCAGGCGGCACGGCCTTTATCTTTCTTACAAAAATACGTAAAAACATTTTCATATTCTCACTTATCAGGCTATTTTTGTAACGGCGTTTCAGTTTTTTAAGGAATGCCGCGCCTTTGCCTCCACCTTTATAAATATATCTAAAAAAGGGTTGCCAAAGGTGCAGAGGGCAAATTTACGTTCAAAAGTCGACAAAGCTGCTGCAAAAGAAGTTACAACCGACAACTGAAGGCGTCATCATATAAATAAGACAAATTCAACGCAGCCCTGCCGCAAAGGCAAGGGCACAAACACTGAAAGAGATGAGAAATTTTCTGTTATCTATCCTTCTGCTCGTATCGTGCAGCATGAGCGCGAAGCTCACCGTTACAAAACTTACGTGCAACTATCAGGACGGACTGGCCGTAACAGCCGGCGACATACGCGTGGGCTGGCAGATGAAGGCCGACACCAACGGCGACAGGCAGACAGCCTACCGCATAAGGATTTTTGAGAACATAACCGGCAAAAGCGTCTACGACTCGGGCAAGACGGCGTCGGCCGAAAGCCAGCTGATATCGCTGCCGCCGCTGAAGGGCAACCGCCACGGCTACTACTGGCAGGTGTGCGTGTGGGACGCCGCCGGAAAAAAGTCGGCATGGAGCCAGAAGCAATATGTGAGAGTGGTGCCCGAAGACCTCGGGGCTAAATGGATTGGAGCCATAACCAAAGCGGACGCAAAGCTGCCCGAAGGACGATGGGCAAACTCAGTGTTCAAGAAAGACAGCTTCAAGGCAAAATGGCAAGACACCGACACGCTGTCGGCTAAAAGCATAATACTGAGAAAAGAGTTCAGCACCGGCAAAAGGAAGATTACAGATGCCGTGGTGTACATAAGCGGACTGGGACACTACGAGATGAAGATAAACGGACATAAGGTCGGCGACAGCGAGTTTGCCCCGCTTTGGAGCGAATACAGCAAGACCGTCTACTACAACACCTACGACGTGACACAGCTGCTCGCAGAGGGGCGCAACGCCATAAGCGTGCTGCTGGGCAACGGATTCTTCAACGTGCAGCGCATGGGCCGCTACAGCAAGCTACAGACCAGCTTCGGCCCCCCGCAGATGATTATGCGCATGGAAATAAACTTCAGCGACGGCAGCCGCCAGGTGATAAAGAGCGGCGAAGACTGGAAGTACACGCTGAGCCCGATAACGTTCAACAGCATCTACGGAGGCGAATCTTACGACGCAAGGCTCTGCCAGCCCGGATTCGATATGCCCGGATTCGACGACAGCAGATGGCATGACGCCGTGCAGGTGGAAGGACCAGCGGGCACGCTGACGCCACAGACTGCACAGCCCGTGAAGATAATGGAGCGCTACGGCGTGAAGTCATGGATGAAGATACATACAGATTCGCTGGCAGCAGCGTCAAAGGCCACAAAGCGAGAAATAGACCCGTCTGTGATTGTTGCCGACATGGGACAGAATCTTGCAGGATTTCCCGAGATAACAATCGAAGGCAAGCGCGGACAAAAGATTACAATGCTCGTAGCCGAGAAGCTCACTCAGCAGGGAGCCTGCGACCAGAGGCAGACCGGACGCCAGCATTATTACGAATACACCCTGGGCAGCGACGGCACGGAGACATGGCATCCGCGCTTTTCCTACTACGGCTTCCGCTACATACAGGTGGAGGGGGCGGTGCGCGAGGGAGAGCCAAACCCGCAGGGGCTGCCCGTACTGAAGAAACTCAGCAGCTGCTTCGTTTACAACTCTGCCAGAGAGGTGTCGTCGTTTGAATGTTCAAACGAGCTGTTCACCAAGACTCACCGCCTCATAGAAAGGGCTGAGCGCAGCAACATGCAGGCCGTGCTGACCGACTGCCCTCACCGCGAAAAGCTGGGATGGCTAGAGCAAGACCATCTGTGCGGCCCCAGCCTTCTATACAACTACGACATGACGCGCTTTGCGCCAAAGGTGATACGCGACATAACCGACACACAGAAATCAGACGGCATGGTGCCCACCACGGCGCCACAGTATGTGTCGTTCGGCAATCTCTTTGACGACTCGCCCGAATGGGGCAGCACGCTCATCATCATGCCGTTCATGTATTATGAGCAGTATGGCGACAGCACGCTCATCACCGCCAACTACGGAGCCATGAGCCGATATGTCGACTATCTAACGTCGCGCGCCGACAGCGGCATTGTGAGCCACGGACTTGGCGACTGGTACGACTATGGTCCATGGCGTGCAGGCTTCTCAAAGAACACTCCCGTACCACTTGTGGCAACGGCCCACTACATCTTCGACCTACAACTGATTACGCGCGCCGCACGCATGACGGGCAACACGGCCGACGCAGACAAATACTCCAAGCTGCTGGCATACGCCACGGATGCCTTCAACAGCCGCTTCTTCAAAGCCGACTCATGCACCTACGGCACGGGCAGCCAGACATCCAACGCCCTGCCGCTGTATCTCGGACTTACGGGCAACAACAAGCAGGGCGTGCTCAACAGTCTCGTGGCAGACATCAAGGCGCACGGCACACGCCTGACAACGGGCGACGTGGGCAACCGCTACCTGTTTCAGACGCTTGCACAGAACGGACTCAACGACCTGCTCTACTCCATGCTGAACCACTATGAGACGCCGGGCTACGGCTTCCAGCTGCGCCACGGCGCCACGACGCTTACCGAGCAGTGGGACCCCAACCAAGGCTCGTCGCTCAACCACTTCATGATGGGACAGATAGACGAATGGCTCTTCAAGACTCTCGCAGGCATACAAAATCGCCCAGGCACCTACGGACTGCGCCACTTGCTGATAAAACCAACGCTCGTGGGCGACCTCAAATATGTCAATGCGAGCACAGAGTCGCTCTACGGCAAAATCAGCGTCAGCTGCACACGCAGTTCGCTCACCGTTGACATACCCGTAGGCTCAGACGCCACCATCGTACTGCCCGACGGCACCGAAAAGCAGGTTGGATCGGGCAAACACACATTCAACTTCTGAATGCATATCCATACAGACAGCCCTGACGGCAACAACACCTGACGGGCATCTGAAGCCTATATGGCCAATAAGAAAATCTGAAACATAATAAAACCGGGCAGAACATTATCCATAACATGTTTTGCCCGGTTTGTTTTTTACATACGCAGGATTATTACGACTTATCCTAACAGCCCTCTCACCACCCCACACCCTGCCCCACATTTCCGGCAAAATGAGGCGACACAGGCGCAAGAATAAATAATAAGTTTTTGTCATGCCCGCCTTAACTGACCAAAGGACACCTGACTTGCCACAAAAAGCCATTCATTTACGACAAAAAAAGCGGCCACTTTTGCATCAAAAACGGCCCACTTACGACCCGTAAACGATAGGTTAATGATTTGAAACCTAATCACGCAATTTTGCTTACAGTCCGTATAATGCGAACCGCAGTTCAGACCATCCGTTAACAACGAAGGCATATTTTACTTTCAGTTTTTTGCCCTAAAAAAATTCTACTGCAATTTTCGGCCTGTATACATGGCACGGATCTGACAGAATAAAGGCAAATCATTGGCCTGCCCATGCTCCGCCAACATCTGTATCAACCGATGCTGACAGGTATGAAATAAAGCATCATATTTTGAACAAAATGACAGATAGAGACTAAAGCCGACAGCGGCATTACAGCTGTCTGATATATAGCCGGCAGCTATACAGAAAATAAAGAATAAAAAAAGCCAACTCGCTACATCCATCATCAGGAAATACTGACTATTAAATAAATAAGGATGTAACGAGCTGGCTTGTTATTATAATACTGTTATGTTCAGCTCAATGTTAAAGTTTAACGCGGTTGCGCCTCACATCAATACCACTGCACGGCGTTGCTGTAGCCGCTGCGCTTGTCGTATTTAAGTGCATCGGTAAGAGTGGCGGCATTACATCTGAACGAGAAGTTGTAAGATGTGTATGGAGCCAGCACCACAGAGCAGCTCATGTTGAAGCAGTGGAGGTCGCGGCTCAGCGATGCAGTGGTCATAGACAGGTCATGGTTCTCAAAGTCGTAACCGGAAGAGAAGCTGATGTTCCATCCGTCGCTGATGCGTATGTTTCCGCTGAAGTTCAGGGTCTGCGTAAATGCGTAAGGATAGCGCATGGTCTTGGTGTTGAACTTTCCGCTTGTGTTCTCACGCATCGTTATTCCGTAGCCGAATGTGAGCGACCATGGCATTGAGAATTTCATGTATCCGTCTGCGTCGGTCTCGGCCTTGCCTGCATTCTTCTTTCTTGCACCGTTCTGTCCGTTCACCATATCGTCGTCAACGTTCGACTCTATTCCGGTGTCGTCGTCCTCCGTGTTGTTGTCATCCTCCGTGGCGTCTTCTTCGTCATCTCCTCCGCCGAACCATTTCTTCAGCTTTTCGGGATTAAGGGTGAACGATATGTTCTGCGACAAGCCCTGGAAGCGGCCAAAGCGGCCCTTGCTGTACTCGGTATGGTTGCTGACGTATGGCCTTCCGTTATCGTCAAGCTCGTAAGCATAGGTGGCAAACACGGCATTGAGGTTGAATGTATAGTTCTTCCACCACTTCAGCCTGAGCCTTACGGTAAGGTCGCTCCAAGGTTTCTCCTTTGCAGCCATATTGTAGCCCATGTTGAATCCGAGTTCGTCTATAATGCTGAGTTTCTTGTATCCGGTAGAGTCTTTGTCCGACTTCACCTTCATCTCTATGTTATTCGACAGGTCGAAGGTTACGCTTCCCGTCTTTCCCCTCGACGGCACATTGAACAAGCCGTTCTCAAAGGGTGAATATTCAACGAGGCTTACATTGCCGTCGGCATCGGTCTTCTGGTAGGTTTCATAGTATCTCGAGCCGCAGTCGGGCGCATAGCTGAACGTAACCTGAGGCGTCAGCACGTGGCGTATGGCCTGTATCTTGTCGCCGAAAATCTTCTTCGACGGAACCCAGAATCCGTACATCTTGGTTGAGGCGCCGATGCTCATGCTCCAGTTGTATACGTTGTAGAATCCATATGTTGTGTCGGCGCGCTCGGTCTGTGCCTGCTCATCCCACGACTTCATCACCTTGTTGGAGTACATGCGGTCGGTGAAGTTGAACGAGGGGTTGATGTTGATATAGTTGAACAGCGTGAAGTTGGCGTTGATAGGAATATTGTGCTGGAAAGCGTTGCGCCAGTCCTTTATGAGGTTCGACTTGAAGAGCTTGTCTTCCTTCGTGTCGATAGAGTTGCTGAACTGTCCGGTATAGCTCATAGAGATCTTTTCATACCAGCGCTCTTTGCCGGCCATGTGCTTGCGCTTGAACGGATAAAAGCGGCTCACAGAAATGTTGAGGTCAGGCAGCGTGAGGCTCACGGTAGAGTCTATCATGTTCTGACTGAGGTTGGCCGATCCGCTGATGGTCATGCCAAGGCTCGAGAACGATGTGCTCCAGTTGACGCTTGATGTTCGCAGACTCTGCGTGTAGCTCTGCGGATTATACATACTGTTGAGGTTGTTGCGCTCATAGCTCGTAGATGCGAAGTTGACGCTCGCCGAGAGGCTGCTGAAGGGGTTTGACTTAGGATCCTGACGATGACTCCACTGCAGCTTGAAGCTGGTCTGTTCAGTATAGTCGGGCATACCCTTGTCGCCGTTCTTGGTGTTCTGGTAGCTGAAGAAGAAACTTCCGTTATAGCGGTAGCGCTTGCGGTAGTTGCTTGCCACCGACAATCCCCACGATCCCTTTGTGTAAATTTCGCCAAGCAGCTTGAGGTCCCACTTGTCGCTCATCGCAAAATAATATCCTCCGTCACGCAGATAGAAGCCGCGCGAGCTCTCGTCTCCGTAGCTCGGCATGATGAATCCGCTTGAATAGCTCTTGGTGAACGGAAAGAATCCGTAAGGAATGGCCAGCGGCAGCGGCACATCTGCCACTACGAGATAGGCCGGACCGAACACAACATCCTTGCCGGGACGCACCTTTGCACGCGACAGGGCTATGTAGAAGTCAGGGTGAGGCTGGTCGCACGTGGTGTAGCGTCCATGCTCAAGATAGAGCACTCCGCTCGAGTCGCGCTTTGAGTGTTGGCTCGACAGGTAGCCGTCTTCCTGTTCAGTATATACATTATATATAAAGCCTTTCTTTGTCTTGAAGTTGAAGGCCATGGTGTCGCTCTCATATTTGTCCTGTCCCATGGTGAACACAGGAGTGCCGGATATGGCTCCGGTTGAATCGGCAGTACCCGTTGCGCGCACCAGACTGCTGTCGAGGCTCATCTGTATGCGGTCGCTGCTGAGGTCCATGTTCTGATATTTCACGTTTGAGTTGCCGTATAGCCTCGCCACCTTGCTCTTCGCATCATAGACCATAGAGTCTTCAGACGAGAAGGTTACGGGGGCGTCTAACGCTCCCGACTTCTTACGGTTTATGCTGTCGAGCCTGATCGAGTCGTCCACCTGTTTGTTATGGTGATATATGGCGAGTTGAAGCGAGTCCATGTTGGTGGTGTCGGGCTCGCCTGACTTATCTGTCGAATCTGCCGGAATGGAGTCAGACGACACCGTGTCGCCCACACTCAGAGAGTCGTTCTGCGCGCGCCCGTTGTCATTTTCCTTGAACAAAGGCAAGGAGGTGTCTGCCATCACAAATATGAAGGCAAACAGCAATACAAATATTACGGTTTTAGTTCTCATATAATGCAGGGTGCAAATTTACAGAAATTAAACCTAATAGCACACCAAAATCGCCTTTTTATTTAATATTTAACGTTTTACGTGCACCCGTATGCCTATTGCACCGGCATTTATACAAGTATGAAAACATAATCGGCACATATATCTGTGCCTTAGACGGTTATGCATTTTTGTATCTAAGAAGCCATTGGCCCGCCCTGCCAGCCCAATGGCTGTTTGCGCCATGACCAGGGTCAGCCTGCCGTGCAGTCAGACGCATGGTCGTTGTCCCTGCAGAAGCGCTCTATGTCGTCCTGCTCGCCGACAATCCAGATAGCCTCGCCGTGACGCAGCTTGTGCGACGGGTCCATCTGCGAGAGGTTCTCCTTGCCTTCCTCAAGTCCTACGACCATACAGTTGTACACATCACGTATGCCGCTGTCACGCAGCGTCTTACCCGCAAAGATGCCGTTGCGGTTTATCACCACCTGATGGAGTTTCATCTCACGCTTCTCTATCTCCGGGTCTTTATCATGCAGCTCTGTGTTCAAGGCCTCGCTGAAGGCTGTAAGCTGGTCGTCGCTGCCGATAGCCTGAATGTTGTCTCCGGGAAATAATATTGTTCCTCCGTTTGGGATGTTTATCCTCTGGCTGCCACGCAATATGCTGCTGATGTGCACCCCGTATCTGTTTCTGAACTCCAGTTCGCGCAGCATCTTGCCTGCCCATAGAGAATCTTCGGGAATGGTGAAATCAGAGATATGCACGTCGCGGTCGAGCAGGCGGCCTTCATACAGCGGACGCCTACGGCCCATCACCTCGGCAACAATCTCTCTTGAACGCAGGTTCTGCATGAACAAGCGCTCCATCTTTATGCTTCTCTTCTTCAGCGAGCGCGATATTATCATAAGTGCCACGGCAGCAAGCGCTATGCTTATCATCAGCGCATTGGTGAAGCGTGTAAGATAATAGCATATATAGAACACAAACGCCGAAGCCACGGCCACTCTCACGATGATTGTCAGAATGAGCGGCAGACGGTTGTAGGGATTGCTGTTCCAAAGAGCCTTAAACTCCTCACTGTGGTTTTTCTTCATCATTATAGCCCTCAGGAAAGGAGATATAAACAGCAGCGTGAGCAGTCCGCATGCCGCATTTGCCCACCAGTGAGGCAGAAGCTGACGCACGAAAGGCAGGAAGAAAGTAAACATAAGGGCTATGGATGCGCCCGAGAGTATGGAATAAATCACCGTGATGCGCACCATCTGCTTTATCAGGGTGCGCCATTTTGCCTCGGGCTGCGTGGTCTGCTTGGCAAGCGTAAGATTGTTCATGGCCATAATCCACTTTTTGGGCAGACGGCGTTCGAGCATGCCGTAAGCCGGGGTGGCCATGCGTATCATATAGGGTGTAAGGAAAGTGGTTATCACAGAAACGGCAACCACAACGGGATAAAGGAACTTGCCGATTACTCCGAGCGAAAGGCCAAGCGAGGCTATGATGAACGAAAACTCGCCTATCTGCGCCATGGAGAAACCGCACTGCATGGCCGACTTGAGCGACTGGCCGCCGATAAGGAAGCTCAAACTGCCAAAAATAACCTGTCCGAGAATAATTACAAACACAAGAGTTACTATCGGCCATGAATATTCTACAAGAATGGCGGGATCGACAAGCATGCCGACAGACACGAAGAACACGGCTCCGAAAAGATTCTTCACAGGCTCTACGACTTTTATTATGCGCTCGGCCTCTATAGTCTCGGCAAGGATTGAGCCCATGACAAATGCTCCGAAGGCGCTGCTGAAGCCTACCTTGGTAGACAATACGGCCATGGCGCAGCACAGACCGAGAGCCACGATGAGCAGCGTCTCGTTGTTGATAAACTTGCGCATTGACCTAAGCATGAGCGGAATAAGGAAGATACCCACCACAAACCACAGGATGAGAAAGAAGCCTATCTTCATCAGGCTGCCTATCATCTGTCCTCCGTCGGGATTCGACCCGTTGGCTATAGCCGAGAGCATAACCATCATGACAATGGCCAGTATGTCCTCAAGTATCAGCACGCTCATAACCAGTCCGGCAAAGCGCTGCTGCCTAAGGCCAAGGTCGTCGAAGGCTTTATATATAATGGTGGTGGAGCTCATGGCGAGCATACCGCCGAGAAAGATGCTGTCCATACGGCTCCAGCCGAACAGATGCCCCGTGACTATGCCCAACATCATCATGCAGAACACGATGGAACACGTGGAGATTATGGGCGAAGCGCCCATCTTAAGTATCTTCTTGAACGAGAAATCCAGACCTAACGAAAAGAGCAGGAACATCACGCCGATGTCGCCCCATGTGCTGATGTCGGCCCTGTCGGCCACCGACATTATGTAAGGCATGTGCGGACTTACCAAGAATCCTGCCACGACATACCCCAGCACAAGCGGCTGTTTAAGCTTCTTGAAAACTATGGTCACTATGCCTGCCACCACAAGAATAAGTGCCAGGTCTTTCACGAGGTGTGGAAGTTCGCCCATTCTTACTGTCTGTTTTTGTCAATATGTTTAAATGTTCAGGGCTGAAAGCAGAAGTTATCAACACTGTCTCCTGCATGATTATATACAGGCAAGACACAAAACCACATTCTGCTTTCAGTCCTGTAAAAGTATTTGTATAAGTGGCGGCTCACCTTACACCGCAATGTACTAAGGCGTGCCGCTTATGATGCCACTGCCGCATGTCGCCGCCGGCCATACCGCATGCAGGATGAATTATGCCATGCAACGGCAGGACAAGGCGTGCGCGCATGCCGCACGATATGTTATCAGTCGTTATATTCGGCCGTAATCTCACATATCTTCACGATTACCTGCATGGCCTTTTCCATAACCTGAACAGAAATAAACTCGTAAGGTCCATGGAAGTTTACGCCGCCGGCAAAGATATTAGGACACGGCAGACCCTTGAACGACAGCTGAGCTCCGTCGGTTCCGCCGCGGATAGGCTCTACCTTAGGAGGCACACCGCTGTCCTGCATGGCCTTGAGCACGATGTCGATAACGTGCATCTTCGGATCTATCATCTCCTTCATGTTGTAATACTGATCTTTCACGTCAGCCGTAACAGTGCCTTCGCCATACTTCTTGTTCATCTCTACAACGCATTTCTCGATGAAGGCCTTGCGCTCCTCAAACTTATCGCGGTCGTGGTCGCGGATGATATAAGACAGCTTGGCGTTCTCTATGTTCGACTCGATGCCCAGCAGATGATAGAATCCTTCATAACCTTCTGTTGTCTCCGGTGTCTCGTCAGCCGGCAGCATTGCTGCAAACTCGGCAGCCAGGCGGTTGGCGTTTATCATCTTGCCCTTGGCATATCCCGGATGAACGCTAACGCCCTTGATGTTTATCTTGGCAGAAGCAGCGTTGAAGTTTTCAAACTCGAGATCGCCCAGGTCGCCGCCGTCCATTGTGTATGCCCATTCACATCCAAACTTCTCAACGTCAAAGTGGTGAGCGCCCATGCCAATCTCCTCGTCAGGATTGAATCCCATGCGTATGTCGCCGTGAGGAATCTCCTTATGGTCGCGCAACCAGCACATGGCCTGTACTATTTCGGCTATACCAGCCTTGTCGTCAGCTCCCAGCAGAGTGTGGCCGTCGGTAACGATAAGGTCTTCGCCTACATGCTGCAGCAGTTCGGGGAATTTCTTTGTTGATGATATTATGCCCGGTGACAGTTCGATGTCCTTTCCGTCGTAGTTCTTGACAATGCGAGGCTTCACATCCTTACCGCTGCAGTCTGGAGACGTGTCGTAGTGGCTGATGAAACCTATAGTAGGAACTTCCTTCTTGATGTTAGATTTCAGTGTGGCATAAACGTAGCCGTTGTCGTCCATCTCAACATCATCAAAGCCCTCGTCCTTGAGTTCATCTCTGAGATATTTTGCAAAATCAAGCTGTTTGGCTGTGCTCGGCACGGTCTGGCTGTCCTCGGCCGACTGTGTGTCGAAGCTTACGTAATTCAAAAATCTTTCAACTATGTCCATGATATTTTTATATTATTCAGTTGTTTTTCAAAAGTACATGCTACACCCCACCATATCATGGTGCGGGCTATCAGAATGCAAATATATGAAATTTTATTGAGATACGTCAGTGTTTTTACAGGTTAATTAGCCTTAATTTGACAACTTTTATCCAAGCACAGCCTGTTGCCGCAGATAAACGATGATAAAAAAACAGGCGGAAACCCTTTTTCTTACAAGGATTTCCGCCGTATGTGATCCCGTTGGGATTCAAACCCAAGACCTTCAGAACCGGAATCTGACGCTCTATTCAGCTAAGCTACGGGACCATTGCTGTCGGCTTCCACACGCTGTGCATGCGCCAAAGGTGCGCATGTCTGTGCAAGAAGCAAGTGCAAAGGTAATACATTTTTTCGATTTATGCGTCTGTTGCCACATAAATTATTGAAAATAAGGAATAGTTAATAACCGACTACAGACCTACTGCCGCAACGGCACATGGCCTTTGCATCTACGGCGGCGGCAACATGAAGCGGCAGAAACAAGCCCACGGCACGGCAAGACGCACGCACCTGAAGGCAACGGCACAGAACAAGAGCCGACGGACATGCGCCATAATCTGGATGCGGAGCATCTGTCCGTCGGCTCATTGGTATGTCAGGCCGAAACGGCCTTTATTTTTTCTACTTTATAAGTATATATTACAGTCTCTCGAGCTGCACGGTGAAGTGGCGCATGAGCGGTGCTTCCCACGCAATTCTTACACCGCGTGTAATCTCAGCCCTGCGCTCATAAACGTTCTTCAACGCAGCTGCTATAACAGCGATGTGATTGTCTGTGTAGACGCGGCGCGGAATGGCAAGGCGCAGCAGGTCGAGACCTGTGAAGCGGTTTTCGCGAGTAACCGGGTCACGGTCGGCCAAGAGATAACCAATCTCGCATCCGCGGATACCTGCCTCGAGATAAAGCTCTATGGTAAGTGTCTGTGCGGGGAACTCCTCCTTCGGAACATGTGTGAGCACCTTTGGAGCGTCAACGAAGATGGCGTGGCCGCCTGCCGGGCGCTGATAAGGAATGCCGTACTCGTCGAGCAGGCGTGCGAGCAGCTGCACCTGACGGATGCGTGTGTCGAGGTTGTCAAACTCTGTATTCTCATCGAGACCTATTGCCAGTGCGTTCATGTCGCGTCCGTTCATACCTCCGTATGTCAGATAGCCTTCAAACTGCACACAATAGCCCTTGGCGCCCTCATACCACTCCTGCTTGCGTGTGGCAATGAATCCGCCCATGTTTACGAGTCCGTCCTTCTTGGCGCTCATTGTCATGCCGTCTGCCAAAGCGAACATCTCGCGTGTAATCTCCTTTATGGTCTTGTCGGCATATCCTTCCTCACGTGTCTTGATGAAGTAAGCATTCTCGGCGAAGCGTGCAGAGTCGAACACAACGGGCTTGCCATACTTGTCGGCAACGGCGCGCACCTGTCTCAGGTTCTCCATTGACACGGGCTGTCCTCCTGCTGTGTTGTTAGTTATGGTTACGATGATGAACGGTATGCGGTCGCCGTGCTCCTTGAGCGCGTTCTCAAGCTTCACGGGGTCAACGTTGCCCTTGAACGGCACCTCGAGCTGAGTGTCCTTAGCCTCGTCGACGGTGCAGTCGAGCGCGATGGCCTTACGTCCCTCGATATGTCCTTTTGTAGTGTCGAAGTGAGAGTTGCCGGGCACGATGTCGCCTTCGTGTACGAGATAAGAGAACAGCACGTTCTCTGCGGCACGTCCCTGATGTGTAGGTATTACATACTCAAAGCCAGTGAGCCTCTGTATCGTCTCTTTCAGCTTGAAGAATGAGTCGGCTCCGGCGTAGCTCTCGTCGCCCATCATTATTCCGGCCCACTGGCGGTCGCTCATTGCGCCTGTGCCTGAGTCGGTGAGCAGGTCGATATACACCTGGTTGGCTTTCAGTTGAAACACGTTATAGTGAGCCTCTTTAATCCACTGTTCGCGTTCTTCGCGTGTGCTTTTGCGTATAGGCTCAACCATCTTGATTTTCCAAGATTCTGCGAATGGTAATTCCATAGTTTAAGGTTTTAATAATTTCAGCTCCAAATTTAATAAAAAACCAATTATGCAGCAAGCACATTTCAATAGTTTTTTCATTCATTTATAATTTTTGTAATAATATCACGCCGCATATATGCCCTCTGCCGGCCGTCATCATGCGGCTGCACGGACAAGGCGGCATGCCACTAAGCCGTGTATTGGCCACCATGCCGCCACGGAGCCAACCTAAGCACACCGAACACTGATATGCCTGCCGCCGGCAGAATGTAAATATTATTCGCAATTTTCGTCCGTTTAACGCTCTCATAATTGCCATGCCCGAAATAAATACGGCATTCGTCAGAAAAACAGGCCAAAATCAAGCCTTACATATAACATACTACAAATCAAGTAGTTATACATTTTCCAAATCAAAATCAAGAATATCAGAAGACTAAAAATGACCGGTTTCAGCCTGAAAGACGGCCTTTTACGTACCGAAATATAGCCTTTCAGCATGCCAAAAGCATGCTTTTAGATGATGAAAGACATTGATTTACGACCTTCAACGATGTTCTTTTGTTAATAAAAGACAAAAAAGCGAGATTTAGACAAGATTTTATTAACATACGTTACACTTTGTTTTTCTGTAACGGAAAATAATTTTGTCATTACTTTTTACCGTCATCAAGACTATTGCCGAAGTATGCACGCAGCACGGCCTTATACCTAAAGATGTGCCTGCGGAATAATGCGTGAAGGCATGTAAGACACAAACGAAGTCACTGCGGCAGATATACAGATGCCTGCCGACAGGCAACAAGGCAATAAGGCATACGCAACAAAAACAAAACTGACGGGCAGCAGCATTGCCGTAAATCAGCAATAAGCCTGTCCGTCAGCTTTATTACGGATATGGCGCACAGCACCATATACATTATATATATCTGAGATGCCTCTCAGGCAGCGCCATGCCGGCGCCCTGCCTATTTAGAAGCCGTAAATTTCTTTGAGTTTCTCGCCGAGATCCTCGCCCCTCAGGTCTGTGGCAACAATCTTGCCCTCGCCGTCGAGCAGCACGTTGGCCGGTATGGCGTTGATGCCGTAGAGGGGAGCTGCGGCGCACTTCCAGCCCTTCAGGTCGCTGATGTTGGGCCACTTCATGCCGATGCTCTTAATGGCAGACTTCCATGCCTCGGCGCTGTTGTCGAACGAAACGCCCACGACCTCGAAGCCCTTGGCATGATATTTCTCATAATTTGCCACTACGTTTGGCATCTCCTGACGGCACGGTCCGCACCAGCTTGCCCAGAAGTCAACAAGCACATAGTTGCCCTTGCCGCACCACTCGCTCAGCTTGCGCTGCTTGCCTTCGGTGTCGTTCATCGTCAGGTCTGTGAACATCTTGCCGGGCATGCGCTTCTCGAAGGCTGCAAGCTGCTGCTTGACACGGGCCAGGGCAGGATGGTTATAGTAAGGAGCCGACGGACTTAGCAGGTCTTTCAGCTCGTTATAGTCGAGTGCGGTGTAAATCTGACTCAGATAAACGGCCGGTATAAGGTTGTCCTTGTTGGTTTTTATTATGTTCAGCATATCGTTGAGCATAGAGTCTCTCACCACGTTGAAGCGCTCAGCCAGAGCCTTAGCCTTTGCCTTGCCGGCTTCGCTGTTGTCTCTCGCCACCTTCTCATACTCGGCATATATCTCGCTTGTTGCAGCGTCATACTTCTTCAGCGGCAGGCTGCACTCAAAGAGTTTTTTGTTGAGGTCAGAACCGGCCATAGTGTAGTTCACCAGGTTCATGTCCACAGGTGTTCCGTCGTTGAAGAATGCCATGCCCTCATTATTTGCGTCCAGCATGAATATCTCGTTAAGGTTCTGCTTTCCGCTCAGCTCAAACTTTCCGTTGCTTACCGTTGCGCTGTCTAAAGCTGCGCGCTGCCCCATCACATAAAGATAAACCTTCGATACGCTTGCGGGCACTGTTCCCGTAATCTTGTAAGCAGTCTCCTGCGCCTGCATCGAGATGGCTGCCATCACCGTCAGGGCTGTTGTCAATAGTTTTTTCATATTCCTTTTACGTTTTCTTTGTTTATTTCCAAATATCTCCGGCCTTTTACGGCCTGTATAAATAACATAAATGCAAAGTTATCAATTAATCGGTATCGGGCAAATAATTACAGGCGTAATCTTATCTTATTGAGTTTTTTTATTAATTTTGCAGCCGCAATTTATTTACAGAGTGCTTGGTAAACCTCTTAAAAAACAAGGAAATGAAAACAGATAAGCAACAAGTAAGTGTGCTGTTCATGCTTTTCAGCATACTTTTCTGCGTCTGCCTGATAACGGCAAACGTGTTAGAGACAAAGCAGATTTCAATCGGACCGGTGAACATCACCGGCGGATTGCTCGTGTTTCCGGTGTCTTACATTATCAACGACTGCGTGTGTGAGGTGTGGGGATTCCGCAAGGCAAGGCTCCTTATATGGGCAGGCTTCGCCATGAACTTCATCTTCGTGCTGTTCGGAGCGCTGGCCGACGCCATTCCTGGCGCGCCTTACTGGCACAACGACGAGGGTTTCCATGCCGTGTTCGGCCTTGCCCCGCGCATTGCCGCCGCCTCGTTTGTGGCCTTCCTTGCCGGCTCGTTCATCAACGCCTACGTGATGAGCCGCATGAAGATATCGTCCAACGGCAAGCATTTCTCTCTGCGCGCCGTGGTGAGCACAGTGTTCGGCGAAAGTGCCGACTCGCTGATCTTCTTCCCGCTTGCGCTGTCGGGCGTGGTGCCTGCCGGCGAGATGCTGTCGCTCATAGTGTCGCAGGTGGTGCTTAAGACGCTCTACGAAATCATTGTGCTGCCCGTAACGATACGTGTAGTGAAGAAGACCAAGGAGCATGAGGGCACCGACGTGTATGACAACGGAATAAACTATAACGTTTGGAAAATATTTAATCTACAATGATGACTGAAGACAACAGAAAAGACGAGGGACTGAAGGCCCTCGGCGCAAAGACCGCCTACAGAATGGACTATGCACCTGAGGTGCTCGAGACGTTTGAGAACAAGCATCCGGGCAACGACTACTGGGTGCAGTTCAACTGCCCTGAGTTCACATCGCTGTGCCCCATCACGGGTCAGCCCGACTTTGCCGAGATACGCATCAGCTATATCCCCGGCGAGCGCATGGTTGAGAGCAAGAGTCTGAAGCTGTATCTGTTCAGCTTCCGCAACCACGGCGACTTCCACGAAGACTGCGTGAACATAATAATGAAGGACCTCATCAGGCTGATGAGCCCTAAATATATAGAGGTGACGGGATACTTCACTCCGCGCGGAGGCATAAGCATATATCCCTATGCCAACTACGGACAGCCCGGCACTAAATACGAGAAGATGGCCGAGCACCGCTTCATTAACCACAACATGGGACGCTGACCTTAAGCCGCGACACATGCCATAAGGCCGCCCTGCAAACCAGACAACATCATGAAAAGTAAACTCCGCCTGCTAGCTGTCATACTGACGGCATTACTTTTTGTTCCGGCTGATGCCGAAGAAGTGCAAGACTCGTGCCGCAGCCGCGTGGCAGTGGTGCTCAGCGGCGGCGGCGCAAAGGGCATGGCCCACATAGGCGTGCTGCGCGTGCTGGAGCGTGCGGGCATACCTGTAGACATTATCACGGGCACGTCGATGGGCGCCCTGATCGGCGGCTTGTATTCAATAGGCTACGACGCTGCCACACTCGACTCTCTCGTAAAGGTGCAGGACTGGAAGACACTGCTGTCTGACAAGGTGGACGTGAGCAACCAGAGCCTGGCCGAAAGAGAGAAGCAGAACACCTACCTGCTGTCGCGCCCGCTGAGCATAGCCCGCAAGGCACGCAACGCCGCAGGCGGACTGATAAGCGGCACCAACCTGTCGCAGCTCTTCACACGGCTCACCGTAGGCTATCACGACTCAATCAGCTTTGCCGACCTGCCCATACCGTTTGCCTGTGTGGCAACTAACATCGTGGACAACACCGAATACGACATGTACGGCGGACACCTCTCGACAGCCATGCGGGCAAGCATGGCCATACCGGGCGTGTTCACCCCGGTGCGCAAAGACTCGATGGTGCTCGTAGACGGAGGTCTGCGCAACAACTATCCGGCCGACATAGCCAAGCGCATGGGGGCGGATATAATAATAGGTGTGTCGGTGCAGAGCGACAACCGCACGGCGGCAGAGCTGCAAAGCGGCCCCGCCATACTGATGCAGATCGTGGACATCAACTGCAAGAACAAGTTTGACGAAAACTGGGCTATGACCGACATTCCTATCAAGGTGAACGTAAAGGGCTACTCTTCGGCAAGCTTTACGCGGGCAGCCATCGACACGCTGATAGCACGCGGCGAAGAGGCTGCCATGCAGCAGTGGGAAAAGATTGTGGCACTGCAGCAGCGCCTTGCCTCAGAAGGCTACATCCACGCGGCACGTGCCTCGCGCCCAGTGCCGACAAGTTCGGAACTTACGTTCAAGATAGACTCAGTATGCTTCGACCGCATTGTGGCCTCCGACCGCAACTATATCATGTCGAAATACAGGCTCAACAAAGGCGACAGCGTTTCGGTGAAACGCATCGAAGAGGCTATCACTGCCCTCGGCGTAAACTTTCTATACACCAACCCGGGCTATACGCTCAACAAGAGCGGCAAAGGATACGTGCTGAGAATATCGGCAGACGACAAGCGCACAAGCAGGGTAAACCTCGGAGTGAGATTCGACACTGAGGAGATGGTGGCCCTGCAGGCCAATGTGTCTCACCAGATAAAGGCCCGCATACCTGTGATAATGGAGCTTACGGGCCGCCTGGGCAAGCGAATGATGGCCAGGCTCGACGCACAGATCAATCCGCTGCACTACGGAAAGATAGGCCTATCGTATGTATTCAGGCACGACGACACAAACATCTATGAGGGCGGCAAGCGCGACTACAACTTCACTTACAACCAGCACTCTGTCAACCTGCAGCTGCTCAGCTTCAACATACGCAACTTCTCGGTAGACGTAAACGTGAAGATGGACTTCTACGACTTTCACGACATGCTGTCGGGTCCGTCGTCTGAATATGAGACTCTCGACAATGTCCACTTCTACAGCTACATCTTCAGGATGAACTACAACTCGGAAGACCGCTGGTTCTTCACCACGCGCGGCGCACGCTTCAATGCCGGATACGGCTACTACACAGACAACTTCATCAGCCACGGAGATGAACCCGGACTGAGCGTGGCCGACTTCATGTGGCGCATGTCGTTCCCGCTCAACAGCCGTTTCGTGCTGCAGCCCATGGTAAGCGGACGCTTCCTTATCGGCAACGACATTCCGCTAATCATGCGCAACTCCATAGGCGGCATGCATCCCGGAATGTATCTCGAACAGCAGCAGCCATTCGCGGGCATCGGCCACATAGAGTTTGTTGACAACATGCTGCTAACGGCACAGCTCATGGCGCAGCAGCGCATCATGGACAACAACTATATCATAGGCCGCCTGTCGTTCGGACAGCGTGGCGACAAGCTGCGCAACCTCTTTGAGAAGGGGCCGATGACAGGATGCGAGATAGCATATTACTACAACAGCATGTTCGGCCCGATAGGCGCGTCGCTCGGATACTCAAGCCGCACGGAGGAGCCTTACTTCTACGTAAACCTTGGCTTCCAGTTCTGACAAAACGGGACTGCATGGGAAAACCGGTTTAACCTAAATCAGTCATTGTGATTCGGTCGCTATTCTTGCTTTATATTGAGCGGATTTCTGTTAGTTTTTTGCAAGCACTTTTATAGCTCATAATTAATAATTCATAATTAACAGACACCGCAAGACACGGAAATACACAAAACAAAAGGCATGCTTCTGCAACATGAAACATGCCTTTTTGCATGCCAATACATGGCCTTTCGCATGATAAGAGATAGCCTTTCACATTTTAATTCGCGGCAGTTTACACACCGAAACGCCGCATTATGAAATTAAACAGGCATGCTTTCGCACAGACAGGACAACAAAGATAAAATCACAAAGTTTTTTCTTAAAAACTCATCACTCATCACAAAGCGGCACAACCCGCTGTGTGACAGCACATTACAGTGTGACGAGTTGCCTGCGAAACTCATCACGCCCGAATGGCGCAGGGCACGATGTGATGAGTTGGTCCGTAAACTCATCACGCTTCAACGCTCTGTAAGTCAACACTTTACATGACAATGTGACGAGTGATGAGTTTCTAAAGAAAACTTTTTTGCTTATTCCTCCTCCCTGCCCTTTCCTAAATATGGTTGACGTCAAAGAGCCCTTTTCCAGATTAAAGTCGACTCCGGCTACCCCCAAAAACGGTCATCAGAATTATGGTTAAACATCACCACCGCCCCCAATCTCCCCGACTAAAGCTACAAAACTGCAAGCCAAGCAAGGCAAATACAGGCAAAGCGGGCTGTATCAGTTTGTAAAATTAATTTCCACAGGCACGTTAAGGTTTGTTAGTTACAAATAGAAACTTGTCTATTTGCTATCCTACAAGTGAATTTTAGACACTTTATCATGTATTTTGCTATATGTATTTAGCAAATCAGCACAAAAAATATGATAAAATGTTCATAAGACTATAAAAAACAAATAAATATTCGTCTCAGACCATATTATTTTGTCATAAAAACTTTTAGATTTAGAAAAAATACCTATTTTTGCATAAATGAACATGTGTGCCGGACAAAATCAGGCCACACACAATAAAAGATCTAATAATAATGAAAAAGAAAATCCAATTCAGTCTCGTTTATCGCGACATGTGGCAGTCTTCAGGTAAGTTCCAGCCACGTAAGGACCAGTTGGAGCGCGTTGCTCCGGCAATCATCGATATGGGATGTTTCTCCCGCGTTGAAACCAACGGAGGAGCCTTCGAGCAAGTTAACCTGCTCGCCGGCGAGAATCCTAATGAGGCAGTGAGGGCATTCTGTAAACCGTTTAATGAAGTTGGCATTAAGACACACATGCTCGACAGAGGACTCAATGCCCTACGCATGTATCCCGTGCCCGACGACGTTCGCAGACTCATGTATAAGGTTAAGCACGCCCAGGGCGTTGACATCCCCCGCATATTCTGCGGTCTTAACGATGTCCGCAACATCATCCCCAGCATTAAATGGGCGCTTGAGGCCGGCATGACTCCTCAGGCTACTCTTTGTATAACAACATCACCAATCCATACAGTTGAATATTACAGCAACATCGCCGACCAGGTGATAGCTGCCGGTGCTACCGAAATCTGTCTTAAAGATATGGCCGGTATAGGTCAGCCGGCTATGCTCGGCAAGCTTACAAAGGCTATTAAAGACAAGCATCCAGACGTCATCATACAGTATCACGGCCACTCAGGACCGGGCCTCTCAATGGCTTCTATCCTCGAAGTGTGCAACAATGGTGCCGACGTTATCGATACAGCCATCGAGCCGCTGTCATGGGGTAAGGTTCATCCGGACATCATCTCTGTTCAGAGTATGCTGAAGAACGAAGGCTTCGAGGTTGCCGACATCGACATGAACGCATACATGCGCGCCCGCACCCTAACACAGGAGTTTATCGACGACTGGCTGGGCTACTTCATCAACCCGGGCAACAAGCACATGAGCTCACTGCTCCTCGGATGCGGTCTGCCGGGCGGTATGATGGGAAGTATGATGGCCGACCTCGCCGGAATACACCGTTCAATCAACTCTACACTGAAGAGCAAGGGACAGCCGGAACTCACAACAGACGAGATGCTGGTGAAACTGTTCGACGAAGTGGCATATGTATGGCCGCGCGTAGGTTATCCACCACTCGTAACTCCGTTCTCACAATATGTCAAGAACATCGCACTGCTCAACCTGCTCACCATGGCACAGGGCAAGGGCCGCTTCGTAATGATGGACGACTCTATGTGGGGAATGATTCTCGGCAAGAGCGGAAAGATACCTGGAACAATAGACCAGGAGCTCGTAGAGCTGGCTGAGAAGCAGGGACGTCAGTTTACTGATGCTGACCCGCACACACTTATACCTGACGCTCTCGAAGGCTTCAAGAAGGAGATGCAGGACAACAATTGGGACTTCGGACAGGACGACGAGGAACTGTTCGAGCTGGCTATGCACCCGGAACAGTATCGCGACTACAAGAGCGGAATGGCAAAGAAGCGTATGCTGGCCGACCTGCAGAAGGCAAAGGATGCGAAACTCGGCGCAAAACTCACACCGGAAGAAGTGTCAGCATTCAAGCACGCAAAGGCAGACGCCATCGTGTCTCCGTTCAAGGGACAGGTGTTCTTCGACTTCGAAGGCAGCAGCGAGTGTGTTCCTTGCCTTGAGCCGTACATCGGACAGCACTACAAGGAAGGCGAAACATTCTGCTACATACAGACACCATGGGGCCAGTTTGAACCGGTACCGGCTGCACTCGGAGGCAAGCTGGTTGAAATAGCTGCACGCCAGGGTTCAAGAGTCAACCGCGGTGATGTGATAGCATATATTGAAAGAGACTGGATCAATTCTTAATCCGAACATATTCCCGGGCCGACGGAACAGCCCTACGCCCGGGATGCCATAGCTAATTGTTGCCATACGGCCGGCTTGCCAATATTGACGAACCGGCTTATGGCAACAATATCATAAATGAAACCACTGTATGCCGGCCGTTTTTAGCCCGAACCGGGCGTTAGAATTCAGCCGGGATTTTTGCTTTATATTGGGCTGATTTTCGTTTGTTCTATCGCTGGCATGGCTGACTATGCGAAAAAAAAGACACACGAAAAGACAACCATAGAAAACAAAAAGCCGGATGAAAGCATGAATAAACAAAACAGAGAAAACCATATGCGGCCTGACGACCGAGCCGGGTTTAAGCATTATTAAATATATACATACAGAAAAACGGACGTGCATCCAAACAATTAATCCTACTTAAAAAATGAACTGGAGACAAATTATCGACAAGTATTATTCTGACAATGCAGAGCTGAAAGACATCCTTCTGTGCCACAGCAGCGCCGTAGCCCGCAAGGCTCTCGACATAGCAGAAAGGCATCCCGAACTGAATCTTGACCTCAACTTCATTGAGGAAGCTGCCATGCTGCATGACATAGGAGTGATAAAGACCGACGCACCCGACATAAAATGCTACGGCCATGAGCCCTATATACGCCACGGAGTGCTCGGAGCCGAGATGCTCAGAGCTGAAGGAATGCCGCGCCATGCACGCGTATGCGAACGGCATACAGGCGCAGGGCTGTCGCTTCAGGAGATTGTAAGCCGCAACCTTCCGCTGCCGCATACCGACCTGCTGCCCGAGACGCTCGAAGAACAGGTGATATGCTATGCCGACAAATTCTTCTCAAAGACACGGCTCGACCGCGAAAAGACCATCGAGCAGGCAGAAAAGAGCGTTGCGAAACATGGCGAAGAAGGCCTGAAAAGGTTCTGCCGATGGAAAGAAATGTTCGAATAAAGCCTGTCTTACCCTATAGTCTCAGACTTTAACATCAATAGGTAATCAGCATCAAGCCCGCCATTCACCTTACGCCGGGCGAACTTACGCCATATCCTCAACTGATATAGCGTGGGCGTCAATAAGGTAAAAGACTATAATCAGCCCGACATAAGACAAGGACCACACCGGGCACAAACAACCATCTGATAAAAAAAACTTTGTTGATAAGCCATGGAACGCTGTTCCACGGCTTACCAACAAAGTATAATTTATATTATCAATTAAAGTTACCGTCTGCTTTCAGACTGCCGAACTGTTATCCTACAACAATCTGGCGCACAACATTCTTTTCCTCTTTGCGTATCTTAGGAAGCACAACCGTAAGCACGCCGTCGCTTACTTTGGCTGATATCTTCTCCTTGTCAACATCGTCGGGCAGTATCAGTGTCTGCTCAAACTTGCTGTAGGCAAATTCACGACGCAGATAGTGAGCCTTTTTCTCCTCCTCAGCATTGTTCTTCTTGCTCTCCATCTTTATTGACAAATCGCCGTCCTGGTTAAGATGAACATTGAAGTCTTCCTTCGTCATTCCCGGCGCAGCAACCTCAACCTCATAATCTATTTCGCTCTCTTTTACGTTTATTGCCGGAGCTGTAGCATTGGCTTTAGGCATGAAGTCTGTGTCAAAGAAATCGTTAAACACGTCGGGTAACCATGAATTCTTGCGATTAACTGGTATCATAATTATATTCTCCTATTTTTAATTGTTTTTTATTTCTGTTCTGTGATGAGCTTCAAATCTTGTTATCGGCTCTCACTAAGATATATTACAACTTACGTACCAGCATAAAAAAGCATGACATTTTGTCTGAACTACAAGACAAAATGTCATGCCGAATATATTTCTGTACCTTCTGCCAAGCCGCATCAACGATGCTGCACAGAAGCATCAGTCTTCATCATCGCCTACCTCATCAGCGTCGCTTTGCTCAGGCTTGATGTCGCAGGCTGAATACTTGTCACGGTAAAATCCGTCTACAATGCTGTCGGCAAGGCTTATGTTAGGCACCTGCACTGAGTCGCAGCCAAGAGCCTCGGCCGCCGTGATGAATATCTCGGCTGCAGGAATGATAACGTCTGCACGGTCTACCTTGAGCCCATACTGCTCTATACGCTCCTCTACACTTAGCACCTTCAGCTTAGAGTAAAGGTCTTTTATCTCATCAACCGTAACATATCTGTTTTCGCGCTTTGCATGTGTAAGCTTGAACAGCTTGTTGATGTTTCCGCCCGAACCTATTATCCTTATGTCGGGCATGTCCTTGGCAAATCTTTTCAGGTCGGCCTTCATCTTCTCAACGGTCTCCTTCGACACCATGCCACCCAACATTCTCAGCGTACCGATGTTGTACGACTGGCTGTGAGTGAGCGCGCCGTCGTGAAGCAGAGAAATCTCAGTGCTGCCTCCGCCTACGTCGATATAGGCATAGTTGCCCTTTGCGCTGCCGATGTTCTCAACGATGTTGTTGCACAGCAGTCGCGCCTCTTCCCTGCCGTTGATAATCTCTATGTCTATGCCTGTTGACTTGCGGAGCTTGTTGAGCACCTTCTTGCCGTTCTCGGCGTCACGCATGGCCGATGTGGCGCATGCCCTGTAGTCGTCAACCTGGTTGAGTTTCATTATCTGCTTGAAAGCCTTGAGCATGTGCTTCATCATGAGCATACGCTCCTTAGAAATCTTGCCGAGCGTAAATACGTCTGAACCCAGGCGCAGGGGCACACGCATATACATCACGCGTGATATCTGCTGCGTGCCGTCTTCGGTTGTTCTGAAGTTCTTTATGAGCAGTCGCGCTCCGTTAGAACCTATATCAATAGCTGCTAATCTCATATCTGTTTTTAATTTTAAAACTGTTTATCAAATCATCATTTCATACAGTAAGCTATGCATCGCATAACACACTGACACACAGGCCATTACAAACCGCAATACAAAAGACCATGTTTTAGGCTGCAAAAGGCCGTCTTTTACATGACGAAAGGGCACCTTTTACAGGCCCAAATGCCACCTTTTGGAAACTGGCCGAAATCATTCGCCCTGACCGGCAGCCCTGGCTTCAGCCATATATGCGTCGTAAAGCTCCTCCTGCGAGCGGAACGGGCGGCCGTCTTCAACCTCCTGTATCACGTTGGCTCCGCTGCCGTCCACGATGCGTCCGTTGGTGGTGTCGCGCAGTCCGTAGTCAACCGTGCGCATAAGGTCTTTCTTCATGTCCTCGTCATAAACTGGAGCCATCACCTCGATGCGGTTGAGCAGGTTGCGCGGCATCCAGTCGGCACTGCCGATAAAGAACTTCGGATTGCCGGCATTGCCGAATATCAGTATGCGCGAATGCTCCAGATAGCGGTCTATTATACCCACGGCATGCATGTTGCCGCAAAGTCCCTGACGGCTTGTTACGAGCGAGCAGTTGCCCCTGAGCACGATGTCTATCTTCACGCCGGCCTTCGACGCGGCATAAAGTTTCTCTACAACGTCCGGCTCGGTTATATGGTTTATCTTCATCTTTATCCATGCCTCGCGGCCCGAGCGTGCATTCTTTATCTCCTTGTCGATAAGACTTATTATCCTTGTCTTCATCGAGTTTGGCGACACCATAAGCTCTCTGAACCTGAACTGCGAGAACGGGCGGTCGATAAAGTCGAACACCTTCTTAACCTCAGCCACGATACTCTTGCGCGCCGTCATCATCAGATAGTCGGTGTACACCTTGGCGTTGCCTTCATGGAAGTTGCCCGTACCCACACAGGCAATGCTGCCTTTGGTCGACTCTATATAGAGCAGCTTAGAGTGAACCTTAAGTCCCTCCACGCCATATATCACGTTTATGCCTTCTTCCTGCATGCGCTTGCTCCAGCGTATGTTGCTCTCCTCGTCGAAACGGGCAAGAAGCTCAACCACGGCCGTAACCTTCTTGCCGTTGCGTGCGGCGCATATCAGTGCCTTAACCACCTTTGAGTCTTTGGCCAGTCGGTACAATGTGGTCTTTATCGTCTTAACCTCCGGCTTTAGCGCAGCCTCACGCAGCAGGCGGATATACCCGTCGAACGAGTGATACGGCACATGGATGAAGAGGTCCTTGCGGCGTATCTGGTCAAGGATGCTCTCCTGTGCAAGGAATTCAGGCTTCATCACGTGAGCCCACTTCGGATATTTCAGTTCGTCGTGGCCGCAGTCGGGGAATCCCATCAAGTCCTTGTGGTTCTGATAACGGCTGCTGCCCAAAGACACATCGAGCTTGCTCACGTTGAGCTTGCTCATCAGTTTCTTCTTCATCTCCTTGGGCATGCTCTTGTCATAGATAAGTCTCACGGGCTCGCCGTGCCTGCGGCTGCTCACGCCCTTGGCAATTTTCTCAAGCACGCCGTAGTCGGAGTCGTTGTCCATCTCCATCTCAGCGTCCTTTGTAAACTTAAACGAATACGACTCAAATACGGCCGGCTTGAAGCCGATGAATATCAGCGGAAGGCAGTATCTAACTACATCGTCGAGATACATTATATTGTCGAAGCCGTCCGACGACGGCAACTTGATAAAGCGTCCGTTCTCCCTGTCGGGCACCTTTATTATGGCCAGACTGCTCTTCGGGCGCGACGAACCGCTCGTTATGTCGGTCTTTCTGACAAGAAGATAAATACGGTTGTCCTCAAGCTGTCCTATCTCGCCTATCTCCGAATACCATATAGGGTTTGTGTAGCCGTTAAGGCGCTCGTGAAAGAAGTTTGTCAGAAATCTTTTCTGCTCATCGTTCAGCTGCGTTTCGTCAAGCATTCTTATGTTATGCTTCTCCAGACAGTCGAACACATGGTCTATAGCCGAGGTGTACTCCTGGCTGTAGGCAGAGTTGAGCTTGTTTATCTTCGCCATGGTCTTGCGTATCGTGTCGTGCTGTCTGCGCACTTCCTTATTGTCAGACTCAAGCAGACGGCTGAGCGAAGCCATGCGTACACGGAAAAACTCGTCGAGGTTGTTAGAATAAATACCCAAAAATGAGAGTCTTTCAAGCAATGGTATGTTTTCCTTCTGAGCCTCCTGAAGTATGCGATGGTTAAAATACATCCAGCTTACATCACGCTCAACATAACGTTTCTCCTTTTTGTTCTTGGCCATAACTCCTACTTCTTTGATTATTGTTTGTCCGTTTTCATGTCCCTGTTGCATGCATCATGGCCGGCACTGCGGCAAATACGGCATACGGCCGGCGCTGCAACAGCAATAACACTTATATTAATTTATTTTGCAAAAATATAACTATTATCCAACATTGCCGCTGTATTACATATTAAAATGATAATAAAATATCGTTACAAAGGCGTTTTCCTGCAACAATTTATCTGCATGTCTGCGATATGTCTGCCAAGTTTATGGCATGTACCGGGCAAAAGATATCATCACCAGACAAGACCAAACAAAACATAGAAACTTTCCGTCCATGCATTTTCATCTTATCTTTACAAAAGGCATACATCTGCACACCCTCCACCATGAAGGCCAATATGACAGCCGCTGCAATACCGTTGCCACCGGGAACTGCACAAAATCATCAAGCAAAACAAACTCATGATACGGCAAGCTGCCATGCCGCTACAATAGCCTTAGCCGAATATGGATCTGCGCGGACAAGCATAACGACAGGACCATTGCGGAATATCTCAAGAAAAGATACGGAAACAGAAGGAGCCGGACGACAGACTTCGGCGACAGATTTGCGATGAACGACCATGTATTCTAGCTGAACACCTGCGCCCAAGACTAAGACTCCATTACATATAAGAACGTGTGCATCAGGGCAATAAACCATACACCTTACGGCAACAAGCGTACACACATACCGCACACAACGGCAAAAAAGCTCTAAAGAAAATATAATTCTTTAGTGTCAAGACGCGTATTTTGAAAAAAAAATTGTAAGTTTGCATAGACAATAATGCATGCGGCAGACCGAATGAGGCATGAGTCGACAGCAAGCCACAAGGCTTAAGCAAGGCCCTGCGCGGTCTGTAAAGAAAACATTTGGCAAGCGTGAATACAAGAAAAACAGTAAACAACATACTCAAAATAGCATTTCCGCTGCTGTTCGGCGGGGCGATACTCTATTGGATGTACCGCGACTTCGACTTCAGAAGCATCGAGAACATACTCATCAACGAGATGAGCTGGACATGGATGCTGCTGTCGTTCCCGTTCGGAATACTTGCCCAAATGTTCCGCGGATGGAGATGGCGACAGACGCTTGAGCCTGTCGGCGAATATCCCAGAAGTTCAACGTCGGTCAACTCGATATTCCTTTCTTATGCAGCAAGCCTCGTAATACCCCGCATCGGAGAGTTCACACGCTGCGGAGTGCTCAAGAGATACGATGGTGTTTCGTTTCCGAAAGCTCTCGGAACCGTTGTTACCGAAAGAGCCATCGACACGCTGCTCATGCTGTTTGTCACCATGCTGACACTGCTGATGCAGATGAAGGTGTTCACGACATTCTTCTCAAAGACCGGCACAAGCATGGATTCTATCATCAACCGGTTCTCAACCACAGGCTATATCGTAACCGCAGCATGCGCCATAGCCGCAATTTTCTTGATTCACATACTGCTGAAAAAGCTCTCAATATATAATAAGGTGAAAGCCACCATGGGCGGAATATGGCAGGGAGTGATATCGCTGAAAAGCGTAAAGAACGTTCCCCTGTTTATATTTTACACTCTTGGGATATGGGTAAGCTATTTTCTGCATTACTACCTGACGTTCTTCTGCTTCGACTTCACGTCGTCGCTGGGCTTCCAGTGCGCCCTCGTTACGTTTGTGGTGGGCAGCATTGCAGTGATTGTCCCAACGCCTAACGGAGCCGGTCCGTGGCATTTTGCCGTGAAGACCATGCTCATCCTCTACGGCGTAAGCGACACTAACGCCCTCTACTTTGTGCTGATAGTACACACGGTGCAGACCATGCTGGTCATACTGCTCGGCATATACGGATGGGCAGCGCTGGCATTCACCAAGAAGAGACACGCCGCACATACGGCAGAAACACATGTTTCGGCAAACATATAACAATAAATATGGACATACCGAAGTGCCGGCATACGGCGCGGAGGGACTGACCTGATAACAATTTAATCTATAATGACTATGAGCGAAATTAAAAATCTCAAACCAGAGTGCATCTGGAGAAACTTTGATGCACTGACACAGGTTCCACGTCCGTCAGGACATCTGGAGAAAGTTCAGCAGTTCTTGCTCGACTTCGCAAAAAACACAGGCGTTGAAGCATTTAAAGACGAGGCTGGCAACATCGTTATGCGCAAGCCCGCCACACCCGGCATGGAAAACCGCAAGACGGTGATTCTGCAGGCACACATGGACATGGTTCCACAAAAAGAAAAGACAAGTACTCATAACTTTGAGACTGACCCGATACAAACTTACATCGACGGCGAATGGGTAAGGGCTAAAGGCACAACTCTCGGAGCCGACGACGGTCTGGGCGTGGCTGCCATCATGGCTGTCATGGAGGCTAAAGACCTGAAGCACGGACCTATCGAGGCACTGATAACAGCCGACGAGGAAACAGGCATGTACGGAGCAAACGGACTGCCCGGAGGCGAACTTGAGGGCGAGATTCTGCTCAACCTCGACACCGAACAGGAAGGCGAGCTCATCATAGGAAGCGCCGGCGGCGTTGACATTACAGCCACTCTCGACTATCAGGAGGCTGAAAGCGACAAGACAGACGCAGCCGTTAAAATAACAATAAAGGGCCTGAAGGGAGGACACTCTGGTCTGGAAATATGCGAAGGCCGCGGCAATGCCAACAAGATGATGGTAAGAATAGTACGCGAGGCTATAGCAGAAGACGAGGCTTGCCTGGCAAGCTGGCACGGCGGAAACATGCGCAACGCCATTCCGCGCGAAGCAGAAGTAGTGCTCACTCTGCCGAAAGAGAACGTTGAAGACCTGAAGGCTATCGTTGCCGAATATAAGGAGACATTCAACAACGAATACAAAGGCATAGAGAGCGACATCGAGGTTGTAGCCGAGGACGTAGCACTGCCCGAAATGATCGTGCCGCAGGAAATTCAGGACAACCTGGTTGACGCCATCTACGCAGCACACAACGGCGTATGGCGCTATATCCCCACAATGCCCGAAATTGTAGAAACATCATCTAACCTTGCAATAGTTGACATCGACGGCGGCAAGGCTGCCATCAAGATTCTTGCCCGCAGTTCAAGCGAGACAATGAAAGAGGATCTGTCAACATCGCTCGAGAGCTGCTTCAACATGGCCGGAATGAAGGTTGAGTTCAGCGGCGCTTACGGCGGATGGGACCCCAACACCGACAGCGAACTGATCAAGGTTATGCGCAACATCTACAAGAACCTGTTCAACGAGGAGCCGACAGTTCAGGTGGTTCATGCCGGACTGGAGTGCAGCATCATCCTGTCTAAATATCCTGGTCTCGACATCTGCTCGTTCGGTCCGACACTGCTGTCGCCCCACACTCCGACAGAGCGTGCTCATTGGCCGTCAACAACCAAGTTCTGGGATCTGCTCGTAAAGACTCTCGAAGAGATTCCGGCTAAATAATTTTAGCTGAAACGATAAAAATTACACAAACCTAATACATGCTGAAGGTGGAAGGCAAAGGGCAAAATGAGCCCCGAACCTTCCGCCTTTTCTGTTGCAGCACCTGGCATAAGAACGCCATAAACACGCCACACGACAAGAAGCGGAAAATCATGCCGGCACGACAAATTAATGACGATGCATACAGCCGATTTGCAAAAGGCCACAAAACGCACAGCAAAAGGGCACCTTTCAGAGGCTAAAAGACCGTCTTTCGGAAGGCAAAAGGGCATCTTTTGCAAACGCGTTCATAACCAACTGATTTTCAAGACGATACACAATGTCTAAAATTTATATGGCATACATCAACCTGCAACGACGACAACACGCCATAAGCTGATGTGCCACAAGATATAAAAAGAGCCACAACACCTATTGCACCTGTAAATAAAAAATCACGGAAAGCCGTGAAATGCAGGACACAAAGACTTTATATTTTCGCGACATGCAATCGTTAATAAAAAATATAAAGCAATGAAAAACTTTTATCAACTATCACTATGGTGCATCATGGCATGCACACTTCCACTGACATTATCATGCAGCAGCGACGAAGAACTGTCGCCCGGCCCTGACCCCGACCCAATTATTCCCGACAACAGCATTGTCAGTCTGTCGGCAGAAGGGCAACAGACCGACGTAACCATACCCACGGCACAGCCATGGGAGGCAGAATCGTCGGCCGACTGGCTGCAGTTGTCGCAGATGGGAGGCAAAGGCGGCGAGAGCGTAAAGATTATTGCTGCACGCAACATCACCCGACAAGAGCGCATAGGCTACATACGCCTGAGCAACGCGGCCGGCACACGCACCGCGGCAGACTCAATGCAGATTGTGGTGAAACAGCCGGCAGCAGAGAGCGAGGCTACGGGAGTGGTGCTGACATCTACCTACTACCGCGACGGCAAAGTGTATGTAAAGATATACAACGGACGCTCGTCTGAAAGCAGCATGCAGCAGCTGGAGATAGTGAGCGGCAGCAGTTTCAGCTTCACTGATCCCGACGCCACCTATCCCGAAAAGGAACCTATCGTGTATATAAAGAAAGGTCAGGAATATGAGGCATGCCCTTATGTCATCCTGAACGCCGACGGCGAGGCCAAAGGCAAATTCTCTATTGCAGGCGAGGCATCTGTAAACACGCTGCGCGTAAAGCAGAACATCGTCTACAAAGAACTTGGCGAGCTGGGCAACAGCGGCTCTGCCACCACCCACTTCACCGACGGCACCACTATATACATGGGCGGCGGCATCGTGGAAAAGACCAATCTGGGATATGAACAGACCGTAACAACCAATGAACTGCGCTCATACGACACGGCGACAGGCGCCGAAAAAACATACGCCGACATGCCCGTCAGCGGTCAGGGCGCATGCTGGAACGGCACACCCGTTATCATAGGCGACGGCGGAATATATTATCTCGCATCAGGAAAATGGAACTTTGCCGCCACGCACAATGGAGAAGTAAAGGCCGCCAGCATTAACGACAACATTATCTATGCCGTAACCGACACCCACATCTGCACATACATACTTGACAAAGACAGCAACGGCAACATAACAGCCACGGCAGACGGCAAAACAGCACACGGCACGACATTCGGCGAAAGCACACGCACCACATCTGACGGCAGGGGCAACACATGGCTGCTGGACGACAGCCGGCACACGGCATACATGATAGACGGCAACAAACTGACGGCGCAACGCTGTGCCCCTGCCGACTCGCTCGCCTCCGACTTCAGTTTCATCGGCGTTGCCGGCGGCTATATCTATGCCTTGAGCGACGGTTCAGTAGTGCGCTACGAGACAGGCAGCAGCAACCCGCAACCGCTGAAGATGCTCGGCACATTCAGCTGGACAGGCGAAACAGAATGTGTAAACGGAGTGTTGTATAACTTCGGCGGACTGACCAACTTCCGCGGCACGTACACCGCATCGAAGCAACTGAACCGCTTCTCGCCATCCGACTATGCGCCGATATCCGTCTCGATATTGCCCGAATAGACCGACACTACACATACAGTCAACACAAAATGACAGTTCAGCCCCAATTGTCATCAGTATTCGGCAGAATCAATGTTATCTATTGAGCCTATTATAGTCTGAATTTTAGCTGAAATGACGGCCAAATAAACAAAACATCAGACGGCATGACGACAATATAAAAGAACAAGACAGAGAAAGCATCAGACTGCTAATAGAATTAAAACACATGATGCGGAATGACCGATTGGGGTCTCAAGGCTCTATGCGCCGACAAAAAGGATATAGAGCCTTGCTTTAATTTACATAAGCACAACTAACACGACAAAAACCGAACAAAGAAACGCAACAAGCCATTGTAACACAATTTAAATACAAAATTAAAATTCATTTCATTCATTTTTATTTTGAGATTAGCCCAACTTGCAGTATCTTTGCACCGCGAAGTTACGAAAAGAGTGTAATTTATTGGAAATGAGCGTAGGTTAATTGCTCTTGATAGTAATAGGTTACGATTTAGTTAGTTATCTACTGCATTATCCTTCTG
>ERZ791623.12-NODE-12-length-170991-cov-12.230186_pt1 | contig 170991 bp, 264 predicted proteins | sample MGYA00510268_ERZ791623 | MGnify/ENA primary metagenome ERZ791623 (study PRJEB30046, sample SAMN00715216) | human gut metagenome | study: EMG produced TPA metagenomics assembly of the A metagenome-wide association study of gut microbiota in type 2...
TGATCTTATCGCCCAGTTCCTTGCCCTCCGCAAGCCGCCACGCTTCACCGAAGTTGGTGGAGAAAAGCCCCATCAGGATATACGGCAGATTCAGCAAAATGAGCTTTTTGATGTTCAGCTGCTTTTTCATCGTTCCAGCTCCTTCCGCTTGTTCCGGTCCACGACGGCGTGTTTTACCAGTTCTTTGAACTGGCTCAGCTTTGCCAGCACGGACGGGCGCTCGGATTTCTCCGCCTTTCTGACCTTTTTCCCGGTGTACTCGGTAAAAGCAGCGGTCAGGGCATCCGCGTCCCGACCCTTGAAAAAGATCAGGTACTTGGGTGGGGAGCTGCTGCGGTCCTTCTTCACCGCATAGTCCACGCCGTATTTCCGGGCGATCTTCTCAAACTCCTTGATGGAGGGGTCGGTGATCTCGATGTTGGAAACCCCTTGGTTTTGACCAATCAGCTGTTTCACCGTCTGCTTGCCCTGGGGCTTCACAGGCGCGTCACGGCTTCTCTGCTTTTGCAGCTTCTTTTCCTTGCGGTGGGCAAGGTACTTGCTGATGGCGGCTTTGAGCAGCCTGCCGGTGAACTTTGTTCCGCTGACAACCAGCGTTAAAGTCCTGTTTTCCACTTCTTCCTGCATTTTCATCGCCTCCTTTCCACAAAATGTGCAGGGGTGGTGCATTTATTTCTAAGGCGGGACCACCAGCCGCCGGAGAAGGTATTTCTTCATCGAACCGCCCTCAACGAATTTGCTCAGAACGGTCATAGAGCAAATCTCCATTTCTGACCTTTGCATGACTGAGAATCTTGATCTGTCCCTTTGCCTGACTGTCCAGAGCTTTTTCATAGCCCTTATCTGACAAAAACAGGCGGGTTCGTTCACCTTTCCAGCCCACCGGGGAGTCATGCGTCAGCACATCAAAAATAATCATGTGCCGGGTGTTCTCAGCAAATCGCTGGAGATCCATGTAGTCATGGCCGTGATAGTTCTGCGCTCCAGCTTTCTGGCGCATTTCTTCCATCAGCTGACCGATTGTTTTGCCTTCTGGCATAAAACTCACTTCCTTTCCCACTCTCATACAACCATCAAAATCATGTCTCTCAGCTGAGCAAAGTAGAGTTTGCCTTGCGGGGTTATCAGCGTATAGGAGCCGATATGCCCGTGATTGCAGTAGTCTTTGACACAAAACAGTCCTTCATTGGCTGGCTTTGCATAGGGCAGTACATTACCGGATGCGGTGCGGTACACAAAACGCTTTTCCAGAAGGAAACGGACAAACCGACGCTCCGGGACAAGCAACTCTTTGGCGGTGGTGCGGAGGTTGGTACTGTGATTGAGGTCGATGAACAAATCATAAAAGGCTGCCTTACTCTCCAGCAGGGCATTTTCCTCTCGTAGCGACGCATTTTCTTCCCGCTCAGCAAGCAGCTCGGAGCAGAGTTTTATCAGAGCTTCCGGAGAAGTGGCTATCTCCCACAACTTCTCTTTTGTGAGATAGGCTCCGTGCTTGCGAATGGCAGGTAGAACTTCATCAAACACCCATTGTTCAAACCGTTCCGCTGACGGCAGTTTACTATGGGCGATCAGACGATATAGATCACCTTCGGGGATAAAGAGCATTTCGACCATTTGTACCGCGGGGCTTCCATCTGCCTTTTTCCCAGTCTGGACCCCTATGGAACATTTCGTTCCACCCCTGGTATGGTCGCGGACGGCTTTGCGTGGATTGGTATATCCCAGCGCTGTTGCCACATCTGTACCGCAAAATAATACTTTGCCATTCTGTTCCAAAGTGCGAATGCTTCCGAACTCTGGACTATTGAAAATTTCAATCTGATTCATGCTGTGCCTCCTTTGGTGTAATACAAAAGCGGCTGATTACCAGCCGCCTGCGTGCATATCGTGATTTACCAGTGAAGTGTAGTGGTTATTCATGGTGGTAGGAGCGTTGAACAGCACTGCAAGCAGGTACTGCTTGATGTTGTGTACCTGGGTGGTGTTCTTTTGCAGACAGTCCATGACAAACTCGATGTGAGAGCTGTCCAGCTTCAAAAAGCGGGAGCGTACAATTTCATGAGGAAAGTCCGCACCAGAGATCCGGGTGGTCTTTCGTTTGGCACAGACCGTTTCTACCAACAGCTCTACGATCTCATTCAGGTCATCCAGGTAGAGAGGATAACGCTGCTTCAGACAATCATACTCGATATTCTCCAAAATCAATTCCCGATAATTTTCTATCTCTGTGACAGACATCGCATCCCTTCCTTTCCGTTCCGGCGGTATTACCGCCGCTGTTTCCCGGAAGGGAATGGAATCGGTATTTGATCCATGAGTATTTTGTTTTTGGGTATTTGATTTCTTAGTATTTAATTGTGTTGGATTTTCCGGTAACGGATTTACCGCTGACGGGTTTACCGTTATCGGGTTTTCCGACAACGGCTTATCCAACATCGGTTCTCCCTCGATGGGACGCTCAAAAATGGTATACTCATTGGCTGCGAATTTACCAGAAGCATCAGTTGTCTGTCTGCGCCGAATGTATCCGGCTGTTTCAAGCTCATTGACAGCAGAGCGGATTGCATCTTTGCTTTCTCGATTGATATAGCTGAGTCCTGACAGCGTATAATCCCAGTCATCAGGCAGAGATAACATTTGCGACAAGAGACCCTTTGCCTTCAAAGAAAGTCGTTTGTCTTTTAGATGAAAATTGCTCATAACCGTGTAATCGCCAGTGCGTTCTACACGAAAAACAGCCATTTACTTCACTCCTTTCATTTCTCAGGTATGAAAAAAGCCGCAATTCATAAAAGAATTGTGGCAGCGGTTAGGGTCTGTCTGTATCTTTTTTCTTGCGTCGGTAGGGGCGTTTTGGCATTGGTGGTTTATCAAACAGATCCCTTTCCTGAGAAAATGGTAAGGTTTGAAAAACACGGTCAATCTCGGTGGATTCCATATCACGCTGTGAGCGGCAATCTTCTTGAATAGCTTCTCGGATTTCTCTTACAGTACACATATTCATTCCTTTCCTTTCGTTGTATCGGTTATGAACGACGGTGTTTTTTAGGCTTGAAGTCGAGGATATGCCCCTCAATAACATGGGCATATCTCTTAATTTTGATTTCTCGACGCTGCTGGCTTTGCAGAGCTGACTGATACCCGTCCTCTGTGAGAAAAAGCCTCATTTCGTCACCAGGTTCTCCATAAGCAGTAGGGCGCAAGACAGTAAACTCAATCATCCAGAAAGTGCTGTCCCAAAATCGCTCCACTGCAAGAATGTTGTGGCCTTTCAGTTCCCTTGCTGCAATATCTTTCATAGGCTCTCCCTTCATCGTTCCTGATCTCGTTGGCGTTTTTTCTGCCATTGTTCCAGCAGTTTAATAATGGTTTCCTGCATTTTGGCCGGTGTATAGCTTTTGGGGAAATACTTTCGCAAGGTATCGCTGCTCAAGGTCACTTTATCCAGATCACCCTTTTTTTCCTCTGACATGATGGCAAGCATCACATCTTCTGACAATTTCCCTTCCTGGCTGAACTTTTTCATTCGCTGAGCCTGAGAGAGAGAAGGGGTAGCCTGCTCATAGTCCATTGTTTCCACCAGCATTTGCTGTTCGTCCGGTTTCAAAAAAGAGAGTTCATAGGCTGGGTTAAATGCGATTTTCTTTTCATCCACCATATCCAAAAGCTCTGGAATCAGTTCAGTCAAACGAACATATCGCATTACCTGGATACCGCTTCGTTCACCGGCTTCTTTTGCCACCTGGTCTCTGGCGCTCAACTTCTGTTCAACTTGAACAGAAGTCAGGTCTGTTCTTGCTCCTTGATGTTTAATGGCTTCCAGCTTCATTTTGTAGGCAAAAGCCCTTTCACTGGGGAGCAGATTTTCTCGCTGCAAATTGCTGTCAACCATAATAATTGTGGCAGCATCGTCATCCAAGTCGCGCACAATGACAGGCATGGTTTCTTTTCCGGCCAATTCGCTGGCTCTGCGGCGTCTGTGACCGGCTACCAGCTCATAACCGCCATCAGGCAGTGGTCTGGCAATCGCAGGAACCAACACACCATACTTTTTGATGCTGTCTGCGGTTTCTATCATTGCATCATCATCCTTGACCTTGAAGGGGTGATCCTTGAACGGATGCAGTTCAGATAGGGGAATTTACTGAATTTTTTCCAATAATCAGAGACTTTATAGATAGGATTAAAACTAGAGATAATAATACTATTTGATGTATAATTTTTTAAATCTCTATTTTTAATCTTTTTATATTGTTTGCTATCAAATATATATTTTTTAGTTTTTCTTATATTTCCCCATATTAATAATTTATAATTAGTATTTAAAAAATATAAACAATTATTAATAATACATAAATTAATATAGCTTAACATATCATCATTATAATCAAGAATAATATATTCAACATTTTCATTATTTTTTACTTGATTTACTATACTATTCATTATTTTTTGTATATAATAATTTGTTTGATATTCTATAGCTTCTTTATTAAGAAGAAACTTATAAAATTGTCTTGTAAAATCTAAATTTGATTGTAAATAATTGATTGAATTATTCATTCTCATCCCTCCTATATATAATATTATATATAAACCAAAAAGAAAAGTCAACAATTAAAATTTAATTCTAAAGTATTTGACATTTTTTATAAAGTGTTATATACTATATAATAAGGAGTGAAAGAAAATGCAAAGTGAAATTAATGAATATTCTACTATATATCATATACAAAGAGATATAGTAGCAAGAACTGCGGCTAACTTAAATTTTGAATTAAATAAATATAAAACAACTATTTATTTAACAAAAGAGAATGAAGATTTTATTATAAATGCAAAAAGTTTAATAGGTTTATTACAAGGTCATTTTAGGGAGAATGATATTGTAAAATTAATGCTATTTGATACTAATTATAAGGAAATTGGTGAAATAAAAGAATTATTTAATACTGTAGGGAGGGAATGTGATGGCTGCTAATTATAGAGTATTTACTATTGATGCTGGGCCAGCAGATAATATTGTAGATAAAATTTATGAGCAACTACAAAAAGAAGGATATAACAATCCAGATTTTAAACTTCATTTTGTAGGTTTTGAGGCTGAAAAGGGAACACAGTTTAAATTAAATCAAAATAACATGGTAGTTCCTACTAATGGCTATTTTATTTCTCCTTATGAAGGAGAATATTATTTAAATGTTAATGAATTATATATGACAAATGGCTGTTCATAGCAGAATTTTTATTGTATATATTAATAAAGAGGTGATTTAAATGAGTTTTAATCCATTCGCGGCGGGCGGCGTAGACGTAGATAAATTACCTTATTTTGTTTTAAGAAAAGTTCAAAGTATTGGTACTTCTCATGGTTTTGAATTAGTTAAAATTGAGCCAATGAGAGATAATAGAGAAACTTCTATGGGTAGACTTGATCTTGAAGATCTATTTGTAAGAAGCGGCGAAATTGTTAAAGGTACAGAAGTGCCAGAAAAGTATAATCCAGATGAGAACAAAACTTATATGCACTTAATTCTTTCTGATGATGAAGGAACGGAGGTTTATATTGATGTTACAGATTTGATTGATATGCCAGATGCAGGAAAGGTTCCTTTAGATAACGATAATACTTTAACTATTGAACAATTGAATTTAATTAAGAAAGTCTTTGGTGATAATATTAGCGCCAACGCAACCGTTTTGGATATTATTTTATCTATTGCCAGTATTTTTGAGAATACTGAAATTTGGGCAGAAGACGTTCGAGTTAAGAATGTTACCAATGGTGGTGCTTTTGAATTTCAGTATGTATTTAAGCCAAATAAAAGTACAGACCAAGTTCAATTAGCATTACAAAATATTGATAAAGAATTTAAAATTGTTCATGATAATATTACTACTATTGGATAGACTATTGTAAATCTTGAAACAAAAGTTGATAACAACTATGCTGAAATTAATGATAAGATTACTATTATTGACAATTCTATTGATAGTATAAATAATTCAATTACAACAATTGAAGGAAACATTACCGGAATCAATACAAGTATTGGTGATATGAATAAAATTATCACAAATCATACTACAGCTATCAATACTATTAATGAATAGATTACAAATATTAATAAAACAATTAGTGATAATTATACCGATTTATCTAAAAAGATTACAGCTATTGACAATAGTTTAACAGAATATAAAACGACTGTAGATAATAAGTTTGTTTCTATTGATGGTTCTATAAAAGAAATTTAGAAAAATATTACTACAATTAATCAAGAGATTACTTCAATAAAAACGTCAATAGAGTCTATTCAAATAGACTTATCCAGACTGGAAAAAAGAATTGAAAAAAATGAAGCTAGCATAAAAGAAATTAAAGAAGAACTAAAAAAATTAGTTCTAACTGGTGGAGAAACTAATTATGGTATTATTGATATAAAAAATCAAACTGTTAGTTTAATAGAAGCAGTGGGTAAACATGATACAACACAGGTTACTGGAGAAATCTTTAACGATTACACATAGAATATAGCTTCAGGTGATCAATCACATACTAGTGGGTACAATAATCAATCTACAGCAGATTACGGCTGTACTACAAATGCTTTTAATAGAAATGACGGAGAAGCAGCATTTGCAAGTGGATATGGGAATAATGTTTCAAGTGCAGCTAATCACGGTTTCGTCAATGGCTATAATAATAAAATTACTTAGGAAAACGAAGTAGCTATTGGAAAATTTAATGATTCTACAACTATTCCGCTAGCTAGGTCTGTTGGTGATGGAACTTCTGATACGGCTAGGAGTAATTTAGAATATTTAAGTTTGGCTGGCAATCATTTTATTAAAGGTAGCTATATTATGCATGATATACCAGAAAACGCTGATTTGAACGATTATTTTACTGATGAATCAAACGGTGGAACGAAAAATGAGAATATTTGGTATAGAGCAGATGGAAGCATCGCGAGAACTTTGAAGAATTTACCATAGTGCACTCCTGTAGTTGGGTAGCTAAGTCAACCACGATTCGGATTTGTAATGAAAGTCATGACTTTTAAGAGAAATACTGGATTGGCTAATTATCCAACTGTTGTTCAAGTTATTTACACAGGTGCTGCAATCTTTATGAGGACATTTTCTATAGAAGTCGGTACGCAATGGGGCCATTGGTATTTTGTCGGTGGAGGAGATACTACCCAACTATCATCTAGTTATTTAAGCATTTCAGATTAGGCTGTAGGAATAGACCTTGAATAGTCTGATATGCTTGTAAATATCTTTAATGGTGGAGCTTTTAGTATAAACTTAACTATTATTCCCAATACACCCTTCTCAAATCTCACTATTCCTTTAACTAATAATCTTACTAGTGCCATGGGAGTACTTCTTACAAATAGCAGTGGTTTTGATTATTCCGAAACTAATAATAAAGAGTTCAAATATATTATGAAAAAAGATTTAAGTTCTATTACTATAACCTCCACAAATGGTGAAATTGCTGCAAATGACAAAATAGAAATTATTATAGGTGGATATATGAATCCAATATTAATTTAGTAAGAGGTGATATAAAATGAGTTTTAATCCTTTTATTGGAACATCTAATTCCTCTGGTGGAGGAACTGGGCAAGATGGTAGAGGAATACAAGAAATATCTTGGATTTTAAGTTCTACAGGAACAAAGCCGGGTGAAGCTGGAGCAAAAGATACCTACCAAATTCTTTATACTGATGGCTCAACTTCTACTTTTATTGTTCAAAATGGTAATAATGGTAGAAATGGTGCAAAAGGTGAAAATGGTGCAAACGGAAAAGATGGACAAAATGGTAAAGATGGCATAACTCCTATTTTCAGAGTTTCATCTAATTATATTCAAGTATCTATTGATAATGGACTTAATTATACTAACCTAGTTTCTTTAGATTCTTTAAAGGGTGTTGATGGAGAATCTTTAGAATTTAATTGGCTCGGAACTAAACTAGGTATTAAAAAAGCTGGTGAATCTGAATATACTTATGTAGAATTAAAAGGAGAAACTGGCGATAAAGGAGAAAGGGGCGAGAATGGAGCGGAAGGTAAGTCTGCTTATCAAAGTGCTCTTGATACAGGATTTGACGGCACTGAAACTCAATGGGTAGAATCTTTAAAAGGAGAGCAAGGTCTATAGGGTGTATCTATTACTGCCGCATCAATTAATAATGATGGGCATCTAATTTTAACCTTATCTTCCGGTTCTACTATTGATGCCGGCAATGCAAAGGGTGCAGACGGAACTTCAATTAATATTAAAGGCTCATTAAATGATTCTTCTGAATTACCTTCAACAGATCAGAAAATAGGAGATTGTTATTTAATTAATGGTCATTTATGGGTTTATACCAATAGCTTAAAAGAAACTGCCATTAATGGCTTCGATGATGCGGGTAATATTCAAGGTCCGGCAGGCAGAGGAATTTCAATAGTTGCAATTAATGATTCTGGTATTATGACTATTACATATAGTGATGGTACAAGCAACGAAATTGGTAACGTAATTGGTCCACAAGGTCCACAAGGCAAGCAAGGTCTGCAAGGTATACAAGGTGAGTCTGGTTTTAGTCCAGTGGTTTCTACTTCTAAGATAGATAAAGTTACAACTGTTACTATTACAGATTCTATTGGCGAACATACTTTTGAAATTAATGACGGCATTGATGGAACAAATGGTGAAAAAGGTGAACAAGGTGAAGTCGGAAAGTCAATTGAAATTGCTGTAAACGGAGATTACATCCAATGGAGAGTAGTTGGAGATTTAGCTTGGACGAATCTAATTGCTGTCGCGGCACTTAAAGGTGATAAGGGCGAACAAGGAGATAAAGGAGAACAAGGTCTTCGAGGTGAAAATGGCGAGCAAGGCCCTCCGGGTGTTGATGGAAAGAATATTGAATTAGGTACTTCTGAAACATATATTCAATGGAGAACAGCCGGAACAGAAGAATGGAATAATTTAATCCCAATTAGCACTTTAGTTGGTAGCGCCGGAAGAGGAATAAAATCAATTGAATTTACTTCAAGCACTGGTGGAGATATTGCTGGACTTGCAGGAGCGATAGATACTTATACTATTACTTATTCAGATAATACTAGCTCTACTTTTACTGTTTATAATGGCAAAAATGGTGATAGCCATACTCATGAAAATAAAGATGTTTTAGATAAGTTAAGTGATATTAATGGAAGTCTTGGTTATAACAATGAAAATGTTTTCAGAGTGTGGTATGGAACTAAAGAAGAGTATGAAGCACTTGCAGATAAGAAAGATGATTGGACTTATATTATTACAAATGATAATTTTGAGGACACAATTGTTCAGTTTACAAAAGCGGAAACAAGAGAACCTATTCAATCTGGTGATAGCTTAGGTGTAATATTAGGAAAAATTGCTAAGTATTTGGAAGATTTAAAGACTGTTGCTTTTACTGGAAATTATAGTGATTTAGTTGGTAGACCTACAGAAGTAACCGATGCTGAATTAAATGATATCTTAGTGTGAGGTGATATGAAATGGATAGTAAATTATTTAGCTTACACACAATAGAAACTTTTTGGAATAAAATAAAGGATAAATTTTATATTAAGTCTGCTGACGGAATACCCAAAGGTGACTTAGATACTACCGTTTAGTCTAGTTTAAATAAGGCAGATAGCGCTCTACAAGAGCATCAGGATATTTCCGGTAAGCAAGACAAATTAACCGGTGGCACAAATATCACAATTAATGATACTACTATCAGCGCGAAAGATACGACATACAATAATGCGTCTACTACTGCTGGTCTTATGAGTGCAGAAGATAAGGCTAAGCTAGACGGTTTAGATGAGTCAAGCTGTCTGCCAAAAACTGGTGGCGTAATGACTGGAAATATTGACATGCTGACAAATAAAGCAGAGATTCTAGTTGATATAGGTCGTGTAATGTCCGAGAACGGAAATAACACATTACCAGCGTGCGGCGAGTTATCAATTGGCTCTAATACAATACAGGAGTATCTCCCACGCACTCGGTCGTTTCTTGGTTCATATAAAGATGCAAATTCAAAAACATCGAGCATAATCTCGATCAGGCATAGAAATGGGGATAACGCAGGAAGACACTTTGGAATGTATTTGCGACACGAGGTGAAGAGAAATAACAATTTGGTGTGGAATAATCAACTTGGTACGAATACATGGGAAGGCGAGCGCACAATATTGGATAGTAAAAATTATACAGATTACATTCCAAATAACGCCGCAGCTGCTTCTGTTGAAGAAAATCCCACAGAGTTCGGATTAATATTTACTCTTCCTCCAAATAGTGTAGGTGTGATTTCGACAGGCTATGGAGTAATTGTCGCTGGTAGCATTGCTAGTGTCGGGGGTAGTATTACAGTTAGCGATTCTAAACTTTCAAGCTTTTCTGCCACAATTAATTCTCAGTATAGTGGGATTTTCGCGCCGCGGAATGATATAACATCTGTTCAAGTATGTATTAGTTCCACTGGAACAAAATCTTTTGTATACTGTGTGCAGAATGCAAATAAAATCACATTTGAAAAAATTGATGGTTCAAATTTCGCAAGTGGTGATATTATCGAATACGCTTCTCCAGTGTATATTTTGAATACTCCTTATACTAATTAAAGGTGGTGAAATAAATGTCAGTATATCAAGGAACTAAAAAAATTTCACAAATTAGAGTTATTTCCGATCCCTTAAATACCTCCGATGCAACTGCAACTTCATCAGATATTCTTTTAAACAAAACTGCATATGCAAAAGGAGAAAAGATTACTGGTACTATAGAATCTTTAGCTGAACAGGAATATATTCCAACAATTGAAGATATTCCAATTCCACTTGGAAGATATTTAAGCGGCAATCAAATTCTTAAAGGAAGTCCTAACTTACTTTCCGAAAATATTAAAAAAGGTGTAGAAATTTTTGGTGTTACTGGTACTCTTGAAGGTGGTGGAAGCTCTGTAAGAAAAGGAACAATTCTAAACACTACTACTTCAACTTCTCAACAAGATACTCTTAATAATTGGGGCAATAAGTGCTATATTAAAGATGGAGATTTAGATTGGATGACTCTTAATGATATAGTTGCTCATTGGGGAGGTATTGTTTCTAAAAACAATTTTATAGGCGGAGAAAGTGAGAAATATGGTATTTATATGACTAACTGGACGGAACAAGATAAAAATACCAGCATTTTATTTATAGAACCAATTAATGTTATTGCAGGTGATTTTCTATTAACATTTAATTGTAATATTTCTAGTTGGATGAATTAGACTTTAAATATTCATTTTCTTACTGCCACTGGCAATACTAAAAATGATATTTTAACGCAATTAACAGAAAAAATCGCCGCACAAGATTATGTGAAAACAATTACTCTTGCCTATGCAGGCGCTAGTTCTCAAAAAGATGTTACCGCAATTGATACTTCATCAGTTGCAGGCGATTATTATATGTATATTGAAGGCTTTAAAAAAGCCGATAACAGTAATTTTAATTTAATTAAAATAAATTATATTAACTTTTAAGGAGGGATATGAGTGATTAAACAATCAATTGAATCGGTTGAAAAATATTCTCTTAACAAAGTTAGTAATTATTATTATAAAGTACTGTTAAGAGATAATATTGAAGAAAAAAATAATACTTATACTTATAATGAATATGAATTAGTTATCACGGCGAAAGATAATGTTAATGAATACATTAATAAAAATTTCGATATTCTTTTAAATCAAGCAAAAGTAAATGAGGAGAATAAAATCTTACGAGAAAAAATTGACACTCTTAAAAAGCAATTAGATAATTCCGATTATCAAATTCTTAAATGTACTGAAAGCTTTATACTAGGTTCTGTTCTCCCATATGATTTTTCAAAATTATTATCTAATAGAATGGAAATTAGAGATAACATTAACGCCCTACAAGATAATAGCTTAGAAGTTGATGCATTAGAAAAACTAAAAGAAAGAAAAATTACTGAAATGTCCGCGGCTAGTCAGACTACAATTACTAATGGCATCGATTATAACGAAAAACATTATCGTTTAAACACCACAGATCAAATTAACTTAACTTCGTTATACTCTCTTGCACAATCTGGAGCATCAGTTCCATATCATGCGGATGGAGAGGTCTGTAGAGTATTTGCACCAGAGGAAATGTGTGGACTAGTTCAAAATGCAACTAAATGGGTTATTTATCATACAACTTATTTTAACCTATTAAAACATCAAATTTTAGCTTTAGAAACAGAAGACGAAATAAAAGCTGTTTATTATGGAATTGAATTAAAAGATGAATATAAATCAGTATTAAAATCAATTACTGCGGGTTGATGAAATGCTAAAAAAGTTCTTTAAATATTTATTTCTATTTCTGTTTGGTGGCGCAGCATATATTAGTATTGAAATGCTTTATCGCGGCTACAGTCATTGGCTAATGTTTATCATTGGTGGTCTTGCATTTTTAATGGTTGGTATGCTAAATGAAGTTTTCAAATGGGAAACTCCAATAGAAATTCAATCAATTATAGGCGGCTGCATAATAACTGGGATAGAATTTATTACGGGACTTATAGCAAATATTCAATTTAATATGGGTATATGGGATTACTCCAATTTACCCTTAAATGTAATGGGGTAGATTTGTCTACCCTTTACTTTTATATGGATATTGTTAAGTGCCGCAATAATTATTATAGATGATTGGCTACGATACAAATTATTTGACGAAGAAAAGCCTCATTATACTTTTCTTTGGAGGCGAAAGAAATGAAAAAGATCGAAACATCAAAATTGTTTCTTTTAATTATCACAATTCTAACAATCTTTATTGTTGGTTTTTCTACTTATTAGATGATTAACCTAGAAACAATTGAGCCTTTAATTTATTTAGTACCTGCTATTTTCACAGAACTTGGCGCGGCGACATGTAGTTACTATTTTAAAGCTAAGAGTGAAAATAAGGTTAAAATAATTTTAGGGGCAATTAAAGAAATTACAAAAGATGAGAATTTAACAGACGAATAGACAAGGATTGCAGAAGCATTGATTAATAACTTAAATTGAATATAAGGAGAGATTACATGGAGAAAAAATGGTGCGTATATGTACATATTGCTCCTAATGGTAAAAAATATGTAGGTATTACTAGTCAGAAGCCAGAGAAAAGATGGAAAAATGGAAAAGGATATAAGCATAATGACCATTTTAATTTGGCAATTAATAAATATGGTTGGAATAATTTTCAACATATTATTTTATTTGATAATTTGGAAGGAGAAGAAGCAGAGAGGTTAGAGACTTTAATTATAGCTTTACTACGGACACATATAAATAAATTTGGTTATAATAAGACTTTTGGAGGAGAACATCCTACTTTTGATGAAAATTACGTCCCTAATAATGCTCAAAAAATATATTGCTTTGAAAATCAAAAAACTTATCAGAGCGCAGCAGAAGCGGCGAAATCATTTGGCTTTCCTACATATACGGGTATTATAGAGAATTGTAGAGGAGTTTATAAACATTGTCACAATTATCATTTTTGTTATTTAGCTGAAAAAGAAAAATTTTTAGATAAATGTTCGGAAGATTTTAAAGATGAAGATAGAAGAGTTTATTGCTTCTCAAATAATACTCTTTATAAAACAACTGGTGAAGCCGCAAAAGATACTAAATGTGCTTTACGAACAGTAAAAAGAAGATGTATTGACAATAATAGAAAAGAAACTCCGCAAGGATATTCTTTCTCATATATAAAAAATTTAACTAAAATGGAGGTTGATAAATATGCCATTGAATCCAGATAAAACAACAATTATAAATGGAGTTAAAGTTAATGAGTATTTATTAACAAAACATAACCCAAATAATATTATGATGCCAACGGCTAATCTACCAGCAAAACCAATTGCTATAACTATTCATAACACTGATTGGATTAATGTAGCATCCAATACTACACCTGCTGAACAATACACTAGGGCAAGTCGAAATGGTAATATGAAGACTGTTCGTGTCCATTATTATGTAGATGATAAGTGTGCATGGCAAAATCTTCCACTAACTCTTAGTGGATTCCATGCTGCGGATGGTAATGGTCCCGGTAACAGAAAAACTATTGCTATTGAATGTATTATGAGAAACTCTACAGATTCAGTTAGCAAGAAGTCAGAAGATAATTGCGCAAAGTTGGCAGCATGGCTTCTTCATAAATATGGGCTTGGTGTTGATGAAGGATTAACAACGCACACTCACTGGCTTAATGTTAGAGATGGAAAAAAGGGAACAAATGATTATTTAAATACAGCACATAATAGCTACAAGATGTGTCCAGCATATATTCTCCCTCATTGGGCACAATTCAAATCAAAAGTAGCAACTTATCTTGCTCAATTAAACGGTTCTAAAGTTCCATCTACTCCAACCTCTACTCAAATGTATCGGATAAGAAAGACTTGGGCAGATTCAAAATCTCAAATTGGAGCATATTCTAACCTAGAAAATGCAAAGAAGGCTTGCAAGTCTGGCTATACTGTTTTTGATAATAATGGTAATGCAGTCTATACCAATGGAGGTGCTTCAAAACCAACCACTGCACCTAATATTACTTATTGCGTATATGCTAATAAATGGTATCCTGCGGTAGTTAATGATTCTGATTATGCTGGTGTAGAAAATAGAAGTATTTCCGGTCTTGCCGCGAAGACTAGTAGGGGAACACTTAAATATCGTGTCCATACTCATAGCGGTAGATGGCTAGGTTGGGTTACTGGTTATAATACAAGAGATTGGAATAACGGTTGTGCCGGAATTAGAAACAGAGCTATTGATGCTATTCAATTAAAGCTTGAAGGAGTAAGTGGCTATGAAGTCCAGTATAGAGTTTCTTATCTAGGTACTTCAGCTTATCTACCTTGGGTTACTGGAACATCAGATTATGCAGGAATATTTAACAAAACAATTGATAAAATTCAAATTAGAGTTGTTAAAGTTTAATATAAGAGTGCTACGATGAGTAGCACTTTTTATATAGGAGGGATTTTATAATGATAGAGTCTATTTTAGGTATTTCAATTGGAACATTATTAGGAACTGTTGGTGGCCTAGCTTTTATTGTTTCATTAATTACAGAAGTTTTAAAGAATTTACTGCCTAAAAAGTTTCCAACTAAGCTTTTAGTTATGATTATTTCTTTAATTTTAACTATTGGTTTCGTTTTACTTTTTGGCGGCGTAAGCGTAATTAATGGAATTTATGGAGCAGTAGGTAGCTTTATCGTTTCTTTTGTTTCTATGTACGGATGGGATTCGTTTAAAGAATTATATAATAGATTTAAATATGAAAAGGAGAATAGCGGCGGAGGTGAATAATAGTGGCAGATAGTACTACATGGAATGTTGAAGATTTTCTTAGAAAACTAGAAAAAAGTTTAAAAGAGTCTGAATTAAATAGTACGATAGGATTAGATCCAGACATTGATTATCCTTCCTCTTTTTCGTTTGATGTTTGGTTTAATGACACAGAACAACACCATTATTGGAATAAAAGTGTAAGAAATTTATGGAACAGTTGGATAGAACGAATCCCTAGCGATCCAGATGACAGACAAAGAGATATTGGGGATACTATAAATTCTGATGCAGGTTTTGATTTTTCTAAAGAGCCTTATGTAAAACCAGATTTAAATATTGATAGCCAAACATATGAAAGTGTTCGTGGTGATGATAAAATTGAATCTGTTTTGAAGAATAAAAAATAGATGCAATATACTCATACTTAGAATAAAGCTGATGGGATAAATACAGAAAAGTATATAAGACTGTTAATGCCTAAGTATTTAAGAAGAGTTGAAATTGAGGATTTAAATAGAAATTTCTGGGTTATTGCTCAAACTATTGGGCTAATCAGTGAATATTTATTAAGTCCAGATAGTCCTCTAAATGAACTAATTAAGGGAATATTAAAAGAAATCGCATAGTTATGGGATAATGTATATAGAATTTGGGAAGCTTTACATGGTTTAGGAGAAAAAGTATCTGAAACTAATGATAGAATAAATAAAATAGTAGAGGCAACTCAAAAGACAAAAGTAAGAATTAATTTAAATATATATCCAAATTATACAGATAAAGGCAAGGAATTTAGACGTATGTTAGGTGAAGATGAAAATTCTAACGAACTTATTACTATTGATTCCATATCCTTCTATCCTATAAGAGCAAAAAAGAATAATGATAATTCATATGAGTGGGAAGTAGGAGAGTTGACATAGAATTTAAAGAGAAAAAAGGATTAGATAGCTGAATGTTGTGTTTGGATGAACAATGAGAATGGCCCTTATAAAAAACTTGCAGAAGAATGTTATGGAAAAGACGTTGGTTATAAGATAGGGTGTGTTATTATTTATCACAAGGAAACTGAAGATATAGACCATGCAATTGCATATGATTTGGCTAGTCCATATGTTTTTTCTAAAAAAGAATTTTATGGTCCTTATTGGTATGCTAAAAAGATAGTATCTAATCAAGCTTATATTCATATTAATAGAACAATAATGGATACAATGACTGAAGAAAACGGAATATACAGCAATCCTGTTTTTAATGAACCAATTGATACTTCTGATCAAAAAATTGGGTTAATTGAAATTGAAAGAGATGGTAATAATAAAAAACCTGTAACAGAAATTCTTTCTAATATTATGGGATTTAATTTTGTACTTAGAGATTTAGCTATTAATGAATTAGGTACGTCTAAAATTTGTACTTGGGATTTGATACCAGATGATTATACCAGTATAACGGCTTCCAGAGTTTCTAAAAAAGATATGACTAGGAACTTCTTAAAAACTTTAGTTAATTTTTCAACTAGCGCAAATAATAGCTATAGAACAAAAGATCCGAATGTTGGCGAAAATGTTTCTGTAATCTGGACGATACCAGCAGTTATTTATGAATTCTTAAATAAAATGTCAACTACAACTGACGATGTATATGATAATTTAGTAACTAATCTTGCCGCGGCAAAGTTTTTTTTAGAAAGAATAAAAGAAGAGAATATTGGACAGGCTAAGAACGAAGATTATGATAATTTAATTACTTTGTATACAAAATTTTTAAAAAATGAGAATAATGAAAGCTTCAATAATTTTGTACTAGCTTTATTAAGAATACTAAAATTACTGCCAAGCGATTTAGGGCTAGGTGATACTTTAGAAGCTAGTATTGATACGCCTTGGTTAGAGAATTATGAAAATGCTGTTTAGGCACAATTGTCTAAATCAGATAGTTTGGCATATAAAGCTTTTGTTAGTAACAATTTTATAAAATCAGCTATGGGAACTTCCATTCCGTGGGCATATCTAGAAGCTGATCATTATAATAAGGAAATGAGAATAGAATTTAATATTTCCCACTATACTTCTATTATAAAAAATGTAATAGATGGCTACGATGGGCATGTTGAAGGAGGAAATATTCACTGGGCGCTTACCTCATCAATTGTTCCTAAAGAAGGTTTTATTATTGGTGGTGGAGATATTTTACTTGCAAGTGAAGATGATGATAATCAAAAATGTTTAGAAAGATAGTCTTTAGAAGACGAAAAAAAATATATAGGAAATAAAAAATTATAGGATTTATTAGATGGAGATCCTTCTCTCAAAAATTATTTTGACAGCGTAGACAATGAAGGGGAAGAAAAAAAGAAATTATATGTTTAGGCAATAGCTGCGATAGGTAATTTAAAAGGTATGCAAGAACAAGGTGGCGTAAGAACTGAATATATATAGCCTTATATTCCCAAAAGTTTAAATAATTATTGGATTACTGTTTCTTCTGGAGATAGAACTGGAGGAAGAATTCAAATTAGAATTAACTATTCAAATATGAGGTCTTTTTCATGTGCAGACGGAATATTAGGTGCATTAAATGGTTCGCAAGGACAAATAGATTGTTTTCCTCATAATACCTCTCTTAGCTTAACATTTTTTAACCCTTTTTCAAATTTATCAGATTTTGAATCTACATTAATAAATTAGATTATTAGATTTAACGCCCCAGAAAATGGTGTAATGGGAGTAGAAGAACCTAGTAATAAAGAATGGTATGATAAATTTGGCTATATAAGTGAATCTAATTGTATAACAAGACATACTGATAGAGAAGACTTTTTAGTTGACGGATTTTTAGGTACGTTGACTGGTGTAAAATGGGGAATGTCAGTTAATGATAGACGTGGTTATACAATACCAGCTTTAGGATATAAGAATGATGCAGAAAATATTAATTTTGCAGAATTGACTCCCGGAAACTATTATAAGGAAGTGCCGGGGGAAGGAAAAGGTAAAGAAAATACACCATATGGCCCATATTGGCGCTGTCAAGGCCCGCCTCTGTGGAGATATGGTTCAGGAATTTATGGGAAAGTAAGACCTGTAGAAATTTTTTCTTCATATGGTCTTATAAATTCAACAGGAGATTATATTCCTTTTGATAAAGCATCTATTCAAGCATTAATAGGAAAAATGGATATAGAAGATATAAACAGAGATAACTGGAATGCCCAAAAGGATAGCTTCTCTGTTTAGTTAGATTTTTTGACATATGCTACAACTGGCATAACAAATCATAATTATTGTATTATTTCAGCTTCTAAAAGACAAAAAGAAATTTAGGATTAGAAAAAAATTAAAAATCCTACTGGATTAGGACGAGACTGGACGAGCTATACAGGTGGTTAATTAAATGAGTTATAAGCATACTTTTACTGAATCCGAATCTGGAAAATCCTTTGTATTAAAGGTAACAACATTAGACTCTCTAACAGATTCAATTTTAATAAATGTTCGTGAAAAAATTCCAGTTAAACCTTCTGGTAATGCTGGTTCTTTTCCACAAGGAACTGCGTCTGATTCTTTTGTTTTAATCTGTAATTTAAATAAGTCTTATCGAGAAGCACTAAATGTAGATGTATTAAATGATTATGCTTATAATTACCTCGAAGCGTTAGGCGAAACAGTAGATAGAAGTACAAAATATTATTCAAAAGATTCAAATGGTATTTATGTATATATTGAAAAACAAGATGGAATGTAGTATGATAATGATACAATCGAAATAAATGGAAAAACTTGTTACAAAGTTTACTTAGGCGGTACAGCGGATATAATTGGATTCCAACGTCATGGCGGCGACACTGGTAAATATCAATTACAATTATCTAATGGCTTCTATAAAGCAATAGCAAATAAACTTTATTTATTTGTAAGTGATAGTGCAAGATTAGCCTATGTTATTACTTCTGGTTCAAAAGCAGTATCATTCCACTATAATGGAGAAACTACAGCAAATCAAAAAGTATTTACAGATGATTCAGTTTATAAAGAGGGTAGTTATTATATTTCAATTGGTAATGATTGCTCTATTGAAACGATTAAATCTCCAGATACATCAAGCGGCGTTAATTATGTATTTAGAGATGGTGACATTGATGCTATTATTACTTCAAATACAATGACAAAACTTGAACATTTCGCAGATATTGTAAATGCAAATAAAATTGTTTTATCTACAAATATTAAGGAAATTGGTGATTATTGTTTCTATGGTTCTTTAATTTCTGGTACTGTAGAATTAGAAACATCTGTACTTGAAGAGATTGGAAGCTATGCTTTTGCAAATATGAGTAATTTGAATCTACTTAATATTAATGCCACTTCTGATGGATTTTCTCATATGCCGGCAAGCTTAAAAAAGATTGGCGACTATGCTTTTCAAAATTCTGCTGGTCTAAAGAAAATTAGTTTTCTAAATTGTAGCCAACTATAGTCTGTTGGAAATGAAGCTTTTGGTAATTGCGGCAATTTAAGAAATGTTAAATATTTATAGAAGCAAGTTGAACCAGATAAAATCACTTCTACTCAATTGCTTTATCTGCCGCCAGAACAAGGTTCAGATGGAAATTATGTTCCAAGAATTAAGACAAGTAGTCCTAGACTAGTAACTGCTTCTTATGGATATGATTATGAAGCCGCATCTGCTTATCCAAATATTACAGAAGAAGAAAAAGAAAAAACTACAAGAACATTTATCAATTGTTCAAATATTAGTTGGGATTGTCAATAATTAAAGTTAAGTCAAGGTATTTTTGCCTTGACTTTTCTTTTTGGTTATAGTATAATTAAATTAATAAAAAAATGGAGGAAAAAATAAAATGCCTAAACGTATTTGTGAAAGTGTTGAAAGTGCTATTAATAGTATTTGTTGGTATAATGGATATGGAGCAGAAATACTAAATTTAGCAGAAGAAATAAAAAAAGTGCAAAGACAGATGAAAGTTTTCGTTGGAAACACGAAATATATTCAGAAGAACACGTTATTTGGATGTTGATTGTTGGTAGATTTGGTGAATGGGGATCATCAATTAATGGTGGCTGGATTTATGGAAAAGAAAATAAAATGCAAGCATACGAATGGATTATGTCTATTTTTAAAGATGATATTGAAAGAAATAAAGTGTATATTAAGAATGATGAAGGCATTTGGGAGGATAATGAGTTATGATAACAGTAATAGAGCAGAATATTACTGATGATTGTTTTAAAAATTTTGAAGAAAGAAATGAATTTTCCCAGCGAGCCAGATTAGTTAAATTTAGGTGTAGTTGGGAGCAGTACATAGACTCATATATAAAAGAGAAGCCTTTATTTGGAAAAGGAGAATCAGAACTTTCTGGTTATTCTTTCACTCCAAAACAAAAGGTTATAGATTTAAAATATGATGGGAAAACATTGTCTTGTATTCTTGATGATGGTATCGTAAAAATATATCGTTTTACAACACGAGTAAATGCAGGCTTTTAAAGGAGGCTAAAATGTTAAAATTTTATACAGACGGCGCTAGTACAATGAAGAAAATCAATAATGAATGGATTCGTTGTAGTGGCGGCGCGGCAATGGTATGTATTAATGATGAAAATAAAATTATTGCAGAATATAAGCGCGGCTTCAAAAATACAACAAATAATTATTGTGAACTTCATGCAATTTATTTAGCACTATCTTATTGGAATAATAACTATCCAAATGAAGAAATTGAAATTCATAGCGATTCAGCCTATTGTGTTAATATGCTAAAAGAAAATGGTTGGATTTATAGCTGGGAGAAAAATAATTGGACAAGAGGAAAGAAGCATGAACCAATCGAAAATCTGCCAATTATTAAGAAAATTTGGGAATTACTTAATGATGATGTAACTTTTATTAAGGTTAAAGGCCATGCAGGAAATCAATACAACGAACTCGTAGATAAGATGGCTGTAGAAGCAAAAGAAAAAGGAGAATGGTTTAATGAAATTCACTAAGCAACAAGAAAAAGTTATTTATGCTGATGATCCCTATATTATCTGTGTTTCTGGCGCAGGTATGGGTAAAACAAGAGTTCTAACAGAAAGAATACGGCGTATTATTGTAGAAAAGAAAGCAAAGCCAGAAGAAATTGTAGCATTAACTTTTACTAATAACGCCGCGGAAGAAATGAAAAAGAGGTTAGGAGATATTTGTTATGGAATGTTTATTGGAACTATCCATTCTTATACTAATCAAATTTGTATTGGTTGCGGCATTGATACAAGTAACTATCTAGCAAATATGCAATTTGATAAAATTCTTTCTCGTGCAGCTGCAATTCCAGAACGAATGTATCCACATGTTAAATATTTATTAATGGACGAATGTCAAGATACTTGTGACCTAGATTTACAAGTTTTAGAAAAAATTCATTATGATAATTTCTTTTTGGTAGGAGATTTTAGACAACTTATTTATTCGTTTAGAGGTTCTAATCCAGAAATTTTTTATCGTTTTTATAATGATCCATCTTTTAAGAAATATTATTTAACAAAGAATTTCCGTTGTCCTCCAAATATTATTAAATATGCAGAAAGATTTGTTCAAAGATTTGAGAATGTTGGGCCAAAGGCTGTCGCGGCAAAAACAATAGCCGGCTATATTGATGACAATATTAGTTTTAATGAAGTTGTAGATGAAATTCTTTGGACGGATAATTATGGAAAATGGGCAATTTTATGTAGAACCAATGCAGAATTAGAAGAAGCGCAGCGGCGGCTTGATAAACAAGGTATTCCAAACTTAACTTTTAAAAGAGGAGATTTGGATTTAGTCGAAATGGAAGGGTTACTCAGCGAAAATAAAGTAAAGGTTTTAACTATTCATGCTGCAAAAGGATTAGAATTTCCTAATGTTGTTGTTGTTGGTATGAGAACATATAATGATGAAGAGAATAGAATTAGTTATGTTGCTGTAACAAGAGCAGAAAATAATCTTTATATCTGTCCATCTATAGCTAAACGTAGACGCGGTGCCGGCACTGCACAAACTGTAAAGACAACTCAAAACATGATAGCCGATCAAGTTAAAAAGCAACTTATAAAATTCTAAGGTGGTACTATGGAAGATTTAACTATTTATGAAGATAATGAACAAACTATAATCATTTCAAGTGTTCTAAGGGATTTTCTTGAATACTATTATGTTAGAAAATTTAGACTAGAGAAACCACAATTTAATGCTTTACTTGCATTAGTATTAAAGGATGCTGAATCGAAAGGAATTAAATTACAAGATATTAAGATATTAGCCAACGGAACTGTGCCTATTATTAAGTATGGGCAGGGACTTGTACTAATTGATAAATTTCAGTGTTTTGATTTAGCTTTTGATATATTGACTTCTATCGAAGATTATGATAAAATAGATAAAGATGAGATTAAAAATTTAATTGAAGAGAATGATAATATTCATTTTTTATTTTTCCCAAAAGAAGTATTTAAAGTTCGCGGCTATATGTATACTTTAAATAATAATAATGAATTAATTGTAAGTTTCTTTTCTTATAATTAAATATTAATTTCATTACATAATATTTATGGAGGGATATCTATGAGCATTTACATAATCTCAGATATTTCCTTTAATAATGTTAATAATGCTGGAAACGAAGCTTCATTAGAAAGATATAATACTGCTTTGATTAATAAGTGGAACTCTATAGTTTCTGATGATGATAAGGTTCTTGTTTTTGGAAATTTTGCTCGCGGAACAGGAAGCACTATTCGCGGCATTATTAATCAATTAAAAGGAAAAATCTATATTGTCCAGCATTCTTATAACAATTTTTTTGAAAAAAGTCGATGGCATAAATATGGTATTGATAAAGTGTGGAATTGCTCATGTACTTATACCTTTAAAGATAATGAAGGACATAATCATAGAGTATATTTTCCACTTGAAGAAAAGCTTAAAAATCCAAAATCTCATGAATATATTTGTGTAAGGGAAAATTATATGGATACCGTTATTCAAGATAATATTCTTAATATAGGAGCAAAGTTTTGGGATTATGGCCCCATTAAACTTGAAGAATTACCAAAAATTTTTGAGAGATTAAAGGATTTTAAATAACAATAGTTCCGCTTTAACAGGCGCAAGCCGAATTAAGGAGGAATTTTAAATGAAGAAATTAATTATTGGAGCAGTAATGTTCCTAGGACTTATTTGTCTAATGTGTGGATGTAGTAAAGTAGATAAGGTAGTTACTGTTCCAGTGGCAACTTCTACAACTATGGTAGCAACACCAGTGACTGTAGCAACTGGGAGTACCCAAGTGGCTACAACAACTACTTCTATTACAACGACAAATACAACGACAACAGAGAAAACGACAGAAACAACTACTACTCTTGAATACTTAGTATTCAATCCAGATTCTAAAAGAATCCACAGAAGCAACTGTACTTATGTAGATGAATCAATGGAAAGAGTAGATGGAAATTATGTAAAGGAAGGAAGGACATGTCAGGTATGTAAGCCAGACGTTATTATTGATACTGTTTATACTGAATCAGTTGAAGTTGAACAAGTAGAATCTTATTCTAATGAATATAGTATTGATGAATCAAGTCAATACGTTCCAGAGGTCCAGAATGCTTCTCCCAAGACATCATCTAATGGTTGCCTTACTGCGGGAAAGGGCGTTCATTATGGACCAAGTGGAAAAGAAACTTATTATAATTTAAATATGGGTGGATGCGTTTCTATTATGAGAGGATTGGGATATTCTGAAAGTGAATATCCAGTTTGGACTCGATCTGATGGCGTGAAAATGTTTGGTGATTACGCCATGATAGCCGCGGAGCTTGGTTCTCGCCCAAAGGGAACTTTAGTTGAAACTTCACTGGGAACAGGGATAGTTGTAGATACAGGCGGTTTTGCGACGAGCAATCCAACTCAAATTGATATTGCATGTAATTGGTAATACTCAAATTTTCAAATGTATAAGTTAAAAACTTATGCCATAAAGATAGATAATTGAATTGGCAACTCGATTATCGAGGAAACAAAGAGAGAATCGAAAAATAAAGCATAAGGAACTATTGTTAAAGATAAGGACAGGAGCAAAATCCTGTCTTTTTTTATTGACTTTTTTTACTAGTTATGATATAATATATTAAAATAAAAAGGAAAGGAGGCAGTGAAATGCAACAAAGAGTTTATATTCAATCTGAAACTACTACAAATCCACTTTATTTAATGGGGTACGAAGCCGGCACATGCTGGAATGCAGATACAACTTCTCCAGAGAAAAATATCAAAAGAGCAATTGAGTGTATTAATAGTGGGCATGGTCGTGTAATGGAATATCCACAAGTATTTTTAACAATTGAAGGCTTTAGTATTAAATTTGCAAGAGAGTTTATGAGACATCTGGGTGGCGCGCCAACTGTTCTTCAAGATTCTACTAGATATGTAGATAAAGAAGGATTTAATTTTATTATGCCAAAGTCTATTGAAGATCATACTGGCGCAAAAACAGATTATTTAGAAGCTATGAATTATATTAATATTATTTACCAAACTATGGTAGGTAATTTTGGAATCCCAAAAGAAGATGCTTCAATGATACTGCCACTTGGAATGGAAACTAAACTTGTATATAGAACAAATTTAAGAGCGCTAGTAGATATGGCAGAAGTCCGAGAGTGCAGTAGAGCATTTTGGGAATATAGACAATTTATGAAAAAGCTTAAAGAAGGATTATCTATCTATTCAGATGAATGGAAACAAATTGTTGATATGGGAATTTTTGCCCCCAGATGTGAACGATTGGGATATTGTCCAGAAAAATTTAGTTGTGGAAGAAAAGAAAAAAAGGAATAAATTTAATTATAATTTTTACTATTATTATGAATATATATTAAGACAATAAATGGAGGAGATTAAATGTTTAATAAAGTTGTACTTATGGGCAAGCAGGGAATTGATACTTTTCTTGAAATTTCAAAAACTATTCCAGAAGATGTTTATGTTACTACAAGAGATAGAAGCTATAGAGTGAATGGAAAATCTTATTTGGGCTTACTACTCGCGGCTTCAGAGTGGAATGATGATACTTGGATTGAAACAAATGCTGATGCTTATTTTAAATTTCAAGATTTTATTGATGTAGCAGAAGATGATAATGTTTCTATTCATGAATAAGATTGAATTTATTTAAGAGATATTAACTAAATATTTACTTTATAGGTAGAGGATTTTTGTTCTCTACCTTTCTTTATAGGAGGTGATTATATTGCCTTACGGCGATGTGGTTGGTAATAAAGAGCTTTACAAAAAACCAGAAGGAGGTGCTAATATGGCAGATTCCAAAAATTGCAACTGTGGTTGTCAAGATACAACTACGACTAATCCAGATGGTGGCTATGCTTGTCCACCCTATTGGCCTTGGCCTCCGAGACCAGATTGTCCTCCGCCACCTCCACCTTATCCGGGTGAATGGCCGGGTCCAGTCTGTCCTCCAAAATCTTCTGTGGAAGCACAGATTGCTAAGTTAGCAAAGAAGAGTGCAACTATTCGTGCAATGCTTGATGCGCTAAAGAATAAAAATAAGCCAATTCTTATTTCAATTGGTTGCAAGCAATATAATTTCGGTTGCTATTTAGATGCGGAAAAGTCTACTACCGAGTATGGAACAACTATTGAAACTATGCTTGAAAAAGAACTTAATGCTATAAAGACAAAGCTTACTGAGCTAACTGAAGATTTAACTGTTGCAGATGTTAATGATATGACTGAAACAACTGTTACTGTTTAATAATTGTTAAGAGGGGCAATAGCTCCTCTTTTCTTTTTATTTGACTTTTCTTTTAGATTATTATATACTAATTATAGTAAAATGATTCTATGAATTAAAGATTTCGCGGCGATAGATGAATCTAAAAAATTGACTTTGTTTCTAGCCTATGATATAATATTTATAGAATCAAAGAAAAGGAGTGAATAAAAATGAATGATGAAAGACCAGTTAAGAGTAAGTTTCTAATGAAAATTACATATTTTAAAAAGGAAGGAGAGGAATTAAAGCAAAGTAATAGTCATCACGTATGGCTTCGCGGTAAGGAATTTATGGACGATATTCAAGCTGATAGAGAGAATGGTATTGAACATAAGATTGAAATTGTTAATAAAGAGCCGGAAAAGTTTCAGCTTGGTGTGATTTATATTCTAAGAACGAAGGATAAGGCGTGGGCTTATCAACTTGAAGATTAATTTAAAAATTGACTTTATTTAAAATCTATGATATAATATTTATAGAATCAAAAGAGAAAGGACGATTTAAATGATTATTTCAATTAGATTCAAAGATAAGAATAAGGTATTCCGTGGTAAGACTTATGATTTTAATTTGGTAAAAGGAGCGAGAGTTCCTAAGCAAAATGATATTGTAAAAATGGTTGATGAAAATGGTGATTATCGTTTCTATGGGACTAGAGTTCGTGTAGAGAATATTCGAAATGGCTATGATAATCAGCTTGACTATGTAGACACAATTGAATCTGATTTGAACGATTAAAAAGGAGTGATTATAATGGAACAAGAAGTAGAGAGAGTTTGTAGCGAATGCTCTAAGGTTTTTAAGACAACCGAAGAAGAAGCAACGCTTTGTCAAGAATGTTGGGAAAAACTTGTTGGGGAAAACGAAGGAGAATAATTGACTTTATTCTTAAAATATGATATAATTAAAAAGGAATCTATCTCCCATTTAGATTCCTCGTAAATATTGTTTAAGAAAGACGATTGCGGCAAACGGTTTATAAGAATAGTATAAAATCGTCTTGGAAAATTAAAAATTGGGGCATAGCCAAGTGGTAAGGCGGCTGACGTAGAGTATTAGTAAATATTTTAGAAGGGGCAGAACCTTCTCTCTACACCATCTAAATCAGCAGATTCCGTAGGTTCGAATCCTACTGCCCTAAGAAGCAATATTATCTAAACCTCCTCGTGGTTTGCTTCGGAAACAGGTAATGCTGGCTAATATAGATAAAATATAAAAAGGAGTTGATTAATTTTGGTATATAAGTATATACGGAAATTTGGAGAGGATAAAATGGAAGGGGAAAAAAACTAAAATGAAAAAGATTTGCTTAGTAAAGAAACCATTTAAAACTTCTAGCGGTAAAACAGAATATTCGCTTGAAGCTGTTTGTGATAGTCTTTTAATTGCAGAAAAATATGTCCAAGAGTATATGAAAAACCAATATGAAACGGGAGATTATCTTCTCGTCTATCCTGTTCGCTGTTATGAAGACAAGGATATTTAAAATAGATAAAAGAGGTTAAATCCTCTTTATAGCGTAGTAGCACAATGGTTAGTGCATCCCCCTTATAAGAGGAAGACGCGAGGTCAGTACTCGACTACGCTACCATAAATTTGCTTAAAACTTATTCACAAAGAAGTTTAAAAGTTTTTAATTGTGAACTCTTTCTGTCTCACTAGTTCAATAGTAGAACAACTGCCTTTTAAGCAGTAGACCTCGGAGCGTAACCGTGGTGAGGCACCAATAAGTAGTTTTATCTACTTAAATGCAGGTATAGTTTAATGGCAGAATATTTGGCTTCCAACCAGAAGATGAGGTTTCGATTACCTTTACCTGCTCCAAATGCGCTTTTAACTCAGTTGGATAGAGTAATTACCTTCTAAGTAATAAGCCGTTGGTTCAAATCCAACAAAGCGCGCCAATATTTAGAAAAAAGGAGAAAGTAAAAATGTTTAAATGCTGTATTTGTCATCGAGAATATTCAACTAAGGAAGCTGCTGTGAAATGTGTTAATGAATGCAGTAGAAAGATGACTGCTGACGGAGTTTTTAAACCGAAGTCAGCTTCACAGGGAAAAACACTTAATAAGTATGAATATAGTGATTCTCTTAATGAAGTCCAAGTAACTAAAGAAGAAGTTGTTACTTTATGCTCTAAACTTATTAGTGCCGGTGCGAATAAACAGCAGATTGATTCAATGCAAGACAAGGCATTAACGAATTGGAATTTAAAAACCTTGCCTGAAAAAGAAGTTGAATTTAAAAGATTTAAAGTTCTTGCTTTTTTGTATAATCTATGATATAATATTTATAGTAAATCGAAAGGAGATAGGAAAATGCTAGTTAAAACTCATTTAATTGTAACTTCTCAGCATGAAGAATATATTGTTAAATGGCATGATTCATTAGCTAATTCTAATCCATTGTTTAAAAATAATATGCCAATATTTATTTTAATTAGTGGAAAAGGACGAATGGAATTAAACACTCTTGATATTCCTTATCTCGAAAAAATTGCAAAGAATTTTACCTCTCCTAAAGGTAGAGGGGCTTTTACCACAGATAAAACTTATATTTATCTAAAAGAAGTGGATGGTAATGAAAAACAAATTGGTACTGTTATTCATAATCATGTTAGACAGTATGCCCCTATGTATGATGATCTTTAAAGAGATAGAAATATCTCTTATATAGCAGATTGGAGTAATGCTAACTCACTAGGCTCATTACCTAGAGCTTCACGTTGGACTCGTGAATCTGCCTCCAATAAGTTTAAAAACTTTTCCAATTTTAAATAAATTGGAATATAAACAAGCGTGGTGGAATCAGTATACACGATGAACTTAAAATTCATTGCTCTAAGAGCATGAGAGTGCAAATCTCTTCGCTTGTACCACTTAAAATTTTTAATATAAAAGGAGTAAATTAAATGAAGAATGTTTTTATTTCACAACCAATGCGCGGCCTTACACCAGATGAAATCAAAGCTAATCGTTCTACGGCGATTAAGGATATTAAAAAGTTCGTACTAAATAAGTATGATGAAGAAGTTAATATCATTGATTCTTACTTTGAAGATGCACCGCAAACGAAGTTGCCTGCTCTTTGGTGGCTTGGACAATCAATTTGTAAGCTATCCGAGGCGGACATTATCTATTGTCTAAAGGGATATGAAAATGCACGAGGTTGCCGTATTGAGGTTCTTTGTGCCAAGGAATATGGAATTGAGGTTGTTAAGGAATCTTAATTATTGATTTTAATTATAATCTATGATATACTATTTATAGTAAATGAAAAGGAGACTAAAAAATTATGGAAAAGCGTTACACACTTGAAGAAATCAATCTACGAATTAAGAAGCTAATGGTAAAGGAAATGCAGAACATTAAGCTAATTAACAAGTGGCGGCGAATTAAGAAGAATCTTTATCCGGATGTAGAATAATTCTTTTAAAGACGAGTTCAGCGATTATTTTTTTTATTGCTAACTGATTTATGAGATTTATAAATGAAATCGTCTTGTTTAGAAAGACAACTACAGCGATTATTTTGGTATGTTTATTATTGTTGTATAAACGGTTATTTACCCTATCACCTCCCGTTGTCTTGAATATTAAAAAGAATAGAGCCTATCATCATAATTTGATAGGTATTATAAATGAAGACAGTTCCAGCTAATTTTTTTTGAAAGTATTGAATAATGGTTATTTTTAAACTGTCTTGTTTATTTGGTCGGTACTCCTCTTCAACCTTACCCATAAAGTTAAAAAGAAGATTTTCAGTCTTTGTTACTGACCTGCGGGTGTTCTCTTTCACACAGCAGCGCAAAATAATAAAATAAAAGAAATTTAAAAATCCATTTTTGTTGACGAGCAAAATGGTGTAGGTTGCGCAATCTATTTAGATTTTATGGGTGATATTAAAGCGTCTATAATATCACAGCCGCCCGTGCAAGACGCGATTAAATTTAAATGAACGGCTATAGGTTGAAATTCCTTTTAGGAGAGAGAAATGCTCCTAATAAAATGGAGAATTTAAAATCGCAAACCTTCACGAGGTATTCTCTGTTTTAACTAATTGCGATTAAGACAGTTACAGCCAATCTTTTATAGGATATATATATGCAATATATGAACTGTCTTGTTTATTGGCATTTTCAGCAACATACATACTATCATACAATGTCAAGGAGGATTTTATTATGAATTTTTCAGAAGCTTTTAAGGTGGCAGCGAGTCAGACCGTTACAGAAAATGGTGGAAAGTGCTTTTCATCTACTGGTTCTGATTTGCTAAATTTATTTGCAACAATTGGCGGCCTACGATCTGTTCCAGAAGATAAGATTATTGAAATGTATAAGGCGGCAAGAGATGAAGACAAGGAACTAGCAGATAATCTTGTTCTTTATTCTCGTAACATTCGTGAAGATGGTTGTGGCGAAAGACGTGTTGGCAAGATTCTACTAAAGACTCTTGCTAAGCTTGATCCACAGAAAGTTAATCGAAATTTTACTACTATTGTTAATAATGGTAGATGGGACGATCTATTCTGTCTTTTCGATACTCCTTGCGAAGATAAGATGATGATTTATTGTTTAAAGCAAATAACAGAAGATATTAATTCTTTTGTTGAAAAGAAGCCAGTATCTCTTATCGCAAAGTGGATGCCATCAGTTAATACTTCTTCAAAAGAAACCGTTAAAATGGCTAAAAAGTTCTGCCGTTTTGCAGGTATTTCTGAAAAAGATTATCGCAAAACTTTATCTGGACTTCGTAGTTATTTGAATGTTACTGAAAAGCTAATGTCTGCTAAGAAATGGGATTTAATTGACTTTGAAACTGTTCCGTCTGTAGCAATGAATCGATATATGAATGCTTTTTCAAAGAATTGCGGAGAAAAATGGTTCGAATATCGGGAGTCTGTTATTAGTGGGGAAAAGAAAATTAATGCCACAACGCTATTTCCATATGATATTGTTCGACCTATTTTTAATGACTTATATGACTGGACTGATACAGAATATGATAATGAACTTCTCAGCGAACAATGGAAAGCTCTTCCAAATTATTTAAAAAATAATGAAGAAGTAGTATGTATGTGTGACGTTAGTGGCTCTATGTTCTGTGATAATTATCGTCCTATTTCTACCTCCATTGGACTTGGTATTTATTTTGCTCAGCATAATCAAGGTACATATCATAATATGTATATGTCTTTTTCTTCTCACCCTAGCTTCATCACCATTGAAGATGGTCAGAAGATTAGTGATATTGTAAAGAAAATGGCAAAGACAGAAATGGGTTACTCTACTAATCTTGATGCGGGCTTTGAAGTAATTTACAAAGTTGCGGTAAAGACTAACGATGTTCCTAAAGCACTTATTGTTATTAGTGATATGGAAATTGATTCTTATAAAGATGACAGCTTTTCTATTGCTGATAAATGGGAACAGAAATTTAAAGAAGCTGGTTTAATTATGCCAAAATTGATTCTTTGGAATGTTGAGAGTAGAGGAGGAGATACTTTTCTATCTACTAAATACAATCCCAATGTAGCTTTTATTGGTGGTCAGTCTGCGGCAACATTTAGTCATCTACAAACTTTAATTGAAAAGGATGCTTATTCAGCTATGGTCGAGATTCTTTCTCTACCACAGTTTCAGTGGGCATAATAAATAGATAAAAGAAAGCGATAGTACTAGTTATACTATCGCTTTTGTTGATTTTAGTTATAAATTATAGTATAATTATTATAGTAAATAAAAAAGGAGATTTAAGATATGATTGATTTTAATACTCTTGACGAAAGAACGGAGATTACTATTGATGATGTAAATTGGATTCTCGATAAATTTTATCCAAAGAATAGTCTTGGTTACGAGTATACTACAGATGGATATATTCGCGTATCAATGATGCTTTTTAATTTAGCTTCCAGCGCTTTAAGACTAGATTTTTCAATGCCGAATGACCTTGATCCTGATATTGATTATGATCCTTGGGATGAGAATGGTAGACCGATTGTTACGGCGGCAATGATTCCAACACTTACAAAAGTTTATCCTTATTCAGTTGTTAAAACTTATTATTTAAGTAAAGAAGCCGCAAATAGTGGTAATTATAATATTTTAAAGGAGGAAAAGATTGAGAATGTTTAATAATAAAGAACTTGAAAATAAGATTATAAATGGAGAAGAGCTAACCGCTGATGAGATTAAATATGTTTACTATAAAAGAATATTTGAACAAGTAGATCGCTTTGGTGGAGATGATTGTAGATGGGTTAGACCCATTACTGTAATCTATAAGATTAATGATTCTTATTATAGCATTTATTATTATAAAGGTTTAACAGAGTATCAAGAAGATGAGTTTGAAAGTCAAGTTGCAAATAAAGTTGAGAAAAGACCAGTTACAATTTATGAATGGGTAAAGGTGGATTAATGGGAAGATTATTTTGTTGTGGCGATACTCACCAAAATATAGATATTCATAAACTAAACAGTACTAATTTTAAAATTGGAAATGAATTAACAAAAGAAGATATTATGGTAATTTTAGGAGATGCTGGATTTGTTTGGTCTTATGGAATAGAGGCTGAAAAACAAGAAAAATATTGGAGAAATTGGATTACTAATAAACCGTGGACTACTTTTGCAGTATGCGGCAATCATGAGGCGTTTTCATTAATTAAAGAATTCCCAATTGTAGAATTTTGCGGCGGCCATGTCTATAAAATTACTGATTCATTATTCTATGCTATTAGCGGTGAAATTTATAATCTAAATGGAAAAACTTGCTTAGTAATCAATGGAGCAGATTCACAAGACAAAAATCTAAGAAAAGAAGGTATTTCATGGTGGTCAGAGGAACAAATTACAGAAGAAGATATTCAAAAAGCAAAATTTAATTTAAAAAGATACAATAATAAAGTTGACTATCTTTTGACTCACACTGGTGGCGTAAATGTTTGTGCTTCATTGGGATTTAAACCTACTATTTCAGATGTAAGATTAAGTCAAATTCTAAATACTTTTCAATATGATTACCATTATTTAGGACATTATCATGTTGATAAAACTATTGATAATAAAACCAGAATTTTTTATAATGATATAAAGGAGATTTATTAATGAATAGAACCCATCAAGCTTTTGAAAATATAAGATATACTGAAAGTGAATTAGAAAAAAGAGGGTATAAACCGCTCTATATTGGACTATATGGTAGTGATAATTATGGCTTAAATACTGCCGAATCTGATTATGATTTTAAAGCTATTGTAGCGCCAACAATTAAAGATTTTATTAAAGGCAAACAAGTTTCTACCACAATTGAATTACCTTTTGGACTTTGTGATGTTAAAAATCCTCAGAATATGTTTAATTGTTGGAAGAAACAAAACATTAATTTTCTTGAAATTTTATTTACAAATTATTGTTTGTGGAATGATAATCTTTTTTATGATTTAAGAGAAATGAGAGAAGAAATCGCAAGATGGCGACCGTTAAACAATGTAATGTGTATTTATGGAATGGCTTGTGAAAAATATCATGCCTTATTCCATGAATATCCATCTAATAAAGAAAAAATTGAAAAGTACGGTTATGATAGCAAGCAGCTTCATCACTTACTTCGACTACAATATTTTATTGGTGACTATTTTGACTTTCTAATGGGCAGAAGAACATATAAGGGGATTCTTACTCCTTCTTATGAAGATAGAAAATATTTAATTTCTATTAAGACTTATGAAAGAGTTTATAGTATTGATAAAGTAAAATTGTTAGCAGACGGAGCAATGAATTATATTAAGAGCATGAAAGACATTATTATTGATGAAGGCGGTCTGGATTTAAATGAAAATAAACAAACTACAGAAAAGATGGATTCCATTCTTGAAGAGTTAGTTACAAATTCACTAAAAGAAGAATTAAAAAATGCTTGATTTTTATTACAAACTATACTATAATTATTATAGTAAATGAAAAGGAGGGAATATTTAAATGGCAAAGAGAATTACCGAAGAAATGAAAGTTCAAATAAATGAACTATATATTGAGTACGGTGTTAAGAAGAGAGTTGCTGAAATTTTAGGCATCTCTCCTTCAACTGTATCTAAATATATTATTCCAAATTATAAAAGTCAAAAAGAAACTAAAATTGAATTTTCTACGCCGCCACGAGGTTGTCGCGCTCTTATAAAAGGTATTATGGAAGACTTTTGTGACGCTTGTAAATTGACAGAAGAAGAATGGAATGAACTAAAGCAATTTCAAAAGGAGTATTTCTAATGTATAGATTCTATGTTGAAGAAACTTGTGAACCAAACATTTATTCTGTTTATTTTGATACTAGCTTAGTTGAAAAGTTGCCAAATTTTTGTTATCATGGTTCTCTTCATGTTGTTGCGGCGAGAACATTAGGATATAGTTATGTTGAATATTTAAAATTTTGTAGTGTTAATGGGGCAACTTTAAGGGGTAGAGAGGGGTATACTTATCCAGTTTACAAAAATAAAGAAGATGCTACAAAGGTTTGTCAGATTTTGAATAAAAATTGGGTTGAAGTTGAAGAGTATTTGAAAGAGGTGATTAAGAAAAATGATATGTGCGATTAAAGCATTATGTTGGAAAGACACTTGTCCACCAAATGTGTGTTCTTTTTATACAGAAGTTGAAATTTCTGATAAAGATATTTTAAAAATTGGAAATTTTGTAATAAGAAAACCATATTATATTGACAACATTCCATATACCTATTTAATTCTTAATAGAGAATTTCTTCCATCACGAGCAGATATGGACACGAAAATTGCTTATTTCTCTTATTATGAGTTGTCTGTATTATTAGAGCATGACAAATTTGTTTCATATTGCAATAATCATTATTTAATAGAACGTGAAAATGGAGAATTTCAAAGATATAATAATATTGACGAAGTTCTTGATGCTATTAAGTTTTTTAAAAATGTAGAAGGAAATCAATTTTTATATATAGCAGGAAACTATAAAATAGAAGCATGTAACTGGAAATACATAGAAGCGAATTATTTTAAGGAAGAAAAACAGAATAATTCTCTTGAACAAACGCCAGAAAAAGAAAAACCAGTAAAAATGGTATTGCTAGACGGAAAAACAATATTAGATTCAGTAGAATCTACGCCGCCATGTCTAATTGTTCATAATTGTGGTATGTCATATACTGACCTTGTACAAGACACAGAAAAAGTTAGCTGGAATGAATATAATAAAAAGAAAAATGGAGGAAAGAGTATGTTTAATAATCTAATGAAGAATTTTAAGTTTGGTAAAATGGATACAAACGCTATTAAGTATTCTTTTAATGGCATCGCATTTCAAACAGAAGATAATGATTATGTTGTCTATAATCCAGATATGACATTTACAAATGTTAGTGAAATGGTTATGGATATTCCAATTTATGTAATGCCTGTACCAAAGTCAGATGTTAAGATTGGGGATATTATTATTCATAATAGTGAATTTGTAATTGTTCAGTCTATTGAATCTAAGGAAATCCGAGTAGCACGGCCACGAACAAAGGAAATTGTTGGTATTATTCCGGAGAAGTCTGTCTTTGGATTTGACTTTTATACAAAGGTTATTGATTTTACTAAGAATTTTAGCAATAGTGCAACTTCATCTAATCCCTTTGGTAATCTTCCAATGCTTATGATGATGGATAATCAGGATAATAATAACGATATGTTAATGTTCATGATGATGAATGGCGGTAAAATGGATTTTAATAATCCAATGTTTATGTATATGATGATGTCTAAGTCCGAAGATAAGTCTAATCTATTGCCGCTAATGATGTTAATGAATCAAAATAAAAGTGGGGAGTCAACAACTGGATATAAAATTAATAACTCTGAGTCACATATTGTTTTAAATACAGAAGGTCTTAATTGGTATTCAGTTAATTAAGGAGGGTAAGATGAACGAAAAAGGTTTACTTCTCTATGAGATTGAGGAATGCCAAAAGAAATTGGACAATATTATTCTAAGAGAAAACAAAAATAAAGTAGATTTACTATACGAACAAGCAAATGATTATATCGGAAAATATTATTTAGACAAAGAAGAAGAGTATCTTTATTTTGTTTATGATATTAATATAAATGACACTATTAACAATGAAATATATAATGAAAATACCTATTCTTTTAATGATGTTTTTCTAAAAGCTTATAAGTTTAATAAAAGTGGTAAAATTACAGAAAAATCATCTGTATTATTGCGCCCTAATTATACTTTTCAGCCAGATGTGCTATTAGCGGAATACTGTCGCTTAAATATTTCAACAATTAAGTTATATTTAAATGAAATAAATGAAGATTTAGCAAGAAATTTTTTCTCTAATTGGGTAGTAAATCTATTCCGTATTCCAGACCATTTAAAGCAAAAATATTATGAGGTTTTTGCAGATTTAGAGGAATAAAGGTATTTACAATTATAATAAAATATAGTATAATTATTATAGAAATTAAGAAAGAGGTAAATAAGAATGAATTTAGATAACTTTGAATCTGCTGATTATTTTCATAATGTTAGCATGCACGCAGAATTAGATAAAGAAATTGGCGGAATGTTGTATCGGATTATAGATAAGATTGATGATGTCGCAAAGGAAGCAGAGTTTAATATTGTTTGCAGTCTATCGGAGCGATGTATGGAAGAGCAATATGTTCGTTTAAAAACTTATTTGGAAAAGCTTAAATTTAGCGTAGAATTCCTATATAAACGTGGAGATATAAAGGAAATTGCTGGAATGAAAATTAGTTGGTAAAGGAGTGATAGTATGATTTTAGATATCCAAAAGTTTATCTATAATAATCCTACTGACTGGAAAGAAAAACTCTCAAATGCACCATACTATTTACAAATTTATAAATGGGAAAACCTACCATTGTATGGATTTAAATATTAGGCTACCAAATCTGACTTATCTTTGTCTATTGTTCAAGAAGCGAGAGGATTAATTTTAAATGAAAATGGGTACGTAGTAGCATATCCTTTCTATAAGTTTTTTAATTATCAAGAACCAAATGCCGCAGTAATTGACTGGTGTTCAGCTTTTGCCACTCTTAAAATTGATGGCTCTTTGATTACAGTATTCTATTATAATAACGAATGGCAAGTAGCTACCTCTTCCGGTCGCCCTGCTGATAAAGCTGATTTGAATGATATCCTCTATCCAAATTTTAGAGTATTATTTGATGCCGCGGCGAAAAACTCTGGATTAGATTTTAATAATCTAAAGATTTATAATACTTACTGTTTTGAACTAGTTTCTAAGGCAAATAAAGTAGTTATTGATTATGAAAAACCAAAACTTTATCATATTTTTACTCGTAGCAAAACAACTTTTGAAGAGGATATTTATGAAAATATTGGAATCGAAAAGCCTAAACGATTTAATTTTAATTCAAAAAACGATTATCAAGAACTTGTTAAGAAAATGGAAACTGAAAATGTTGAGGGAATTGTCGTTCAAGATCGCTATGGTAATCGAGTAAAAATGAAAACTGAATCTTATCTAAGAAAGCACTATTTAAGAAACAATAACGTTTGGTCTAAAAAAAGAATTATTGATACTATTTTGGCCGGCGAAGTAGATGAAGTTATTGGATACTTTCCAGAATATAAAGAAAAATTTGCCTTATTAGAAGACAAAATGAGATTTGTTTATGTTCATCTAATAATGCTTGAATCTTTTGTTAATCAAGAATGGGTGAGAATGACATTTTACCCAGATAAGAAGCAATTTTCTTTATTTTATAAAGACAAGTCGCCTTTTGTCCGTTCAATTTTATTTAAATTTTATGATGGATATAAGCTAGATGATATAATTTCAAAATGGACTTCAAAAGAATGGAAACAAGCCTTAAAAGAGGAGAATTATTATGGTATACGTGATTCGTCGTCGGCAAGACGACTATTATCTACAAAATTGCGAAGGGTTAAATCTATGGAGTTCTGAACTTTCAGAATCTTGTTATTTAACAAGAGAACAAGTTCAAAAATTTCAAGCCTTTATTCCGCATCTTAACGAATATTTAGTTTATACAATTCTAAATCCCAAGCGCGGTGAAAACATTGACTTTTCCGATTAAATATAGTATAATATTTATAGAAATTGAGAGAAAGAAGTTCATTAAATGAACATTAATAGCTTTGATTTATTTACACAAATTGAGGATGTAATGGAAATGCCCATTGAACTAATTCTCGAAGAAATTTATAAAGAAGAGGAAAAGGAGGAATTAAATTGAGTCGCAAGAATCATCGCCGAGAAACTGATTTTGTCCCCTATGATAAGATGTCTAAAAGGGATAAGAAACAGATTGATAAAGAAAAAAGAGGTGATTGGGGCGGTATTGATCCAAGAACTCGGCGAGAGGATAAAGATAAATATAAGCGTAGGAAGCAAAAGCAAAAAGAAAAAGACGATTATTATTACGATGAAGATTATGATTATTAATAGGAGGAATCTATTTATGGAACTAAGTTATGAATGTCCAATTTGTCACAAGAAGTATGCAGAGATTACTGATATGGCTAATTGTATTATTGCTGATGAAAAGAAGCAAAAGGAAGATAGTAAAATTAAGGAGCTTATTGAGGCGGAAAACTCCATTGAGACGGCTTATGGAAAACTAAAGAGTGCAGTCAATAAGTATAACCGATTAAGTGATTCTAAGACTTATGTTTGTACGCTGACAAGTTCTGAACAAGCATTGAAGAATGATTCCAACTCTACACAGCCCGCAGGTAAATGTAGTTGCGGCGAAAAGTGCAAGAATAAGGATAATACAGATAGTTTTACTCTTGATATTGATGAAGATGTAATTAAGGAACTATCTGAAAGAATTGCAAGTGGCGATATTTTTAAGTTATTTAGTGGGATTTAACTTTTGAAAATGAGAGGGTTAAATCTCTCTTTTTATGTCTAAAAAATATCGAATTTTGTCGAAAGGAGGAAATTATAATGAGAATTAGTTATGTAAGATGGTACACCCCACAAGAGAAAATGCCAGAAGCTAATGAAATTGTTATTATTAAATGCAACTTTTTAAATGAACCAACTTTTGGATATTATTCAGAAGGATTCTGGATATTATCTGAAGAACAGTTATCCGATGAGTTTAAAAAATTTCCTCTGGAAATACAAATAGAAGAGTGGGCGGCAATGCCTTGGTAATATTTAGTAAAAGTCAAGAAGTTAATCTTCTTGACTTTTTTTATTATTTATGATATAATATAAATATAGAAAAGGAAAAGGAGAAAAAAATGAGAGCGGATATTGAAGAAATCATTAATTTAAAGGATACTTTGGGTGAAATTTTTTATAATGATTGTAATGATGAGTTTCCTTGCAATGGATATGGCATACCAATTGATGAAATTTATGATTATGACTACAACTACGGAGCTTCTAAGCTTGTGTTCTTTCTTGATAATTGTGTCTTGAAAGTACCTTTTGTCGGTTGTTTTTATGGAAGTAGCTATAATTATTATGAAGTAGCAAACTATTGCGTAAAAGAGGTCAGTCTTTATAAAAGGGCAAAACAGGAAAGTGTTGACAAGTTTTTTCTTAAAAGTAGAATGATCACTCCTGAAATAGAGTTACAAGAAAAGGCAGATGGAACTTATCTTAAAGTGCCAGATGTCAAAGGTAAAGAGGAATCAATTAAAAGTAGTTTTTCTGCATATGTCAATTCTCAATTACCCATATTTACAAGAGCAATTCTTCAAATGAATTATAGTCAGTCAGACCTCGATAAGTTTTGTGCTTTTATTGAAAAGTACAATGTTAATGATTTGTCTATACACAATATGTGTGTAAAAGATAATAGAGTTGTGTTTATGGATTATAGTGGTTTTTATGATTGATGAGAGGAGAAAAAATTATGAAATTTCCTAAATGTTATATTATGATAGGTTTGCCCGGCTCTGGAAAGGATTATTTTATTAATTCTAATAAAAAGGAAAATGATATAGTTGTATCTTCCGATAAGTTAAGAGAAGAACTTTTTGGAGATATTAATGATCAAAAGCACAATAACGAAATTTTTAATGAAATATTTAAGAGAACTGTTGCGGCATTAAAAAATGGACAAAATGTTTATTATAATGCTACAAATATTAACAGAAAAAGAAGAATTAATTTGATTAAGGAAATTAAAAATGCAGTAAAGAAAACGGTAGCTTTTTATGCCATTGTTATTGCTACGCCATATGAAAAGTGCTTAGAAAATAATAATAAAAGAGATAGAAAAGTACCAGAAGAAGTAATTAAGAAAATGCTGTTTAATTATCAGCCGCCGGCATACCAAGAGGGGTTTAACTATATCAAATTCATCAGAAATTATTCTTTTGACATTTACCTTCTTTTAAAGAAATCTCAGAATATTAGTCATCGTAATCCTCATCATAAATTAACAATCGGTGATCATATGTTAAAATCCGCAGAATATATTAGAAATTATTGTCATGAATATAATCTACCCTTTGATTACTACATGTTTTATATTTGTATTGCTGCGGAATTTCATGATATTGGAAAGCCAATGACGCAAATTCAGAAGGATGGAATCTGTCATTATTATAATCATCATAATGTTGGAGCATATATTATGTCATGTAGCGAATTCAGCAATGATGATAATACAATGGTTCTTATTAGTAATTTAATTTATCACCACATGGATTATTTTGATAAAAATAAAATTAAAAAAACGAAACAATTTTTTCATAATAATTCTATTGATTATTATGATTTAAATAGACCATCTTTTGAATGGTGCCTTGATTTACTTCATTGTGCAGATATTTATGCTCATTAAGGAGGAATTTATATGCTTAGTATTATTATTTTAATTATTAGCTTTTTTATGCTAATCGTAACTGTAGGAATTTTGGCCGCGAGATCCTATATGGGAGAATTTGATATTTCAGAGGATTTTCCATTGATTCTTTGTTGCTTTTTAACAATTGGAAATATTCTACTCGTTATTTTTAGTTAAGCTTGATTTTTGCTACAAACTATGATATAATATTTATAGAAATTTAAAGGAGGAAACTATAAAATGACTACAGCTATTTTGATTTCTATTATTTGTGTTGCGGCGGCGACAGGACTTGGAATGGGCGCGATGATTTATTCATTAATGAAGATTGGCTCGATGGCATCGAGGTTAGAGGAAGAAACGCGAAAAGAAATGAGTAAGATTGAAAAAGATATTTTTGAAAAGGAGGATATTTTTGGAGAGGAGGATAGGTGATGACTTTAATTGATTACTTTGTAGATTGGTTTGATGTTTGTCCAGAGATTTTTAATCCAGATGAATGGTATGAAACTGAACTGGATTGCTTTGTGGAGGATTAACTGTGTATAAATTTATTTCTTATTATGAAAATGGACTACGAAGTACAAAGTTTTATGAAGATTTGAGAGAGGGCCTTGATGATTACTATTTTAATGATATGATTGCTGATATGATTGATGACTGTAATGAAAAGGTTCATATCGTTGGAATGGGAGAGGTAAATCAAAGCTATATTCTTCGCAAATGCGATCCAGATATTTTTGAACAAATTTATGAGGAAGAACTTGATTACTATGCTGATGAGTATATTCCCGAAGAGATTGATAATGATGAATCTGCTCATTTTGATATGTGGGAAGATAATGGAACTAGAGTAACAATTAGTTGGGTTTCAGATGGAGAGGAGGATTAATAATGGTAAGCGGATACATTAACGTAAAAATTTGGAATGCTGATGAAGGCACAATGATTACAGAAGAAAAACTATATAATCGAAAAGATTTTACGATGATGCTAATTGACTATTTCGCAGAAGATATGTTCTTTCTACATAAGCTAAGAAATTCAATTGGTCATTGCCCAGTCACTCTTTCAGATTTTCTATCTGATGTTTATGAGGATATGCTATTTGAAGCTAGTGAAGATGGTTATGAAAAAGCACTAATTATGGACGATATGCCTGTTTCACCGCTAAAGATTGAGGTGCGTTTTTGTAGAGAGGAAAAAACTAGTGAATAAAGAAACAATTAGAATTAAAGTAGAAAATAAAGACCTATGTGAAGAGATTATTCAATATGGTATTTTAACTTATTCTGAAAATTCTCAAAAATTTGAAGGCGGGAAATGGAATAATAATTATTATCACATTTACCGACATAATCAGAAATTTTATAAAATTGAGATAGAACATGATCTAAATGAAGATCAAATTGTTTTAACTAGTTGTTATGAGGTTCAACCAATTATTGAATCTCATGTAGTTTATAAGAGAATTTAACTTTAAGGGGTAGTGAATAGCTGCCCCTTTACTTTTAATATAAAATATAGTATAATAATTATAGAAAAAGAAAAGGAGTGATTCTATGGGAGTTTTGGCATTCGTTTTATTTATTTTAATGATGTTAGGAACATTTATTGTTGATATTTTTACAGATGTATCTATTCGCCGCAATAGTTATAAGCCATTATTTATTGGCTATGCTATCTTGTTGGTTGTTTTGCTTGTGTTGATTGGTTTTATTGCGTAAAGGAGATATAAATGAATAAAAAGATTTTGAAAAAGTTGTCGTCGCTGTATGACGATATTTACTCGCCTATTCCGTATCATCAGAATAAAACAAAAATGGTTTCATTTGTTATTTATAAAAACAAGATTCTTTGTTTTGGAGTCAATAGCGAAAGAACTTCACCTATTCAACATTACTATAGAGTTAGGACAAAAGATGCCAATAAAGATTATATTTATGATAAGCTCCATGCTGAAATTGATTGCATTGGTAAACTACCTCGCGGCTTCAATGATTTCAAAAAAGCAGAATTGGTTATTGTGTCCAAAATGAAGAATGGAAATTTTAGATTAGCTAAACCTTGTCCTATTTGTAGAACAATGATTGAGCAATATAGATTTAAAAATATTTATTATACAACTTATGAAAATAAGTTTGTAAAGGAGATTGATATTTAATGCTGATAGATGCGAGAACTTGTGCTAAAGAATTAATTGACTTATTTAAAACTCATGCTGACGATGATGATATGTATTATTTCACGGCGGACAGAGATGAGAAGGAATTTAATTATATTGGTGCTGGTGCCAATCTTTGTAAAAATCGTCAATATGCCATTTATGATGGTGATAGAATAATAGGTTATTTCTCTTACTGTTATGATAATTCTAGAGTAGGATTAGAGTTATTCGATTTTGGTCTTTACTCTTTTGATAAAAATAATCCTATTATTGGCTTAGATATTTATAAAGAAATGCAAAGACTTCGTAAAGAGTATGGTTGTTGTTATGTTTCTTTTTATATGATTAAAGGTAACCCAGTTGAAAAACATTACGACAAAATTATTAAACATTTTCATGGACAGAAAGAAGTTTACGAGAATTCAGTGGATAAAAATATTAAAGATATTCAATATAGCTTTATTATGAAGCGAGAATGATTAAAAGTAAGCAATTTACATCGCCATTAAAATAGCGGAAGGATATTCCAATTAAAATTTATGGTAAAAATTTTCCTTGATTTTCCCTATAAACTGTGATATAATTATTATAGTAAATGAGAGAAATGAAAGGATTTTTTTATGACTAATTTTGAAGAAAAGATTTATAATGTATTTCCGACCTGTACTGTTAATAAGACATCTACAGCAGCAACTTTAATGAGTTTTTTAGATTTGGACTCAGATTTGAAAAGCTGGCTTCTTCAAAAATTTACTGATAAAGACGGTAAACTTAATGCTTATATGTTAAGCGAGTATGTAAAAGAATATAGACTTCCGACTAATGAATGGAATATCAGATTGCTTGAAGCGCGGCATTCTGAAAAAGGCTATATTAAGCTTTTAACGAAGGTAGTCGTAGAATTTGATTATGCAAATGACATGATTTGCTATTCTTTGCCTGAATATTCTTTTCCTAAAAAGAAGAAAGAAGCACAAGTAGACTGGTCTACTGTTTCTAAACATAAGAAACATTTGCTTACGCCAGACGGTTGTTGGGGCCTTGTCACTCTTATTTATGATTGCGGCATTGTTGTTTTTGATGATTTTGAACCGATTTGTCCTTATACTTATGATTTGAATGAATATCGTGAAGCGGCAAGACAATTTACAACAGAAGAATGGATTGATGTTATTCTTAGCGGCTTGAATTTTAATCCGGAAGGATTTACAAAAGAAGAAAAACTTACTATTATTCAGAGATTTTTGCCTTTTGTTGAAAAGCGCTTGAATACAATTGAATTAGCTATTAAGGGTTCTGCAAAATCTTATTGCTACTCTCAATTATCGCCGCATAATTGGCTTGTTAGTGGCAATATTTCTCGTGCAAGTGCATTCTATAATCTAACCACTAAGAAAGGAGGGTATTTTACAAAGTATTCTCAGATTGCTTTTGATGAAGTTCAGTCTATTAAAACAAATAATGCAGAAGAAATGTCTAATGCTCTTAAAACTTATCTTGAAAGCGGCGAAATTCGTGTTGGTGACTTTTGTACAACAGCAGATGCTGGACTAAGTTTGATTGGTAATATTGACATCAATAGAATGGATTCAACAAAGTACAATATGTTTAAGTCTTTGCCAAAGTGGATGGGTGAATCTGCTTTTATTGATAGATTTGCAATGATTATTGATGGTAAAAAGATTGGCAGATTTAATGAAAGCCGCAAGATGAATGGCTGGGGTATTTCTACTAATTATTTAGTTGAACTTCTTCATTCTTTGAGAGATGAATTTTATTATCGTTGTATTATTGATGAATTGCTTATTCCAGAGAAAGGGGCAGATACTCGTAATGTTGAGGCAGTAAAAAGAATTGCAACTGCATATTTAAAATTGCTTTTTCCTTATGTAACTTCTGTTGAAGATATTGATGTAGAAAAGTTTAAAAAGTATTGCCTAGAGCCGGCGATTGCTGGGCGTGGGGCGGTTCTTTCTCAACTTCAGATCATTGATGAAGAATATGGAGATAAGAAAATGCCAGAATTTACAATTAGTATTGATTAAAAAGGAGAGATATTACAATGGGATTTAATTATAAATTTAAATTTAATAAGCCAGAGTTTGTTATTACTGATAAAGAGATAACTTGTAAACTTACTTTAATTGATGGGCCAATAGATATTCTTTATATTAACCACATTTCTTGGTTCCAAGAGGGTGTTGCTAATAGATGGGATCCACTAAATAAGAAATATATTGGACTTCTTAAAAAGACTTATATTGGAGTAGCCAGAAAATATTCTGGAGATACTGATAATGTAGAAATGGCAAAAGAAGTTGCTTGCAAGAAGGCGCGGCGGCAATTTTTAAAGGAAATAAATAACTTTTATACTGAACTACTAGGTCAAATGTATTATGTTTTTAATGGTATTGATGCTTCTCGCGAAAAGAACCTAAAAGAACTTGATGAAATTCAGAATAGAATTTTATATTTAACTGATCGTTATTATGATGACGAATGGGATTTCCCAATTCTTAGTCGAGATGGTAATAGTATTGGTTTAACCAAAAATGGTAGATGGTTTATTATTATTCCTACTCAAAATAGAAATGATTTTAATGCTGTTTTTAATGACGGAGATTATATGCGAGTAGTGAGCAATGGAAGAGGACTGGGTTGCAATTGGATTAATTTAAGAACTGGAGAAATAATTAATCAAATGGCTAATAAAGTAATGGATAAAATTATTTATATTGAGAGTAATAAAAAGCAATCTACTTATGAACTTGCAGAACAAACTTTTTGTGGAACTTTAAAAAATAAGATTGTTAAACCAAATCAATGGTTTCGCTATAAGACTCTTGAACGTTACGATTGTTATTGCTCTTGTTTTTAATTCCTAATATTACCAATACCGCCAATAAAAATTTGTTTGATTTTTACTATGAAGTATGATATAATTATTATAGTAAAGGAAAGGGCTAAATGAAAGAATATGTGCTAGTATCTCAGGGGATTGAGATTTACAGAACAAAAGACAAAGAAAAAGCAGAGAATATAATGAAACGTGAAAATGAAAGCTTCTATAACTATATACAGGAATGTCTGGATAATAGCGAGCCTTATGCAGATAATGAAATTGAAATTTATGAGGAGGATAAGTAAATGGTAGTAAAAGGCTATAAAGTTTTTAATTCTGATTGGACTTGTAGAGATAAACGATATACTTGTCCGGGCGAATTTGAGGAAGATGTAGAACTTGATGTCTGTCATTGTGGATTACATTTTTGTAAAAAGGCAGCGGATTGTTTTAATTATTATAGTTTTGATTCAAGTAATCGTGTTGCAGAAGTAATTGCTTATGGAGAGGTAAAAGAAAAAGGTAATAAATGCTGTACAAATAAATTAAAAATTGTAAGAGAGCTGTCATGGTATGAAGTTCTAGATGTCGTAAATACTGGAGAAAATTGTACTGGTAAGGGTAATAGCGGCAATTGGAACACCGGTGATTATAATGATGGCTATCGTAATAGTGGTGATAAGAATGGCGGAGATTGGAACAGTGGCAGTTGCAACAGTGGTCATTGTAACAGTGGTAATCACAACAGTGGTGATTATAACATTGGTAATTGGAACAGTGGTGATTGGAACAAAATAAATTATTCTAATGGATGTTTTAATACAATTGAACCTAAAATTAAATTTTTTAATAAAGAATCTAATCTGACCTATAGAGATTGGCTTTTAAGTGATGCAAAAAAAATACTAAAAAAGATTCCAACAGAAGATGTTAAATATACTCAGGTTTGGTGGAATAGACTAGAAGATACAGATAAGCAGATTATTTTAAACATCCCTAATTTCGATAGAGAAATTTTTAAAGAAATTACTGGAATTGATGTTAATAAAGCTTAATATAATGGGTTTTAATAAGAAAATTTATAAAGCATTTATAATATCTCTGTTTAAAACATATTATAATTATGATAGAAAAGGAGACGTTAAATGAAAAAATATGAAATGACTTCTAATGTAAAAGAATTCCTTGGACATAAACTATTTCAAATTAAGGCACTTAAAGATTTTGGCGATGTCAAAGCCGGAGATTTGGGAGGCTATATCGAAAAGGAAGAAAATTTGTCGCATGATGGTATTGCATGGGTTTATAGAGGTGCGCAAGTTTTTGGTAATGCAAAGATTATTTGTGATGCACAAATCTTTGATAATGCACAGGTTTATGGTGATGCACAGATTTGTGGATACGCAGGAGTTTTTGGTAATGCAAAAGTTTTTGATAGAGCACAAGTTTTTGATGGAGCAAGAATTTATGGTGACGCGCGAGTTTATGGAAAAACATGGATTCGTAATAATGCGTGGATTTTTAATGATGCACAAATTTCCAATAATGCAGACTATATCTGTTTTGGAGGATTTGGTAGCGAAAATGGAAATATAACTATGTTTAGAACCAAAAACAAAAATGTTCTTGTATATTGCGATTGTTTTATGGGGAGTTTAAAAGGATTTGAAGAAAAGGTAAAAGAAACATATGGAAGCAGTGTATATGCAAAAGAATGCTTGGCATGTGCGGAAGTTGCCAAAATTCATTTTCAAATTAAAGATTAAAGTAATAGATAATTTTATAAATAACTATGCTCTCTTAGTAAAATAATTGATTCCTATTATAAAATATGATATAATTATTATAGTAAATAAGAAAAGGAGTTTTAAATATGTATAGGCTTAACTATAAAACAAACAATGTATTTGAATCTAAGCTTTTTGATACTATTGAAGAAGCTTATTGGTTTGCTGTTGATAATCTTGCCACAGAGGAAGACTGTGAATGGTATTATAATCTGTGTGGAGAAACCTTTGAAAGCGTTGTTGTAAATCCTACAGTTGATAAGGGTGCTTTGATGAGTGCAATTATGAGAAATTCAATAGAGAGAGTAATCGTCTTTTATGAGGATTAAAGGAGTGCTAATATGCTGAAAAATATTTTTATTGTTTTTTATACTGATGTATATTGTCAAATAAAGCATACATATATTGAAGAAATTTTTGATACTGAAGCTGCGGCGGAAGATTACGTTTCACAACAGTCTATTCCAGAAGATTATGAAATTGAAGAATTCTATATGCATTGTGGGAGAGATAGAAATGAGTGAGAACGCAGAGAAATTCATTCAAAACTCAAGGCTTATTTTAACTGTTTTTGTTGTTGAAAAACTACTTGGTATGGTAAATATGACATGGGCTGAAGTTTTAATTCCTTTATATATTTTACTTATATTTTACGTTGTTTATTTTATTTATAAGCTTTTTACATCATAAGGAGGATTTTATGGTTTATTGCTATTGTCAATGTCATTCTTGTTATGCAAGAACTAGAGAAATTCATTATCTCGCGGCGGAGAATATTGAGCTTATAAAAGCTTTCCTTATAGATTATAAAGATGATTATTTAAGCAAATGGGAATACATCGCTTTAGAAGATTATGAAACAAATGAAGCGGATTATGATGATGAATTTGATTCAGATGCTGATGAAGCATGGGAAATGTTTTACGATTCTTTTACTTATCAAGACTACGCTGAAAGTTATGAGTATTCTTTACTACCAATTGAGAAAAATGATTTTGAAAATTTACCTTGGACTGTTATCGAAAAAGGAGAAATTAGATGATTCTATTCTTTTGTATGATTCCACTTTATGCTCTTAGTTTATTCTATGTAATTAAGGAGGCGGCGTAATGAAAGTTAATAAAATTAGAAAGATTGAACCTACTTATAAAGAAGCTTGTGAACTTTATGGATATAAGCTAAAAGATAAAGTAGACTTTGAAACAAGAATTTTTAATGAGTGTTTTAATTTAGATGATTATTTCGCTCATGAAATTTTAATCCATATTCTTTATCTAAAAGAAAAAACTATAGGTGCTCCCACAGAACTATGTAAATTTGATGAGGACTGTAATATTGTGGCAGATGATGATTCTCGTGAAAAATGGGAAAAAATTCTGAGCGATATTGCTCTTGGTTTTTATTTACGTTCAAAATTTGATTTTGACTTACAGGCAGATACAAGAACAAAAATTATTATGGAGAAGAAGAAGGCAAAAGCCTTTCAACTATTTGTTAAATGGTTTGATGCTTTTTGGGAATAAGGAGGATTAAATGAAAGTTTATATTGTAATTTGTGAACTACTTGATGATGAAAAGTATAAGGTTTTTAGGAAGAGTGAAGATGCTGAAACCTATCTTAATGCTCAGATTGGTAAGTATTTTCTTCAAATGCTTGAAGATTTTAAGGAAGATTGTGACAGAGATAATTTTATTTCTGAAATGAATGATGCTTATACTGCCTATTATACTTATATAGATGGTGGCTATAAGATGATTCAACTTGATTCAGAAGTTTGCTTTAAATTGGTAGAGTCAGATATTGAATAATACTTGATTTTTACTATAAACTATGTTATAATTATTATAGTAAATGAAAGATAGGAAATAATCTTCTTGGTTCTTTGAAAGGAGAAAACATCTATGGGACTCGCTTATATTGAAAATTTAAATGGTGATGTTATTAGTTATATGGACGATCCGTTGAACAAAACGAATTATCGTAATACTAATAATACTTACAACGAAGATTTTAATTGCGGCGGATGGGCATTGAATACTTTCAATTGGCTTTGCCCCTTCGTTACTCATGCTTCAATGTGTGGTCTTGCCGACTTGGAAGATGAAGCTGATGACTGTGATGATGAATGCGACGATGATGAAGTTCTTGCAATGAATGAAAATCGTTTCTTTACAGATGTAAATGACTACGAAAAGAGATTGAATAATTATCTTAATGAATGTCATGAATATGGCGGCGATGATGGAATATTTTATGGCACACAATGGGACAATACAATAGTCGCTATGTTAAGTAAAATGCATCTGCTTGCTGCCTTTCCAGATATGAGAGAAGTTAATTCTTTTGATGAACTTAATGATGACGAATACGGAATCGCTTTCGCAACAAGAGATGATGATTTCCATTTTATTCGTTATTTTGATGGTGTTATTACTGGTAAATGCGGCGGCTTAGGTATTCATGAATATGATAGCATTGAAGACGGACTTGATTGTCTCGGTTATACACAAAACAAAACTTATTTTGCAAGAAAAATTCAGGAGGGCATGTCTAATGAATGGTAATTTTCTGAAAATTTTTGTTAATGAGGAAGATGCAATTAAGTTTGCTAATAATGTTGGCGGCAAGATGATTATTCGCTATGATTATGATGTTTTTTATGGTCTTGTAAAAGAGTTTACTGTTGAATATTAAGGAGAAATAAAATGAGTGTAGTAATTAAGGTAACTGATATGAGTGATAATAGTGTCAAGTTTTATAATGACATGATTGAATTTATGAATGAGTTTTATTCAGAAGAAGATTATAATGCGGATTGTGAAGACTATCAAGATAGAGATAGTAGAGAAAAATATTTTGATGAACTTTTCGATAAGGAAAGAATGGAAGAGTTTGATACGTTTTGGGGTTCATATAATGGTGCCATCGAAACATGGTGGAAGACTTTTCAAAAGGAAAATTTTTGTTTAAGAAAGCCTACTGATGGAAAGCTAATTTTTGAATGGTTTAATCGAACTTTTGAGCCGTTAGAAGTAAAGGAAGAAAATAGTAACAATTGATTTTTACTATAGAATATTATATAATTATTATAGTAAATAAAAAAGGAGACGTTAAATGAAAAAATATGAAATGACTTCTAATGTAAAAGAATTCCTTGGACATAAACTATTTCAAATTAAGGCACTTAAAGATTTTGGCGATGTCAAAGCCGGAGATTTGGGAGGTTATATTGAAAAGGAAGAAAATTTGTCGCATAATGGCAATGCTTGGGTTTACGACAATGTAAAAGTTTATGACAACGCAAAAGTTTTTCGTGATGCACAGGTTCATGGTAATGCATTAATTTATAGTAATGCACGAGTTTTTGGTAAAGCAAAAGTTTATGGTAACACATGGGTTTGCGGTAACGCATTAATTTATGACAATGCACAAATTTATGATGTTGTGCAAATTTATGACAACGTGCAAATTTATGGTGATGCACAAATTTATGATAATGCATCTGTTTCTGGCAATGCAAGAGTTTTTGGTGATGCACAGGTTCTTGGCAATGCACGGGTTTGTGGTAACGCACAAATTTACAATGATGCACTGATTTGTGATAGTGCAGATTATATTTGCTTCCAAGGATTTGGTAGTAAGAGCAGAAATACAACTATATTTAGAACTAGAAACGAAAATATTATGGTCAAATGTGGATGTTTTACAGGCAATCTAAAAGAATTTTCAGAGAAGATAAAAGAAACACATGGCAACACTAAATATGCAAAAGAATATTTGGCATGTATTGAAGTTGCTAAGATTCATTTTGGGACTGATGAATAGTTTTTATAAATAACTATATTCTTTTAGCAAAATAATTGATTTTTATTATAGAGTATGCTATAATTATTATAGTAAATAAGAAAAGGAGTTTTTAAATATGGCAAAAGATTTTAGATTTAAGAAACCCAAATATGAAATTATCAACGGTGGTAAGAATGTTCAGTGTTATATTCCAGTTGTAGCAAATGATATGAGATTTTTTATTAATCTATATTATACCGGTGGTGGTATTGCTACTTGTACTGAAATTAAAAAAGCTTATGACAATGTTTGTCGCGGCGGCTATGGTAATGCTATATATGTTACTGGCGATAATATGGATGTGGAGTTTGCAAAGAAGCTTGCTTATCGAAAGGCTGTAAGAAATCTACATAAGAAGATTGCTTACTTTTATAATATTCTTCAAGCCCATATTGGTTTTATTTACAAGAAGATGAAGAATACTGCCCTTGATTATTATGATAATATTGAAGAAGATAATAATGTAATCGAAAGATTCGTTTGTGAGAACGAAGAAAAGATTAGAAAGATGCCAGAGCCACAGAATGGTTGGATTGGTAGAACTAATTCTGGTATGTGGTTTATTGTTGTTCGTGAACCGAATAATGATGAGAGTTATACAATGGTTTATGAAACTGGTAGCTTTGATAGAGGTACATTAAAGGAATCTTGCACACATAGTGATTTTGACATTAATGGTATTTGCAAGACTAATGATGATTCAATTGATCTTTTTGTAAAATCAAGATGTTTTCTAAATGCACAAACATTTGCATCTCGTGATGAAAATATTATTTGGAGAAGAAGATTCGAGGAAATGGAGAATTCAAATTCTTGATTTTTTCTATAAACTATAGTATAATTATTATAGTAAATGAAAGAGAGGTAATATTAAATGGGTTTGGATATGTTTCTAACAGTAAGAAAAAAGTCTAATCCAGTTTGGGACTGGGAAGACGAAGAGTCGGCATACTGGAGAAAAGCAAATCAAATTAGAAAGTGGTTTGTCGAAAATCTTAAATATGAGCAAGATCCCCGATCAGACAGCCTAGAAAATGTTCGTGTTCCAAAAGAAAAGCTTGAAGAACTTTTGGATACAGTTACTACAGTTCTTAATAATCCCTACCTAGCAGACGAACTGCTTCCAACAGAAGCTGGATTCTTTTTTGGTTCTTGTAATTACGATAGCTGGTATTTTGATCAGCTAGAATCTACTAAGTGTCAACTAGAAGAAATCCTTTCGACTACTAATTTTGAAACAGAAGACGTTTACTATGATGAATCGTGGTAATTAAAAATATTGAACTTAATTATAAAGTATAGTATAATTATTATAGTAAATGAAGGGAGAAGGGAAACAGAATGAAGTGGAGAGAATTTGCAAATGCGATTATGAGTGAATACGATACAATTGCTCATATTGATAGTGATGAAGATGATAATTATATTTACTGTCCTGAATGCGGAGAACCTATTTATGAATGCGATTACCCAGAAATTGAAATTGATAAGGATGGGAATTTAATTTGTCCAATATGTGAATATATTTTTGATTGAAAAGGAGAAATATTTATGATGGATTATACTGTTACTACTGAAATGACAATGACAAAGGTTAAGGCGGCAATGAAGGCTACCGTAATGGAAGATGTAATTTACTTTCTGAGGGAAAAGTACGGCGATGATAATGTCGCAATGGTTCGTGATAAGAAGAAGAATACAATCGGTGTAAGAATTGGAAACATTAAGGATGGTACAGGAGAGCATGAAGGCTGCGTTACAATTGATGTTTCTGCTAAGGAATATACAAATCGTAAGACAGCATCTAAGTCTTATGAAATGTTTGATTTTGATAAGACAAAGAAGGAATACGATGATTATCTTGTAGAAAAGAACACTAAGACTAAGAAGTCTAATTAAAAGAAAGGATTGTAAGGGTTAAGTTTTTTAAGAAAAAATTTAGCCCTTTTTCTATTATTGAGAGGAGAATTAAATGAATTATAAAGACTTTGAAAATTTTGAAAGAGTTGTTAGTGCCGCAAGAGAAGCTTATAAAGGAATGGAAGAAATGTGGTACAGTTACAAGGAACTCTACAAAAATGGCAATTCTTCCGATGAATCTTTTGTCGATAGAGTAATTATTGATGCCGATGAATTTGCTGAAATACATGGTAATAAAATTGAAGAAACCTTTTTCGGAAAGAGTTTTGGTATTATCAAGCAAGTTATTGGGAATAAGCATATTCATTTTTGGCATAATAACGAAGAATATCATTGTGACTCTATTTGGAGTTTTTATAACGATCTTTCTATTATTAAGGAGGCAGCAAAATGAGTTATCGAAAGTTTGAGAATTTTGCTAAAATTATGCGTGCAGTAAGAATTTCCTATTATGAAATGGAAGGGCTGGTTGATAGTTGGCTTTCGCTTTATGAAAGTAAAACTGACCGGCCAAAGCAAGATAGAGTTCAAGAAATCTTAAATCTAATGGATTCTTTTGTGGATAAACAAACTTCTTCTATTGAAGAAACTTTCTTTGGTCGTAAGTTTAAATATGATGTTCTTGGTGACTATATCTGTGGCAATGACGAATATTATTTTATGTATAAAGGCACAAAATTTTATTACAATAATTTACTTGAACTTTATAATCAGTTGAATGAAATTGTTGAACAAGAGGAGGAAGCTAATGAGATTCTATGAGTTCCATATGCTAGTTAATCAGTTGCGGCGCGATTATTTTGAAAATGAGAATAGTAACTATGAAGACTACAAGTTCGCCGCTTTAGATATTGCTCGTCAGATTAGAGATGAGGTTGGTGGCTATACTCTTACAAGTGATTTTAACAATCCACTACTCTATGTAATAACAAAGAAGGAACCATTTCCAATCATTGATATTAATGGAGTTTTTAGGAACTTAGAAGATATTTGGGAATATTTAAGACAGGAGGATTATTAATGGGAGAAATTTTTTATGTTCAAGAGATTTATCCAAAGGAATTTCAGTTCTGGAAAGAAACGGGTATTTTAGATTTAGATGACTATACTCCAATAATTAATAGTTTTGGAGATATACTCTTTACTTTAAGTGATGATGATTATTCCGGCGATACTTTTGTCCTTTACTATACTGGCGGCGAATGGGGTTATCTTGAATTTGGCTGGGGTTCTTGTAGTGCTTGTGATGCTTTACAAGGTTGCTCTACATGGGAAGAAGCTGAAGAACTTTATTCTCAACTACAAGATAAAATTCTTCGTTTCTATAAAACAAAAGATATTCTTAACTATTTTATGAACCATGATTGGTGCGGCGAATGGCTTAGTTCAACAAAGAAACTCTTTATCAATTGCGTTATGAAAATCTTAATTGAATTTGAAAAGGAAGAAGAAAAAAAGGCTTGATTTTCGCTATAAAATATAGTATAATTATTATAGAAAGTGAAAAGGAGATTTAAAGAAATGGAAGCAATTCTTGTTAAAACAATTTTTAATCCGGCAGACAATACAGTTGATCGAACTGAGGAACGAACTTGGTATGAATTTGCCGCCGCAGAGCTTCTCAAAAAGCTAGGTGATAGTTGGGAGTTAAAAATTAATATTAGTGATAATGATATTGCAAGTGGCACATATCAAGAAGATGGTAAGTTAATTTCAATTGAAGTTATTCCTTATGGCCCGAAAGACGATGACGATGAAGAGGAAGAAGATAATGAGTTGGATTAATATTAATGATTGCTGCGGCTGTGAATACTGTATTGGTTGTGGTAGAAATAATAGAAAGGTTCTTGTTTGTGATGAATGCCAAGAAGAAAAAGATCAATATTATACTAATGGAGAAGAAGTAATTTGTGGTGACTGTTTAAAGGAGCGATTTATTAATTATGTTTTTAACATAGATTATCTTATAATAACTGAACTCACATATGAAGAGTGTCTGTTTTCTATTTCAAAAATTTTTAACTTTGACTTAGTTAAATTTGCTCCAAACAAATATTCGTTTATTACAAACAAAGAAGTTTTTGATAGAAAATACTGGTATAAGAAAGACGAAGTATTCGATGTAATGAAGGAGATGGCAGAAGATTTTTCTGCTGATGAATTAATTAAGCTAGAAGAGTTCAACAATTGGAGTAAGTTTAATTATTAAAGGAGATAATATAAATGAAATGTAATTATTGTAATGTTAAACTAATTAAAATCAATTGCGATAAGCCTACTTATAGTTTTAAATACTATTACCAATGTCCAAAATGTAAAGTAATTATTGCGCCGGCATGGAAAGCAAAGAAGGAGTGATTGAATGGAAGTTGACAAGATTATTTCTTGTAAATTAATTTTTAAAGATGGTTCAAAAATGGAAATTAAGCCGGCGAATAGCGTGGTCTTAAAACAAGAAAGCTATTGTGGTAATTGTGGGAAGTATATTCCATTACAATTCTGGATTTATTGTCCTTATTGCGGAAAAGAGAAAGTTTGTGATACAGAATTTACTCTTACAATTTCGGAAGAAGCCGCGAAAAAAATTGGAGAAATGGAGAATAAGAATGGATAAAATTGTAAAAGGTTATAAAGTTTTTAATTCTGATTGGACTTGTAGAGATAAGCAGTATACTTGTCCGGGAACATTTGAAGAAAATGTAAGCTTAGATGTTTGTTATCAAGGAATGCACTTTTGTAGAAAAGCAATAGATTGTTTTAATTATTATAGTTTTGATTCAAGCAATCGTGTTGCAGAAGTAATTGCTTGCGGTGACGTTAAGGAAAGAGGTAATAAATGTTGTACAGACAAATTAAAAATCGTGAGAGAATTATCGTGGCATGAAGTCTTAGAACTTGTGAATATTGGAGAGAATTGTACTGGTATGAAGAATACTGGTAATTGGAACTCTGGTAATCACAATGCTGGTAATTACAACAGTGGTGCTTGTAATAGTGGTAATCAGAACAGTGGTAATTGGAACACAGGTGATCTAAACAGTGGTAACTGGAATACTGGTGATCTAAATACTGGTATCGCTAATAGCGGTAACAGAAACAGTGGTAGCTATAATAGTGGTATGTGCAATTCTGGTGATAAGAATACTGGTAATCGAAATAACGGCCATGGAAACAGTGGTGAGTGGAATAGTGGTAACTGGAATACTGGTGATTGGAATAAGACAAATTATTCTAGCGGCTGTTTTAATACAATCGAACCAAGGATTACATTCTTTAATAAGGAATCTAGTTGGACTTATGGCGATTGGTTAGCAAGTGACGCAAGGTTCTTACTTGACAAAATCCCAACAGAAAATTTTGGATGGGTAAGTTTTGAAAATATGACTGAAGAAAAAAAAGAAGCAAATCCAAAAGCCAAAAGTACTGACGGATATTTAAAGGTAATCAAACCAAAGATGAGTGTCCAAGAATGGTGGGAGAGTCTATGTCATACAGATAAGTATGCTATTTTAGGTATTCCAAATTTTGACAGAAAAATCTTTAAAGAAATCACTGGAATTGATGTTGGAGAAATTGAAAACCACAACGCTAAAGAGGAGTGATTGAATGGTTATTGATGTTTTAATGTTTTTGGTTTTCGTTGGATTTTGTGTTCTTGTTTATAGGAATATTTAAGGAGGTTAGATAAGATTGGAAAATAGTTCTTTCGATGTTGAAGCAATTGAAATTCCTACTCCGATATCTATAACTTTTGAGAACAGATGTCATAATTGTAAAAGAGCATTTGCTAGTATTGATTATTCTTATAATTATTGTCCTTATTGCGGCGAAAAAAAGATTTATGATACAGAATTTACCTTTACAATCTCAGAAGAAACAACAAGAGAAGTGGAGGATAAGAATGAGTAAAATTGTAGGAGGATATGAGTTTTAAATGGTTTTATTGATGTGGATTGTTAGTATTGCGGCACCAGTGGAGTGCTTATATTATTATATAATATTCTTGAATATTTTATGTGGGATAATTCTTTTACGATAACGCTAATATGTATCATTTCCATTATTGTTTCATTGATTGTTGGTGGTTTATTTTGGGGTATTAAAGAAACTTATGAAGTAGTTGATGTTAAAAATTATCCTTATATGCAGCAAATTATTATAAAGGATGATAGTAATGATATCTATTTAATGACAGTGAGCAATGGGCAGCAATATCAGGTTGGCAATGAAGTAGAGTTATCAATGGTTGGTGTTGAACTAAAAGGTGATAAAATTAATTAAGGAGAATTAAATGGTAGTAGAAGGTTATAAAATTTTTAATAGTGATTGGACTTGCCGTGATAAACAATATTCATGTCCCGGCTACTTTGAAGAAGATGTTGTGCCGCAAGTGTGTGTTAAAGGAATGCATTTTACTACAGACATTGAATATTATCTTAGACTTTATGGTTTTAAAGAAAATATTCATATTGCAAAAGTTATTGCAGTTGGCGATATAGCTGAAAGTTATCTTACAATTCATTGTACCAATAAAATTTTTATCGTTGAAGAAATTCCGCTTAAAACTATAATGGGAAAACTGAATCCCGGTGGTGGAACTAATATCGGATATGCAAACATTGGTGAAAGAAATCACGGTAATAATAATATTGGGGATAATAATTGCGGCAACAATAATATTGGGATTAATAATTGTGGAAATTATAATGGTGGCAACGACAATAATGGTTATTACAATACTGGAAGTTTAAATTTGGGAAGTTATAACTCTGGCAATTATAATAATGGTTACAATAATACTGGCGATTATAATATTGGAGATAACAATACAGGTAGTTATAATAAAATTTCTTATTCGACCGGATTTTTTAATACAGAAGAACAGCCAATTTACATGTTCAATAAGCCAACAAAAGTTAAACCTTCTACGATTTTTAGTTTAGATGGTATGGGGTTAGTATATCAACTAATGACCTATTATGATAGAGAATTTCATTATAACAAGAACCCCATTGACCTATCTTATTATAAAAAGCTTCGTAATAAAACTTGGCATTGTTGTCTTACCGACAAGCAAAAAGAGGCGGTTCTATCTCTTCCTAATTTCGATGCTGGAATCTTTAAAGAAATTACTGGTATTGATGTTGATATGGAGGTTCAAGACGTTTGGAACTTAATTTAATGCCTTGTCCTATTTGTTGCCGCACTCCAAAATTATATTATTGGCGCGATGCAAGCGGCTCATGGGTTCGTTTGAAGTGCCGGCACTATAGTTTATTAGAAGGAAAAGCAGAATTATCGTGGTGTTTTAAGCAGGCGGCACTCCACTGGAATGAATGGGTTAATACTATTTGGGTTTCGTTTTAAAATTAAATATTGTCTTTTTACTTAGACTATGGTATAATTATTATAGTAAATGAGAAAGGAATTAAAACAAATGAAAAAATATGAGTTGACTACAAATACGAAAATGTGGTTTGGACGGAAATTGTATCAAATTAAGGCACTTAAAGATTTTGGCAATGTTAAAGCTGGAGATTTGGGTGGATATATTGAAAAAGAAGAAAACTTATCACAGGATGGTAATGCTTGGGTTTACGACAGTGCATTAGTCTATGACAATGCGTGTGTTTTTAGCAATGCGCGTATTCTTGGTAATGCAAAGGTTTATGGTTATGCACAGATTTTCAGTAACGCATTAATTTACGATAATACACGAGTTTATAATGATGCGTGGATTTATGGTAATGCACGAGTTTTTGGTGATGTGGGAGTTTTTGGTAATGCATGTGTTTATGATAATGCATGTGTTTTTGGTGATGCGGAAGTTTTTGATAATGCACGAGTTTTTGGTGATGCGGAAGTTTTTGATAATGCACGAGTTTTTGGTGACGCACAAATTTATGGTAATACATGTGTTTTCGATAACGCACAAGTTTTTGGTGACGTACATGTTTATGATAATGCATGGATTTATCGTGACGCACAAATTTCCAATAGTGCAGATTATATATATTTCAAGGGATTTGGTAGCGAGAACAGAAATACAACCATGTTTAAAACCAAAAATAGAGATGTTTATGTGTCTTGCGGCTGCTTCACTGGAAGCCTAAGAGCATTTATGGATAAGGTAAAAGAAACACATGGTAATACTAAATATGCAAAAGAGTATCTGGCGTGTGTAGAAGTTGCAAAAATTCATTTTGAAATTGATGAATAGTTTTTATAAATAATTATGTTCCCTTAGTAAAATAATTGATTTCTACTATAGATTATACTATAATTATTATAGTAAATGAGAAAGGAATTAAAACAAATGAAAGAAAAATGTTATTGTGTTTATCGTGAAGATGCTTATGGTAAAAATAAACTTCTTTATGTTTTTAAAAAGAAGGAAGACGCTGAATGGTATGCTTATACGATGAATAATGATACTGACGTAGAAGCCGAACAATGTCAATACTTTATTACTGAACTTGATCTTGTTTCTTCTTTGGAGGTTAAGAATGCCAAAACAAGTAATAACTAAGGAAAAATGCTATATTATTATTTGTCGCGAAATGCATTGTATAGATAAAATTATTGGTGTCTTTAAAAAGAAGACAGATGCTGAGTGTTTCGTTGACACAATGAATAGTGAAATGACAAGCGAAGAGCGACGACAAAGATACTTTACAATGTGTGAAACAGAAATGATTACAGATTGGAGATTGAAGAATAAATGAAATTATATCAATATATAACCCTTGTTGACAGATTAAAGAAATACTATTCTAAAGAGATGTCTATGATTATTGATTTAAATGAGAAAATTCTTCTTGCAGAAGAAACCTATAATATGGCAGAGTTCATCGAGAAGGAATTATCATCTAATAATACCGGTTATATCACTTTTCAATTTGTTACAGGTAGTCTTATTTTTCCTTATAAAATGGATAACGGAAAAGAAGTTAATTCGGTTGAAGAAATGTTCTTTGCACTTTATGAAGGAGAATAATAAAATGTGGTTTAAAATTCAAAATGAGTTAATCAATTTAAGTAGTATTAGTAATTTTACTTTTGATGATAATGCTCTTCAACTTAAAATTACTTATATTGGCGGCGAAAAGAAAACTTTCAAGTATAGTACTTGGCCAGATTTTAATTCTACAAAAAATAATATACTTAATAGTTGCGGCTTAAAGTCATTAAAAAATGGCAAGCTATTTCCGGAAGACGATCGAAGGTTGATTAGTTATAATTAGTGCCGCGGCTTAAATAGGGAGGAAATAATAAAATGTGGTTTAAAATTCAAAATGATTTAATCAATTTAAATAGTGTTGGTAGTTTTACTTATGATGTAGCAACTCTTCAAATTAAAATTACTTTTATTAGTGGTGAAAAGAGAACTTATAACTATAATAGCTGGCCAGAATTTAATTCTACAAAGAATAGTATTGATGAAATGCTTGATAAGCATATGCTTGAAGCAGATGAAAATAGAAAAGCTTTAGAGGAAGAACAGAAAATTCAAGAAATGTTTGATACACTGCAGCGTATTTATTCAATTGGAGAAGATAGCGTAATAAATGATATACTTAATGGTCGTGGCTAAAGAAAATATTGGGATAAAGATAGTAAGTTAGTTTCGAAAGATTATTGAAATTTGATTAATGTTGTGGCTTAAAATGTTTGAAAAAAAACAATACGGAGAATACTTTATATTTGATTTAAGAGTAGTTGAAATTCAATTACTCTTTTTTAATACGTAGTTACGAACGCAGTGAGTAATGGAGTAGCTTTTTACGAGCAGCGCGAGTAAAAAGGAGAGTGTAGACAAATGAAAAACTATATAACAGTTTAGGAGATGCAGCAAAAGAAAAAGCAACAATAGATTGATATTAAAAACAAAATAGATACGGAAGTAGGTAAGGCGGCAAGAGGTTTATTGGAAATAAAATTTTCTAACGGTAGCTGTCATAAAATGTTTACACAGGATTGTCGTGCCGCGGCATAGTTGATATTAAAAGAAAGTTTAAGGACATATGGCTTAACAGTATCATAGACATGGTTAGCCGCGATACGTTAGTTATATAAAAGAGAAATAGATTTGAATGAAATTTAGTTTACTGTTCTTTTTTTTGAAAGTGAGTATGAAAAAATTTGAAAAAAACAAAATAAACAATACTTTATATTTGATTTAAGAGTAGCTTGAAATAGTTGCTCTTATTTTTTTCTTAAAAGGTGGCGACTTTACGAGCGATAGCGAGTAAATAAGCCGCGACAGGGGAAGCAACGCAGTTGCGGGGAGCTGAGCTACGCTCCCTAACGTAGTTACGAGCGATAGCGAGTAATGGAGTAACCTTTTATGAGCGGAGCGAATAAAAGGAAGAGAAAAGAGGAGAGAAAAATTGAAAAAAGAAATTAAAAAAAGAATTGATTAGAAGTGTCGCGGCAATAGTCGCGGCATTTTTAGATTAGAACTTTTTGGTGGTAGTAAAATTGTTAGGACTTTTCGATTAAAAGAGTATTTGATTACTATTATAATGGAATTAAGTGGTGAAAAGAAATTAATAACAGGATGGTTAAAGCCGCTAATTAGAAATAGAGGATTTATTTAGTAGGAAGAAATTCTGGATAATTTGGAGATTATTCCTATATATGTAGTTACGAATGATAGTGAGTAACGAAATACCTTTTACGAACGTAGTGAATAAAAAGAGGAGAGAGAAAAAAACTTGAAAATAATAATGACTTATTCTATAATAATAATAATAGAAAAAGATTTGCTCCTTTAATTAAAAGTAAAAATTAAAAGGAAAAAGAGTAGAAAAGGAAAGCTTTGTATGGGGGATAGACCTATTTTTACTATAAATCAAAATGATAACAAAAATTTCATGCAACAAAATTTTCATTCTGGTGTTAAAAATTTTCATTTCTTAACATTTTTAAATATTGAATTTAGTCTTGAAGTTTTGATTACGTTTGAACTATATCTATACTATAATAATACTATATATTGTTCTTTTTCTTGAAAATTATTGTTCTTTTTCTTGAAAATTATTGTTCTTTTTCTTGAACTGAATTTTTTATAAGAAAATTCCTAATACATTACTATATAAATGAGGTGAGGTACATGGTTACAAATGTAAAGACTGGCGCGCCGATGCCAAAAAATCAAGAACAAATTAAAAGTAATCCAATGAAATTTTACACTTATTTAGTTTGTTTAAGTGGTTTAGCTACTTATCCTAAAAATACCAGAATGTTTAGATAGAAAAATCTAAGTTTAACAGAAATTAAAAAAGCTACTGGTATCACTGATGCCGCAGCAAAGTAGTATTTGTATCAATTAGAGCAAACAGGAATGGTAGAATATACTGGGGAAATTAAATAGCTTTCTGAGGAAGAAAGTATTGTAGCTTGGAATAAAATCCAAGAAAAGATTAAGTCAAGAGCCACAAAAAGTGAGCAGGCAAAAGCAAGAATTGAAGCACAAATATATGGCGCGGCAATATGGAAGAAAAGAAATAAAGAAGAAAAGAATGGCGTATACTATATTAAAAGACCTTCTCCTTGGACACCTATTCCAGAAGAAACTTTATAGTTTTTAAATGAATATATGTAGTGTTCAGAAGTTGAATTAAAAATCTATTTATGGTGTGTTTCTTATAATGACATCTGTAATGCCAATGCGCAAGCTGTCAAGGCAGTAACTTTTGATGATATTAGAATAGAATTAGATTTTAAGAAAACTGGTAGTACAATGAATGCAGAGATACGTAGAACTTTAATTCTATTATAGGGGCTTGGGCTTTTAGATTTTCAAGAATACTACACTTATAATCGAAAAGGAGTCAAGATTCCCAGCTTTTTAATTAAAGCAATAGGTTATTATGTTGACTATGATATAATTGAAAATAAGCCGGACGATCTAGCTGATATAGACAATACTGAAATTAGGAAGCATATTGAGGAAATTTATCGCGGCATCAAGGAAAATAACTATCAAGAAAACTAAATGCCGCCTTTCCAAATTCTACCATTAAAAATAACCAAAAGAGCAGGTCACCAGCCTGCTCCTTTTAATTTATTAGTTTACATTAATCTATTAGCCGCGAAGTTAAGACTATACCAATCTAATATAAATAATATAACCGTAGTGATTTTGGAACTTTTTTAATAATTCCCGTAGTGATTTTGGAACTAAAATTTTTTTCCCGTAGTGATTTTGGAACTTTTTTAAATTTTTCATAGTGATTTTGGAACTTTTTTTAAATGAGTTCCAAAATTTTTTTATTAGAATTTTAATTCTGGAACTCTACATATAAATTGGGAGGTGAGAAATATGAGTGATTGGAATTTCGCTTTACCAGAAGAAGATGATGTATTTAAAGCTATGAGCGATATACTCTATACTTATTTATACTCTATTAGCAAACACAATCCAAAGAGAGTTGCAGGACAATACATTGAAAATTATAATTATATTTATTTAGATAAAGGTCCAAACGGCGAAAAGAAATATTCACATAAAGATACTTATACAAAATTAGGATTATCTAAATCAACTTATTACAGAAAGTTAAATACTTTAAAAGATTTAGGACTTATAATGGAAACAGAGCATAAAGGTAGAAGAATATTTAAGATTCCTTTTATAGAATCTAACAGAATTTTAAATGTTAAAACGTGTGGATATCTAAGCACAGCTTATAAGGGATTAGGCTTCCCACCAGAAGATATTATTAAAACGTTATGTTTATTAAAGATTTATTATTGTTCAGATGATAGAACTTTTACGACACGTTTAATAAAAGCTAATTTGGGATATAGTTTAACCAATACCGATAAAGATGATTATGTTCATTTAATTTTAGGAATTCTTAAAGGTCTTGATCTTATAGACTATACAGGCCATATAGTAAAAGATGGAGAAGTAGAGAAAGTTATTTATACATTAACAAAAGCTGACGATGCTTTTAACCAACAATTAGAAACAATCGTAGCTGATAAGACTAGTATTACAGCAATAACAAAGGAAGAAGAAAAGCGAATTTATAAATTTAATTAATGCCGCCTTTCCAAATTCTACCATTAAAAGTAACCAAAAGAGCAGGCCACCAGCCTGCTCTTATTTTTTTAAATTTTTCCAATTTATGGCTTCCTACTAGCTTTTTTCAAATTTCTTCCCCAAGATTTACTAGCTCATTTTACCAGCTTTTTCAGAAATTTTTTCTAAAATTTGCCAGCTCGCGGGTAAAGTGTAGCTCAAGAGCACTTTAATATAAGTCAACTTCTTGACAAACGATCTAAAGTAAGAGCAATTTCTTGTCAAGCACTTGACAATTTCAATTACCATTCGGCGGCGAACTATTTACACTTTATTCACATTTTAGTGGCAATTGTTAAAAGAAAAATTTATTTAACACTTTGTTCATAATTCGACGGCTTCAATTATTAATAAGGAATTAATAACTTGCAGAGTCAATCTATTTACTTTTTATTCATAAAGTAGTCCGGCATTATCTATGAATGAAATGTGAATGCCTTAAAATATTTAACTAAATAAAAAGAAAAATGTCCAAAAATTTTACTTTCTGGACACAATTTGCTTAATTATTCATTAATATTTTTAAGAATTTCATAGAAAATATTGTAAATTTTTTCATCTTTTACGCCAATATCAATTAAATTGTCAATAATTTCTTCATATTTACTAATATTATTAACCAAATTCTCTGCAATTGTTCTTAAATTGTCCATATTTCCCTCTTTTCTTTCTTTATTTTCTTTAATTTTTCCATCAGAATTTTTTGATTCTTGAATAAGAACTTTAATAAAATTTTGTTCTAAACAATAAGTATAAAAATCTTCAATAAAGAAAACACTAATATAACAACACATATGACAATCATTACAATAATGGCAACATTCTAACTGATTAAAAATTGACAGTGTATCTCTATTAAAATCTTCTTCATTTTCATTATTCCATTCTATATCAGAATATGCTTTTCTTTCTAATTCAAGCGTTTTAATTGTATTCCCAAAAACTGAATATGTACTACCATTTTCTGTAACATTTACTACTCTAACATCTGTATGCGGAAAATATTTTATAAAGCTATGAAGAACTTCCCCCAAATCGCTACATCTCAAATATTGAGAATAATGGTAAGCTTTAAAGAATCCTTCTGTAAGTCTTTCTAGTGTTTCATGATCTACTTGTGACAATACTTTAATAACTGTTTCATACTTATTCATTATTATTTAACCCCTTTTCAATAATAGTTAAAACAAAATCATAAAATTCTTCAATAAGAAAATACTTCTATGCGGACAACCTTCCCGACGTATTCTATTTTTGTGGCAATAAAGGCAATCGTCAGTGCAAGTTAAAACTGAAAAATTTTTCCATTCAAAATGATTAGCAATAGAAATATCTGTTGCTTCTGTATACCATTTTTTTAAATTTGTTTCACAATAAATTTTTCCAAAAATTGAATAGTATTCTTCACCTTTTCTTTTAAAATTGTAAATAGCACCATTAGAAAAATACTTTTTTAAGTATAAGAAAACTTTTATTATATTATCATATCCCATAAAGTGTAACCACTTATGATAATTAATATTAAAAAATTCTTCTCCAATGCGTTCTATTGAATCTCTATCTAATTGAGATAGAAAGCCAATAACTTTTTTATATTTATTCACTTTATTAACTCCTTTCCTTTACTGTACTTATATTATACCATATCTAATAATAAATGTCAATAAATTTTTTTTAAATTCTTTATTGAAATTTTATGAATGGGACAAATACCCATTCCTACAGTTAGATAAAATTTTTCTGAACCATTTGTAAACGCATTTATGCAATCTGTTGAATATTCTATGAATGTAGAAATATCTTTTACTGTCCATCTTTTATCAGAATTGCAAATAAGTTCTAACATTTCATTATAATATTTTTTATATACTTTTATAGCTTCAATTTTATTTTTAACTACTGTTGATTCATTAAGTGGATAACAATAAATTTTATACATTTTATTCTCCTTCCTTTACTGTACTTATATTATATCATATTCCAGAAAATTTGTCAATGACTTTTTTGTAAATATTTTATTGCGGCGGCATCATTGTTTTTTAATATTATATTCACAATTTATACCGGCGGCAATCGTGAATAAAAAATGAACAACTTAAAATTTTTAACTAAATAAAAACCAAAAAGTGGTAAGAAAATTCTTACCACTTCTTTCATATCTACTTAATAAATTTTACTTTTCCTTTTTCTTTTCTGCTTCACGCTTTGCCTTTTCAGCGGCTCTCTTTTCTTCCTTTTCCTTAATTTCCATTGCGTACAGTTCGCCGGCGGTCACTCTGTCGAATGCTTCAACAACCTTTTTGCTCCGCGTGGTGTCCTCATAATTCTTTGCTGTCGGCTTGACATCAAGCACCATATCAAAAGTACCGTGCTTGTTCTCAACAGTACCGAAAACGAAAGCGTATTCGTTAGTACCTACCAGCGTAACATTTTCTTCACCGAACTTCTCAACAAGAAATTCATGGAGCATCTCAGAGAATGCAACGCGTGCTTCGTTCTGGTTCTTTACCATAGAATCATTCTTAAAAGTCATCATAATATACTCTCTTTCTCCGGTTTTTAATGAGTTCCGGTTCTCTATCTTATGTATTTATTATACTACTTTTTGCGGTGAATGTCAATTGATTTTTCTTAAACTTTTTGTTAAGACTTTATGAACTATGTCCATGTCATTTTCTTTCCCTCACTTTCTATATTTATTATACCATACTTTTTGGAATTTGTCAAGTAAACTTTTTATGAACTAGTTACCAATTTTTAGTAATCTTATCCATAAAGGCTTGACGCTTTTCAACTTTGCGAATTTTACAGCACCGCAAAAGAATTTTTTTCATTTCTTCTTTAGTCACCATAGTAGAAACGCCGTTTTTTGTATACTTAATCAATATTATCAACCTCACTTTCTATATTTATTATACCACATTTAGCCGCGAATGTCAATTGATTTTTCTTAAACTTTTTATTAAGATTTTGTGAATGGGCAGATACCCATTCCCACCGGATTTAAATGGAATTCGTTAATTTTTTCGTTCATAAAATCATTTACAAAATACATTGCATTTACAACAAATTCTGTAATATCTTTTACTTTCCATTCTTTGGAATGTTGAACAAATTCCAGCATTTCAAGATAATATTCCTTAAATGTTTCCACGGCTTCTGCTTTACTTGCAACTATTTTTGAATAATTGAACGAATGGCAATAAACTTTATATATTTCTTTTCGTTCTCCTTTCCTTTACTGTAATTATATTATACCACACTTCAGCGAAAATGTCAAGTAAATATTTTGTGAACAAAGTCAAGAAAAAAACTTATTCATCTTTTATTCATAGTTCGCTCCGGAAATTTATTAACATCTTATTCACGAATTAAGACGGCGGCAATTGTGAATAAAATGTTAATAAGTTAATCTATTGCGGCGAATGTGAATAAGGAATGAATAAATCAAAAGATTTGATTATTAAGAAACAATGAAAAGACTGGCAGAAAATTCTACCAGTCCATTCATACTCTATTCAATTCTTTATGAACAAATTAAATGTTATTTTCTTCACAAAAATCACGCAATCTTTTCCACGGTACGACTACTTCGCCGTGAATCTTTTTTCTAGTCTTGTACGCATTAACAAGAATTTCCTTTTCAATCATAACATCAGCAAGACCTGTATGTTCTTCAACAAATTCTACATTTCCTGTTAAATATTTATACACAACTTCTGCTTTAGTTTGAATATTCCCTTTTTCTGTTACAAAGCCATTTTTCCGGCAAAATTTAACATACTTTTTTGTTACCAATTTCGTAAAGAGAATCGCTGTCATAATATCAAGCCACTCAAATTTTTCTGTAAAATTTTCGTCACAATCCAGAAACAGTCTTTTCATTGCTCCCTTATCAAAAGTACAGTTGTACGCCCAAATTGTTTTGATACCGAATTTTTCCATATCGTTCATAAATACTTTACGAAATTCTTCAATGGAAAAGAAATGCTCATACTTTCGCATGCAATCGGATTCTACTTCTGTAATATTTTTATGTGTCATTTCTTCACAGCCAATAAGAGCCTTTCGCTGAAGATTTTCCATAACGCAAGGGTGAATTGCCACGCTTCTGGAGTGGTAAATATTGCCGTGCTTATCCGTCACCACATAACCTACATTATAAGGGCGGCAAACAGAAGCTCCTTCAACGTCCAATACAACAAACTTTTTCATAATAATTTTCCTTTCTGGTAAGAGTGTTAATTTTCTATTTTTCTCTTACCCTCTAATAATATTATATCACATTTTCAGTGATTTGTCAAGTAAACATTTTGTGAACGATTTTTTCTTTTCGTTTTTTTCTCTGTTCCCTTGACTGTATATATATTATAGCATATTGCCGGCTAGATAGCAACAGATTTTCTATAAACTAATTGTATTTGATTTATGAACGAGATGGAAGTTATTGCCTTGACGTTTGCCGCCAACCTGTTAATAGAACATTCATATTTCTTGGCGTAGATTATGAATAAAAGATTGCGGCGAATAGAAACTTATTAATATTTTATTCACATTTGCGTGGCATGATTTATGAATAAGATGTTAATAAAAAAAGAGTATTGTAATAAATACAATACTCTTTAATATTTTTTTAAAGTTTGATGACTACAGTGTCAGAATAAAAAGCAGCAAGTTTTTCCAATTTTTCACCAGTTGCACAAAAGCATTTATCAATAGATTCAAGATTATATCTTCCAACAAAAGTATAAGTTTCTTTAAAATCTTTATTATTAGCAATAATAAACTTATCCCCAGTTTTCAAAGTTTTAAGTCTTACTGTTTTATACTCCATTGGAATTTCTTCACCTTTTAATCTTGCCCATGCAACGCCAACACCAATAATAGAAGAAAATTCGTCATCTTCTTTACACAGTGCTGTACCTGTTTTTTCTGTTTCCATATCAAGAATAATAGTTTTATTTCCATAAGAATGCCAATAATAACATCCATCTATACCGCCCATACCACTTTTAATATAAGCCGCTTTTCTTTTACTCTCAAAATCAGAACATTCATTCAACGCCCATGTCTTAAAACTATTAACAAATTTCATAGTAAACCTCTTTTCTCCGTTTTTATGAGTTCGGCTCTCTTCTCTTTATCTTACAATATTATTATACACCATTTTTTCAAGAATGTCAATTGATTTTTCTTAAACTTTTTGTTAAAACTTTATGAATCAAATTCATAATAGTCTTTTAGTGCATAATAAAGTTCTTTTGCGTCAATCGCCACTGAATTATAACCACCTTCGTTAGATGCGACAACGCACATTTTTCCATTATATTTTTCAATACTAACTGGAAAACCTTCACCATATTCATGAACATGATTTAATACCATTTCTTTTTCTATTATAGTATTCTTTTTCTTTTTGCTCATACTCAATCACCTTTCCTTTACTATATTTATATTATATCACATTCTAAGAAATTTGTCAATGAATTATTTGTAAATACTTTATGAAATTAAAAAATATTTTGTTAATATCTTATTCATAATTTATTGCGGCGGCAATTATGAATAAAGAATGAACAACTTAGAATTTTTAATTAAAAAGAAAAATAAAACAATGGGAATTTCTTCCCATTGCTTTAATCCTTTCTTAATATTTAATCTTACTTTTCTTTCTTTTTAGCCTCACGTTCTGCCTTACGCTGTTCACGTTCTCTTTGCTTAATCGTAAGATTTTCGTTATATTCTTCATATGCCGCATCGAGATTATACTCTTCAATTTCATCTCCATTCTTTTTTACCACATAATCCCAAGAACAACATTTCGGAGCAATCTCAACGCATGCGTCCATTGTTGTTCCTGCCTTGTTTGTAACCTCACCAACGGCGGCGGCAATAGTATTTTTCATGCGGCGTACATTTTCCGCCCCGAATTCCTCAATCATTGCCTTTTCAATGACTGTCGCGATGCGTTCGCGGATTGCATTCTTTCTTGCGGTATCGTTCTTCATTTCCATCAAATCAGTATAATATGCCATAATTTACCTCTTTCTGTGTTTTACCGACTTTCTCACCTGTCAATCTCTTTTCCTTACAATATTATTATATCACATTTTGTGTGATTTGTCAAGTTAATTTTCTATTAACTTTCTTTATTATTATTCAAATAAATTACATATTTATATAATAGCGTATCTGCAATTTCAAAATGAATTATTTCTAAACCAATAAGGAAAATACTACCAAAGGCAAGATATATATTATCTAAAATTATCGCCATAATCAGACAAAATACACCCATTAAGAAAATTGTCATTCCTACAATTGCATTTACTAATGCCTTCTTTTTTCTTGAATTTTTCATAAAGTTCAACCTTCTTTCTATATTTATATTATATCATACTTTAGGGAAAATGTCAAGTTAATTTTCTGTGAACATTTTCCAATTTTTGTTAGCGGAGCGATTCTTTTTCTTTTGAATTTTTTTCAAAGTCTTTTTATTGTAAACATCTTCTACATATTTACCCATATCATTTTTCTTGTAGTTGCAATTTTTCATTTATTGCACCTTCCTTTCCTTTACTGTACTTATATTATATCATATTCCAGAAAATTTGTCAATGACTTTTTTATGAACTTTATTATAATTCTTTTTGAAGCAAATGGAATTTATTAATTTACTTATTGCCGCCAGTCCGTTAATAGAATAAAAATATTTAAGTATGAAAACTTATTAACATTTTATTCATAATTTGTTCCGGCTTGAATTATGAATAAGATGTTAATAAAAAAAGAGTATTATAATAAATACAATACTCCTTAATATTTTTTTAAAGTTTGATAACTCTCATATCTGGATTTACTGTAAATGATTCTTCTAAATCCTCACCCGTTGCAAAAAAACATCTTTTTACTAAATCTACATTATAATAGTAGATAAAAGTATAAACTTTTGTAGTACCAAAAAATATAAACTTATCGCCACATTTTAGATTTTTAATCGCTGTTTCGGTTCGTTCCATTGGAATTTCCTCACCTTTTAATCTTGCCCATGCAACGCCAACGCCAATATTGGCGGAAAATTTATCACCATCTTTACACCATGCAATACCTACTTTTCCTGTTTCCATATCAAGAATAATTGTTTTATTTTTATAAAAATTCCAGTGATAACGGCAAGTCATACTGCCCAGCCCATCTCCAATATAAGTTGTTTCTCTTTTATATTTAAATTCAGAACATTCCTTCAATGCCCATGTTTTAAAGTCGTCAACAAATTTCATAATAATTACCTCTTTCTCCGGTTTTTAATGAGTTCCGGCTCTCTATCTTATATATTTATTATATCATATTTTCGGGTGAATGTCAATTGATTTTTCTTAAACTTTTTGTTAAGACTTTATGAACTAATCAATTACAATACAAATATTTTGATCATCTTCAATTTGAGAAAAATCTAAATTCTGTTCATAATAAATTAATTCATCATCTAATGTTGAATAGAATCCTGAATGAATAACAATTTTCTTATTTTCGCTATTATTTTCTTTCGCCCAATTATATAACTCTTGAATCGTCATTTTAATGACTCCTTTCCTTTACTGTACTTATATTATACCATAAGCAAGAGAGTTTGTCAATGTATATTTTATGAACTTTTATTTTTTTTAAAGAAATATTTTTAATGTTATATTCATAATTTATACCGGCAACAATGGTGAATAAAAAATGAACAAAAATGTCTGAGATATTAACGTCCCAGACATTCTTTTTTAATATTTACTTAAAAAGCCGTTCAAAAAGTGTTGCTAAAATTGTAACGTCGGTTTCATCATCTTCTGAAATTTCATTCAGATTGTTCAAAATATTTTCATAAGATTCATAATTCTGCAATAAATCTGTCGCAATTGTTCTACAAATTTCTTTTGTATTAGAAGTATTTTCACAATCATATTCCATTTCTGTTTCCATTTCATTCATATTTTCTTCACCTTCGTTTTCATTTTTATTTTCATTTTTTTGTTCATTCAAATCATTTAAAAATTTTTCATAAAATTCCCAAAATTCCTTAATGAAAAAGACTGGAATCCAGTAATCTTGCGTTTCAATAGAATTATCACTTTCATCACAATACAACATTTTGAATGCTTTACTTGAAATTTTACTTGAAATTTCTTTTAAATCACAATCATTACAACTACAACATTGAAAAACATATATATTTTTAGTATCATGACCACTATGATAATAAAATCCTTCATCAGTATTTTCTAATATCTTACAGACTTCAAGCATATCTTCATAATTTAAAGTATGAATTATTTTATTTAAATACTCTATTCCAAAAGTATTTACAAGATATGGAAGATTATCTTTCTCTACCATTTTATCAATTAATTTAGCATAATTCATAATAAACCTCTTTCTATGTTTTTAAGAGTTTATCATCTCTCTTTATCTTACAATAATATTATACTATATTTAACCGAAAAAGTCAATAGATATTGTAAGAATCTTTTTTGAACATTCTGTTTAATTAGAGTATCATCAATAAATGCACCGTCGCACTTGTTACATCAATAATCTACCTTAAATTATTCATTATTATATGTACTTTCAAGAAAAATAGCAATTAAAGCACAACTGAAAGAAATAATTGCCCAAATAATAGCACAAGCCTTTCCTAAAAAAGCTATAACAACAGGAACAACCGGTACTGAAAGCATAAACGCCATAAACAAAATAAAAATAACTTTTCTTTTTTTATCCATATTAACTCACTTTCCTTTCTGGTATCTCTCAACCTTGTAATTATATTATACTACATTCCAGAACGAAAATCAATAGATATTCTATGAATTTTTCTTTAATCTTAAAAAATATTTCCTTAATATCTTATTCATAAATTGTGTCGGCGGCGATTATGAATAAAATATTAATAAGTTAAAAATTTTAATTAAAAAGAAAAACGAAAAGGACTGGACACATTTGTCCAATCCTTCTCTTTTATGTGACTAATCTGCGAATTAGTCTGCATTCTTAGCGGCTTCCTTTTCTGCTTTACGCTTTGCCCGCATTTCGTTATCCTTTGCAATCTTTTCTGCCTTTTTCCGTGCGATTTCTGCCTTCTTTTCTGCCTGTTCTGCAATCTTGTCAGAAAATGCCTGTACAGCCTTTTCGCCGTCATATGCTGTGAAAGTTTTCTTCGTTGCCTTATAAGTCCGGAAGTCCTTAACAGTCGGGGCAAAAGTGACATACTGCTTTGCTCCGGTTTCCTCGTCGATTCCGACACAAACGCAGATTTCACTTGCACCTACCTTACCAGTAATTGCAGCTTCACCATAGGCAGCAGTCAGTGCCTTGCTCAGAGTTTCAACAGCAGCGGTACGGATTTCGTTCTTGATGGTTGTGTAAGTCTTGTTAGCCATAATAAGCCTCTTTCTCCGTTTTTACGAGTACGGCTCTCAATGTTTTGTTTTCTTTACCTTACATATATATTATATCATATTGTAAGCAATTTGTCAATGGATTTTTTGTAAATCCTTTTTTAAGAATTTATGAACTAGATTCATAACATTTTTTTGTTTTGTTCTTTCCCTTTTCTCTATATCTATTATACCATAGATTTGGGATTTTGTCAAGTAAACTTTTTGTGAACAGATTTGAATTTTTCTTTTTTTTCATTCGCTCCTTTCCTTTACTGTACTTATATTATAGCATATCCTAGAGAAAATAGCAATAGATTTTTCTTTAATGAGAAAATAAGTTTTCGTGAACAACTGGAAATTATTACCTTACCTATTGCCGCCAATTCGTTAATAGAATAGAAACATTTTAATTAAGTTAAAAAAATGAATTTATTAATATCTTATTCACAATTTGCGGCGGCACTAATTGTGAATAAGGTATTAATAAAAATGTCTGGAATATTAAATTCCAGACACGACTATTATTTAATAAAGTTTTTTAACTATTGCTTCAAGAATTTCACAAATTTCATTATAATGAAGATTCAAATTTTCCAAACTAGAGCGAATGTGACTCAATTCCGTCGCATTGTCGAGGATATTACATATTTTTGTTGAAGTATTTTGTTCATTATTCGTTTCTTCTTTTATTTCTTTTTTAGTTTCTTTTCTATTTCCTGCTGTGTAAACAGAATAAAAATCCCAAAATTCTCTAATAAAAATAATTGGAATCCATTGACCAACTTCCTTCTGATTATATTTCAAATAAACGCTTAATTCTCTTATATCGGTATCAGCAATGTAATAATAATCTCGATCATTTAAAAAATTGCTAACATATTTAAGATTATACATTGTTCCAAAAATACACCAGCAGTCGTCTATACTAGATTTATAGCCAATAATTTTTCCAACTTTTTCAATTGCTTCTTCGTCTAAACCTGTTATTTCGGGAACATTAAAAATAAAACTATTGACTGCTTTTATTACCATATTTCTATTATTATTAAAATCATCTGAAAATTTCTTTGCCAATTCTGTAATTTCAAACATAATCAAACCTCTTTCTATGTTTTTAAGAGTTCTCATCTCTCTTTATCTTACAATATTATTATACTACTTTTCGCGGCGAATGTCAATAGACATTCTATAAATGATTTATGAATTTTTAGAAAAGAATTACAATCATTTTCCAAATAATTTTTACCGTAAGAATGCCGCAGATAGCAAATAATACCAATAGACCACAAATCGCCATTACAAGAAGTGAATTTATTAAAAAATTCATAAGGCAATTTTGAATTTTCTCTGATTTTTCATTAAGTGAAGTCTTTTTCTTTTCTTCTAAATCAATAACAACAAATTCTTTTTTCATTAAATCAATTCCTTTCACTGTTCAAATGATTTTCTAAAAATATAACCAATTATAAGATTAACAATAGAAAATAAAAGCCAAACACAAGCAATTTTATTTCCACAAAAATTATATATAGTTGGTAATAATCCTAACATTATTAAAAATACCATAGTAAAGAATGCCGCTGCAATACCTTTTCGCATTTTTTTTTATCTCCTTTTCTTTATCTTATGTATTTATTATACACTATTCTGCTGAAAATGTCAATGACTTTTTTGTAAATACTAAATGAACTTTGAAAAATATTTTGTTAATATCTTATTCATAATTTACGGCGGCTTAAATTATGAATAAAAAATAAACGAAAAAGCGAATTTATTAACAAATCCGCCATTTTTTATTAAAATTTTAGTCTAAACTCTGTAATGCCGCCATAACGTCAAAATGTTCATTAACATTGATAGATTTTCTCATTTTGGAAGTGTCCCATGCCTTGCAAACTTCTATATTATCATCAATTAAAACCATAGTTTTTGCTTTTTTCTGAATGCAGTTTTGCTTTGGTACTCCATAAGGAACAATATTTATTTCTTTAACAAAAGGTAAATATTTCTTAATCCATTCCATTTTTTCCTTTCTGCACTGTTCTTCATACTCTGGGCTTGCACTCATAGGAAGCCAAGTGATAACACCAAATTCCCAACCGTTAGCCATACACCGCATAATTTCACCGATAAAATCTTCTTCATTTGCCATGAGTTCACCTTTGATAAAGATTCCCTCTTTTTCATTTTCCAGATAGTCTAACCAATCCGGAATATTATAGAGGTTGTAAAGTGTGCCGTCCAAATCAAACCAACATTTTTTGCTCATACGGTATTACCGCCTTTCTTTATCTTATGTATATATTATACCATAACTAAAAGAATTTGTCAATGACTTTTTTGTAAATAATTTATTGCGGCGAAAGAAATATTTTTAATATTTTATTCATAAACTATGCCGACGGAAATTATGAATAAAAAATAGACAAATTAAAAATTTTAATTAAAAATAAGAGAAAAATGTTCAAAGTTAATTAAAACTTTGAACACAACTTTTAATATTTAATTATTTAAAATGAAAGATATGTATTAAATAATGCATCAAGAACATTAATAGTTATATTATTATCTGCGTTTTCAAATTCTTTTAAAATTGTTATAACGCCATTTGGATTTTCTACAATTTTAGTGGCAAGAATATTGCAAATTTCTTTCTTGTTCGTTGAAATTTCTTCATTTCTTCTCTTTATAGTGTTATTAATTCCTTCACAGAAAACATAAAATTCTTTAAAGAAAATAGGGAGAAACCAAGCCTTAAAAGTATTATCTTCTGAAGTAATTAAAATTTGAAAATTTTCATCGTTACAATCTTCTATTTCATAAGTATAATTTTGAATTCTTTTTATTTTCTCATTTAAGTACAAGTATTTGTTAAAATTTGTGATAATTGTAGTTATTTTATTGTTTTCATCAACTGAATAGAATCCGCTTTCTTCTCTATTAAGCACTTTCACAATTTCATAAAATTGTTCTCCAGAAATACAGTCAAAACTAGAATAAAGATAAACAGTATTTAAAAATTCCTTAAAAAGATTTTCCAAAGTATTGTATTTTAAAGTATCCTTCAAAATTTCTGCATAATTCATAATATCAAACCTCTTTCTTTCTATTTATCTTATGTATATATTATATCATATTTCCGGCTAGTTGTCAATAAACATTTTGTGAACTTTCTGTTATAATTGAAATCAAATTCCAAGCCGCAGGATTTTGGTAGTTTTTGGAAAACGGATCATTTGCAGTATTGAAATTAATAAACGAAATCAAAAACCAGATGAAAAAGATAACAGACAAACCAACGAAAGCATTATAAATTTTTTTCATTTTGCTTTCTCCTTTCCTTTACTGTACTTACATTATATCATATTCAACGGTAAATGTCAATGAATTTTTTGTAAACACTATATGAACTTTTAAAAATGGTTTCTTAACACCTTATTCATAATTCGCCCCGCCGTGATTTATGAATAAAATATTAATTAATTCTATTGGCGGCGAAAGACATAATTTCTTAATAATTAGTCGGCGGCAATTATAAATAAAATGTTAATAAAAAAAGTGTTACATTTCTGTAACACTCTTTTAATAATTACTTAATCATTGAACCAAATTCTTTCAATAACATGCCCCAGAAATGTAAAAGAAACGCCATCCAAAGTTGTTTCGTTGTCACGAAAAATTTCAAAATCTTTCATATATTCTTCTACATTTGCTTGAAGTTCGATTACCTTATTTCTCACAAATTCCTCAACAGATTCTGTATTCTGGAAATACCATGTAAGGCTGTCAACTTCATCATAAATTTCATAAAAATATTTCATATTATTACCGCCTTTCACGACCATACTTGAATAATCATTTCAACATTATCAGTATCTAAATTTGATAAATGAATTTTTTGAATATTATATCCTTCATCGAATATATCCCAATATCTAACAGAAAGTGGAAGATCTTCACTTTTATTTTCTTTTGCCCATTCATATAATTCTTTAATAGTCATTATAACTACCACCTTTCCTTTACTATAACTATTATACCATATTCTATTGAAAAAGTCAATTAAAAATTTGTAAAGACTTTAAGAACAAAATATGTATTCATTGCCAAAAATGTGCTATTGATAATGATTCCACTTTTTGTCTTATTCTTAATAGAATCTATCAATCCTATTAACGAAGTGTAAACAAATACTTTCGAACCCCAATTACTACCAATAACTGTAAAAATCGCCGCCAATACCAAAAAGTAACAATTCAATTCAACAATCAAAGAATAAATTTTTGCTTTCATTCTTTCACCACCTTTCCTTTACCTTATATATTTATTATACTACTTTTTGTGGCGAGTGTCAATGTATATTTTGTGAACTTTTAAGGAGCAGGTAGAAATTTCTTGTTAATAGTTTATTCATATTTCGTGACGGCACGATTTGTGAATAAGATATTAACAAAAATGTCTGGAATATTAAATTCCAGACACAATTACTATTTAGTCAAGTCTTTTAACTAAATTCAAAATTACTTCATAAATCGTTTCATCAGTGAATCCAATATCTTCCATACCTTCAATAATTTTTTCAAAACCTTCTGAATCTGTAACAATTTTATAAATATCTTGAATTGAGAAGGTTTCTTCCTTTGTTTTTGTATTTTCGTTATTCATATTTTCCTCACTTTCATTTTTATTTTCATTTATAAACTTATCACAAAATTCCCAGAATTCTCTTGCTAGAAAAATTGGATACCAGTCGCCATCTTCATCATGTTCATCTTCAAAGATAGCCTTAAAAGTATAATCTGAAGGATCGTAGTCTTCTACAGAAAATACTTCTCCTGCAATTGCTAAGAAATCCTCTCTGTCATAAGCGGAGATCATAAAACCGTAAAGAGTATTACATTTTTTATATGCACTAATGTTGCAAATATCAGTATACACGTCTAACACGGCACATACCTCAATTATTTCATCATAGCTTAAAAACCTAAGGGAAGAGGAAGAGTAAACTTTTTCAGCAAATGTATTAGCACATTCGTCAATCAGTTTTTCGTTTACTACTTTCTTTACCAAATTGCTCAATTCTTCACAATCGAAAATTTTCATAATATCAAACCTCTTTCTATGTTTTAAGAGTTTATCATCTCTCTTTATCTTATGTATTTATTATACCATAATTCGCCGAAAATGTCAATGAAATTTCTATAAATATTTTATGAACTTTGAAAAATATTTCGTTAATAGTTTATTCATAATTTGCGACGGCATGAATTATGAATAAAAAATTAATAAAATGTGACAGACTCATTAAGAATCTGCCACTAAATTTTTACTTAATATTCAAAAGTTTTGGTCATTCTTTTTACTGCCGCATTAGTTTTTTTATGAAAAATACAAAACAGTGTAATAATAACGCTTACAATAATAGTGCTGGTATCATTAAAAGGAATATTAAAAATTTTTGATACTATCAAATTCAAAAGAATTGAAATAAGATAAGATGCGTTGATATAAATTGAGAAAAACAGAATATAAACGCCACTCATAATTGCAATGTGTTCAAACTTTTTCATAATAAACTTCTTTCTCCGTTTTTACAAGTACGGCTCTTATCAATTTTCTATCATTATTATAACATTTTTGAACTGAAAAGTCAATAGACTTTTTGTAAATCTTTTATGAATTACTTTTCAAGCTTATCCAGCTGTTCCTGAATTTCTTCCCTAAGTTCTGCAAACTCTTTCTTCATTCTCTTGATTTCTGCCATTTCTTTTTTCAGTCGCTCTTCAAAAGAAGTATCGGAGAGTATTCTAATAATTTCGTCTGGTGTCATCATATTTAACAACCGCCCTTTCCTTATCTCTATTATTATTATAACATATTTTTGTTGATTTGTCAAGTAAACATTTTATGAACAATTCTTTTTGTTTCCTTAACTCTCTCAACCTTACAAATATATTATACCAGATTATCGCCAAAAAGTCCATAGATATTTTATTAACATTCAACTTTTTAGAAGAAATATTTTTCATAGAATATTCATATTTCTCGGCAGTAACTATGAATAAGAAATTAATAATTTTATCTTAAAACTTATTAATACCTTATTCACAATTTACGACGGCTTGAATTATGAATAAGATATTAACAACTTAAAATTTTTAACTAATTAAATAACAAAAGAGGAGAACTTAATCTCCTCTTAACAATTTATTCAACATAATAGTCATAAATCGTAATTTCTACATCAACTTCGTCATAAAATGTATTAAAATCAACAATTAGTGCACAGTCGTATTTATTTTGTAAATTCTTAATCATCTTGTAAAAATCAGTTGAAGAAATAGTCTTAATTTCTTCATAATTTGAGTCAGATGCCTTTGTAATAATGTACTTAATCATAATTAACAACCTTTCTATATTTTAATAATATTTTACTTGTGTAAAATCTTCAACTTTTTTACATTTATAACACCACATAGTTTTTACATGATTCGCGGCAGTTCTCCTACTACTTTTTTTATAAGCAATAGTAACACTTCCACAAACTGGACACTTAAAAACTCTTTCAGTAACATTTTTTCTCATTTTAATCAATTCCTTTCATAGCTTATTTTGTAAAGATTTTATAAATGAAAATTGTCCTCCAATTCTCAAAACCATACTTTTTAATAACATAATCACAAATTTTCTCTTTCATTGTATCAATTCCTTTCCTTTACTGTACTTATATTATACCATAAATTTAAGAATTTGTCAAGTAAACTTTTTATGAACAAGTTCTATTTTTAATTCGTATTTTTCTTTACTCTCTTAACCCTTCTATTATATTATACTCTTTTCATAGATAAAAGTCAATGGATAAAATATTAACATTTATCTTTTTGAAAGAAATATTCTTAATAGTTTATTTATAATTTAATATAGAAATTTATTAACATCTTATTCATATTTCGTGGCGGTATGAACTATGAATAAAAATTGACTTTATTTATAACTTGTGTTAAAATATTATTAGAATCAAAAAAAGAAATAGTTTATTCATAAATCACAACGGCACGAATTATGAATAAAAGATTAATAAACTACGAACAAAATCCCAATGCGAATTATGAATAAGGAATTAACAAAATAAAAACAAAAAGGACACTGTTTCCAGTGCCCACTTATTCATACTTTATTCACTTTTCAATTCAATTCCGAAAGCGTTGACGCTGTTATCAGCCCCACCGCGAAAACGATACATAAAGCCGTCAATGGCAGAAATAGTTGCCATTTTTTTCAGTCCGGTTAAATACGGACTATTTTTAACAGTTTTTACAAGGCGGTTTTTGAAATATTCCATGGCATCATACTTTACGTTAAATTTTTTAATAGTATTTCCAATTTTTACAATATACATAATAAATACCTCTTTTCTTTTTAGTCAATGTCAATTTTTATAATTCCCTTATACCAACCTCAGCTTATAGCTTACACCACATTTATTTATTTAATCGTCAATATCGTCAAACCAACACGGATCTTCCTCGATTTCATCAACTTCTTTCACATAGGGTAGATCTTTTTCCTTTGCGAACTCGTTCCAGTCCTGCATGCAGCTAGCAAAGTCCCACAAGAATTCCAGCATTTCTTCTCTTGTGTAAACATCACCGTCATTCTCTGCTTCGTCAACGTAGCCGCCCTTGCAGGCTACGGAGTAGCTTTTTGTATAGATTGCATTTGCAAGTGCCACGAAATCCTGCTTGTACAAGTCCAGTGTTGCAGTCAAGCAAGCTTCCAGACAGTCTTCCTTTTCCTCGAAATATTCAATTGTATTCCAGTTCATCAACTTATACATAATAAATACACTACCTTTCTATAATTGCCCGATTCATGACTGATAGCACACAACTTATTCATAGCTTATTTATTTATCTGTTTCTCACTAATAACAGTGGCACCCGTGAATTTACATTGAATTTCAATACCTTTTTTAGTGGTCACATCTCCAGCTAAATAGTAAGGTGTATTGTTCAACACATAGCAGTCTCCGAAAAAGTCTGCAACCAGCTTTTCAAAATAATGCCCTCTGTTCAGTTTATTATTTTCTTCGTCCTCTTCTTCTGTCTGTTCACCCGCCCAATTTCTCCAGTCACTTTCAAACTGTTCACAGCTAATAGTAAACAGCTTTTTACAGCCAAATAAATGACCGCATTTGCTCAGCCATTCGCAAAAGCCCTTTGTAGGTGCAAATTGCAGAATAGTCCAGCGTTCTTCCGGCTTTTCGCAGTCCTTCGACTTTTTCCGGCTAGCTGTAGTGATACGACAGCCCCACGGAAAAACTACATGAGGAATAATCCACGCTTCAACTTCTTTGGTTTCGAGGTTACGAAAACCAACAGCTTCTACATGTGCGGCGTTATTTGCCGCATAGAAAGTGGAAAACTGCTTGTGTTTCTCCGTGAATCTTTCTTCGCTGTCGTTCCAGATTTCCAGCGGTACACCTGCCTTTCGTGCGGCGATAGCCTTCAAACGCTCTGTGTTGGGTTTTGCTTGTCTTGCCATAATAAACACGACCTTTCTTTTTTTACTATAATTATTATAGCATATTTTTTGCAGTTTGTCAAGTGAATTTTTTGAAAACTAAATATGAACGCCAGTTCATTTTTTTAATTTTCGTATTCCCTTGATATTATTTATTATACTATATTTGGAATCTGAAAAAAAGCATTTTTTGTAAATCATTTTTTAAGATTTTATGAATTTTACAATTTTTTTCAAGTTCCTTCGTTTGAGTACATATACATTATATCACACTATGCCGTAAACGTCAATACTATTTTAGCACTTTCTACGAATTGCACAAAAATTTTTTTCTTTTTTGTGCAAATTGCTATTGTTATCAAACTGTTACTAAATGTCATGGAACTTATTATAAAATATTATCAATTTATAAATAACTGCTAAAAATTTCCATATAAACAAACCATGTAAAATGTGAATAACTTATGTAAAATATGAATAACTATCAACTTCAAGCAAGTTAGTGAATATGAATAATTTATGTAAAATATGAGCAAATTATTAATAGATTAAAATATTACGAAATTGTGAAAAATATGAATAAATTATTAACAAATCAAAATATTACGAAATTGTGAACGCTGGGGGGGTAGTTAAAAAGTAGGAAATATATGAACAATATATGAACACGGGGGCCTGACAACAAATGTTCAGAGGTGAATTTTAAAAAGGTAGTAAAATTTAAAAAGATAGTAAATTTTTAAACTTAACTTCTTGACTTTTGTCTGAATTTGTTATATACTTAATATTAAAAGGAGGTGAGAAAATTTGCCATATAATCTTAATTTCGACATATATTATTCAAAAGATCGTTGCGATTACATTAAATCTCAAGATTTAACTGGTCTATCAAAAAAAGAATTGGAAGCTATTTCTAATTATATTCTTTATGGTAAAGATGAAGATGATAGAAGTCAATTTGACAAAGGTTTAATATCTAAGGTTGATACTAAATTTTCTTCTTATAAAAAGAATCAGCCTGTTTCTTTGGAGGCCTTACTGGAATCTCCAACTTTTAATGAAAATCAATTAATTCAAGGTAAATATATTTATAAAAAGACTAAGCCGGAAATTAATAGAGATAAAGTAAAAGATGTTAAAGGTATGAAGGAATTATGGGAAGAAATTGATTATCTATAGAATATTTATGATTAGAACACTGGTGCTAAGGATAAAGAAGAGTCTACTCCAACTTTAACACCGAAAGGTATTTATTTTTTAAAGCATGAGCTAATTGAGATGAAAAGAAAGCAATATCCCTTAATGGATAGTGCTTTCCCAACAATTCCCCATTCTTTAAATAAAGCATAGTATTTTACTCCAGATTCAGAATATCATTTAAATTATTGTGTTTATCCTCGCGGCTTAATGAATGAAGAACATGACTATGATTTTATGAATCCTAGATAGGACAAAAGAGTCGCGGCCGCACTTCCAGATAAAAAACCACATTATTATATAGACTTTACTAATGTAGACCATATTTATCAGTTAGTTCTTAATTATTGGGATTTAAAACTATTTGTTGAAAAAATTCCAGATTCTTTAATTAATAATCTACTTTGGACTCTTGATTTTTATATTGATAAAGCGAATTTGAGTGAGCAGCAAAAGCTAATTGTTGAAGATAAAAAACTTCGGCTTTCTAATTAGACTATTTCTAATCACTTACAAGAATCATTAGGAATATATCATCAAGAGAATTATGTTAGCACTATTTGGAATAAATGTTGCGAACTTATTGCCGCGGCCGCTGAACTTAATTATGATGAGTTTTTATGTAAGGACTATGATAAAGCTTGGAAAATTTGTTCTTCTTGCTAGAAAGAATTGTTAAGAGATCCAAGAAACTTTGTTAGAAAAGCACGTTCCATTGATGGACTTACTGGTCGCTGTAAAAAATGTGATAAAATGATTAGAGAAAAGAAAAAGGAGGAGAAAGTTAATGGAAGAAAAACTAATTAAGTATTTAACTACTTTCCAACTTTCGGATTTAATTGGTTTCGCCGCGATACTTCAAGTCCAAGAAGAAGAAGATTTTTATGAATACATTGTTAATATTGTTGAAGCTTTTGCTGTGAAAAATAGAAAGATTAGGAAAAAACTCTTAAAATTGGCAAAAGATACTAGCTTAAATAATAGAGATTTTGATAGAGGTAATAAAAATGGCGAAGAAAATTTGTAGTAAATGTAAAGAAGAAAAAACTATTGCTAATTTTATTGCTGTCAACTCTCCGATGTTTGAAGGAACCTTACCTATTTGCCGCGACTGTTTAAATTAGATGATTGCGGCCGCGTCTTTAGACGATTAGTGGAATGTTGTTGATTAGATTTGCTAGTGGGCAGATATTCCTTTTATACCGGGGGAGTGGTGTAAAGTTAAAGAACGGGGCAAAGATGCTTTAAGTATCTATATGGCCATGTTTAGAGCTTCTTAGTATAGTGATCTAAATTGGCGGCAATATAATAAAATATATGAGTAGCTTTAGGAATAGAACTAGCTTGAAAATGCGATTCCAGAAATTAGAGAAGATAAAATTTAGAAACTTCATGCTAAGTGGGGCCGCGAATATGATGATGAGTAGTTAGAATATTTAGAAAACTTACATAAAGGATTACTTAATTCCCAAAATGTTGTTGGCGCTTTAAATGAAGACCAAGCAATGAAGTTATGTATGATTTCCCTTTTAATTGAGGAAAAAGTAAGAGCAGGCGATCCTGATATTGCTAAATTTTTAAAAGCATATGATGACTTAACTAAAATTTCTAATTTTACTCCTAAAGATGTAAAAGATGCCGATGAATTTGATTCTTCTGGTGAAGTCTATGCTTACCTTGAAAAGACAGGCTTTAAACCTAGAATTTATTAGGCAGTTAGAGATGAAGTTGACTAGACAGAAAAGAATATGCAATAGTTTGTTCGTTATCTATATGTTAATGAGACTGGTATTGCCGAAGAAATTGAGCAACGTATTCAAAACTTAAAGGTTGCCGCCGAACTTGAGGGTGACGACTTTAATGAAAAAGAGTTTAGAGAATATATGGATGAACAAAATAAAAAACAATTAGAAGAAGAATTTAAAATTGATATTTAATGAGGTGATTATATGGAAGCGATACAATCACCATCTATGATTTATGAAATAGCAAGTTCGGTTGTAAGAACTGTTTAGACAAAGTTTTTCAGAGACGGAATTGAAATGGAGAAAGGCGCGGTCATAACTAAAAAACGTATTGAAGAAAATAGAGAACTTTATGAGCAATGGTGTGAATATTTTATTAATTATCCAGATATTTATTTAGATATTATTAAAAGAAAAGATTCTTAGTTTAATTTGTTCTATTATTAGAGATTATTTTTAAGGCTTTGCATGCGGTTTGGACGTTTATTGGTTATCGCACCCAGAGCGTTCAGCAAATCTTTTATTTCAATTCTTGCTTTATATCTTGCTTGCATTTTTAGGCCGGGAATTAAACTTTTTATTTGTGCACCCGGAAAGGCTTAGTCAGCCAAGATCGCTCGCGAGAAAATAATAGAAATTTGGGATTTATTTCCATTACTTAAAAAAGAAATTATAGGGGAAGGTAATTTCGGTGGGGATTATGTTAAATTAACATTTAGAAATGGAAGTATTTTTGACGTTGTAAGTGCTCTTAATTCTCAACGTGGTGGTCGCCGTGCTATGGGATTAATTGATGAGGTTAGAGATCATAATCCCGATGATATTAATAACATTGTCCTACCTCTTTTAAATGTATCAAGAAAAACAAAAATGGGTGACTTAAACCCATACGAACCTCATCAAGTTCAATTGTGGATGTCATCTGCTAGTGATAAAAATACTTATTGTTATGATAAAACAATCGAAATGCTTGAATTATCAATAATTAATCCCAAAAAGGCTTTTATTTTCGGTTGTGATTATAGAATACCTGTAATGCATGGTCTTTTACCAAAAGACTTTTTAAATGAGATCAAAACATCTCCAACGTTTAGCGAGAGTTCTTTTGCTAAAGAGTATATGAGCCGCTTCGTTGGTAGTTCTAATGAAGCTTGGTTTGATTATGATAAATTTTTAAAACATAGATGCATTGTTAATCCCGAAACACATGAAAATATTAGAGAAGGAACTGATGCATTCTACATTTTTGGAGTGGATATCTGCTCCGTAGCTTAGTGATAAGTTAATGTAAATTTATTTAATTGCGAGAAAATCCTAAAGCTTGAATACTAAAATATTTTTTCCCTTATGAATATAATGTATTGAAAAATAAATAAATTCAAGATGGCATATGGAGTAATCCTAAGTGCTAAAAATGGACAATTCGCAGTCAATTAAGGGGGATAATAATGAAAATTGTAACTATAGACGAACTAAATAGAAGAATTTAGGAAAAATTTCCTAATCAGCCATATGAAATATTAGAATATTCAAGAATGACTAAGCCTTTCACTATAAAATGTTTAAAATGTAATAGAGTAAAACAATATAGTACTCCCAGTAATTTTTTAAATTCTGGAAGATTAGGTGTATGTATTTGTTATAATAGTAAAAATCATTTAAATAAACATTATATAAATAAAAATAAAATCTTAGATATCATAAAAAATAATAAAGATATGTCTTTTGAAAAATTCGGATATAATAAAGATAAAAAATATACTGTTACAGTAAAATGCAATAAATGTAATCAATTTTATACTAAGACTTGGCAGTCTTTTCTAAAAAATTCAGATTGCTATTATTGTGGTAATAAACAAAAAATGAATACTACTGCATATAAAGCCTTACTTTCTTCGGAATATACTTTATTATCTGATTATATAGCTAGTGATAGCAAAATTACAGTTAGACATAAATGTGGTTTTATTTGGAAAACAACTCCTCATATATTATCAAATTATGTTGGTTGTCCAAAGTGTAATCATAAGAGAAGTAAAGGGGAGAGAAAAGTTGAGATTTTTTTAAAAGAATAGAAAATAGCTTATTGTATAGAATAGAGGTTTAAATGGCAAACAAATTTAAAAAGAAGATATGATTTTTACCTACCAGAATACAATCTGGTAATTGAATATATGGGTGAACAGCATTATAGAGATAGAAAAGAATATTTTGGAATTTCATTGGAAGAGCAGAAAATGATAGATAAAGAGAAGAAAATAGATGCAAATAAAGCTGGCTTAGACTATTTAGCTATATGTTATAAAGATTACAATAAAATTGAAGAAATATTATCTCAAAAATTGATTCAACGACTATAAATAGTAATTATAAGCATAATGAAAAGATAAAATTCTACATAGTAGAATATGATATAGTCTTAACTTTATTGAAAAATAAAGCCGCGAAAGCGTATTGAGTTTAGCGAACTCAATAGAAAATAAAGGGATATTGCCCGTGTAGGATGTCAAACTGTTTGTGTAGTATTAAAAGTCTATCCGACAGGAGATAACTGGCACTGTACATTAGTTAATCTTTATATTCTAGGTATAACAAGTGAACAAAAAACTTTTGATGTTCAAGTAGTAGAATTAAAACGTTTAATTGAAAAATTCAATCCAAGAGAAGTAGTTATTGATATTAATGGTATCGGTCAACCTTTTGGTGATGATATGGTAAAAGAAACTTGGGATAATGAACGCGGCATTATGTTGCCGGCGTATGGATTCCAAAATTATGATGATTTATTTACCCATTAGCCAAAAAATTGTTCCAAAATTCTTTTTGGTATTAAGGCAAATGGTGCATTAAATAGTGAAATGCATTCTAATTTATATTCAAAAGTTTATTCTGGTAGTATTAATTTCTTAATTTCAGAGCAAGATGCTAAGGTTAAGCTTTTATCTACTAAAAAAGGTCAAAGATTGCGGCCTGAACAAAGAATTCAAAGATTAATGCCACACGAATTAACATCTATTTTAATTAACGAAATAATGAATTTAAAACAAAAACCTACTGGTGTCAATAACCAGATAGCAGTAGAACAAATAAATAAAAGAATGGGAAAAGATAAGTTTTCTGCCCTCGAAATGGCTATTTATAGAGTTGTTCAAATGGAAACTGAATATCTTTCTCATAGAAGAAACAGGGGGCTAAATAGAAAATTATCATTTTTTAGAAAAGGAGGTGCATGATAAATGGAGCAAGTCGATAAAAGAGATATTACTATTTTTAAAAAAGCTTTTAAAGATATGATTGCATCTTCAAACGCGGCCTATGTTAAGAGTGATGCAAGAGAAGTTCGTCGTAGAAATCATAGATATTCTAAAGATGAAATAATTAGAATTGTTGAATGTGGCGATGCCGTTCAAAGAGCAGAATTATCTGAATTTTTCTTTTCTGTTAGTGGTCTTTATAAAAGAATTATTCTACACTACGCAACTTTCTTAACTTATTCATGGGTATTATCGCCGCATTTAAAAAATGCTAATGATTCAATTAAAGATAAAAAAAATGCCGCGGTTTATTATAAGGCATCCAATTTTTGTTCTGATTTCCAAATTGAAAAGCGCTGTGGATTGTTTGCTAGAGATATTCTTGTTAAAGGAGCATATTATGGTTTAATTTATAATGAGAATGACAGAGTAGCAATTCAAGACTTACCTTTTGAATATTGTCGGAGTCGCTATAAGAATCGAGACGAAGTAGATATTGTAGAATTCAACATGAAATTTTTTGATACTATTACCGATGATGAATTGAGAAAAGAAATTTTAAGAACTTATCCTAAAGTTATCCAAAAAGGCTATTATGATTATAGACATAAAAATAAAGATTGTTGGATTTTTCTTCCAGCAGAAATAGGCGTTTATTTTAAGTTCTTTGATGAAAAACCTTTTTTCTTAGACTTAATTCCATTACTCGATGATTTAGACGATTATAAAGAAATAGATAAAAAGAGAAATCTACAAGCTTTAAAGCGAATCTTAGTTCAAAAAATTCCTCATGATGGAATGAAATTAGTTTTTGAACCAGATGAAGCAGAAGAAATGCATGCCGGCGCAATAGAAATGCTACAAGATAATCGAGATGTTGATATTTTAACAACTTATGCAGATGTTAATTTACTTGATTTGAGCAGCGACGATGACGAAAAAACAGAAGTTGAAGATGTTCAAGATTTAATTTATGAATCTGCCGGAGTATCTAAAGAATTATTTAGTGCCACAACTGATTCTGGTTTAGATTTTTCTTTGAAAAACGACTTATCATTGATGATGATTTTGGGAAATAAATTTGCAAGTTTCTTTACTGCAATTATTAACTATACTTATTCGAATAAAAAAGTCAAATTTAAATTAACTATTCTTCCTATTAGTCATTATAATAGTGATGAATATACTACTAAACAAAAAGATTTGGCGGCGTTTGGTTATTGCTTCTTAACGCCAGTATTATCTACAGGTTTAGACCAAAATAGTTTAATTGACTTAAAGAATCTTGAAAATGATTTACTATCTCTTGAAAAAGTCTTAAAGCCGCTACAATCTGCATATACTCAGTCTGGAAAAACAACAAAAGATTCTAGCGCATCTTCCCAAACGTCATCTATTACAACGATAACGGCAAAGCGGGAGGTGGAAAATAATAATGGGTCAAACGATTCAAACACAACTTCCAGCGAATCTTCTGAAGCTTGATGTTACAACTTATGGAACAATAGAAAAAGTTAATGATGTGCTTTCTAAATGCAGAGTCCGAATTTTTTATAAGGGCATGAACAGAAACCGCACTTTTATTACAGAAGACTTTGCAAATCAATTAATTCAATCTCTTCCTTATACGCCGATTAAAGGTATTTTTGATTACGCACAGGAAGACTATGAGGATCATGGAAATGATAATTCCGATGGTAAAATTTATGGTATAGTACCTGAATCTCCTAATTTTAGTTGGGAAAAACATTTAGATAATGACGGAGCAGAAAGAGAATACGCTTGTTGCGATGTATACTTGTTTACTTCTCTTTATTCAGAAGCTAAATTAATTCCAACAAAAAGTCAATCAATGGAAATTTATCGTAATACTCTTGAAGGAGAATGGCGAATTTCTCCAGATGATGGACAACCATATTATCATTTCTTAAAAGGTAGTCTATTAGGACTATAGGTTCTTGGAGATACTACAGAGCCGTGTTTTGAAGGCTCTGCATTTTATAGCCTATGTAAAGGCGCGAATGAATTACTTGATTATATTAAAAATTTTAGTAAGAAGGAGGAGAAAAAGATGGAAATGAATAAAGAACTATTTAGACTTTCTGATAGTGAAAAGTGGGATTGCATTTTTAGTGCACTAAATCCTAATTGCAATGAAGAAGGCGAATGGAAAATTGATTATAGTATTCTCGATATTTACGATGATTATGCTCTTTGTTATAATAGAGAGTCTGGTAAATATAATCGAGTTTATTATACAAAGGAAGATGATTCTGTTACTATCGGTGAAAAAGTAGATGTTTATATTGTAGATGTAACCGAGACTGAATATAATGCTCTTGAAGCTATGAAGTCCATTGGCACTTATGAAGCTATTAATGAAAAAATTACTGAAATGACTACTGCGGCGGAAACTTATGCGGCTGAAAAAACAGAGTTTGAATCCACTATCGCAGATAAGGATACTAAGATTGCTGAAATGGAATCTACTATTAGTACATATTCTACTGAAAAAGCAGACCTCGAAGCCAAGATTAGTGAAAAAGAGAATGAAATTTCTACATTTTCTGCTGAAATTGAGGCTCTAAAATCTGAAAAGTCTGTATTAGAAACTGAAAAAACAGACATTATTACTGAACGCGATAGTCTTGCGGAATTTAAAAAGACCATTGAGAATGAAAAGAAGGAAGCAATTCTTTCTGAGTTCTCTATTCATCTAAACGATGAGCAGATTAAATCCTTTAAGGAATCTTTTGATAAGTATAGTGTGGAAGATTTTGAGAAGGAAGTTTGTACTACAGCATATAAGTCAGACTCCACTATGTTCTCTAAGAAGAGTTCTGAGCCTGATTATATTTATAAAAATGATTCTCAGACTTCTAAGAGTAATACCGGAATGATGAGACTATTAGAGAATTATAAGAATGGAGGTAATAAGTAATGGCAATTAAGTTTTTTGATTGTAAGGGTTTTGGCCAGCTAGAGCCAAACCAAGTATGGTTCACTCGTGCTGGTATGATTGAAGCACAGTGCTTCCTAGATGATAAGAAATTTGCTTCCCATTTTCCGATGACTCCTGCTGAAGCAGAGGAAAAGAAGATTTATGGCGAAGTTGGTGCATTTCTAACTGTAGATAAGGCTAATCATATTGTTACTGTTCCGACTAAGGCACTAAGTGATAAGGGTTATCCAATGGGGATTAACTACTCTACTGAAAAAAATTACAACCAGTTTACTCCCGGCCGTAGAAATTTTTGTATGATTTGCGGTGAATTTCTACCTCGTATTGGGTTTGTAGAACCCGGCATGAGATTTACTACTAATACTGTTGGTTGGGAAACTACTGCTTCTACAGTATTTACTACTGCAAATCCAAAGTTTGATTCTGATATTATGTATGCAGATGTTAAGAAAGCTCTAGAAGCTGGTACTGATGTTTATGCTTATGTAGTAGAAGGTTCTGATGGTAAGCTAGTTCTAGGTGCAGCAGTAGCAGATGCACTAGGCGAAGTTTATACTCGTGTAGTAAAGGCTTATACAAACGCAGATGGCACTAAGTCCTTCATGTTTGAAGTAATTAATAAGCCAACAAAGTAATTAAGGGAGGTTGATAAATATGGCATTTGATAGAGACTCTATTAAGAATCTAGTAGTTTGTGCGTTTAAAAAGATCACACCAGATCCTACTAAGTATTCTGTAAGTGACGTTAAGGGCGCGGCTTCTCAGGCTCTACATGAACTAGCAAGCGATTATAACTCTTATCGTAGAAATAAATATGATATTTTTGAAATTATGCAGGAATCTTATGATGAAGTTCTACCAAAGTATGTAGAAGACTTTATGGGTTCTTTTGCTGAAATTAAGACCGTGGCTAATGGTCAGAAGGCGCAATTCGTTCGTAAGCGTGGTAGACAACGGGCTAAGCAGTTTATTACCCAAGTTGGTCTAAGCGGTGCATACGAATCCTTCAGACTAGATAAGGACACTTTTGAAGTTGGTGGTAGTGCAATCGGCGGTGCTGCTTATATTGACTTTGAGCGTTATATTTGCGGCGATGAAGATATTTCTGAATCTGCTGAAATTCTACTAGAAGGTCTACAGGAAGCAATTATGGGTGAAATCCAGAAAGCTCTAATTGCATCTGTTAATGCAGAAGATCGTCCTACTAAGAATGTATATGTTGGCGCAGGCTTCGATGCAGATGCAATGCAAGAACTATGTGCAATTGCTCGTTCTTATGGCGGCGGTGCAACAATCTTTGCTACTCCAGAATTCGTAGCAGCTATGGGTCCAGATGCAATTGGTCTACCAATCTTTAATGGTACTCCCGGCTATGCTGGTGCAACTCCAGCTTATAATCCAAGTGATATTGAGTCTATTGCAAGAACTGGTTATATTACTTCTTTCCGTGGTAATCCAATTGTTCAGATTCCGCAGTCTTATACTGACGAAACTAATGAAGTAACTCAGATGAATCCTGCTCTAGCTTATATTTTCCCAACTGGCGGCGAAAAGGTTGTTAAGGTTGTATTTGAAGGCCCAACTCAGGTTGACGATTTCAAAGGCCGTGACCGCAATATGGAAATTGAAGCATATAAGAAGGTTGGTGTAGCTATTCTAACAAACCATAACTGGTGTGTATATGAGAATACTACTCTTGCAGATACTACTAATTATCCAACTAAGTATCCAATTGGCGACTAATTGAGATAATTTAAATATAGATAAAAGTTACAATGGAAAAAGGGTGAGTGAGTTTAACTCACTTGCCTTTTTTTTGAGTTAAAAGGAGGAATTTAATTATGGCAACAAGAATGGTAAATTTACAAAATATGGTTAATAAAACAATTGGTTTAAACAAACCAGAATATGGGATTAAAAGAAAGTGGACAAAAAAAGGACAGATTATTCCACTTCCCTTTGATACTGTTCAGCAAATGATTTATGATGAGGGCTTCAGTAAAATGCTAGAACGTGGTTATCTTTATATTGATAGTATGCAGGATAAGATTGATCTTGGTCTTGAACCATATGGAGCAACCGAACCGGAAAATATTATGGTTCTAACAGATGATAAGATTAAAGATATGTTAATTAAGTATCCAATTACTACATTTAAGGGTGAATTAAAGAAATATAGTGATGCTCAGATTAATGCTCTTGTTAATTATGCTATTGCAAATGAAGTTCTAGATGCTGAAAAATGCACCCTACTAAAAGATATTACTGGAATTGATATTCTAAAGGCAGTAGCGTTAAATAGAGATTTGGCGAAGGCAGATAGAAAAGATTGAGGTGATAATAAATGGTTGAATTAATGACTGTTTATGATGCTTTTCTAGCAAAAGTTAATGAGGATGATTGGGCGCATTGTTATAATGAAGATGATTTAAAATGGTTCATTCAAGATTGGAGAAGCTTCCTAAATGCCTCCATAGTTTATTTTAAATTCCCGCGTTGCGGGCTTGATATAGATGAAGAGAAGCAATGTTTTAAAGATGAATCTTTTTCTAATGAAGAAGTTCAGATATTAGCTACTTATATGAAATGGGAATGGTTGAAAAGAACAATTGATTCTTGGGAAAATATTAAGACACAATATGATGAATCTGATTTTTCCCAAGCTAAATTATTATCAACTTTTATTGAACTTAGAAAACAAGTTCAAACAGAAGCGGAAGAACTCCAAGCTATTTATTATCGTTCTGTTGCCAAGCGACCTTTTCATTATCGTAATCTTGCTGGAAAGCATGATAGATGGCGGCGATAATATGGATAGTGTAAAGGAAGCTTATAAAGAAAAAATGAAAAAGCGGCTTTATGGTTTATTAAGAGAAAGAGAAAAAGATGGAGAATGGGAAAAATTTCTTGATACTATTTTAATTGAGCTTCTGGGGTATCAAGATGAGTCAAAGACTATCGAGTATTACACTCTTTTAAATAAACTTAATGCTTGCCGCTATCTTTCATTTAAATATTATAGAAAAACAATATTTGAATGTATGAATTTATTTGATAGAGTTGATGTGTGATGAGTTATTTTACAGAAGTCTACTTAAAGAGAATGAATATTGATGGACATAATCAATAGGAAAGAACTAAAACTCGAAAAGAAAAAGAGTTTGATAAGTTATTTTTAAAGAAGACAATGTACCAATCACAGATTTATCAAATAAACGAAGAGCCAGTACAATTGATTGGCTCATTACAACCAAATAAATGGAATGAAAGTGAATTAATTTCTAATCTGTTAATTTCTACAAAGACTAAAAAATTGAATACTGGAGATATATTATGTATTTATTAGAAAATTAAAAAGGAAGAATTAAATAAAAAATGGTTGATACTTTTTGTTGAAGATAATCTTTCAAATGGTTATTATACTTATAAAGTCATTTGCTTAGATAGTGAAATAAATATTACAAATGAATATGGAGATACACAATTTGTAGTACCCGTTAAATTTGTTAATTCAACATCTCAACTTGTTACCGATTATTTTAAATTTGGAACTAATGATTATAGAGAACCAAATAAGAGTGGAATCTTTATAACTAGAGATTTTGATTTTCTAAAAAAAGATGTATATTTTAATTATGAAAATAAAGGATGGGAGATTCAAGGTAAAGATAATATTAGTATTAAAAATGTCTCTTATACTACTATATCTGAAAGATTAACTCATGCCGCGGAACCTATCTCCTCAAAGGATATCCCAGTAAGTGAAGAAGATAATTTCTTCTTAATAAATAGATGAGGTGAATATAATGGATTCTAGTGTTAAATATGGATAGGAACATGGCAGAAATCTTATAAAAATTTGTAAGAAATTATTTAAAAATGAAAATCTTTGTAGGCTATTAGTAAATACAGATTTAGATCCGTTAAATAAAGATAAACATCCAGAATAGATAAATGGGATGGAGTTATTTCAAAAAAATATTAGAGTAGTTCCATTATTAAGAGATGATGAGCAGACTACTGAAAGTAAAATAATTCTTTTTTATGATTCTGGAGACATTAATTCTTCTAATTCAGACAATGAGAATTTGTCTTTTGTAATAAATGTTTACTGTCCTTTTAAAGAGTGGAGAATAACTGGTGATGATTTGCGGCCTTATGCTATTATGAGTGAAATAAGAAAATCTCTGCAAGACACTCGTATAAATGGCTTAGGAGAGATAAGATATGAGGGTTTTGAACTATCTACTTTAACAGAAGAAATGAGCGCTCATACTATGAGGTTTTATATAAATGCTTTCTCATGATGAATAGAATTATGTTAAAGAACAAACTTTTATTAACGTGGCATATAATTTTAGAAATATAACTAAAATTTAGCCGCTAACAATAAAAGAAATTTTAACTATGGGTAGATAGGAATATGAAAAAAGATTAGCTCTTTTATTATTAACTGAAGCAGATATTATTAAGATTATTAAAGAAAAGACAGGAAAACAACCAAGTCCAGAAGAAATACCAAGACCTCTAGAATATTTATTATAGAGTGCACAATTAGATGACTCATTTTATTTAGAATTAAGAAATTGCTTTACTACTTTTATAGCGGAAGATATTTTATTGCTCCCAAAAATAAATTCTGTATTGATTGGCCCACCAGAGGAAAAAAGATTAATTACTGATAGTAATTTTTCTGATTTTCAAGAAGTTCTTTGTATTCAAAATGCAAGACCAGTCAAAGAGCCTCCTCCAGAAAATGAATCTGAAATTGCTCGTAAATTCAGATTAAAAAGAGAAATGAGAGATGCTGCTAAAAAGAAGCAACAGGAGAAAAAAGGTGAAATATAGACTTTTACTGAGTCTATGGAAATGGCAGAAGTCTTTGGGATAGACTATCTTAATTGTACTTTGTTTGCATTTTATAGATTAATAAAGCGGCATCAAGCAAAGGAAAAATGGGATTAGGATATACAGATGATATGTGCAGGAGCAGATTCCAAAAAAATGAAAACAAAATATTGGGGTGAAAACCTCGAAAAAGATTAAAGGAGGTAAGATAAATGGCTGCTGAAAAAAATCTTTTTGAAAAGTATGGTATAAAGGAAGTCGCAGACGTTACCTTTTATCGTATTGACAGACGAAAAGAAACTTATGAGTCTCAGCGTAAAATTACCGCGGCTTCCATTCTAAAGGGTGCTGTTGAATTAAAAACAGTTTATCCAAATGATGGAACTGGTGTTGGCGCAGAGGAAGGATTTGAGGCTTATGTATTTACTGATGCTGAACTTCTAACTCATACTAATTATAACTGTGATGATAGTACAGAAGAAAAAACAAAAACTGTTGTTTATAAGACATCTACTGATCCAGAGAATGCAAAATTAACAGTTGCCGCAATTGTTGAGAAAGCAAATGACACAACCATTGATAAGAATTCTATTACCAATGGAGAGGAACAAGTTTCTCCAGTCGCAAACCTCGGTGAAACAGAATGGACTTATACTGCAACGGTAAAATATACTGTAAACAAAGACGGTTCTCCTGCAAACTCTGGTACTCATGAATATTCTTATCCAGAGTAGGTTCTAATGCTATATGCAAAGAATCAGAATTTACTAACTCGTGCTGGTGCTCGTTATCATTTCGATGGCGCAGATACTTATTTTGGCGACCTAGAGTTTAATGACAATTTCTTTGAAACTCCCGGTTCTGACTCTAAAATGGTTGTAGTTGGACTAGCTGGTAAGTTTACTGAAAATCTATATGATGCAGAAGATGTAATGACTACTATTTCTTCTCTAACTGCTACTATTACCGCTAAGGCATATGATGTACAGTATTCTGATTATGCTGAGTTAATTGTAGAAGATGAAATGGGTTATTTCAATCCAGCATATCTTGGTGGTTCTTATACTAAGGGTGCAGAAGGTTCTGGTGAAGTTGACTTCTTTACCGCAGATAATACTTATACTACTTGGGCAGAAAAACTAAGTGGCGTGGACCAAGCAATTGCTAATTCTGAAATGTGGGGTAAAGCTGAGCACGATAGTATTAATGATGCGATTGATGCTCTAAAGTAGAAGAAGCTTATTATTGACAATGAAAGTGAAAATGGTCTAAAGGGTGTTCTAAAGATTCATGGCGGCTACAAGGTTAATGATAAGGATGGTACAAATGCTTCTCCCGCTGCTGGAACCGCGGATACAGAATATGATGAAAATAAATATAGTTATAGTGCAGGAGATAATGTAACAAGCAATTATTCTCTACAGAGTGTTCTTGACGCTCTTACTAAGCTAACTTATACCAATGAAGAAGTTATTGATGATCTAGCCGTTACTGCTAATGGAAAATCTTCCAATCGCGCAATTTATGTTCGTGTAGATGGCGAAATGGATATGGCTGCGGGTGCTTTCCTATATATTCTAACCAACAAGAACTCTAAGAAACTTTCCTCTGATAAAGATGGTATTTTCTACTTTGTAGACAAGAAGGGCAATACAGTTTATTATCAAGATAAAATTTTTACTGGTGTAGAACATCTAGCACTAGTAGTAATCGGTAAGAAGGGCCTAATTTTTGTAACTAATCGTTGTGGTTATCGCAAGACAGACTCAATTGGTTGGGTAGTAAGTCGCAAGGGATATCCTTCTGATGAGCACTGTAAGAGAATTGTTGAAAATGGTTTAATTCATACTGTTCCAGTTACAGTTAATGATGAAACTTTTGAAGCAACTTGTACAGTTTCTAAACTAGCTATTCGTAAGATTAAGAAGAACGTTCTACATTATACACCTGTTCTATTCCTAGATACTTTAAAGGTTTCTACCATTGAACAGACCGCAGAGGAAGTATATGCAACTGGTGGTAAGGGTAATGCTAATCTAATTGGTTGGGATTATGGTAAGAATATTACTCTAACTCTACAAGATGCTCTTTATACTCCTGCTTCTATGAGTGCTATGCTAGGTAATGAAGGTACTAACTTCGTTAATGGTGTAAAGGATACTAAGCATATTGATAGAATGGAAAAAGTAATTGCTAAGCGTTCATTTATTGTACCGGCCGGCAATAGTAAAGGCCTACCTTCTGAAGGAGATATGACTGCATAGGCAGTATTTATTGATCCTTCTACCATGAAACCATATCAAGATGGTACTCCAATTGCTGAAGGCGAACTATTCTTAAAGTGGACTCGTTCTATTGCTTATGAGAATAATAGTATTGGTAATACAATTGAAATTTCTGCCGAGAAGTTCCCCGGCACTTACAAAGTTGTTGGCGATACTTTTGCAAGAAGTAAGACAACTGGTGAGGATGAGAGATTTATGTTTATCATTCCCCAAGCTAAGATGGGAAGCGAAGTTACCATTACACTTGAAGCAGAAGGAGAACCAACGGTCTTTGATATGTCATTAACAGTTCTTCGTCCAGACGATGGAATTATGATGAAGCTTGTTCAGTATGATGTAGTTGACAATACTGAGGAGAACGATGGTTCTACTATGGTTAAGGACACTGAAAACCTAAATCTACTTGACGATGCTGAAATGTTTAAGGTTAATGCAGATTCAGAGGACGATACGACTTATATCGGTGCAACTGAATATTGATGATATAATAGAAAAGAATTATTGGCTATTGAACTATTTAATTCAATAGCCATTTTTCTTAGTAATATGTGAGGTGAATAATTTTGGGTATTTTTGACCAATATGGTATTAAAGAAGTTGCTGATGTTACTATTTATAGTATTCACAAAAAGAAAGATGGTAGTGGAGATGTTTATTATGTTCCGGCATTATATTTAGATACATTAAAAATTTCTTCTGCTGAAAAAACCGCTGAAAATGTTTGGGCACAAGGCGGCCTTGGAAACGCTCGTTTAATTTGTTGGGATTATGGCAAGCAGATTAATGTTACTCTTGAAGACGCTTTATGTACTCCTGCTTCTTTAGGTTTATGTTGGGGCGGCGTACTAAGTTCTGATTGGAAAGATGGCCATGTAAATCATGATATGGGAATTACTTTCAATGATAAGCACCCTGTAGAAAGACTTTCAAGAATGGAAAAAGCATTTTATCCAAGAGGAGATAGAAAAAATATTAGCTATTTACTTCCTCATATGAAAGACGATAATCTTTTAAACGACGAAGGAAACGAAAAGACCATTCTTTCTAAATCTAGCGTTGTAGACGGTACAGAAGTAAATGGTTTTGGATATGTTAATAATAGAACATATAAATGGAGACTTGCAATTGAATCTAATATCAAATCTATTTCTCAAATTCCTAATAAATTTTTTGATATTTATGGCAAGTCTTATAAAATTGCAGATAAACAGACAATTACAGTTAAATCCCCCTCTTCTTCAAAAGATGACTTTAAATATGAAATTTGTTATAAAATTAATCCAACTGAAGGATTAACTTTAGAAAAACCAAAGGCAGCAATTATTATCGACAAGAGCGATGCCGCAGCTGTAGTTACAAGTGATGACTATACTACACTAGAATCTCTAAAAACAGCTTCTTATCTAAAAATTAGAGTTACAAATGATGATAGATATTTAGCTTATCTTGGTAAAACCGCATTAATGGACACAAGTATAGGAAAAGAAAATAAATATGTAAATGTAGAGCAATTCAAAGGCTTAGACATGTGGTTAAGATTTTCTAGTATTAATGAACTAATTTATTTCATTTTAACCAAATATGAGAATGATATTCTTTATATTAAATCTGCTTCCTATAAACCAAAAAATAATGAATCTTCTGATAATCCCGGTGCTGAATGGTCTATTTCTCTTGATGAGTCAGAAGAAGCAAAACAAAAAGAAGGAAAGCTTTGGGCTTATGTAAATCCAAAAACAATGACTCCCTATGAAGATGATTATTGGTTCAATCAAGGTGAACCATACTATATAAAATCTTTAACTATTGCGCCCGAAAAGAAAAAGCTAAAGTCTCAAAGAATCACAGTTACGGCAGGACAATTCCCCGGTATGTATATGATTGTAGGTGAAACCTATATTAGAAGCCGCGATACTGGAGAGGATGAGAGAATGCAACTAAAATTCCCATTATGTAAGATTAAGTCTGATTAGACGTTAACGTTAGAAGCTGAGGGCGATCCAACTACATTCAATTTGGACGTAGAAGTTGCTAAGCCAGTTAGCGGTGTAATGATGGAATTAACATCTTATGAAGTAGCAACGAAAATGGAGTCTACACCGGAAGGTTATTATGTAGAAAAAGACGGCTCAACAGAAGTATTGAGTGAGTAAAAGGAGGGAGAAAAATGAATATTTTCGACCAATATGGTATAAAGGAAGTTGCTGATGTTACTTTATATTCTATTGAATTAGATGAAAATGACGACGAAGTATATGTTCCCGTATTATATTTTGATACTTTAAAGGTTTCTACTGTAGAACAGACTGCTGAGCAGGTTGCTGCAAGAGGCGGATTAGGTAATCCAGAGTTGATAATTTGGGACTATGGCAAAGAAATTACCGTTACTCTTGAAGATGCTTTATATAGTCCAGCAAGTCAAGGTATGAATTGGGCAGGAAAGCATGGTAGTAAGCATATTAAATTATATGGTACATTAACTGATAAAAGAACGGGTGAGCCTACTGCTGCAACACTTGAAGTTGAAAGCTATAGAGGCTTTTCAAGACCAGCAAACACTTATTTTTGGGAAGGCGCAAATTATAAAATTGTGGGAAAGAATGGGAAAAGATGTCGTATTGAGAACAAAATGCTTGGATATAATACAGAGACAGAAGAATGGGGTATTGCAGCCGCAGGTAGTCAAACTGGTGCATTAACTCTTCAGAAGGAAGTTGCTGATATTAATTATAATTTTGTTTTAAGTGATGAGATGAATAAACAAATAATTCCACCAGAAGAGGCTATTTATCAAATTGATCATGCTCTAAATAATGTTTATTATTTAGATAGAATGGAAAAATGCAAAGCTAGTCAGACTTTTGTTATCAATACAAAATCTAATGATTTACATGCTAATTATCGTTATCTACAAAAATATTCACAATGCGAATTATCTGTATTTATTGATCCAAAAACAATGCAGCCTTATGAACCAAATACAGATGAGTTTACTCGCCGCAATGGTCAGACTATTACTGGCGAATTAAGAGTAATTAAACAGCATGAAATTTATTATAAATGGACAAGATCAAGAGCAATTGAGAACACTTCTCTTGGTCATCAGATTATTGTTGATGCAGTTCATTTCCCCGGAACTTATAGACTTGTAGGAGAAACATTCTCTCGTAGTAGAAAAACTGGTAAAGATCATAGATATCAATTTGAAATTCCGCTATGTAAAATGGGCGCTGAAAATAATTTAACATTACAAGCAGATGGAGATCCCACCACATTTAACATGACGCTCAAAGTTCTTCGTAAAGAAGATGGCATTATGATGAAACTAACTCAGTATAGCGTTGAGGAAGCTAAATATGATGGATATGTTAGTGGTAGCACTAATGTAACTCCTAAAGCTGAGGTGGTGACAGAAGACCCTACTATTGGGTCTGATTGACGATAAGATTACTTATCAAAAAGAGTATATAGAAGATTTGAAGAAATCAAGTATCAAGATAATCTCTCCTGCTTCTAATAGTTACTATGAAGTTGGAGAATATATTGAATCTGCTTTGGGCGCGAATGGTGATAAAAGTAAATTAGTTGTAAGATAGAATACTACAAATAATAAACAATATAAATTAAGAAAATATACTAATGGGGTTATTTCAAATCCTGCTGAATATAAAGAAAATGGAAAGATTTATCAAGAAAATGGAACTACTACAATAAAAAATCTTTCAGATTCTCAATATAGTGTTGAATTAATAGAGAGGTGAGAAAATGAACCTATTTCAAAAATATGGTATAAAAGAAGTCGCTGATGTTGTATTTTATAGTATTAACGAAATTGGCGATGAAGTGTTTTATACTCCTGTTTTATATTTAGATACTTTAAAGGTATCTACAATTGAAAAGACCGCAGAAAAAGTTGATGCACGAGGCGGTTATGGTAATAAAAAACTTATTACTTGGAATTTTGGTAAAGATATAGTTTTAAATTTAGAAGATGCTTTATTTTCTCCTGCAAGTATGAGTATGATATGGGGAGGAATGCTGGAATCTAAATTGTCTGATTATACAAGTGCAATTGTTAAATGTAATTTGGCTAATAAATATGGTCTTTTGCATTATTCTATTAAAGCTTATCCTTCTCCTGCAATGACAGATGGAGAATGGGAAGTGGTCTTTAAGGCGGCAGAATTAATAGAACTAGATTCTGGTAGTGGAAATGATGATAGTACAAAATATATCTATCCTTCTGATGCAGTATCATAGGATAAAAAAAATATTGAAGAAAATAGAATTACTTTGGTAAAGAAGTATTTTAAACGCAAGCAAGAAATTTCTGATATAAATGGAGAATATAATGGTGGAATGCCGACAGAAGTTATTCAAAAGATTATGACACAAATTGATACTCTTGATAAAATTGGATATATTAAAACAGATATTCATGATTTGGAAGTTATTGATAGAATGGAAAAATGTATTGTAAAAGATAGAAATGGTTTAGCTATTAGCGCTCAAAAATAGAGAGAAAATCTATTTAGATATTATGCTGATGATAGAACTTCTTCTTATACTATTTTTTATGATGCAAAAACAATGTTGCCACTATTACCTGTGAATAATGGTTTTATAGGAACTGTAAAAGAAGATAAAATTATAGAGATTATGTTAAATAAGGTTTGGTATTTTTCAAATTTACCAACTCATGTTCTAAATAAAATTCCGCAAAGACTAAAAGGAGAAACAAATCAAGAATATCAAAACAGACTTAATAATTTGGGATTAAATTTAAAAGATTTTTGGAAAGATTTTTGGGAGTTATAGCACTGCGAAGAATTAGACAAAAAAATTCGTCAAGAATTAAGCAATTATGATGATTATGAAATTCTTACTATGGAATCTATAAATAATGGTGGATAGGATATTGGCGTTAGATTTGATATTTTAAATTCAACTGATATTTCAAAAAACCAAATGACCATTCAACATATTAAAGTAAAGGTAAGAGTTTATGATAAACAGACTGATATTTTTAAGATTAAAATCGGAACAGTTTATTATAAATGGACTAGAACTGTTAAATATAAGGAAGATGAAGATGATGGGATTCTAGGTAAAACTCTAGTAATAGATGCGGATACTTTCCCAGATAATTATAAAATTGTTGGAGAAACCTATATTAGAGAGCAAAAAACCGGAAAAGACCAGCGTTATCAATTTACAATATTTAAAGCAAATGTTTCTAGTGATACTAATGTCACACTTGAAGCAGAAGGTGACCCAACAACATTTTCTATGAGTATTGATGTATTAACTCCACCTAATGATATTATGATGGAATTCAGGCAAATAGATGTAGAAGAGGATAAATATGAGGGAGGCACTAGAATTGTTCCACAACGTTCTAAATATACTTATACTCCTACAAATATTGAAATGCTTGAATCTGTTGATGTTGATAATAGTGAAATTTATTGATAAGTTTAATAAGGTAGTCGTTCGCGGCTGCCTTATTTTATTATAGATTTTATTATATTTATTACTTTAATACTAGAATTTAAAGGAGGTGAGCAAGTGTTAGATTATCGTAATATTGGAGTAAAAGAATTGTATGATGTAACTATTCGATTAAATAATCCAATTGATATTGCTGGGAAAAAATATGATATGAATGAAGCTATTCTAGTCTTTAAGACTGCTGAGCTTGCGTAGATTACTGAAAATAAAACCAATATATCTGCGAAAGGCGGTTATCATAATCCGGCATTAGTTAATTGGGAAGTAGATAAAGAAATTAATTTTGGTATAACTCATGGTGTTTTATCTCCTATTGGTTGGTCTATTTTAAGTAATTCAAATATTGAATCTTAGAAAAATAAATCAGTTAATTATACAGAAATTTTAAAAACAGTTGATGATGAGGATTATTGCTATATTGATTTAAAATATTGTCCTAATCATTGCATTAATAAAATGGGCATTCAAGGTAATCCTTGTAATGAACCGCTACCAATGGGACGGCGACCAGAATTAATGTTAAAACCATTGCCGCCGAGCAAAGAAAAATATATTTTTTGCTACGATGGTGACACGGGATTAAGGATTCGTGAATTTGAAATTTATTAGAATAGAATTTTCTTTAGATAGAGTTATCATTCTGTAATGGTAGATTATACTTTTAATTATGATAGCGAAATAAAAACAATTCAAGTGGGAAATAGGTTATTTAATGGATTTTTGAGATTAGATGGAAAAATGAGTGTAAAAGATGAAAAAAGTGGAGAAGTCTCGACTGCAATATTGGAGATACCGAAAATTAAGTTATCGTCAAGTTTGTCGTTGCGACTTGGTAAAAATTGTGATGAAGCTGTTGTTAGTGATTTTTATTTCACTGGCTATCCGGATGAGAATATTCGGAGAGAAAAGCAATAGGTTTGTTAGATAACTTTTTTAGATAAAGAATTGACAGGAGATTATATTTAAGCGGTATTTCAAAAATGGAATATCGTTTTATTTTATTTATGGAGGTGAAATAGATGAACTTACTTAGCTCTATTTGGAATAGAGATTTTGCTTTTTTTAATATAGCAGAAGAAAATTTCACGAAAGATCTTTTAAAAGAAAAACTTGATGGAACTACTAGAAGAGATGTATTAAATAATAAAATGTCTAATGTAGCTACAGTTTTTAATTATCTTAAAAATCCAAATGAGGTAGTAGATATATTAGATGATATACAAAAATTATTAAATCAAAAAATACTTTCGTCAATAAAATTTGAAAAAAAACTTAGTGGCCGGAAAGATTATAGTGAACTATCAATAAAAGAAAAAGTAGCTTATTGGACTGACTTATATCATAATAATATTTTAAATAAAACAAAAAATAATAATAATGATTTAGATAATAAAATGTTAATTTATTCAGTACTTTTATCAAAGGAATTTGCAGAAGAAGTAACAGATAAATATAATTATTCAACATTATCTAGACATGCGCTTTATGGTTCGGGAAATTTTTTAAATTAGACAGAATAGTAGATAGTATCAGATTTAAAGAAAGCCTTTACAGGAAAAAAAGCTAATGATATTGCTGATTCTATAATGGATGCTATATGGACTGGATTAAATAATGATGATAAAAAAAATAAAAGGAATGAAATTATTTCTAATATTAAAAATAATATTAGTAATTATAAAGGCAATGACTCGCAGTCTTTTAAAAGAATTATTAAAAAGGCTGTGAATGATGAAGTTATTAGGTAGATTGAGTAGTTTGAAAAAAGTAGTAATTCCTTAATTACAAATTTTGAGTTTAAATTTCAATATAGGAATAAAGTTTTACTTGTCTATAATTATAATAAAAATAATATGAGTCCATTGAGAGATAAATGGCTTGGAAATAACTTAAAAGAACGACTTATTAACTATTTAGTAAAATTTTGTAAAGAACACAATGGAAAACTTTCTTTAGGTTCTTATGGAGCTATAAATATAGAAAATTTTTCAAATCGAAATGAAATAAATGAAGAGTGTGTAAGAACAATTATTAAATTAGAAAAAATAGATGTGTCTAATTATGGAAATGAATTGTAGGGGTATTTAGCTGAATTAGTGAACGCTTTAAAGAAAGATACTATAATAACAGGAAAGATTAAAGATAAAATTGAATTAAGTAATGGAAAAAAGCTATCATTAGGACAAAGTTTTAGAGATACTAAACAAACAACAGAAGAAGGAATAACGTATGGATATAATATTAAACACTACATAAAAACAGGTGAATAGATTTTTTCTTTATACAAAGACAAAAAAGATGAATCTATTGGTTTATTCTCTCATTATTTATATAGATATTTTGATAAAAAAACCGTTTTAATATTAAGATATATAGAAGCTAATTATAATTTTTTCTAGCAAATGGAATTAAATACTTATAATTTAAATGAAAATAATTTTTCAGAAGGATTAAGAGATATTGCTATTTATAATTCAAGTTATTTTTTAAGAGCCGAATCTCCAATGTTGATTGATAATAATTAGGATGTAGGTAACGCTTTTTATATTATAAATAATATAGTTATTCCAACATCTGTTATATACACATTACTAAGAGAATAGATTTATAAAAATTTTAGTAAAAAAAATAAACAAGAACCTTTAATTCAAATAAACGGAAGTTTTTTTAAAGATAATACTAATTATAATTTAAAAAAGATTTAGTCTCAAAAAGAAAGTAATAAAGAATATGATATATATAGAAAAAGATATTTAGAAAATCCTACTGCAAATATTTTAAAAAAGAAAAATAATTCTCATAGAATAAAATTTAATGGATTGACAATTTCTTTAAAAGATTTATATAATCAACTTAAAGATTAAAGAGGTGAAATAAATGCCAAAAAATTATAAATCAACTATTTATTTAAAGACAGTTCTTGATGCACAGGATACTTTAAAGCAAGCTAAAAAAATTCGAGAAGAATTGGGTAAAAAAGTAGTTGACAAAAGTTCGTTAAGTGGTGTAGATAAACAGTTACTTCAAATTGAAGAAACTTTTAAAAAACTTCAGGCAGCAGAAAAAGCAGGTTTTTCAAATGATAATGATTTAAAACAATATATGACATCATTAAATAAAATGAATTTAATGATTCATCAATTAGTTGGCTCTTTATCTGACGTTGGAGATGTAAAGTTAGATTTTGATACTAAACGAGCTTAGGAACAAATTAAGCAATTAAAGAAAAAAGTTGAAGATATGGAAAAATCTATCAAATCTCAACTTACTAAAAATGCAAAAAATCTTGGACTTAGTGATATACAAGTAGATAAAATTTTCGGCGCTATTACAGGCGGCGATCAGAAGCAAGTAGAAAAAGTTTATAATAATATTAGAAATTCAGCAAATAAAGCAGTAAAGGCACAAGAAGAAGTAATTACCAAATTAAGAGAAACTGCATAGATTGAGGCCCAAGACAAGGCATTGAGTAAAAATACTTCTAGCGCATTAAAAACTGATAAAGGGAATACGTTAAGTAGAATTAGTGCTGCGGCATCATTTGTAGATAGACGAACTAAAGGCTTTAATGCTGAGCAGACTCATGTTATAGGAGAAAGGGGCGGCTTCACAAATAAAATTTCAACACAAGGCTATGATTTAATTGAGGAAACCTATCGAGAAATTATAACAGATGTTGAAAAATTAAAAGGATTAAAACCAGATCAAATTTTCCAAGAGATTAATAATGAACTAAAAACTAAATTTAATATCTAGCTAGAAGAAACGGATAAATTAATTGAGCAAATTGCATCTGATTTTTCCTCTTTAAATAATGCTACTATTCCAACTGATTCCAGTATAAAAGGAATGGCTAGTGAATAGGCTAAACTTGGAAAACTAAAAGAATAGTAGTCCAATATAAAAGACTCTCGTTCAAGTTGGTTAGGTTAGGCTAATAATTATTCTTAGTTACAAAAAGAATATTCAGATAGTACAAGTAAATATAGTGCAATAATTACTGATGCAACTAGTGATAATGAGACTTTTAAAAAAGTTTTAGAAGAATTATTATTAAAATATGAAGAATTGAATAAAGCATAGCATGATGCAGCGGATGGAGCATAGGAAGAAGCAGATAAATAGAAAGAATTAAATAATACCTTTGAAAATATTAAGGGATATATAGCTTCTTACTTATCTCTTGGAGCGGCAGTTTCAAAAATTTCTTCTGAAATAAGAAAAACTTGGGAAGATACAAAGCAGTTAGATCAAGCTTTTGCGTCTATTGCGATGGTAACTGATTATTCTGTTCAAGGAATGTGGAATAGCTATGAGCAATATAACAAAATGGCTAAAGAACTCGGTTAGACAACCTAGGATGTAATTAAATCTAGTGCATTATTCTATCAACAAGGCCTAGATACCGCAGAATCCTTAAAATTAACTGAATCAACAATGAAACTTGCTACTCTAGCTGGTGCAGATTTTGAAACTGCAACAGAGCAAATGACAGCGGCTCTACGCGGCTTTCACATGGAAATGGATTAGGGTAGTCATATTACCGATGTATACAGTGAACTTGCAGCAAAAGCGGCGGCAGATGTAAATGGTATTGCTTATGCTATGAGTAAAACAGCATCAATTGCTTCGAGTGCTGGTATGGCTTTTGAGACAACATCAGCATTCTTGACACAAATGATTAATTTTAGTCCCTTATAATAGTAATATTATATTGAACTGCGAATATGCGGGGAACTCCTAAGAGCCTTTAATACCAAATTATTATATAATGGCTTAACTAATTATTAAGGTATGGTAAAAAGTTAAAGGATTGGACAATCCGCAGGGAATAAACTTGATTTTCTTATATTTTATGTATAAAAATGCTACCATTTATCTCGATAGAAAATATGAGAAATATTTAGAGTTTAGTGCCCTCAACGACTACCAAGCAGTATCCTATTGAGGATAATGGTATAGTCTACTCCGACTATTAAATTAGTGTTAAAGTATCTCGAAAGAGACGGTAGGTAGGTGAAACAACTTAGGAAGCGCCGGAAAATATTGGTACGGCAATGAAGACAATTGAATATTATGGTTGTCTATAAATCTCTCTAATTGCTGGGAACTCCTTAGAGCCTATTAAACTAAAACAACTTGAAAAGGTTGATATATTGTAAAATTTTATAATATATAGTAAAATATATATAGGATTGGACAATCAGCAGCTAAATTGCTAAGGAGGTTTATAAATGAAAAAACAAATAATTTTAGATGGTATTGCATTTGATTACTATATTTATTCTGATGGTAGATGTCAGAATATGATAACTAATAATTTTTTAAAAGGTTCAATAATAAATGGTTATAGAAATTATTATCTTAGAAAAGGTAAGATTCAAAAAAATATTGGAGGACATCGTTTAGTAGCTTTAATGTTTTTAGAGAATAAAAATAATTACCCTATAGTTCATCATATTGATGGTAATAAATTAAATAATAATATAGAAAATTTACAATGGGTTAGTTCCTCTCAGAATGCTAAAGAAATAAAAGATAATAGTTATAAAAAAAATAAACGACCAAAATATGAATATTATATAGAAGACTTAGAAGGAGAAATTTGGGAAACATACAGAGAAACCCATTTAAAATTTTCCAACTATGGCAGATTATTAAATACTCTTACAAATAGAATTTTAAAAGAACATCAAGATAAAAATGGATATTGTTATTATTCTCCAAAATTAGATGGTAAAACAAAAAAAATACTTACTCATCGTGGAGTATATGAATCTTTTAATAAAATTATTTTAACAAGAGAAGAACAAATTGACCATATTGACAGTGATAAATCTAATAATTCATTAGATAATTTACGTTTAGTAAATGCACAAGAAAATTGTCAATATCGTTCTGATAAAATAGTAGAATTATATGATTATGTTATTGGTCAATATGATTTAAATAATAATTTAATTGCTATTTTTTCAAGTCAAAGTGCTGCGGCAAAAGACATTGGAGTATCAACTGGATCAATTAGTAATGCTGTTAATGGAAAATGTAAAACTATTAAAAATTTTATTTGGAAGAAAATCTCTAAGCAAGAAGTTCAACGACTATCCGTGATGAATGTAACGGAGTAAAACCTTTAGGTTTAAAATGGGAGACATTATTAATAATAATGAAGATATAGTCTATTCCGACCAATTAAATTTGGTTTTAAAGTATCTCGAAAGAGACGGTATTAAAACATAGCTCGCTTTACAGAACTAAAAGAAAACGTGGCTGGAACAGTCGATTCAGAATTTGATGATTTAGATTACAACAAAGTAGATACTGCTCTAAAATCTGTTGGCATTTCAATTAAAGATGCTAGTGGATAGTTTAGAGATTTGGATGATGTATTTCTGGAATTAAGTTCTAAATGGAACACTTTAGATCGTAATTCATAGCGCTATATCGCAACTATAGCGGCCGGAAGCAGACGAACCTATTGTCCGCTTCACTCTGCGGCGTAAAAACAGAAAATAAATAATATGTGAATTGCGGGAATATCTGACAACTTTTTAATAACCAAGCATAAACAGTGATGTATTATGTGGCGAGGGTAATGACTAAGGTATGGTAAAATCATTAAAAAGGGACAATCCGCATCCAAGCATCTATAATTTGACTTTTTCTTTAAAATGTGTTATATAATATATATAAGACAAATAAAAGGAGGAGATTCATTATGGAGTTTAAGAAAATTATAATTAATAATGAAGTTACAAACTATTCTATTTCAAGTAATGGTACAGTAAGAAATGATATTACTGGAAAATTTTTAAAAGGTTCCAAAGGATATAACCATTGGTATTATCAATTGTCTCTGAAAAATCGAAAAAGTAATTTTCAAGCTGACTTATTGATGGAGGTTTTTTTACCAGAAAAACCAAGTGACAATGCTGTTATTATTCATAAAGATAATAATCCTTATAATAATAATATAGAAAATTTATATTGGTATAATCCAATTTGTGATGATAATTGGAAACAAATCATTATTGACGGAGAAGAAACACCGTTTTATGTAAATAAATTAGGTGAAGTAAAAAATAGTAAAACTGGAAATATTTTAAAGGGAAATAATGATAAAACTTATAAATATTATACATTAAGATATAATAATAAATAGAAAATAAAAAGTGGACATAGATTAGTAGCAGAAGCTTTTTTACCAAATCCGAATAATTTGCCAGTTGTACATCATAAAGATCATAATAGATTAAATAATCAATTAGAGAACTTAGAATGGACTACAATACAAGAAAATGCAGCGGACACTTTACCAAGAAGAAAAAAAGAATCTTTTTATTGTTTAACTTATAATTCTCTACCTAATGAGTTATGGGTTACTTATAAAGATACTTATTATGAAATATCAAATTTTGGAAGAGTAAAAAATTTAAAGCAGATGAAGATTACAAAAGGAACAATAAGAGATGATGGGTATACTCAACATAGCATTTGTGGAAAAAATATTTTAACTCACGTTCTTGTGGTACAAACCTTTATAAGAGATTTAAATAAAGGAGAAGAAATTAATCATATTAATCATATTAAAACAGATAATAGACTTGAAAATTTAGAAATAGTTTCTCATAAAAAAAATATGCAAGAAGCTGGTATCCACGGAAAATGCGGTGCAAAAAGAGTTGGTAGATTTGATAGTGAAGGAAACTTATTATAGGTCTATCCATCAGCCTCTGCAGCGGCTAGAGATATTGGTATTTTACCCTCTTCCATGAGAAATATTATTAATTATAGAAATGGAAAACGAAAGAATGAAGTTTTTAAATATATAGATGAAGGTTCATCGACCAAAAGGGACAAAAACCCCGAAGCGCAGAACACTTAATAGTGAAGATATGGTCAAACGTTTTTAAACGTTAAATAGAGCCGATTTATCGCTTTAATGGAAAATTATGATAGAACTATGGAATTAGTAGAAACTGCATAGAATTCCGCAGGTAAATCAGACGAACAATTTGCAAAATATACAGATACATTAGAATATAAAGTTAAACAATTAAAGAGTTCTTGGGAAGAATTACGTCAAAGTTTTCTTAAAAGTGATTTTTTAAAAAATGCTGTAGATTGGATTAATAAATTAGTAGATAAATTAACAAATTTAAATTTAAAGGATTTTGCTTTATTAGGAACTCTAGGATTAACAGTAGGCAAAAGTTCCTTATAGAAAATGGTTCAAACTTATCAAGATTCTTTTAATAAAATTGGAAAAGCAACTTCTAAATTAAAAGAAAGAATGTATGGTAAAAATCAAGAAGTTAATAAAAAAAGTTAGGAGCAAAAGAATGCAGAAGAAGCCGCAAAAGTCTATATTGATGGTGGGGTATAGGCTGGATAGTCTGTAAAAAATGGCGCTACTGAAGGTGGCGAAAAGCTAAAAGAATCCGCCGCGGAAGCAGGGGATGATATTGAATCTTCTCTTGAAAGAGGGGCAGATAAATTAGTTGAAAAAGCTAAAGAAGCCGCAACAATTATTGATAACAACGAAAGTGGAGATACTGATATTGAAGTATCCACGAAAGATGAAGAAGAAAAATAGCAAGATTAGAATAATGTTGTAGAAAATTTAAAAGATGCGACAGAACAATAGAAATAGGCTGCTGAAACTTAGAGATAGGCTGCAACAGAGCAGAATAAAGCAGCGACTGAATAGAATCACGCATCTGATGATTAGAGTAATGCTGCAAATAAACAAGAATAGGCAGCAAATAAATAGGAGTAGACTGCGATAACCGAAGCTACTAATGCAGGAGTTCCTGTAAATGGAAATAGTGGAGGAACATCTAGTGGTGGACTAAAAGGAAAGCTTACAACTTTAAAAAGTACGCCTGTTGGAGCATCATTTGTAAATGGTTTATCTTAGTCTATAGGGCCGGCAGTAATTACTGCTTTTACTACGGCTTTATCCGGTGGAGATTTTGTTGATGTATTAAAAAATGCAGGAATTACAATCTTATCTATTGTTGTTCCAGAGATATTGTCAGCAATAGCACCAACTATAATTGGTGCTATTAGCGGGCCAGCGGGATGGGTTACACTCGCCATCGCCGCAATTGGAATTACTATTTATGCTTATGAAAAGAAAAGAAAGTAGCAAATAAGAGAAACAGAAGAAGCTGAACTAAAACGATTATCTAATATTGAAGATGCAAACAAAGCTTTAGAACAAAAATAGACTACAGCTGTAGATGACAATAAAAAAACTTTAAAAGATTAGAAGAAGCTACAAGAGGATATAAATACTTATAATAGATTTCATAATAATGCCTTTCTAACTGATGAAAATTAGGAAAAGTTAAATTCTGCCATTGAAGATTTGAATTCTAATTTTTCAACTGTTGTAAGTGCTTATGATGAAGCAACTCAAACTTTAGAGATAAACACAAATGCTATTGATAATTTATCTTTGGAATATCAATAGCAAAGAGAAGAAAATTTAAAGGCTATCGCTGCAAGTGGACAACAATAGACAGAAAACTATACTTTTTAGATGAAAAAAGCTAATCAAATTCTTAATAATATGAAAAATTTAAGTGATTGGTATTATGGGGCAGGCCAAGATGGTATCAATTATACATCAATAGATGACAAAGAAAGAGGAACGAATTTTTATGAAATTACACAAGGATATGGATAGGACTATAGTGATGTTGTTACTCAAATAATGTCGGCGGCACAAAATTTAAATGCAGAATAGGAACAAACAATTTTAGCGGAATTGAATAGGTCTTTAGATATAACTGTGGATTCTTTTGATGATTTAGCTAAAAAGTTAAAAGATGGAACTGTTGGAGTAGAGGAATTTAGTTCTGCTGTAAAAAATATTAGTAATTTCTATAATAAAGATGAAATAGATAAAGCGTTTAGAAAAAATGCTTCAGCTTACCTTCAAGGAATGTCAAATGAAACTCTTGAAATCGGTCAATAGCTAGCTGATGCTTTGGTTATAAATCTTGAAGATTAGAGTATAACAGTAGAAAAGCAAAGAGAAAATGACTCTTCAAAATCAAAAAACGAAATAATGGACTCTATAACTGCATTAACAGGAATAGAATTGGGAGATTTGTCCGCAGAAGGTCGCGAATTTGGCAGAAGAAAAAAATATTCAGAATTATCAGATGAAACAAAAGCGACATTAGAAGATTATGGCATTGATGAGGCTGCATGGTCTGACGCTGGGAAACTAGGTAGTAATAGTGCATTTGAAGATATTTTAAGAGATCTTGAAGCTGCGGCGCAAATTGCAGAAAGTGATTCTCAATTATTTGAAAAATTAGGTAATAAAATTACTGATGAAAGAGTCGCTCCTATAATCTAGGAATATAGCCAATTATAGACAGATATGGGAACAATGACAGAAGAATAGTATCAGAGTAAATTAAATTCAATAATTTCTGATTTACAAGCAACTGGTGTTGATGGAATACAAGAAATTACAGATGCATTAAAAGATTCGGAAAATAAGGTGGATAATGCTTATACTCAACTTACTAAAAAAGCTGAGAGTGCACTTATTAAAGTTTTTCCAGATTCTTCTATTTTTGAAAATTGGAGCTTAAACGTAAAACAAGCAGTAGTTTCTCAATTAGAATCTATGAATTTATCAGATGCCGAGGTTCAAAAAGTAGCGGAAATATGGAAGACTACTTTAAGTAAATATAGTGGGCAAGTACAGGATAATGTTGCTAATGTTTTAAGTCAAATTGATTTGACAGAAGGTTTTTCTGCTTTATTTGCTAACCGGAAATAGTTTGTAGAACAATTAGAAGATGCCGGATTAAGTACAGAAGAAGCAGCAAAAATCTATGCAGATTATATAGCACAAGGAACAAATGCTATAGTAAACGTATTAACTAATACCGCGGCCCTAAAAACAGCATTCGATTCATTTACTGAAGGAATTAGTTCTTCAATTGAATCAAATAAAGATATATTAGAGTCATATGTGAAATGGACTTCTGGAGAAGGCACTTATGAAGATTTAACAAATTTATTTAAAACTGGAGCAGAAAAATTTACTGTTGATAAAAAAACAGGAAATGTTAAATTTGATGTTGAAGAAATAGCTAGTGGATTAGTTGATGAATTAACTGGCTCGGCAAAAGCACATATAGATGAAATAACTAAATCTGCAAGTTATTTAAATGTATTATAGAATAGTAGTCGTAATTAGTACTAGGAATTATTAAAAGAATATCAAAAAGGTGGATATTCAGACTATGCTAGCTTTGCTAATGATTTTGGAATTAAAATGCAAAGTCTAGGATTAGATCAAGGCTTGATGCAGAGTATTACTGAGTCTGGTCAAAAAACTGTAGAAGAATATGAATAGTCAATGGAAGAAGTTGTGGCTGCACTTCCAAAAGAAATTGAAAAAAGCGCTGCGGAAATTCAACAAGCACTAAAAGATTAGTATTTTAGTGTAGAAGATAAAGAAGAAGAACTTGAAGATACAAAACGTAAAAAAGCCAAAGCAGAGAGAGATTATTAGAAAGCGTTAAGAGACGAAAAGAAGGCTCATGATGATTTAGCAGATGCCATTAATGAAGAAGCCGATGCATATAAAGCTTTACAAGAATCATATTATGGAACAGAATTTTATGATTCTAACTTAGATGATTTATATAATTATGAGTAGCGCCTTACAAGCATTAATAAAAAGCTTGAAAAATTTTCTAGCTTATTAGAAGATACTTCTGATATATCATCTGCTACGAAAGCTTGGAATGGATATGCGAATGCAATTCATGAACAATTGGCAACAACAGAAGCAAAAACCCAATTAAATCAAAATTTAGCTGATGAGGGTAAAAACTTCTTAATGCAGAAATATAGTCAATATTTTAGTATTGATGATTATGGAAAATTAATGCCAGATATTTCTTTATTAGAAGATTCTAAAATCCCAGATGCTGAAAAAGATTTTATTGGAGAAATGATTTAGAAAGTTAATGAATACACCGATGCAGTAGCAGATGGCGAAAAAGAAGCTTATGATATTAGAAAAGAATATTAGGATAAATTAAAAGATTTATATAAAAATTATGTTTCTCTTGAAGATAATATTGCAGATGTATTAAAAAAACAAGCAGAAGAAGAAGTAGATACTCAAAAAAATAAATATAGTTAGTTAAAAGAAGCAGATGATGACTATTTAGATGCTTTACAAGATGCTATAGATAAACAAAGAAAATTAAGAGATGCAGAAAATTAGTATGAAGATTTAGCTTAGAAATAGAAAAAATTGTCTTTAATGCAAAGAGACACCTCTGGAGCTAACAGAAAAGAATCATTATCATTAGAAGAAGAAATTAAAGACGATCAACAAAATTTATTAGATCAAGAAGTAGATAATATAATTGATAACATGAAATCTTTACAAGAAACATAGCAAGAACTAAGAGATACCGAAATTGAATTAAAAGAAGCTGTTATTGAAGAAACTAATTGGAGCAAAGAAGCTAATGCAATTCTAAAAACATTTACAACAGCAGAAGATTATGTAGGCTGGATGGCTACTAATGATGTAGATTTCTAGGATATGTCTGTTGATAAACAAGCTGTTTAGATGGATGAATGGGCTGAACAAGGGAATCAAATAGTTAATTATTTGGCCACATAGTCTGAAAATATTCAAACTGCCACATAGACTACCGCTGACGAAATTTTAAACATCATTAATACTACTTCTGAGGGCGCAACTGGTTCAATAGAAAGAGATAGTGAAAAAGTTTAGACCGAAATAGCAGAAGCACAGAAAGAAGCTGAACAAGCGTATGAAGATGCAAAAGAGGCTGTGATTGACGCGAAAGATGCAGTAATAGATGCGAAAGATAATGTAACAGATGCTAAAAATAATATTAAAGATGCTGATTAGGCTGTTATTACAGCTACAGCAAATTTAGATTTAGCTAAATTGGCATTAAAATATCTATCTGATTAGGCAGGAACCAGTGCAGAAGATTTGATAAATTATGGAGATGAATTGCTTAATAAAGCCAAAACAGTTACAAATACTGGTAATGACGTTAATTATTATTAGAAAGGACAAATAAAAGCTAATCAAACGCAGGCTGAGGCAAGGAGAGTAGCAGACACAGGAAAAACTAAACATACAACAGCAACTCAATTATTAAAAAATTTAACAGAAGAAAAAGTTGGCAAATAGGCTATATTAGAGTTCTCTTCTGATGACACCTTACGTCCAATAAATGAAAATATCGCAAAAAAAATGTAGCAATAGGGAACAGATGGAGGAAGAAATGCTTATTCAAAAACATCAGACTTTCTTCTCAAAGATGAAAATGGAAAATACTATGTAACTTCAAATGAGCGAACCGCAGAAATTTGGGGAACACAAGGATTAGACAGATATAGATTTATTAATACTGGTGGAGGTAGTTTTAAACATAAACAATGGGTTAAATACGCTACTGGTGGTATCGTTGATTATACCGGTCCGGCATGGGTAGATGGAACAAAAACAAAGCCAGAAGCATTTCTATCTGCAACAGACACTGAAAATATTCGTCAAATGATGGATATAATGAATATTCTACTTTCTAATTTCTCTACTCCATCAAAATCTACTTATGAATCTTCTTCTAATATCGTTTCTCCAAATATTGAAGTAACCGTAAATGTAGATTCAATTTCAAGTGATTATGATGTAGATCAAGCGACAGAAAGAGTTAAGTAGAATATTCTTGACGCATATAATAAAACTGGTAATTCAGTTATCCTAAGAAAATAAAACATTATAACTTTTTAAGTCATTAAGTACCTATTTTATAGGAGTTTTAAGACTTTGAGTTAAAACGAAAAGGAAGAGTTTAGAACCTCTTCCTTTTTACTTTATATAAAGGAGTGTGATAAAATGGATTATACTGATTTTAGGTTTGGAAATTACTATACCAAAGACCTTCATTTAGTTGTTGTAAGTTCTAGTGATAGATATACTAAAAATCTTTTACCAGAACCTACCGATTATACAGAAGAAGTTCCCGGTAGTGATGGAACATATTATTTTGGTCAACTTTATAAAGACCGAGAAATAGATTGCAATGTGGCTTTTGATTCAATTAGTGAAAAAGATTTTAGAAAAATTAGTCAAATCTTTTCTACTGATAAACCGCAAGATTTAGTATTTGATGAATTACCATATAAAACATATAAAGCAAAATTAAAATCTAAACCAGAATTTAATTACATTTGTTTTAGAGATAAAGATACAGGAGAAAGGGTTTATAAAGGAGAAGGGACACTTAATTTTATTTGCTATTTTCCTTATGCTTATTGCTTTAATAAGTATATTGTTAGAGCGGCGGACTATTATTTAAAAACTCCACCAGAAAAAGTAATAAAGGAATCAGCCATTTTTGAAAATCCATATGAAAAGAAAAAACAAATTATTTATAATAAATACACTAAAGATTACTATAATGTTGAAAATAATATGGAAACACCTTGGAAAGGCGGCTATCCAACAATTCAGCAAGTTCAAGCAGGAGAACTATATTTTAATACTCCTGATGGTGAAAAAAGTATTATAGATGTTAGAAGATATTGGGATAATATTCCTTTATGGCAAAATACAGCAAAACTTTTAACTACACCAACTCTAGACTATGACCAAGAGTTAATTTATATGCCGCAATATAGTAAACTTGATTATTATAATATGGATACTGGCTTTAACCAATCTAATGCTTTAATTGGTAGTAGACTTTTAGTTTATAATCCCGGAGATTTGCCTGTTGATTTTGAAATTAAATTGGACAATAATGAAAGAACATTTTGGATGTCTCGTGGCAATCATTTTCAAGTTAGACGTTTTAACGTTCAAAGATTAACAATACCAGAAGCAGTAGACTGGACTGGTCTAAAGACTTGTGAGACTAAAGAAAATAAAGATTTTAAGTATGGTAAAAGATACTTTAAGAAATTAAAATTAGAATTAAATGAAAATGATGGCTCATATACTTATAAATATACTCCTATTGGAAATCATCACCCCAAACATGCTTATATTGTAGAACCTATTCCTAAAGAAAAATTAGGACATTTTATTAAATTATTTTATTGGCAGTCTTCTCTTTTAACAGATGATAATGGTGCGCCAATGCTTGATTTTGAAGATGGGATAAAATTGGCTGATAGATATGATGAACTTTATAATTTATGTATAACTGACGAAGAGAAAAATGAATTATATTGGAAGACATTAAAAGAAGCTATTCTTAATCAATATGGAAAATTAAAAGTTTTTAAAGATAACACCGACTATACTCTCGACGATTTTATCTATGATTATATTCATAATCCACCAGAATATATTCGTAAAAATAAGGACTTATATTATGGCCAATTTGATTTTAATTTAAACATAATGCCGCAATATTTAACAGAAGATTATTTTGAAATTACAACTGATGATATAACAAAACCAACTCTATATCTTGACACAGACAAAAGAATGTTGTATAATGTAAATAATCCAGAGTTTAATATCTCTAAAAAGGAAACATTATCTAATTTTTATAATTATAAACCAACAAAGAATATTTACAATGAAAATATTAAACAAGGACATTGGTTTAAGATACCACCGGGTTGGTCTATGATTGAGGTAACTCCTGTTTGTGATGAAGATAATTGGGGAGGAAAACGCTGGTTAGATGCTCGTCCCTTTGATTGGGGTTATGGTGGCGAAAATGGTAAACAAAAAGATATTCAAAGTGTTTTTAATAAAGTTTATGAGATGGCGGCGAAAAGCTATTTAATTTAGATTGGGAAATTAGGTGAATCAGACACAATGACTGATTATATTGAATTACTTAATTTTCGACATATTTTTGATTCTCAGATTTCTGCCGTGGAAGGTAATGATAATTTTGCTTTTGAACTTTATAAAACTAGAGAGCAAAATCTTGAATATGGATTATTAAAAACTATTCATGCTTTTTGGAGAGCCGCAGCGAAAGTTGGAACATGGAATAAAATGGGGTGTACAGGTAAAATCGAAGAATGGTGGTGGTATGCTTGTAACTATTTGTGGGAACATTTTCCGCCATTATATTGGGGTTATGCTGACATACTTAACAAAGCCCAGATTAAATATACACCACTATTTTATTAAGAGAGGTGATAAAAGGAAATGAGTATTCTTAAAAAAGAATATGAATTAAGTGTGTGGACGGAAGAACTTGATTCTTCTGGAAAACAGATTGAGAAAAAGGGAATAATTATTGGCGCGAATGATATGACTTATGAAGGCCGCGCGACTGGGATAAAGTTAAAAAGAGAAATTAAAGGTACAAATACATTGACGTTCCAAATGCCATCTAAATTCTATGATAATGAAAAAGGGAAATTTGTTCATAATGAATTTGTTGATTATCTTTTAAATGAAAGTAAATTAAAATTAAAATATCGTGGAGAATGGTATGAGTTTTACATTAAAAAGATTACAGAAGAAAAAAAATATAAAGCTATTATGTATAATTACGAGTGTGAAGATAGTTTTATTAATGAACTTTCTAGAACTGGCTATGAAATAGAATTTGCTGATGAATTAAATAATAGCGTTGCAGAAGTAGGAGATTTCATGAAAGAGATTCTGGATGATAGCATCTGGAATTATACTCCAGAACATAATATTGGTGATTTTACAGAATTTAAAGAACAACGATTTTATAGAATTCCACTTGAATAGTTTGGCGGAAAAATTATTGGTTATCCTATTGATCTAAAAGTAGATTACACTCTTTTATTAGATGATAATGGATAGCCGAAGGATTATTTAAAAAAAATATTGGATAAAAAGAATTTAAAGTGGGAAAAAATTTTAAATAAAAGAGATTTTATCGAAAAATTTTTAACTATTGAAAATATTTACACCAATGAGAAAAGAATAATTGAATTAGGAGACGATTTAGCAAGAGAACGCCAATTATTTTGGGATAATTATTATAAAGATAATGGAAAAAAACTTTTAGATTCAAAAAAAATAGTTGGTTTAGAGGGTAGTTATATTTATGTTCCTATAACAGACTTATCTATGATTCTAGGAACTGTTTATGAAGATTCATATAAAGCAGTTGAAGAGCCGGCACTATATGGATATTATGGCGGTGTAGATAAGGGATATGCCCTACAACCTACATCTGAAAATCCTAGTGGTTTTATTCAATTTATCTTTTTAAAAGAAGGTGATGAGTATAATATTGATGAGAGCGGTGTTTTAGCAAATAATGAATACCATTATATAATTCCTATTGAAGAATGGAATAATTTATTAAAAGATAATTTATCTAAAAAAGATTATTCTGAGAAAGGATATTTATATTGGAAGCAGCCTTTATCATCTATATTAAAAAAATCTAAAAAATATAATATAAAAGAAGATAACAATAATAAAATTGCATATACTTATGGTGCAACACCTTCATCTTCAACAATTGATAATTTTAACTGGTATCCAGTTTATTATGATGGCTATTTAGATACTATAAAGGATTTAGAGATTAATCAGGCTAGAAAAATTTCTGTAACAAATAGAACAGAATATAATAAAAATGCAGATATGTTTGTAACAGTTTATAATAATAAAGCTAATGAATATTGTTTAGACGAAGACCTATATTCAGAAGCAGAACTTTCAAAAAGAATTAAAAATGGAGAAGATTATCGAGTATGTTCAAAAACCGATACTCGTCAAATTTTACCTACTCTATCGAGAAATCTTGTTGAAAATGGTATTAAAATTACAAATACAAACGGTTGGGAAGCTAAGACTCAGAATAAAAACAATGACAAAGACACTGGTACTGGTTCGGCATCAAGTTTACTAACTGTTTCCGTAAAATCAACTATTTAGAAAACCACTTCATTAACAGAAACAAAAGAAGTTTCATTAGATGATTATGACTTAGATGGAAACATAGATGATGAATCTATAAGTGATTATTATTTAGAACTATTAAGCCCTTGTATAAATAAAACTATAGACTTCTCTAAGGAAGGAACTACCTCTATAGATTACGCTCTAAATTTTGGTATTATTAGTCAAGAAAAAAAGATAGAAAAAGATAAAATTTATGCAATTAGAATTAAAACTGGAGATATTAAGATTACAGGAGCAACCATATCTTATAGAAATTTAAATAAAATAGATAACTTAGCTATTGGGCAAGAAGCAGATGTCGCAGTAAAAGAATATAAGCAAATGATGTACAATTATAAAAAACTTTTTGATTGTTTCTCAGAAGAAAATGCTTAGAAATGTTCTGAAAAATTAAAAACTATTGGAATTAATTTGAATACAAGTGATTAGAATGAAATAACTCTATTTTATGAAATAATTAAACGCTATCCTTCCAGTAGCGATACTGTCCGTGGCGAAAAGATTAAAGCAATAGATTCTTTAATAAATGCTATTCTATTCGGCGGCGAAAATGTAATGATATGGACTAAAAATAATTTAACTGTTAATAATGAAGAGCAAGTTAATTATGAAAGATGGAATAATGGAAAATTAGCAGGATTGATATCTATTTATGATAAAAATAAAAAAATAAAGAATTATCAAAAATTTTCATCTATAGCTATTAAACCAACAAAAAATGATAATGGAGAATATTCATATACATATAGTGATATAAAATTCTTAAAATTCTATCTTTATTGGCATTTAAGCTCTTATCAACTTTCAGATAACTTCGTTTCCAGTTATTAGGCAGATACTACAGAACAACTTACTAATTCAATTGTATTATCTTGGATAGATGAATATATTGCTTATGATAAAGAATTTAATCAAAAAATTAATGATGATTTAGATAAAATAGTAATTGGTGCTGGTTCGATTGATTTAAATGGCAATTATTCAATTCAAGGGATTGATGATGAGAATAAAAATTATATAAGTTTTTCAAAACTATTTGATTCTCAGTCATCTTTATGTTTTGTTCCTAAAAAAGATAAACAATTTAATGCCGCTGCATTAAAGGAAAAATGGTATCATAATTTAAATAAAACGGCAGACAATAGTAAGAAATGGTCTTGGAGCAATACAAAAAATGGAGATTATTCTATAGAAGATGACGCTTTTCTATTGTTTAAAGCAAACAGAACAATTGAAAATCCTTATATAGCAATAAAAACTGAATCTGGTCCATTAGAAATTATTTTTAATAGCATTCAGGTAGAAAAATATGAAGAATCTGTAAATAATGGAGTTGTTTTTAATGTCTGTGATACCTTACAAACTAATAAAAATCCTTATTATTATGATAATATTCCAATAAAATTAATTCCTATTACGACTTCTACTTGTGATGAAGAATTTTTAAATTTAATTGGATATGATAAAAAAACAGGAGATTTTGATATTAACTGTGGCGGAAATTTAGTTTGGAAAGACTCTTATCTAATAAGCAAATATAATAATTGGACAGATACTACAGATGCAAATGATCCCGCTTGTTGTGGAGTATTTTTAAAAAATAGTAATGAAGATAAAAGTATTCCTTATCTATATTTTCAAAATAATATTTTTTGTGGTATAGTTTATTTAGATAAGAGATAAAAGGAGGTGGAATAATGTCTTTAGGTTATATAGATTTATATAATGATGATATAAGGAATTATCAATCTAGTATTCAAGGACTATATACTAGCGGTGCTATTCCGGCAGGCTACATCGGAATAGGATACTATGGCGTGGTAGGAAATGAAACTGTAAGAATTAGTTATAATAATAAAAAATCGACTCTTGAACAAAATCAATGCATTATCTTTGCAACAAAAGGAGCAACAAAAACAATACATGGTATTTATGAAAGGAAAGATTTACTACTTTTAAAAAGAGAAGCAACTTATTTCCATATTCTAGAAATTAATCCACCCGCTGGATGGTCTAATAATCGTTTTCAGGCTTCTGCTCCTTAGATAATATGTCAGGCTGCGAGAAAATTCTTTGATTAGGATAGTTTTAATTCATTTGTAACAACAAATTCTAGTTATACTTTTTGGTGTATTTATAGAGTCCCGACTAGAGAATCTCAATATTCATCTAGAGTTGGAATTGCATATTGTCATGATTTAGGTCAATTAAAAAGATTAAATAAATTAAAAACACTTGAAAACAGTAAAAGTTAGCAAATAGATTCAAATATTACTATTAGCAAATAGCTTTATATGAGTGAAATAGGTAAAAAGGATTATAGCGAACCAGAGGGATTCTTTTTAAATGCAGGTTACTATAAAAGAAATGAAGATGGAAAAACCGTTTCAGTATATGAAGCTTCCAATTCCTTTATAGGCGTAAATAATAATGTTAAAAATTATGCAAGAGTAAGTTTATCATCAATAACATCTGATGCTACTTCTTTAGTTGGATATTATAATATTTATGTATTAACCAGTGATGGTGGTAAAAATTCAGATGATGCTCAGCATTATAAAGTTTATAAATCGGGTAGTAGTGGTACTATTGGAGATGGTAGCGGTTTAACTGGTGGAACAATGTCTGATTATCAAGTTCCTATTTCACCGTTAGAGGTGGACTGGAGCGCCTCTGCCGTATCTATAAGTAAAAATTATATTTAGGATTTTAGTAATTGGAAAGTTAATTTAATTCCTCCTAAAGGCGAAAATAAAGATAATCATAAAGTTGAACATTACTTAACATTAAATATGAAAAATAAAGATAATTATGGTGGTACTAAGAATTTAGAAGTTATCAAACCAATGATAAGAACAAAAACATTTGAAATAGATTTAGATAAATTAGCGGAGCAACTAGATAAAGCAATAAATATTTCTGAAAGTTTTGTTAGTGGCGGTTTTGATGATCAAAGATAGATTTTATTATCTCTTGTAAGAATTTATGATAAAAATAAAAATAGGATAAATTTATCAACATATTTTTCACTTGATAAAAATAAAAGAAAAAATTATAGCTTTATTTATTATGCTTACAATAGCGAAAGTGGCATATATGAAGAAACAAACAAAATAAATTTTAATAATTTTATTGACGATAATGCTGCCATCTTAAAAAATATTTTAAACGAAAAATATAGTATTGATTTGATTGCAAAACAAGAGCAAAAAGCATTAAATCTCTATAATTTAGAATTATTTGAAGCTTATACGAGAGGACATGATTTTATTCAAGAAAATTATACTACAGTCAGAGCGGAAGAAAGGGATCCTCATGACGATTCAGAAACTTCAAGGATTATGTCATATAAAGATAATTATTTTACCTATAAATATACCGGCCGTAATATAGATATTTTCTGCGGAGATAAAAAAAGTGCCGCGAAACTTAATGTGGACGGAGATTATAATTTTGGAAATGAAATTTATTGTAATTTAATTCATTCTAGTGATTTGTTGCAAGAAAGTGATGTAACACTTGGAGAAACTTATAATGAATAGAAGTATTTTGTTGAAGCTATTAAGGCTCCTATTTGGACAAATGATTCTACAGATGAAATAAAGAAAAAATCTGGAAGATGGCAATATAAGGATTCTTTTAAAATAAAAGACTATATTGATAAGGAATAGGGAGGATACGATTCAACTCTTTATACAGAAGATGACTTAGAAGTGCTTACATCAACTATTGACTTATTACAATGCAAATACTATTGTCCGGAACTGGCGACTTATGAAAATAATTGGTGTGATTGTAAAGCTAGAACATTAAATGAAGGTTTACCGGCAGTTGAATGCGCTTATTAGAAGAATGGCTATTGTCCATATAGATTCTAGACTGAAAAGCATCCAAGAAGAACTAGGACTCTACAACAAGAAAAATCAAATAGATTTAATTTAATTCAAGAATTAAGCGAAGTATTTAAAATCTATCCATGCTTTTACATAGAGCATGATAATAATGGAAAAATTATTTTAGATGAAAATGGATATATGAAAAAACACATTTTCTTTATGACTGAAAAAGGAAAGACAAATAAATTAGGTTTTAGATATGAAAAGAATTTATCTTCTATTAATAGAACATTAGATTCATCCTCTATTACAACTAAATTATATGTTGAAAATGTGGATTGTGAATCCTCAAAAACAGGAGTTTGTTCAATTCAAACAGCTATTGATAATATTGGAAAAAATTCATATATATTAGATTTCTCTTATTATGCCAAAATAGGCACTTTAGATAAAATTTAGTTACAAAAAGATATTTATGGTTTAAAAACAGGAGATTTTGCATTTTTACCTAGAATTGGAGAATATAATAAATTATATGACAAGTATTCTAATTTAATTATTACAATGACAGGATAGACATTAACCGAATTAGAAGCACAAAACACTGTTTCCATTGAAGGAATAACAACTGCCCTTGAAGAACGAAAGAAAATAGGTTAGACGATGTACCAATATAAATCAACTTACACAAAGACAACTTCTAACTCTAGTACAAAGATAACAACAAAAGTAAAATATACAACATCAGATACTTATAAAAATTACGTAACCAAATATAGAGAACAATCAACTATTTTATGGGGCTTAATAGAACAACTATTCTTTACTGGGAATTATTTCTGTATTCCAGTTGGTAGTCCAGCGTTAGATGATCCAGAAAAAACAATTTATACTTTTTATAATTTAAATTATAGTAAAGATTATTCTTTATAGAATGAAAAAATCCCCGGCTTAAAAGAAATGTATAACAAATATAGAACTAAATATTGCAAGGGAGAATTATTTATGCGGCTAATGATGGAAGGTTTTAATGATGAAGATTATAAGCCGCCTTTTACTCACTGGAATGATTTTAAAAAAGAAATAGTTGATACAAAAATTTATGAGGTTAATGGAGGCTTAGGAAAATATAGAAAATTATATAATGAAGTTTTATATTGGAAAAGAGAAAGAGCGAAAGTTCTTAATAAAATTAATGATTTAAGTGAACAATTTTATAAGAAGTATGAACCTTATATCAAAGAAGGTACTTTTACAGATAGTAATTATTTAGATGATAATGAATATTATTGGGCTGGCGTTTAGGTATTAGATGATTCTTGTGAACCACAAATATCTTACTCTATTTCTGTAGTAGATCTAGAAACTTTACCGGAATATTCTGATGATTATAATTTTGATCTAGCTGATACAACTTTTATTGAAGATATTGATTTCTTTGGGATTAATAAAAAAACTGGATTACCTAATAGAGAAAAAGTTATTGTTTCTGGAATTGAGTATGACTTAGATATTCCAACTAATAATACAATTAATGTTCAAAATTATACATCAAAATTTGATGACTTATTTCAAGCTATTAGCGCTTCTGTTTAGTCATTAACTTTTAATGAAAATATCTATAAAAGAGCATCTAATTTTTCAGCTAAACAATATATAGAAACAGATACTCTACAGAACACTTTAGATATTGGAGATTTAACTTTACTTGATACTCCTAAAGATAATATAAAATTAGATGAATCTGGAACAGAAGGTAATGACATAAATAATGCCGCGAGTCAATATAAAATAACAGGAGAAGGAGTTTATTTTTCTAAGGATGGTGGCGAAACTTGGGATTATGGCGTAGGCCCAAATGGTATAAATCTTGACTATGCTAAGTTTGGTAATTTAGATGCATCAAAAGTTTAGATAGTAGATGGAGATTATATATATTTTCTCTGGGATAAAGATGGAATTAATGCTTACAGAAGTCCGGCAACAAGCACTGATGGATTAGTTGATTTTGCTAGATTTAATAGATATGGTCTAAGCTTAATTGAAAACGATAATATAAGACTTCGTGCGGGGTATGAGTTTAAAAGCAGTGAAGACACAAATACAACAGGAAATTATAAAGAAGAATTACCTTTAACTAATTAGAATGTTGGTTTTTATTTATATAATGATAGTGGAAAGCCCATTTTTAAAACAGAAACTCGTTCTAATTATAGTTAGGATAATAAATCTGATTATACAGCAAGATTATCGCTTACAGGTGAAATGTTTGTTACAAATAAGATTCTTGACGATGGGGCATTAGGAAGGACTTCCCAAATTCATAATTCTTTAATTACTCTTTCACACAAAATGGCTTTCAAGACCACAAGTGTATATGAATATGAGTGGAATTAGTATACAAATATGATAATTTCTATAAAAAATGAAATTGCTAATGGATAGTCTATAGCAGTAGATATTGCTGGAAATAGAACTTTTAAAATGATAATGCAAGAGATTACAGAAAATAATAATAAATATTATACCTATACTAGTAATTTAAATGACAATACCATTTATTATATTACACCAACTGTTAATTCTCAAAATCAAACTTGTGTTTTAAATATTATTGAATTTAATTTTAATCTTTTAAATGTTTCTGATTCTGTTAATTCGGGAGACTTAACAGTTAATATGAAAGATTTTATAGAAAACTTGTTAAGCGGCGATAATGTTATCAGTACATTAAGTTCTAATTTTTCAAGTAATGCTATTTTGAATAATAATTATTCAACTAATAATTTTATTGGAACTTATTCAATAAAAGAAGATAGTTATGGTAAATCTTTAATTCCTGTTCAAAATTATACTTTAGCATACGAAAATGAGAGTGAATCTATTACCATTAGCTCAAATAGTAATATTCAATATGTAAATATAGATTATATTGACTTACAAGGACAATCTATTACAAAACCTCTATATGTATATCAAAGTGGAAATGAATTAAGTTATTGGTGTAATAGAGACGTAGTAGATGATGTTTCTGTAGGTTCAGCAAATACTGATTTTTCCGCTTCTGAAATAGGAGTCTTTCTTAATAATAAAAAAGCTCTTGATTAGAATAATAAAAATTATAATGATAAAACATCTACTTTATCTTAGAAATATACTTCAGAACTTTCAGACGAAGAATGGGCGGAGCGCCAAACTTCTATATTATCGGGTGCTGAAAGAACATTTATGATTGCCGCGACAGGAGAAGAAGATTCGTCATATAAATGTCATAATATTCTTAGCGTATTAAAAAATGGGGTATTATATATAGGTGGAGAAGTATCTGATTATTATGGGAGAGAATTAAACATATCTGGAATGTAGTATATGCCAGATGAAGTTAGAATTACTAATCCAAAAATTTTAATGTCAAATAATGGACAAATATGGTGTGACTGGTCTGAATTTTATTATGCCGCGAAAGGTGAGTCTGGAGAACTGATTTGCACAAAAACATCACTAAAATCTGTTATAGACAATATTATTGCATGGAGTAATCAGATTGGAACGTCTACTGGATCAAGTACCACTACTGGAGATATAGGAACCTCTGGTTATTATATTGATGAAGATGATGTAGATAAAATATAATAGAGGTGATAAAGATGGGATTAAAGTATTTATTCCCTTTAGATGCTGATGTATATAATACCAATACTGGAGAGAAGATACACGGAGCAAAGACTTATTATAATCATGGAATAGGAAAACTTGATATTGGAGTGCCAGACGGTACACCAGTTCGTGCAATGACAGATGGAATCGTTAAAAAGGCTGGACATGATATTAAGACTCCAATCTATACTAGTTGTGATATATTAGTTGAAGGAAATTATTGGAAAGGAAATTATGAAGGTCTTGTAATTAGATATTATCATATAAATAAATTCCCTTTTTCGGTAGGAGATCATGTTAAACAAGGAGATATAATTGGATATGTCGATGGTTCTTAGGTAAATGGTGCTCATTTACATCTTGATTTTTGTTATATGACTAATGGCTCATATAGTTCAAATACATTATTAAAGGCAAGAGGCAACTCTTCTACTTGGTCTGACGAGCAGTTAGCAGCATTTAAAATTTGGCGTAATCAATTAGGTACAGATGATCCAGTAGGTCGTTGCTGGGAAGTTATAGCCACGCCAGCTACTTATTTAGAGCCAAGTGCTACTACCTCTGACTTGAAATATCCAAGTGGTTTAGAATCAATTGGCGGCACGATTGCTAATCAAATTACGATTAATCTAAAAAAAGTATTGCCAAATATTATAGATTATACATCAATTGTTGCAGGAATTATGGGAAACTTATATACAGAATCAGGGTTAAATCCGAGAGCCAAAAATTCATTGGGTTATTGCGGCTTATATCAAACAAATGATTAGGTCTTTATTACTAAAATATTTAACAATACTACATACTAGACAGATGAACAATTAGCTATTGCTACAATTGATTATCTTTTTGGAGAAGGAGAACTTAACTGCGTTAGTATTCCGAAGTGGAAGAGTTTGTATTTAGAATATGCTCAGAAAAAAGGCTTAGATAATGGAAAAGGAGAAGCTATTTATTAGTGTGAATTATTTTAGGTAGTAGTAGAAAGAGGAGTGGGTAATTCATCTTATCCGGGGCAATCGCTAGAAACTTCGGGCGCAATAGAAGTCTGTAAAAAAATGTATGGCGGTTCTAAAGTCTATACCTATCAAGGAATGAATAAAAGAAGAGATAGTACTAAAAAATTCTTAAATGGAGGTTGGTAATATTGCTTTTAAAAAGAGAAAATGCTTTGGCATTAACATCTATTTTTGAAGTTTTAAATTCAAAAAAATTTAATGTAAGGACACAATATAAGTTTATAAAAATTAAAAAAGCAATAGAAGAAGAAAGAATTATCTATCAAGAACAGATTAATTTAAATTGTCAAGATTTTTTTGAAAAAGATGAAAGTGGAAATATTAAAATAAACAATCAAGGCGGCTTTAAAATTAAAGAAGGTAAGATTAATGAATGTCAAGAAGTAATAAAACAAATAAATTAGTGTGAAGTACAAGTTCCAGATATATATCTTTCTTTAGACGAACTAGAAGAATTAAATTTAACTTTAGATTAGTTAGAGTTACTAGAACCTTTTATTAAAAATTAATAAAAATTAATAACAGTCCGAAATAAACTTTTGTTTAAAAAGTAGAAAATTTTCGGGCTGTTTTCTTTTTATACGACAATTTTTATTAAGAAACCACTATTTATATGTTAGAAAAATAATTCGTGAGGTGATTTAATCATGGCATATAATTTTGGACAAAATCCAAGTCCACAAAATAATCAAACAATGCCGCCCTATCAATAGAATCAACAGATGGCGGTAATGCCTTTTCAAACACAAAATGTACAGCCTTTATTTCCTCAGCCACAAGGAAATGTTTACAATATAAATTCAACTCTTGAAGTTGCTAACGTTCCCACAGGAGCAGGAATTTCAGTAGCTTTATGTTTAAATGAAGGGTTTATGTATATAAAAACAATGTAGAATGGTAACCCAATGTTTTGGGCCTATAGAATACTTCCCTATGATGGAAGTAATTCAGAACCTATAAAAAAGCAAGAGCCGCAACAAAAACAAGTAGCTAACTAGGATGAATAGATATTAAAACATTTTGAAAACTATGACAGCCGCTTCAATAAATTAGAGAATCAAGTGACTAATATAGAAGGTGTATTAGGAAAAATTCAAAAAGAAGGTGAATGGAAACTATGATGAATCCAATGGAAATGATTAGTTTACTAAAAGGAAGGAATCCAGAAGAACTAGTTATGTCAATGATAAAAAATAACAATATTAATGATCCAACTATTAATGAATTAATAGGCTATGCAAAAAATGGAGATAATGAAAATTTAACTAAACTCGCAGAATCAATATTTCAAAAGCAAGGCAAAGACTTTATGACTGAATATAATAATTTTATGGCTATGTTGAAATAATGATTCTCGATAAAATATATTAAACAATATTTAGGAGGAATCAAAATGGGAGAAAATGGACTAAGCGTTGCTGACGCTCTAGCGCTACAGAACAAAAATACTAACAACGGTGCTACCGATGGTACTTTTGGTAGTAACGGTGCTTGGTGGATTGTTATCCTAATTCTCTTCTTTGCTTTTGCCGGTTGGGGCGGCAACAGAGGAGGATATGGTAACGGAAACGGTAACAACGATGGAGGTGTAAATACAGTGTTCATTCCTACAGGTGGTAACGGTCTATTTGGAGGCAATGGATATAACTACTGTTGCGCTCCAGCTACACAGCAAGGCGTAACTGATGCCTTTAATTTTAATCAGTTAGACAATGGTATTCGCGGTGTACAGAATGGTCTTTGTGATGGTTTCTATTCTACAAGTCTCGGTATTTCTAATCTTGGTAATACTGTTGCTCAGACTGCTAATGCTAATGCTGTTGCTAATCTACAGGGCTTTAATGCAACTCAGAATGCTATTAGTCAGACTGGTAATACTATTCAGCAATCTCTATGCTCTGGCTTTAATGGTGTTCAGAGTGCAATTGCTCAGACTAACTATAATATGAAGGATTGTTGCTGTGAAACTCGCGAGAGTATTATGCAGTCTAACTTCAACAATCAGACTGGCTTTAACGCAATTCAGAATCAAATGGCTTCTTGCTGCTGCGATCTAAGTCGTGGCCAAGAGAATTTAAAATATGCTCTTGCTCAGTCTACTTGTGATATAATTACAAATGCAGACAAAAATACTGATAAAATTATTAATTATCTAACTCAAAATGAACTTGATAATCTAAGAACAGAATTACAGTCTGCACAGCTACAACTTTCTCAGCTATCATAGACTAGCAATATTGTTAATTAGCTACAACCTACTCCAAAGCCAGCATACATTACTTGTTCACCGTATGCTTCCGCGGGAATTAACACTGTAAATGCTTATGGTTGCGGCTGTATGTAAGGAGGGGATAAACAATGAGTTGTCCCACTTCAAAATGCCTATGCGATAAACTTGTAATCTCGCAAGCAGTAAGTTTTGCAAATAATCAATTAATTATCAATATTCCAGCAGGCAGTTATGCTAATGGTGAGAAATACTGTATTGTTGTGGCACAAGTAATTCCAGCAGCAACTACAATTACGTCAAATGCTTATATAACGATTGGAGATGGAACTACATTATATCCGTTAATAAATTGTAATTGTACCAATGTTAATGCTTGTCAGCTAAGTACAAGAAAGAGATATTCAGTAAGAGTTCATACTAATATTCAAAGCGGAGTATTCAAACTACTAGGCCCGGTTTCTTGTTGTCAATGTAAAAACAATACAGCCGCCGCGCTGCCAGTTGAAGCAACTACTACAACTCCTTGAAGGGAAGAGGTGATAAAAGATGCACAAACTTTTAGAAAGAGTAGAGAAAGAATTAGAAAATATAGCAGATAAGGGACTAAGTTCTTCTAATCTTGAAACTACTTATAAACTAATTGATATTTATAAAGATATTAAAGAAAGTAAGTATTACGATGAACAGTGCGGCGAATATGGCGCCGGAAGAATGAGAGATAGTCGTGGTAGATATATGGGAGATAGAGATAGGGATCGTCGATATGATAGAGATTATCATGACTATGATGATAAGTGGAGTGATGATCGGTACGGCACTTATCCTATGAATATTCGCATTAATCGCTATTTTGATAAGATAAGAGATGGTATGGACACCTATGATTACGACCATGAACGTTACAGAAAGGGAGACAATCCAGATAGACTTGTTGAAGGAATGGAAATGATTATGGGCGCCATCTGTAATTTTGTAGAAGAACTATCCGATTATGCAGAAACATCTCAGGAAAAAGAAGTTATTAGAAAACATTTAAATAAGATGAAAAATATTTAAGATGTTTAAATATTATAATGCAAATCCATTAGGCCGTAATGTTTCAGACTGTGCAGTAAGGGCAATTTCATTAGCCACAAATCGCTCTTGGGATGAAACATATTGTGAACTTTCTGAATTTGCAAGAAGAGAAGGAATTACTTTTTCTGAGATTGAGTTTTTAAATAATTATCTATTAGATAATTTTGAACGATTCTATTTAAATAGAAGAAAAATTCATACGATAAAGGACTTTTAGAACTTGAAACTAAAAGGAACTTATTTAATCACAATGCCAGAACATATTACTTGCGTTATTGATTCAATATTATATGATACTTTTGATTGCTCAGACTAGAACTTCTGGTGCGTTTATAAAGTATAAAAAGAAAGGAGAGTAGAATTTAACTACTCTCCTTTTTTAGAACTTGATTATTTTATTTTTATCATGATCATTCGCGGCCCATGCTCCAATTAATACTGCATCTGCTTCATCTTGTGTTACCTAAATATCATAAAGTTTTTTTACTTTTAGCTAAGCATTCTTTTTCTTATCTTGTCTCTTTTTCCCTTTTATATCCGAGAATGTTCTCCATGTTGAAGGAGAAACTACTTTATAAGGTATACCAGATTCATAGCAATAATTTTTTAAAACGCCTTGTAAATGAGCAAGTTTTTTATAAGTAACTACTGCTTCTTGTTCCCCAAACTTTTGTAATTGAATATCTTCAAGAACTACTTCATCTGGTTTCCACTTTTGAATCATAGAAGCAAACCAACCTTTCGTTAAAGAAATTCTTTCTGTTGAATGAGTTCCATCTGATGTCCATTTTCCATATTTAATAAGTTCTTTATCATCAAAGACAGACCAACCGCTCGTAATACTTGCCTAATCAAACGCTAATATTCGATAACCATTCTTTTTTACAGGTCTAGTATCAACATTAGCATATTTATTATTTTCACATATTGGACAATTTTTATGTCGCCGCCACTATTCAAGTGAAAAAACGTTTAAATGACCATTCGGACAAATTAATTCTAAGTCTGTTTTTAAATTAACATACTCTTTAGACTATAGAATCCATCCCTCTAGTTGAATTTCTTTTTGAATATCTTCATATTTTAAACGAGCCATTTAATCAACTCTTATCTGTAGAACCATAGCCGCCCTCTCCTCGATCTGAATCAGCAAGCTTATCTACTACTGTAAATTCCATCATAGGAGTAGGAGCAATTAGAATTTGAGCAATCTTAAAGCCCTTAGTAATATTAATTGGTTCTGTTCCAGTATTATCTACAATAACACCAAGTTCACCGCGATAACTTGAATCAATCGTTCCGGGTGTGTTGGCAATTCTAATCTTTGTTTTTAGTGAATTGCCACTTCTTGGTCTAACTTGAACTTCATAACCAGACGGAATTTCAAATTTTAAACCAGTATGAACTAGCTTTGTTTCGCCGGCTTCAATTGTAATATCTTCACAAGAATAAACATCTGCACCAGCATCAGTATCATGAGCATAACTTGGAATTACTGCATCGTCATTCATTTTAAGAATCTTAACACTAATTCTTTCTCTTGGATTAGCCATATATGTGAAACCGCGATTAATAGTGGTCTTAAAAATTGTAATTAGTAAATCCTTTTTGTTTTCAGAAAGAGAATCATCATCTGCAATTTCTTTGAGCATTTCTTCTAATGCTTCTTTTTCTTTTTCAATATCTGTATGACCTGCGGTCTTAGCACTATCATAGATAATTTTATCAATCTCTGGACCAGTAAGTAACTTTTCAAGTTCGCCCTTAAAGGATGGATAAGTCTTATCAAATTCCTCATCTGGCAGATTTAGTAGTTCCTCAAAAGGAGCAAACATATCTGCACTAGTAGAATCACTTTCCTTTAGCTTGTTAATAAAATCGCTCATATTTAAAATCCTCCTTAAACTAATTCTGTTGAAATTTCGTCGATAATGCCTTTATTTATAGCTTCTTTTGCTGTTAGCCACCAATCGCCGTTTTTATATTTCTCATAATCGCTGTCTGTAATTTCGGTATTCTTTAATGTAATTTCTTTTAGAGTATCTAAAGTCTTTTCATAGAATTTTGCTTGCTGTTGAAATTTATGAGCATCAGATGCCCAACTACAAGCTCCTTGGTGAAATAAGTATGAACTATTAGGAAATCCAAATCTTTTGTGGCCACAAATTCCAATAAAAAATCCGCCGCTATAACCACAGCCAGTAGTAATTGTCCATACAGGAGTCTTTGAAAGTTTAATTGAATCAATTATTGATAATGTAGCACATAGATCTCCGCCGGGAGTATCAATAATAATTTTAATTGGATTTCTTTCTTCTACTGGAATTCGATCTATTTCATCACACTTATTAAAAAATCTAATGGCTTCAAAAAATTGCGGCCCTGTCTCTGCTGTAATTTCTTCAGTTAGGAATAATGTTCGATTCATAAAATCAAATGTTTCTAAAGAACTAGTAGTATCAATCGAAGTTTCTGGATTGGTAATCTTAGAGAAATAAGAATTTTCTTTATTTAGATCCTCTTCTTCTTTAATGGCATCATAAATATCTTCAACTTGTTGAACTATTTCATCTTTGTCTTTTATTGTTCCATCTTTGTTAAAAAATGATAGAATTTCTTGTTCTTCCATTAATCATTATCCTCCATTTGTTCAATTTGTTTACAAATTTCTTTGTATTCTTTCTCTATATTTGGGTTATAAACAAACCTATTGATATTATCCTCCCATTCTTGGAGAATTTCCATTTTTCGTTTAATTAATTCCTCTTTAGTCATCACTTTCACCTCTCTTTTATTATATTAATATTATATCATATTATATAGTAAAAGTCAAACAATTAAGAGTTTTTGGATTCTGTTTTAATAGTAATCTGTAATCAGAATCATTTTTAAAATTTAAATTAAATTGTGTAATTAGTTCTGGCTTATCGGAAATATAAGAGTAATACGATTCTTGCAATCCAGAATTGTACCATTTAAAAATTGGCTCTAATTCAACAGGAATTTTGTTAAATTTATTAAAATATGGCTTTAATTTTTTTGCTTTTAAATATAGAATACTTTTAATAAACTTTATTCGATTATCTTTTGTTGTAAAATCATTAAAATTAAAGATGTAATTACAACTCCCATATTTATCGAATGTTTCTTTAGTATAATTAAAAAGTAAATTATAACGATTTCCTTTAAAGTGTTGAGAATATTGATTTATTCTATCTAATTTATCTTCTGAATAGATGTTTAAAGGATAATAACAATTTAAATTAAACTTATTATATTCTTTAATAAAGGATTCAATATCATTTTGATAGAGAACATCATGATCTACTAAATAAATATGTCTTTTATTAGAATCAAAATTAGTAAAATCTTTATTTTCAAGTCTTATTAAGGAACTCCTCTTAATTTTATTATAATTTTTTAAATCTTTTATTTTATCTTCTTCTAGATCATATGGAACAAATGATGGCGGCGAATCATTAATTGGATTAATCAACGGTCTAAAAGAATTATAAAACCCACAACCATAGCATTGCGATTTATCGTTTGAAATAAAAAGATTTTTTGGAATTTGAATATTTGTATTTTCAAAAAAGTAGAATATTTTATTAAATCGTTCTAAATCTTGATTAGGTTTTGTAAAAATAACAATATGATTTTGAGAATAATAATAATTAAAAACTTTCATTAATTCAAGATTAGGATATTGTTTTCTACCATACCAAAAATCTATGTCAAATAAGGCGATGCTCGCCATAAGTATCAATCCTCCTCAATTTCAATTCTTTCTGTACTTGAATCAAGTATAAATCCGTTTTCACTTAACTCATTAATTTTTTCAAATAATGGCCATTCTGTATTTTTATATTTTTTTGGAATGAAGCTATCGCCGCGGCGAATACCAGTAATAATGAGCTTTGTTCCTCTAGTAAACCAAGATTTTTCAAGAACGTGTTTTTTTCCATCTTCTCCTAATTGAGACAGTTGTTTATCCCAATCTGAAAATTGGTTTTTCCATACCTTAACAGTAACTACTCCAGATGTTGTTAGTAATGTTACAGAGTTTTTCTTTTTATCTTTATCAATTACTGTTCCTGCTATTCTATAAATCTTATATAGTTGAATTTTATCTTTCTTTTTGGTATAATATTCTCTTTCAACTTTAGGTTCTTTGTCTAACTTAAAATAATTAGAAATTTCATAAACAGATGTTTTTAAATTAGATAATTCATGATTATGATAATAGAAGCTTAAACTATCCATTTCCCATTTTGAAATATTTCCTTCTGTATATTTTTCAGCAGTTTCGTTCCAAAGTTTCTTATTTAAATTATTTAAAATTTCTTGTTGATTCTCTTTCATCCAGCTTCTAACTGGATCCATTTCTTTTTTATAAATATTATCCCATACTTTTTGTTCAATTTTAGCACTTTTATTTTCTTCATCAATTACAACATCAATAAGATTGTCGCTATCATAATTATTATTATAAAATCCAAAAGAGATATTATCTAAAATATAGTATCCATCTTGTTTATTCTTTTTTAAATATTTATTAAAATTAAATACCCTTATCTGTTTATTTAAACAATCTGGAATCATATTTTTTGATATTAGCATTTGCATATTTTGTAGTGTAATTCTTTTTTTCTTGTCTGCAATGGAATCTATATATTTTTCCATAATTTCTTCTCTTGAAGATTCTTTATATAAGTTATCAAAACATCCTGCTTTTATCAAATTAATCATTTGAACTTTATTAACTTTAACTTTACTTAGAAAGTCTTCAATTGAAGAATAACTACGATTTAAACATATGTCTTTAATTAATTGATTACCAATTCTACTAATTCCTCGTAAGCCAGAAATAATAATATTATTTTCTACATCTGGAGTGTAGGTAATTCCAGAAGTATTAATATCTGGTAATGTGAAGGAAATTCCCGCTTTTTTCATTTTACCTATGGCTGTTGCGATTCTACCATAATCACAAGAAGAATTTTTAATTGTATCATCATTTTCCTCATCAGAATTATCTATATTATCTAAAGCAATTTCGTCTTCAAGATTCATAGAACCAGAATCTACAATTAAATTAGCCGTATTCCAAAAAATGATTGGATATTTATAGGCTAAATTCATTTCTTGTAAACCTACTATAGAGTATCCTAGAGTGTGCGCGGCGTTAAAACCATCAAAATAGATGAATGTTTCCATTCTGATTACTATTTTAGACTATATCTTCATCATCTTTAAAGTCAAATAAAGGCTCTACTAACCTATATTTCCGACTAAGACAAATTCTATTGTCTTTGTACAAAGCAGTAGCTAATTGCTTCGTATTTTCCAAACCCTGAAATTGACAAGTATAACTGTGTCCATTTTTTTCTTTTAAAGTAATTTTACTTTTACTTTTTTTGTTTATTAGAGAATTACAATATTTTTGAAAATCTTCACAAATACTTCTAGAATAAGATACCAATCCGATATGATAATAACCAGATTTATCAATTGATATCCAACCATCTCCATCCAACAATCCTCTAAGAAAATGTGGTAAAAATTCTTTTGGTATATTTGGAAGATGTTTGGTTAAATAAGTTTTATTAGGAATAATACCATATTGTCGCAGGTCGTTACATATAATATCAGATACCACTCTTACACAGCAAGTTTCTGCATTTTCTCTTTTTCTATAAGAAATTTTTGAATTTAAATTTAATTCTTTTTTAAAGATTTCTAATAATTCTCTATCTTTAACTTGAATTTCTAAAGATAGTTGGTTCTTATAAATATTACCATCTGCAAAAATAAAGCCTAAAAAATATGCTTTTTCTTCTGTGTCAATCTTTTTAAAATATGCTTCATTAATCTTCTTATTCTTTCTTGGCTGGGCCTTTATTTCAATATTATTTCGTATTAGAATTTTATGAATTGTTTCAGTACAACAGTTAAATTTATTAGCAATTTCTCTTTGACATAGCTTATCATTTAAATATAAATTAATTACTTGTTGTTCTTCTTTTGGATTTAAAGTTCTTCCACCTTTAGCGCCTCTTATTTGTATATTGTTTTTTACTAAAATATTTTTAATATAAATATCCCTACAATGATAGATATTTTTTGATATATAATGAATACTTAATCCGTCTTCACTATAAAGTCTAACAATATTGCGAACGTCATCTTCTGTCCATATTCTTTTCTTTGACATTCTTTTCACCTCCTTTTTATTTTTTAATTAGTAGATTGATGATGCGTGGTACTTGGGAATTTCTTCCTACGTCATATTGACTAGTCGTTGAACCTCTTGTTAGCTAAACAATTCGGCTGCTGATTAGCATATATTAATAATAATAATACTTAGCTTTCCAGCAATTCTCCACGTTTTCGATACATATTGCTATGTAAAGGGACAATATTTTATCCTTTATTTGCTGCAATTAGAACCTTCCATACATAATTACATAAGTTAAAATCACATTGCTTTTCTTTTGTTACTTCAAAGAATTCCTTTTCCAATGTTTCAAAAGCTTTTGGGTTCTTTTTGGCTACAGATTTGCGTAATTTATCGCTCCATAATAGACTGAAACCTCCTAATTCTGGCTGCTGTACAAGCATCATAAATTGTTCTTGCTGAACACACATTCCATAAGTAATACCTACAATTTTTTCTAGTACAGGCCAATATTTTTTATTAACTTTCCACTGTCTTAATTCATTATACCATTCCTCAATATTATTTTTAAACCTAGAAAATTTTTCTACAGGAATTTCTTTACTACCTTCTGGTGGCATTAGTCTAATAACTGCATTTAAAGCAGCGAGTTCATCAACAGTTTCTGGTTTTACAGCTTCAATGCCCTTAATTCCGCTGTCTTGCTCCATTTGAAACAAATTTTGAATTTTATGTTCATGAACCATTTTCCACATTTCTGATGATGTTCTATCAATATTATACACTCCAACTGCTGATTCATACCTTTCTCTTAAAGAAAGATTTTTATCTAAATAATTGTAATCTGTTAATAGATCAATGCAAGCTCTCATTCTATCAAGTGCTTCAATAGATAATAAATCTATCTTTAGTAATGATACAGATTCCAATTTGTGAAGGTCATATTGTGTAATAACATCACCGTTAGTCGTTTTCATTAGTGCCGTTGTTTCAGTTATCGGACTATCATAAAAAATTACACCGCCGGCGTGACTGCCGCATCCACAACATAATCCGCTGATTCTTTGAGCAACTTTCCAAACATTATTATATTTTCCGTCCATTAGTTCTTTGAATTTCATATCTGGTTTTAATCCGTTTTCTTCATCACCGTAATAAGTCTGTTCAAGGGTAAAATCTATTCCTCTTTCTGATTTAATAAAAGAAGATAAATAATTTGCTTCATCTGGATCAATCTTTAATCCGCGACAAGCAGTTAGTATTGCAGACTTTGGTTTTTCAGTTCTAATAGTTAAAACCTTAGAGACCCTATCTTCTCCGTAAGCCTCTTGTAATGCTCTATAAACTTGTGGACGTTTTCCTCCTTCAATATCGCAGTCAATGTCTAGTGGACTAACTCTTTCTGGATTTAAGAATCTAAAACTATATGTTTTTGTTTTTTCTCTTAGCGGATTAATTTGCGTTATATCAAGAATATTTAGAAGAATGAAACCCAATCCAGAGCCGCGAGAACAGCCAACTAACGAATTCCCTTTTTCCCAAATAATCTTTATGTAATCTCTCATGTTAAGCAGATATGCACTCCATTGAGTATTCATTTTTTCAGATGCTAATCTAACTGCTTTTAAATTGTCATCTATCGCCGCATAAGTAAGTTCATTATCATATTGCTCCTTATCTGACAAAATCTTTGTAACTATTGCTGCGGCTAAATCAATATTTTCCTTATGCGGAGATTTATAAAAATATTCTAACTCTTTTATCTTATCCTTATATTCTAAAAATTGTAAGTCTGTAATAGTGTCAACAGTTTTTGGAAGATAAACAATACGTGTAGGTTTTGTTAAATCATAATCCTCACACATGTCATAAATCTTTTTAGTATTATTCATCCATTCAGAAACTTTTTCTTCTCCGACAGCTTTGTCCATTATGCTATGAATTTCTTCTCTACTCATCATATAAGTTGTAGCATAAAATTCTTCTGTTTCTCGATCACCATCCTGTGCAGTTAAAAAAGCGTGATGAATTTCTTTATCTTCTTTTTTCAAATAATGGGCATCAAGAGAAATGACAACTGGAATTCTTGTTTCTTCTTGTAATTTTACAGTTGCTTGATAAACTGCTAATTGATCACGACTTCTTGCCGGTTGAACTTCTAAAAAGAAATTCTCCTTTCCACAAATTTGTTGTATATGAAAAACCCATTGCTTAATATATTCCCATTTTTCTTCTGTCGGTTCTTTAATATAATTAACTTCTAATTGAGATAATTTTCCGCCTAAACAGGACTGTTGCATAATAACATGTCCGGGATTATTACCAACAATATCTATTAAGTCTGAATAATATGTAGGAACACGAATCTGTCTACCCATTTTAAAACTTCTTAACCATGCTCTTGTAGAAATTTCTCGAATTTGTTGATGCCCTATTTCATCTTTAGCCAAAAGAATCCAGTGATAAAACCTATCTTCTCCTTTTACAAAATTATCTTTATTTAAGCCATTTCTACATAAATAAATTTCATTACCTCTAATAACTTTAAAATTTGGATACTTTTCTCTAATAGATTTTTCTACATCTTGACAATCAATTGCTGTAGATACTGTTTCGTGGTCTGTAATTGCTATAAAATTATGACCTAATTCCGCTGCATACCAACATAATTCACTCAAAGAATTTGTACTATCGCGCAATCTATAATTACTACGATCTGTATGATTGTGCGTAGAACCATAAAATTCATTCATTTTCAAGCCTCCTAAAAGAATTAGATATTTATAAAATTCTATTTCTTTTTCTCTTTTCTATATTAATTATATCATAAATAATAAAAAAAGTCAAGCAAAATCGCTTGACTTCCTTACTCAAATATATGACTTAACAAGCTTTAATAAGTAATAATCGTCATCTTTCTTAACTTTATGTGTTGCACTATAAGAAATTAATTCATATCCTTTTTCATTTGCAGCATCTTTTGTATCTTGAATAAAATTTTCTGTTTCCTGCTCGGTTTCACTACGATATTCTTCTGTTCTCTTTAATAGTTCCATTATAATTCCTCCTTAAAAATCTGCCATTTTATCGTTACAAAATTCCATATCAATAATTTGAATTTGTGGAGTTTTTCTTCCTAACCATTCGTGCATTGACGCACGGCCAATAATATTAACAGTTGAATTTCTATTATTCAATAAAGTATCAGCTAATTCTTGATCTTTAAATTTAACATATTCAATTTCATTAAATTTAAAATTGATGGTAGTTTTATTTACACCTACTAATCTTAGATTTTCGACTGGAACACTTTCAATTAAAATGATTGGTTCATCATTGTTCTGACCAAAAACATCTTTATACTTGTCAATATCTAAAATTAATTGTCCAAGTTTTGGACTGTTTCCATTTAGGCTAAAATCTATTTCATAAAGACCTTGATGAAAGTCTATATTTTCTAGTTTATTATTTGCATAATTAAGAAGTTTTTCAATATTTTTTTCTTTAATAGAATAGCCAGCAGCGTTTGCGTGCGGATAATCCTTAGATTTCTCTAAGGCCCAGACTATCTTTTACTATTTAAAATAATAGTATATCCATTTCAAATAGCGTATTAATAGCTATTTTACTCCCAGTCTCACCCGGGATAGTCGTTACAGATTTAATAGTTTTTTATTCATTTCTTTATTTTCTCTTAACGGATAAATCAAATTTTTATTATAATGATTTTTACCGGAATTTATCATTTTTGCAGAACTTCTACCCCAACCATATTTTGTCCCTATTTGGTTTAAGGGGATTTTTGTAAGTAAAATAGTTTTGATAATTTGTTCTACTTTTAAATCATTTAATATTTTTTCTTTTGGACGAATTGGATAATCTATACTATCGTCTCGCCACGAATCACCATCATTGATATGACGAATAATATCACTAGAAACATGGTATTTTTTTATAATAGTTTTTCTAGGAATACTCCAATCTTTTAAATCTTCTCTTATTTTATTGGCAATTTCTAAGTTAATTTTAGAATTAGGGTTATTTTCACCTTTCATAACTGGAGGTTCTTCTCCTCCTGCTAATATATTATATCCATTTGGAGCAAACGAATTATAAAAATTTATATAATATTTTTCTTTTTCATTATAATCATTAAACCATCCAATTATTTCAAAAGAAAAATTTTCGATTCCCCATTTCTATATGGCTTCACTTATTAAAGATTTATAATGATTGTTTTTTCTAATATGCTCTTTCCAACGTCTCTCTGGATTACTCGACTAACCTATATAAACATGATGATTAATTTTATTTTCTATTTTATAAATAGCTTTAATAAAACCAACTCCTGTTTTATAATTTTAAGAATAAAAACTATTTTTTCCACGGGATTGTCGTGCTTAATAATTAAGTTTAGAGTTCCCCGTTAGCCATAAAATATATATGACCCCATTAATAAATGGTAAAGATATATTAGGGCCATCGTATTAACCCTGAACATAGTCCATTAAATTACTATCTAATAACAATTGTCTAAAATCTTTTAATTCTGATTCTCCTCTTCCTCTAATTGAACCCTTGAATTCACCATTACTATTAATTCTACCCAACATTACAGGCTTTTTATATTTCGCCGCGACACCCATTGCTACAAGTCCAGTTAAAGTATTTGGAGTATCTAATTCATCAGCATTCAAAATTAAAATTTTATTATCATCTAAACAATTTTCAATAATCTGAATATCTAATAATTCAATGGCTTTATCCTTTTCTTTATTTTGCCTTGTTCTGGCATTTGAACAGGTTCTTGCTGCCTGCTCTGCAATTGTTTCATACTCTCCTTTGTGACCTCTTTTAGTAGAAGGCACTTCCTCGTCCCCATTAATAAAGGCTTTAAAAAGAATGTCCTTTTCTGAATCAGAGCCAATTCTAATTAAAGCATTGATAAGTGGAACAATATAGAAAGCAACTTGAATTTGAGTTAGACTGCAATTGTTCAAAAAGTTTTCTGTAATCTCTTCTGCTTTCATAGTAAAAAGAGGATAAGCTTGCTGTTTAATTAGACCTCTTAGTCCAGAATTAACAAAATGTTTTAATCCTTTAAGATAATATCTGTTTTCTAAAGTATTCATATCCATCATGTCGCCAGTTTCGCCACAGGCTACTAAATCTAAGTATTGTTCTAAATTAGATTCTAAATTCATTTTGCTATCATAAGCTTCAATAAACTTATAAACTACACCTACGCCGCTTAATGAACGATTGGGATAATTTCCACCTTGATTATTGATTACAACGGCATTTTCATCATAATAATCAAAAATATGATGGTCTAAACATAAAATTTCATAGCCAAAGTTTTTTAGCTGTTTCATTTCATCATGGTCACTACTGCCAGCATCTGGAATAATGATTAAATCGCATTTCTTAGACTCCATCAAGTATTCCATTTTCATTTGAAAGCCATGTTCTTTACCTTGTGGTAAAAGATAGTCAATATCAATATTATTTTTAATAGCTTTTAAATAATTATACATTAATGCCGCACTTGAAAAACCATCAAAATCTGAATCAACAATAATTAAAATTTTATTATTTAAATTTTTTTCTAAAAGCTTAATTCCTGCATCAATATTGTCAAGCTGACAAGAATTTAACTCAACTTCTTCCGTTGGATAAAAATACATCTCTTCATTATCTTTATTAATAATTCCTCTATCTTTTAAAAGATTTGGGATAAAATTGTCTTTAATATCATAACTTGTTCTACGAACATACTTCATTTTACATAAACCACCTTATTAAATAATTTTATAAAAGTTTCTTTTCCTTCGTCTAAAGGACTATCTTTTAATTTTAATAAATTTTGATTATCATAAATAAATCCAATATCACAAAGATTTTTATATTTATTACACATTTTGTTTAATTTATTAAAATATTTTTCTTTTTCTTTCCAATCTTCGCCCTCTTTATCAAAGGCTACTATAATTTTTTCGACACCACAACTCAATAGCAATTGAACTTGATAATTATGTAGCTGGCTTCCACAAGCCGCAACACAAATGTTTTTATCATGACCAAACATTGAATCATATAACATACAACTTTTTTCTCCTTCAACAACTATTGCTGTTTTATATTTTTTTAAATTATCTTTAACTAAATTTAGGCCATAAAGATTATATCCTAAAGAATGAGCATAACAATGTCCCTCAATCGTAATTGGCATATACTTACCAATCTCTATATCTTCATCATTAAGCGCGCGACCACGGATACCAATTAATTCGCCATTTTTATTATAATGAGGAATTACAATCTTATTTTGAGAAATACAATATCGTATATTGTAAAGGCGTAAAGATTCTTCTGAAATTCCTTCGTTTAACCATTCTTGCGGCATATAATTAGAAAAGATATTTAAAAAGTTTGGATTGTAAACACGAAAACTAATCTTAGGAACTTGTATTTTGAATTTGTCATATTGAGATTCATAAGGAAAATAGAATCCGTTATCTTTTTTCTTTGTAATGATACCATCTGCAATTTTTAAAACTATATCTTGATAAAAATTATATTCTATTCCTAATGTATTGTATCTACGTTCAAATAATCCAAAAATATTAAAACTTTCACCACAACCGCTATAGCAATGAAACAATTTATTGGCTTTATAATAATAAAGCTTCATACTAGCATCTTCTACGTGAGAATTGTGACAAAGCGAAGGAAAGATTATGTAATCACTTTTCTCTTCATATCTATCTGCTCCAAGAGCCAAAACTAATTGAATAACTCTTTCTGGCGTTAATGAATCATTTAATTCTTGTAATGTAATTTCACTCATTATATTAAATCACCGAAAGCCTTATCTTTATAAAATTTTTCTCGTTCTTCTCTATCACCAAAAGCATCTTCTAAATCAGATACTAATTCATTCGTTTCATCAGCTGGCATATAATATTCTTTATAAACTTTTTCTTTAATCTCTCCATTATTATACAATGCAAGTAAATCAGAAAAATCTTGTTCGTCTTGATTTTTAAAATCCATAATAACAAAATCCTCTAATTTTTCCTTCATTGTTGCCGAAGTAACAAACAAATCTTGTTTTCTACAAGTTCCGTAATCATAATAAGACCAAATACGAATGTTTGTCCAACGACCTCTACGGTTTTTATAAACATCAGTTACTATATTGGGCTTTAATCCAAAATTATCGACAAATTTAGAAATTAACTGTAATTCATCCGGTGTAACTCTAGCAAAAATACAACCTAAATCAACTAGATTTCTAATTGCTTTACTACCTTCTAGATTTCTAAAATCCCTAAAACCACCTTTAGGATCATCTTCAGAATTTGTTTGTGTAGATGTCATAATGAAGGCATCTAATTCAATTGCTAAATTTTTTAAAGTAGTAGTAAACATTCTTAAACAAACGTGTTCCTGCAATCCTAAATCTCTATATTCACTAAGCATAGCTGGTGAAGAGAAAATATAGTCATAAAAGAAAATATTAACACCAAACTGAATTGAATATTTTCTAAATAAATTTTTAACAACAGAACTACAAGGGTCTGGGATTCTTGCAAAAAGCATATTGTCTTTAAATTTTTCCATTATATCTGCCGCAATCTTTATTCTTGGCATTTCTTCTTCGCCATAAGTACCATAAAGAAAAATTTCTTCATTATATCCTGTTAAATAAGCCAAAATCATTGTTTTAATTTCTTCTGGATCTTGTTCTGTCATTATATATAAAACTTTTTCACAGCTACCAGTAGAAACCCATTCTCTTTTGTTTCTATCATAACGAATAGGATAGGCTATATTACACGCATCTCCCACCATTTGACGGCTTTTACCTCCTGAACTTGGTGCAGATCGTAGATATAATTTTCCACGCCTACCGCCACGACAGACAGTATTAAAAATATCTCCTTGTAATTGATAACCAATCTCCGGAGTTTTTCGCCATTCATCAATTAATTCAAGGATATCATCAGCGGCATAACTTTCTTCAACAAGATTATTATAAGAATATTTATTTTCAAAACTGGCAACTTCACTTTTTAGAATATTAACTATATCATTGACACTCATTTTCTGAAATTTTTCATTAATTTCTACATAATTATCATCTAAAGGATTTTCACAAAAAATATCATTTGTATCGCGGCCAGTTAATTGAATTTCTCTTAACAAATTTAATTTTTTTAATCTGTTATAATAAAAATTAAAATTCCCCTCATCACTATTAACTTCACAATCTTGAAAGAATGTTACACCATTTTCTTTTTCAATTAAATTTTTTGCTACTAAATTTTCTTGTAGTAGACTAATTACATCAACTGCATGAATTTTATTTGCGCCATCAGCATATAGATTATATATAGCTGAAAAACCATATTTATCAAGAGAGTTCGGAAAATCTTCTGGTGCTAAATTATACTTATCTGTTTCATTTAATAAGTCTGGGTGATTCATTAAGCCGCCAAGAACTTGGATTATAGTATGTCTATCAATTTGAATCATTCATTTTCTACCTCCAAATTCTTAATATCAATTTTCTTCTTTTTTCTACGATTTTTCTTCATATAATCAGAAGGTTTAAAAGAAATTTCTATCCTGTCTCTTGCAAGTTGCTCTTCAATTTCTTTTGAAATTTGTTCTTGAAGCTTTTCCTGCTTTTTATAATAAGCCGCGGCCTCGGTCCAAATATAAGGAATTATACCAATAGTTTTATATTCATCTTTTACTTTATGATGCTTAATATCATAATAATATTTTAATGTTAGTAACTGACCGCGATAAGGCATTCCTTGTTCTCTAAATTTATTCATTTGAATTAGATTCCAGTCACTTACAGGATTCTCTTCATCTTCTGCTCCAAATTTTCTATAAATATAAAAGAATAAAGCATCTCTATCATCATAAAGTTTTTTGGATTTTTCTTTACTTTCTTCCGATAAATGATTTCTAACTGCCGCAACCGAAACATCAAATTCTCTCGCAACTTGCGCCATATTACAGCATTCTTGATAGCGTTGATTAATTTTACTTTCCATTTCTGGAGTAACTTTTACGGCTTTCTTTCGTTCTTTTGCCCCCGGAATTGAATTTTCTTGTAATAGGTATTTCGTCACCGATTTAACTGAAATACCTAATTCTTTTGCTACAGCAGTTTTAGTTTTCAATTCTTCATATAAGATTGGAATTTGTTCAATAATATCTTGTGATAACTTTCCCATTTAATCACCTTTCTTTTTATTTTCTATAATTATTATACCATATTTTATCAAAAAAGTCAATAAAAATGGCCCATTTCTGGGCCATTCTTTTTATTTACATTTTATTTGAAAGGTCATCAAGAAACTCTGCGCATTGTGCAGTTTTACTTCTTTCAGTCATTGTAAGTTTAATAGTAGCAAACATTTTAGAATAGATAGGAGATTTTCTTAATCCAAGTAGAAGCTTTAGGCCATTTTTATTTCTAAAAAGCTGGCTGTCTGCCTGCTTAATATCTCCATCAAAAAAGATTCTTGTACCCTCACCGCAACGAGCAATTAAAAGCTTTACATGATCTTCCGTTAAATTTTGTGCTTCATTTATAATTAAAATAGAATTTTGGAAACTGCGGCCACGGATAAAACCCATTGGAACAATTTCTAGTTCTTCATTTTGTAACATATCTTGGACTCTATCAATACCAACCAAATCAATAAGAGGACCGATTTGTCCTTCTATCTTAGCCAGTAATTCGCCCGGTAATGCCCCAATGTCCATAGTATTTTCAACGAAAGAATTATTTGGAACATAAACAATTTTTTGAATATTACCTTTTTCTAGTTCTTGTAAAGCAAAATTATTTAATATAAACGACTTCCTTTTCTACCGTCTCTTTCGAGATACTTTAACACTAATTTAATAGTCGGAGTAGACTATATCTTCTTCATTTTTATCCTCTGAACAATTTATTTGCAATCAATTGCTTTCGAGCTAAAGATACTTTTGCATCTTTATACAATTCAGTAGCCAACTGAATTACTGTTTCTTGTTTATAAAATCTAATATGATATGCTGAATCATAATTAGCAATAACATTTTTATTCTTTTTACTTAAAAAAGTATTACACAGTTGTCGAAAATCTTCACAAATACTTTTATGATAAGAACAAAAATCTATAGCATATCTTCCAGTTTTTTGAATTTGATAAATACTTCCATCTCCATCTATTAATCCTCTTAAAAAAGGCTTCAAATATTGATTATCAATCTCTGGCAAATGCTTGGTGATATAAGTCTTATTAGGAATTATTCCATACTTTTTTAAATCTTCTGCCATTTTTTTACTTCTAAAACTTAATCTAGTGCACTCTTTCCCTTTTTCTTTTCGATACGTAACTTTAGAGTGCAAATTTAAAATATTCCTAAATTCTTCTATAATTTTTTCATCAGAGACTTTCAATTCTAAACTAATTTGTGGAGATCTTTTTCCTTCTATGTCATTTACTACACTGCCATCAGAAAACATAAGTCCAAGAAAATAAGCTTTTTCTTCCGAATCTATTTTTTCAAAAAAATCTTCTTTTGCAGTTCTATTTTTCGACAATCCTCTTTTTTTTATAGGAATATTGTATTTAAAACAGACAGCTTTAATTGCTTCTGTTCTACAATGAAAATATTGACTAATAAACGTTAATGTTTTTCCTTCTTCTGAATACATTTTGCAAATTTTCTTTTCATCTTCTAAATTAAAAGTTCTTATTTATATCACCTCTTTAAAAATATTGCAAATAAATGAAGTGCGGCATTTCGTAAAAATTACTATTATTATTTTAGTCGTTGAACCTTCCATTGGCTAGATGGCTTGGCTGCTGATTACCATGCTATAAAGTTTAGGTTTCCCAGCAATTAACCGCATTATTCAATATATATCACTATATAAGGGAGCTAATCAATAACCCGTTCCAAATTTACCTCCAGCATAAGCAACAGTGATATTTTTGTTATTTAAAATATCAAACAAACAGGCCTGCTCAGAATTTCGCGGCACAATGCAATCAATATATTTATTCTTAATCTGAGGATTTTTAATTCCCCTCAACTTACCATCACGATAAACAAGTTCCCCATAAGTCTCATAGTCTTCTTTAAAATTATTGTTAATACAGGGTGCATCTAAATTCTTAGTAATAATATATTGATTTTCGTATAGCAGCCCTAATTGTTCTGGAATATCACCAGTTTCATAAATTTTAGTAAATTCTTCCTCACAATCTTTATTCCTCAAATACCAATAATTAACGCCATCATAATCGTCTGAATGTGAATATCCTTTAGTACTGATTCCTTTAATTTGTGCCTTGACTTTTAAATAAACATCATTTGTAATAAGAGTTGCGTTCTTGTCTTTAGCAATAACTAGAAGTTGATCATCTACAGGGATATTTAAATTATCACTATCATAAAAAGAAATACTATCCATATTTCTTGAAATATATACTGCCGCACGACGAGCATTGAAAGCTGTATCGTTATTTTGATTTCTTTTTAGTCCGTCTAATTCTTTTAAAACGCAAGTTGGAATAATGATCTCAACATTTTTAATATCAATAATTTGTGGATAGTCTAAAAGTATATTTGTATCAACTATATATTTTTCCATTTAATTCCTCCAAACAAAAAAGGAGAGCAAATTTAATGCTCTCCCATTTTAAATTAATCAATTAGTTTAATTAGTGCCTGTTCAAGTTCATTTCTCTGCTCTGGGAGAATCTCAGAGAATCTAGTTGGTTTTCCAAATTCTTCTTCAAGAACTTTTAGAATAGTTTCTTTTCTATTTCCATCTGCCTTAATCCACATTTCTTTAGCTTCATCCATTAATTCATCAAAAGAACGAATATTATATGGATTAGGAGCATCAGTGGCTTCGCCGCCACTCATTTCAATTTCCTTGTCAATTGCATCTTGAATAGCCTTAACAAATTCGTTATAATCAAGTTCAATTCTCGGAGCAATATATTTAAAGCGAGATTTTGTTAGGAATCTTTCATCACTTCTGAAGAACATAAAACGTTTATGTTCAATGGTATCTCCCACCTCAATGGGAATATCACGAATATAAGTAATAATATCTACAAACTTATTAATTAGTAGGAATGGACGATTTGGAAGTGCAGGAACAATTTTATTATATTCCTTTCCATTATCATCAGTATAAGCCTTCTCAGTTTCATGAGAAATAAAGTTTAAACCATAGCCGGCATAGGCCAGACTTCTAAATGTAGACATAAATTCATCATCTAGTAACTTATATCCTCCACCAAAAGCTGCTACATCTTTAATGGTTTCTACTCCATGTTCTTGACAAAGCCACTTTTCACAAAGTTTATAAGCTTCATCAACTGTGTCGATTGCTAGAGAATGAAATTTGTCTTTTAGTGCTTCTTCTCTAATTAGCTGATTACAAAGTTGCTTCCATTCTCGCCAAGTTTTAATAGGAACTACATATGTATTATTTAATCCATTAGAACCCGGCTCAAACGAAAGAATTAAAGCTTTCTTAAATTTTGATGCTAATGTGGTCTTCCCACAACCCGGGGCACCGTAAATAAGAGCAAATTTACCTCGAATATCTCTACTAATTTTTTGTGGTTCAAGTTCAAGCAAATTAATCATTTAGTGATTCCTCCTTTCATTTTAATTTAATTTTAACTTAAAATGAAAATGGCTTAAAAGCCAAAATCACTAGCAGAAGGCTTCTTCACTGTTGGCTTAGTTTTAGCCTTTGCTGCATCTTCAATTTCCTTAATTCTTGCTTGACGTTCACCAAGTGCTACCTTTACCTGTCCAGAATCATAAGACTTGTCTTCATCTAGTGGGAATGAGCCACCAGTAATAATTAATTCATTCTTAGAAACAGTATGGCGTTCAATAACTGGAGCACCAAATGCCTGCTCCACTTTCTTCTCTTCAACTTTATAAGTCATATTGATTGCACCTGTTAGGCTCACTGTATCTTGTTCATGCCAATTCTGCTCTACGAAATTAGCCGCATTGCCCGCTTCTGCAATAAGTTCAATTACATTAGCCTTACCACGATAACCTACAACAATAAGCTTAACCTTAATTCTACCAGTTTCTTCATCATCTTTATATTCTGGCTTAATAGAACCAACGACACCAGTCAACGTGAATGTTGCTTCATCTGGCAGATTCCGTCTATCTTCATTAGGAAAATTGCAGTCAATTTGGAAAATACCACCAATAAGCTTGCCCGCGCGGTTCACATAAATATTCTCATTAATATTACAAGTTCTGCCGCTAAACATAACTCTCGTTGCCGCACAATCCTCTGCGGCTGCTTCAGAAACAAAATTCTTCATTGCAAGAATGTTATCATAAGCCTTATTATCAGTTCCATCTGCCTTCTTTCTCATTGAAAAAGACCGAATAGGAATAATATTCTCTGTCATAACACCATTAATTTCTTGGTCAACACCAACTCTTGCAGTTGCTGTAATATACTTTCTACCATCGGTTGTTTCTTTTTCTTCAACATCAAGTTCCTTTAGAACACCAATAACAGTAACCTCATTAACACTCTGTACCTTTTCAATATCTAGCATAAATAAATTCCTCCGATAGTTAAAATTTTTAATTAATTTTAGTATTAAAAAATGACTTGTTATTAACAAGTCATTTCTTTTTTTCAATTCAATTGCATTGCATTACTCAGTAGCCGCATCTGGATCAAATGCTAGACCATCTGGAGTTAGAGCAAAATACTTAACCTTCTTTTCCTTGCCTTCATCATCAACAACAGTTTCGGTAATCCATTCTGCGCGGCCCTTGCGTGCTAGACCAGATACAGTACCAACTACTGCGCCAACCTTTTCAAAACCAAGTGCTGTCTGAACGTCCTTAGCGGTAAACTTTGCACCGGAACCTGCTTCCTGTAGATAAGATAGAACCTTCTTTGCGTTATCTGTCATGATAAAATCACTCCTGTAAAAATTTAAAATTAAAATATATTTAAATAGCAGGTCTTTGCTATTTATTACTTATTTATTATATCATATCATATTTTTGAAATATAGTCAACATCTTTACTTTTCAAGAATTGCTGAATTTATTTCATTTATTAATTCGATTGCTTTCTGAGCACTCTTAATTTGCTCTTCTAAGCAACCTTTTGAATAAAGAAAAGCTAAACGAATATAATTAATTTCCATTAATGATAATTCTTCATCATCTATTAATTTTCGTCTTATTCTTTCATAAATCTTTTCTTCGTCAATTAAAGATAAAATAAATTTTTTAGCTTTTTCATCTTTAATATCTTTTTTCTTTTCAGTTATTTCGTCTGTAAAATAATACATTTTATCTAAATAACCATTTATCGCGGCTAATGCCGGACTTTTATTTTTAACAATAATTTCTCGTTTCTTTTCTAAACTCAAAACCATTCCTCCTTTAAGTCTATAAATATTATATCATAGATTGCAATTAAAGTCAACTAATCAACATATCTTGAATTTGTTCATTTTCTTCCAAATTCATTGATTTTGTTCCCGCCGCATCTCTACTCAAAAGAGAGATTTCAGAAGAATTAATCTTAATTATTCTTCCTTTTGTATTAATAATAATATCACAATCTGCATTAATAGTCAACATCTTAACTGTCATATCGTTATCATCAAGTTTCTGAATCTTTTTTCCCTTAGTTCCGCGAGTCGCAATACCAATGTCAGATAGATTCATTTTTTTAATATAGCCTTTTTTAGATACTGCAATTAAAAATTTGTCTTGATTTTCAACAATTTGTGAATCAATTACTTGTGCGCCATCATTGAGTTTAATTCCTTTAACTCCTGCTGCGGCGCGTCCAATTGGAGAAATATTTTCTGTTTCAATCATAATACAATTACCATCAGAAGTCAAGAAACCAATTTTTTCATTATCTATAGGATATACATTCAGAACTTCATCATTGTCTTTAAGATTAATAGCTTTTAAAGACTTGCCTCTTTTCTTCTGATATTCAGAAGTTTTTGTTTTCTTAATTATACCTTTTTTAGTGATAAAAATCAAATATTTAGCTTTTTCTTTCCTTTCCATTGTTGTTAAGGTAGTAATATACTCGTTATCTTCTAATTCAAATAACTGATTACAATTAATTTTAGCATTAATTGGCAATTCACTAGTATAGGTAGAATACATTTTTCCTGTATTAGTAAAAGCTAGCAATTCACTTAAATTATTGTCATTAATAGTTTGAACAATAACTTCGTTTTTACCAAGTTTAACCTTTGAACCTTTTCTGCCTCGGCGAGTAGTCATGAGAGTGGTAGATTCCTGAGTATAGATATTGTTATGATTGGTATAGTAGATTAATAACTCTTTTTCCTCAATGGGTTCTGCATCTTCTTCTTCACCTTTATATTCTAAATTCACAAGACGCGTTCTCCGATTATCTCCGAATTTATTTGATACTTCTCTTAATCCAGTTTCTATTTCTTTAAATAAAAGTTCTTTATTATTAAGGATAGCTAAAATTGTTTCCTCTTCTGCTTTAAGTTTATTTTTTTCGTCTTTAAAAGATTGTATTTCTAGGTTGATCAATCGAGATAAAGTCATTTTAAGAATGGCATCCACTTGTAATTCATTAAAATTAAATCTTTCAATTAATCTTTTTTTTGCAACATCTTTATTATTTGATGATTTAATAATTTCTACTATATCTTCAATATTAGCAATTGCCAATAAAAGACCATCAATAATATTAATTCTTGCAGCTATTTTTTTTAAATTAAATTCATGAATTTTCGTTCTAACTTCAATTTCATGATTAAGATGTGCCTGTAAGGCTTCTCTCCAACCAAATACAACTGGTCGAGTGCCATTTTCGAGCATTATCATATTAATAGTATAGCTACTTTGAATAGATGTTAATTTATAAAGTCGTTTAACAATTTTTTGAACGTTCGTATTTTTTTCTAAAAGAATTTTTAAGTTCGCAGAACGTCCAGAAAGATCGTCTACTTTTTTTACGCCAGTTAATAAACCATTGTCTAAAGCATCCTTAATTTGAGCAATAATAGTTCCTACATAAACACCATAAGGAATCTCTACAACATATAGAGCATTTTCTTTATCATTGTATTCAATTGTTCCACGAATAATTGCACTTTTTCCTCTTCCATTTTTAAGAGATTCTTTTACTTCATTTGCATTAAGAATCGTTGCGCCAGTACAAAAATCGGGAGCGCAATAGATTTCATCAAAAGAAATGTTTGGATTCCACAAAAGTCTGATCATAGCTTCATTGATTTCTTTTAAATTAAATTGTGGAATTGAACTACTTATAGCTGTTGCAATTCCTATTGAGCCGTTACATATATTATAAAAACCAAGAGAAGGAGATACAGATGGAAATTTTTGAGTATCGTCATAATTGTCAAACCATGTATCAATACAATTTTTATCAATATCATTAAAAATAAGACATCCTAGTTCTCCTAATCTCATTTCTGTATATCTCGCCGCAGCTTCGTTACCACTTGCACTAATAGTACCATAATTACCTTTAAAATCTTCAAGTGGATATCTCATTGTAAAAACTTTTGCAAGACGAGTCATAAGTTCATAACAGGAGGCATCGCTATGAACATAAAAATGATCCATTGCCGCAGTTACTGATTTATGAGCTTTTTTATATGGCTTCTTATAAGTAATTTTATCTAAAATTTGAGCATACATACATTGTCTTGCGGCAGGCTTTAAACCATCTCTTGCATCAACAAGCGCTCGATTTTGGATAGTCATTCCTGCATAGGTAGAAAAACTTTCTTCAACAACATTAAGTAAATCTATTGTCATTTTATCACTCCTTATATAAAGTTAAATATTACATATCTCCATAATGACTAAAATCTATTCTATCCATAACAAATTCCTTTCTAGGAGCAATATCACTCCCCATTAATGCACAAAGTTGTTTAATTCCCTCTTCTGAATAGGTAATTTCATCAAGCACTTGTCCGCCCACTGTCGAAAAAAGTGTTGCTTTAAGATCTGCTTCTTCAAGAGCACCTAACCCCTTTATTCTCGTAATATCTCCTTTAAGGCTTCCTCTTACCTTATTAAATTCTTCATCAGTGTAATACCAACTTATTGGGTTCGCATTTTTATCATGCTCTATATACAAAGGAGCGCGCAGCCAAAAGAGTCTATTTTCTTTTAAAAATTGAGGACAGAGCCGATAAAGATTTGCCATAATTAAAAGGGCAATATGAAAGCCATCGCTATCTGGATCGACGCAAATAGCCACTTTACCGTATCTTAATTTATCCAATTTATTTTCATTTATATTTATTCCTAGTGCATACAATAGAAGTTTAATTTCTTCATTTCTATAGACTTCCTCATCTTCTGCCTTTAGTCCATTCTTCATTTTTCCTCGAATACGAAGTATGCCATACTTTTTAGTATCTCTGCCCATCGCAATAGAACCGCCAGCAGAATTTCCTTCTACGATACAAAGAATAGCATCTTGACCAAGATTTTCTGCATCACTTAGTTTTTCAATAAAAGCAAGTTTATTATGTCTTATATCAGCCATTTCTCTTGTATGATTAAGCACTGCCTCTCTTGCTTTATCCGCGGCCTTTTCTGCCCGTTGAATTTTAGTCAACATATCAACGATATTCTTAAAATCTTGACTATGAGAAAACTCTTCTAATCCTTTCTTAAAAGCCTGTGAAGCTAAAGTCCTTAAATTCGGATTATTAATTTTAGTTTTTGTTTGATTGGCAAACGATGGATTTGTTACTTTACAATTAATTGCATAGATCAATCCCTTACGAATTAATTCTGAATCAAAATCCTTTCCGCTTAATTTTTTCATTGAATTTGTCAAAGCTGTTTTTGCGCCAGTAATTGGAGTGCCACCTTCTGGAACATATAGTCCATTTACAAAAACATAGGATGAGTCAGTTCCACCAGTCCACATAAAAGCAATTTCTAACTCATCTGTCTCATCATTGGCGGAACAAATAATAGGTTTTTTCATTAAGGGCTTTTTTGATTTCTCCTTAATAAAATCTGCAATACCTTCATTAGAATAATATTCTACAGACTCTCCTTGATATTTTTCTACAATAAAGTGAATTCCTTTATTTAGATAGGCAATATTTTTAACTTCTGCACAAATTTTGTCAAAAGAAAAACTTTCTTCCATATTTTTAAATACTTCTTTATCTGGAATAAAAGCTACTAAAGTTCCATCTGGTGTATCTACTTCACACTTATCTTCTTTATATGAAATTAAATTACCTTTCTCGAAATAAGCTTTCGCAAAGATATTATTTCTAATTGATGTTACTTCAAACATTTTCGAGGACATACATACTGCCGTACCTCCAATTCCATTTAAGCCGCTACTATTTTTATATGCTCCTTTATCGAACTTCCCCCCAGTATGTGCTTCTGTATAAATAGCCACTAAAATATTCTTTCCATTTACAATTCCGAATGGAACTCCACGTCCAAAATCTCGAATTTCAATTGAATTTGATTCTTCATTAACTCTAATAAATATTTTGTCGCCATATCCAGCAATAGCTTCGTCGGTAGAATTGTTAATTATTTCTTTAAAAGCTTGATATATACCATCCGTAGTATTACTACCTAAGTACATTTCAATTCGACTTCTCATTGCTTCTCGTGTTTCAAGATGAGATATATTTTCAACGCCGTAATTATCTTGCATTTGATTTCCTCCTTTTATTTTATATATTAATTATATCACACCTAATAGAAAAAGTCAAGGTTATTTTTTACCTTGACTTATCTTTGTTTATTCTAATCTACTTTTTCCAATATTAAAATATTCCGTATCAATTTCACAGCCAATATACTGTCTGTTCAACTCTTTTGCTGCAAGTAAGTGACAACCAGAGCCAAAACAAGGATCGAAAATAATATCTTCTTCATTTGAATTATCTAAAATTAACTCTTTTATTAAATTAATATTTTTTTCCGTTGGATGTAATTTACTGCGGCCACAAGGATAATTGAATACTGTTGATTTACAGTAAGCATTAAAAGTTGCCTTGGGCTTTCTAAACCAAATAGCATTTTCAATACCAGAAAGATAGATATATTTTCCATTCATAGGACTTGGATTGGTCTTGCTCCAAATTAATTGACGAGTAGTTCCTTTCTTTTTAAGAGAATATTCATTAAAAAAAGAAAATAATTCTGAAATCTGATTTGTTCCACAAAAAATTATAATAGTTCCTTTTGTAACTCGATAAATTTCATTAAGAAAATCTTTTAAATTAAAAGTAAGTATATCTGCTTTGCCCTTACTTAATTTTCTCAAGCCATTACTTTCTTTTGAACAGCCATCATAAGGAATGTCTGTTATTGTTAAATTTACACTGTCTTTATCCATTGTTTTCATAAATTCTATACAATCAGTATTATATATCAAATTATCCACCTCTTATTCATCTTCTTCACTAATTACAACAGATGATGTTGTACATATTTCATAAAATAAGCTTACTAAAAATATTACTATTTCAATTCCAATACCTATATCAAGAATCATTTAAACTTGTCACCTACTCAAATTTCCTAACAATTTTTCTCATATCATTATCTAAATAATTCCACATTTTATCTTCAATTTCTTTTGGAATACCAAATAAAGGCTCTGCCATACTACCTACAATTGCACATATAGTATCAGTATCGCCACCAACATAGACAGATTTACGCATAGCATCTTCAAAACTTGAACTATTTATTAATATAGAATAACATATAGGTATAGTTTCCTAACAAGTTTCGTTAAATTGAATTTTTTGAATTGGTGGTAAATCACCATATACAAATTCTATTCGGTCTTTAATTTCAATAATATTAGTCTTATTATTGATTATTAGCCAAATAGTATTAACCACACTCGTTGCAGCATTATAACTTTCCTAATGATTGTGAGAAATCCACGTTGCTAAATAAGTCTAATCAATAGCTTTTTTAGAACTATCTTTATAAAAATATGGAATAGAAGATATTCTCATTGCCGCGCCATTTCCATAAGAATTATATGGCTTTGGTGGATTCTGTTGTAACCATTTATTAAAAGATGCTCCATAAGATAAATCTGGATATTTTTTACAAAAAGTCCATAAATTTCTAGCATAATCAACTACAGTAGGATACTTCTTTTCTAGCTAAGCTTTACATATTCCTAATGTTGTTATTGTATCATCCGTAAAGAAATTATAAGGAGTAAAAAGTTCTAAACTATCTATATCTCCTTTATAATTATCAAATTCATAAATAGAACCTATAATATCACCTATTATTGCGCCTTTAATGAAAATCACCTCGATTCTCTAAGATTTTTAATCTTTTACATTCACCGAAATCTCCAGTTTCTTTCAAATATTCTAAATATATTTTATAATCTTTCATATTTTTATAGTATTCTTCTTCTGTCTTATAGTCGTTTTTCTTCGGCGGCTCATTAAATGATTTTATATTTTGAACATCATCCAATGAAGTAACCTCTATTTCATCCATAACAACCAAATAAAATATAGGATCCTCTTTATTTGTAGAAGATTCGTCAAAAGTTTTAAAATAATTATTTCTTTTAATTAAAAATGCTGCACTATATGCCATATCTTTGTCTTCTTTACTTTTATCTCTTAAAACTGTCCTTTCGACTTCCCAACAGTTTTGATTTGTACTGCCTCTTAAATCAAGAGTTGGAGTAACATTACTTTGATTATATTCTCCATCAATAATATAGTCACAATAATCATAAAATCTGTAGTCAATATCCAATACTTTATGACCAGTATATAGAATAATCTTTATTCGCGGCACTTCATCTTTAATCTTCTTACACAATTGTAAACAAACTTCTTTATTTTTATCCGCTGATGGTTGACCGCCGCTTAAAACAAAATAATCAATATAAGGATTTTTTAAAGATTCAAGAATCTCTTTCTCTTCTTCTTCGGTAAATGGTTTCCCGAAATTATAATCTTGCGCTTGCGAATTATGACATTTAAGACAGTTCATATCACATCCACTGACGAATAAGGTAGTAGAAATACCATGAGAATTCCCAGTATCATAGTATATAATATCAGCGTAATTCATTCTCTTTCTTCTCCTTTAACTTTACTTCTGCCGCAAGTCTACGTTTCACTTTAAGTTCATCATAATATTCTTTCATGCCATCTCCGGCACATCGTTCTAACCAAAGAATTTCTCTATGTGCTGGTTTTAGTCTAGCATTTTCATCAAAAAAATCTTTCCAATCATCTGTTAAAAAGAAACTAATCTGATAAAGCATTTGTTTTAATTCATAGATTTTAATTGGATCAGTTTCAGTTTCAAGTTGCTTTGACCATCGTTCATTCGCGCGCTCAATAACAATTGGAATATTCTTATCGAAAACTTTATGACGATGACCAAAAGGCTTAGTATCTCGTAAAATTTTATTCCAAAAACGAACACCAAATGGACTATTATAATCATGAATTCGCTGGTTTTCTTTTACGAGGTTTTTAATTACATTCTTTTTTGTTCTTTTAACTGGCTTTTTTTCTATTTTAATTTTCTTTTCTTCCATTTAAGATACCCTCCTCTTATTTTCTTTATTTATTATACCATAAAAAAAAGGAGAAGTCAATAGACTTCTCCTTTATAGGTTATTAATTTAAATGCTTTACTCGATTATAAATGTCAGATGAACGTCCTGCATTTGGTGTGTAATTATTTTTTCCAAATGAACTCATAATTACCACAATCATAATTCTTTAAATATCCCTCATTTTTCATTATTACATCTTCATCTTTCATTTGTGTTGCATATCGACTAATAGATTCATTTGTTTTTAAATTAACCCAACGATAATTTGGTTTTGTAATTTTAACAAAAGACATTCCCAGATTATAGTATAAATTTCCTTTTCCTTTTGAGATATTACAATAAGAAATAACTTCATTAATTTCTGGATTATCTTTTAAAAATTTCTTAAAAAGCTTACTTGCCCCACCAATTACAGTCATATTTTTTTTATTGCAAAAACGTAAAAGCTCCATTATATTTGACCGGCCTAAAAAATTACATCCAAATGTCATACAACTGACTAATTCTCCTTTATAATATAAGCCATAATAAAAGGACGCTGCTCGAAAGCCTTGTAAATGATTTTCATCAAGAAAAATATGACAGTCTTTTGCTGTAATTTGGCGTATTTCTGTATTTCTAGCATAAATTCTATTAGATTGATTTGTTAAATTTTTTAATTGGCTAATAATAATTTCCCTTTTATCTTTATTTTTCCATTCGTCTTCCCAAATATGATAAATAAAAATTTCTTTTTCTTTTGCTTTCAAACTTTTTTCTTGATGATAGTTTTTAGGACGATGTTCATCATCATGCCAATAGTTTCCATTAAATTCAATTCCAATTTTATAACTTGGTAAATAAATATCTATTTCTTGTCCTTGCAAAATTTTTCTATTTCCTTTTTCAAAATCTATATTCATTGTTTTTAATAAATCACATATCTCATCTTCATATCTTGAATGATTGCTAGATTTATAAGGAATAGTTTCTAAATGATATTTATGATAATATTTATAGAATAAAGAGCCACTATATCCTAATCTTTTTTCAATCTCATATAAGGTTCTTTTTTCTTCTGGGATATTTAAAAGAAAATCTCGAAAATTTTCCTCACTACTAAAAACTTCTATTGCTTTTTCAGACAATTGAGTTGTACTACTTCTACGTCCATAATGTTCACACAATGTGTCCGTTACTTTTTCTTGAATCGCTTGACTATGAAAAGGAGTTTCTCCACCATATCTTTCTAGGCACGTTTGCTTTCTTCTTTCGTTTACTTCATCAATTTCCCTTAAATTTCTTGTTCCATATCTCCTCTCTAATGTGTCACCTATTTTATCCTTGACTTCTTTTGCCTGCCAACTATATTCAACTCCATATCTTTCTAAACACGTCTGCTTTCTTTTTTCATTAATTCTTTCTTGTTCTTCTTTAGTTCTTTTTGCGCCCTGTCTGCATTTTTGCTTTTTAGACTCGCTACTTTTATATAAATTATTTTCTTTTATGATTTTTGTCAATTTATATTTAGAAATATCAAAATATTTTAATGTCTCTACTTGAGTATGATTCTGTTCAAGATAATATTCTCTAATTTTATCAATAAGTTCTTCGTCCATATATCCTCCGTTAATTTAAATGTTTCACTCTATCAAATACGTCCATTGCTCTGCCCTCAGTTAGATGATTTAATGTAGACAAATAACCACATACACGATAATTTGTCCGAACCCGCTCCATTTCTCCACACTTAGGGCATTGCCATCTAATTTCTCCATTTTTTACAATTTTTTTAAAATCATATCCAGAAAATAGACAATCTGGATTCTCACATTGGGAAACTTCACTATTTATTTCAGCATATAGACAATTATTACCAATATGTTCAATCAATTCAAGCATAGCACCAATATTATTAGAAAGATTGGGGACTTCTATATAAGAGATACTGCCCCCTTGCGTTTTATCACTAAATTGCGCTTCATTGGATAGTTTACTAAAAGCATTAATTTCCTGAAATACAGGAATATGGTAACTATTAGTTAAATAAGTCCTTTGAGTTCCGTCTCCAACTTGTCCAAAATCTCTTAAACAAGCTTTTGCAAACTTATCTGTAAGTGCTTCGGCAGGAGTTCCGTATAAAGCAATACTTACATTTATTTTATCTCCAAATTCTTTATTTTTTTCATTTAAATAGTTTAAAATCTTATTAGCTAATTCTTTTCCTTCTCCTTCCTCCCAGTGATTCTTATTAGTGATATACTTTACACATTCATACAAACCACTATATCCTAACGTACAGGTATAAAAACCGCCATATACTAATTTTTCAAGACTGTCTTCTGGATTTAATCTAGCCATTCCACCATAAACCCAAAGGAGAGGACAAGAACCTGCTTTAATTTTTGCTACATGATTAATTCTCCATAGCATATCTTGATAAGCAATATTTAAATAATGATCTAAGTTTTTAAATAAGATTTTTTCTGAATGTTCTTTATTATTCTCCATTGCAATATAAGGCAAATTTAAAGATTGTACTCCGCAATTACCTCGACCCCATACTTGCAATTTTCCGGTTTTTGGATTTATCCAAGGGGAAAGCAACGCACGGCAACCCATGCTTGGAGTACAAATACCTTTTAATTCCATATGTTTTTTTACACTCATATAATCTGGAACTAATCTCTTAGCAGAACATTCTGCACATAATTTAGTTATGTCATAGTATTTTCCGCCTTTCATAGTAGCCTCATCTAAGAAATAAAGGATTTTTGGAAAATTAGGATTAACTCTGACACCACTCTTATCCTTTATTCCGTTAATTCTTTGCTTTAACATCTCTTTAAAAATTAAAATTAAGTCATCAGTATAATTAGAATCTTCGTTTAAATATACAGAAACGGTTAAAAATACCGCTTGACCGACAGAACTACACAATGTTGAATTTTGATAATCAAAGCACTGCATTCCTTGTTCGATTTCTTTTTGTAGACGCTTCTTTACAATCTCGGCTTTTACTTCTTCATAATTAAAACTATAAGTATCAGAAATTTCATCTAACATTAAATTAATCTCATCTTCTACTTCTTTCTCAATTTTCTTTCTACTTATATCAACAAATTTAGCCAAATGTAACAAATTAATTGTGCAGCCACCATATGAATTGCCTGTTACATGACTTAAAATTTGTGTGGTAATAGTACAGGCGGTCAGAAAGCTTTTTGGTTTTTCAATCCAACGGCCACCTAATTCAAAACCATTTTGCAACAACTCATCAAGATTTAATAATCTACAATTTTCCATGCTTCTAAAAGAGTAAGCCATATCATGAAAATATACAACACCACGATCATGAGCTTCTAGTGCTGCCTTTGGTAGCGCTTCTCTCATTGCTTCTTTGCTTGGAATTTCAGCTAGATAAGAATTTTTAATATGTGTTAATGTCGTATCTTTATTTGCATTTTCTTCTTTTACTCCTTCTAAAGAATAAAGAACTTTTTCAATTTCAGTTGGATTTTTAGCCATTCTTTCTTTATCCATTTTATAGCTTGAATATTCTCTAGCAATATCCGGCGCATCACTATAAAGAACGCTCATTACAATATTTTCAATTTCTTTGACTTCAATTTGATTATCTTTACTTTTATCCATAATTAATCTACAGATTTTATTAGTTAAAGAATCAATCAAATCAAAATTTGGATAAGAAATTTGATTCGCTGCTTGAATAATAGCATTTCTAATACGATTAGAATTGAATTCTTCGCTCTTGCCGTGTTTCATAACAGTAATCATTTAATTACCTCCTTCTATTTATTCATATTTATATTATAATATAAATAGACAAAAAAGTCAAGAGAATTAATCTCTTGACCTTAATTTATTTTATTTTCCAATTATGCATTATATCAAATAATTCAACAATGTAACTATTGCCACCAAGCTTAATGTAATTTTCATATAAAGAACATAAATCCTTTTTTATATGAAGTGGCATTTCCTATTTATCTTCATAAGTTTCATATATGTCTGTAATAGAATGCCTTAGACTTGCTAAAGTTCCGTCTTTATTATCCGCAATTTTTGAATCAATATTCTTCAATAAATTTTTAATTTCCTTTTGAGAATCAAGTTCTGTTTCTTTTATTAAATTCTAAATCCATTTTTTTGGTTTTTTTGCCAATAAAGTCGCGCAACCAATTATTGTTACTATCGCGCCGCAAACTCCACTAATAGTTAATAATAATGAAATTATTTCTGTCATTTATTTCCACCTCCATTATTGAAGTAGGAATAATGGTGTTTTGATTTTACTATAAAATCTTTATTGGTCAATATATCCCTTATCGTTAATTCTTCTAATGCCCAATAAGGTATTCTAATTAAAGGTATTTTATTTAAAAGGCAAAAAGAATTCTTTTTTTCGTCCATAATAATTTCTTTTCTAAAACCTGCTTTTGTTTTATGAAAATATGGAATATATTCAAAATGCTATTGACCATCTACCTCTAAAAGAAAAAGAAATTTATTATTTCTATAAACAGCAAAATCAAATCTTAAAGGTTGCTTAAATCCTCTTAAATTATTAAAACTAATCTCTTTTTTATAAGAGAAACCATTAATAGATAAAATTCTTTCTATTTTCTTTTCTCCTTTAGAACTCATTAACCTCATCCCTTGTTGGTGGTTTACAACATTTTTTAGGTGGTATAAATACTGGATACGGCATTGGCATAAAACCTACCTTTCCGTTATTCGGATGATAGCATGGAGTTTTTTTAGGTTCAATATGATACGTAGCTAAATAATAATAAGTATTATCATCTAATTTAATACCGTCTGGATATTGTGCAACCATTCTTCTTAATCCATCCTCATATGATAGTCCGCGTTCCCACTCATAAAATTGACAATTTAATTCAGCAGAAAAAGCGGTGACATTAATAACATCTTTTTCTTCTGGCTATTTTGCTTCTAAATCTTCTTTAAGAGTTGCTAAACCCAATTGAATATCATTATTATGTTTACTATTTATTTTAAAGATTGCACCATAATATGGCTCTACTCCATCAGATACATCAAATAACTTTGTTTCCTCATTATATTTTGCTGAAAAAATGATATAGTAAGGATCAACAAAATAAACAAAATTAAAATTATTTGAATCTATATATTTTAATTTAAATAGCGTTGCTTTCGTATCTTTCTCACTTGTAATTTCTGTTGGTAAATATTCTTCTGGTTTTTCGATTAGAGTACCATCAAAATGAGGAAGATATGGGGCACAACAATTTATTTCATAATCTTCTTTTGGCTTCCCTACTATATTTTCAATTAATTGCGCCGTTTTAAGATAATCAGAACGTATTGAACATACAGGAAATTTGGAACAAGTAAAGCATCTAACATGAATACTTTTATCTGGCGGCAATGGCTTATCAGATTTAATAGGTGTCATAAAATTCTTACAATCATACATTAATTATTCACCTCTTTAGATAAAATAAAAAGAGATAGAATCACTTCTATCTCCTATCAAAATAATGTATTAATTTAATAAAAATTTTATAGTTTTTTAGTCTTACTTAATTTGAGAGAAATCACAATCATCTTCTGTTTTATCGTCTCTCCATTTTACAATTACACCATGCCGCAAAGTATAATGTCCAGTATTATCAACATCTTGAATTTCCATTGCATTTAATTCAGCAACTTTTCCGCGCCATTCTTCGGGCTTTGTGATAATTTCTTCTTTTAATCTATCTGGAATACCAGAAATATAGCCAATAGAATATTCTTCTCCATTTTTCTTAACTGCAAATTCAATTGCGGAAGCCCAGTCCATAGCATAAATTTTTGTAACTGGCACTACTGGTTCTCCATTAAAATAAGAATTAAATTGATTAGAAGTAAAACGTTCTCCAGTTTTAGTATTAACCCAGTAATTCCATTCTTCAAGCGCTGTTTTTCCTTTGTATTCCATTGTTGGTTTACGATAATTACCGGTTACATAAGCGTCAATAGTATCTTGAAGTTCCTTCTTTAATTTAAGAGTTTTCCATGCTGTTCTCTTTCCGGGGCAATAAGGATAGTCTTGATGTGTAATAACAATGCCTTCTCGTCCTGCGGCAATGACAGAACCATATAAATCCCAAAGTTTTTCACCAGAGTAATAAACAGCCTCAGAACAATATTCTCCATAGTGAATAATCTTTTGATTAATTCGTTCTTTAAATGGTTTCTTTAGCCAAGATTCTCCATTATAAGCAATAACATCAAAAACATAGTAATGTAATGGACTTTTCTTTTGCCGCTCTAAGCACTTATCTTTTAAGCAATTGAGAATTGATGTAATCTTACGACTACCTTCGTTATTCGGCAAATAAATTTCTCCTAATAAAACCGTTCCATTTGGAAGATAAGATAATTCTTTAGTAATCTGTGGAATCCATTCTGCCTTATCAGTGAAGCCACCATTAACTGATTCTGTTCGACTTCTTAAATGGAAATTGCCTTCCATATCTTTAATAAGCATATTCCATGCCCCATCAACCTTAATACTACCGTAGTATTCTCCGCAAGTGCACATATATTTGGCTTTTTCTTTCTTTTCAGCCACAGAAAATTTCTTTGGAAAAGAATAATATTTCGCGGCTTCCATATTCCAAAAATCATATTTATCAATAATAATTTCCATCTAAATACCTCTTTCTTTATTTTCTTTAATTATACTATAACCAAAAAGAAAAATCAAGCTTTTCCATTGAGCATATTAATAACACCATAGATTTCTTCCCAATCATAACATCGGAAATAAGTCATATCCTTTAAAGTGAAATCTCTATTATAAGGATAATCAAAAATAATTTTAAATTTTTGAGCACCACCTAGATTGTCTAAGTGGTCATCAATCATAACATCAATATTCATTAGTTTCTTATTGGGGCAATTAAAAAAGCATTTCCGAATATCAAGATATGGAAAATTACGCTCTAACCAGCTAGCTTTTTTAAAGAAGTTTCGTGGCTCTGTCTTTGTAATAAAATAGATAGTATGTCCATCGTTAAACAATTTAGAAATAAATTCTTTACATCTCGGAATAAATTCAATTTGCCGCCATACTTCTCCCGATGAGAAATATTTATAAAAGTTATCTTTATATTGTGGCTTGACATAGTTTTCAATATGATATTTTTTAATATCTTTCATTTGTAGATTGTCGCCGCTATCTCTATTATAGACTTTTAATACTGTTTCTCCAAGGTTATTAATTGTTCCATCAATATCAATTCCAATAATCATTTATCAAATCTCCTTTACTTCCAATCAATAGAAATAATTGAACAATTAATTAACTGTCCATTTTTATCTTTTCTTTTTGTTTCAATAACAGAAAGCCCATTATTAATAATCATTTTTTTAATGGAAGGCCACTTACGCTGCCTTCCGTTCGTATCTCTTAAATTAAAGAAATCTACCAATGCGGCCTTATCGCTCTTAGTTAAAGGCTTGCCGATTAGGGAGTTAATTTTATCGACAATTTGCTTTTGAGTTAAGACTTTCTTTTTTGCATTAGTGGAATTAATCACTGCTGCTTGTACTTTATTATAACCATCTTTGATTGAATTAAATTGACCAATCCAATATTTTTCCTTTTCATCAAGTTCACTTTCACCGCAAACTTCAAGTATATCAAAGGTAAAATAATCTGTATGATGAGCAAGTTCAAAGTGAAAATAATCTTCTAATTCAGTAGTTTCATATCCTTGTTCAATATGTTGTTGCCAACGTCCAAGAATATTTATTGATCTGCCTATATAGCATTTTCCATCATACTTATTTTGAATTTTATAAATACCACAAATAGACTGCATTTGATTAACCTCACTTTCATTTACAATAATATTGTATCATAGGTTATAATAAAAGTCAATCTTTAATAAAAGTATCGTAAAAGATTTTTGCTTCTTCTTCTAGTTCAGTCAAGCCGCGACTATTATTGATTATAATATCATAATTATAATTAAGAACATTTTTATCTGCATGATTAGATAGACATTGTTCTACATTATTTCTTTCTACTAAAATGGTCGTAGCATTATAATCTTTAACGAACCTTTTAATTTCTTCTGGTTCTCTACAGTGAATAAACATTCCCGCGGCATCACCATAAGCCCAATAACTAATTTCTTGACAGCATTTAGTATATGGAATATCTCTCCATTCTGTTAGCATATCCTTTAATTGAGAGAGCATTTTTCTACTTTTATTATCTTTTTCTCCTTCCCATCCAAATAATCCGGCAATATATTTAACATAATCAACAGTAGAATAATTTACTATTGTTTTTTGATGTTGGGTAGCAATATCACTTATCATATTAACAAAAGTGTCTTTACCAACTTGATTGTGTCCATTAATTACAAATAGTTTCATCGTATACACTCCTTTTAAATATATTAAAATTATTAGGTTCTTGACTTGGATTTCCTATAGTTGTGAAAATAGGATTCTTGAATAAATCTCCTTCTTCCATATCATCATCAATAATATAAAGAATAATAATATTTTTATTTTCATTAATTTTACCAATTTTTTCTTTTAATATATCATCTGTATCATTTTTTGAAATATAGATAAACAAATGAGAACATGAATCTATAATTTCTGATAGGTTATTTCTATAAATATTTTCTATTTTATAATTATATTTAAATTTCTCGACATTCTTACTATTTAAAAATTTACTACAATCATTAAGATATTTAATATTATCTTTGGGTTCATAAAAAAATAAGCAAGTTCTAATTTCTTCATAAGTCATATGTTCTAATGGTTTAATTAC